>ENA-UPSB01000005-UPSB01000005.1-bioreactor-metagenome-genome-assembly--contig:-NODE-5-length-624578-cov-13.135708_pt1 | contig 624578 bp, 533 predicted proteins | sample MGYA00238182_ERZ773286 | MGnify/ENA primary metagenome ERZ773286 (study PRJEB29026, sample SAMN07631240) | bioreactor metagenome | isolation source: Switchgrass digestor | place: USA: Dartmouth...
CGACATCACCAATCCGACTCCGGCTGTAAAGCGTGCGCTCGACCGCGCGAGGTAGCACTCTTGCACCGGCACAACCGTCTCCCGGCCCCCACCCGGAGGACGGTTGATGCCCACCGCGGGACAGAGTACGATCATTTGCGGGCCTTCCGTTCAGGCCCCCCGGCGCAGCGCCGCGGAGATGGAGGTCCGGATTATGGCAACGAAAACCACCCGCCGTTCTTTTCTAGGAGCAACGGCCGCCACGGTGGCGGCCGCACAGAACACCCAGGTCATTCCGGGATTCGATCAAACGCGCACGGAGGTGGACCAGTCACAGGTCTGGCAGCCTTACACCGACCGCAAGATCCGGTTCGGGCTGGTCGGCTACGGGTATTGCAAGTTTGCGGCCGAGTTTGAATTCCAGAACCATCCCAACGTAGAAGTGGTCGCAGTCAGCGACTTATTTCCCGACCGCTGCGAGGCGCTGGCCAAGCACGTCAAGTGCTCGAAGACTTATCCCTCGCTCGAGGAGATGGTAAAGGACGACAGCATCGAGGCCATCTTCGTCGCCACGGACGCCCCGTCCCACGCCAGGCATTGCATCGAAGTGCTCAACCACGGCAAGCACGTCTGCACCGCCGTTCCGGCCTTCTGGGGCGATATTGAAGACGCATGGCGGCTGCTGGAATGCGTGAAGAAAAACCGGGGACTCGTGTATGCGATGTTCGAAACCTCGGTTTTCCACGATGACCTGTACGCCATGGAGAAGCTCTACGCGGCGAACGTCTTCGGGAACGTCGTTTACTGCGAAGGAGAGTACTGCCATCCGCGCCAGCTGGGGACATCCCTTCCCTCGTACAAAGACTGGCGCAAGAATGGCACGCCGATGTGGTATCCCACTCACGCGACCGCCTATTACGTCGGCGTGACGCACGACAGTCTGGTCGAGGTAAGTTGCATGGGCACGGCGCCGTTCGACAAGAGCCTGCGGAAGCCCAACGCGATCGGCAACGTATTTACCTCCGAGGTGGGGCTGTTTCGAACCCGCAAAGGAGGGCTTTGCCGGTTTGTCGTCTGCTACTCGCAAGGCGAGTATCTGGAAGCCGGGCGGCTCCGCGGAGAGTATGCTGGCTACGACTGGCACAACGGAAGGCTCAAAGATGGATTTGTCGGCGATGCCGAGGGGAAGAGGCGCCTCGCGGAGGCAAGGGCGAAAGGGCTGAATACCAAGAAGTACGCCCTGCCGCCGGGCGTCAAGCCGGGCGGGCACGGCGGCTCCCACGGCTATCTTGGCCACGATTTCGTCGATGCAATCCTGCGCAACCGGAAGCCGAAGGTTGACATCATCGATGCGCTGAACATGACGGTCCCAGGCTACTATGCTCACCTCTCCGCCATGAAGGACGGGGAGAATATCAAAATCCCGCAGTTCTCGCTGTAGCGCTGCCGCCGGGCGAAGGGATGCTCAACATAGAGCCGCGGCCCGCGCGGACCGCGGCTCGCTGGCACAACTTACTACTCAGAACTCAAACTTCAACGCGAACTGTAAGTCGCGCATGTCCGAGTTTGTTGTCGTGATCTCCCCCACGGTCTGCGAACCGATGGCGGCGTTGGGGAAACCGAAAAACGGCGTGTTGGTCAGGTTGAAAGCATCCAGCCGGAACTGGACGTTGTAGCGCTCGCGAATCCGGTTGTTCTTCACGAACGAGACGTCGAAGTTCGTCTGGCCCGGCCCGTACAGCACGCCCCGCCCGACGTTCCCGTAGGTATTCGGAGGCGGCGCCACGAAATCCGCCGGATTGAACCACCGGGCGCGGTCCGGGTTGTCCAGCTTGCCGCTGCCGATTCGGTTCGGCCAGCTCGGCGCGCCGTTGTTCACGCCGGTGGCCAGGGTCACGTTGAATGGACGGCCCGTTTGGATGGTCGTGATGCCGCTCAGCGCCCATCCCCCGAGCACCCATCGCGGGACGCCGCTGGTCGCCCAGGGCTTGCCAGGACCGAACGGAAGCTCGTAAAGGTAGTTCACTACGAACCGGTGCTTCACGTCGAAGCCCGAAGGCCCGCGGCCAGCGCGTATGTTGGTGATCGTCTGGGGTCCGCCGGTCTGGCCGCCGCCACTCGCCGCCGAGCCGCCGTAGTCCAGGTTTTTCGAGAACGTGTACGCGGCCATGAATTGCAGCCCGCTGGAAAACCGCTTTTCCAGCCTGCCGCTCAAGCCATGGTAGGTCGAGGAGTTCCGCGGGTCGAAAATCGTGATGCTGCTGACGTTCGCTATCGGCTGCAGCAGCCGCCGCGATTGCACGGAGCCGATGCCGGGCTGCACCTCGTTCGGGTTGTAGCCGAACACCAGGTGCGTGCTGTGACTGCCGGCATAGGCGATTTCCATCATCATACTGCCGGTGAGCTGCCGCTCGATGTTGAAATTCCAGCTCATCATCGAAGGCGTCTCATTGCGGAATCCGTGCCCGAGCACCGCCACCGGATTCGCGTTCAGTTCGGCCGTCGTACGCGGCTTGAACGTCTGAATCTCCGGGAATGGCCGGTCAATCTGCGGGATTACGGTCCAATCGATTGGGTTGGTCGGCAGGTTGCCGAACGGAGTTTGAGATACCACAAACGGAACCTGCTGGCCCAGCATGTTCGACCCGGACGGCATCTCGGGGAAGTAGCTGATCGCGTATCCGCTCCGGATGATTGTCGTGCCGTTCCCTAACAGATCGTAGGCAAAGCCGATCCGCGGTCCGATGTTGCGGTACCGGGTCTCTTTGCCGGCTGTCCGCGAATAGCCCTCTTCGCCCGCCCAGGCCAGCCGCAGGTTGGTCAGGTCGAAGTTGGCGAGCCGGTCGCGGATCTCGACGTCCGGTATAAAGATGTCGTACCGAACCCCAAGATTCACGGTCAGCCTCTGCGTCACTTTCCAGTCGTCCTGGAAGTACATGCCGTGGTCCTGGACCGTGGTGTAATACGGCTCCAGCAGGATGCTGCGCCCGCCGCCGCCGCTGACGTAGCCGATCAGCAGCGTGGCTAAACCCGTTCCCTGGGTATTCGTCACCGGGTCGTTCGTATAGTTCCGCCCGAAGGTTATGTCGCCGCGCGGGCCGCCGCCCGGAGGTCCCGTGTACGGCGAGGTCATGCGGCGGATGTAGCGGTAGCCGAATTTCGTCTGGTGCCGGCCCAGGGTCCACGCAAGGCCGTTCTCAATTTGCCAGTGCGTCTGGCGCGGGTTCGCCGGCAGGAAGCCGGGGCCGCCGCTCAGTCCTGTGAAGTCCGCAATGTTGATGTTCGGTATCCCGGAACTCTGCTGGGAAATGTTGATTCCCTGGATGCCGAGCGAGGTGGCGGCATTGTGCCCCATGTCCGACTGGCGCGTAAAGGGGTTCGTGCGCGCGAATCCGCCGCGAAATTCGTTCACCAGGTTCGGCTTGAAAACGTGCGTTTCGTTGATCGCCATCCCCTGTGTGGTCAGGTCGGTCACCTGAAGCCCGGCTACGTACGGCCCCAGGTCGAACCTGCTGGCGGCGAAGTCCGGAGTCGGCAGGCAGCAGTTTGCCTGCCCCTGCGGCGCGCTCAGCCGGAACTTTTCATAGCTGTACCGGACAAACAGCGAATCTGAGGGCGAAATCTGGTGATCCACGCGGGTGGTAAAACCGTCGTCGTCCACGGACCGGGGAAGGCTGCTCGTGTAGTTGTTGAAATTGCCGGGTCCGTTCGGCAGCGGGTAAATGCTCGCGACGTTCAGGCTAACCGGGTGGATGCGGTTCTGCGGAATCACGTTGTCCGGGAACGGGTCCCTGAGGAACTGCGGATTCGTCGTGCTGACCGGTTGGGTGGAATCGAAATTCGGATTCAGGCGTGTGGTCAAAGGATCGTAGATCCTGATCAGGCTGCCGCTGGCGTTGGTGAAATTGCTGAAATTGCCGATCCGCGTTTCCGCCGTCGGCACGGTGTTGACGAACGTCAGCCCCCTTCTCTCCCTCATCCCGAAGTAATCCATGAAAAAGAAGGTCCGGTTCCTGCCGTTGTAGAGCCCCGGAAGATACACCGGACCGCTCAGCGCCGCCCCGAACTGGTTGCGGCGGTAAGGCGGTTTGGGCTGCGGCTTGTGGTTGAAGTAGTTGCGCGCGTCGAGCACATCGTTGCGCAGGAACTCGAACGCGTTGCCATGCAAGTCATTGCCGCCGGACTTGGTGGAAACCGATACTACGCCCGCGCCTCTTCCGAATTCCGCCGAATACGTTCCCGTCAACACCTTAAACTCGCGCACCGATTCGATTGATGGCTGAACGATCACCGTGTTGAACGTGTACTCGTTATTGTCGATGCCGTCCACCAGCCAGGCGTTGGTGTTCGCCTGGCTGCCCAGCGCATTGAAGTTAGACGCCGCCCGCGGGTTGAACGAGCTTTGTCCTGACAAGTTCTCGCCCTGCTGGCCCGGAGTTACGTTGGGCGCGAGGTAAACCAACTGCGCGAAGTTGCGGCCGTTCAGCGGCAGTTCACGGATCGCCCTTTCGGCAACCACCGCTCCCAGTTCCGCCGTCTCCGACCTCACCAGCGGTGCCGCCGCCGTCACCTCAACTGTCTCCGTCAGCGCGCCCACCTGCATCGCAAAATCGATGCGCGCCTTCTGGTCGACCTGCAGTTCAAAACTTTGGCTGGCTTGCTTCCGGAAGCCCTCCTTTTCCACCGTCACCTGATAAGTGCCGGGGATAAGAAAAGGCACGTAATAAGCCCCGTTTTCATCCGTCTCAAAAGTCTGCGACGTTCCCTTTGTTACTTCCTTGATGGTGATGGCCGCCCCGGTGACTACCGCTCCGCTGCTGTCGCGGACGGTGCCCAAGATCGTTCCGGTAGTGACCTGCGCCATCAACACGGAGCTGATGCACACAATCAGCCCCGCAATCGTGGCCATTCGGGTAAGTTGAATTCCCATCTCGGTCCCCCTCTGTTTGCTGCACCCAGCACACAGGCCGCCATCATGCGGCCCAAACGCTTCCCGGAAACTCCGTCAGTCTGCCGGGAAGCTGCAACTTGCGAGGGTAGTATACACCTGGATGATGAAATTCAATCCTATTTTTGTGGTAACTTTTTGTAACTTGAAAAGTATGGTAAGTTGTAGGCCGCCTGTGAATTACCGGAACTCGGGCGCTCCCAGTCCATTCAAGCTGTAGACGATTTTCCCGTCGCGGAGCGTCATTTCGCACTCCAGTTTTTGGGAACCTCGCAGCCGCGTTCCGCCGATATCCAGGAAGCCGAAATCGCCCTTCAGGAGCCGCAGCACCGCAACATCGGCTACCGCCCCCACCGACAGATGGCCCAGTTCCTCGCGCCGGATCAGGCGCGCCGGGTTCCAGGTCGAGCGCGCGATGACGTCGTCCAAAGACATACCCATCGCCAGGAACTTGCTCATTACGTTGAGCATGTCTTTCATTCCCCCGTTCATGCTGCCGATGTGCAGGTCGGTCGAGATCGAGTCCGGGGGGAAGCCCTGCTGCATCAGCGGCACCGCCACGCGCCAGAGGAAGCTGCCGCCACCGTGGCCGACATCGAAAATCACTCCTCTCTTCCGCGCCTCGAACAGGGCGGGGTTCGCCCTCCGGTCGTCGTCGATTTCATTACGAAGCCCGGAGTAAACGTGTGTGTATATGTCGCCCGGCCGGAGCTTTTTCAGAATCAAATCGTGCAGCGGCCGTTCCGGGCGGTTCCTCCCGAAGTCGATCATCACCGGTACGTTGGCAATCGAACCCGCTTCGACCGCGTTTTCGATGGGCGTCCACTCCGGCCCCTCATAGTGAGCCGACTTAATCCCGACTATGAGGTCTTTGTACCGCAGAGCCGCCTCGGCTGTCGGTTTGGCCTCCATGTCTGCAAGATTCTGCTCGAACTTGCCGCCGCGCATACCGTGCCCGACGATATTGACAAAAGCCAGCACGCGGGTCCGCGAACGGTCGATGATGCGGTCCTTGAAATCGGCGAAATTACGCCACCCGGCGCCGCCGGCGTCGACCATCGTGGTGACGCCCGCTCGGAAGCTGAAGCCGTCGGGATAAACGCTGTTGTCGCCCGCGTACGAGTTCCGCTCGCCGGTGCCCGCGTAGCAATGCACATGGATGTCGATGATCCCCGGCACGACATACAGGCCGGAAACGTCAATCACCCTGGCGGCGCGCGCCGGGTCGATGCTGGCCGCTACTTCGGCGATGCGGCCATTGCGAATCGCCACGTCCCGGCGTCCGGAGATCTTGTTTCGCGGGTCGATCACATGCCCCCCGCGCAGCAGCAGGTCATAAGCCGGCTGAGCCCAGGCTACCCCGGCAAGAGCCAGCAGAATCATCGCCAAAGCCATGGCATTTCACCCCCGAAACAGAATACCCGATTCAAAGCCGCGCTACCAGCTTTTCGCCTGCTAATTCCCTTACTTACTCCCGAAGTTTAAAAAGCCGCGGTTTCGCTCGAACCTTTTGGTCCCTTATTCGTACCAACGGATATGAATCTCTGGCGCGATCTGCGTTTGGCCGCCCGCATTCTGATCCGCGAGCCGGCTTTTACCTCCATAGCGATTCTGATGCTGGCGCTCGGCATCGGCGCCACCACGACCACATTTAGCGTAGTCAACGGCGTTCTGTTGAAACCGCTGTCGTATCACGATCCCGAGCGGCTTGTCTCGATTCGCGAGGTCGCATCGCACCTCGCGCACCTGTACCCGACGGTTCCGGTCAACGCGCGCCACTTCGTCGAATGGCGGAGACAGTGCCCATCGTTTGAAGGCATGTCCGCGATCATCCAGGTCTCGCTGAACCTTACGGGCAGCGGCGAGCCGGAGCGCCTGGAAGCGGCCTCTGTTTCGCCCAATCTGTTCCGCGTTCTGGGCGTCCGCGTGGCGCTGGGCCGCGATTTTCTGGATGAGGAGGAGCAGCGCGGCCGAGACAATGTAGTCGTGCTCACGGACGGCCTCTGGCGCCGCCGCTTCCACGCCGATCCCTCGCTGGTCGGCAAGACCATCCGGCTGAACGGCCTGCCTCACACCGTCGTTGGAGTGCTGCCGCCCGATTTCCGCTACCCGAACCGCAATGCCTTTGGGACCGGCGAAAGCGTCGCGCCGCAAGCCGATCTTTTCCGCCCGCTCAGCTTTCGAGACGATGAACTCGCCGAGTTGCTGGGGCGCCATAACTACGCCGTCATTGCGCGCCTGAAACCCGGTGTGACCCGCCAACGGGCCGGCGCCGAACTCGAAGCCGTGCAGCTTCAGATGATCCAACTGGCCGGAGCGAAGACGGAACTGCGGGCGCACGTGACGCCGCTGCTGGATACGGTGGTGGGGAACGCCGGCCGCGGGCTCATCTACCTCCTCTGCGCGGTCGGAGTGGTGCTGCTGATTGTTTGCGTGAATCTGGCGAACCTGCTGCTCGCGCGCGGGGAGCGGCGTGCCCGCGAAGCTGCCGTCCGCACCGCGCTGGGCGCCGGCCGCGCGCAGTTGCTCCGCGGCGCGCTTGCGGAAGTGCTGATAATCGGTCTGGCGGGAGGCGGGATCGGCCTCGGCGCCGCAGCGTTCGCGGTGGCCGCGCTCAGGCGGAGCACGCTGGATATTCCGCGCCTGAACGAGGTGCAGGTGGATGCCGGCGTCCTGATCTTCGCGCTCGGTCTCACCCTTCTCACGTGCCTGCTCTTCGGATTACTGCCCGCCTGGCGCACGAGCCGCGCCGACCCGCAGCAGGCGCTCAAAGCCGGCGGCCGCACGGCCACCGAGTCGCGCAGCGGCCTGCGGATCCGCAGCCTGCTGGTGACGGCGGAGGTGGCGCTCAGCGCCGTCCTGCTGATCACCGCCGGGCTCTTGATGAACAGTTTCGTACGCCTGATGCGGGTCGACAAAGGCTTCAGCGCGCCCACCGTGCTGGCCGTGGATCTCGCCATAGAGGGTCCGGCCTACGGGAAACGCGAGCAAAGGGAGGCTTTTTACCAGCGACTGCTGAACGACCTTTCTTCCCGCCCGGGAGTGCAGGCTGCCGCCATTTGCACGGCGCTGCCATTGCAGGGTGAGACGTGGATCGACCAGGCATATATACCCGGCCTGCCCGAAAGCGAGGAGTCGCGAATCCTTGTCAACGTCCGCTTCGTGAGCGCGGATTATTTCCGCACAATGGGCATCCCGCTCCGCGCCGGCCGGACCTTCTCGGACAACGACCGCGACCGCCGCGTGGCGCTGATTTCGGAGCGTCTTGCCCAGCGGCTCTGGCCCGGCCGCGATGCAGTCGGCCGCACCTTCAGCCGTGGCAACAATATGAGCTACGAAGTGATCGGGGTCGTCGGCGACGTGCGCGCCGAAGTACACAAACCGCCGGTCTCGATGGTGTACCGGCCCTACTGGGACCCGAACTGGGTGCCGTTCCGTTCGATCCTGGTTGCCCGTGCCGCGGGAGATCCGCGGTCGGTGGCCGGCGCCATGCGCGCCGCCATTCGGGCAACCGATCCCGATGTGCCGGTGCCACAGATGCGGACAATCTCCGAGGTGCTGGATGAGTCCGTTGCGCAGCGCCGCTTCCAGATGACACTGGCCGGCTCGTTTGCCTTCACCGCGCTTCTGCTGGCCTGTCTCGGAATCTACGGAGTGGTTTCCTATTCGGTGGCCCGCCGCACTGGGGAGATGGGGATTCGTGCCGCGCTGGGGGCGCGGCCGGCGGACCTTTACAGGTTGGTGCTGCGGCAGGGCCTGGCGCCTGTCGCCGTGGGGCTGCTTCTTGGTATAGCCTCGGCCCTCGCCGCCGGGAACATGCTGGCGAGTCTTCTCTTTGAGATTCGCCCCCGCGACCCGTTTACGATCGTCGCGGTTTCGGCGCTGTTAACAGCGGTGTCGATCGCCGCCTGCCTGCTGCCCGCGCGCCGTGCCGCCGGCGTCGAACCGGCTGCCGCTCTCAAGTACGAGTAGAAGCGGCGGGGCGGACCGTCATCTGCCCGGCCCGCCCTCGCCAGACACCATTCGCCCGCGCAGACAGCTCACTGCGCCGCTATTGCTGCGGCGGACCGGCTCTGCGGCCGGGGCGCACCCTGCGGTTTGACCGGAGTTCGTCGAGTTTCGCGAGCTGTTCCGGCGTCAACACCTTGCGAACCTGGATCTGGGTGTTCGCCCGGATCGCCGTCAACTTGCCGAGCAGTTCACCTTGCGCCGCGGCCAGCGATTCCACAGGCCCGCCCGCGACGATCGCCGCGCGCAAATCCTGCTGGTTCTGACGGAGCTGCTCCCGGAGCGGCTGCGACTCCGTCCGGGCGTTCTGGTAAATGGCTTGGATCTGGGTTTTCTGCTGCTCGGTAAGCCCGAGATAGCCGGCCATAAGCTTACCCAGCTGGCCCCCAGGGGCGCGCACTGCGGCCGCACGCCGCGCCATACGTTGCTGCTGGCGATTGGCCATGCGCTGGCCCATCGGCGCCTGCGCAAACAGTAGGCCGCCAACCACCATGCTGAGTGCTGTCATCTTGAGAAAAGCTCTCATGTTATCTCCTTCTAAAGGTATAAACGCACCCCGGCGGGAAAAGTTGGTAAAGCTGTGTAAAGCCGGCAAGGGCGTCCGGCGCAGACGGACGTCCCCGGAGCCGCTCCCACGTCTTGCTCCTGATGCTATAGTGTTAATGCTTTGAAACGGATGGCGCTGGCCCTGGCGTGTTTCCTCATAACCGTACAGGCCGCGTTCGCCAGGACCAAGATCGAAGCGGTCAAAGTGGACGGGGTCGTTCACCCGGTCACAGTCGACATCATTAACCGCGCCATAGAGGAGGCTAAGCGGGAGGGCGCGGAAATCATCCTGATCCGTCTGAACACGCCCGGCGGAATGTCCGAGGCGACCCGCGAAATCGTTCAGGCTATCGTGGCCTCGCCGATTCCGGTGGTGACCTTCGTGGAACCGAGCGGCGGGCGGGCGGCCTCGGCCGGCTTCTTTATTCTTCAGGCGGGCGACGTGGCGGCGATGGCGCCGGGCACCAACACGGGCGCGGCCACCCCGGTGCTGATGGGCGGTGGCCAAATGGACGAAACGATGGCCGCCAAGGTCCGCAACGACGCTGCCGCTTCGATTCGCAGCCTCACCGCAAAACGCGGCCGCAACAGCCAGCTTGCCGAACAAACCGTGCTCGAGAGTAAGTCGTTTACGGAAGAGGAGGCGCTGAAGAATAACCTCATCGACGTGGTCGCCAGCAATGAGGCCGAGCTGTTCCAGATCCTGAACGGGCGCGAGATCACCCGCTTCGACGGGCGGAAGCAGACGCTCCAGCTCACGGCGCCGGAGGTAATCGAATACGAAAAGACCATCCGCGAGAAGATCGTCAGCGCGATTTCCGATCCGAACGTCGCCCTCGTGCTGCTCGTGCTCGGAGTGTTGGGAATCTACATCGAATTCAGCGCTCCGGGGCTGATCGTGCCGGGCGTGGCCGGGGCCATACTGGCGCTCATGGGGCTTTCGGCCCTGTCGGTCCTCCCCATCAACTGGACCGGAGCGGCGCTGCTCGTTCTCGCCATCGTGCTGTTCATTCTGGAAGCCAAGTTCGCTACCCAGGGAATTCTCGCCATAGGCGGGACAGCCGCCATGATCCTGGGCGCCCTGCTGCTGGTGGAGAGCCCGCTGCCTGAGATGCGCGTCAGGCCCGGCACGGCGATCGGCCTGGCGCTGCCGTTTGCCATTATCACTACCTTCCTGCTGTCGCTGGTGATCCGCGCGCGCGCCAGCAAGGTGATTACCGGCACAGTGGGCATGCTGGGTGAAATCGGAGTGGCGCATACCCCGTTGGAGCCGTCCGGAAAGGTGTTCGTACACGGCGAATACTGGGATGCGATCTCGTCAAGTCCGGTCCGCGCGGGCGAGCGCGTGCGCGTTCGCGCGATCGAAGGGCTGACTCTGAAAGTGGACCCCGAGCCGGACGGAGACCGGTCCGGGAAAGGAACGTGATGGAATACATGTCTCCCCTCTACATCGTGCTGTTCATTCTCGCCATCTATCTCCTTTCGTCCATTAAGATCCTGGCCGAGTACGAGCGGGGCGTCATCTTTCGCCTCGGGCGGGTGCTGCCTCAGCCGAAAGGGCCGGGCATCTTTCTGGTATTCGCTCCCATCGACCGCATGGTGCGGATGTCGCTGCGGGTGGAAGCGCTCGAGGTTCCGCCGCAGGACGTGGTGACGCGCGACAACGTCACCGTGAAGGTGAACGCCGTCATCTACTTCCGCGTGCTGGATCCCATTCGCGCCGTTGTCGAAGTCTCGAACTATCTTTACGCCACATCGCAACTGGCGCAGACCACGCTCCGCAGCGTTCTCGGCGAAGTGGAGCTGGACGAACTGCTGAGCCAGCGTGAAAGGCTCAATCTGCGGTTGCAAAGCGTGCTCGACCAGCACACCGGCCCCTGGGGCGTAAAGGTTGCCATGGTCGAAGTGAAGCAGGTGGACCTGCCGGAGCAGATGATCCGGGCCATTGCGCGCCAGGCCGAAGCCGAGCGCGAGCGCCGCGCGAAGATCATCCACGCGGAGGGCGAGTACGCGGCGGCCGAGAAGTTGTCCCTGGCGGCGGAACTCATTCAGAAACAGCCGGCTGCCATTCAACTGCGCTATCTCCAGACGCTGGTGGAGATGGGAACGGAACAGAACACCACGGTCGTGTTTCCGTTGCCGATAGACATCGTGACATCGCTGGCGAAAGTGCTGGATCGCGCCGCCGGCGGGCAGCAGCAGCAAGAGCAGAAAGGCTGAACGCGCGCGATTCAGTTGGCGCAGCCTGCTCGATATAATCTCTTCTCGGGCCGGCTGTAAATCTGGCGGCGTAAACAGCCGACCATGTAAGGGAGGAGAAGTCCAGAGCGTATCGTATGCCGAAAAACGAGGAAGGCGAATTTGAACTGGTAGTGGGCAACCGGCAGTTGCTCACGATCGTGTTCATCATGATGGTCCTGTTCGGGATCGTCTTTACGATGGGATACCTCGTGGGCAAGGCTGGTTCGCCCGAGAAACCAGCCATGGCCGCGGTGCAAGGGCAGCCTGCGGATGTCGTGGCGCAGCGTCCGGGACCTTCCGCGCCGTTGCCCGCTACGGAATCCACCGCCGTGCCCGAGTTGCCGCCAGAAGGGGAGGCGAAGGCTCCGGTGGGAACCGTGCCCGTGCGGGAAGCGCCGGCGGCGAGCGTAACCGAGGCCCCCGCCCCGCAGCCTGCCGAGACCGCGCAGAAATCCGCCGACTCCCTCCCGCCCGCGCCCGGCCAGACGTTTCTCCAGGTTGGCGCGGTCAAGAAACCCGATGCGGAGGTTATTGTTGACGTCTTGAAAAAGAGGGGCTTTTCCGCCCGGATTGCGCCGGTGGTGGCAGGTCAGCCCGACGATGCCTTGTGGCGGGTTCTGGTCGGCCCGCTTCCGGACGCCGCGACGCTTGCCAAGACCAGGGCGGACCTCCAGAACGCCGGATTTTCCGTAATTGTACGAAAATACTAGGTAGTGTCCGAAGCAATCCGGCGCCCGCGTCTGCCAGAGTGGCTGCGAAAGCCCACAACCGATTTTGTCGCCGTACACGAGTTGAAGCAGGGGTTCCGAAAGCTCAACCTGCACACGGTGTGTGAATCGGCGCGCTGCCCCAATCTCCACGAGTGCTTCGGCCGGGGCACGGCTACCTTCATGATTCTGGGCAACCTTTGCACGCGCGGGTGCGGTTTCTGCTCGGTGCCGAAAGGATCGCCGCAAAAGCGCGAGTTTACCCTCGATCCCGATGAACCGGCGAAGGTGGCGCGCATGGCCGCCAGTATGCGCCTGTCTTACGTCGTGATTACGAGCGTGAATCGCGACGACCTGCCGGACGGCGGCTCGCACCACTTCGCCCAAACCGTGCGCGAGGTAAGGCGGGCGCTGCCCGGCGCACGCATCGAGGTGCTTACCCCCGATTTCTGCGGCGACTTGGACGCCGTCGCACGCGTCCTCGACGCCGGCCCGGACGTCTTCAACCACAACATGGAAACCGTGGCCCGGCTCTACCCGCGCGTGCGCCCGCAGGCCAATTACCGGCGGTCGCTCGCGGTGCTGGAGTACGCGCGGCGGTGCCGCCCGGACATCCTGACAAAATCCGGGCTGATGGTGGGACTGGGCGAGACTGCGGAAGAAGTACACGAACTGCTGCGCGATTTGCGCGGCGCGGGAACCGATATCGTCACGATCGGCCAGTACTTGCAGCCGACTCGGCGGAACCTGCCGGTGGCCGCGTACATCTCCCCCGCGGAATTCGACGCCTACCGCGACTACGGGCTTTCCCTCGGATTCAAGATGGTATTCAGCGGACCGCTGGTGCGGAGTTCGTACATGGCGGATTCAGTAAGGGCGCAGGCCGTATGCGCTTGAACCTCGGGCTGGCGGCGGCGTCGGCGATTCTGCTGGTCCTCGCCTATCCGCGCTTCGGGCTGGCGTTTCTTGCGCCCGTGGCGATCTCACCCCTCGTGCTGGCGAGCGCGCTGGAAAAGCGGCACGGCCGGCGATTTTTGCTCGGATGGGTCTCCGGCGTCATTTTCTGGGCGGGGGTGTGTTACTGGATCCAGGGGGTGCTCGAGACACACGGTTCGATGTCCGGGCCGGCAAGCTGGGGCGCCTTTGCGCTGTTTTCGATGGTCAAAGCCCTTCATACCGGCGTTTTCGCGCTTTTTGCGGGATCGCTGATGCCGGGCGCCTGGGCGATTCTCTCCGTGCCCGCGCTCTGGGTCGCCGTCGAGAGCACGCACCGCTGGCTCGGCTTCGCCTGGCTCGGGCTGGGCAACGCCGCTATCGATATGGGACTCCCGATGCGGCTCGCGCCCTGGACAGGCGTGTGGGGCCTCTCGTTCATCTTCGCCATGACGGGCACGGCGGCAGCTTTGATCGCTCTGGGTAGACCGCGGAAACAACTGGCGCCCGTGCTGGCGCTGCCGCTGATCGTTCTCCTGCCTTCCCTTCCCGAGCCGGAGCGCGGCGCCGAAACTGCCGTCCTCGTGCAGCCCAACATCGCCGAGGACGCGGAATGGACGCCCGAGTGGGTCGAGGATATGCACCGGCGGCTGGAGTCGCTTTCCACCGGGAGCCTGGACCAGAACCAGGACGCCCGGCTGGTGGTATGGCCGGAGATGCCGGCGCCGATGTACTACTACGACAACGCGCGTTTTCGTGAGCGGATCGACAGTCTCGCCCGCAACACCAAGACGTTTTTTCTGCTGAATGTCGTGCCGCACAACCAGGACGGCGCGCCGCTCAACTCAGCGCTGCTGATCTCCCCCGAGGGCCGGCCGGTCGCCCGCTACGACAAGATGAATCTCGTGCCGTTCGGCGAGTTTGTGCCCGGGATCTTCAAGATGCTGGTTGAAAAAGTCTCCAGCGAGGCGGGCGATTTCGCGGCCGGGGAGCGCCAGATCCTGCTGCCGGCTGGCGACCACCGGATCGGCGCGTTCATCTGCTACGAGTCCGTGTTTCCGAATTTCGTGAGGAAGTTTGCCCGCATGGGCGCGGACCTGTTCGTGAACATCTCCAACGACGGCTGGTACGGCGACTCGGCGGCGCGCCATCAGCATTTGGAAATCGTGCGGATGCGGGCGGCTGAGAACCGCCGCTGGATCCTGCGGGCCACCAATGACGGCATCACCTCGACGATTGATCCGGCCGGCCGTGTGTACGTCAATCTGCCTTCTCACCAAGCCGCCGCCGCGGGGACCTTCTTCTCCTACATCGACAGCCTGACCTTCTACTCGAGGTTTGGAGACTGGTTTGTCTGGCTCTGCGCCGCAGGGACGGTGGCGGCGCTGGTCTCCGCTCTCCGGCCGGGCCGGCGGCAGATACTACTATGAACGGCTGCTAATCCAGCCGAACACGCAAGCGGCCACGAATGTAGCCGCGAAGAACAGCGCTGCGAGTTGAAGCTGGTCGAACTTCGGCACGTCACTAAACCACATACACACTCCGCTTCCCATCGGCGAAAAATGCAAACGGGATGCCATCGTCCGATTGCCGGAAATCAGCCGCTTACAGAGACGGCGCGGAGCAGGTGTTCCCAACTTTTTGGATTTTGCGAAAAGGACTGGGATTAGGGCCCGGTCGAGTAAGTGCCGGATAAGTTTGGCATTAAGAGTTACTCATCGTTCAACCGTGGCGGATGACCAGCACGTCTCCGTCCTGCACGATGTACTCTTTGCCTTCGAGGCGGAGCAGCCCCTTTTCTCGGGCGCCCGCGTAACCGCCGTGCTCAACCAGCGCGCGCCAGTTCACGACTTCGGCCCGGATGAACTTTTTTTCAAAATCGGTGTGAATGGTCCCGGCGGCCTTCAAAGCGGTGCTGTTGACCGGAATCGTCCAGGCGCGCACTTCGGTTTCTCCGGCGGTCAGAAACGACATCAGGCCCAGCAGAGAGTACGTGGCTGAAATCAAACGCTCGAGCCCGGACTCCTTCAGCCCGTAGCTGGCCATGTATTCTCGCGCGTCCTCCTCGGAGAGCTCCGCGAGCTCGGCTTCGATCTTGCCGCAGATGGCGGTGACGGCCGTGCGGGCGCGCCCGGCGAAGTGCGTCCGGCGATACTCCTCTTCGATCTCGTGCAACCGGGGGGCATCGGATTCGCCGAGGTTCAGCACGTAGAGCATCGGCTTCTGCGAGAGGAACTGGAAGCCGCGGGTGCTCTTCTCTTCCTCGGGGCTCAGGTCCAGTTCGCGGAGCGGCCTGTTCGCTTCGAGCGTGGCCTTGAACCGCGTCAGGGCTTCAAACTCGCGGTCGAGCTCGGGGGACTTGATTTTCTTGCGGTCCTTTTCGAGGCGCTCCAGGCGCTTCTCGACTACGATCAGGTCGCTGAGGATCAGTTCGAGATCCACGTTTTCGAGGTCGCGCAGCGGATTGATGGAGCCGGCCTCGTGCGGCACGCTGTCGTCCTCGAACACGCGCAGCACGTGGGCGAACGCATCCACCACGCGCAGGCTCGCCAGGAAGCCCGGGTCGCGGAGAGCCTCTTTGGAGATTGCGGGCGTGTCGACGTACTCCACCACGGCGTGCGTGGTCTTGGCGGGCTGAAAAACTTCGGCAAGGGCTTCGATGCGCGGATCCGGCACTTTGGCAACGCCGATCCGGGTCGCCATCGAACCAATGCGCGCAGCCTCGTGAATGCCGGTCAGAATCGTGAACAGGGATGTCTTGCCCACCATGGGCAGGCCGATGATTGCAGTCTTCATCTCAGAGAGGAATGTCCACCAGGGTCAAAATCTCTTCCAAAATCCGGTCGCTTGCGTCCGAGCTGCGTTGCGAGAGCGCCAGGCGTGTGTTGATGACCACCCGGTGGGCGAACACCGGCACCACCAGGCGTTTTACGTCGTCGGGAATGACGTAATCGCGCCCCTCGATCATCGCCAGCGCCTGCGCCCCCCGGTAGAGCGCCTGCGCGCCCCGCGGGCTGACGCCGAGCGCAAGAGAATCGTGGGTGCGGGTCTTTTCGACGATGGCAAGCATGTAGTCGACGAGCGACTCGTCCACCGTGATGTGATTCGACCACTCCTGAAGCTGCAACACTTCCTCGGCCGTAAGCACCGGCTCAATGCGCCTGCTTAACGGGTTCTCGTTGTTGCGCAGGATCTCGCGCTCGCTGCCGCGGTCGGGGTAGCCGATGCGCAGCCGCATGAAGAAGCGGTCCAGTTGGGATTCCGGCAGCGGGTAGGTTCCGTGGTGCTCGACGGGGTTCTGAGTGGCCATCACCATGAACGGCTGCGGAAGCGGATGGGAGTGGCCGTCGATGGTGACCTGCCGCTCGTTCATCGCTTCCAACAGCGCCGATTGCGTCTTCGGCGTGGTCCGGTTGATCTCGTCGGCGAGCAGGAAATTCGTGAAGATGGGCCCGGATTTGAACTCGAACGCCTGCGTCCGGGCATTGTAAATGGTCACGCCGAGAACGTCGCTCGGCAGCATGTCGGAAGTGAACTGAAGGCGGTGAAATTGGCAATCCACCGAGCGCGCCAGCGCATGGGCCAGGGTGGTTTTTCCCACTCCGGGGACGTCTTCGATCAGCAGGTGGCCCCTGGCCAGCAGGCAGACCAGCGACAGCCGCAAAACCTCCTGTTTTCCGCGAATCGCGGACGCAAGCGTGGCTTCCAGCTCCGGAATTTTCGCGAGAGCGCGCGGCGGCTCAATGGTTGTGGCACGCGGGGGCATCACTGTTATGAGTATGCCATTTTGGCAAGATTACGCGCTTGCTCCCGCCCCTGTCTCCTTATAAGAGCGCGTTAAACAGGAGCTTGAAGGTCGCGTAGCTCTGCCCGCGATACTGGGGGCGCATGCCGAACAGCACGATGCGCCCGGACCCCATTGGGTACTCCACCAGCGCTGCCTTACCGGCAAGGTGCTTTTCCCCAAGGAGCCATCCCGAGGCCAGAATGCCCGAGGACGGGTAGCGGGCCGCCACGGACGCCGGGGAGTTCTCGGGCACGTCCCAGGCCGGGCTGCCCTCGCTCCAAATGGCCAGTTCGCCGGGCAGCCCCAGGCTCAATTGGCTCCGCGGATCCAGCCTCACGTTGAGCAGTGAGCCGGGTGAGTAGAATTCGCTGCTGGGAACCCCCGCAACCACGTTGCGAACCTCCACGCCCAGCTTTTCGATCGCGTATGCGGTCGAGTTGTTCAGAAACACCAGCGTTCCGCCTTCGGAAGCGAAGCGCTTCAGCTCCGCCGCGCCCGCGTCGCCCAAACCTCCGGTATACTCCTCGGGCATCTCTCCGGCCTGGTAGCCTTCGGCGATCGCCCGCACGCCCTGATCGGGAAAAATGATTACGTCGAAGCGCTTGCGCAAGCCGCCTCGCCGGATCTCTGGGTTGCGAACCGAAGCGTATTCGAACCCGAACTGCTCCAACACCCAGCGCGTCCAGCCTTCGTCCATGCTCGGTATGTGGGACTTGTACAGCCCGACGCGCGGGCGCGCGATGCGCCTGAAGTTGGGGACCTCCGAGGTCGAAAAGTCGCCTGTGGTGGGATCGCGCCATACGGTCCCGCCTGCCTTCCACACTGCATTGACCGTCCGCCAGGTGTCCGACGACGCGGCGGGCAGAATGCCCTTCACCGGCCCCTCCGGGACCTCCGCGACGGCTTTCAGTTCCACGGAGACAGGGCTCTCGATGGCGTCGGCTTCAACACCCAGCAACAGCGGCAGCGTGTGCGCCGTCACGTCGTAGGGGCGCTTGGGCGGACCGCCGGGATAGACCCGCAGGTCGGGATAGCGCTGGCGCTCCAGCAGCGTTTTGGCGAACGCGCTGTAGGGTTGTTGCATGCGCACCAGGTAGGTTCCGGCGGCGTACTTCCGGCCTCCCGCTTCGAACGCCTGCGCCGCCTGCTCGATTTCCACCAGCCCGAACCGGAGGGTTTCCAGCAGCTTGCGCAGGGCCCCGGGATCGCGCTGCTCGGCCGGAATCGCGAACGCCCATGGCGTTTTCCGCGCGACCGCGCGGCAGCCGATCCGGTAGAAATTCCGCAGCAGATCTTCGCGGCGGCATGCAGCCTGATACAGGACCGACTGCATCGCGATCATCTGGTAGTCGATGATGTCGCGCAGCCTCCATTCCCCGCCCAGCCATGGCTCCAGGTGGTTCCAGCTTGACTGCCGCGGGTCGTACCCCGCCGCGCGGTGCTGGATCTGATCGGGCTTCACCACGATCGGCGAGGCGATCCGCACGCTCGCGGATTCCGAAAGGATGCGCATGCCGCCGTGATAGGCCTGGTAGTGGCGCGCCGGACTCCAGAAATCGTAAAGCGCATTGATGACCACGCCGGTCTTTCCCGCAGCGGTGAGGTCCGCCGCGATCCCCGCGCCGATCATGTTGCACTGCTGCACGAGGATCGGGTCGATATTGGGCTCGATCGGGTCCATCCACGGCGGCACAAACATGCGCGAAGCATACGGCCCCTGCTGGTGGATGTCATAGACGATCTGCGGATGCCAGACATTGTGCAGGTGCTCGATTGTCAGCCGTGTTTCGGCCTGAGTGAAGAAATACCAGTCGCGGTTGTTATCGTGCCCGGTGTACTTCTGGTACAACTCCGGCGGCGATGTGCCTTCGTACGGCGTGCCGAGCGTCTTCCGGTACCAGCGCGTGACGATATCCATGCCGTCCGGATTGAGCGAGGGCACAAGCAGAAAAATCGTGTTGTCCAGAATGGCCCGGTTGCGCGCCGTATCTTCGGTCAGCAGGCGGTAGACGAACTCGATGGCGGTGTGGCTGGAAGCGATTTCCGTGGCATGGATCGAGCAGGTGATCAGCACCACGGCCTTGCCTTCGGCAATGAGCTTTTCGGCCTCCGCTTCGGGCGTGATGCGCGGATCGGCGAGTTTCTTCTGGATCCACGCGTAACGGTCCAGCCTGCGAAGAGTTTCGGGGGATGCGATCACCGCGGAAATGAACGGCCGGCCTTCTGTGCTTTTGCCGAGTTCCCTCACGAGAATGCGGTCCGAGCTCCTGGCCAGCGACTGGTAGTAGGAGACCACGCGATCCCAGTCGAGAACGGTGCGGTCGGCGCCGATCTTATGGCCAAAGTGCGATTCGGGCGAGGGCAGCCCGGCCGCCGCGAGCAGCGCCGCGGTACACGCCGCCACGACGGCGAGCAGCCGGACTACGCCGCGCATGGCCGCACCAGTTCGGTCCAGAGCGCCTTGTACCACCGCAAAAAGCGCTCCGGTTCCTTGCTCTCCTGGGTCTCGCAGAGCGTGTACCGGTCATAGCCGGATTGCCGCATGAGCGTGAACAACTCACGCCACGGGTAGGCGGGATTGGCCAGCTCCGTGATGTGCGCGTTGCGCACCCACGGCCTGAGCAGCTCCCAGCTCTGCTTTACGGAGCCGTTCACTACGTCCGTCGGGTTCGAGTTCCAGCAGAGACCCACGTTCCTGTGCCTGGTGGCGCGCATGATTTCCGCCGCCACGGCAGGCTGCTGCGTCCCGCTGCCATGCACTTCGAGCCAGATCTCGACTCCGCGCCCCTCGCCATAGTCGCCCAACTCGCGCAACGACGCGGCAATGTTCTGGATAGTCTGTTCCCGCGAGACCTCTTTCGCGAATCCGTTGGGGCGCACTTTGACTCCCCACGCGCCGGTGTCGTGCGCCAGGTCGACGAACTGTTTGGCCAGCTCGACGTTCTTCCGGCGCACGGTGGCTTCGGCCGAATGGAACTCGCAGGTGGTGCCGTAGCTGAGCAGCCTGATTTTGCTGCGGGCGAACCGCCGGCGCACGGCCTCCCGCTCCGCCGCGGAAATGGAGGGCTCGATGCCGTGCTTGTGCTCCGTCCGCAGCTCGACGGCTTCGAATCCCGCGGCTTCCAGCTTTGTGATAATGGTTTCCAGATCCCAGTCTTTCAGGACGTTGTAGGTGACCGCGCCAAGCCGCATGGAGTCCCTCCGGAGAACCTGAACATTGTAGCGAAACTCCGGGCGGCTCAGTCCGGTTCGCCCGCCGCTCCACCGGATCGGGATCCGCTTTCAACCAGATGCTATACCCATGGACCTGCTGATTTTCGATCTCGACGGCACGCTGATCGATTCGAAGCTTGACCTCGCGCACGCGGTCAACGCCACGCGCCGTCATTTCAACCTGCCGCCTCTCGACACCGAGCTGATCTCGACCTATGTAGGCAACGGCGCCCCGGTTCTGATGCGGCGCGCGCTGCCGGAAGCCTCAGAAGAAGAGCTTGCCGGCGCGCTCCAGTATTTCCTCGCCTACTACAAGGACCACGCGGTGGAGAATACGCGCCCTTACGCCGGCATTCCCGAGGCGCTGTCACAACTCGCCGCCGCGGGCCTCCTCATGGCCGTGCTCACCAACAAGCCCGACGCCGTCTCCCGCCACATTCTCGAGCAACTGAACCTCGCGCCCTACTTCGCACGCATATATGGCGGCAACAGCTTTGAGAACAAGAAGCCGCACCCGGCCGGAGTGCATAAACTTCTGGAGGAACTCGGCGTTGCCGCGGATCGCACCATGCTGGTGGGCGACAGCGCCGTCGATGTGCGCACCGCCCGGAATGCCGGCATCAGGGTCTGCGGCGTGACCTACGGTTTCCAGCCAGATTCCTTCCGGGAACATCCGCCGGATATGATGGTAGACCGGCCCGAAGAACTGGTGCGGGCCGTGATCGCCGAAAGGAAAGCACGAGGTATTACTGGATCATATGACGTATAAGCCCGGAACTCCCGCTCCCGCCGATGGGATTTACTGGTGCAGCGTGTGCAAGCTGCCCGCCAGCTTCAAGAAGGGCGAGGACCTGCCGGAGTGCAGAAATAAGTGCGGCCGCGGGCGCTGGGAGTTGGTGAAGGCGGCCGAAGCCGAAGAAGAGGAGTAAAGGCCGGCGCGGCGTCTCCGGCCTGCCTTCGCAAGCAGCAGATCCGGACGGCAAGCGGAGTTCGCGCCGGCGCTGGTCTTACTCCAGCCTGTAGTTCGGCGCTTCCTTGGTGATAATCACGTCGTGGACGTGGCTTTCCCGCAGCCCCGCTGACGTCACGCGCACAAACTTCGCTTTCTGCTGGAGCTCGCGTATGTTTGACGCGCCGCAGTAACCCATGCCGGCCTTCAGCCCGCCCACGAGCTGAAACACGAGCTCCGCCAGCGGGCCTTTGTAGGGCACCCGGCCCTCGATGCCTTCGGGCACGAGCTTGGAGTTCTGCTCCTGGCCGTACCGGTCCGCGCTCGCTACCGCCATGGCGCTGGTCGAACCCATTCCACGGTAGCTCTTGAAGGTGCGGCCCTGATATAGGATCGTCTCTCCCGGGCTTTCGTCGGTGCCGGCAAAAAGGCTCCCGATCATTACGCAATCGGCGCCCGCCGCGATGGCCTTGGTAATGTCTCCCGAATACTTGATGCCGCCGTCGGCAATCAGCGGCACGCCAGCTTCCCGTGCGGCGCGCGAACACTCGATGATCGCCGTCAACTGGGGGACGCCGGCGCCGCTCACCACGCGCGTGGTGCAGATGGAACCCGGCCCGATGCCGACCTTGATGCCGTCGGCGCCCAGCGCGATCAGGTCGCGCGCGCCTTCGTAGGTAGCCACATTGCCCGCCAGCAGTTGCACGTCCGGCAGCTTCCTCTTCAGCGTCTTGACCACTTCGAGCACCCGCTCGCTGTGGCCGTGCGCCGTGTCCACCGCCAGCACGTCCACCTTCTTGGCGACGAGTTCCTGCGCGCGCTCAAGAAAATCCTTGCCCGCGCCGACCGCCGCTCCCACGCGCAGCCGCCCCTGGGAATCCTTGGCGGCGTTGGGATACTTCAACTTTTTCTGAATATCCTTGACGGTGATCAGACCCTTCAGGATGTAGTTTTCGTCCACCACCAGCAGCTTTTCGATTCTGTGCCGGTGGAGAATCTTCTCCGCTTCCTCAAGCGTGGTGCCTACCGGAACCGTGATGAGGTTCTCTTTCGTCATCACGTTCTCGATCGGCTGGTCGTGGTTGGTCTCGAATCTCAGGTCGCGGTTGGTGAGAATGCCGACCAGGCGCCCATTCCGCGTGACCGGGACGCCGGAGATGCGGTAGCGCTTCATGACCTCGAGCGCTTCATAAATCTTCTGCTCCGGCTCCATCGTGACGGGATCGACAATCATCCCGCTCTCACTGCGCTTCACGCGGTCGACTTCTTCCGCCTGGCGCTCGATCGGCATGTTGCGGTGAATGATTCCGATGCCGCCCTCACGGGCGAGCGCAATCGCCAGGTGCGACTCCGTCACGGTGTCCATGGCGGCGCTGACGATAGGGATGTTCAGGCTGATGCCGCGGCTCAGGCAGGTCCGTGTATCGACCTCCGAAGGCAGAACATTGCTCCGCGCCGGCAATAGGAGAACATCATCAAAGGTAAGTGCTTCGGGAATGGCGTCCACAACCATATTCAATGATACGAAGCTGCGAAAAGCGCTGCAACGTGACGGGCGCCGCCGGCGAACAAAGTTCGGCAAAAGCCGGTGGGTTCAGATTTCCGTTGGCTAGACTGGGAAGCACGGAGGGGCAATGGCCAAGACAGCGATCGTTACGGGCGCATCCCGCGGCATTGGGCGCAGCATCGCCAAACGGCTGGCTGCCGATGGATTCAACGTCATAGTGAACTACTCGAGCAATGCGGATCAGGCCCAGGAGGCCGTGAACGAGATTCGTAGTACCGGTGCAAAAGCACACGCAATCAAGGCGGATGTGAGCGACCCGGAAGAGGTGAGACAACTGTTCGAGCAGACGATTGAGACGTTTGGACGCGTGGACGTTGTGGTCAACAGCGCCGGCATCATGCCGCTCTCAACCATTGAGAACTGCGATTTGGATACCTTTGACAGGGTAGTTGCCGTGAACCTTCGCGGCACTTTCCTGGTATTCGCGCAGGCAGCGAAGCATCTGGGCGAAGGCGGGCGCATCATCGCCTTTTCCAGCAGTGTGCTGGCGAAGTCGTTCCCAACGTACGGACCTTATATCGCATCGAAAGCCGGCGTCGAGGGCTTGGTCCGCGTACTGGCCAACGAACTGCGGGGACGCGGCATCACCGTGAATGCCATCGCTCCAGGACCCACCGGAACTGATCTCTTTCTGAAGGACAAGACGCCTGAGCGGATCGCGAAACTGAGCAGGCTGGCTCCGCTCGAAAGGCTGGGCCGGCCTGAAGACATCGCTAACGTGGTTTCGTTCCTGGCAAGTCCAGATGGCGGCTGGGTGAATGCGCAGGTCCTGCGGGTAAATGGCGGGTTTGCGTGATACATCGGGCCTGGCCGCCCTCGCTCCACAGCGCTGGATCCGGCCCTTCAGCGCGCTTCCAGATACTCCCCTTCCCTGATCCACATTCCGGGATCTGATAAGATGTGTATTACCTTGTTAAACATATGATTTCGGCAACACAATTGCGCCCGGGCATGGTGATCAAGTTCAACGATGAACTGTATTCCGTGTTCAGCGTTTTCCATCGGACCCCGGGCAATCTCCGCGGCTTTGTTCAGGCCAAAATGCGCAACCTGCGCAGCGGAACGATGATCGAACACCGGTTCGCGTCGGAGGACCGCGTCGAGCGCGCCGCCCTCGAAGAACACACGATGGAGTATCTGTACGACGACGGTGAGTTCTATTATTTTATGAACACCGAAACGTTCGAACAGATGCACCTCACCAAGGACCTGCTTGGCGACGCCATCAAGTACCTGGTTCCTCAATTGAACGTCACGGTCGAGTTCTATGAGGGCAAGCCGATCAGCGTCGAACTCCCTCCGACGGTCGATCTCACTGTGGTTGAAACCGAGCCGGGCCTGAGAGGCGCTACCGTTTCCAATGTGACCAAGCCCGCGAAGCTGGAGACCGGCCTCGTCGTGCAAGTACCCCCGTTCATCAACGCCGGCGAGAAGATTCGGGTCAACACCGCGGAAGGCACGTACCTGGAACGCGCCTGATCTCATCGCGGGCGCTCACGCCCGCCGTATTCGTTCCATCGCTCCCGCGAGCGCCGAAAGCAGCGTGGGTTCCTCTTCGGGAAAGACTGTACGCAGGTCCAGCAGCAGCCGGTTGTCCTCGATGCGGGCAATCACCGGCGGGTCGCCGGTGCGCAGAGCGCGCTCCAGCCCAGGCACATCCGCTGCGGCGATCGCGATCACCCAGGTGGGCAGCGACTGCTCGGGCGTAGATCCGCCTCCGATCACCGATTCGCCAGCCACGATTTCCGCCTTCACGCCCTGCAGCCGCGCGACGAGCCGTTCCGCGCGCGCCCGCAGCGCCTCCGGGCTCTCCCGGATCATGCGCAGCGCCGGCACATCGTCCCAGCGCTCCATCAGCAGGCTCCGCAGCGTCGTCTCAAGCGCTTGCAGGATCAGCTTATCGAGCCGGAGCGCGCGATACATCGGGTTGCGCCTGATCCGCGCGATGAGTCCGGCTTCGCCCGCAATAATGCCGGCTTGCGGCCCGCCGAGCAGCTTGTCTCCGCTGAATGACACGACGGCCGCCCCGGCGCGCAGACTCGCGGCGGCCAGCGGCTCATCGACGCCGTAGCCGGACAAATCCGCCACGCAGCCGCTCCCCAGATCTTCGTACACCGGAATGCCCGCCTCTTTGCCGAGCGCCGCCAACTCGCCCAGGGACGGCCGCGCGGTGAATCCGGTGATGCGGAAATTGCTCTGATGCACGCGCAGCAGCAGGCGCGTGCGCTCATTGATGGCCGCGCGGTAGTCCTCGATTCGCGTGCGGTTGGTCGTGCCCACCTCGCGGAGCACCGCGCCGGACTCCGCCATGATTTCCGGGATGCGAAACCCGTCGCCGATCTCGATGAGTTCTCCGCGGGAAACCACCACCTCGCCGCCCGCGGCAAGTTCCCTTAATACAAGGTAGACGGCGGCGGCGTTGTTGTTGACGGCGATGCCCGGTTTTCCGAGCAGGCGCTCAATCAAGCCCGATATGTGAACGTCGCGCCGGCCCCTCGTCCCCTCCTCCAGGTCGTACTCCAGGTTCGAGTAGCCGCAGAGCGGCTCGAAGCGCGGCAGGGGAGCGCGGCCAAGATTCGTGTGCAGCACGACGCCGGTCGCATTGATCACCGCGCGCAGCGACGGCGACGCGAGCCGCGCCAGGCGGCGCTCCACGACCTCTTCGACCGGCCCCGGATCGGGCTTGCGTCCCGCGCGGATCGCTTCACGCGCTTCGTCCAGAACGCGGCGCACCTCGTCCGTGATCAGCGCCCGCGGGTACCTCCCAGCGAGGTGCGCCAGTCTCCCAAGCACCGCGTCCACGGAAGGCAGCGAGCGCAGCTCTCCCTCCCGGTTCGTCATTCGGGCTACTTTACCATCGGGAACAGCTTGCGCAGAGTGGCTTCGTCGGGCCGCCGCCCGAACTCGCAGATTTCGAACGCCTCGGCGTGCCGGATCTTGTTGCCGCGCTCCGGCCCGTACCACTTGATGAGGGCCTTCCGGACCTCGGGGTTCACGCCGCGGTCGCGCTGGCTGGCGAGCCATTTCTTGCGCTCGGCCGGATCCTTCGGAACCTGGTCGAGGGCGTGGTCTACCCAGGGCAGCCACTCGTACACCTGGGATACGTGGGCGTCAAGAGCATCGATCTTCTTTTCCCAGACGTCGTCGATGTCCACCGCGATGTCCGGCCGGAACGGCGCCGGTTTTTGGAATCCGTCCTGGAAGTACATGAAGACGGGGTTGTTCCGCAGCGGCGGGGTGTCGGGACAGATGTTCGGCACCACGACCATATAGGCGGCATCCTGCACGATTATCCCCGTATAGCGGTGGTCCGGGTGGTAGTCGTTGGGACGCGGCAGCAGCACGAGATCGGCCTGCCACTGCCGGATAAGCCGGATGACCTGGTTCCTTACCTCGAGTGTTGGCATCAATTCGCCGTCGTGGTTATCGAGGGTGATGTACTCGGCGATGCCGAGCCGCCGGCCCGCCTCGGCCGCTTCCGCGCGCCGCCGCATCGCCAGCGCCCCGCCCCCCTGGCTCTGGTGCCCTGCGTCGCCGTTGGTCAGAGAGACGAACTTCACAAGATGGCCCATGGCGGCGAATTTCGCCGCGGTCCCTCCGGCGCGAATATCGCAGTCATCCGGGTGCGCGCCGAAAGCGATCACGCGAAGTTTTCCTTCCTGGGCTGTCAACATGGCCGTTCCCAACAGTAGTGCAAAGCAAAGTCTGAGCATTTTGTCACGCTCCGTAGAGACTCTTCCAAGTGACTTCCCTCCGCCTGTAAAGAGCGGTTCGCCCCAGGATGGCGATCATCGTGCTGATTGCGGACCGCTCCGCCACGTTTTCGACATCGCCGCTGATAATGCGGCCGATAAACGCCTCGATGGCGTCCATGGTGATATCGCGCTTCGACGGGATGGTCTCCCGCTGGCCGGGACCCTTCACATGCACCAGGCGCGCGCGGGACGTCTGCAGCACGCCCTTCGTTCCCGTGAACTCCTCGCCGACGTTGCTGAAGCCCGGCGGGCTGAGCTGGTTCGCTTCGAAGTTGACGTGTATGCCGTTCGGGAACTCGAAAGTAAGCGAGAGGTGGTCGAGAATGTCCATCGTGGTGCGCACTTTGCGCCCGCCGTAGCCGACGGCGCGGATCGGGGTAGCGCCGAGGAACCAGTAGAGGACGTCGAGATTGTGGCAGTCCTGCTCGACGATGATGTCGCCCGACAGTTCCCGGTAGCAAAACCAGTTGCGCACCCTTTCGATCTTCGGATCGTCGTACGGCACGCGCTTGAACGGGTCGCTGGCAATCCAGAACGCTCGCGCGTTGACGATTTCGCCGACCTGGCCCTCCTTCATCCGCTTGTACGCTTCCAGGTAAACCGGGCCGTAGCGCTGCTGGAATCCCGTTGAAACGCACTTCTTCGGGTCGGCCTTGCGTCCCGCCGCGATCACGCGCTTGCAGCCCGCGTAGTCGACCGCCATCGGTTTCTCGCAGTAGACGTGCTTGCGCGCCTGGATGGCGGCTTCGAGCATCTGCGGGTGCTCAAACGGCGGCGTGGCGATGATTACCGCGTCGAGATCCGAGGCGAGCGCTTTCTCAAAATCCTTGTAAACGGCCGGCTTCTGAAGTTTCATCTTCGCCGAGGCCGCTTCGATGCGGTCGTCGAACAGGTCGCAGATCGCCGTGATCTGCGCGCGCGGATCGGCATGCACAATGCTGGCGTCGTATGTGCCGCGGTTCCCCGCCCCGATCAGGCCGACGGAAACTTTCGAGTTCGCCTGCGAACCGCGCACCGACTCCGGCTTCACGATCATGAAGGCGCCGGCCGCCGCTCCAGCAGCCCTCGAAATAAAACTGCGCCGCGACGCGGCGGAATGATTCGTGTCCATCGGTACCTCCTCGCTGAATTATATCCCGCTGCTTTGCGATTGGCTTCTGCTACAGTAACATCAAGTCTATGGCCATACTTGTCACCGGCGGCGCGGGATACATCGGAAGTGTGACTGTCGAACTGCTGCGGAAACGCGGCGAAGAAGTCGTCGTGCTGGACGATCTTTACCGCGGGCACCGCGCCGCGCTCCCCGGGGACATCCCTTTCTACGAGGGGAAGGCCGGCGACGCCGCGCTTGTAGCCCGTATCGCCGCCGAGCATGAGATCGAAGCGTGCATCCATTTCGCCGCCCTGATCGAGGTGGGCGAGTCGGTCTCCGCCCCGGCAATGTACTTCCAGAACAACACCGTCCAGGCCATGGCGCTTTTGGATGCCCTGCGCGCGGCGGGCGTGAACCGGTTCGTGTTCTCCTCCACCGCGGCGGTCTACGGGCATCCGAAGCAGATTCCAATCACGGAAGACCACCCGCTGTCGCCGGTGAACCCCTATGGCTGGTCAAAGCTGTTCGTGGAAAAGATTCTGGAAAGCTACGATCGTGCTTACGGGCTAAAGTTCGTTTCGCTGCGCTACTTCAACGCCGCGGGCGCCACTGCCGAGCACGGCGAACATCACGAGCCCGAAAGCCACCTGATTCCGAACGTGCTAAGCGCCGCGCTCCAGGTCCGCCCGGACGTTCCCGTTTTCGGGCAGTATTACCCCACTCCGGACGGCACGCCGATTCGCGACTATATCCACGTGGCCGACCTGGGCTCCGCCCACCTGCTGGCGCTCGACTACCTGCGCGAGGGCGGGCCATCGGAATTCGTGAACCTGGGAAACGGCAAGGGCTATTCGGTGCTCGAGGTGATCGAGGCGGCGCGCCGGGTCACTGGACGGGAGATCAAAATTCGGCAGCAGCCTCCCCGCCCCGGCGACCCTTCGCATCTGGTGGCGTGCGCCGACAAGGCGCGCCGGCTGTTCGGATGGGAACCCGCCTGCCCGGATCTGGACGAAATCATCCGCACCGCCTGGAACTGGCGCCTCGCCCACCCAAACGGGTACGAGTAAGCGCCGGGCGCCGGGGCTACAGCAGGGCCGTGTCGAGTTCCGGTGCGGGCGGCACGGTCTCCGCGCTCTCCCGCGAACGAAGGTAGGAAACCAGCTCGTCTTCCGAGCCGCTGAAAAACGAGTCGACCAGCTCCCGCACCGCCAGCTTCCTCAATGTTTCGCGCGAGAGCACCGGCCTGTACAGGAATGACCGGCCCACTTTGCGCCTCTCGACGGCGCCCCTGCGCGCCAGCCGGTCCATGATGGTCATAACGGTCGTGTACGCAAGGTTGCGGCCCGGCAGCAGCGCCTGCCGGATGCTCCTCACGTTGGCCTCACCCAGCGTCCACAGAGCCTTCAAGCATTCCAGTTCGAGCGGGGGCGGTATGTTCCGCGACGCGCGGGTGTACCTCATCGGCGGCTAATCCTCCACTTTCAAACCCAACGCCTCTCCGAGCTTCTCGGCGAAAAGGCTTCCCATCGGACTTTTCGGTGGCGGGGACGGCCGGGGCTTGGACGAAGCGGACGCCGCTACCGGAGGCGCCGCCTCGGATTCCGCCCGCTCCGGCTCACCATCCTCAAGGAATTTGGCCTTTTTGAGTACCACTCGTTCGAGCTGCGCGCTGTAGGGAGTGAAATGCCCTTCCACCTGTCGGTCATTCTCCACCAGAGAGGTCATGCACGCCATCTTTGCGTCCAGATCGTCGAGGTAGTGCAGCAGCAGCGCTTCCGGAAACATCGGGACTTTGGGCGACCCAAACTCGAGCGACCCGTGATGGCTCAGCACAAGATGCTCCAGCAGCATGCGCAGGCGCGGCGGAAAATCCGGCACCTGGGCGAGCTTGGCTTCGATCAGCCGCAGACCGATCATGATGTGCCCCAAGAGCTGTCCCTCGGTGGTGTACCCGAAGCTGCGCGCGTAACTCAGTTCGTAAATCTTACCGATGTCGTGCAGGATGGCGCCGGCCAGCAGCAGGTCCTCGTCCAGGCCGGGGTAGTGCCGCACGGCCAGCCGGCACAGACCGCACAGCGAGAGCACATGCTCCAGCAGCCCTCCCAGGTAAGCGTGGTGGATGAACTTCGCGGCCGGGGCTTTTTGGTAGCGGCGTGCGATGTCCTCATCGCTCAGAATCAATTCCAGGAGCCGCCGCAGGTGCGGGTTGCCGATCGACGCCACGATCCCGCGCAGTTCGCGGAACATCTCCCCGGGGTCGCGCTTGGAGGCGGGCAGAAAATCCGCCAGGTCCACTGTCGCTTCGTCCACCTTCTGCATCTTGTGAATGGTGAGCTGCGGCCGGTTGTTGTAGATCTGCAGCAGCCCTTTCACGCGGACGAAGTCGTCGCGCTCGAACGTGTGCATCACGTCGGCGACGTTGTCCCACATCTTGGCGTCGATATCGCCGGTGCGGTCGCTCAACAGCAGGGAAAGGTACGGTTCACCGGTCTTCTTCTGCCGAATCTCCTTCGACTGGACCAGAAAGGTTCCCGTGGCAACCTTATTCGCCTCCAGCTCAGCTACGAACGGGGACTTCATTTCTTCTGCAATTCTGGCGGCCTTAGTTCGTGGCGTCCTCCTCAGCCTTCGGCTTCGGCGCCGTTCCCGGGATGGGAACCATCCACAAGAGCCGCTTCCGCCGCTGCCGGCTGATCACCTCTTCCTTGGTGACGGTGGCGGGGACAAGCTTGGCGGGATCCTTCCAGGCGGTGTCCTTGCCCGGCGCGGCGCCGGAATCAATGTAGCCCTCCCGGATCTCCAGAAACGCCTGCTCGCGCAATCTGGTGAGATACGCGCGCAGCGCCGGCTGCATCCTCGGCATGTAGAGCTTTTCCATAATTTCGTTCTCTACGTTCTCGAACGGCTGCAAGCCGGCCTTCGGGTGGTCTTCCACCTTGAGAATCAAGAAACCGTTCGGCTGCTTGATCGGATCCGTGACGTATCCCCTCTCCTTGTCAAAAACGAGGTCCTCGATTTCCTTCTTGAGTTCGCCCCGCTTAAACGGCGGCAGCGCGCCGTAGTCGCGTGCCGACGGCGATTCGGAGTTGTCCCTCGCCATTTCGCCGAAGTTTTCGTTCTTCCGCGCCCGGGCTACCAGCTCCTTGGCTTTCTTCTCGGCGGCGGCGATGCCCTCGGCATCCTTGCCCTCGGTCGAAATGAAGATCTCCCGCAGCACGACGTGCTCCTCGCGGATGAACTCGTCTTGATGCTCGTCGTAATACTTCTTGAGCTCCGCCCGGGGAATCACGATCCGCGAGCCTACCTCACGGCGCACAACCTCGCGCGTCAGCATATTTTCCTTGAGCTGCTGCTTGAAGTCCTCAAGCGACATGCCGGTCTGCTCGCGAACGTACTGCGCGAACTTATCGGGGTCTGCGATCTTGCTTTCGGACTGGATCTGAGCCATGTACTTGCTCAGCTCCTGATCGACGTTGATCTCCAGGTCCTTCGCCTTCTGGACTAACAGCATGTTGTCGATGCGGTCGCGCAGCAGGTCGGCTTCGTGCTGCTTGAGGACTTTCTGAAACTGATCCTGCGGCAGATTCTGGCGCTTCAGCTCCTCCTCGATCTGTTCGCGCGCACGCTCCAGGTCGCCCATGGTGATGATTTCGTTGTTCACCTTGGCGATGATCCGCTCGACAACCTGGACCTCCGCCGCCTGTGCGCCTCCCGCAAGTCCGAGGAAGCACAGCGATACTACCAACTTCGTAGACATACCCTTCGATCATTCTACCAGTCCCGAGTAGTCCTGCTTGCAACCTTTTTTGGGGAGGGGAGCGTGAGTTCTCCGGGGGTTCGGCGCTATCCGGAATGCAGGCGGAAGCGCGTCTCAGGCCTCCGCCACGGCGAGCGCGCCCAGCTTTTCCTTGATCAGCTCGAGGAGCTGCCCGGGCGCTCCGTGCCCGTCCAACGGGAGGCGCAAGACGCCCGCGGGCGTGAACTGCGCGCCTTTGGTTTCCTTAACCAACGCCATCAGCCGCGCCGGATCCACTCTGGATTCGCCGTGGAACTTGATATTGAGCTGGCCCTGGCGGCGGTCGATGGCTTCGATGCCCAGTTTCTCCGCCAGGCTCTTCAAGACCGAGTACTCCAGCAAATATCCTACGGCTTCGGGCGCCGGACCGTAGCGGTCGGTCAGTTCCGCGCGGATTCTTTCCGCTTCTTCGTGCGTGGAGGCTTCGGCGATCCGTTTGTACGCGCGGAGCCGTTGCCGCTCGTCGGCGATGTAATCTGGCGGGATACGCAAATCCAGCCCGAGATTGATGTTGGCGTGAACTTCCAGCGGCACTTCCTCGCCCTTCAGTTCACGCACCGTTTCCTCGAGCATGCGCACGTACATATCGAAGCCGACGGCGTTGATATGCCCGTGCTGTTCGCCGCCCAGCAGGTTGCCGGCGCCGCGGAGTTCCAGGTCGAGAGCTGCGATTTTAAAGCCCGCCCCAAGATCGCTGAACTCCTTGAGCGCGGCCAACCGCTTGCGCGCGGTTTCACTTAATTCGGCGTCGGGGGGCACCAGCAGGTAGGCATAGGCGCGGCGGTTGGAACGTCCCACGCGGCCGCGAAGCTGATAGAGCTCGGCCAAGCCGTAACGTTCAGCGTTTTCAATGATTATGGTGTTGGCGAGGGGGATGTCGAGACCGTTTTCTGCAATTGTAGTACATACAAGCACGTCATACTTGTGCTGCATGAACCCCAGCATCACTTTCTCGAGCTCCTTCTCGCTCATCTGCCCGTGGCCCACGCCGATTCTGGCCCCCGGCACCAGGTTCTGAATCATCGAGGCGCGCGACCAAATGGTGTCCACCCGGTTATACACGTAATAGACTTGCCCGCCACGCCCGAGCTCCTGCTCGATGGCCGCGCGCAGCAGTTCCGGCTCAAAGTGGGCGACTACGGTGTGTATGGCAAGCCGGTCCTTGGGCGGGGTTTCGATGACGGATAGGTCGCGCAATCCCAACAACGACATGTGTAGTGTACGAGGAATCGGCGTCGCCGTCATCGTGAGGACGTCCACGTTCTTGCGAATCTGCTTCAGCCGCTCCTTGTGCCGCACGCCGAACCGCTGTTCCTCGTCGATAATCAGCAGCCCCAGGTCGCGGAACTGCACGTCATTCGATAGCAGGCGGTGCGTTCCGATCAGTATGTCCACCTTGCCGTCGGCGGTGTCGGCCAGGGTGGCTTCGATCTCCTTCTTCGACCGGAACCGGCTCAGCATCTCCACGCGCACGGGAAACGGAGCGAACCGCCGCTTGAAGGTCTCATAGTGCTGGAAACACAGGACGGTGGTGGGCGCCAGCACCGCCACCTGTTTGCCGTCGCCCAGCGCCTTGAAAGCCGCCCGCATGGCGACCTCGGTTTTTCCGTAGCCGACGTCGCCGCACAGCAGGCGGTCCATGGGCTGCGGGCGCTCCATGTCATGCTTGATGTCCCTCACCGCGGCGAGCTGGTCTTCGGTTTCGGTGAACTCGAAGGCGTCCTCGAACTCGCGCTGCCAGTTGCTGTCCGGCGAGAAGGCGAACCCCTCGGCCATCTGCCGTTCCGCGTAGAGCTTCAGGAGTTCGTCCGCCATGTCGCGCATCTTGGCCTTGACGCGCGATTTGGTGCGCGCCCAGGTGGCGCCGCCCAGACGGTCGAGCGGCGGGACGGCCTCGCCCGCGCCGCGATACTTCTGAATCAGGTCGAGGCGCGCCAAGGGAACGTAGAGCCGCGCTCCCCCGGCATATTCCACCAGCATGTAGTCGCCCCGGTGATCGCCCTGAGCAATCTCGCGGAGGCCCAGGAATCGCCCGACGCCGTGCTCGGCATGGACGACGTAATCGCCGGGCTTGAGGTCGGCGAGATCCGCGGCAAAAGCCGAAAGCCCCTTCTTTGACGGGGAGCGTCTCGTCACCCACTCGGTGACCCCGAACAGGTCTTCCGAGCCGAAGATCGCTACCCCAGCATCCGGGAGGACGACGCCGCGGCGAACCAGCCCTTTCACCAAAAACGTGCTGGCCACCGAGCCCGCCAGGTAGGACCGTTCGGCCAGATAGGACTGGCTGCCCGCCGTGGGCTCCAGGGCAAGCTGGTACGGCACGGAGTATTCCTGGAAAATCTCGGCCAGGCGTTCCAGTTCTCCGTTGGAAGCGCCGAAGCAAACCACGCGCCCGCCGCTCTCCACAAAGCCGCGGGCCTCGGCGACCGCCACGGCCATGTTGCCCTGGAAGGCCATCGTCGGCCTGCTGGGGACGTGGAGGCCGCTGTCTTCGACCTCCAGACCGAGTTCCCGCAGGGCAACCTGCGATGAGCCCGCCGCCTGCTCTTCCAGCTCCTCCCAGCGCAGGAAGACGCGCTCGGGCGGGCACAGCGAGGGCCGGTCCGGATCTTCCAGCCGCTTCCAAAGCCGCTCGGCGGCACCACGCAGCTGCTCCGGCTCGTCCCAAAGCACAACGGGGCGCTCCGGGAGGCTTAGCACCGACCCCGGACGCGGCCTCACCAGCGGCGCCGCGAGTTCCCATCCGGGAAACGGCTCGCCGGTAAATGGTATTTCGCCGCCCGAAGCCTCGCTGATCTCGGCGAAAAGCTCGCGCGATTTCGGATACTCGAGCAGCGGCAGCAGCATGGCTTCGTCTACCTTCAGGACCGACCGCTGCGTGTCCACGTCGAATCGCCGCATCGATTCGATCTGGTCCCCGAAAAACTCCACCCGCACGGGCTTACCGGACTCGGGCGGGAACACGTCCAGGATGCCGCCGCGGACGGAATACTCGCCCACCATCTCCACGGGCTCGCGGCGCTCATAGCCGACGCTTTCCAAATGCGCCGTGAGGTCCTCGAGCGGAATCTCGTCTCCGGCGCGAAGCCGTAGCGCAAGCTGGCGGTAGAACTCCGCCGTCTCCGTCCGCTGAAGTGCCGAGGCCACCGGAGTGACCGTGATGGGAACGCGCTCGCCGGCCAGCCGCCATAGCGCGATCGCGCGCTGCTCGCTGATTTCGGCGTGCGGCGACATACGCTGGTTGGGCAAAACGTCCAGCGCCGGCAGAAGCTGCGGCTTGGGAATGCCGCGCCCTCCCGCCAGCAGCTCGAAAAAGGTTTCAACCGCCTCGGCGAGCGCCTCGGCCTGCCTGTTTCCGTCGGCAATGACGATGATCGGGCGCTCGATGGCCTGCCAAAGCAGGACTGTGTAGATGGCTTTGGCGGTGGTGGTCAATCCCGAAAGGGACAGTCTGAGGGGGCTGGTTCCGGAGATGAGCAGGCGTACGAGTTCCTGGAAGGCGGGATGTTTTCCCAACCCGGATAACAAGTCTCGTATCGCAGGGTGAGTCAAGGTTGACGAGAGAGGATCTTTTCTACTATGTCAGTAGTAGAATAGCCCGGTTCCAGGGGAAGCGCGAACACTTTACCGCCCGCGGCCTCCACCTCTTCCCGGCCTGCTATCCAATGAGCCCAATCGGCTCCTTTCACCAGTATATCGGGTAGTATGGCGGCGATAAGCTCGCGGGGCGTGTCTTCGTCGAAAAATGTGACCGCGTCGACCGCCTCAAGCGCGGCGGCCAGTTCCGCCCGCTCCGCTTCCGGGATGTGGGGCCGGGTGGGTCCCTTGAGGCGCGCGACGCTGGCGTCCGTGTTCAGGGCCAGAATCAGGACGTCGCCCATCGATCGTGCGCGTTCGAGCAGCCGTATGTGGCCGGGGTGCAGAATGTCGTAGCATCCGTTGGTAAAAACAACCGTCTTGCCCTCGCGGCGCCAGTTCTCGCGGGCAACGGCCAGCTCTTCGCGTGTATAGATTCGGCCCACGAACTTTATCTTACGGCAGTCCGCTATCGGAGGCGCGGCAGGCGGGCAAACGCCGCTAACTGAAATGATCGTAGGCGGAGGGCTCGAGCGGTGGTGGAAAGGCGGCAGACAGGCAAACGCCGCTAACGGGCGTGCATTGTCCGGCCGGCGCGCTGCAGGCTGACCCATTCCACCTGGTTGCGGCCGTGTTTTTTCGCGCGGTAAAGGCCCATGTCGGCCGCGCGGAGCAGCATTTCCGGTGTGGGATAGACGCCGCGCTGCCAGGCGGTCACCCCGAGGCTCATGGTGGTTCGCAGAGAGCCTTCCGGGATGCTGATGGGTTCGGCACAGATGGTTTCGCGAAGCCGCTCGGCGAGCTGCATGGCGCTGGAATCTCCGGAACCAGGCAGCACAATCAAAAACTCCTCTCCCCCGTACCGGCCTACGGCGTCGTAGCTGCGCACCGCGGCCTGCATGCGCCGGGCTGTTTCGCGGAGCACGGCGTCGCCGGCCAAGTGCCCGTAGGTATCGTTCACCCTTTTGAAGTGGTCGAGGTCGGCCATGATCACGCCCAGCCCGGTGCCGTCGCGGTTGGCGCGGTTCACTTCCCGGTTGAGGATATCCAGAATGGAATAGCGATTCCAGAGGCAGGTCAGCGGATCCCGCGTAGCCTGCTCGCGCAAGGCTTCCCGCGCGGCGACCAACTGGGCCTGAAGCTCCAGGATGCGGAGCCCCGCCCGCAGCCTCACCTTCAGCTCCTGAGCGTCGAACGGCTTGGTGATGTAGTCGTCCGCCCCGGACTCCATGCCTTCGATGAGGGCCTGTTTCTCCGTGCGAGCGGTCAGCAGAAGCACGTAGGTGTAGACGTCTCGTTGCCGGCGCCGCAGTGCCCCGCAGACGGCCGGACCCGTCATGCCGGGCATCATCCAGTCGAGAATCGCCAGTTGCGGCGCATCATCGCGCTGGAGAAGCCGCCAGGCCTCGTTGCCGTCGCAGGCGGAAATCACCTCGTAGTGCCAGGACTCGAGTGTCCTCGCAAGCATCCGGCGGGATACGGCATCGTCGTCTGCTATGAGTACCTGCATGGAAGCCCGCCTTTCTTCAGGTCTTCATATCGGCAAACCCGTTGGGGTTTCTTAAGGGGAGTTGAGCAGCACTTCCCCCCTAGACCCTCAGACCTTGGTAAGCTGGAGGAAAGCATGCACGTCCTCGCCTTCCGGCATGTGCAGTTCGAGGATCTGGGTCTGATCCTTCCGGCGCTTGAAGAACGGGGGATTGCCTGCCGGTACGCCGACGTCGTCGCGGATCCCACCATACCTGCCGATTGGGAATCGGCCGCGGCCCTCATCTTTATGGGAGGGCCGATGTCCGCAAATGACGATTTGCCATTCGTCAACGCCGAATTACGGCTGATCGAAAAGGCGGTCGCGGCATCCAAACCGGTATTGGGGATCTGTCTGGGGGCGCAATTGATCGCCCGGGCGCTGGGCGCGAAAGTCTACAGGAATCATACAAAAGAGATCGGGTGGGCCCCGGTTTGCTGGAGGCCGGAAGCCCGCCATGATCCGTTATTCCATGATTTCAACCGGCCGGAGATGGTCTTTCACTGGCACGCCGAAACCTTCGATCTCCCTGCGGGTGCGGTGTGGCTGGCGTATTCGGCCGCCTGCCCGCATCAGGCTTTTCGTGTAGGATCAGCGTACGGGCTGCAATTCCATCTCGAAGTCACGCCGGAAATGATCGCCTCCTGGTGCACGGAGGAAACCAACGCGGACGACGTCCGGGAACTTGCATCTCCCATCGATCCCAATCAGAATTCCCGGAGACTTGCAGAGATAGCCGGCCTGGTATTCGGCCGTTGGACGGGGATGCTGTACCCATCCTTATACGGTACTAAATGAGACCCAAATATCGCCTGAAAAAACGGCTCAGGGGAATTTCAGACTCCCCCTGCTTGCGAGGGGTATCGCTAAGCTTTTAAGATAAAGGCGTACTGAAGTACCTATCAGGAGGGGAAATCGATGATCTACTCGCGTTCCACGGAATATGCCATCCGTGCCTTCGTGAATCTGGCGCAGGTCCCGGACGGCAAGTATGCCATGGTTAAGCAGATTGCCGAACAGGAAGGCATCCCTGCTCATTTCCTGGCCAAGATTCTGCAACAACTGGCGCGCAAGGGTCTGCTCCGTTCGAGCAAGGGTCCCACCGGCGGCTTCAGCCTGCGTACTTCGCCCAAGGAGATCAGCCTCATCCAACTGGTGGAAGCTCTCGACGGGCTGAGCGATTACCAAAAGTGCGTGAGCGGGCTGGCGGAATGCACGGATGATGCGCCTTGCGGCATGCATGATTCGTGGAAGCACCTGCGTTCGCGTATCATGGAATATTTAGAGACGACGACGATCGCAGACCTGGCTGCCGCGCTCGAGCAGAAGCGCCGGGCGTTGGAAAAGCCGAAAAAAGTGAAAAGGGCTGCCGCCGCGAAGAAATAAAACGGACCCGCCAGTCGGGTCGCAGAGGAGGAACCCGATGGGCAATTCCATCCTGGTCCCCATGGTGGTCGAGCAGACATCGCGGGGAGAACGTGCGTACGACATCTACTCTCGGCTGCTGAAGGAAAACATCATTTTTCTGGGCACGCCGATTGACGATACGGTCGCCAACCTGGTGATCGCCCAGATGCTTTTCCTGGCGGCGGAGGACCCTCAGAGGGACATTTCGCTGTATATCAACTCTCCTGGGGGATCGATATCGTCCGGGCTGGCCATTCTGGACACGATGCGCTTCGTGGAACCCGACATCGTGACCATCTGCGTCGGTCAGGCCGCCTCGATGGCGGCGGTGCTGCTGGCCGCCGGCACCAAAGGCAAGCGTTACAGCTTGCCCCATTCCCGCATCCTGATCCACCAGCCCTCCATGAGCGGGCTGGCCGGTCAGGCAGCCGATATCGATATTTACGCCAAAGAGATTCTCCGCATGCGTGAAATTCTCAACCAGATCCTGGCAGAGTCCACTGGCCAGCCTGTGGAGAAGATTGCGCGCGATGTCGACCGCGACTACATCATGGATGCGGAACAGGCCCTCGAATACGGGATGATCGACCGCGTCATTACCAGCCGGGAACTCGCGCCGACTGCAAAAGTCTGAAGGGAAAAGCGCGGGAGAGGATCGTGAAGAGCGGGCGGGACAGGCCGCCCGCAATCCCCTGTTACGCTTTCAGGCGGCAGAAGCGTTCGTAAGCGGCGTTCCAGTCCGCCTGCGGCCGCGGTTCGAATCTTTCAAGCGGGAATGAGCGCGCGATAAGGCGGCGCGCCTCGTCAAGCCCTTTCAGCTCTCCCGAACCGATCGCCTGCACGAGCACATTGCCGAGCGCGGTGGCTTCGGCCGGTCCGGCAACCACCGGCCGCCCCGTAGCGTCCGCCACAAACTGGTTCAGCACCTGGTTGCGCGAGCCCCCTCCCACAATGTGGATGACGCCGAGCTTACGCCCGAGCAGCGACTCCAGACTCTCCAGCACCTGCCGGTATCTGAGGGCAAGGCTCTCCAGAATCGAACGGCACATCGCCGCGGGCGTTTCCGGAACGGGCTGACCGTGTTGACGGCAGAACGCAGCGATCTTATCCGGCATTCCCCCGGGTTCGAGGAACGCATCGGGGTCGATGATTGCAGTGAAAGGAGGCGCGGTGGACGCCATCCCGGCCAGTTCCGCGTACGTATACTCCCGTCCCTCGAGCGCCCAGGCGCGCCGGCATTCCTGAAGCAGCCAGAGCCCGGCGATGTTCTTCAGGAACCGGATCGTGCCGTTGGCGCCGATCTCGTTGGTGAAATTCAGCGCAAGGCTGCCCTCGTTGATGACGGGCTCGGCAAGCTCCACCCCCATCAACGACCACGTGCCCGAGCTGATGTAACACCAGTCTTCGCCGGTGGCCGGCACTGCCGCAACGGCGGACGCAGTGTCGTGCCCGCAGGTGGCAAAGACCGGCGTGGCGGCCTCAAGGCCCGTTGCTTCGGCGACGTGCGGCAGCAGCGCCCCCAACAGCGTGCCCGGCTGGACGATATCCGGCAGGATCTTCTCGGGCAGCTCCAGTTTGGCAAACAGTTCCGTCGCCCAGCGCTTTTTCGACGGATTGTAAAATTGCGACGTGCTCGCGATGCTGAGTTCCGTTACCTGCACCCCGGAAAGCCAGTAATTGAACAGATCCGGCATGAACAGGAGCCGTTCGGCGGCCTGCAGCCCGGGCGCCCCCGCCAGTTTCGCCGCATACAACTGGTACAGGGAGTTGAATTGCATGAACTGGATCCCGGTCTGCGAAAAAATCTCCTCCCGCGGAACAACCGCGAAGGTTTTTTCGAGCATTCCGTTGTTGCGGGAGTCGCGGTAGTGGCGGGGGTTGTCCACCAGCGCGCCGTCACAGCCGAGCAGGCCGAAATCCACGCCCCACGTATCCACTCCGATACCGTCGAGCGAGAGCTTGCGGTCGCGACCGGCAATCGCGAGCCCCTGCTGGATCTCATGAAAAAGCCGGAAGGTGTCCCAATACAAACCGGTGGGAAGCCGTACCGGCGTGTTCGGAAAGCGGTGCAACTCTTCGAGCGCCAGCGAGTCGTCGGACAGCGTTCCCAGCATGGCCCGGCCGCTCTCGGCGCCGAGGTCGATAGCGAGATAGTGTTTCATATCGTTTACGCCGCGGCAGCGGCTGACGAGCTAGTATACTCCACCCGCACTGTTCAGAGCCCGCGAACAAACGGGGCTCCCTTTTGACCGGCGCGACAATGAAGATATGGGGGCGGAACCCCGCTGGGTCGAGCCGATGCTGGCCACCCTCACCCACGAACCGTTCTCGCGTGAAGGCTGGCTTTTTGAATCCAAGTTCGACGGCGAGCGTTGCCTGGCGGTGTGCAGCGCGGGCCGCGTGCACTTGTATTCGCGCAACCGCAAGCCGCTGGATGGCGCCTATCCGGAACTGATCGAGCCGCTGGCCGGCCAACCCGCCCGCTCGTTTGTCGCCGACGGCGAAATTGTGGCGTTCGAGGGCGAGCTAACCAGCTTCAGCCGCCTGCAACAGCGGATGCAGATTCGCGTTCCCCAGCAGGCGCTCGCCAGCCGGATCCCGGTGTTCTACTACCTTTTCGATTTGCTGTTTCTCAACGACGAAGACCTCAGGAACAAGCCGCTGGCCGAGCGCAAGCGGCTGCTCGAAGCGAAGTTTCGCTTCGCCGATCCCTTGCGCTTCACCACGCATCGCGAAACCGCCGGGGAAGTCTACTACGCGGAGGCGTGCAAGAAAGGATGGGAAGGACTGATCGCCAAGCGCGCCGCCAGCCCGTATGTCTCCGGCCGCTCGCGCGACTGGCTGAAGTTCAAGTGCGTCAACCAGCAGGAGTTCGTCATCGGCGGCTACACCGACCCGCAGGGCGCCCGCGCGGAATTCGGAGCGCTGCTGGTGGGCTATTACGAAGGCGGCAAGCTGCGCTACGCGGGCAAGGTCGGGACAGGGTTTACGGACGAAACGCTGCGCGGGCTGGCCAGGCGGTTGGCGGCTCTCAGGACCGAAGCGCCGCCGTTTTCCGAACCCGTGCTGCCACGCCGCGGCCTGCATTGGGTGAAACCGGAACTGGTGGCCGAAATCGGCTTCACCGAATGGACCGGGGGCGGAAAGCTGCGCCACCCGCGCTTTCTCGGCCTGCGTACGGACAAGGCCGCACGAGAGGTGGTCAGGGAGGGGTGAGTGCCGGAGAAAAGCATCATGATTCAGGCCGACAGCCAGGCCGTCAAGCTCACCCGCCCGGACAAAGTCCTGTTCCCGGACGCCGGCATCACCAAGGCGGAACTGGTGGATTACTACCGCCGCGTCGCCGGCTGGATGGTGCCGCACTTGCGCGGCAGGCCCGTTTCCATGCAGCGCTTCCCCGACGGCATCGAGGCGCCCGGCTTCTTCCAGCAGGCAGCGCCGCGCTTCGCTCCGGATTGGGTGAAACGGGTGACGGTGAAAAAGGCGGGCGGCGAGATCACGCACGTCGTCTGCGACAACGAAGCGATCCTCGTTTATCTTGCCACCCAGGCCTGCATTACGCCGCACGTCTGGCTCAGCCGGGAAGACAAACTCGATTATCCCGACCAGATGATGTTCGACCTCGATCCGTCGGATGCGGAGTTTGACGCTGTCAAGAGCGCCGCGCGCGTCCTCCGCGGCCTGCTCGCCGAACACGGCCTCCCGGCGTTCGTCAAAGCCACCGGCTCGCGCGGCCTCCACGTGGTTGTGCCGTTGAAACGGACCGAAACCTTCGAGCAGGTCCGCGCCCTGGCGCTCGCGTTCGCGAAGATACTGGTTTCGCGCAATCCCGAGCAGTGGACGACGGAGGTGCGGAAGACCAAGCGCCGTGGCCGCGTGTTCATTGACACGCACCGCAACTCGTACGGGCAGACCGCGGCGCCCGCTTACGCCGTGCGGGTGCGTCCCGGGGCACCGGTGGCGGTCCCGCTCGAATGGGAAGAACTCGATCGCAACGGCCTGCGCTCCGACGGCTGCACCATCCGGGACGTTTTCAAGCGGCTCGAGAGCATGCCGGACCCGTGGAAGGATTTTTCCCAGAGCGCCGTGGCGGTCGGTAAAGTGGAAGTCGATGGCGCTCGAAGAGTACCGGAAAAAACGTAAGTTCGATGAGACACCCGAGCCGGCCGGCAGCGCTCAAAAAAGCTCGGAGCAGGCCAGGTTCGTCGTCCAGAAACACCTCGCCTCCCACCTGCATTACGATTTCCGCCTGGAGATCGACGGCGTGCTCGCTTCCTGGGCCGTGCCGAAAGGCCCGTCGCTCAACCCGCGCGATAAGCGCCTCGCCATGATGACCGAGGACCACCCGCTGGAGTACGCGGATTTCGAAGGCGTGATTCCCGAAGGCAATTACGGCGCCGGCAAGGTGATGGTCTGGGACCAGGGCACTTACGAGGTGCAGGGCAAGCCGGCGGCCGAGCAGCTTGCCGAAGGCTCGTTGAAGTTCACGCTTAAGGGCGAAAAGCTGCGCGGCGGCTTCGCCCTCATCAACACCGGCCGCCGCGCGGCCGATCCCCGACAGCAGAGGCGCTGGCTGCTGATCAAGGAGCGCGACGAGTTCGCCGATCCGTCCTGGAATATCGACGAACAGGATTGGTCCGTCCTGACCCATCGCGGCATCCAAGAGATTGAGTGAGGGGCGGCATTGCCGCTGGAAGAATACCGGAAAAAGCGCAAGTTTGAAGCGACGCCGGAGCCGCCACCCAAGCCGGCGGGCAGCGGCGGAAACAGCTTCGTCGTCCAGCAGCACGACGCCACGCGCATGCACTGGGATCTGCGGCTGGAGATCAACGGCGTGCTGGTTTCCTGGGCGGTGCCGAAAGGCCCGTCTCTCAATCCGGCCGACAAACGCCTGGCGGTCCAAACCGAGGACCATCCTCTCGACTACGCCACGTTCGAAGGCATCATCCCCGAAGGCAATTACGGCGCCGGCACGGTGATGGTTTGGGACAACGGCACATACGAGGTTGAGGGTGGCGGAAGCGCGGCCGAGCAGCTTGCGCGCGGGGAGATGAAGATCCGGCTTTACGGCCGCAAGCTGCGCGGCGGCTTCGCGCTCGTACACAGCGGCAGGCGCGCCGCCGATCCCAAGGACCAGAAGAACTGGCTGCTCATCAAGCATCGCGACGAAGCGGCTGACCCGGACTGGGACATCGAGAAGCTGAACTGGTCCGTGCTCTCCGGCCGCAGCATGAGTGAAATCGAAGCGGGACTACCGGCGCGTCCAACCGGTCCCGAGGGATTGGAAGGCGCGCGGAAAGCGCCCATGCCCGCCTCAGTCGAGCCCATGCTCGCCACGCTGATCGAAAAGCCGTTTTCCGATCCCGACTGGCTGTTCGAATTGAAGTGGGACGGCATGCGCGTGCTCGCCTTTGTGCGCGACGGCGCGCTGGAGCTGCGGTCGCGCCGCAATCGGATCGTCACGCAGCAGTTCCCCGAACTCGCCGGCCTGCCCGCAAGGCTCCCGGTGAAACAGGCGGTGCTCGATGGCGAGGTCGTGGCGCCCGATAGCGAGGGCCGGCCCGACTTCTCCCTGATGCAGCAGCGGATGAGCGCCGCGCGCCCTTCGGCGGCCTTGCTGGCCGAAGTGCCCGTGATCTATTACCTGTTCGACATACTCTACTGCGACGGGTACGACCTGCGAGGCGTCCCGCTCAGCGCCAGAAAAGATTTTTTGAAACGGATACTGCCGGCAGGGGGACCTTTCCGTTTTTCCGATCACATCGCCGGCCGCGGCGAGGATCTGTACCGGCTAGCGCGGGAGCGGCAACTGGAAGGCATTGTCGGCAAGCGCGCCAAGAGCCGCTACAGCAGCGGGCGCAGCGCCGAGTGGGTCAAGCTGAAATCCACCAGCGAGTTGGACGCGGTCATAGGTGGTATTACGGCCCAGCGCGGCGCCCGCGGCCGCATCGGCGCGCTGCTGCTGGGCCTTTACGACGGCCCGAACCTGCGGTTTGTCGGCGGCTGCGGCAGCGGCTTGACCGGAAAATCGGAGGAGCAGGTCCGGGAGCTGCTCAACCCGCTCATCACTCCCAAGCCTCCGTTCGCGGAGAAGCCGCAGACGCGCGAGAAAGCCGAATGGGTGCGGCCTTCGCTGGTAGCCCGAGTTAAATTTTCCGAGTGGACGCGGGACAAGCACCTGCGCGCGCCGGTGTTTCTTGGCCTGCGCCCCGACGTGGATCCGCGCGAGTGCGTCATGATGGACGCCGCTGCTCCCCCCGCACCCGCGGACACGCTCCAGGCCGAACTGTGCCGCTCCACCGCAGAGACCGTCAGCGCGGAGATTGAAGGGCGGCGCCTCCGTTTCACCCATCTGAACAAGCTTTACTTTCCCGAGGAAAACCTCACCAAGCGCGACCTTCTCTGTTATTACCTCAACGTGGCACCCCTGATTCTGCCTTTCCTCCGGGACCGCCCGCTTGTGCTGCGCCGCATGCCCGAAGGCATGCGCGGCCAGTTGTTCTACCAGAAGGACGCGGGCGAGTACGCGGCGGATTGGATGCCCACCGTCCCCATCGACGGCGTCCGCTACTTTATGGTCAACGACCTCGCCGGGCTGCTCTACCTGACGAACCTCGGCTGCATCGACCACAACCCCTGGGCCAGCCGCGTGGACGACCTCACGCATCCCGACTACCTGTTCATCGATCTCGATCCCACCGAAGAGACGCCCTACTCGACCGTGGTCGCGGTGGCGCGCGCCGTGCACGATGTGCTGAGCGAGATCGGGCTCAAGGGATATCTGAAGACCTCGGGCGCCAGCGGCATGCATATTTTCGTGCCCCTGGAGCGCGTTTACGATTTCGAGCAGGCAAACCGTTTCACGGAAATCATCGCGCGAGTGGCTGCCGCGCGCGTGCCGGACAAGGTGACCTTCGAACGCGTCGTGGAAAGGCGCCCGCACAACCGGGTGCTGCTGGATTACTCGCAGCTCAACTACTCGCGGCCGCTCGCCTCAGTCTATAGCGTGCGCCCGACTCCGCAGGCCTGCGTTTCAGCGCCCATCACGCCCGGTGAACTCCGCCCGTCGCTGAGACCCGAGCAGTTCACCATAAAAACCATGCCCGCGCGCCTGGAAAGGACCGGCGACTTGTGGGCCGATTTCTGGGAGTCGCGCCAGCGCATCGAACCCGCTCTGGACCGGCTGCGCCGCGCACTCGCCGGGTAGCGCTTGCATCCGGAAACTCGCCGGTGAGAAGATGACGGGGCGGAGGTTTCGATGAAGCTGGTTCGTGTCGCGATAGTTGGTGTTCTCGGGCTGGTGCTCGCCGGTTCGCTCACCGCCCAGCAGGCCAAGAAAAGTGCGCCCGGCGCCCAGCAAGCCAGGAAAAAAAGGCTGCTCTTTGTGGGCCAGTCCAAAGGTTTCCAGCATGACGCGGTTTCCCATGCCGCCGGGACGCTCTGGAAACTCGGCCAGGAAACAGGCCTCTGGGACACTTACATCAGAACGGATTGCGAGCTCGTCACCAAGAAAAGGCTTCAAAACAATGCCAAGAACCTCAATTTCTTCGACGCGGTAGCTTTCTATACAAGCGGCGAACTCGATATGGATGAGTCCCAGAAGGCCGACTTGCTCTCCTTCGTGAGGGACGACGGCAAGGGCTTTCTGGCCATCCACAGCGGCAACGATACGTTTTACAAATGGCCGGAGTACGGCGAAATGGTGGGCGGCTATTTCGATGAGCACCCGTGGGACACCTTCGAAGCTCCGCTTATAGTCGAAGACCCCAACTTTCCCGGCATGAATTTCCTGCCGCGGGCCTTTACGTTGAGGGATGAAATTTACCAGGTGAAAGATTACTCGCGCGACAAGGTCCGCGTGCTGCTCAGGCTGGATGCAGATAAGCTCAATCTGAATAACCGGCGCGTCCACCGCACCGATAAAGACTTCGCCGTCATCTGGGTGCGCAACTACGGGAAGGGCCGCGTAATGTACAACGGGCTTGGCCACGTGGAAGCCGTGTGGGACCGCTCCGACATCCAGAAGATGTTAGTCGAGCACGTCAAGTGGCTGATGGGAATGGTCCCGGGCGACGCGACTCCGCGCCCCATGCCCAAGTAGCTACAGGCTGACTTTCTTCAACTGCCCGCAAGCCGCGTACACGTCCCGCCCGCGCGGCTTGCGGATAAAGCAGGGCACGGCCCGGCTCACGATCCGCTGAAACGCCAGCACTCTCTCCTCCTCCGGCGTGTCGAACGGGATTTCCGGACCCGGGTTCAGAGCGATCAGGTTCACCTTGCACTTGAGGTTCGCCAGCAGCTTCACCACGCGCCGCGCGTCCGCATCGCTGTCGTTGACGCCCTTGAGCAGCACGTACTCGAACGTCAGCCGCTCCCAGGGCCGCAGCGGGTAGGCGCGGCAGGCTTCCATTAAATCCTTCAGGTGATACTTCCTGGTGATGGGCATCAACTCGCGCCGCATCTCTTCCGTGGATGCGTTGAGCGAGATGGCGAGCTTCGGACGGACCTCCTGGTGCCCCAGTTCCTGGATCTTGGGAACGATGCCGGAAGTGGAAAGCGTGATGCGCCGCGGCGAAATGCCGCATCCGGCCGGATCGGTCAGAATGCGCGTCGCCTTGACGACGTTGGGCAGGTTCAGCAGCGGCTCACCCTGGCCCATCATGACCACGTTGAGGCGTTCCCCCCCAACGGGGAGGCCGTTATCAGCAGCCGCCGCCAGCACCTGGCCCACGATCTCTCCGGCGCTCAGGTTGCGCTCGAACCCCAGCAGCGCCGTCATGCAGAACCGGCAACCCACCGCGCAACCCACCTGGGTGGAGATGCAGATGGTCTGCCGCTTCTCCTCAGGCATCCAGACGGCTTCGACCGTCTTGCCGTCCTCAAGCGCCAGCAGGTAGCGCCGCGTTCCGTCCTGCGACTCGAACCTCCGCTCCACGGAGGGGATGCCCACGGAATACGTGGAGGCCAGCTCCCGCCGCAACTCGAGCGGCAGCGTCGAAATTTGCATCAAATCGAGCTGCCGCTCCCGGTACAGCGCCCGGTAGATCTGGCGCGCCCGGAAGCGCGGCTCGCCGGGCCCGAGGATCCGTTCAATGTCCTGGACTTCCAAGCCCAGAAGGGCTTGCATAATCCTCCATCCAAGTCTTTGCCGGCTGGGCTCCGGCCTCCATGCACATCAAAGGACGGAAATGGTGCGGATACCTACTGAATGTGGGGCTCAAGCATCTTGAGGACTTCGGACCTGCCCACCGCGCCAACGCGCGAATCCACTACACGGCCGTTCTTGAAAAGCAGCAGCGTAGGGATGCCGCGGATGTTGAAGCGCATAGCCGTGCCGCCGTTTTCGTCCACATCGACTTTGCCCACCTTCAGCTTGCCGGCGTACTCGGCTGCAATCTGATCAACCGTCGGCGCCATCATCTTGCACGGACCGCACCACTCGGCCCAGAAATCGACCAGCACGGGCACGTCCGAATTGAGAACGTCCTTGTCGAAAGTCGAATCGCTGAATGTCAGTACGTTTGCACCCGCCATGCTAATTCATTCCTCACAATGATCGGGGGTTTGGGCGATAATCTTGAGCCCTCCCCTGTCAAAAATACATGATGCAGAAAACGGCTGAGGGGATTCATTCCACCAGCCGCCTGTACACTGCCGCATACTCAATCGCCGACGCGCTCCAGGAATAATCCTTGCGCATTCCGGCCAGCATCATGCGCCTCCATTGTTCCCGATTTTGATAAGCGGCCAGCGCGGCGCGGACGGCCTCCAGCAGGGCCTCCCCCGTGTAGCCGTTGAATTTAAAGCCCGTATCTGTATCAATCGTATCATCCAGGCCGCCGGTCGCGCGGACCACCGGCACGGTTCCGTAGCGCAGGCTGTAGATCTGGTTCAGCCCGCAAGGCTCGTACCGGCTCGGCATGAGGAATATATCGGCGCCGGCCTCGATTTTGTGCGCCAGGGCTTCGTCGAAAGCGATGCGCACGGCGACTCTCCCAGGGTACGCCGCCGCCAGGTCCGTAAACATCCGTTCGTAGCTGGGATCGCCGCTGCCCAGAGCCGCCACTGCAACGTCGTGCTCGAGCAGCCGCGGCGCAATCTCCTCAATCAAATCAAAACCTTTCTGGCCGGCAAAACGGGAAATAATGCCGATCAGCGGCGTTTCGAGCCCGGTGGAAAGACCGAGTTCGTTGATCAGGTCCGCCTTGCAGGCCCGCTTTCCTTCGAGGTCCTCGGCCGAATAGCGGGCGGCGATGTACCGGTCGACGCGCGGATCCCACTCGGAATAATCGACGCCATTGAGGATGCCGCTCAGCACGTCGCTGCGCTCGCGCAGCACGCCATCGAGTCCGAAGCCGAGCTCCGGCGTTTGGATCTCCTCGGCGTATTTCCGGCTGACGGTGTTGATGGCGTCGCTGTAAATCAAACCGCCCTTCAACAGGTTCACCTGCCCGTAGAATTCCAGCGCTTCCGGCCGGAACAGCCCCGGGTCGAGCCCGATCTTCGGCAAGATCGACGGCGGGAACAGGCCCTGATAGCCGAGGTTGTGAATGGTGAGCAGCGTCTTGATGCCCATGAACGTCGGGTCGAGACCAAAGCGCGTGCGCATATAGACGGGAACGAGCGCTGCCTGCCAGTCGTGGCAGTGGATCACCTGCGGGCGGAACAGGTGCCGGACAACGATGAGCGCGGCGCCGGAAAGCACGGCGAAGCGGAGATAGTTGTCCGGGTAATCGACGCCGTTGGGGTCCTGGTAGAGGCCATCGCGCTCGAACAGCGCCGGGTTATCCAGCAGGAAGTAGGGGACGCCGCGGTGTTCGGCGCGGTACAGGTGCGACACGTAGCAGTCCGGTCCGAACCACACGCGCAGATCCTCATAGACGCGCGGCAGACCTTGGACGCTGATTCCGCGGTAGCGAGGCATGAGCACGGCTACCTGCTCGCCCTGCGCCAGCAGCGTCGGAGAGAGCGAGCCCACCACATCGGCGAGTCCCCCCGTCTTCGCGAACGGGATCGCTTCGGATGCCACCATCAGTACTTGGGTCATGGGCCAGTTATCAGACTACAGTAACCGAAAACCAAAGGTGAATGCAGCGGGCGATAATTGAGTATGCGCCATCCCGTGCGGGCTCTGCTTCTGCTTGCCTCTTGCCTCGCGGTGTGGGCCGGACAGCCGGAGACTTCGGAACAGCCGCTTGCCGTGATCGAGCGGCGCGTCTGGGAACTTGTCAACCGGGAACGCGCCGAGCTCGGGCTGAACGCGCTGGAGTGGGACGACCGGCTCGCCGCCGCTGCCCGCGAACACGCCGCAAGAATGGCGAAATACAGGTTCTTCTCACACTCCGATCCCATCCGCGGCAATCTTAGCGACCGGCTAAAGTTGGCGAGGATCTCCTGGAGAAAAGCAGCGGAAAACCTCTACGCCGGCAAGGGTCCGCAGGATCTCGCACAAGCAGCGGTTGAGGGTTGGATGAAAAGCCCCGGCCACCGCCAGAACGCGCTCGACCGCGACCTCAACCGCGCGGGCACCGGCGCCACCCGCGCGCCAGACGGCACGGTGTATCTGGTCCAGATCTACATCCGCCGGTAACTGGGCGCTTCGCTGCGAGAAAACCTTATTTGCGCTCTGGCAACTTCTGAACATTGCCGCAGCTCACCCGGGTTCTGAATGCCCCGGAGATATAATCGGTCTAGCTTGGAGGGGCACGGATGCTGGATTTTTTCCGCAACCTGTTCGGAAGCGAGTTCATGCCTCACGGACACTGCTATTTCTGGGAGCCCAGTGTGTTGTGGCTCAACGTGGTGTCCGACGTGGTGATCGCGCTGGCTTACTACTCCATTCCTCTTATCCTGTTCTCGTTCGCGCGAAAACGGACGGACCTTAGCTTCAGTTGGATATTTCTCGCCTTCGCGGCATTCATTTTTGCCTGCGGAACGACCCACGTGATGGGCGTTTGGACGGTTTGGAACCCGACTTACCGGCTCGACGGGGTCATCAAGGCGATCACCGCGGTGGCTTCCATCGCCACGGCGATAGCGCTATGGCAACTGGTTCCCGCACTGCTCGTTATGCCAAGTCCGGCTCAGTTACAAGAGATCAACGAAGCGCTGGCGAACGAAATCGAAGAGCGAAGGGCGGCGGAGGAACGAGTGCGCCTGATTAACGAGGAGCTCGAGCGGCGCGTCGCCGCCCGCACGCTAGAGCTCACCACAGCGAATGAACGGCTGAGCAGCACGAATCGCGAGCTGTCCGAAGAAATGGCGCAGCGGCGGCACTTGCAGGAGCAGTTGATGCAGTCGCAAAAGATGGAAGCGATCGGGCGGCTCGCCGGCGGGGTCGCCCACGATTTCAACAACCTGCTCACGGTCATTCTGGGCTTTTCCGACCTGGTGCTCTCCGGCGCCGACCGGTCCACAGCAACTTACTCCCAGGTTGAACAGATCAGAGTCGCCGCCGAACGGGCCGCGTCACTTACTCAACAGTTACTCGCCTTCAGCCGCAAGCAAATGCTCCAGCCCAAAGTTATCAACTTGAACAGCGTGGTGATGGAGATAGAAAAGATGCTCAGGCGCCTGATGGGAGACGATATCGAACTTACGACCATTCTGGCCCGGGACCTGGGGCAGGTCAGAGCGGATCCCACGCAGATTGAACAGGTCATCATGAACCTGGCCGTCAATGCCCGCGATGCGATGCCCCGCGGCGGCAGGCTGACGATCGAAACCGCGAACGTGGAACTCAGCGAAGAATACGCGCGCGAGCACGTGGAGGCGCGCGCCGGCCCGCACGTCATGCTGGCGATTACCGATACCGGGATCGGAATGGATCAGACAACGAAGGAACGGATCTTTGAGCCGTTCTTTACAACCAAGGAATACGGAAAAGGAACGGGACTCGGGCTCTCGACGGTTTTCGGCATCGTGAAGCAGAGCGGCGGAAGTCTCTGGGTCTACAGCGAACCTGGGCAAGGCTCGGTTTTCAAAATCTATCTCCCGCGCGTGGAAGAGGCCGTTGTCGAAGCGCCGGAGATCGAAGCGCCGGACGCGCGCGGCACCGAGACGATTCTGGTCGTCGAGGACGACGAAAAAGTGCGGCTGCTCGTCCGCACCGTGCTGTCCGCACGCGGCTATACCGTCTTCGAGGCCGCCAAGCCGAGCGAGGCGTTGATGTTCCAGCACCGGTATACCGGCCCGATTCACCTGCTGCTGACAGACGTGGTCCTGCCCGAGATGAGCGGCCAGGAACTCTCCGAAAAACTGCTGGCGCTCCACCCCCGCCTGAAAGTGCTGTTCATGTCTGGGTACACCGACAGGAGCATCTCTTTGGGAACCGCCGCCTTCATTCAGAAGCCGTTCACTCCGGAAGCGCTGGGACGGAAAATCCGGGAGGTACTGGAGGGCAGGTAGGCCAAGACGCCGCGCAGGGCGCCTCCGGATGCCGCGGCGGCAAGGCCCCCGGCGCCCCGGGGCCGGCGGTTCTGGTACACTGCTAGCCTGAGGTTCGCATGCTGAAGAGAACGTTCGTTTTGCCTGTCTTGCTCGGCGTTCTTTGCCTCGCCCAGGACAACCAAACCGAAAAACTCGCGCCGTACTACCCGACCCCGGAAACCATCGTCGAGAAGATGCTTCAGCTCGGCGGTCTGAAGCCGGGCGAAAAGATGTTCGATCTCGGCAGCGGCGATGGCCGCATCGTGATCATGGCCGCGAGCAAGTTCCAGGCCGATGCCACCGGCGTCGAGTTCGACAAGGACCTCTGGAAGCAGAGCACCGACCGGATCAAGGCGCTGGGGCTGGAAAAACGGGCCCGCATCATTCGCGGCGACATCATGAAGCAGGATTACAGCTCGGCTGACCTGCTGACGGTCTACCTGCTGCCCTCCTCCAACGACAAGCTGCGCCCGCTGCTCGAAAAGCAGCTCAAGAAGGGCGCGCGCGTTGTCGCGCACGACTTCGAGTTTTCCGGCTGGACACCCGAAAAAGTCGAACAGATCGAGGATGACGGCGAGGGCCGCAGCCATACGCTCTACCTGTATCGCAGGTAGCCGGACCGGAGATGGCCGCCGCAGGATCGCTCGCGCGGGAGTCACGATGGCTGCGCAGCGTCGTCCGCGCGGTGCTTGCATTCGCCTGCCTGTACGCGCAGGTCTTCTTCTCTTCCCTCGAGCGCCCGCTGACGATGGTCACGGCTGCGTACGTCGTGTACAGCCTGGTCGCGCTGCTGTGGAAGAAGATTGATGAGATCCAGGTTTCCCTCCCCAGCCTTTTCGTAGACACCGCCTTTTTCATCGCATTTTCGGTTTACGGCGCGGACAAGAGCGGGTGGATCGGAACCATGCTGTTCCTCTACCTGATGACCGTGGCCGTGATGCATCACGACTGGAGCGACGTTTGCATCATTGTCGGCGCCTGCATCGGATTCTACGCCTTCGTCCGCAGGCCCGACGCCGCCGCCCTGCGGCACGTCGTCGTCGCCACCGGACTGCTCGCCTGTCTGGCCGGCGATATGAAGCGGCGCCTTCAGGACCGGCTGCTCGAAGCCGGGCGCCGCGAGGCCGCTCTGCGCGCCGAGGCCGAGCATATCCGCGACCAGGAACGCCAGCGGATCGCCGGCGACTTCCACGACGGCCCGCTGCAAAGCTTTATCGGGCTGCAAGTGCGCCTGGACATCCTCGAAACGCTCTTCAAGCGCGACCGGAACGCCGCCCTGGAGGACCTCCGGGAATTACAGCAGATCGCGCGTTCGCAGGTCAGCGAGATCCGCTCGTTCCTGCGCAGCATGAAGCCGGTCGAAGTGGACTCGAGCGACCTGGTGACCTCCGTCCGCCGCATTGTCGAGTACTTCCAGAAGGACACCGCAATTTCCGCGCGCTTCATCAGCGCGCAGAGCGAGGTGCGGCTGCCGCCGGAGATCGGCCAGGAGGTGCTCCAGATCCTCCGCGAAGCGCTGCACAACGTGCAGAAGCACTCCAAGGCGTCGCGCGTGGTGGTCGCCCTCGAGCATGCGGGCAAGAACGTGGAGATTTCGGTGGACGACGACGGAACGGGGTTCGCCTTCAGCGGCACGTTTTCCTTGGATGAACTGGACCTGCTGCGCCTCGGCCCGCAGAGCATCAAAAGGCGCGTCCGCAGCCTCGGCGGCGATCTTCAGATCGAATCGCGGCCGGGCCACGGCGCGGGCCTGAAGATCCGCGTGCCCGTCACAGCGTGATCACCGCGGCGGGTCGAGCGGCGGAGCCGCCATGCCCAGCCCGGCGTAGTCTTCCTTGACCTTGATCACCTTGTCGCCGTGGAACGTAACGAACACGATCCGGCCCGGAGGCGTGCCGTAAATCCAGTCCTCCAGTTCCATGCCATCCTTGGTCTCACGCACCTTGCGCGCGGGCCTGCCCATCGCGAAGATGACCTGGTCGCGGTTCATCCCCTCCACCGCGCGCTTCTCCTTCACCGCCTCCTGAAACTCGGGTGGCAGGCTCTCCATAAAGGTCTCCGCGGCGGAGCGCTTCTCAAAATCCAGAATCGGCGCGAGCATCTTCTTGACGTCGTCCGGCCTGAGGGGCGGCACGCGTCCCGGAAACAGCAGCGCTATGGAGGTTCCGCTGGGCGCATTCGTCGTGGGCTGGCCGATCGTCGTAGTCCGGCCGCTGGTGCCCATTCCGACTTCGATCCGCTCGTACCACTTCGGCTTGCCGCTGTTGAAGCCGCCGTTGATCTCCAGCACGATTTTCTTGTCCTGGATCTCGATCTTGCTCACCTGCACGAGATCGCCAACGCGGGCCGCCGGGCCGAATTCCCTCCAGGCGTCGGCCCAGACTTCCTTGTCATACTCGCCCGTGCTGTGGAATGGAAGGTCCTTTTTCGATCGCGGAAGCTGCGCTTTGACGGTTGCGTACTCGGCGGTCAACCCGCGGATCAATTCGATCCGCTGCTCGTTGGTTAGTTTTTCTTCTCCAGCGGCGAGCCCAGTCACCGAAACGATTGCCAGCGCGAGGGGAAAGCATCTGCGCATCGGAACCTCCCGCGAATCTTTGCCTTGTGCTATTCAGCCTGCCGGCGCTCTCGCAGCAGAAACGGCCTTTGCCGCCGGACAGGCGCTTTAAAAGCCAGCCAGACGAACAGCACAACAACCACCGCGCTGGTCAGCAGGCCTCCTTCCGGCCCGTAGTCGCCTCCGCTCCACAACGGCCCCGCGTGCCAGCGCATCACGTAACCCGTTACATTCATTGTAAACCCGCTCAGATTCGTGCCGAAAAGCGGCAGCATCCAATTCCAGCCCACGTGCAGGCCGATCGGCAGCCAAAGGTCGCCGCTCCGCCAGAAGGCGTATCCCAGAACGACCCCCCACAGCCCCGTGTTGATCAGGCCGAGCGTGCTTACGTTGAGATTCCCACTGTGCGCCAGCGCGAACAACACGCTGACCGGCAGAATCGCCGCTACCGGTCCCACCGCGCCCAGCAGAACTTGAAAACCGTAGCCGTGGAACAGCAGCTCCTCGCCGATGCCGCCAAATATCAGAATCACCAGCAGCATCAGAATCGAAGACGCCTGCGCCTCGGCTCCCGGCGCTTTCACCAGCTCCGCAGCGCCGGCCACCAGCGGCCCAGCCAGGATCAAGACCGCCGCCGCGATCCCGCTCCCCAGCCCCACCAGCAGGTTGCGGGCCGAAGCCGGGGTCCAGTGCAGCCCGGTTTCCACCAGAGAGGCCTGCTCGTAGATCCGCATTGCCAGCGCATTGGCAGCGGCGGCCGCCGCAAAGACGCTGAGGGCGCTCGCCACCAGGTATCCGAACGGGAATAAGGCCCATCCGAACACGTACAGCCCGGCGATGGCCAAAATGACGAATACCCCGACCCTTAGGATCGTCGCCAGCGCCTTGTCCGGCAGCCGCGTCGTCATCGCACGCTGACCTTGACTCCACAGGGCGCTACCTGGACGGGCAGCACGCTGGCTCCCTCGCGCTCGATGACCTCGGAAACCTTCTGCTTTGCGCCGCGTTCCACCAGGAAGAAAACGCAGCCGCCGCCGCCCGCGCCGCACACCTTGGCGCCGATCGCGCCCGCCCGCCGCGTTACCGCAACGAGGCGGTCGATCAGGGGCGTGGTGATCCCGGGCGCGTTTTTGCGGCGGTGTGCCCACTCCTCGCGCAGCAACCGCCCCACCTCGGGCCAATCGCTCTTTTCGAGCGCGCCGCGCATGGCGTTGGCAATGGCGGCGATGCGGTCGAAGTTGCGGTGCACCTTGCGGTCGCCGTCGATGTGGGCCTTGGTCACTTCCCAGTTATTGATCCCGGAATTGCGCGGCACTCCGGTGTAGGCCAGCACGATGCGCTCGTTGAAATCCTCCAGATCCACTGGGATCTGCTTGCGTACGATGCCCGCCGGCCCGAGTTCGATGGCGCTGACGCCGCCGTACATCGCCGGATAATAGTCCTGCGATCCCGTGGGCACGCGGATGATCTGGGCTTCGATGTTTTGCGAAATTTCGCGGAGCTGCTCCAACTTGTAACCCGCGCCGGTGAGCCGGTTCAGCGCACTCACGGTCGCGATGATGAGCGTGGAGGAGCCCGCGATGCCCGCCCCCGCCGGCGCCTCGGAATCCGTCCTGAGAGTCAGGCCCGTCTTCGGCGCGAAGAAGCGCACCAGGTAGGCTGCAAGCGGGAGGCGGTACTTCGTGGCGCTTCGGAGGGCGTCGAGGGACTCAAACTCCTCCTCGCCCTTGAGGTCCTTGGAACTCAAAACGATGCGGTCGTCGTCCCGGGTTTCCAGAACGCACGTCGCATAGCGGTTGATCGCGAAGTTCACAGTGACCGCGTGGGAGTGGTACAGGTAGAGCGGCCAGATGTCCAGGGTTCCGCCGGCCAGGTCGACCCGGCATGGTGCTTTGCTGGTCAGTTTCATAGGCGAAACGACCACTATATCCTGAATCCGGGGGTGTGCCGGGCTATCATTTGACTATGCCAGTGCGCCGCATCCTTCAGCTTGGCGACCCGATGCTCAGACAGGTCTCCTCGCCCGTCGCGCGCCCTGCCGACGCCCGCCTGATTCTGCGCGACCTGCGTGCCACGTTGCGGGATTTCCGCCGGACGCACGGCTTCGGCCGCGGAATCAGCGCGGTGCAGATCGGGGAGCTTCAGCGCATCATCTACATCGAATTCGACGGCGTGCCGTACGCGCTCATCAACCCTGTCTACGCGCGCAGGAGCAGGGAGAAATGCCTGGTCTGGGATGATTGTTTTTCCTTCCCCAGCCTCGTGGTTCGGGTCAAGCGCTCCGTTTCGGTCACGGTGCGCTATCTGACCCCCGCGGGCGAATCCCGGACGCTGAATGTCTCCGGCGCGTTCTCGGAGTTGCTCCAGCACGAGATGGACCACCTGGACGGCATTCTGGCCATAGATCGCGCAAGCGGCCCCGGCAGCCTCGCCACGCGCGAGGAATTCCAGCGGGCCGGGCTGACGCGCCTCTCCGCCGGGCCCGCTGCTTCCCTCGTCAGAACGTGAGCGAAATCATCGCTTCCAACTGGTTCCGCTGAGTGGAGGTGGAGGGCTGATCAAACGTGTCGGCGGCCCAGCGGGTAAAGCGCACTTGCGGAACGACTCGAACTCCCACGGGGTCAATCACCTGAACTCCGAAACCGGCCACCAGGCCGCGAATCGTGCGGCGCGCCGGGGTCGCGGGGGTGGTGTCGCAGCACTGCATGTCTTCATCGCCGACCTGCTGGCTGATCGAGGTCCTGACGCGGGCGACGCGGCGCAAAGCGCCACCGAACTCGATGAACCACCGCGGACCCGGATCGTGGCGGTCCAGGCCGTAGTACCGGAGCGTTACTGGGATATCGTAGTAGCGAAACCTTGTTTCCTCACGCCGGTTGATGTGCGTCCGGTCATCCTGTGGGGTGCTCGGGTTATCAGTCCCCTCGTAGATATCGCTGAAACGCGTATAACCGATATTGGGACGGAGGAAGATACCGGCGTTCACCGCCCAGCGCTCGGAGACAGCGCCCTGAACGGTGAGCCCAAAGCCGACCCGCCGCGATATGTCCTCGGTATCGTGAACAGCGTCCACGGGCGGCAGTTCCGTATAAACAAACGCGCTGTCCCTGCGGAAGGGCGACAGGCCCAGGACGCTGAGGGTCACTCCGGCCGAGAACCGGCGCACGTACACCGGCTCCTTGAAGACAGCCCCCGTAGACAGCGGCGGCGGCTGCCTCGGCTGAGGCTTGGTTTCCTGCGGCGCTTCCTGCCCCCACAGCGCACCCGCCGCCATTGCCATAAGAAAACAGGCTTTGAATTTCATACTCATCAACAATTCCTAACAGACGTCCTCTGCCCACTTTGCGAGTACATCAACTTGCGGACCCCTGGTCGCCCAATAGCGGGCCATGTGAATCTAAAATGATACACCGCGACGGTACTAGTCCTGGGAAGGCTGCCAACGGCCGGAAATACGCGCAAACCTCTGCGGACGCAAATAAAACCTTTTTCACGTTTCACGGGTCCGCGTTTGCTCATGCTGAAGTGAAATGGCTCGGCGCCGTCTCGCACGGCGTGTGCACCATCATCGCCGTGGCGGTCCATTGCGACCGCCCCGAAAGACCATGCCAAGACCGTTTGCTTGTGCTTTGCTGGTGTTTGCCTCGCTTCCCGCGGCGGCGCTCTGTGCCGAAAAGCTTCCCAAGCCGAAGCGCGTGCCGCCGGCTCCCACGCCTTATCAGCGGCAACTCATCAGAGGAGGCATCGCTCTCCGTGACGCTGGCGATTACGAAGGAGCGCTGGCGAAGTACAAGCAGGTGCTGTCCGAGTCGCCCGACCAGGTTCATGCGCTGCACGAGGTGTCCATGACGTACTTTGCCCTGAAAGATTACGAGAACGCCGCGAAGCGTGCAGGTTCTCCCGGCTCTGGAAGGACTCATCGCAGCGGAGTGAGCAGCGGCGGCAAGCCAGGGCAGGCCAACATCACGGTCTATCTGACGCCCGACTCCCCGAAGGATGAAGGAGATTTCCTTGCTACTGAACTCGCGATGTCTGTGAGCGTCGCGGCTACCACATTCGAGAGGGGGAAAAGCTGTCTCCCTACAAGAGGCTGGTCACGATTTACGGCGTCATTGCATCCACCCTCGAGGCGACGGCCAAACGGAAGGGCTTCGCCGCTGGTTACTATGCCCCGTACTTCGCAGCCATGCAGCAAGCGGAGCACCTGGAGGCGTTCGTCGCCCATGCGTGGCAGGCGGCGCGGATGCCCGACGCCGCCGAGTGGCTTCAGAAAAACGAAGCGAAACTGCACGAGTTCCGGACGTGGTCAGCCAGTTTTCAATGGCCCAAGTCAAAATGAGGCCAGCCGTAGCTGGAAGGCTCGAACACGCCGGCGTGCTTTTCCAGCATCTCGTCCCATAGCCCGGTTTCCGCGGATGGCATCTCCCGCAGCCCGGCTTCGATCCGCTCCAGCCATAGCAGTTCCTTGGCCGGCAGGCGGAGCCGCCCTTCATCGACCGCGCGGCGGAGAATTCCCGCTGCCGCATGGCCTGCCGCGAGGCAGCGCTGGTAGCCGTCCCCGGCATTCACGATTGCCTCTGCGATCTCCCAAGCCGCCGGCGCGGACAGGATCGCCGCCTGCGGGCTGAGCCATTCATCGGATTCGGTGAGCCAGTCGCGCAGCAGCTTGCTCTGGCCGTTGCGCGCGGCCACGTTCATCAGGCGGCAGTCGTAGGAAAGAAGCTCCGCGTACGCCTCAGGCGCGTTTCCGGAAAGCAGCCGGACGTTCTGCACCGACTCGTTGCTCCACAAATCGCACATCGCGGCGGCGATGTTGCCCAGGGGGCTGAAATGCGCGCAGGCAGCGGACTTGCCCTCCATCGAGATGGGGCACCCGGTAATGGCCTTCAGAATCGGGCCTTCGTACGCGCAATCCTTCGAGGGCCCGACGGCGCCGTGTTCGAACGCAACCAGGCTGCGCGCGGCGCTCATCGCCCTCACCACGGCGGCCAGGACCTCGGGCAGCATTTTCTGATGGGCGAGCTGCATGGCTGTGTTCGCGAAACCGCACGCCGTGTCGCCGCCGGGAACGGTCCTCCCGCCGGCTTCCGCGCACATGGCGGAGATGTGGTCCCAGAGCCATGCCATGTCTCTCGGAGCCAGGCAGCCCAGTGCGAACACGATCGAGCGCAGATCGCCGTACATGAGCCCCAGGTCGTGGACCTCCTTACCGCCCACGGACTCGATCGAAACGATGTCCGCTCCGGCGGCGATGCACAGCTCGAACGAGCGCTTCAGCTTCTCCCAGGCCTCGCCCGTGCGTAGCAGCGGCGGCTTGCCCTGATCGCGAATATCGGTGGGCGTCACCCGGAGCGCCGACTTCAGGCCGGACTTTTCGTAAGCTGCGGCCAAGTGGCGGCGCAGCAAGGCCGTGATTTCCGCGCCCCACTCCGGGCGCTCCGTCATCGGCGGCAGCAGCTCGAATTCCAGCACGATCCCAGGCGCCTGGAGCGACACGGCCCGCTTCAAAACGTTCCGCGCCATCTCCTCGTAATGCCCGACGACTTCCCCCCAGGTGGCGTCGGAGATTTCCATCGCCGGAAGAGTGAAGTTGACTTCCGGAAACACCGTGCCCGCTCCGATCTCCATGTCGAAGCCGCAGCGGACGGGTTTCGGCGCGCTCCCGAAAACGAGCTCGTCCGGGTTCGATACGGCCAGCTCACAAGTGTAGGTGGACATGAGTCACTCCCATCAGGCAGCAGTGCGTGCGGCCATCAGGCGCCGCGCGAGCGCAACGGCGGCGCTGGCGTTCTCGCTGTAGCCGTCCGCGCCGATTTCGCGCGCGTATTGGTCGGTAACGGGGGCTCCGCCCACCATGACCTTGATGCGGTCCCGCAGGCCCGCCTGGCTCAGCGCTTCAATGGTCGTGCGCATGGCGGGCATCGTAACGGTGAGCAGGGCGGAGAGCGCTACGATGTCCGCGCCGGTCGTGCGTACGGCCTCGATAAACTTTTCAGGGGGTACGTCCGCGCCCAGATCGTGGACCTCGAACCCGCCGCCCTCCAGCATGGATGCGACCAGGTTCTTGCCGATATCGTGCAGGTCGCCCTTGACCGTTCCAATCACCACGCGCCCGGCGGGCTGAGCGCCGCTCGATGCGAGCTGCGGGCGAATCAGATCCAGCGCCGCCTTCATCGCGCGCGCCGAAAGCAACAGTTCGGGGACGAAATAGTCTTCGTTTTCGAACCGCCGGCCAACCTCGTCCATTGCCGGGATCATGTGGCCGTTCACCAGTTCCAGGGCGTTGGCGCCTTCAGCCAGCGCCTGCTGCGTTATGGCAAGCGCGTCCTTCGCGTTGCCCTCCAGAATCGCTTGATAAAGACGGCTTGGTTCGCTCATTTGAATTGCTCCACTGTGGATTTCTTGCGGCTCCGGGTGCGGATCGCCTTTTCCACCGCCAGCATGGCCAGCCCGACAACTTCCTCCGCCGCCCGCCGCGCCGCCATGGGATCGCGCCTTCGCAGGGCCGCCAGCAGCGCGTGGTGCGCCTCCAGCCCCAGTTGCACCGTCGAAGGGAATCGCGAGGTGATGGAGAGTGCGATGCGGAAGGGCTCGCGGATGATGCCGCTCAACTCCTTCAGCAACGGATTGTGGCTGGCCGCCACCACCGCGGTGTGAAATTTCAGGTCGAGTTCGATCAGTTCCTCGCCGTTCGCCGATCCCGACCTGGCCTCCCGCTCGCGCAGCGAGTTTTCGATTTCGGCGATCTCCTCGGGCGTCGCCCGCACGGCCGCAAAACCGGCGGCGGTCGGCTCGATGGCCAGCCTCACTTCGCACAGGTCGCGGAGAAACGCCGCGTCGGCGTAGATCTCCGCCTGCCACGCCAGAATGTCGGGATCGAGCAGCCGCCATTCGGAGCGCGGCCTGGCCCGCGTTCCCGCGCGAGGCTTCATCTCGACCATCCCCTTGTCGGCCAGCACCTTCATGGATTCCCGAAGAACGGTGCGGCTGACGCCAAGCTGTTGACAGAGAATCTCTTCCTTAGGAAACACCAGCGGTTCGGCGTTCTGTTCGGCTTGGATCACGCGGCGGGCCAGGGCTTCGGTGACGCGCGCGTGGAGCCGTTCGCGGCGGGGCAAGGCATCAAAGCCGGCAGTCACGGTAAAACATCATATCATATGATTTATTTTGAGAGGCGCCATTTTCCCTCCCGGTTTGCGCCGCTTCCTTGCGCGCTCGTTTGGGATTCTGGTGGGACCGGCTCTCGGCTCCCGTGGCACTGACGCTACAATAGGAAATTTCTATGCACATCCCTGAGAGCGCGGCCGCTTTTATCACGGCACGCATCGAGCGGCTGCGCCGGCTCAATCGAAAGGCGAGAATCGTGTTCCCGGAAGGGGACGACGGGCGCGTGCTCCAGGCCGCCGCGCGCCTGGCGCGCGAGGAGATTCTCGAGCCCATTCTGATCGGCCGCCCGCCCGCCGGGGCGCCCGGCGGAGTCACGTTCATTGATCCGGCAGAGTCGCCTCTGGCGAGGAAATACGCCGAGATCTATTACGAACGCCGCCGCGCCAAAGGCATCACGCAAATGGAAGCCGCGGACATCGCCCGCCACCGGCTGTACTTCGCCGCGCTGATGACTATGGCGGGAGACGCGGACGGTGAGGTCGGCAGCGCCGTCCACACCACCGCCGAGTTCGTGCGCTCCATCCTCCAGTGCATCGAGTTGCGGCCCGGCTTCCGCCGCCTGTCGAGCGCGCACATCATGGCTGTCCAGGACCAGAGCTACGGCCACAAGGGCCTGTTTGTTTTTTCCGACGCAGCCGTTATCGTCTCGCCTACCCCGGTGCAACTGGCCGAGATCGCCATTGCCTCCGCCGATACCGCGCGCGCCGTGCTCGAAACCGAGCCGCTGGTCGCGCTGCTCTCGTTCTCCACCAAGGGGAGCGCGAAGCACAAGGAAGTGGACAAGGTGGTGGAGGCGCTGCGGTACATCCGGGAGCGCGCGCCGGAGCTCAACGTCGACGGCGAACTGCAGGCCGACGCCGCGCTCGTGCCCGAGGTGGGCCGTTCGAAAGCGCCCGGCTCAACGGTGGCCGGCTGCGCCAACGTTCTGATCTTCCCCGACCTCAACTCCGCCAACATCGGCTACAAGCTCGTCGAGCGCCTGGGCTCGGGCGCGCTGCTCGCCGTGGTGCTGCAGGGAATCGTGAAGCCGGTGAGCATAATTTCCCGCGGCTGCTCGGTCGAGGACGCCTACAACGCCGCCATCATCACCGCGCTTCAGGCAGGGGGCGCCCTTGCCGCCACCGTCTAGGGATGCTCCCCTTCAAACTCGTCTACCATCCCGATTACGACCTGAACTTCGGCGACCACGTTTTCCCTTCCCAGAAATACCGGCTGGTCTACGAACGGCTCCGCGCCGAGAGTTTCGCCGGTTCCGCCGATTTTGTACAGCCCGAAGCCGCTCCTGAAGAGGATTTGCTGCTCGTTCACGACCGGGACTGGGTGGAGCGGCTCGCCAACGGCACGCTCAGCTTTTACGACATCCTCAAGCTCGAGGTGCCGTATTCCCGCCAGATGGTGAAGGCGTTTTTCCTTGCCGCCGGAGGCACGACGCTTGCCGCGCGGCTGGCGCTGCGCGACGGCTGCGGATACAACATCGGCGGCGGCTTCCACCATGCCTTTCCCGGCCACGGAGAGGGCTTTTGCGCCATTAACGACGTTGCGGTTGCCATACGCCGGCTGAAGAAGGAAGGCTTGATCGAGCGCGCAATGGTGGTGGATTGCGACGTCCATCAGGGCAACGGCACGGCCGCGATTTTTGAAGGAGACGAAAGCGTATTCACCCTCTCCATCCATCAGTTCAACAACTACCCGGCCGAGAAGCCGCCTTCGAATATAGACATCAACCTGGAAGACGAGGTGGGCGACGAGGAGTACCTGGAGCGCCTGCGCGCCGCCTTCGTGCCCGCACTCAGCGAGTTTCAGCCGCAACTGCTCATCTACGTGGCCGGCGCCGACCCCTATTACCAGGACCAGTTAGGCGGCCTCGCGCTCACGCTGGAAGGCTTGAAAGCCCGTGACCACCTGGTGCTGGGAACCGCGCTGCTGAATAAAGTGCCGGTGGCGATCACACTGGCCGGAGGCTACGCGGTGGACGTCAACGACACCGTGACCATCCACGTCAACACCGCCAAAATCGCCAAAGAAGTGCTGGAGCGGGTGGGGTGGAAGGGGCGATAGCCCAGCCCCGTGCTACGGCGACGGCGGAGGAGCGTACTCCATCGGCAGACTGGCTGTGAAGGTTCTCGCCGTGTGCCAGCCAGGAATGAAGTAGTTGATCAGCGGGTATCGAAACCCGGTGATCCGCAGCCGCAATCGCTCCTCGGCGAACGGCGCATAGTCCCGGCAGATTTGTATCTTGTCTTTGGTCAACCCAAGCAGTCCCGTGCTGCCGCCGCTCGCATTCGGCGCGCCGTACATTAGGATGTTCACCATTTCGGCTTCGGTGCCGCTCGCCGCACTTCCCGTGACGCACCCGGCGGTGATCGATATGGGCCTCACCACGCCGTACCGCACCGCCTCGGCCGCGCGCTCCTGGATCGTGTGGAAGCTGAAAGTCACAAACCCGAAATCGAATATGGAGAACACGAACGCCAGATACAGCATCAGGATCAGCGACGCTTCCACGACCGCCGCGCCGGAGTTGCGGCGGGTCAAGCGGCTAGTTTCTTGGCGCAAAATTGCCGACATAAGGAAACTCCACACACGGCTTGTTATTCATCTGCACCGGCCAGAAGAAGCCCACCGAGTAGCCATTGATACAGACGCGCACGCGGGTCGGTCCCGCGGAGTACTCGGGCATTGTCACGACAATGTGCTCCGGCCGCAGACCGGGCACAACGGTGATGTCTTTAGTGGTGATATCACCGTACAAAACCGTATCACGCACCGCGTCCACATAATCCGGATCTGCCGATGCCGGGTCGGCTCCCGCTTCAACTGTGGGTGGTGAATAGGTCCGCACCGATGCGTACCGGGCGCCTGCGCGAACCGATTTCTCAAGCTCGCTGTAGAGGAAAAAGGCGTAACCGTACTGGAACGTGCCCAGAAACAGCACGGTCAGAAGCGGCACTGCCAGCGCAAACTCTACCATTGCGCTGCCAGAATCTCTCGCTGTTCGCTGCCTTTTCATCGATAGAGCCTCAAGGTGTAAACAGTGGAGCCACCGGGGCCGGAACCACCCGATCCGGGCGCGCCTATAGTAAACTCGCCGAGGTACTGGGCGCATGCTGACTTTTTCGAGGGTGGAAATTGTTCGTAGGTGCGGTTTTGGTCCTTGCAGCTAGTGGAAAGATCTGGGCATAAAGGCCCCAGAAAGAACCCGGCGAACCCCACGACAGTGTTGAGTTTGGCATTGCCGTCCATCCCGCCGGCCGCGGACTGGACCGGGGTGACCATGATCCTTCTTCCGTTTCCCGAGTAGGAGTTCGGGGACGTAGGCTGGCCTGGATAGCCGCTCCACTCCGGCATGTAATGGTTTGAGGTCTGATCCGTATCCTGAGCGATGCGGTCATCCAGCGCCCTCATCTCGGTTTGCATTTCTCCGTTGTCCAAAGGAATTTCTGACCCTATCGTGATAGGCGTACCGAGCGGGGGCGTTCCGACAATGGCTTCACGAATATCCCTGGCGCCCTGATAGAGCGCATACCCGGCGGATGCCGCGCTGGCGTTTGCCATCTTCATCATGCATTCACACCTGTCTCCAGGACAGAAGTTCGGAATCTCATCTTTCTTGAGATTCCCGGACATCCAACGGATCGTGTACCATTCGCCCTTAACCATGCCGAACCTGTCGTTGGGGTCTATCGAACACCCTGCGAGTTCAGCAGCGGTGCAAAGCGTATAGTCGGTTGGAAGTTGAAAGGGAGCAAACGGGGCAAGACCCTGCACCATCGTGTCCTCAACTGCTCGCCCTGCAACGGCAACCGCGGCGACACTACCCGCATCGCTACCTACAATCACCGGTAGAAACCACAGGTTTACCGAGTTGCTTGTCCGAACTCGAACGAAATAGTAGTCGGTGGGATCCGCCGCTGCGGCCGCGGCATCCACCCACGTGGGCCCGTTCCAGTTTGTCGCGAATTCAGTGATAATGTTTTGAAACTGCCGGGTGCCGAACTCGAATCCCTTCATGGGCCCGTTGGGATCCTGGGCAACCCAGGTGACTTTGTTCACCGCTTTGGCGATGCCGTCAGCCGTTCCGTCCAGTTCCTTAGCCGCGAACAGCGCAGCAGAATCACAGAAGGACTGTGATTCGTTCTTGACGACATACATCCTTCCCAGATCAACCGCCAGACCCACTACACCCAGCAGAAAGAAAATAGACAGGGCCAAGGCGATCATTACGAACCCGCCCTTGCGGGCCGGCGTCGTTCGCCTCGGTGTACCAACTTTGCCACACTTGACCATGGGTCCGCTCCTATATTTACAAGCCCCAAATTAATTGTGCTTTAGGGAGGCCCGCAAAGGAAGGGGAAAGCAGTAAATTTAGGGATATCCCTGCGGGTACGGTACTAGTACTTTCGGTACTTTTCTAACTCCCCTTTTACTCTATGAATTCGGAGTATCAGTACCGATTCATCCCAATATACACCCCCTCACGGTGGGGGTATCAGCGATTTGGAGTTCCGGAATTCGAACTGTTCCGTCCAGGGGGGACAGGGATATCGCAAAAGGGGGAGGGATGGGTTACTGCGCCCCGGCGCTCGCGTGGGCCTGGACCGCTCCCAGCAGCTTCTCCTCGTAGCTGTAGTCTATCTCCCGCTTGGGGTGGTGCCGCAGGTACCACCGGTAGGTCTGCTTCAGGCCAGCCAGAAAATCGGTCGGCTTGAACCCCAGCACCCGCTGCGCCTTGGTAACAATCTGGGTGATCGGGGGCAGGTCGAAATAGTAGCCGAAGTAGAGGAGGGGGCCCATCGGGTGGCCGCCGAGCTGATATATCCGTTCGCGCGGCACCCGGACGATCGTGGGCTTCTTGCCCGCCGCTGCGGCGAAGGCCGCTACCGCGTCGGCCTGGGTGATGGCCCGCTGGTTGGCGATGTTGAAGGCGTGCCCCACCGCGGCGGGCTCCTCCATGACGCGCAGGCAAGCGGCCACCAAGTCCTTGATGTAAACGAACTGCATGAGGCGACGCCCGTCGCCCGGCAGCACGATCGGCCGGTTGTCCCGCATCCGGTCCCAGAAAAAGGCCTCGCGGTAAAACGGGTTGCCGGGACCGTAGATGAACGGAGGCCGCAGGGTGACCACCGGGAAGCCGTTCCGCTGATGGAGGCGGAACAGCGCCCGCTCGCTGGTGGCCTTGTTGCGGACATAGGGGTCCGGGTGGTCGTCGGGCGCCAGCGCGTCGCCTTCGTGGTGGTTCAGGCCGTCGCCGTATGCCGCCACACTCGACATGAACACGTACCGGTGCAAGCGATCCCCGCAGGCCCGGGCGGCGGCTTCGACGTGTGCGGCGGTTGTCCCCCGCTCCCAGTCGTAAACGTTGTCGAACACCACCTCGAAGCGCCCTTCCGACAGGATGCGGCGCATCTGCTCGCAGTCGTTGCGGTCGGCAACGATGTTGGTTACGCGCTTGCCGAAGCCGTGGTCCGGCTTGCGGTGTAGCACAGAGACGTCGTGTCCCGCCTTCAACAGCTCGGGAACCAATGCGCGGCCGATAAACTGGGTTCCGCCGATAACCAGGATTTTCCGGCGGCTTGCGGAGCCCCGCTCACCAAGGTTCATTTGGCTCTTCCAATTGCGCGGCGCTCACGGCCCGCGCCGTCTTGCGTTGCCACGGGACGCCCCACGTGCGGAATGACGCATTCCCGTAGGGGCCGGCTCGTCCCGGCCCGCGAATTTGGCTATTTCGGCACCGCGGCGCTGGCCACCCGGCCCAGGCCCGTACTAGTCGTAGTACTCCAGCCCGAGGTGCGTAATCAGGTCCTCGCCACGCATCCAGCGCAGCGTGTTCTTAAGCTTCATCAACTGGATGAAAATATCGTGCTCGGGGTACAGTCCGGGAGCGGTCATCGGCGCCTTGAAGTAGAACGACAGCCACTCCTGGATCCCCTTCATCCCGGCGCGCTGGGCCAGGTCAAGGAACAGCACCAGGTCGAGCACGATCGGCGCGGCCAGAATCGAATCCCGGCAGAGGAAGTCGATTTTGATCTGCATCGGGTAGCCGAGCCAGCCGAAAATGTCGATATTGTCCCAGCCTTCCTTGGCGTCTCCCCGCGGAGGATAGTAATTGATGCGTACCCGGTGATACAGGTCTTTGTACAGCATCGGGTACAGATCCGGTTGCAGGATGTGCTCCAGCACCGAAAGCTTTGTTTCTTCCTTCGACTTGAAAGACCCGGGCTCATCGAGCACTTCGCCGTCACGATTGCCCAGGATGTTGGTCGAGAACCATCCCCGCACGCCGAGCATCCGTGCCTTCAATCCCGGGGCGACGAGCGTTTTCATGAACGTCTGGCCGGTCTTGAAGTCCTTGCCGGCGATCGGAACCTGCCGCTCCCGCGCCAGTTCCAACAGCGCCGGAACGTCGTGAGAGTAATGCGGGGCGCCGTTGGCGTAAGGAACGCCGCACATCAACGACGCGTACGCGTAAATCTGGCTGGGCGAAATCTCCGGATCGTCTTTTTGCAGCCCGCACTCGAAGTCCTTCAGCGTCTGGTGGACCGCCGACGGCCGGTGGTACACTTCCGTCGATCCGCACCAGATCATTACCATCCGCGAGACCCCGGTCGAGCGCCGGAACTCCTCGATATCGGCGATGAGGGCCTGCGCCTTGTCCATTTTCGAGCCGCCCGTCTTCACGTTCGGGCCGTTCAGGCGCTTCACATATGCCGGATCGAAAACGGCCTTCATCGGCCGGATTGCCTCGAGCGGCTCCTTCACCTGGTCCAGCAGGGTCTTTTCCAGTACGCCCGCCTTCAGCGCCGCTTCGTAGGCATTGTCCTCGAAGATGTCCCAGCCGCCGTATACGAGATCGTCGAGCCCGGCCAGCGGAACGAAATCCTTGATCATGGGCGTGCGGCCCTCGGTCCGCTTGCCAAGCCGGATGGTAGCCAATTGGGTCAGCGAGCCAATCGGCTGTCCGAGGCCTCTGCGAATGGCCTCCACTCCCGCGATGAAAGTAGTAGTTACCGCGCCGATTCCGGGAGTCAGTACGCCGAGTTTTCCTACTGGCGGAGCGATCGACACGTTCTCATTCTGAGCCAAGCTTTTCTCCTTCGCACAGCACGCCGCCGTCTAACCGCGGCTGGGTAAAACTACCGAAATGATATACTAGCATTCTCATGTCGGAGCGTGCGACTTCCGTTATCTCAGCGCTCATTGTCGAGGACGAACAGCTTGCCTGTGACGAGCTCGCTTACCTGCTCAAAGAGTTCCCCGATTTTGAGGTAGTCGGAACCGCCAAACACGGGCTCCAGGCACTTAAGCTGATCGAAGATCTCGAACCGGACGTCGTATTCCTGGACGTGCAGATGCCGGGGCTGGATGGGCTGGGTGTCATCCGCAAGCTGAAGGAGAAAGGCGGCCGGCTGCCGCATTTCATTCTGGCCACCGCTTACGATCAGTACGCCGTTGAAGCGTTCAAGCTGGAAGCGCTGGATTACCTGCTGAAACCAATTGAAAAAGAGCGGCTCGCCCTCACCATCGAGCGCGCGCGGCGCATCGTGGCCGAGAAGAACAAGGCCACTCCGGCGGAATCCGTACCCCCGCCACGCCCCGCTCCCCACCGCACCAAGCTGCTCGTCCGGAGCGGGAACCGCAACCTGATTGTGGACGCCAATGACGTCATCTACGCCACCATCGATGACGGCCTGATCACAATTGTCGCCACGAACCTTGAGGGGCAGTCCAACTACCGCACGATCGAAGAGTTGCAATCCAACCTCGACCCGGACACCTTCTGGCGCGTCCACCGCTCCTACCTGGTGAACATCAACCGGATCAAAGAAGTGATCCCGTGGTTCAAATCCAGCTACATGCTGCGGATGGACGACAAGAGGCAGACGGAGATTCCGGTCAGCCGGGTGCAAACCAAACGGCTCAGGACGTTGCTGAAGCTGTAAGGCCGGGCGAGGCTAAATCCGGATTCCCACGGACCAGAGCACGTAACCAACCGACTGCCTGAAATACAGCCACCACTGCTTGAGATCGTTCCGCGGCGCGGCCGGGCGCGGCGAACCGTATACCTTCATCCCCTGCGCTTCGAGCATCTTTTTTGCCCGGAAGATATGGTAGCCGTCGCTCACTACGATGCAGGATTTCAGGCCCACACGCCGCATGATCTCCGCCGCCGCAGCCGTGCTGTGCATGGTGCTTTCGCCCTCGGCCTCCACCAGGATCGCTTCGGAGGGAACGCCCTTCTTGACCAGGTAGGTTCGCGCCACCTCGCCCTCGGTGAAGACGGGGTCGCCTCCCGCTCCGCCGGTGGTCAGGATGCGCGGCGCCTGCTTTTCGCGGTACAACTCCAGTCCGTGGTCAAGCCGCGCTTTCAAAACCGGAGACGGCTTGCCGCGATACTCCGCGGCGCCCAGAATCAGAATGACGTCGGCCGGCTGCGCCTCGTCGACGGTGGACTGCTCGTGTATCTGCCACGCGATGACCAGGATGTAGCCCCCGAGTAGCAGCGCCGGAACAATCCCCGCGAGGCACAGAATTTTCCTCATCGCTCCGTACCGTCTCTATTATGTTCAGTCTACGATTCTATTAGGCTTATGGCCAGGACCGAAATTCTCACCAGCCGGGCAAATCCTCTGCTCAAGGACGTCCGGCGGGCCGTCGCGCGCGGCGATCTCACCCACGACGGCTACTGCGTCGCGGAAGGTTTTCACCTGCTGGAAGAGGCGCTGCGGAGCGAGTGCGAGCTCAAGGCGGTGCTTGCCGCGGCGCCGGTCCGGGCGGCGGTGGAGAGCCAGGTGCGCGGCCGGGACCTGCGCGTGGTGGTTCTTGAAGACGGGCTGTTTCAGACTGTGTCCGCCACCGAGACTACGCAGGGCGTGCTGACGCTCGTGCGCCCTCCCGCCTGGCGCCTGGATCAACTCTTTCGCGACCCGACCCTGGTCGTTGTTCTGGACGGCGTGCAGGACCCGGGCAACGCCGGCGCCATCGTTCGCGCCGCAGAAGCCTTCGGGGCCAGCGGCGCCATGTTTCTCAAAGGGACGGTCAATCCCTACAACCCCAAGACCGTGCGGGCCTCGGCCGGTTCGCTGTTCCGCCTTCCGCTGGTTTCCGGCCTGGATGAAACCACAGCGCTCGCGGCCCTCCAGCAGCGCCGGCTCGACATTTACGCCGCCATGCCAAGGGGCAAACGCGACCTCCAGGAATGCGACCTCACGCGCCCTTGCGCCTTCATCATCGGCAACGAAGGACGCGGCATCGGCGAGCGGCTGCGCTCTGCCGCCCTCGATCTCCGTATCCCTGTTACCGGCGTGGAATCCCTGAACGCCGCCATGGCCGCCGGCATTCTGCTCTACGAAGCGCGGCGTCAGCGCACGCCGGGATCGGCTGTAATGTGAATTATGGGCCTTTTTGACGCCACGCCCGTCCCAAGCAGGCCCGATAAGACAACGCCGCTGGCCGAACGCATGCGTCCGGAGCGCTGGGAGGATTTCGTCGGGCAGGAACACATCGTCGGTCCGGGTAAGCCGCTGCGGGCGCAAATCGAGCGCGGCGAGATGGGATCCATCATCCTTTGGGGGCCGCCCGGCGTCGGCAAAACGACGCTGGCCCGCCTCATCGCCCGCCTTACAAACGCGGACTTCGTCCCTTTCAGCGCCGTGCTCAGCGGCATCAAGGAAGTGAAGGCGGTGATGGCGGAAGCCGAACGCAACCGCCGCTACGGCCGCCGCACCCTGCTGTTCGTCGATGAGATTCACCGGTTCAACAAAGCGCAGCAGGACGCCTTTCTGCCTTATGTCGAGCGCGGCGACATCACCCTCATCGGCGCCACCACCGAAAACCCGTCGTTCGAAATCATCTCCGCGCTGCTCTCGCGCTCGAAGGTTTACAACCTGCGCGCCCTCACCGTGCGGGAGATTGTTGAGCTGCTCCGCCGCGCGCTGGCCGACCGCGAACGCGGGCTCGGCAATTTGGAAATCGAAGCGCCCGATGACCTGCTGGAGCAGATCGCCATCTTCGCCAACGGGGACGCGCGCGCCGCGTACAACACGCTGGAGGCCGCTGTTGCCGCCTCCGGAGGCAAGGTCCTCACCACGCAAGCCGTGGAGGATGCGATCCAGCGCAAGGTGCTGCTTTACGACAAAGCCGGTGAGGAGCACTACAACATCATCTCGGCGCTGCACAAATCGGTGCGCTCCAGCGACGTGGACGCCGCGCTGTACTGGCTCGGGCGCATGCTGGAAGCCGGCGAGGACCGCCTGTATATCGCGCGCCGTCTCATCCGTATGGCGATCGAGGACATCGGCCTCGCCGACCCGCGCGCGCTCGAGCAGGCCGTGGCCGCCATGCAGGCGGTGCATTTCCTTGGAATTCCCGAAGGCGACCAGGCTCTCGCCCAGGCAGCCATCTACCTGGCCGCCGCGCCGAAATCCGACGCCGCTTACCAGGCGCTCAATGCGGCGCGCGCAGCCGCCAGCGAGACCGTGGCCGAACCCGTACCGCTTCATTTGCGCAACCCGGTGACCAGGCACATGAAGGAGTGGGGTTACGGCGAAGGATACCGCCACGCCCATCACTTTGAGGGAGCGATCACCGATATGGAGTGCCTCCCGCCGTCGCTGGCCGGCCGCCGCTTCTACCAGCCCACGGACCGCGGCGTAGAGAAGCGCATTGCCGAGCGGCTCGAAGAGATACGCAAGGCGCGCAAACAGCAGTAACGCCCGGCGCCCTCTCGTCCACTGACGCATCGTGATATCTTCATATCTTCATCTCGGGAGGGATCTCATGCGCACGGCGGCTTTTCTTCTCGTGTTCACCGCTGCGGCCTTCCTCAATGCCGCGGAAACACGCAAAGTAACCTTTGAAGGCGCGGTCTCGGAGCACAGATGGACGGTGAAAGAGACCGGTCTTCCCTCGGATTGGTCCGGATATGAGTTCCTCGTGCTTGAGCTCAGGGCGTCCTCGCCCCAGCGGTTCGAATTCAAGATCTACACCGCCGACGGCCAACGCCGGATGCGCATTCACCCGTTCCCCGGCGCCTGGATCCGCGCTTCGGTGCCGCTGAAATACTTTTTAGCGCCCGACCGCGAGGGCCACGACCTGGCTTCGATCGGCAACAAGCCCCGCGTCTCGTACTGGATGAACATCGGAGGTCCGTTCGGCCCCCTGAACGCCGTCGAGGCGATCGCCGTTGCCATGGAGAGGCCGATCGGGAAGCCCACGCTGGAGCTGCGCTCCGCCTCGCTCGCCAAGGAGTCCCCCGGCGATGCCGTTCTCGAGCCCAAGCCTCTGGTCGATGAGTTCGGCCAGTGGATTCATGCGGAGTGGCCCGGCAAGGCTCGCTCCATCGACGACCTCCGGCGCGACTGGGACCGCGAAGACAAGACCCTCCGCGCGGGTGGTTTCGACTATTGCCGGTACGGCGGTTACCGCAACACCAAGGCGAAAGCCACCGGCTTTTTCCGCGTCGAGCAAGTGGACGGGAAATGGTGGTTTGTCGATCCGGACGGGCACCTGTTCTTTTCCATCGGCGCCGATTGCATGCGGCCGTACTCGGAAACGCGCGTGGAGGGCCGCGAGGATCTGTTTGCCGCTCTGCCCCCGCCCGAACTGCGCGCCAGACCTTCCTTCGTGTCGTTTTACACCTGGAACCTGCTGCGCCGCTTCGGTCCGGACTGGGAAGCGAAATGGATCGACTTTTCGGTGCGGCGCATGGATGCGTGGGGTCTGAACACCATCGCGAACTGGTCTGATCAGAAATTCATCAATTCGGGCCGCAAGCCCTATGTGCTGCCTCTTGGCCAGTGGGGAACCGGACCCACTTACCTCGGGCTGCCAGACGTCTACTCCCCCGAGTTCGCTCTTCAGGTAGACAAGGCCGCGGCGAGCCAGTGCGCGCCCCGCAAGGACGATCCGTACCTGATCGGGTATTTCATCGCGAACGAGCCTCCGTGGGCTCATCGGGAATCCGTCGTCGTGGATGCGATCCTGGAAGGCCCGCAAACCGCCGTGCAGCGCGAACTGAAGAGTTTTCTGGCCGCTGGAGACACTCCCGAGCGAAGGAAGGAATTTGTTTATCGGGCGTTCGAGCGGTACATCCAGACCATCAGCGCGGCGATCAAGAAGCACGACCCCAACCACCTCAATCTCGGCATACGGTTCGGCGGCTCGACCCCGGACGAGATGATTCGCGTCATGCGGGTCTGCGATGTCTATAGCCTGAACATTTACTCGTACGCCCCCGATCCCGCCGACCTGGAGAAAGCGTACCGGCTCTCCGGGCGCCCGTTGCTGATCGGGGAATTCCACTTCGGCACGCCGGGCAGAGGCCTCGCCCCGGGGCTCAGGCAGACGCGCAACCAGCAGGAGCGCGGGGCGGCGTACTCTTACTATGTCGAGAATGCCGCCGCCATGCCGGCCATGATCGGGGTGCACTGGTTCCAGTATGTGGACGAGCCTTCCACCGGACGCATGGACGGCGAAAACTACAACATCGGCCTGGTGGACGTTACGGACCGCCCCTACCCGGAACTGGTGGAGGCCGTTCAGGCCACTAACAGGCGCCTGTTCGAAATACACTCGGGCAAGTTGCCGCCCACCAGCCGGAAAGCCGAACTACAGTAAACTAGAGTTCAGCCGTTGGGTTCAAAGCGCGATACTCAACGGCCATCCAGGGCAGAAGTGCTCTGTAACTAAATTTACAGACAAGACTCCCCGATCTTGATATCCTGGGTACGATCGAGGGCGTGGGGGAGTACCGGAATTCCATATCGGTACTTTCGTTCTGGGTTGGAATTGAACCCTTTCGCCTATGGTTCTCCGCGACCGCGCCATGTTTGACTGAATAGTGAGAGAGCCAGTATGGGAGCAGCGAGAATGGCATTGCAAACGGAAGGGGCGGAACGGCGGTCCTCGGCCAGGTTTCCGATTGAACAGGAAGTCCGTTATAAGGTTTTCAACCGGAACACGATCGAAGTCGGCTCCGGCAGGACCGTGAATATGAGTTCCAGAGGAGTGCTGTTTACCACTGAGCGAGTGCTGGGACCGGGGGAGCGCGTCGAACTATCGGTGAACTGGCCGGCGCAGCTCGATAACCGCTGCCCGCTGAAGCTCGTGACCACCGGCCGCGTCGTGCGTACCAACGGCGCGATGGCGGCCATCGCGATCGAGCGCTATGAGTTCCGTACGCAGGGCAGCCACGGCCTCCTCTGACGCCGCTTACTCGTAAGCCGCGATACCCGTCACCTTCTCACCGATGATCAGTGCATGAATATGGTCAGTGCCCTCGTAGGTCTTCACCGTTTCCAGATTGCACATATGCCGCATGATGGGGTACTCGTCGGTGATGCCGTTGGCGCCGAGAAGATCGCGGCTTAACCGCGCGCACTCCAGCGCTATGGCCACGTTATTGCGCTTGAGCATCGAAATGTGCGCCGGCTCGGCTTTTTTCCGGTCCTTCAGCCGCCCGACATGGAGGGCAAGTAACTGCGCCTTGGTAATCTCCGTGATCATCCAGGCGAGTTTTTCCTGGACGAGCTGGTGGGAGGCGATCGGCCGTTCGTTGAATTGCTTCCGGACGAGGGCGTATTGCCGCGCGGTTTCGTAACACTCCATGGCGGCGCCGATCGCGCCCCAGCCGATGCCGTAACGCGCCTCGGTCAGGCACATGAGGGCGCTCCTCAGACCTTTCGCCCCCGGCAACTGGTTTTCAGCCGGAATGCGGCAATCGGAAAACGAAAGGCTGGAGGTCACCGACGCTCGCATCGACAGCTTGCCGTGGATATCCGAGCTTGAGAAGCCGGGTGTGCCCTTCTCCACCAGGAATCCGCGGATTCCCTCATCGGTCCGCGCCCAGATGACGGCCACGTCCGCCAGCGAGCCATTGGTAATCCAGGTCTTCTCGCCGTTGAGCACCCAGCAGTCTCCCTCGCGGCGCGCCTGCGTCCGCATGCCCCCGGGATTCGAGCCGAAATCCGGCTCCGTGAGCCCGAAACAGCCCACCGCTTCGCCCGATTGCAGCCGCGGCAGCCAGCGCTGCTTCTGCTCTTCCGAGCCGAAAGTCAGAATCGGGTACATCACCAGCGCGCCCTGAACGGAGGCAAAACTCCGGATTGCGGAATCGCCGCGTTCGAGTTCCTGCATGAGCAGCCCGTACTCCACGCTGTTCATCCCGGCGCAGCCGTAGCCCTCGAGACTGGCGCCGAGGAAGCCCATCTTGCCCATCTCCCGGATCAGTTCCGCCGGGAAGCGTCCCTCGCGGTAGCAGTCGCGGATGATGGGCAAGACCCGCTCGTCGACGAACTTGCGCGCCTCCTGCCTGACGAGCAGCTCCTCAGCGCTGAACTGCGAGTCAATCGAGAGAAAATCCACGCCCCTGAACTTTTCCATGGTTTCATGGTAAACCCCGCAAATTTCCGCGCGAAAAACGTCCCTCCGGAGGCACTACCATTTTCTATGGCACGCGCGGCTATGCTTGCGGCGTTGTGTGTGGCCGGGCTCGCGCATGCGCAGGCGCCCGATCCGGCCGCCCGGGCCTATGAGGCTCTCCGCGCCCGGGATTACGACGCGGCGGTGCCGCTATTCCTTCAGGCGCTCCGCGATGCACCGGCGCGCGCGGCGCTTCGCAAGGATCTCGCCTACACCTATCTGAAGATGGGGGAGACCGAGGCGGCGCGCGACGAGTTCGCCGAAGTCCTGCGGTTGGATCCGTCGGATGAGAACGCCGCTTTGGAGTACGCTTTTCTCTGCCACGAGACCCGGAAAACGGCCGAGGCCCGGCGTCTTTTCGAGCGCTTGCGCAACAGCCCGGACGCCGCAATCCGCGCCAAGGCCGCTGAGGGCTTCGAGAACATCGACCGCCCGCTCGCCGAGGGGATTCAACGCTGGTCCGAGGTGGTCGCGGCCGAGCCGGGCAACTTCAGCGCGCGGCTCGAACTGGCCCGGCTGGCCGAACAGCGCGGGCTGCTCAGATTGGCGGCGGAAAACTATTTGAACGCCTGGCGGCTGCGCCCGGACGAGCGCTCGCTGCTGGTGGATCTCGGGCGCGTCCTGCAACTCGATGGCAGAGATGAGGAAGCCTTCGCGCCGCTGCTCGCTGCTTCCCGCGGCTCTCGCCCCCGGGCGGCCGAGGAAGCCCGTGAAATGCTGCCGCTGCGCTATCCATACGTAAGCGAGTTCCGGCAGGCCCTCGCATTCGATCCCCAAAACATAGAGCTGCGGCGCGAGCTGGGATACCTGCTGCTGGAAATGGGCTGGCGCGAGGAGGCCGAGGCGGAATTCAAGATCATCACAGAGCAGGCGCCAAAAGACTATCTGGCCGCCGCCCAACTCGGCCTGTTGCTCCTGGACCGCGGCGACCGCGAAGCAGCCGTGCCGCTGCTCCAGCGGGCGCTCGAAACCACCGATGAGAAGCTGCGCAAGACCGTCCGGACGGCGCTCGGCCTGCCTCCGGAGCCGCCCCCTCCCCGCCGGGAACCGCAACCCGGCCCCAGGGAAATGGGCGAACGGAGCTTCCGCGCAGGCTACCTCAAGGACGCCCTGAAATACTACAGCGCCGCTCTGGAGGCCGATCCCGTCGATTTCCCCGTGATGATGCGCCTCGGCCAGGTCCATAACCTGCTACGCCAGGACGAGCACGCCATACACTGGTTCGATCTGGCGCGGCAAAGCCCGGACCCGGCCCTCGCGGCCGAAGCCCGAAAGGCTTACCGGAACCTGAGGCCGGGGCTTGCCCGTTTTCGCACCACGGCGTGGCTGTTCCCGTTCTATTCAACGCGCTGGAAGGACGTGTTCTCGTACGGCCAGGTCAAAACGGACCTGCGCCTGGGAAAACTTCCCTTCCGCCCCTACGTTTCGCTGCGCTTCATCGGAGACACACGCGGGACCACCGGGGGCGCGCTTCCGCAGTACCTCTCCGAGAGCTCCTTCATCCTGGGCGCCGGAATCGCCACCGCCTCCTTCCACGGGGCGAGTCTGTGGGCCGAGGCCGGCCAGGCGATCAGCTACCTGGGAGGGCGCTCGGAGGGCCGCATGCTGCCGGATTACCGGGGCGGCATCGCGTTCAGCAGGGCAAAGGGCCAATTGCTCGGCGGTGAAGCGCCCGGTTGGTTCGCCGAAACCACCGCTGACGGCGTCTTCATCAGCCGGTTTAACAACGACTTTATCGTCTACCTTCAGAACCGCATCGGATACACGCCGCCGTCGCTCTCCGGCTTGCAAACGCAACTTTACGCCAACGCCAATTTCACCACCGACGTAAAGCGCGAGTACTGGGCAAATTTCGTCGAGTTCGGCCCGGGACTGCGTTTCCGCTGGGAGGCTCTTCCGCCGTCACTCGTTTTTTCGGTGAACCTGCTGCGCGGCGTCTACACGAACAACGCGGGTAATCCGCGGGACCCCAACTTTTTCGAATTGAGAGCGGGCTTCTGGTATGCGTTTAGCCGCTAGCTCCCTGCTTCTGCTGCTGGCCGCCAGCGCGGCCGCCGCCCCCGGGACTATCGACTTCCGGGTGGAAGGCAAGGATCCGGGGAGCTGGCCGGACGTTCTCTCGTCGGTGGGTTTTCTGCCCGCCAACGGCAAAGCCGGAATCGTCGTCCTGCGCGGGGATGCGGCCGCACCCGCCGAGCCGTGGCTCGAACACGCCGAAGCCGGAGGGTTCGTGATTCTGGAAGGCGCGTCCCCGGTAGCGGAGGCTTTTGGTTTCCGCGCAGGCAGCAGGAAAGTCAGAGTTCAAAATACCGTTGACGAGCGGCGCCCGAAACTGCCCATTATCTGGGAACAGGCTCTGGAGATCCCGGTTTTCGAGGTCCCGCCGGAAGCCCGCATCTTCGTCCGTGAGCGCCACGGCGGTGCTCCCTTGATGGCCGGCTTCAAGAAGGGTGCGGGCGGCGTGCTCTGGGTGGCGGCTTCGCCCGGCGAGCGCGGCTACGAGCGGTTTCCCTATCTGCTTCAAGCACTTACAGATCTGGGCCTCTCCCCGCCGTTCCGTGCCCGGCGGACCTGGGCGTTTTTCGATTCCTCATACCGCTCCCGCGCCGACCTCGAGTACCTGGCGAAGCGCTGGAGAATGGCGGGAATTGCCGCGCTCCACGTAGCCGCCTGGCACTACTTCGAGCCTGAGCCCTGGCGCGACAACTGGCTTACCGGCCTGATCGAGACCTGCCACCGCAACGCCATCCTGGTGTACGCCTGGCTCGAACTACCCCACGTCAGCGAGCAGTTCTGGAGGGACCACCCGGAGTGGCGGGAAAAGACCGCTACCCTTCAGGATGCCCACCTCGACTGGCGCAAGCTGATGAATTTAAACAACCGGGAGTGCTTCCGAGCCGTTGCGCAAGGAGTCCGGGATCTCATCAACCGTTTCGACTGGGACGGTATCAATCTCGCCGAGTTGTACTTCGAATCTCTGGAGGGCGCGGATAATGCCTCCCGGTTCACCCCGATGAACGACGACGTGCGCCGGGAGTTCCGCGGTCTGCACGGTTTCGACCCCGTCGAGCTGTTCCGCGACCCGTCCGCCCGCACGCCCGCGAAGCTGCGGCTGTTTCTGGACTTCCGGGCCGAACTGGCGCGCCGCGCCCAGGTGGAGTGGCTGGAACAGATCGGAGCGATTCGGGAGAAGCGGCCCCATCTCGATTTGGTGCTCACCCACGTCGATGACAGGTTCGACCAGGGGATACGGGACGCCATCGGCGCGGACGCCGCCCGCGTGCTGCCGCTGCTCGACCGGCACGACTTCACGTTTCTGATTGAGGACCCGGCCACGATCTGGCACCTCGGGCCGCAGCGCTACCCCGAAATCGCCCGCCGCTATCAACAACTTACGCGGCGAACGGACAAGCTGGGCATCGACATCAACGTGGTCGAGCGCTACCAGGATGTGTATCCGACGAAGCAGCAGACCGGCACGGAGCTGTTCCAACTGGTTCATTTGGCCTCGCAGGCGTTCAACAGGGTGGCGTTGTATTTCGAGAACTCGATTCTTCCCGTCGACTTGCCGCTGCTGCCGGCGGCTGCGTCCGTTGTGGAAAGGGCTCAGAGGAACGGCGGCAGGCTGGTGGTGGAGTCACGCTACGGAACCGGCGTCGAGTGGAGCGGCCCGGTCCTGGTAAATGGTTCACCCTGGCCTGCCGCCGGCGGTGGGATTGTGTGGCTGCCCCCGGGGACGCACGTCCTTGAGCCGGGCGGCGAGGAGCCGGCCCTCCGCCTGCTGGATTTCAACGGCGATCTGAAAGCCGCTGCGTCGCGCGGCGGGGGCATTGAGTTTTCCTACTCGAGTTCCTCCCGCGCGATCGCGATTCTAAACAGGCCTCCCACAAGCATTGAAATTGACGGAGAGGAGGCCGCGCCGGCGCAGTTTGACGCGGGCCCCGGCCGCTGCGGGCTTTATCTGCCGCGCGGCCAGCACCTGGTGGCGGTACGATAAGCTCCGGGCTCAACCGCCCACGGCGCGCCGGGACACTTTTTGCTTAGAGATCAGAGGAATACACTCGTACGGACGGCAGAAGGAAGCCCGCGGCTACTTGGGATCGACATCTCCCACCGCCACTTCTTCTCCGGCTTCGAGCCCGGATTTCACGGCGACGTGGGTCGTGTTCTTCAAACCCAGTTCGACGGGGCGCTTCACAAACTTATTGTTTACTTTGACGTAGACAAAATCCTGCCCGTTTTCGGAACGAACCGCCTCGCGGGGCACGATGATGGCGTTCGGCTCCGTTGCCAGCCGCACGTCGGCCCACGCCGACAAATCGGGGATGAGGCGGGGATCGCTCCCCTCGATGGCGATGCGCACGGGCACGTTGCGAACGTAGTACGTCTCCCACATTCCTTGAACGGCCAAGGCGCCAATGCTCTCTATCCTGCCCTCAAATCTCAAGTCGGGGAAGGCATCGAGACCAATGATGGCGCGCTGCCCGATGCGGAACTGGTTGGAATCGGCCTGGCTGACCAGTCCTTCCAGCTGCATGCTGCTGATGTCCACGATTTTCATGAAGGGCTGGCCAGGCCGCACGTTGTCGCCGAGTTGCACTTGAACGGTCTGCCCCTGACGGAAGGTCTGGTGCATCACCACCAGGCCATCCATGGGCGCTCTGATTACAAACGAGCGCAGATCGTTCCGGTGATTATCGACGTGGATCTGGGCCTTCCGGACCGCTACCTGAAGGATCGCCAGGTCGGCGGCATCGGCGGCCGCTTTGAACGCCACATCGCGCTGAAGCTGTTTGTAGGCGGCCTCTGCCTCCTCGACAGCAAGCCTGAGCAGCTCCCGTTCGATTTCGGTTTTCACCTCGCCGGCCGCATGGTCCAGCCTTGCCTTATCCAGATCCGCCTTGGCGACGCGAATGTTGTGCTGCAACGTCTCGCGCTCGACTTCCTGTTGCGCACGTTGCTTCAAAACGGCGTTTTCAGCCTGGAGGACCTGATCCTGAGCGTCATCGATGTGATCCCGGAGCGATTGGGCGTCCAATTCGGCTACGATGTCGCCCTTCTTCACGAATGTCCCCGCGTCGGCCAGCTTGACTAAGGTCAGGTCGCGTCCGGAATCGGGAGCGCGGAAAGAGGGAACCCTGACGGTCACGTAATTGCGGGCTGCGGTCTGGCCCGCAATGCGCACCACCCGTTCCAGGGTACCGGCGGTGGCCTGAACCGTACGCACAAGGTCGGCCGACCCGGTCTGGGTCGCCTGATTGGTCCTGAGCGCCAGGTACAGCGCGCCTGCCAGCAGCCCTATCAGCGCCAGCCCCGCCGGCACAAGCCATCGCCGCGACGGTCCAGGATGAACCGGTGGCGGCACGGGGACCGGGCCGGGGCCGGGAGTCGCCGGTGGCCGGCTCGGAACAGGCGCTGGCTGGGTGGATGCAGACATTGAAGTCCTCGACATTGTAGTACTTAAGACGGCGGAGACACTAAAAAAGGCGCAAGCGAGACGGCAAAAGTTACGGAAAGGGGCTGTTTGGCCCCGGGACCGGGGATCGGCTAAAAAGGCTTCAGATTAAAATGAAAGCAATGGAACTTCAAGGAAAGCGCATCGCTATCTTTGTGGACCAGTCCTACCAGGAGCTTGAGGTCTGGTATCCGTACTACCGGTTGAAGGAAGCCGGCGCGGAAGTCGTCACGGTGGGCGCGAGAGCCGGGGAGAGCTATCCGAGCAAGTACGGCTATCCGGTGACGGCGCAGAAGTCCTATGACGAAGTGAAGGCGGCGGATTTCGACGGCGTGGTGGTGCCGGGCGGCTACGCGCCCGACCATATTCGCCGGTACGAAAAAGCCACGCAATTCGTGAAGGAAATCGACGCGCAGGGCAAGCTGGTGGCCTCGATCTGCCACGGCCTGTGGGTGCTCTGCTCGGCGGGCGTGCTGAAGGGAAGGCGGGCCACTTGTTTCTTCGCAATCAAGGACGACGTCATGAACGCCGGGGCGCGGTATGAGGATGCCGAGGTTGTGGTGGACGGCAACCTGGTGACCTCGCGGAAGCCTGACGATCTGCCGGCGTTTTGCCGGGCAGCGATCCAGGTGCTGGCGGCGGAGCCGGTAAAGGCGAAATAGGGCCAGTACGGCCCGGGCCGGGCGCGTGTTTCAATCCTTCTGGCAGGCCGGGTTCGAATCCGCGTGCCACATCAACAAGTACGGCGTGCGGCTGGACATGATTGCCGCAACGCAGCACGACAAGCTTGCGGATGCGGACTACGCGATGCTGGCGGAGACGGGATTCCGCACCGCCCGCGATGGCTGCCGCTGGCATCTGATCGACCGGAACGGGCAGTACGATTTCGCCCCGCTGCGGCCGCTCGCCGAAGCCGCCGAGCGCCACAACGTTCAGGTCATCTGGAACCTCTGCCACTACGGCTGGCCGGACGGCCTGGACATTCTGAAACCGGAATTTGTGGACCGGTTTGCGCGCTACGCCGGCGCGGTGGCGCGATTCCTGAAGGACCATACCAGCCGCGTGCCGTTCTTTTGCCCGATCAACGAGATTTCGTTTTTCTGCTGGGCGGCGGCGCGTTTCCTCTATCCGTTTGCCGAGGGGCAGGACGACGCGATCAAGCACCAGTTGGTGCGCGCAACGATAGCCGCCTGCGAGGCCATCTGGGACGTGGAGCCTCGGGCGCGCTTTCTGCTCGCCGATCCCATCATCAACGTCGTGGCTCCGCCAGGGCGCCCGGACCTTGAAGAGCCGGCAGCCAGGCACCGCGAGGCGCAGTTCGAAGCCTGGGATATGCTGGCCGGGCGCAAGCAGCCTTCCCTCGGCGGGAATCCCAAGTACCTGGACATCATCGGCGCCAATTACTACTACGACAACCAGTGGGAGATCCCGGACAACAAACTGGCCTGGGACGCCGTCCCGCGGGACAGCCGGTGGATACCCCTGCACCGGCAACTGCAGAACTTGTACGAACGGTACGGGCGTCCGGTGATCGTGGCAGAAACGAGCCACTTCGGACGCGGGCGGGGCCGGTGGATCCGCGACGTGGCCAACGAGGTCAAACTGGCGCTGGAGGCCGGAGCGCCGGTGGAAGGCATCTGCATCTACCCCATACTGGACCGCCACGACTGGGAAGACCCGAAGTGGTGGCATCACAGCGGGTTGTGGGATCTCAAGCGCGACCGCCAGGGTAATCTGCGCCGAGTGCTCAACAGGGGCTACGCCGCTGGCTTGCGCCGCGCGCGCGAAGTGCTGCCCGGGTAGAACCCGCCGCCACAGCGTGGAGTTCACACAGCGCTGGATCCTCCCGGGACTCCCTTGGATTCATAATTGCTCATTTCGTCAGGGGGCGCGCCCGCCTTTCTAACCTGTTGAGCGCCCTCATCCAGAAGGGGGAGATGTGAGCCAGGATTATGTAATACTTACGTTTTCGCACCTGCGGTGGGACTTCGTTTATCAGCGCCCGCAACACCTGCTCACCCGTTTCGCCTCACAACCGAACTGCCGCGTGGTGTTCGTGGAAGAGCCGGTTCAGGACCGTCCGGACGCGCTGTTCTGGGAACGAAGCACGCCTGAGCCGAACGTGCTGGTAGCCCGCCCGCACACCCCCGTTAAAGAGCCGGGGTTTTCGAACGAGCAGTTGCCCGCTTTGCGTACCCTGCTGAGGCAACTGGTCGCCGAGGAGCGCATTGGCGAATTCTGCGCCTGGATCTATACCCCGATGGCGCTTCCGCTGGTCCGCGATCTGGCCCCGCGCGTCGTGGTCTACGATGCCATGGACGAGTTGTCCGCATTCCTCAATGCCCCGCCGGAGCTGCTCGAGCGCGAGGAGGAGCTGTTCCAGATTGCCGATGTTGTGTTCACCGGCGGCCCCAGTCTTTATCAGGCGAAGAAGGACCGCCACCCGAACGTCCACTGCTTCCCCAGCAGCGTCGATGTGAACCATTTCGGCCAGGCTTCCCGGCGGCTGCCCGAGCCGGCCGATCAGGCCGCGATCCCGCACCCGCGCCTCGGTTACTTCGGAGTGATCGATGAACGGATGGATCTCGACCTGATCGACCGGATAGCCGCTGCACATCCGGAGTGGCGGCTGATCATGATCGGGCCCGTTGTGAAAATCAAGGAGGAAATCCTGCCGCGCCGCCCGAACATTCACTACCTGGGCCAGAAGAGCTATCGGGAGCTGCCCTCTTATCTATCGAACTGGGACGTTTGCCTGCTGCCGTTCGCGCGCAACGAGGCCACCCGTTTCATCAGCCCCACCAAAACGCTGGAATACATGGCCGCGAACAAGATGATCGTCAGCACGCCGATCAAAGACGTGGCCGAGCCGTACGGCGGGATCGTGTACATGGGCGGGACGGCCGGGGAGTTCATCGCGGCATGCGAGCGCGCCCTGGCCCCTCCGCCCGGCGAACTGCGGACACGCGTGTCACGCATGCGCGAGGTGCTCTCGCGCACCTCCTGGGACGCCACCGTCGCCGAGATGGCCAAACTGGTGGCGCGGGAGTGGACGCGAACCGGGGGGCGGCCGGCGCCGCGCCGCCGGGTGGTTGTGGCGGGAGCGGGCCCCACAGGGTTGAGCGCGGCGTATCACCTCGGCGAGGACGCGCTGCTGATCGAGCAGGCGGACCGCGTGGGCGGCTGGTGCCGCTCGATCGAGGTGGACGGCTTCACCTTCGACTTCGCGGGCCACATCATGTTCTCAAACGAGAGCTACGTGCACCAGCTTTACCGGATGCTGCTGGGGGATAACGTTCACTGGCAGGACCGCGAGGCCTGGGTGTTCAGCAAAGGCGTCTACACCAGATATCCCTTTCAGGGCGCGCTGTACGGGCTGCCTCCCCAAGTTATCAAGGAATGCCTCATCGGAGCGATCGAGGCCCGCTTCGGCCCGCTGAAGGCCGCTGGCTCGCCCAAGGCGAACGGCAGGAGTTGCAAAACGGCCCCAATCACGGACTGCTGCGCCGACGGGATCCTGGAGAGCGAGACGGCTTTGGCCCCGGGCGGCACGCAGCCCCGGAATTTCGAGGAATTCATTTACCAGGTCTGGGGCGCCGGAATTGCGAAACACTTCGCCATACCCTACAACCGCAAACTATGGACGGTTCCGCTATCGGAAATGGAGACGTCCTGGCTCGGGGGGCGGGTGCCGCTTCCCGACATCGGCGAAATGATCGAAGGGGCGCTCCAACCCGTACCCAAACCGATGGGGCCGAATGCGCGCTTCGGCTACCCTCTGCGGGGAGGATTTCAGGCGCTGATGGACGGTTTTCTGCCATATTTGAAGGGCGAGCTGCGGTTGAACTCCAAAATCATCGCGGTTTCGCCAAAAAGCCACACCGTAACGCTGGCTGGCGGCGAAGAGGTGAAGTACGAATATCTCATCAGCACGATTCCACTTCCGGTGCTGGTGCGGATGACGGGCGACGAAGCGCCGCCGGCGGTGAGGGCGGCGGCGGCTGGCCTGCGGCACGTATCCGTGCGTTGCGTGCATCTGGGGATCGACCGGCCCAACATCACCGAAAAACACTGGATCTATTACCCGGAGGACACGATATTTCATCGCATTTTCGTGCAGGGCAACGCCAGCCCGCATTGCAATCCTCCGGGCGGATTCGGGCTGACCTGCGAAATCACCTATTCCGAATACAAGCCGCTGCCCTGCGACGGAGACGAGTTGATCCGCCGAACGGTCGAGGACTGCCGCCGCGCCGGCATCATCCGCCGGGACGACCGTATCCGCGCGTCGGCGCAGTGCGACCTGCCTCACGCTTACGTGATTTACGACCATGCGCGGGCGCGCAACGTGGCGGTCATCCGTAAATGGCTGGAATCCCATGATATATTGCTGGCGGGCCGCTATAGCGAGTGGGAATATTACAATTCGGACCATGCGTTTCTCGCGGGGAAAAAGGCGGCGGAGCGCGTGCGCCAGAAGCAGCGGGTGGAAACGGCCGAATTTCCGGCGAAGGGACTGGCCACGCAGCCGCACCCGGCGCGGCAGTGAGGGGAAATCGGCAACACTGATTGCGCTGGCGGATCGAATTTTGTAACAAAAATGTCCAGCCAGTTCCGGCGCGGCTTCGAAAATCAGCCCGCCGCCCGCCGATTGCTCTGGAGAAGACGCGCGATTTCCCGCTTCAGGGTATCGAGGCGAAAAGGTTTTTGAAGGAACGGGACACCTGGAGGGGGCAAGTTCTCGGAATACCCGGACATATACAGCACAACGATGTCGGGCCTCCTGCGGGTTAACTCTCTGGCGAGTTCGTAACCGTCCATCCCCGGCATTCTCAAATCCGTGAGCAGCAGGTGGATGCGGTTGCCCTCTGCCTCCGCGATCTCAAGGGCCTCCTGCCCGTTCCCGGCTTCCCACACCGAGTAGCCCTCCAGTTCGAGGGCGCGGCGGAGCAGGCTTCGGAGATCACTCTGGTCATCCACCAGCAGAATTCCGACCGCACTTTTTTTTTGCGCCGGGCCGGGCACCCGGCTTTTTGCGGAGTGCATCGGCCGCCGGGAGTCATCCTCCGGCTTCACCCACCGCTGAATAATGTAGTCACCCATCAACCCAACCCCGTCTCACGTTTGCGTACAGGATCAGTCTACGTAGGAGACCACCAAGAGCGAAACTGGGGAAAACCCTAGTTCCGATAAATTCGTGTTCAATTTGTGAACCGTTGCGGTCTAAGTGCCGATAATTCCATGATCGATGGCGTATCTCGTTAGCTCGGCGGTGCTATGCATCGATAGTTTTTGCATTATGCCAGACTTGTGAAATTCTACAGTTTTTACCGAGATTTTCAGAATACCGGCGATTTCTTTTGTGCTGCGCCCCTCGGCGACCAGTTGCAGCACTTCACGCTGGCGGGGGGTCAACTCACCGCGGCGTTTGCCCGGCTCCTGCCGGGCGCTGACGAGCGGCGTGATATAGGTGCGGCCCGCGAGCACTTCCCGGATGGCTGTGACCAGTTCGGAAGCCGCCGACCGCTTCAGCACGTAACCCGATCCGCCCGCCCGGAAGGACTCCCTCACGTAATTCGGGTCTGAGTGCATGGTGACAAAAACGATCTTAATTTCGGGAAATGTTTTTTTGATCACCTTGGCAGCCTCGATGCCGTTGACCAGGGGCAGCGAAATATCCAGAAGAATGACATCGGGTTTAAGACGCTCAGCCGCCAAAATTACGGCGCGCCCGTCGGTGACTGTGCCGACAACATCGAACTCGGCTTCGAGCAGTTTGCGGAGGCCGGCGACGACCAGGGCGTGATCGTCGGCAAGCAGCAGGCGCGCGCGACTCATTGCTCCTCCAACGCGCAGGGGATCCTGACCTCTATGGAGGCGCCATGACAGGGTTGGGACTTAACTTCAAAAGTGCCGCCAACAAGCCGGACCCGTTCGGCCATTCCAACGATGCCCAGGCCCCTGGAGTGCGCGGCTGCGGGATCGAATCCGGCGCCCCAATCTCTCACATTGAGAACGACGGCGCCGTCATCGACCGAGAGCGTCACCGCCGCGCGGCGCGTCCGGGCATGTTTTGCGACATTGCGCAGGGCTTCCTGGGCGACGCGATACAGGCACAGCGCCTGCTCGGGCTTCAATGTTGGCGGCAACTCGGAGTGTGTGAAAGTTACCGCCAGGCCGTCGCGGCCGTTCAACTGTTCACAATACGAACGCAGGGCGGGCACCAGTCCGAGGTCGTCGAGCAGGGACGGGCGCAGGCGATAGGCGATGCGGCGGACGTCTTCGGTCATTTCGACGATCCGCGCTGTAAGCGATTCCAGCTCGCGCCTGAGCGGCTGTTCGGGCGGGAGGTCGGAAGCGATCGTCTCCAAGTCGATGGCGAGAATGGCGAGCCGCTGATTGAGGTCGTCGTGCAACTCGCGCGACAGCGCCTTGCGCTCGTCCTCGGCGACGGTCAGCAGGCAGGCGGCCAGCGCCCTGAGCTCTTCGCGGCTGCGGCGCAATTCGGCCTGATGCGCTTCGAGGTCCGATTCGGCCTGCTTGCGCGCGGTCACATCCCGGAAGACGCTGATCGTCTGCTGCGCCAGGCCTTCCTGAGCTCGCTTCAAAATCGTGCCGCGGCTGGAAATCCAGTGCCAGCGGCCCTCGATATCTCTAAGCCGGAATTCCGTTTCGAACACCTCGCCGTCGCTGCCGCGTTTTAGTCTGGCAACGTGCCCGGCGAGCATGGGCCTGTCGTCAGGATGCACCAGTTCCGCGAATTGATCGCAGCTCATGGCCCGAATCTGCTCCGGCCGGTAACCAAGCACGTCGCGGTTCGCGTACACGAACCGGCCATGGACGAGGTCGTAGATGACCAGCGGATCGGGGACGGAAGCGGCGATGTGGCGGACAAATCTCCGGCTCTGCCGGAGCGCTTTCAGGGCGAGATTGCGGCGGGTAATGTCCCGCGTTTCGATGGCGACAACCGGGGAGTCCGGATCGTCAATGAGTCTTCTCCCGATGACCTCGAGGGTGCGCCACGAGCCATCCCTATGCCGCACACGGAACACTGCCGTGCGCCGAGACGCGGCGCCCTGCAGGGTTCGCTCGAGGCCGGCCTTGCCCCTTTCCGAATCGCCCGGGTGGAGCAGATCGAAAAGGCTGCTGCCGGTCAGTTCGGCCGGGAAAAAACCAAGAATTCTCTCGACGGCGGGACTTACGCAACGGATAATGCCCTCCCGATCTACCACAGCTATGATGTCGAGGGACTTCAGTAGCAGCGCACAGTAGTCCGCCTGCGCCAGGGCGCTCAAGTTCTCTTGATTGCGATTGATCATGAGTGTTACAGCCTCCGCCCCGCTGCGCGGGCCCGTGCGGTCCGGCGGGAAATTCCGGCCCGTCTCCGCGCTAGACGTGGCAAAATCGCCAGCCGTCGCTTCCAAATCAGATGTCGCTCAGCCGGATGAGGGATGATGTTTATGCGCATCTACAGCCGGCCGGAGGCCGTCTCGGGGGCATTAACAGTAGTTCATTGTCTTTATAGCAGGAAAATACCGAACTGTGAAGAAAAATCGGAAGAAAAATTAGACCGTTTCGCCACGAATAAGGTCGTCGCAGGTCTCGCGGGCGCGGACGATCCGCCATGACCCGTTTTCAACCAGAATTTCGGGCGGGCGGACGCGGGAATTGTAGTTGGAGGCCGCGACAAATCCGTAGGCGCCGGTGGTGGCTACGGCAAGCACATCGCCGGGCAGCACGTTGGCGAGTTTGCGGTCGCGGGCGAGGAAATCGCCGGACTCGCACACCGGGCCAACGACATCGGCCAGAATTTCGCCGCGATTTTGCCGGCGCACGGGCAGAATCTCGTGATGGGACTGATAGAGCGACGGACGGATCAGGTCGTTCATGGCCGCATCCACCACCACGAACTCTTTGGTGGGACGGCACTTGCGATAAAGCACGCGAGTCAGCAGTACTCCGGCCCCGCCAACGATGGACCTCCCCGGCTCGAGTATCAAAAAGAGATCGCGGCCAGCGACCTTTTCCCGGAGCCGGGCCGTGAACTCCCGAATCTCGGGGGCCTGTTCATCCGGACGGTACGCGATGCCGAGACCGCCGCCGAGATCCAGGGAGCGAATGGGGATGCCGGCGGCGCGCAGCCGGTCCACCAGCTCAAGCATCTTATCCACGGCCTCAAGAATGGGTTCGATATCGAGCAACTGCGAGCCGATATGGCAGCTTACTCCCTCTATTTCCACGTTGCGCAGGGCGCTGCCGTTCTTGTATAACGATTCGGCCTCGCCAATATCGATCCCGAACTTGTGTTCGCGAAGCCCGGTGGAGATGTAAGGGTGGGTTTCGGCGCTGACGTCCGGATTCACGCGGAAAGAAGCACGGGCTTTAACACGCAGCCGCGCGGCAAGGGCGTCGATAAGCGCCAGTTCGGCTTCGGATTCACAATTGAAACTGTGAATTCCCTCCCGGAGCGCGTATTCGACCTCATCCGCGGTCTTGCCCACCCCCGAAAACACCACGGAAGAGGCGTCGCCACCCGCCTTCAGAACGCGATAGAGTTCGCCGCCCGAAACGATGTCGAAGCCAGCGCCCGCCTTGGCCAGCAGCGCCAGCACCGCCAGATTGGAGTTGGCCTTGACAGCGTAGCAGATCCTGTGGGGAATGCCCGCGAGTCCTTCGTCGTAAGCGCGGTAAGTTTCCAGAATCGCGCGGCTCGAATAGACGTAGCTGGGAGTACCGGCACGGGCCGCGATATCGGCCAGCGGAACGTCTTCGCAGTGCAGCGAGTCATCTACGTAACAGAACGGGTCACGCATCGTAGCAATTTTCAATAACTATGGGCCGGGGCTGATTCATGTATGTTTCAGTACTGTGCGGACGTTCGCCGCAAACCCCGCATAATAGGCGCGTTGAACCGCGCAAAATGTAAAAATTAACCCGCCGGCGGTACAAGCTGCCCTCATTTCACTTTCAAAACGAGCAGAGTCTGATCATCGAATGCCGGGGCATCCTGAGTAAATTCATCCAAACCGGCAAAAATCGCGTTGGCGGCTTCCTGGGCGGTCTTGCCGTAAACCGATTGGAGCAGGTCTACCAGGCGCGCACGGCCGTATTCCTCACCGTGCGGGTTGTGCTGGTCCGTGATGCCATCGGAATAGAGCAAGACCATGTCGCCGGGCCTGGCTTCCAGAACCGTTTCTTCATAGTCGCGGTCGGGCAGAAGGCCCAGAGGAATTCCCTCAACGCGGGGCCGGATGATTTCACCGCAGCGGCAAACGATGGGCGGAATAGCGCCGGCGTTGGCCATGGTAAGGCGCCGCTCCTTTGCCTCCCAAAGCAGTATCAACAGGGCCACGTAGCGAGCATCCACCCGGCGCTCCAGCAGGGCGCCATTCAGCGAACGCAGCAGGGCGGCGGGCTCGCGGTGGCGGGGCACCAGCGTGCGAAGCAGGCCCCCGGCGAGCGCTCCGTAAAGCGCGGCCGCGACCCCCTTTCCGCTGACGTCCCCAAAGGCGATCAGGGTGGTGTCCCGGCTGCACTCGTGGAAATGGAAGATGTCGCCTCCGATAACGCGCACAGGCCGGTAGCCAATGGCGATCTCCAATCCCTCCACGTCGGGCGCCGCGGTGGGGAGCAGCGCCTTCTGAAGCTCACGGGCGGCATGCAAGTCCTCATCGATGCGCTTCTGCCGCTCCGCCACTTCGTTGTACAGGCGGGCGTTTTCGATCGAGCTGGCGATCTGCGGCGCGAGCAGCGACAACATCCGCACATGCTCGTCCGTAAATCCGGCGAAGCGGTCGCTTTCGAGATCGAGCACGCCTACGACCTTGTCGTGAACGATGAGGGGAACGGCGACCTCGGAGCGCACATCGGGATGCGACGGGATGTAACGCGAGTCGGCAAGGGCGTTATCCGTGCGGATCACTTCCCGCGTGGCGGCAGCCGTACCGGTAATACCGGCGCCGAGGGGAATGTTGTCGAGCTCGACGCGTTCGTCATAGCGCACGCTGAAGCTGTGCCGCAGGCACTGCCGCTCCTGGTCCACCAGCAAAATGCTCAGCGCGTCGTACTTGATCAGCACCTTGATGGCGTCGGCGATGTGCCTGAACAGTTCGTTGAGGTCGAGAATGGAGGAGAACTCCTGTGATAGATGGGAGAGGATCTGAAGCGTGCGGTTCTGGCGCTCGACCCGGCGGAACAGGCGGGCATTGTCGATGGTGCTGCCGACGCGGGCGGCGATCAGGCGCAGCAAGGCGCGGTCGTACTCGGAGTAGGCATCAGGGCGCGTGGACTGCACGTCTATGACGCCTACCAGCCGCTTGCGCGTGACCATGGGAACGGCGAGTTCCGAGCGCACGGCATCCACGGCGTTCAGGTAGCGCGGGTCCTGCTTGACGTTGCCTGAAAGCACAGGCTGGCGTGTGGCCGCCGCTACGCCGGTAAGCCCCTGGCCAAGGGGAATGACAAGATTCTTCACGACCTCGTCGCGGTGCCCGATGGCGTAGCGGATGCGCAGCTCCTTGCGCTTCTCGCTGTACAGCAAGATGGCAAACAGCTCGTAGGGAATGACCTTGCGGATGATCTCCGCCACGTTGGCCAACAATCCTTCCAGGTCGGTGAGCGTCTCCGAGGTAGCCGCGGAGATCTCGAGCAGGAAGTCCAGCAGTTCTTCGCGCTGTCGAAAGCGCACGGCCTTGGCGTTCTTTGGCATCACCTTGCGGCAGTCTCGAGGGTTCCTCTGCTAGCTGTTTGGAGTTCCGCGTTGTCCAATTCCGGTTTCGCAGTCTTTTTTGGCAGCCGCCCGCCCCCGCGTAAGTACATTCAAATCATTGTCTTCACGGCTGCTTCGAGCGGATGCTTTATCTTAGCATAGCTCCATGTAAACGGCCGGAGACAACGGAGATTTTCCCCGCCATTTGGCTGCTCAAAGGGTAAGGTACATGGTGACGCCGCCACGATCGATCAGCAACAGGACCGGTTTTCCACCCGAGGCGCGGACGGCGCGGCCGACCTCAGCGGCACTTGAAACCGGCTTGCGATTGACCTCGACGATGATGTCGCCCGATTGAAGCCCCGCGTCCTCGGCGGCGCTCCCTTCGGCAACGTCGGTGACGGCGACTCCCCGGGTATCGGCCGGCAACCCGAGCTGCGCAGCAAGTTCGGGAGAGAGGTTGCGCAGCGAGAGCCCTTCAAGCGGGTCCCTTTGCTGCGGTTGAGGCCGCGGCTGGGGCCGTGGTTGCGAGGGCATCTCGCCCAGCGTGACGTCGATTTGCTGCTGCGTGCCGTTGCGGAAAACGATGAACCGGACGGTGCTGCCGGGCTTCATCGAACCTACGTCGATCCGGAACTGGCCGAAATCCGTGATCGGTTTCGAGTTCATGGAAAGCAGGATGTCGCCGCGCTGGATGCCGGCCCTGGCGGCCGGGCTGTTGGGTTCGACATTGCCCACCAGAACGCCGCCGGCTTGCTGGAGGCCAAACGCCTCGGCGATGGCGGGCGTTACCTCCTGCGGCAGAACGCCCATGTAGGCGCGAGTCACCTTTCCGTGCTGGATGATCTGATCCATCGCGGCGCGGGCGAGATTGATAGGAACGGCGAAGCCAATGCCGACGTTGCCGCCGCTTCTGGAGAGGATGGCGCTGTTGATGCCGATCAGTTCGCCGCGGACGTTGACCAGCGGGCCGCCGGAGTTGCCGGGGTTGATAGCGGCGTCGGTCTGAATGAAACTTTCGTAGGCGCCCGGTGTATCGATGCCGATATCGCTGCGGCCGGTAGCGCTGATAATGCCTGCGGTGACGGACTGACCGAGGCCGAATGGGCTGCCGAGGGCAAGGCAAAAATCGCCGACGGCGAGAGCGTTGGAATCGCCCAGGCGGGCAACGGGCAGTCCGGTGGCATCCACCTTGAGAACGGCGACGTCGGTCATTTCATCTGTCCCGATGATCCTCGCGCGATATTCCCGCTTGTTGTGGAGAACGACCTTGACGTCGCCGGAACCCTCGACCACATGGTAGTTGGTGAGTATGTAGCCGTTGGGACTGACGATCACGCCTGAGCCAAGACTGGTTTCCCGCCGGAGCCGGCCGCGATCGCCGAAAAACCGGCGCAGCAGCGGTTCGTCGAAGAACGGCTCGAACGGGCTTTCGGAACGCACAACCCGCGACGACGAGACGTTGACCACGGCATCGGCGACTGCGCTCACAACGGGCGAAAACCCGTTCTCAAACGAGACCCGCTGCACGCCGCGGTCCTGAGCGGAAGCCACAAAGATGGGCACTGTCTCATCCGACACTATCCTCGCAGCGGCCAAACCGCCGATGAGTCCTCCAATTGCCAGCGCAAGGATGAGTACTAAGACAGCGATACCGCGGCGCATCCGGATGATATGAGACATAGCTCCCCTCCCCCTATTCACAGCATATAGCCCGGATGAGGTATGCGCGCCGCAGTAGAAGGCGGGCCAGACTGGTGCGCTTGCGGGACAATGAAATCGAGTGCGCATGACCGAGCGCGAGAAGATGCTCGCGGGCGAGCTCTACGATCCGTTCGATCCGGAACTGGTTTTTGCCCGCACGAGAGCGCGGGATCTCTGCCGGCTGCTGAACGCTACTCCGGATTCCGCGCAGGACGAACGAAGGCGCATTCTCAAAGAGCTTTTCGGCAGCGGAGGGGATACCGTCTGGATGCAGCCCCCGTTTTATTGCGACTACGGATCGAACATACACCTTGGCGAGCGGGTCTTCTTCAACTTCAATTGCGTTGTGCTGGATGTCTGTTCAGTCCGTATCGGCGACTACACTCTGTTCGGTCCGGCTGTTCAGATCTACACTCCGATGCACCCCTTCAACGCGGCGCTCCGCCGCGAACAGGAGTATGGCAAGCCGGTTGAGATCGGATCCGACGTCTGGGTAGGCGGCGGCGCCATCATTCTGCCCGGCGTGCGGATTGGCTCGCGCGCGGTGATCGGAGCAGGCAGCGTAGTAACGCGCGACATTCCTGAAAACGTCTTCGCGGCGGGCAATCCCTGCCGCGTGATTCGCGAAATTACCGAGAATCCTTAAACTGACGGTGCGGGGCAGTCTACTCGTCTTCGGGCGGGGGAGGCGCTTCGTCCTCGCCCAGATCCGAGGCGCGGTTCTCGAATTTCGTCCACTGGCGGAGGAAGACGAGGTTGATTTTGCCGGTCGGGCCGTTGCGCTGCTTGGCGAGAATCAACTCGGCGGTGCCGCGCAAATCCTCGCGCTCGGGCTTGTAGACTTCCTCGCGGAAGATGAAGGCGACGACGTCGGCGTCCTGCTCGATGGAGCCCGATTCGCGAAGGTCGCTCAACTGAGGCCGGTGGTCTCCCTGCCGCACTTCGGGGGCGCGGCTCAACTGCGAGAGCACAAGCATCGGCACTTCGAGTTCCTTGGAGAGCAGCTTCATGCCGCGGGAGAGAGAGCTGATTTCCTGGACGCGGTTCTCAAACCGGCCGCGTCCGCTCATCAACTGAAGGTAATCGATAACGACGAGCCCAAGGCCGTGCTCCGCTTTGAGGCGCCTCAGCTTGGCGTGGATGTCCATCAGGTTCACGCTCGGCGTGTCATCGATAAACAGCGGCGCGGCAGCAAGCTGCGCGGCCGCGGTCTGAAGCCGGTTGCGCTCGTTCTGGTTGAGGTAGCCGGCGCGGAATTTCTGGCTGTCTACGCGCGCCGCAGCGCAGAGCATGCGGGTGAGCAGCGATTCCTTGGACATTTCCAGCGAGAAAATCGCCACCGTTTGGGGGTTCTGCCCGCAGGCGACGTGCTGCGCGATGTTCAGCGCCAGCGCGGTCTTCCCCATGGCCGGGCGGGCCGCCAGGATGATCAGCTCGCCGGGATGGAGGCCGCCGGTCATCTCATCGAACTTGATGAAGCCTGTGCTGAGCCCCTTGATTCGCTTGCTCGGGTCGAGAAAGGCGTTGATGCCGCCCTCGTAGCCCTGGATGATCTCGCTGGGAGACTCCAAACCGCCGCTGCCGCGGGAATCGTTCAGCTTCAGAAGCGTTTCCTCGGCCGAGGCGAGGATCTCATCGGGCTCCTCCTCGCCGCTGAGGGCCCGGTCGATCAGCTTCTGGGAAGCGAAGATGATGCGGCGCAGCAGCGCCTTGTCGCGGATGATGCGGACGTAGCCGTCGATGTTCGGTGTGCGCGGAAGGCCATCGTCGAGCGAAACGAGGTAGCTGAGGCCGTCGCAGGATTCCAGCTGGTTGTGCTTCAGCAGCTCGTTGGCGACGGTGATGCGGTCGATCTTCTCGTTGCGCTCGTGCAGCTCGGCCATGCGGCTGAAGATGCGCTTGTGTTTTTCCAGCGCGAAGTCGTCCGCTTGCAAAACGCCGGCCACCTGGACGAAGAGGGAATCGTCGATCATGATGGAGCCGAGCACAAGCCGCTCGGCTTCCAGGTTCGCAGGGAGTCCCTTATCGAGAGCGAGGTCAGCGCTTGCCATTGTCGAACGATATTCTATTAGACGCGGTCCGATCCCGCGTTACAAGTCCGGCCATTCCATCCGCACAAGGCTGTGATTTGTGCGGCTTAGCCTGTGCAAGAAGCCGTGGAAAACGCGTGCGCGGGTCTTCGAGTACGGACGTCTGCAAGTTAAGCACGAAAAAGCGCTCCCAGCCCTTGCCTGCCGCGATTTCCACAGCAGGGCGCAAACAGATCGCTACTAAATTGTTCTACCTCAGAACAGAAATTTTGAAAAGGGGCTCTTTTTCAGGTCACCGATTCCGGCGCCGGCGTTGGTGTGGGATGGGCACGGGGAGCTTTGCGGCGCCGGAAGAGGGTACTAAACCTATCGAGGTAGATAAAGTAGACGGGGGTAAGGTATAGGGTCAGAAGCTGGGAGACGAGTAACCCTCCGACAACAGCCAGACCGAGAGGACGGCGCGCTTCGCCGCCGGCGCCGAAGGCGAGTGCGATGGGCAGCGTGCCCATGAGCGCGGCCATCGTGGTCATCATGATGGGGCGGAACCGGATCAGGCAGGCTTCGTAAATGGCGGCGGCGGCGGATTTGCCTTCGCCGCGCTGAGCATCCAGCGCGAAATCGATCATCATGATGGCGTTCTTCTTCACGATTCCGATCAGCATGATGATGCCGACCAGCGAATAGACGTTCAGCTCGTCGCCGAAAACCATCAGGGTGAGCAGCGCGCCAAGGCCGGCCGAGGGGAGTCCCGAAAGAATGGTGATGGGGTGCACGAAGCTCTCGTACAGGATGCCGAGCACCATGTAGATGACCGCCACGGCCATCAAGAGCAGCAATCCCATGCCCCCGAGCGAGGATTGGAATGCCTGGGCCGTGCCCTGGAAGCTGGTGGTGATCGTGGCGGGCAGGTTGATGCGCTGCACAACGTCTTCGAGAGCAGTCACGGCGCCGCCGAGCGAGACGCCCGGCTGGAGGTTAAACGACACGGTAACGGCCGGGGTCTGGCCGAAGTGGTTTACGGTAAGCGGCCCGACGCCCGGCGTCAGCCTGGCGACTGCGTTGAGCGGCACAAGGCGGCCGGAAGCCGAGCGGACGTAGAGGAGCGAGAGCGCGTTCGGGTCGCGCTGGTATCTCGGCTCCAGTTCCATGATCACCCAGTATTCATTCGTCGGCGTGTAGATGGTGGAGACCTGGCGCGAGCCGTAGGCGTCCGCCAGCGCATTTTCGATCTGGGCCGCGGTGACGCCGAGGCTCGAAGCCTTGTCGCGGTCGATGGCTACCACCACTTGCGGGCTTTGAATCTGGAGGTCGGTAGTGACGTCCTGAAAGCCGGGCAATTTCCGCAACTCGGAGGCTATCCTGGGCGCCCACTGGTGCAGTTCTTCCATGTCCGAGCTTTGCAAGGTGTACTGGTAGAGGCTCTTGGTGAGCTGGCCGCCGATCTGGATGAGGGGAGGAACCTGGAGGTAAACGCGAATGCCGGGCACCGCAGCGAGTTGCGGGCGAAGCTGCTCAATGATCTCTTCCGCGCTCAGGGTGCGCTCGCTGCGGGGTTTGAGCCGTGCAAAGACAAAACCGGTATTGAGCGTGCCGCGGTTGATGGTAGAAACCAGCGACACCACATTGGGGTCGCGGGCGATCACCGCGTCCACCGCCTGCTGATAGGCGACCATGGCGTCATAGGATACGTCCTGGGGGCCTTCAGTAACGCCAAAGATCTGGTTGGTGTCCTGGGCGGGAATGAATCCTTTGGGGATGATCACGAAGAGGTAGCCAGTGACGAGGAGCAGGACGATCGAGAGCAGCATGACGGCCAGACGCGCGCGGAGCACGCGGCGGAGCGTCCAATCATAGATGCGAAGCATGCCGTCGAAAACGCGTTCGAGCGCGCGGTAAAAGATCCCGTGAGTGTTGCTCGGCGGCCGGAGAAAACGGCTGCAAAGCATGGGCGTGAGGCTGAGGGAGACGAATCCCGAGACCAGAATCGCCACGGCGATCGTCACGCCGAACTCGTGGAAGAGCCGCCCGACGATGCCGCCCATGAAGAGCACGGGAATGAAGACGGCGGCGAGCGAGATGGTCATGGAGACGATGGTGAAACCGATTTCGCGCGCGCCCGCGAATGCTGCCTCCAGCGGCGGCTTGCCCATTTCCAGGTGCCGCACGATATTTTCGAGCATCACAATGGCGTCGTCGACGACGAAGCCCACCGAGAGCGTGAGCGCCATGAGGGAGAGGTTGTCGAGCGAGAAGCCCAACTGGTACATGACGGCGAACGTGCCCACGATCGAGAGCGGCAGCGCGAGGCTGGGGATGATGGTGGCCGAGACGTTGCGCAGAAACAGAAAGATCACCAGCACGACCAGGGCGATGGTCAGCATGAGGGTGAACTTCACGTCGTTGACCGATTCGCGGATGGATTCCGAGCGGTCATAGACGATGTCGAGGGACACCGAAGCAGGAATCTGGGCACGGAGCGTGGGCAGCAGGTTCCGTATGCGGTCCACCACCTCGACCGTATTGGTGCCCGGCTGGCGCTGCACGGCCAGGATGATGCCCCGAGTGCCGTTGAACCAGCTCGCGACCTTGTCGTTCTGCACGCTATCGATGACGCGCCCGAGTTCGCCGAGGCGGACCGGAAAGCCGTTGCGATAGGCGACGATGACGGGGCGGTAAGCCTCGGCGTTTTCGAGCTGCCCGGTCGGTTCCAGCGTGAAAGCCTTGTGCTCCCCATACAGCGTGCCGGTGGGCAGATTCACGTTGGCGTTCTGAATGGCCTGGCGGACTTCGTCGATGCCGATGCCGCGGGAAGCAAGCGCATTGGGGTCCAGTTGGACGCGCACAGCATATTTCTGCGCGCCGAAAACCATCACCTGAGCGACTCCGCTTACGGTCGAGATGCGCTGGGCCATGGTGGTTTCGCCGTACTCGTCCACGGTGGAAAGCGGGAGCGTGGGCGAGGTCAGCGCCATGTAGAGTATGGGGCTGTCGGCGGGATTGACCTTGCGGTAAGTCGGCGGCGCCGGCATGTCGGGCGGGAGCTGATTAGAAGCGCGGCTGATGGCGGATTGCACATCCTGGGCGGCGGCGTCGATGGAGCGGTCGAGTGAGAACTGAAGGGTGATGGACGTGCTTCCCAGCGTGCTCGAGGAGCTCATCGAGTCCAGTCCGGCAATCGTGGAGAACTCCTTTTCGAGCGGGGTGGCGACCGAGGAGGCCATCGTCTCGGGACTCGCTCCGGGCAGCGACGCGGAAACGTTGATGGTGGGGAAATCCACGTTGGGCAGATCGCTGACCGGGAGGCGGAAGTAGGCCATCGCTCCAAACACGAGGAGTGCGGCCATGAGCAGCGTGGTCGTCACCGGACGCCGGATGAAGAAACCCGCGATGTTCACTGGGCCGGTTCCCCTCCGCTCACGGTGACGCGGCTGCCCGGCACGAGCCGCAACTGGCCGTCGGTCACCACGGTTTCACCCGGCTGGAGTCCCTGGGAGACGATGGCGTAAGCGCCGCGGGTGCGGTCCACCACGACGGGGCGGGACTCCACGGTCATGTCCGGCTTGACGACGAAAACAAACTGGCCCTGTTGCCCCGATTGGATCGCCTGCGCGGGGACGACGATCGCGTCCGGCTGTGTGGTGAGCGTGACGGTGACGTCGACGAACTGGCCGGGCCACAAGGCCCGGTCGCGGTTCTGAAAGGTCGCCTTGAGCTGGATGGTTCCGGTGGCGGTATCGACGTTGTTGTCGATGAACGTGAGCACGCCCACGGCGCCCGGCTGGTTGCTGTCCTTGGGGCTGGCCTCGACGCGCAGGGGGCGCCGCGAGTGGTAGCGCCTGATCTCCGGCAGATACTGCGCGGGAACGGCGAAAACGGCGTAGATCGGTTGAATCTGGTTGATAACGACCAGGGCGACATCGTTCTCTTTGACGAGGTTGCCCTCGTGCACGAGAAGATTGCCGGTCCGGCCGGAGATGGGCGCGTAGATTTTGGTGTAGCTCAATTGCAGCCGCGCGGTTTCGATGGCGGCTTCGTCGGCTTCGACCGAAGCCTGGAGAGCTTCCGCGTCTGCGCGCGCCTGGTCGTACTGCTGCTGCGATATGACGCCCTCGGCGGCCAGCCCCCGATACCGTTCGGCATCGGCCCGGGCTCTCGCGGCCTGGGCAAGGTTCTTGGCGCGATTCGCCTCGGCCAGCTTCAGAGCGGCTTCGAACGGGCGCGGGTCAATGGTGAACAGCAGTTGCCCCTTGTGGACCTCCTGCCCCTCGGTGAAGTGAACGCCGGTGAGTTCCCCGCCCACCTCGGATTTGACAGAGACAGTGGTGTAGGGCTGGATGTTGCCGATGGCCTGGATCTCGACCGGTTCGGGCCGCTGCTCAACGCGCCCGACTTTGACCGGAACGGCGGAGTCCTGGCTGGCTTCGGCCTCCGCGGGCGCAGGCGTCCCGCGCGAACACGCGCCCAGTGCAATGGCGCAAATCACCAGGATGCCCAGCCAGAAGGACCTACTCACAACCCCCCAAAACCTATCTATCAGTTTGCCGCATTTGGAGGCAAAGCGGATCCTCCCTTGGCAGCAGGCGGCTCAGGGGCTGCGGCGGCGAGAGCGCTAGACGTCCATTGCCGCCAGCGTTTCCAGGTCCAGTTTTCCGGTGTAGATCGCCATGCCCAGAGCGGCGTGGATGCCAAGCTCCGCCAGGGCGCGAATCTCATCGTAGGAAGAGATGCCGCCCGCGGCCGTGAGTTCCAGGTTTGTAGCCGCGCGCAGGCGGCGGAACCAGTCGAGGTTCGTCCCTTGCAGCATCCCTTCCTTGTCCACGTACGTACACAGGAAGCCCGAGCAGTAGGGCTCCAGGAGGCCGAGCACCTCTTCAGCGCTCAAGTCGGTGGCTTCGCGCCAACCCTTGATGACGATGCGGCCCTCTTTGGAATCCAGAGCCACGAGGACACGGTCGCGGCCGATCTCCTCGCACAGCGTCTCGAGAAACTCGGTGTTGATACCGGTTTGGGAAAACGCGGCGGTGCCCACGATCACCTTCTGCACGCCGAGTTCGGCCAGGTGGCGCGCCCGCCCCGGCGTGCGCACGCCGCCGCCTACTCGCGTCACCGCGCGTTCAGCGAGGAACTCGACGATTCCGTCATTGGAGCCCCGGCCGAGCGCCGCGTCGAGATCGATCACCTGGATCTGCCGGAAGCGGGAGAAGCGGTCCAGCATCTCCTCGGGCGTTCCCCCCTCGAGAGCCTTCTCGCGGCCTTGCACGAGCTGGACGACCTTGCCGTCCATCAAGTCGATGCAAGGAATGATCACGAGGACCTCCGGACGGGAATGCCGCAGCGCGCCAGGTGTTCCTTGAGATCGGCGACGGTATACGTGCCGTAATGGAAGATGGAGGCGGCCAGGGCGGCGTCGGCTTCGCCCTCGGTCAGCACGCGGCTGAAATGCTCCGGTTTGCCGGCTCCGCCGGAGGCGATCACAGGGACGCGAGTGGCGCGGGAAACCGCTCGTGTCAGTTCGCAATCAAAACCTTCCTGAACGCCGTCGGTGTCCATGGAGGTGAGCAGGATCTCGCCGGCTCCGAGGGATTCCCCGCGCATGGCCCACTCGATGACATCGATGCCTGTGTCGTCCCGGCCGCCGCGAACGTAAACCGTCCAGCCGTCGCCGGAGGGGCGCCGCCGGGCGTCGATGGCCAGCACCACGGCCTGGGAACCGAATTCCTCGCTCAGCTCCCGGATCAGTTCGGGGCGCTTCACCGCGGCCGTGTTGATGCTCACCTTGTCGGCGCCCGCGAGCAGAATGCGCCGGGCGTCAGCGACCGAGCGGATGCCGCCGCCGACGGTGAGCGGTATAAAGACCTTGCGCGCGGTGCGCGCCACCACGTCGACCATGGTGTCGCGTTCCTCGCTCGAGGCGGTGATGTCCAGGAAAACCAGTTCGTCGGCGCCCTGCTGATTGTAGCGGTCCGCCAGTTCGACGGGGTCGCCCGCATCGCGCAGGTTCACGAAATTGACGCCTTTCACCACGCGGCCGGCGGTGACGTCCAGGCAGGGGATAATGCGTTTAGCCAGCATTTTATAACTCCACGAAGTTCTTAACGATTCGCAGCCCGAGCGGTCCGGACTTTTCGGGATGAAATTGCACGCCGAAGACGTTCCCGCTCTCCAGCACCGCGGTGTACGGCTCCGAGTAAGTACATTTCGCCACTGTGTAGTGACTTACAGGCACATAGTAACTATGGGCGAAGTAAACATACGGTGCCGGCCCGAGCCCTTCGAGCAGCCGGGAGGGAGAACAGCATTCGAGCTCGTTCCAGCCCATGTGCGGCACGCGCGCATCCCGGGGGAAACGCCTGACGCAGCCAGAGAACACGCCAAGCCCGCGCACTTCCGGTGCTTCCTCGCTGCTTTCCAGCAGCGCCTGCAAGCCCAAACAAATACCGAGAAACGGCACGCCGGCGGAGATCGCATCGAGCAGCGCGCCGCGCACCTGAAGCCGGTCGAGCGCGCGCATCATCTGGCCGAAATGGCCCACGCCGGGCAGAATGATCTTGGAGGCTTCCTTCAATCCGGCGGCATCGCGGACCAACGTGTATTGCGCGCCGATTTCGGCCAGCGTGTTTTCGACCGAGCGCAGATTACCCGCGCCGTAATCGAAGATCGCGATCATAGAACTCCAGGAAAGGCAATCCGGACAACAGCACCCTTCATAGCAGCCCCTTGGTCGACGGAAGCTCGTCCTTGAGACGCTTGTCCTTCGAACAGGCGAACTTCATCGCTCGGGCAAAACATTTGAACACCGCCTCAATTTGGTGATGGCTGGAGCGTCCGTACATCACCCGGATGTGCAGGTTCGCGCCGGCGTGAGCAACGAAACCCTGGAAAAAATCCTCAACCAGTTCGGATTGCAGGTCGCCGACCGTGCGCGCCTTGACCAGATCCTTGTAGACCAGGTACGGCCGCCCGCCAAGGTCCACGGCGGCAACCGCCAGCGTTTCGTCCATCGGCATCACAAAGTAGCCGGCGCGGTTGATGCCGCGGCGGTCGCCGAGCGCGCGGCAGAAGAGCTGGCCGAGCACGATCCCGACGTCTTCGACGGTGTGGTGCTGATCGACGTCGAGATCGCCCGCGGCTTCGAGTTCCAGGTCGAAGCCGCCGTGCTTGGCAAACAGCTCGAGCATGTGATCGAGGAAGCGGATTCCGGTGGAGATTTGGTAACGGCCGCGGCCCTCGATCCGCAGCTTGCCGCGGATCCTTGTTTCCTTCGTGTTGCGCTCGACGGAGGCGGTTCTCACAGCACGGTCTCCAACTGGTTGATGCTTTCGAGAACGGCGGCAGCGCCCTCGGCCTGGAACAAGCACACAAGTTCCTCGCGCCTTAAGGAGTCCGGCGCGGCTATGCCGATAAAGGGAACCCCGGCCGCCTTTGCGCAGCGGCAGTCGTCAATGGTGTCCCCGACGTAATGGAAATCGCTGCCCGGGTACATCTCGCGGATCTTGAGCAGCCCGTCGGGCGCCGGCTTGAGATGCTCCACCATCTCCGCGGTGACGATGGGGTCAAAGCGCAGCGTGCCGGCGAAACGCTCCAGCGTCGGCTTCACTTCGAACTGGCGACGCCCGGTGTAGATGGCCAGCCGGTATCGCTCGCTGAGGCGTTCCAAAAGGCCGGGGCTCGCGATCCAGCGCTCGCGCCGGATCAGGCCGTCCGCGCCATTGCCGAGGAACAGCTTGTTGAAGTGGCGCACGACTTCCTCGTACTCCACCTGAACTCCGAGATCGTTCACTATGCGGTGGGACAGCTTCCAATCGTCGTTCCAGCCGCCCCGGTTCTTGTATTCCTGAATCAGCTCGCGGCTGATTCGTTTGCCGGTGAAGTCCTCGACCGTACGGATGATGGTGGTGCGGTAGGAATCCGAAACGTCCACCAGCACGCCGTCCATATCGAAGACGATGAATCGTTCGCTCATTACCAGATCTCTCTCAGTTCGCTCAGGAAGCGCCGCACCTGCTCGCGCGTTCCGACGGTCACGCGGACACAGCCTTCGACTTCGTAGCTGCGGTCGCGCACCAGCACGCCCCGCTCGCGAAGACGGTCGCGCACCTCGATTGCGCGCGGGCCGATGCGCATCAGAATGAAGTTCCCCTGGCTCGGGTAATAGGGGATCTTCAATTCGTCCAGGCCGGCGCGGAGCAGCTCGCGCGCCGCGTGAACTTCGGCGACATAGTTTTGGATGTACTCCTGGTCGCGGATGGCCGCGCGCGCGGCGATCACCGCCAGAGAGTTCACGCTGTAAGGGGACTGCGCTTTGTGCAGGTAAGCTACGTTCGCAGGCTGCGATAGCAGGCAGCCCATGCGCATGGCCGCCATACCATAGACCTTCGAAAACGTGCGGCTGACAAAGAGGTTGGGATAGCGCTCGATGAGCGGCAGCGCCGTCACGCCGCAAAATTCGAAGTAGGCCTCGTCGATGAGCACGGCCGCGGCGCCGGCCGCCTTAAGAATCCGCTCGATGCCGTCCAGATCAACGCCGCTTCCGGTCGGGTTGTTGGGATTGGCGATGAGAATGGCGCGCGTGCCGGGGCGGATGGCCTCCAGCAATTCTTCCAGCGGAAAGGCCAAATCTTCGGCGCGGTAGTCGAGCTCACGAACCGCCGCGCCGGCCACCTCGGAATAGAAACGGTACATGGCGTAAGAGGGGCGCAGCAGCAGCACGTCGTCGCCGTCGTCCACGTAGGTGTTGACGAGCACCTGAATCGCTTCGTCGGTTCCATTCGTGAACAGGAGCGCATCGGGAGACACGCCAAAAAACGCGGCCAGTTCCTTCTTCGCCTCTTCGTATTCCGGATAGATGGTAAGGCTGCCTGCCGTGAGGCAATCGCGGAGGGCGCTCAACACGCGCGGGGAGCAGCCCACGGTGTTCTCGTTGAAATCCAGGCGGAGCTTGCCCGCGCGGCCGCTGGTCGGCGGAGAATACGGCGCCATTTTGAGAACGGCTTCGCGGGGGCGTGGGGCGTCAGGCATTAAGCCGCACCTCCACGGAGCGCGCGTGCGCTTCCAGGCCTTCGGTCCGCGCAAGCGTAGTGACTGCGGGAGCAAGTTTGGCGAGCGCGGGACGGCTCAACTGCTGCACCGAGATCACCTTGACAAAGTCGGCTGCGGAAAGGCCGCCGCGCACCCGGGCCGCGCCGCTGGTGGGCAGCACGTGGTTCGGTCCCGAGGCGTAGTCGCCGGCGGCTTCCGGACTGAACGGGCCGACAAACACGCTGCCCGCGTGCCGGATGTCTCTAAGCAGCGAGAGATCCGGAATGACGAGGTGTTCGGGCGCGAACTGATTGGCGAGCTCCACGGCCTGAGCGGTGGATTCGACGATGATGATCGCGCTGTTTTTCGCGATCGACTTGGCCGCAACGCGTGCGGTTGGAAGGTCTGCGAGCTGGCGGTCAATTTCAACCGCCACGGCTTTCGCCAGGGTCTTCGATGTGGTCAGCAGGATGGCGGAAGCGTCGACATCGTGCTCCGCCTGGGCCAGCATGTCGGCAGCGAGCACCTCCGGCCGGCCGTCCTCGGCGATGATGAGGATTTCGGTGGGGCCGGCGATGAAGTCGATGCCCACCTCGCCCGCCAGCAGCTTCTTCGCTGCGGCGACGTAGATGTTGCCGGGCCCGACGATGCGGTCCACGCGGGGAACCGTGCGAGTGCCGAATGCGAAAGCGGCGATGGCGTGCGCGCCCCCCATTTGAAAGACGTCGGTTACACCGAGGAGGGAGGCGGCGCCGTAGACCGCCGCGACCGGCCGCGGCGTGGCGGCGCAAACTCGCGGCACGCCCGCCACCTGCGCGGGAATCGCGGTCATCATGAGCGTCGATGGCAGGGGATAGCGGCCCGAAGGAATGTAAGCCGCGACGGCGTCGAGCGGGCGCACGATGCTTCCCAGGCAGAGACCCGGCGCCAGCGAGGACATCCGCTCCTTGGGCAGTTGCGTTTTCGCGTAAGCGCGAATGTTCTTCGCCGCGGTTTGAATCGCGCGGCGCAGATCGGGAGAGAGGCGGTCCGCCGCCGACTTCAGTTCGCTGGCCGGCACGCGCACCGAGGGCCGGTCGAGCCCGTCGAAATGGCGGGCGTACTCAAGGACCGCGCGGTCGCCACGCTTGCGGACGTCCTCGAGGATCGGCCGCACCGTCTCCTCGGCCCGGGCCAACTGCGCGGCGCGGCGCCGCAACAGCCGCCCTGCGTTCTTCGACTCAATGATTCGGATCATGTTTCACATCACAATCTTGTTCAAGGGATACTCGACGATACCCTGCGCCCCGGCCTTCTTAAGAAGCGGCACGATGTTGCGCACGGTGGATTCGTCGATGATGGTGTTCACGGCCAGCCAGTCTTCCTCGCTGAGATTCGAAATGGTCGGCTTCTTCAGCGCGGGCAGCACGGCAAGAACGGCGTTGAGGCACTCCCGGTGCACGTTCAGCATCAGGCCGACTTTTCCGAGCGCGTTCATGGCGCCTTCCAGCAGCATCCGCATGTCTTCGAGCTTGCGCCGCTTCCACTCGTCTTTCCAGGCGTCGACGTTGGCGATGAGCTGCGTATTGGACTCGAGGACCGTGTCGATGATGCGGAGCTTGTTGGCTCGCAGCGAGGAGCCGGTTTCGGTCACTTCGACAATGGCGTCGGCCAGCTCCGGCGGTTTTACTTCGGTGGCGCCCCAGCTAAACTCGACCTTCGCGTTCACCTGGTGCCTGGCCAGATAGCGCTTCGTCGCCCCAACAAGCTCGGTGGCGATGACTTTTCCTTCCAGGTCCTTGACGGTTTGGAAATTAGAGGCTTCCGGCACCGCGAGCACCCAGCGTACCTTGCCGAAACTCTGCTTGGCGTAGATGAGATCGGCGACGGTCACGACTGTGGCTTCGCATTCCTCGACCCAGTCGCGCCCGGTCAGTCCGGCGTCCAGCACGCCGTCTTCGACATAGCGGGCCATTTCCTGCGCACGGATGAGCATGCACTCGATCTCCGGGTCGTCGATGTCGGGGAAATACGAGCGGCTGCTGGTGGTGATGCGGAAGCCGGCGCGGCGAAAAAGGTCGATGGTGGCGTTTTCCAGGCTGCCTTTCGGAATACCCAGTTTGAGTTTCATGCTTTGCTCCCGTAGACGGCGTTGGGGTCGTACGTGCGGTTTTCCGATTCCACCCACTGCCCGTTCTCAAGCCGCCGATAAAAGCAGCTCTGATAGCCGTTGTGGCACACGCCCGGTCCGAGGGCCTCGACGCGGATGAGCAAGGCATCCTGGTCGCAATCCGTGGAGATCTCTTTAACAACCAGGCGGTGTCCGGAACTTTCGCCCTTCAGCCAGAGTTTCTTCCGCGACCGGCTGTAGAACGTCGCGTAGCCGGTTTCGACCGTCTTGCGGAACGCCTCTTCGTTCATAAAGCCGACCATGAGCACCCTGCCGGTGGCATGGTCTTGAATCACCGCCGGCAGCAACCCCTCCAGTTTGGTGAAATCCAGTTCCATTGATCCAACCCCAACAAAAAAGCCCGCCTATTTCAGCGGCGGGCGCCTTTTCAATTTTTGTTCTGAAAAATTGCGAGAAGTCAGCCCGCCGCCCTGTGTGGCTTCGAATGGTGATGGTGATGATGCAGTGCGACGGCGCAGACTTGCATGAAGAGTCAGTATACCAGAGTCGGACGGGCCCTTACTGCACGTAGCCCAGGGACTTGAGTTGCTGGAGCGTCTCCGCTTCGATGCCGGATTGCTGGCCGGCCTTGACCGGAACGGTCTTCAGCCAGCGGGAGAGTTCTAGGCTAAGTTCCTTGGCTACTTGGGGTTCCTTGCCGAGAATGTTGTGGTCCTCGCGCGAGTCTTTGGCCAGATCGAACAGTTCGCGGCGGCCACTCGAAGAACTGGCGTACTTGAGCGGCCAGGAGAATACCGCTTGCGCCCGGCAGCCTTCCTGCGGGCAATCCGAACGGTGCAAGGCGGGACACGGGAACGACTCGCTGAAGAGTTGCTTGCGGTTTGCCGGGTCCGAAGTCAGCAGATCGATCCCCTGCATGTTTTCCGGGACGGGGAGTTCGAGAGCCGACAGAATCGTGGGCGCGACATCGATAAGGCTGACCGGCTCGTCAACAACGCCGGTGCGCTTGTTTCCGGGAAACTTGATGACCATCGGGACATGGAGCAGCGCCTGGTAAATCGAGTTTCCGTGCAGGACCAGGTTTTTTTCCCCGAACTGCTCGCCGTGGTCGGAAACGACGACGATCATCGTGTTGTTGTAGACTCCGCGCCGCTTCAGCCATTGGATCACCTGCCCGATGTGTGCGTCCACGTAAGCGATGCCGCCGTCGTACTGCGAGATGAAGTGGGCATGCTCTTCGGCGGACATGGGATGGCCGCTGACCACCGCTTCCTGAACTTCGGTGAGTTCATCCTGGGTCAGGCTGCGGATCTTGCCGGGGAAACGCGTATCGAAAGGCGCCGGCGGAACGTAAGGGAAGTGCGCGTCCATGTAATTCAGGAAAAGAAAAAACGGGCCGCGGGCGAGCACCTGCCCGTTCATCAACTCGAATGCCGATTGATTCACATCCTCGGCGCGGGCGAACAGGCGGTCAAACTGGGCGGTGTCGACGAAGTGAGTCAGCGTCCTCCGCATGCCCCTGCGGAGCAGATACCAACTTTCCGGGCTGAGGACCGGCACGGGCCTGGGAATGCGGAACCGCTGAAAACCTCGCTGCAGTCCGAAATTCTCTCTCAGATACACGTTCGCGGAAACGCCGGTTGTCGAGTAGCCGTTGGCGGCGAGTATTCCCGCCAGGGTGGTCACATTGGGACTGAGCGGGCGGCCGTAACTGGCCTCGGGAGGCGAGCAATGCGCGCCGTGCCAGCCCGCATACAAGCCGGTGAACAGCGAGCCGTGGCTGCTCAGCGTCATGTCCGAAGGCGCGATGGCATTTTTGTAGACCACCGAGTCGCGCGCGAGCGCCTCCAGGTTGGGAGTGGTCCGCCGCGAGTATCCGTGAAGCGAGAGGTGGTCTGCGCGGACCGTGTCCATCACCATGATGACCACGTTGGGTTGAGAGGAGCTCTGAACGGCGGCCGCCTGTGCTTCGGCCGAGGAAATTCGCGGCCAGCCCAGCCAGGCACTCACCGCCAGCAACCCGCAGGCGAGGGCGAGCGCTGCGCCCGCCGGCGCAAACTTTCCTGCCGGCCGCCGGGCGAAACGGGCGCGCAGCCGCCTGCCGGCAAACACAGACGCAACGACGATGGCTAACAGCACTACGGCGAGTCCGGCCGCGAACACCATGGCCTTGCCGCCCGCCGGGCTGCCGTCCTCTCTCAGCTTGAGCAGTCCGAATATCTGCCCCGTACCCAACAGCACAATCGCGACGATCCAGGGATTCGTGAGCAGGCCGAGGCGCTCGGATACTTTTTCCGAGCGGATGGCCGCTACCAGCAGCAGGCAAAAGATCACGCTCAGACCCAACAGCGGCACTCGTCCGATATCGCCTGAAGAGTGCGCAAGCAGATTGGCGCCGAAAGCCGCGACGAGCGTCAGCGTCCCACCGGCTTCGAGAACCGAAGCCGTGTCGGTGTTCTCGACCCAGGAGACGGCGCTCGTGAGCAGGTAAAGAATGAGGCCGGCGAGCGCCCCGGCAAGCAGGCCGGCCAAGAGATATCCGGCGATCAACAGGCTGGTGAGCTGCCAGTGCCACGGCGTCAGCTCCGCGTATGGCCGCGCCAATCCGAACACGGACGAAACCACGAATTCGCCGATGGAGTAAGCCGACCAGGCAAAGGCCCCTTGGAGTGCGCCCAAAAGAAGATAGCGGCGGATTGCCATTAAGCCCCCGTGAGATATCCCCAGTTATTCAGAAGTATATCAAACCTGTAATTCAGGGCTAAAAAGAACCAGTAATGTAGAAATTACGGCTAATCATTTTTTGGTAAAGTTACAAATAAGCGCAGTCGAGAGCTGGCGGGCACGGAAACGGCCTGCGGCGAATCGGCTATCACAGGGGGGCTGAGTTATGGGGATCGCTGCCCGGCGGGACCGCGGGCGGGTGCGCGGCGGCGCGTCCGTTCGCAAGCGTCCGAAAAACAACTACATCATTGTCATTCTGGATAGCTGCCGGTACGACTCGTTCGTGGCGGCGCGGCCGCGCATCATGCGCAAACTCGGGCGGGTGGAGCGCCGCTGGTCCTACGCGTCGTGGACGGCGCCATCGCATTACAACCTGCTCTGCGGGCTGCTGCCGCATTCGAGCCCGGCAAACGTCTTCGCCTCGGAGTATTACAAGCGCGATTTTCTGAAATTTTCCGAACGGCTGGGCGTTGAGGGCATCGAATTCAAATCGCTGATTCCCAAGCTTTACTTTCCCGCCTTCCTGAACGAGACGCTCGGCTACCGCACGCACGCGATGGTGTCGCTGCCGGTATTGAATCCCAAGACGATTCTGAACCATGGGTTCGACAGTTACCGGCTGATGGACAAGCACAACGATATGCGGGCGATGGTCCGCGAGATGAAGTTCCGCGAAGACCGCCCGTCGTTTTACCTGCTGAACGTCGGCGAGACGCACTACCCGTATGCGTTGCCCGACGAGCCGCCCGAGCAGTGGCCGCGCATCAGCGGCGTGCACGGCGTTTTCAAGCACCTCGACGATCACGTGGTCGGCGGGAAGCTCTCCGGGCGTAAAGAAAAATTTTTCGACGACGCCAAGCTGCGGATGCTGCGGGAGCGGCAGGTGCGCGCGGTCAAATACCTGGACGGCGTGGTGGAGGAGTTGTTCGACACGGTTCCGAAGAACACCTGGATCACCATCACCGCCGACCACGGCGAACTGTTCGGCGAAGGAGGGTATTTCGGCCACGGGCCGATCAACCACGAAAAAGTCTTCGAGGTGCCGTTCGTCGAAGGAAAGCTGAGATGATGCCGGTTTATCTCGCCTATATCGGACCGGGCGCGGGCTTTGCGTTTCTCGGCTCCTTTCTCACGCTGGCGGTCGGACTGGCGCTCGGGGCAGCATCGCTGCTCGCCTGGCCGTTCCGAATGATGTGGAGGTTTCTCCGGGGCGCCCAGGGCTACAAGCGCGCGAAAGTGCGTAAGCTGATTTTCCTGGGACTCGACGGGCTCGATCCGGCGCTGACGGAGCGGTACATGAAGGAGGGCAAACTGCCCAACATGCGCCGCCTGAGCGAGCAGGGGAGTTTCCGGCGGCTGCGGACGACGTTTCCGGCGCTTTCGCCGGTCGCATGGTCCACGTTCGCCACCGGCGTCAACCCCGCCCGCCACGCCATGTTCGATTTTTTGAACCGGAACCTCAAGTCCTACCTTCCGGAGCTGTCTTCCACGCGCGTGCGGGATCCGCAGCGGATGTTGCACATCGGCAAGTATCGCATCCCGCTCGGCAAGCCCATCGTCGAAATGCGGCGGAAAAGCCGCACGTTCTGGCAAGTTTTGGGGGAGCACCACATCACGTCCACCGTGCTGCGTGTCCCGATCACGTTCCCACCGGAAAAATTCAACGGCAGGCTGCTCTCGGCGATGTGCACTCCGGATCTGCTGGGCACGCAGGGCACGTTCGCGCTGTTCACCACGCGCGCGGGCGGCGGTGCGATGGAGAGCGGCAACCGCTTCCCTTTATCGAAGAGCGGAGAAGGGTACGCAGGAGAAATCCAGGGACCGGCGAACTCCATGCGGGAAAACGGCGGCGCGCTCAAGCTGCCGTTCACGCTGAAGCCGGGCGCCGGCGGGACGGCGCTGCTGGAGGTTTGCGGCGAACGCTACCGGCTGCGGCCGAACGAATTCACCCCTTGGATCACGCTCACGTTCCGCGCCTCGTTCGGCATCCGCGTTAAGGGCATCGTGCGCTTTCTGCTGACCGAAACGGAACCGGAAATTTCGCTCTACATGACGCCCGTCAACATCGACCCGGAAAACCCGGCGCTGCCGATCTCGCACCCCTCCATTTACGCGACTTACCTGGCGAAGCTGCTCGGCGCATACGCCACCCTTGGGATGGCCGAAGACACGTGGGCGCTCAACGAGCAGGCGATTGACGAGGAGGCGTTCCTCCAGCAGGCTTACCTCACGTGCGCCGAGCGTGAGGCCATGTTCTTCAGCGCGCTCGAGCGCACCCGCCGCGGCGTGACGGCGTGCGTCTTCGACACCACGGACCGCGTGCAGCACATGTTCTTCCGGCACAAGGACAAGGGCGGGCCGTACTCGCGCACCATCGAAGAACTTTACCGGCGCGCGGACGACATCGTCGGGAAAACGCTGAAATACGTCGATGACGGCACGGTACTGTTCGTGCTCTCCGACCACGGGTTCGCTTCCTTCGAACGCGGCGTGAACCTGAACGCCTGGCTGCACCAGAACGGCTATCTTGCGCTCAAGGAAGGCGCGGAGGGGCGCGACTACCTGCAAGGCATCGACTGGAGCCGGACCAAGGCGTACACGTTCGGGCTGGCCGGAATCTACATCAACCAGAAGGGCCGGGAACAGTACGGCATCGTGGCTCCGGGTGCCGAGACGGACGCGCTGAAGCTCGAGCTGGCGGCAAGACTCACCGGGCTCCGCGACGAGGAACTCGGCAGGACCGCGATCCGCAAAGCGTGGCCCAGCGATGCTCTCTATCGCGGTCCTTACCTTGATGCAGCGCCGGATTTGATCATCGGCTACGCGGACGGCTACCGCGCGTCGTGGGATGCCGCCGTGGGCAAGGTGACGGCAGCCGTGTTCGAGGACAACCGCAAGGCATGGAGCGGCGACCACTGCATCGACCCGCATCTCGTGCCGGGCGTGCTGATTTCCAACAGGCGGATTGCCGCCGAGGACCCCGGCATCGAGGACATGGCGCCGACCGCGCTCGAGTTGTTCGGCATCAAACCTCCGGCCTACATGGAGGGCAGGCCATTAATCGTCAGCGAGCCGGCGCGCGCTCAAAGCGAGGTGGCGGCATGAAGAGTCGGGCGTTGCTTCTGGCCCCGCTTGTTCTTGCGCTCTGCGCCTGCTCGCGCCAGACGACCGAGGCTACAGGGCGGCGCATGATCGTGCTGGGCGTCGACGGGATGGATCCGCAGTTCCTGGAGGCGCACTGGAACGAGTTGCCGAACCTGAACCGGCTGCGGAAGGAAGGCGGCTTCCGCCTGCTCGAGACGACCGTTCCGCCGCAGAGCCCGGTGGCTTGGTCCACCGTGACCACGGGCATGGACCCGGGCGGGCACGGCATTTTCGACTTCATTCATCGAAACCCGCAAACGCGCATGCCGTTTTCCTCGATGGCTGAATCCGTTCCACCCCGCCGGAGCTTGAGCATCGGGCCGTGGGTGGTGCCGCTCTCCTCTGGCAGCGTGCGCCGGCTGCGCGGCGGGACCGCGTTCTGGCGTTTGCTCGAAGAGCGCGGCATCGATTCCACCGTCATTCGCATGCCGGCGAACTTTCCGCCGGTGGATTGCGAGGCGCAGTCGCTCTCCGGCATGGGGACGCCCGACCTGGCTGGCGCCTTCGGCATGTTCACCTACTTCACGGATGATCCGGATGAGAAGCGGACAACGGTGCCCGGAGGGCTCATCGTGCGCACGAGCGTGGTCAACGGGCGCGCGGAGCTCGTCCTGAACGGCCCGGCGAACAGCTTCCGCCGCGACCACACCGTCGTGACGTACCCGCTGGTGGCCCACATCGATCCCACCGAGCCGGTTGCCCGCTTCGATACCGAAGAGGAGCAGATCATCCTGCGGGAGGGCGAGTGGTCGGGCTGGCTGCGGGCGCGATTCCGCATGATTCCGGGGCTCGCGAGCACGGCGGGGATTTTCCGCATCTACCTGCAGCAGGTCCGCCCGCGGCTCCGCATTTACGTGACCCCCGTCAATATCGATCCTGGGGATCCCGCGCTGCCGATCTCCACGCCCCCGGACTTCAGCCGCGAGCTGGCCCACGCCCTTGGCCCGTTCTACACGCAAGGCATACCGGAGGAGACGAGCGCCTACCGCGCAGGAATACTCAGCAGGCAGGAGTTTCTGGGGCAGAGCCGCCAGGTGCTCGCCGACAGCCTGCGGATGTTCCGCCACGAGCTTTCGCGTTTCAAGAGCGGCCTCTTCTTTTACTATTTTTCGAGCATCGATCAGAATTCGCACATGCTGTGGGGCCGGTACGATTCGGACCTGCTGGAGATCTACCGCGCAATCGACGCGGCGATCGGCGAGGCCATGCAACAGGCCGGCCCTGGAACAACGCTCCTGGTGATGTCCGACCACGGCTTTGCGCGCTTTGACCGCGCCGTGCACCTGAACACATGGCTGATGCAGCGGGGATTCCTCGCGCTCGACGATCCGGCCAACACGGGCAACCAGGAGCTTTTCCGGCACGTGGACTGGACGCGGACTGAGGCCTACGCGATCGGACTCAACGGCATTTATCTGAACCTTCAGGGCCGCGAGTCGGGTGGCATCGTCCCGCACGAAGAGAAGGAACGGCTGCTGGACCGCATCACGGAAGAACTGCTGGCGTTCCGCGACCCGAAGACGAAACTGAACGTGGTGGAGCGGGTGTACCGGCCGGAGCGGGAATTCCGCGGGCGCAACCTGGCGTCCGCGCCCGACCTGATCGTGGGTTTCCGGCGCGGATACCGGGCCTCGTGGCAGACAGCGCTGGGTGCAGTGCCCGCGGTTCCGATCGAAGACAACACGGACGCGTGGATCGGCGACCACTGCATGGCGGCGGATCAGGTGCCCGGCGTCCTGCTCAGCAACCGGAAAATCCAGATGGAGCACCCCAGGCTCTATGACGTGACGGCGACGGTGCTGGCGGAGTTCAATGTGCCCCGGCCGGAGGGCATGCTGGGGCAGTCCGTGTTTGAAGCGCCGGCTGAAACCGCTCGCGGCGCGCGGTGAGGGGCATGCAATGGTGATGGACGCCTTCAACCAGGCTTTCAATTCGCTGCTGCTGTGGTACTCGGCCGCGACGGCGTGGGCGCCCGCAAGCGTGCGGCTGGCGTTGCTTTCGGCGGCGGCCGGCGTCGGGATGATCTGGGTTTTCGGCAAGGTCTCCAACCAGGCGCGGATTCGAACGGTGAAACGCAAAGTGCAGGCGCACCTGCTGGAGTTGCGGATCTTCAGCGACGAGCCCGCGGTGGCGTGGAGGGCGCAGAAATCTCTGCTGCGCGCCAATTTGGGCTATGCCGGGCTGATGCTGCAGCCGGTGCTGGTCCTGGCGCTTCCCACGGTGCTGTTGCTGGTGCATCTGGAAGGCTTTTACGGGCGCGCGCCGCTTGCGGTCGGCCGGCCGGCCATCGTGACCGTCGCTATGCGGGGGCCCGCCATCACCGCGCCGGTCTTGATGGCGCCGGAGGGCATCGAGATCGAGACGCCGCCGGTTCGCGTGCTGGAGCGGAACGAAGTGAGCTGGCGGATCCGGCCAGTGGCCCCGGTTTCCGGCTATCTGCATTTCACGATCGACGGCCGCACCGTCTCGAAGAGGATTGAAGCCGGCGGCTCCCCATTGTTTGTTCCCGGCCGGCGTGTGGACTCGGCCTTCGCGGCGCTGTGGCGGCCGGGCGAGCCGCGGATCGGCGCCGGAAACATCGAGTGGATCGACATACGGTATCCGCAAGCCTCCGTCAGCCTGTTCGGTTTCAGCACGGACTGGCTGGTGTGGTTCTTCATTCTCTCGATGGCGTCGGCGCTGCTGTTGAAAGGGCGGTTCAAAGTTTCGGTCTGAAAACAGGAGGGCTATGGGCACGTCGAATGGAAGGCGCGGCGTTACGGTTTGGTTTACGGGCCTGAGCGGCGCGGGAAAGACGACAATCAGCAAGCTGGTGGAGCACCACCTGCGCGCCGCCGCTTACCCGGTGGAATCGCTGGACGGCGACATTGTGCGCCAGAACCTCACCAAGGGGCTTGGGTTTTCCAAGGAGGACCGTGACGAAAACATCCGCAGAATCGGCTTCGTGGCGCACCTGCTGTCACGCAATGGCGTGATTGTGCTGGTCTCGGCCATTTCCCCGTATCGCGAGATCCGGGACGAGGTGCGCGCACGCATCGGCGATTTCATCGAGGTGTATGTGAATGCACCGCTGCATGTCTGCGAGCAGCGCGACGTGAAGGGTTTGTACGCGAAGGCGCGCCGCGGCGAAATCCGCGGTTTCACCGGAATCGACGACCCCTACGAGCCGCCGCTCAAACCCGAGGTCGAGTGCAGGACCGACATCGAAAAGGCGACCGACAGCGCGGGGAAGGTGATCGCCGCCCTGGTCAGCCGCTCGTATGTAGAAGCGCGCGCCATGGCGGCCGGGAGGAGACAATGCTGAAACCGACAGTCACGCTCAAGCCAGGCGTCTGGGCGAAGGTGAAGAAGTGCGCCGCGGCCGGCGGATACAGCTCACCGCAAGAATTCGTGGAGCACGTGATCGAGAGGGAGATTGCGCGGCTCGAAGACGCGGAGTCCGAAGAGGAGATCGCGCGCAAGCTGAAAGGCTTAGGTTACCTCGAATGAAGAGATGCGGGCGGGCTGAAAGGTTTGGACTGAAGAAACGCGGCCGGGCCAAAGATACCTGACTGAGGGATGCAGCCGGGCTTGCCCCCAGGCAAACCCGGCTGCAAGGATCGCAGACTACGGCGCGAACACCACTACGAATCCATCGGAGTAGCCGCCGCCGTATTCGGTCTGGAACGCGTTGGATGTCGGGGAGATGCCCTTGCGCCCGGCCGCGCCTCCAACATAGATGCTCCCGTCCGGTCCGGCAGCGATGGAATATCCGACGTGAGTCCCGGCGTGCCCCAAGTAGGTGGAGTACAGAAGCGCGCCATCGGGGCCGAACTTGGAAACGAAAATATCCACGCCCCATCCCCAGTCCCGCTGCCAGGCATCGCCGGTCACCGGGAAATCCATAGAAAGCGTGTAACCAGTGAGGTAGACGTTGCCTTCGGCATCCGTGGCTAGCCCATAGGCTACCTCTCCGCCGCCGCCACCGAAATAGGTCATGTAGGAAATGGCGTGCTCCGGCGGCAGCGAGAAATCCAGCCTCGCAAGGAACACATCCGCGTTGCCCCTCAGCTCCCGCTGGTAGGCATCGTCGGTTGTGGGGAGGTCCGTCGACAGCGTGTAGCCGGTCACCAGGAGTTTGCCCGAGGGGTCAAACGCAATCGCGAGCGGCTCGTCGTAGCCGGTGCCGCCCAGATAGGTCATGTAAGCTAGCGCGAGCTCACCGGGTTGCGTCAGGTCCAGCTTTCCCACAACCCCGTCGACCCCGCCGAACTTGCCTTCCTCGTAGCCGTAGCCGGCAAACATGGTGGACGTGGTTACGGCCGCAAAGTACACCATCCCGTCGGGAGAGACGGCGATCGCCCGGCCGAAATCAATAGACTCACCACCCAGATACGTGCTGTGCAGAAGCGAGTTAGTTTCATCGAGCGTGTCGAACTTCGCGATGAAGGCATCCTGCGGCCCCCACCTGACCGTCTGAAGGGCGGACTCGCTCACCGGGAAATTCTCGGAAAAGGTCGTGCCGATTATGTAAACCTTCCCTTCGGCATCGACATCGATACCGGCGGCAGTGTCGGCTCCGGAGCCGCCGAGATAGGTCGAGTAGAAGAGAGTATCGCCGCCCTCCAACGCGTAATCGAACTTGGCGACAAAAGCGTCCGTCTCACCCGCGAGGTCTCTTTGGTAAGCAATCGCCAGCGGGAGATTCGTGGAGTTGGTGCTGCCCGTAAAGCAGACGATTTTGTCCGAAATCAGGGCCAACCCCGCCGGTGTGTCTTTGCCGCTGCCCCCGAAAAAGGTAAGCGAGATCAGGGCGCCGGAACCCGCAGCGGCCGGGTTGATCCTGGCGAGAAACACGTCCTGGTCTCCGGCGAGTTCGGCCTGATAGGGGTTTCCAGTCGACGTGAGGTCTGCGCTGTTGGTGTAGCCGAGAACGTAAAGGATCCCTTCCGAGTTGAGCTTGACCGCCGTGACGCCGTCGCTTCCAGCGCCGCCCACAAACGATGCGAAGACAACTACCGGGTCGATGATGAGCGGGCGCGAGCGGTCATATTCGCCCAGCTCAAATCCGACTACGTTGCGGCCGAGCAGCCGGTATTTCCCGGAGACCTGGCGCCGGGAAGAGGAATCCGGGTCGTCCTGATAGACATAAGGCCGGTGCTGCACCAGCCGGGCGCCGCCGTCCGTGAGCACGAGATCGCCTTCCGGGGTGAGTTCGAGACGGCCGCCGCTGAACTTCAGCCGGATCAGGTCGGGATCCGCGCCGGGCTGCAGGATGAAATCGTACTCCAGCCGCTTCTGCTTGCCGTAGTAGACAAGGTCGATACCCGGGTAGACCTCGCGATAGTGAACCCGCGCGTAGTGCGCCACTCCGGTGCGCCACTCCGATTTCGACCTTCCCCGGAAATAGTCGCTGCGGGAGGGAAGCTGATCCACACCGGCAGCCGCCGGAGAGGGGTTCGCATTCAACAGCGAAAAACCGGCCAGCCGGGGCGACCCATCCTCCGGCCCGTGATATGCGAACAGGGCCTCGCGGGCAGTGAGAAACAATTGGTAACCGCCGGCGCGGGTCGAAAACTTCACCTTCGGATTCCACTGGCCCTGGTTTGGCTCAAAGAAAAGCGGCAGATCTTCCAACAGCTTACGTGCGGCCTCGGGACTGACAGCTGCGGGCGCCCCCTGAATCGAACCAGCCAGGAAGACGCACGAGGCCAGGCAGGCAAGAAGTCGACTCACGGACATTACCACTTCGGCTCCTCATGATCTACGGGCACGACGGACCCGGCTCGGGAGATTGGGACAACACTCCCCGAACGTACTTAGACTAGCAGGCTTGAGCCTCGGGTTTCACTAACTTTGGACCGGATTCGCCGGGTTGCGGCGCGGCCGCCAGCGGGGCCGAGCAGCGCCCGGCAGTTACGCCTACTTTCTCCTCCAGCGGGTGCCTTCCTTGGTATCTTCGAGTATCACGCCGCGTTCGAGCAGGTAACTGCGGATTTCGTCCGACCGCGCGAACTGCCTGGCCTTCCGGGCGCGGTCGCGTTCCGCGATCAGCTTCTCGATCTCGCTGTCGGAGAGTCCGGTATCTTTGCGGCTGGGGCGCAGAACGTCAAAGACCGAGTCGAAGCGCGCCAGGAAATCCAGCGCAGGCGCCGTGTTGCCCGCAAGGAACTGGCCCGCGTCCATGGCTGAGTTCGCGTCGCGGACGAATTCGAAGGCGGCCGCCAGGGCTTCGGCCGTGTTCAGGTCGTCGTCGAGCGCCTCTTCGAAGCTGGCGTTCGCCTGGCGGGTTCGCTCGAGCAGGGCCTCACTTGTGCCTTCGGGGAAGCTGCCCGTATCCAGGCGCAATTTGAAGTTGCGCAGGCGCTCGATGGCGGTTTCGGCCGAGCGCAGGCTGTCCATCGTGAAATTGAGCTTTTTGCGATACGGCACGGAAGCCAGGAGATAGCGGACGGCTTCCGGTGCATGGCCCCGTTCGAGAAGATCGCGCAGGGTGAAAAAGTTGCCCAGCGACTTCGACATCGTCTGGCCCTCGACGATGAGATGCTCGGAGTGCAGCCAGTAGCGGGCGAACGGCTTTCCGGTCAGCGCTTCCGATTGCGCGATTTCGTTTTCGTGGTGCGGGAAGGTCAGATCGATGCCGCCGCCGTGTATGTCCAGCGTCTCGCCGAGGTACTTCATCGCCATCACGGAGCACTCGATGTGCCAGCCGGGCCGCCCGGGACCGATTACGGTCTGCCAGCTCGGCTCGCCTTCCTTCGGCGCTTTCCAGAGGGCGAAGTCGCGCGCATTCTCCTTGTCGTAGCGGTCTGTATCGACCCGCGCGCCGGCACGGATGCCGCTGAAGTCCGTGTGCGAAAGCTTGCCGTACTCCGGGAAGTTCGCGATGCGGAAATAAATCGACCCGTCGCTCTCGTAGGTGTAGCCTTTCTCGGAAAGCCGCTTAATGGCCTCGGCCATGTCCTGGATGTGTTCCGTGGCTTTCACGAGGTGCTCGGGGCGCTCCAGGCGCAGCGTTTCGGCGTCTTCGAGAAACGCCCGGGTATACACGTCCGTGTATTCGGAGAGCGACTTGCCGGCCGCCATGGCCTGCTGAATGATGCGATCGTCCACGTCGGTGATGTTCATGACGTGGTCGAGCTGATAACCGCGGCAGCGCAGCCAGCGGCGCAGAATATCCACAAACGTGAAGGTGCGCAGGTTTCCTATGTGGGCGTAGTTCCAGACCGTGGGGCCGCAGGTGTACATGCGGACCACGTTGCCTTGCTGAGGGGTGAAATCCTCGATCCGTTGCGTCAGGGTGTTATAGAAGCGCAGGGCCATAAAGGGTGAGCTACTATCCTAGCAAAGGGGCTTCGCGGGCTCAGTTCACCTGGGGCGTTTCCGCACAGGGCTTGGCCTCGGGTTCGGGCAGCTTGCCCCGCCAGTCCGCCCACGCCCAGGCCAGGGCGGTGAGCGTCCCGCAGACGCCCGCCACGACGCCGATCGCGCGCGGGCTCCAGTATTCGGAAGCCACCCCCGCCGCCGCCATCGAGAGGACCATTACCGGCCAGCGCGCCGTCTCCATGGTGGCGAACACGCGGCCGCGGAACTCGTCCGGGGTGTGCCGCAGCAGTTGCAAATAATTGAGCACCGACGTGACCGCCATGCCGACGCGGGAAAGCATCACGAAAAACAGGGCCGCCCAATAGTTCTCCATGACGCTGAAGACGACATACGTGCCGCCGTGCAGGAGGTAAGAGACGGAGATCGAGAGCTTGTAGCCCTTGAAATCCACCCGCTTGCCGAGAACGTGGCCGACAGCCCCGCCTATGAGCAGGCCGACTCCGGCGAAACTCCATATCGTGCCGATGCCCGCCGCGCCCCGGTGGAACACCTGCTCGCCGAAGAGCGCAAACAGGATCTGCGCCGCGCCGCCGCCGATCGCCCAACCAACGGAAAGCAGGGCGATGCCGAGCGTGAGCGGCGTCGCGCCGATATATTTCAGCCCTTCCGCGTATTCCGCCCAGGGGTGAATGCCCCCGCCGCCGTTGCGCTGCGGACGGAAGGACGCGCCGGGAGCGGGACGCAACCGCCAGATGGCAAGCGCGGAGAGCAAGAACGAGACGCCGTTGATCACAAAGGCCCAGGCATAGCCGAACTTGGCGGCGCTGAAGCCGGCCATCAGCGTCCCCAAGGTGAGGGTGGCCCACTGGGTGGTCTGGGTCAGGGAATTGGCCGTATGAAGTTCCTTGGGACCGGCGATGGCGGGCAGAATTGAGGTGCGCCCGCTGGTGAAAAACGGCGAGGCGAACATCAGCGCCGCGCTGAGCAGCAGAACAAGCCCCAGGCGCCCGTGCGGGATCCCGAAAATGAAAGCGAACCCGACCGCGGCGCGCACTAAGTCGCTCGCGATCATGATCTTTTTCCGGTCGTAGCGGTCCAGTACGACCCCCGCCACCGGTCCGGCCAGAACCGCCGGAATCGCGCGGGCCAGCATCACGATGGCGACGGAAAGGCCCGATCCCGTGTTCTCGAGCACCAGGCTGAGGACAGCGATGTTGTTGAAGTAATCGCCGATTTCGCTGACCACCTGCCCCAGCCAGACGTTGCGGTAGTTGGCATTGCGCCGGAGCAGGTTGAGAAATTCAGACACTCTTTTTCAGGATACGATTGGGAAGATAGCGCCGTCCAAACCAGACGGCGCGGCAGCCTGCCCCTCAAACTCGACTGACGGCGGGCCACTTCGCTCCTGCCCGAGTTGTGAGTACACCGGGGGGGGAATCATAATAAAGTTTCGGGAATTTTCCTCTAATGGCTCGTTCTTCACCGGATTCATCGGCAGCATTGCCGCCGGCGCCGGCGCTGGCAGCACCCAGAGTCGCCGTGAGCGCAACGTTCACGGCGGAACCGATTGAAACGTACCTGGCGTTCTGGATCAAGGAGCTTGGCTGGGACCTTCAGGTCAGGTTCGCTCCGTACAACCAGGTGTTCCAGCAATTGCTGGACCCCGAGAGCCTGCTGGCGCGCAACCGGGACGGTTTCAACGTGGTGCTGGTGCGCTTTGAGGACTGGTCGCGGTTCGGGGATGCCGGGGCGCACGATCTGGAGGAGAACGTCGACCATCTGATCTCGTCGGTGCGCACGGCGGCGGGCCGCTTCCGGTCTCCGCTGCTGGTTGTGCTCTGTCCCTCTTCGCCCAAGTTCCTGAGCGATCCGGAGCGCGCAGCGCTGGTGGAACGCCTGGAAGCGCGGATCGAGTCGTCGCTGGCGGGCGTGAGCGGCGTGTACACAGCCACTCCGGCGGAACTCAACCAGCTCTACCCGGTGCCGGACTACCACGACCCGGACGGCGATATGCTCGGGCATATCCCTTACAAACCGGCCTTTTTCGCCGCGCTCGGAACTCTGGTGGCCAGAAAGATCCAGGCGCTGCGGATGACGCCGTACAAGGTCGTGGTGCTGGATTGCGACGAGACGCTCTGGGCGGGCGTCTGCGGCGAGGACGGCCCGCAGGGAGTGGTGCTCGACGAGCCGCGGCGCGCCTTGCAGGAATTCATGCTGGCCCAGCACCAGGCGGGCATGCTGCTAGCCCTGTGCAGCAAGAACAATGACGAAGATGTAGTAGAAACCTTCCGCGTCCATCCGGAGTTTCCCCTGCGGCTTGAGCACTTTATAACGCGGCGAATCGACTGGCAGCCAAAATCTACAAATATAGTATCGATAGCCGAGGAGCTCCGGCTCGGCCTCGACAGCTTCATCTTCGTCGACGATAACCCCACTGAATGCGCCGAAGTTCAGGCGAACTGCCCGGAAGTACTTTGCCTCCAACTGCCCACAGAGCGGGATAGGATTCCCGCCTTCCTGCGCCACGTCTGGGCGTTCGACCGCCTCCGCGCGACCGCGGAGGACCGCGAACGAGCGGCTCTCTACCTCCAGGAAATCGAGCGCGGGCGGCTGGAGAAGAAGAGCGCAAGCCTGGAGGAGTTCCTGGCGGCGCTGAACCTGCAGATCGAGATCGCGCCGATGCGCCCGGAGCAGTTGCCGAGGGTTTCGCAATTGACTCAGCGGACCAATCAGATGAATTTCAGCTGCATCCGGCGGTCCGAGAACGAAATCCAGGCTTTGCTGCGGGACGGGAAGGCGGAATGCCTGACGGTGGATGTGCGCGACCGCTTCGGCAGCTACGGGCTGGTCGGGGTCATGATTTTCGAAGCACGCGAAGACGCTCTGGCGCTGGACACCTTCCTGTTGAGCTGCCGCGCGCTCGGGCGGGGCGTCGAGCATCGCATGCTGGCGCGCTTGGGTCAGACGGCCCTGGAGCGAGGCTTGTCCCGGGTCGACGCGCGTTTTGTCCGTATGCCGCGCAATAGCCCGGCGCTGAAGCTGCTCGAGAGTGTCGGGTCCAAATTCGCCGAGCCCGATGGCGACACAATCGTTTTCCGGTTCCCGGCGGATTATCTGGCGGCTCTGAAGTACGTGCCGAACGGTCCCAAGCCTGCGGCCGCCCCGGTGCGCCGCGCCGATGCCTCCAGCAGCACGCGCAGAGCGGTTGACTACAACCGGATCGCCAACGAACTCGCCACGGCCGAGCAGGTTCTCGAGCGGGCATCGGCCAGGAACCGGAACAAAATGGCGCCGGCGCCCGGCGGCGATGCCCCGCGTACGGACCTCGAAAAGCAGCTCGCGGAGATGTGGGCCGAGCTGTTGGGGCTGCCTTCAGTCGGCATTCACGACAACTTTTTCGACCTCGGCGGGCACTCGCTGCTTGCGGTCCAGTTGCTCTCCCGCGTGCGCCAGACGTTCCACGTAGACCTGTCGCTGGAAGTGGTTTACGGCGGCCCGTTCACGGTGGCGGAGCTGGCCAAGGCCATCGACGTCGAGCAGATCGAGCACGCGGGCGCCGATTACGAAAAGATCCTCGAAGAACTCGAAGGGCTTTCGGACGAGGAGGTCCGGGCGCTTCTGGAAAAGGAACAGCAGTAAGGACATGCGCATTCTGCTGACAGCGAACGCCTCCTACGTGCCTCCACGGGGAGGCGCGACCCGCAGCAACCTGGTCTGGCTGGATCATCTGGCGGCGGCGGGGCACAGTTGCCGGGTGGTATGCGCCACGCTGGGGGACTCGGCAGGCAGGCTGGAGCAGTTGCGCGGCGAAGGGATCGAGCAGCCGGTAGACCTGGGCGGGGGCGTGGAGTTCTCGCGGCGCGGCGAGCGCCTGGAGATCTACGCGGCAGCCGAACCGGCGCGGCAGTTGCAATTGCTGCGCAGGCAGGTTGAAGAGTTCGAGCCCGACTGGCTGCTGGTTTCTTCAGAGGACGTGGGCCACGTTTTGCTGCGGGCGGCGCACCAGTTGCTGCCGGGCAGGGTGGTCTATCTCGCTCATACGCCGCAGTTTTTTCCTTTCGGACCGGCAAGCTGGAACCCCGAGCCGCAAGGAGCGGAAATGGTGGCCCGGGCAGCGGGTGTGGTCGTGCTCGGGCGGCACATGCAGGCTTATGTCGAAAAGCACGCCGGCTGCCGCGCCGAAATCATCCATCCGCCGATATACGGGACCGGTCCGTTCCGGCAGTGCGGGTCGTTCGATAACGAATTCGTCACCCTGATCAACCCCTGCCAGATGAAGGGGATTACGATTTTCCTGGCGCTGGCCGAAAGGTTCCCGCAAGTTCGGTTCGCCGCGCTGCCTGGTTGGGGGACGACCACCGCCGACCGGCAGGCGCTCGAAGCGCTTCCCAACGTCGTTATCCTGCCGAATTGCCGCGACATCGAGGAGGTGCTGGCGCGCACCCGCGTGCTGCTGATGCCCTCGCTGTGGTACGAGGGTTTCGGGCTGATCGTCATGGAGGCCATGCTCCGCGGCGTGCCCGTGGTGGCGAGCGATTTCGGCGGGTTGCAGGAAGCCAAGGCGGGAACGGGTTTTGTGATCCCGGTGCGCCCCATCGAGCGGCTCGAACCGGTTTTTGACGAGCGCGGGCTGCCGAAGCCGGTTCTGGCCGAGCAGGACATTACGCCCTGGGCCGAAGCGCTCCAAACGCTGCTCAGCGACCGGGCCGCATACGAGCGCGAGGCGGCGGCTTCGCGGGAAGCCGCTCTCCGGTTCGTCTGCGGGATACGCCCTGAGCGGATGGAGGAGTTTTTGAAGACGCTCGTGCCGGCCTCCAAGGAGCCGGAGGAAGACCGGCGCAAGACCGCACGCGAAATCCTGGCCGGACTTTCGCCCGAAAAGCGTGCGCTGTTACTCCAGCGGCTCCGGAAACAAACCCCCAGCCCGAAATGAACATGCGCATTCTGCTGGCGCAAAACTCGCTTTACTACCCCGCGCACGGCGGCGGCGACAAATCTAACCGCATGCTGGTGGAAGCGCTGGCGGCGCGGGGGCATGCCTGCCGCGTCGTGGCGCGGCTCAGCACCTTCGGCGAGAAGGAGCACCAGCAGTACCTGGAGGAGCTGGCGGCGCGGTCGGTCGAGGTCGTGTCCTCCGATTCGGGCGTCGTCGTTTTCAACCTCAATGGCGTTGAGGTTCATGTCGTCACCAACAGGCCTCACCTGAAAGCGTATTTCGCAAGCCAGATCGAGGAATTCGCTCCGTCCGTCATCCTGAGTTCGACCGACGATCCCGCCCAGGTGCTTTTCGAAGCGGCGCTCAAGGCGGAGGGGGCGCGCGTTGTCTACCTCGCACGCGCCACGCTGGCCTTGCCGTTCGGCCCGGACTGCGCGTTCCCGAGCGCCGCGAAGACAGACGCGCTGCGGCAGGCCGACGGCGTTGTGGGCGTGAGCTGCTACGTGGCCGACTACATCCGCAAGTGGAGCGGCATCGACGCCGTTGCGCTGCCGATTTCCCTGATGGATCCCGGCCCGTATCCCGATCTGGGGCGTTTCGACAACGAGTTCGTCACGCTGGTAAACCCCTGCGCGGTAAAGGGCATTTCGATTTTCCTGGAACTGGCGCGCCGCTTCCCGTCCACGCTGTTCGCCGCCGTGCCGACCTGGGGCACCAATCAGCAGGACCGCGCCGCACTTGCCGCACTGCCGAACATACGTGTGCTCGATCCGGTGGATAACATCGACGAACTGCTTGCGCGGACGCGCGTGCTGCTCGTGCCGTCCTTGTGGGCCGAAGCGCGGTCGCGGATCGTGGTCGAGGCGATGTTGCGGGGAGTCCCGGTGGTGGCAAGCAACGCGGGCGGCATACCGGAAGCGAAACTCGGGGTTCCCTATCTCCTGCCAGTACGGCTGATCGAAAAATACCAGACGGAGCTCGACGAGCAGATGGTGCCGGTGGCCGAGGTGCCGCCCCAGGACATCGAGCCGTGGGTCGAAGCGCTCGGCAGGCTGATCACCGACCGCGCGCACTACGAGGAGATTTCGCGCATGTCGCGGCAGGCCGCGATCGCCTACGCAGAAGGTCTGAGCGTGGAGCCGTTCGAGAATTTTCTGAAAAAGGTCATCGAGGCTCCGCGAAAACCACGAACAGTGGCTGCGCCGGCGCAGACTTCGCCGTTGGACAGGCTCTCGCCCGAAAAACGCAGGCTGCTCGCGCTGCGGTTGCGCCGGAAATCCTCGCCCGGCAGCGCCTGGTTTCCCAAAGCGGACCCGTCGGTTCCAGCCGCGCTCCGCCTGTTCTGTTTCCCGCACGCCGGCGGCGGCACGCTAATGTTCCGCACGTGGGCCGGGGCCTTTCCTGAAGATGTTGCCGTGATTCCCGTGCGGCTGCCCGGCCGCGAAACGCGCTTCTCCGAGCCGCCCTTCAATCGCATGGGGCCGCTGGTGGAAGCGCTCGCGGAGGCGATCCGGCCGTTCACCGGCGAGCGGTTCGCGTTTTACGGGCACAGCATGGGAGCGGCGGTTGCGTTTGAACTAGCGCGCCGGCTGCGCAGGGAAAAGCTGCCTTTGCCCGTGGCCTTGTTCGTTTCCGCCGCGCGAGCCCCGCAGTTCCGGCTCAACCACGTCCCACCGCCCGATCCGCCGGATGAGCAACTCGTCGCCGAATTGCGGAACCTCGGAGGCATTCCGCCGGAGGCGCTGGCGGATGAGGAACTGCTGAAGACGATCCTTCCCGCAATACGGGCGGATTCGGCGCTTTACCGGAATTACGTGTACGTCGAGGAGCCGCCGCTCGACTGCCCGATTCGCGCCTACGGCGGCACGGAAGATCCGAACATCACGCGGGACCACCTGGAGGCGTGGGCGCGGCAGACCACCGCTTCGTTCGCGCTCGAAATGCTGCCGGGCAAGCACTTCTTCGTCAATTCGCCGCTTTTTGTCGCCTCGCTGGCGAGGGATTTATGTGGGATCCGGCGCGAGGCGAGTTGAGCCTCGGGGAAACGGAGCTGCACGCCTGGCGCACCGGTCCTGACCAGTTCCCCGCGGAATCGTTCGCCAGCGAACTCTCGCTGGAGGAGGCCGCGCGCCGCTTTTGCCGCGCCGGAGATCGCCGGCGCTACAGAGCCGCGCACGGCGCCCTGCGCAGAATACTGTCGCGTTATTGTGGAATTACGCCCGCGGCGCTGCGTTTCGGCCGTACTCTCAAATGCAAGCCGTACCTGGAACCGCCCCTCCCCGAAGGATGGCTGGTGAAGGAACTGGAGCCGGGCGCAGGCTACGCGGCTACCGTGGCGGCCGAACGAACGCCGGCCAGGCTGCTTACGTGGGAATATGCAGACTGATCCGCAGGGCCCGATCGCGATTGCCGGCGCCGGGCGCATGGCGCAGAGCCTGGGACGCCTGCTGCGCGAGCGCGGGGAGCGCATCGCGGCGGTGGCCAGCCGGCAGATGGATCACGCCCGCGCCGCGGTGGAGTTCATCGGCGAAGGGGAAGCAGTTTCCTATCCCTGCCTGCCGCGGTGCGCGCAGCGCGTCTTGATCGCAGTTTCCGACGGCGCGATCCCGCACGTGGCCGCCGTGCTGGCCGAGGCGGGGATGAGCGGGGGAGCGGCGCTGCACACGTGCGGCGCTCATGGTCCGGAGATTCTCGCGCCGCTTGCCGCCCGGGGAGTATCCTGCGGCACGCTACACCCGCTTCAGACGGTAGCCAGTCCGGCTCAAGGGGTGGAGGCGCTGCAGGGCTGTACTTTCGGCATTACCGCCGAAGGCGCCGCCGCCGCGTGGGCCGAACGCATCGCCGCGATGCTCGGCGGGCGGGCGCTCTTCGTGCCGGCCGACAAGCGGCCGTTGTGGCACGCCGCCGCCGTCATGGCGAGCAATTATGTGGTTGCGCTGGTGGATGCGGCTGTTATGCTGATGGGGGCGGCAGGGATTGAGGAACGCGACGCCCTGGCCGCGGTTGCGCCGCTGGTCAAGGCTAGCAGCGCCAATGCACTCAGCCTGGGGCCGGTCCGGGCGCTGACCGGGCCGGTGGAACGGGGAGATGTCGAGACAGTTACAACGCATTTGAGCGCGCTCGCAGCCGCTCCTCCGGCGGTGCGCGCCTTCTACCGCGCGGCCGCTCTGCAAGCTCTCGACATAGCCCGGCGGCGCGGTATCGAAGAAACGAAAGCCCGGAAACTGGAGGAAGTCCTGCGGGAGAGCGGAGGCAAGAATGCCTGAAGGCGGCAAACGAGTTCGCATTCTCGACTTTAAGGAAAAGAAGCGGCGGGGCGAGAAGATCGCCGTGCTTACCGCCTACGACGCGGCCATGGCGCACCTGCTCGACCGTGCGGGCGTCGATGCCCTGCTCGTCGGCGATTCGCTCGGCATGGTGGTGCTCGGCTACGAGACTACGCTTCCGGTGACGCTGGATGACATGGTGCATCACACCGCTGCGGTGGCGCGGGGCGCCTCCCGCGCGCTGATCATCGCCGACATGCCGTTCCTCAGTTACCAGGTGAGCGTCTCCGAGGCGGTCCGCAACGCCGGCCGGCTCATCCAGGAGGGCGGCGCGGCGGCGGTCAAGATCGAAGGCGGAGAGCCGGTACTCGAGGTGGCGCGCCGGCTGGTGGACATCGGCATCCCGGTGATGGGTCACCTGGGGCTGGTTCCGCAATCGGTCCACCAGTTGGGCGGCTACCGGCAGCAGGCCAAGGCCGAGCGCGATGCGGAAAGGCTGATAGCGAACGCGCGGGCGCTGGAGCAGGCCGGAGTGTTTTCGATCGTGCTGGAATCCATCCCGGCCGAGGTCGCGCGCGCAGTCACCGCGGCGCTGGAGATCCCCACGATCGGTATCGGCGCCGGACCGTACTGCGACGGCCAGGTGCTCGTGAGCCACGACATCCTTGGGTTGTACCCCGGCCCCGTTCCTCCCTTTGTGAAGCAGTACGCGAAAGTAGGCGAGCAGATTACGGCCGCCGCGAAAGCTTATGTCGACGAGGTGCGGGAAGGCGTCTTTCCCGCTCTTGAGCAGCCGGTGCGGGGGTCGCGGCGATGAGCGCGGTGCTGGTACATTCCATCTCCGATCTCCGCGGGCGGCTGGAGCCGTTCCGGCGCGACGGGCGCATCATCGGACTTGTCCCGACCATGGGGGCGCTGCACGCCGGGCACGGGCGGCTCATCGAAAGGGCGCGCGAGGAGTGCGGGACAGTCGTCGTCAGCGTCTTCGTAAATCCCATACAGTTCAACCAGGTGCTGGATTTCGAGCGCTACCCGCGCACGCTCGAAGCGGACCTGAAGTTCTGCTCCGATCGCGGAGTGGATTTTGTGTTTGCGCCGCCGGAAAGCGAGATGTATCCGTGCCCGCAACTGGCCTTCGTGGAGGTGGAGAAGGTGACCGAACACCTGTGCGGCGCAAAGCGTCCCGGTCATTTCCGCGGTGTCACGACGGTGGTGACGAAACTGTTTAACATCGTGCAGCCGCACCGCGCTTACTTCGGCGAAAAGGACGCTCAGCAGCTCGCCACTATTCAGCGCATGGTGGCCGATCTCAACATGCCCATCGAGATCGTTCCCGTTCCCACCGTTCGGGAGCCGGACGGTCTGGCGCTCAGTTCCCGCAACACCCACCTCAACGAGGAGGAGCGCCGCGTCGCTCCCGCGCTTTACCGTAGCCTGCAAGCCGCCCGTGAGCTGATTGCTTCCGGGATCCTCGATCCCGGCGAGGTGCGGCGCGGGGCGCTCGAGCTGCTGGCGAAATACCCGCAGATCCAGGTGGAGTATTTTGAGATCGTCGATGCCGGGACCATGCAGCCGGTGGAGCGGATCACCGGTCCGGTGCGGGTGGCGGTTGCCGCGTGGCTGGGCTCGACACGGCTGATCGACAACATTTGGTGTGAGTACGGGAGAAAAGACTGATGCTCATCGTCAAAGTTCACGTTCATGTGAAACCCGAATTCATCGATGCGTTCAAGCAGGCCACCATCGAGAACGCGCGCAACAGCGTGAAGGAGGCCGGCATCGCGCGGTTTGACGTCCTCCAGCAGACCGACGACCCGACGCGATTCGTTCTGGTTGAGGTCTACAAGAACGCGGACGCGCCCGCCGCGCACAAGGAAACGGCGCACTATGCCGCCTGGCGCGACGCGGTGGCGGGCATGATGGCCGAGCCGCGCACGAGCGTCAAATACACGAACGTTTTCCCCGGCGATGAAGGCTGGTGAGCGCAATGGGGTTTGATTTCGCCACCGCGGGGCGCATTCTCTTCGGCGCGGGCAGGATCCGGGAGGTGGCGCCCGCAGCGAAGTCCATGGGAACGCGCGCGCTGCTGGTGACCGGAGCGGCGCAGGAGAGGACCGCGTCACTGGCTGTCGATCTGGCGGCTGCCGGCATCGACTCGTCGTTCTTTCCCGTGGACAGGGAGCCGACGGTAGACCTGGTGCGGCGGGGCTGCGCCGTGGCGCGCGAGGCGAAATGCGACGTGGTGATCGCCGCGGGCGGCGGCAGCGCGATTGACGCGGGGAAAGCGATCGCCGCGCTGCTGGCCAACCCGGGCGACCCGCTGGACTACCTGGAGGTGATCGGCGCCGGCAAAAGCCTGGCTGCGCCCTCGGTGCCGTTCATCGCCGTGCCGACCACGGCGGGCACGGGATCGGAGGTAACGCGCAACGCGGTGCTGGCGTCGCCGGAGCACGGCGTCAAAGCCAGCCTGCGGAGTCCCTGGATGCTGCCGCGGCTGGCGGTGGTGGATCCCGAACTCACGTTCGGCCTCCCGCCCGCCGTTACGGCCGCAACCGGGCTCGACGCGCTGACGCAACTGATCGAGCCTTACGTTTCCGTTCGCGCGAATCCGATGACGGACATGTTCTGCGTGGAAGGCATGGGCCGGGCGGCGCGGTCGCTCGTGCGGGCGTTTCGCGACGGCCGCGACGTGGAGGCGCGGACGGATATGTGCATCGCCAGCCTGCTGGGCGGGCTCTCGCTGGCGAACGCCGGGCTAGGCATCGTGCACGGATTCGCGGCGGTGATCGGAGGCGCGTTCCCCGCGCCGCACGGAGCGGTCTGCGCGGCGCTGCTGGCCCAGGGCATGGAGACGAATGTTCGCGCGCTGCGCGCCCGCGCGCCGGAAAGCGAAGCGCTGCGCCGCTACGAGCGGATCGCACGCATTCTGACGGGAAATCCGGAAGCGGCAGTCGAAGACGGCATCGAGTGGGTGAGGCGGACGTGCCGCGAGCTGGAGATCCCGCCGCTCGGCGCCTACGGGATCGGCAGCGAGCATGTGCCCGCGCTGGTCGAAGCAGCCGCGAGGGCCAGCAGCACGAAAGGCAACCCCCTGCCGCTCACCGCGGATGAGATGCGCGATCTGGTGGTGGCCGCGCTGTGAGGGTTAAGTCGTGAGCCCGATGAACCAGCCGGAACAGTTTTGCTACCGCTTGCTGCCGCTCGTGCCCGGTTGCGGCAACGCGACGGTGTCGATCCAAGCGGCGATGGTGTGAGCGACTTGTGCCTCTTCACCGGTGTACATGTGATCGGCGTTCCGGATCATGACAGTATCCACTCGCCTGGGGCCGCTCCGTTGACGCTGGATGGATGATTTGAGCAGCTCCAGTTCTGCCTCGTTTCCAACATCACCATTCATAAGGCCGGGATTCGAGGTTTCTGGCTGTACGCCGAAAAAGTCTTTGAATTCCGGCGGGGTGTTCACGATATCCAGGAATGTCGCCGTGCTGATGTAGGAAGGAAAAGAGCGCTTTGGATCGCGTATCAGAGCGTCCGGTTCGCCGAGAGCCATCAGGCGTTTCGCTTCCGCCAATTGATCGGGGTCCGGCGGCCTGGTGTCGGCTCGAACCGCACCGGAAGCCAGGACCACTCCCACTACACGTGAGTCCTGCTTTTCCGCCTGATACCTCCGCACCGCCGCCCAGCCAGCACTGTGTCCAACCAGCACCACCCGCTTGCAGCCCTGAGCCTCGGTGAAATCCACCCAGGCGGCAAGATCTCGGACCTCCTCGCTCGCGACCCCAGTAACCTCCGCCGCGGATCCGTTTTCCGTCTCGGTACCCGAGGGAATTACCGAGATCGTGCATGCGTGTGTTTCCACTAATGGTTGTATAGCCGGGCGCCGCGAGCTCTCGGCCGATCATCACGTAGGTCGGAGAGTAGAAGTTCGTTCCCCATCCATGAATCCAGATGACAGCGATCGGCTTAGCCAATATTTTGGACGCCGTGAACATCGCACCACCATTCACCACGTCGTCCGCTGAACGAACTTACACGAGTTCTTCGGGGAACTCTCCACTCGTCACAGTGACAGCGCGCGGAACCACACGTTGGTAAATCAGGAATGCAACTCCAGAAACCGCTAGTGCTGCAACCCCAAGCAGCGTCGATCGTAGCTGAAGCGACTTGGAACGAGTTGGTCTTTCGGTGGCTTCAGAGCTCATGCTCAAAATGGTATACTCTTCGCCCCTCGTGCCCGCCACATATCCGAGACGATATACTGAACCGCTTATGGCGCTCTTTCGGACGCGAAGCGCTGCGGTGTACGGGATCGAGGGCTATCTGATCGATGTCGAAGTGGACATGTACCCTGCCGGCAGCAACCGCGATTTTGTCATGGTCGGCATGCCGGATACGGCGGTGAAGGAGAGCCGGGAGCGCATTAAGTCCGCGCTGATGAATTCCGGCTTCGGCTATCCCAACAAAGCGGTCACCATCAATCTCGCCCCGGCCAATCTCCGGAAGGAGGGCGCGGGATTCGACCTCCCGATGGCGATGGGAATTCTGGGCGCGATGGGCACGGTGCGGCGCGCCGACGACTACCTGCTGGCGGGGGAACTGTCGCTCGACGGCACGCTGCGCCCTGTGCGCGGGGCGCTGTCGATGGCGGTGTGCGCGCGGCGGCACTCGATTCCCAATTTCGTTGTCCCGATCGATAACGCGGCCGAGGCGGCGGTGGTGGAGGGCGTGCGGGTGTTCGGTTTGCGGCATCTGGCGGAAGTCGTGAGCCTGTTGAACCAGCCGGAACAGTTCACGCCGGTGCCCCCCTGCGTTCAGCCTGTTCCCGGGACTGAGGGCGCGGCGCCCGATTTCCGCGACGTGCGCGGCCAGACCACGGCCAAGCGCGCGCTTGAAGTGGCCGCGGCTGGCGGGCACAACGTTCTGATGATCGGCCCGCCAGGATCGGGCAAGACGATGCTGGCGAAGCGGCTGGCCGGCATTCTTCCGCCGCTTACGTTCGCCGAGGCCCTCGAAACGACCCAAATCCACAGCGTAGCCGGGGTGCTGCCGCGCGGCGCGGGCCTGCTGCTGCAGCGGCCGTTCCGCGCGCCGCACCACACGATCTCCGACGCCGGCATGATCGGCGGAGGAATCGGCATGCCCCGGCCCGGCGAGGTAAGCCTCGCACACAACGGCGTTCTGTTCCTCGACGAGTTTCCGGAATTCCCGCGCAACACCCTGGAGCTGCTCAGGCAGCCTTTGGAGGACCGCATGGTAACCATCGCGCGTTCGAACATGACGCTCTCGTTCCCGGCCAGCTTCATGCTCGTTGCGGCGATGAATCCCTGCCCTTGCGGTTTCTATGGCGACAGCACGCGCGAGTGCCGCTGCACGCCGGCGATGATCCAGCGGTATCTGGGTAAGATCAGCGGGCCGATGCTGGACCGCATCGATCTGCACGTCGAGGTTCCGGCCGTCCCTTACAAGGAGATTCGCGGCGAAGAGCAGGGGGCTTCATCCGCGGAGATGCGCGCGCGCATCGAGTGCGCCCGCCGCATTCAGCAGCAGCGCGGGTACACGAACGCCCAGCTCCCGCCCAGGCTGCTGCGCGAGCTCTGCCGGCTGGACGATTCCGGCGAGCGCACGCTGGAGATGGCCATGCGCCGGCTCGGCCTTTCCGCCCGCGCGCACGACCGGATTCTCAAGGTCGCCCGCACGATCGCCGATCTGGACGCTTCCGAGCAGGTCTCCGCGAAGCACCTGGCCGAAGCGGTGCAGTACCGGAGTCTGGACAGGAATTACTGGAGCTAACCTCGCGCGCGATTTGATGAGGCGATATGCGCCCGGGTGTCAGCGAATCGAGCGCCCTGATGAGCGTCACGCTGACGGCGGAGGCTCCAAACCACTGCGACCCAGTTCTGCCGTGAGGTCGTCCTCAGTAGGGGCGGCTCCCTCGATCACTGGTTCCGACTTGATCAACCTGCCGTCCTCCGACCATTGGCATCCTTCCAACGCCAGGCACGCTTGAAGGTCGCTCCAGCGGTCGTTGCAGGTGTATGTCGGGGAGACTCGGTTTCGAAGCTTCGATCCCACGCGCGTATTGAACGTGGCCTGACGATCAAGGTACCCAGCCCTCCATGGTGCCGTGCTTCTGGAAAAGGAGGTTGAGATCTGCCCAAGGCCGGATAGTCAAGTATTGAGCGAGCGTCACCAACGTTTGCTGCGTGAACATTGTGAATCATTCCCTTATAAAGCCAGCGCTCTACTGATCCCCGCCGGTGATCGAGGGCCAAAGCGTTCTTAGTACTTTAGTTCCAGTACGTTAGTGCCTTGGTGCCGTTGCATTCAGTCGATGCAACGACTATTCTTGGGAGAGAGGTGGCGCGATGACTCGACTGTTATTTCTCCTCGTCGCGAGCCTGCCACTCTACTGCCAGGAACTCGACCTCGATAGCTACCTTCGTGTCCTCAGAATTGCCCCTGGCGTTTCGATCGAGAGCAAAGTGAAAGCACTCGATGAGTTGGGGATCACGCTGAGCAGAAGTGGCCTGCGGGAACTTGAGCGGAGAAGTGCTACGCCGGCCATTCCTGCATACCGTCCGCCGGCCTACGCCACCCCGCAGTTGCGCAGTCAGGACGGAGAGGGGAACTACCTGGGGAATTTGAATTCGAATCGGTTCGATCCGAATTCGGTTTCGAACCCGTTCGGGAGGTACGGAAGCGAGTTCAGCCCGGACTCGGTCAACAATCCGTACGGAAAATACGGCAGTCCCTACTCCCCCTATAGCGCGCGGAACCCATACGCTACGCAGGCTCCCGCCATCGTGACGCCTCAGGGAAAGTACCTCGGAAAGTTCAGTGCGAACCCATACGATCCAGATTCGGTCAGCAATCCCTATGGGCGCTTCGGAAGTCCATACAGCCCCGATTCGGTGAACAACCCCTTCGGCCAGTACGGCAGCCCCTACTCGCCGAACAGTGTTCGTAACCCTTACGCACCGACATTCCCCAGTCTGCCGAAGCTGCCGGCGTTGCCCAGCCTACCCAAACTGCCTTCCACGACAAGACGCTAAGAAGCGCCACTGTGACGGTAGCCGCGATTGTTGTCAGTCGCACGTGACACGCCAATGAGCGGCTTGCCTATGGCATCGAGCAGGCCGCCTCAGCCCGCGAGTGTCTGGCAACGCTTTCACCAGCGAAAATTCCGGAACTGCTCGGCCTGCTTCTCGGCCTCGGCGTCGATGTGATCGCATACTCATACTGGCTCCATAGCCCTCAGGAGGGGGAGAGCGATGTCACAATCATCGGATACGGGCGCTCGCGCGAAAGCGCAAGATCGGCGTGTGTGGATACTCATCTTCACAGCGAAGCAGAAAATGATGTTGAAGCAGCGCTTGAGCTATATACAGATGACATTGTTTTCGAAGCTGCCGCTCTCAATGGCCTCAACCGGCTTTTCTCCGGCAAGCAGGCGGTAGCCAAGTTCTATCGCGAGCTTTGGGCCACGATGAGTAATGTGCAGTTCCAATCTCTGCAACGGTTCGCCACATAAGATCGCGTCGTGGACGATAGTCTTGTGACCTTCGAGGTGGTGCGCGATGGTTGCTGGCCGCACTTTTCCGCGGGGCAGGAGATTGAAATGCGTCTGGTTCACATCTTTGAGATGCGAGACGGCAAGATTTCAAAGGAGATCGTCTTTGATATGGGGCGCCCCGTGTAAGTGGGGGCAACCAGCCATCCGGTCAAATGGCACAAAGCCGCCCAGCTCGTCCCATGGACGCTCTGATGTCGCCGCGAGCGGCCGGCGCCACTGCTGCAACACGGCAACGCGATTCCGCTGTTGCCGGGTAAGCACCCAACCCGTCGAGCGTCAGCCGCCAGTGGTGCCTACCGTTAGGAATGATTTCCGGAGCACTTGCGGACTGCACAGAGACGCAGGTTGGTGGTGAGGAGATGACTCCGCTGATGGGCAGCTCTGTCGGGTAGTCATCAATAATACTTGAGCTTGAGAAGCAGCGTTGCGGCCAGGACAGCGAGTCCGATCACGGTCGTGATTGCCGACAGAACAATCAGCTTGATGAAGGTTTTGCTCCCGCGGGTGGCGCGATAAATAATCGGCACGTTGATCGCAGCGCTGGCAATAGAGGTCAAAACGGTTGAGGCCGCCGCAGTAGAAGCGGAGATCTGGCCGTGGGCTGCAAGGCTGCCGACTGCGGCTGTGGCGCTCGCACTGCTGACGAAGCCACCCAGGAAGCTGACGATGATGGTGCCGACCTCGCCTATGAAGCGCTGGCCGAGGACGCTCGCCGACTGAATTACAAGGAAGAAGAGCCCGAAACCCGTAATCTTTCGAATTGAGATCGGTGACGTCAGCCGCGGCGCAGAAGCCGGTGTCAGGTCCCGGCCCTGCCGCAGCACGAAGCCCGCACACGCCGCGCACATCGCCGCTATGGGGAATAAAGAGAGCAATCCGGCGGATGGAGTGAAGACGCTCACGATGACCAGGTTGCGAACGAACATCGAAAGAACCGTGATCAGTGTTGCGTTGACCAGAATGGCGCCCGAGCCAGCCCCCAAGCTGGCAACTGAACTCGACAGCTCGGCGACCGCTGCGGTGCTGTTCACCAGGCCTCCAAATAGCGCAGTAGCGTAGACCCCGCGAGCACCGTACATCTTCAGCAGCACGTAATTGACGAAGCCGAGTCCGGCGATCAGGATGACGGTCAGCCACGCCTCGCGTGGCTTCAGCAGACCCCACGGGTCGACAGGTTGATCGGGCAAAACGGGGTAGATCACCAATCCGATCAGCCCGAGCAGAACCGCGCTGCGCAGTTCCTCGGCCGTGACGCCCCCTGCAAAGCGCGTTATCTGCGGTTTCAGAGCCAGCAGTAGCGTCATGAGAACCGCTGCCGCAGTCGGGGCAAAAATGTGCCCGTCACCAACCAGAGCGCCTAGAGTGAATACGACGATAAGCGCCACAGAAGTGGTGGTTTCGAGTTCACGATGCAGGACGAGATTTCCCACATTCATCACGATCACAACCATCACAACTGCGGCCATGCCAATCAACGCGAACACCTGCGATTGCACCATGCAGAGCATTCCCAGAAGGCTGACGATGGCAAACGTTCGCGCTCCCAGATCCTTGCGAGACCATTCCCGTTCGAAGCCGACCAGCAGCCCTATGGCCAAGGACAAGATGAGCTTAGTAGCGATCTCAGAAGGAACGAATCGCGTGACAGGCATCTCCTTCCATGATAAGAATCGAGCGCGGCAGCGGCTGATCTCACAATATCAAAGGTCTTGAGAACGACGGCGTTCGGCCGGGCACCTGCCAGCGAACGCAGCTTACGCCGGCAGGGGCTCCTGTAGTGCGAAGGGTTTACAGACGCCTCCCAGCGCATGGTCGCCCACTCGGAATTTGACCGCGCCAATGCTGGATCGCATCGATTTGCACGTCAAGATTCCGGCCGTCGCTTACAAGGAGATGCGCGGCGAAGAGCAGGGGGCTTCTTCGGCCGAAATGCGCGCGAGCATCGAGTGCGCCCGCCGCATCCAGCAGCAACGCAGGGATGCGAACGCCCAGGTTCCACCAAGCTGCTGCGCGAGCTCTGCCAGCCGGACGATGCCGGCGAGCGCACACTGGAGATGGCCATGCGCCGGCTCGGCCTTTCCGCCCGCGCGCACGACCGGATCCTCAAGGTCGCCCGTCAGCCTTGCGTTGCACGCTGGCCGGCCGTCAGCGAATCGGGTGCCCGGTAAGCACGACGCTGACGGCCGTAGAGGTGTCGGAGGAACATCCGCCCGGTGCTTGGCTGAAAGTGGAGACCTCCATCGTGGCCCCCTTAGGATGTGCATGTAGTCGAGAGTCGCTTCTAGCAGGCGGTGGTTACTCGAACGACCTACTATTCGGCTATCAGTCCGACCGGCAGATCCGCGTCGAGGTGGTCATGGCACACGCACCGTGAAACGGTATCCGTTTTGATTTTCGATGCGAATTATGTCTGCGGCCTCGAGTAACCCAGCTATCCAGGGCGCCAGGGGCGCGTACACCAGCTAGTGAGGCGATCCTCAATGGACCGAGGCTCACCCAAGTAATCCGGATCGTGTTTTCCGAAAACGCACGGCGGTCTAATTTGGGATAGCTTAAGCATCAGTTCTTCCAGACAATCCCAGGGAACGAATGTTTTCACGCTAGCAGCGCCGCAACTAAGCAGAATGCCCAAACCAAAAAACGCGTCTACAGAAAAACATTCATCGCGCCCTGGTACATGTAACTGTTGGTGCGGTCTAATCGTGGCACGAATACGCTGTTGCACGGTCCCTTGCTGGCTAGCCTCAAGCGAGGCAAAGAATTTCCGCTGTTCCTGAAGAAGGAAATCCACCATTTCCTCGACGGCATGCTCCCCAAAGAACCCCTGGTCAATCGTGTAGCACGACGGTAAAAGGCGGCGGAGATGATGACTGACTTCCTTAGATACATTCACCGGGATCAGTCGAAGCTCACCCTGTCCGGTGGGCTGTATTGCGCCGTTTAGGAGGAATCGCATCGTCAGGTCAGTCGCGGGCAAGCTGTATCCAACCAGGAACAGCCGACCGGAGCCTTCGCTGCACCTCAATAAAGCGTTGCGGGCGCGCGCCCAAAGGTGCTGGACAGCTTCGTTCTGGAAGTAGCCGAGTTTGTCAGCTACAGGCGGAACTATCAATGGAAGTCTGCCGGCCAGTTGGGGCGGACGCCCGAATTGGTCGTCCCGGGACCAGCCAATGAGATGTCGATAGCACACTGGCTCACCAAAATACTCGCTTCGACCGGAGTAGAACCAATTTGTGGAACCGTGCAGCTTCAGCACAGTAGCAGACAGCGGTCTAAGAAACCCAAGACCAGGTGCTTGCAGAGCAATTGGGAAAAGCGCCCGCGCATCCAGGTAACAATTTGGCCGACCGAGAGGATCCTGCCCCAGCTCGATTGCTCGGAAGGCGCGTTCCAGGAGTGTGTCGTAATTGAGGGTTATGACTGTGCATCTGCAGTCGTGTAAGTAGTGTACAAACCTAACCAGCCATTCCGGGCAGGGATGGCTCAACACCTCCTCAGTCGCCTCGTCGATCACACTTGCGACTTTCCTGGAGATCTCGAGAAAAACCGCTCTATTCCGGAGGCGGTCGGACTCTGCCAGCCAGGGCTGATCCTGTACCAGGAACGTCATTGCCAGTTCGACGTCACCACCGAAGAGCTCGGCGATGCGCTGATATTCGGGCTGGTTGGTAGCAACACGACAACCGAGATCCCTCATCAGCGGCATGCTGTCACTGATCGCGTGGGAGAAGCCGGCGCCGAGTACAAAAACGTCAGGGGACTCAAGGACAGGTAGGTTCTGATATCTTCCAGTGGACATTGAACTCTGCTTGCGAAACATTAATGCTGTACTGAACTCCGTTCACCGCAAATCCATGAAGATGATAATTCACTTGACTGCCGGCTCTCCCCTTGTCTGTCTATCGCGTCTGATGGAGGAATCCGGCTGGCAACCCTCCAACTACCGAACTGCTCCCCAGCTCCGGAGGGATGGTCAGCCACCCGAAAGTTGACAACGGCCGCTGCTGGCCTCCACGTCGAGGCTCCCGCGGTCGCCTACAAGGAAATGCGCGGCGGCCCCTACCCTTCCCCCGCCTCCCAGACCCGGAGGCCGTAGCGCGAAAGGTAGATTGGGATGTTCCGGTAGGTGGGGCAGGTCTGCTCGATCTCGCGCAGCATCGCACGCTTGCGCGCGGAGCCGGCGCCGCTGAGGATCGTCACCGAGCCGCCCTCTCCGCCCGCTCCGTTCACCTTCCAGCCGAGCGCGCCGTGGGCGCGCGCGATTTCAATAATACGCCGGTGATGCGGCCCGACCAGCGCGGGATGCAGCTCCGCCTGCGCCTCCGTGCATTCGATCATCGCGCGCCCGAGCGCTTCAAAGTCGCCGGCGTACAGTGCGTCTTTCGATTTCTCCGCGGCGCAGCGCAGCGGGCGAAGCTTGGGCGTATCCGGACCCGCGCCCTCCAGTTCCCGAATCACCATCTGGTGCACTTCCGAAGAACTGTGCGTCTGGCCGACGTAGACCAGCGACAGCCTGCTTTCCAGCTCCCACCAAAGCGAATCCGGAATGCGGATCTGGCTGACCGAGGCGTGCGGGTAGCGGTGCATCTCGATGTAGTTGATGCCGCCGAACGCCGAGGCGATCTGGTCCTGGATGCCGCACTGCTGGTTGAGCAGTTCGGTCTCAATGCGCTGCGCGGCCGCCGCGACTTCATGAGGCGACATCCGCCCAGGCGTCAGCGTATCGAGCGCTCCGATGAGCGCCACACTCACGGCCGCGGAGGTGCCTGTAGAACATCCGCCCGGCGCTTCGCTGAAAATCGAGACCTCGATGGAGACATCCTTGGGGATGTGCATGTAATCGAAGGCCGCTTCCAGCAGGGGATGCTTGCCGTAAGAGCCGCACGGCTCGGCAATGGTATAGGACTGGCCGTAATTCTCAGCGTGAATCGTGATGCGCTCGCGGTCCACGGCGCCGCGCCGGACCCGCATCTCGACTTCCGCGTACGGATAGACGGCGATGTTGAAGACACGCCCGTGGCCCGCGAACCAGGTGTCCGTCCAGCCTCCGTTGTCGCAAATGCGGATCGGTGCGACGCTCTTGACGATACGGGTCAAATAAACTTATACTCGCCCGGCACGGGCCGCTTCCTCTCGGGCGTTTTCAGATTGTAGTCGAACTCTTTGGGCTGGAGGTCCAGCTTGGAGTTCATGATCATGTCCCAGGTGATCTCCATTCCCGAGTACGCCGACTCGCGGGCCATGATGCAGGTCATCGTGCTTTCGGCGACCGCCATTCCCTGGTTGATGTACGGCCCCTCGCCCAGGATGCTCTTCACCATGGCGATGTGCTCCTGCACCTGCGAGTTGATGCCCTTGGTGCCCATATCCTGGCCGTTGCTTCGCCCTTTCGTGCCGACGATCAGGTCGTCCACCTTGCGGTAGCAGCCCTGCTCGTACTGCCGGCAGTGGCTGGAGAGGCGCACGCCGTTCGGGTAAACGAAGTCCGAGGTCATGTGGTCGTAGATGTCGCCGTACATGGGGTCGTCCTTACGCCATGCGGCGCCGCCGAAAGCAACCACCTTCACGGGATGCGTCCCCATCACCCAGTTCATGAAGTCGATGTTGTGGAAGTGCTGCTCGACGATCTGATCCCCGCAGATCCAGTTGTAGGAATACCAGTTGCGGTGCTCGTATTCCATGTCGCCCCACTGCGGTCTGCGCTCGCGTTCGTGCCAGACAGGGCCGCTGAGATATTGCGAGTAGAGCGCGACGATCTCGCCGATTGCGCCGTCCTGGATCTTCTTGACCGTTTCGGCGTACTCGGAGGAGTAGTGCCGCTGGGCGCCGCAGACGACCGTGAGCTTGAGCTGCTCGGCCTTCTTCGCCGCGGCCATGAAGCGGCGCACGCCTACGGGATCGGTCGCGATCGGCTTTTCGCAGAAAACGTGCTTCTTGGCCTCCACCGCGGCTTCGAAGTGCGCCGGGCGGTGACCGGGAGGCGTGCAGAGCATGACGATATCGACGTCCGAGTTCACCAGCTTCTTATAGGCGTCGAAACCGACGAAGCGGTGCTCCGCATCGACCTTGATGCGATCGGGAAACTTCTCCTGCAAGCGCTTCAGGTTCCGCTCCAGGTGGTCTTCGAAGACATCGGCGAGCGCCACAATTTCCACGTTTGGATTGCCGGTAAGGCAGTCAACGATTGCGCCGGAGCCACGGCCGCCAACTCCGATGAGCCCGGCCTTGAGCTTATCCTTTTGCTGCATGGCGACTCCTCAAAACGGCTTGGGGCCGGCCGCCGCAGGCGCGGCGTCCGGTCCCCCTTTCCGCTGTTAAATGAACTTGTAGACGCCCGGCACCGCCAGGGGTGGCACGGGAACGGAAGCGTTGATATCCAGGTTCTTGGGCAGCAGATCGAGCTGGGACTTCATCATGTCGTCCCAGGTGAGCCTCCGGCCAGAGTAGGCGGCTTCGCGGGCCATGATGCAGGTCATGGTGCTTTCCGCGACGGCCATCGCCTCATTGATATAAGGACCTGTGCCGAGGATCGACGCCATCATGTCGACGTGCTCCTGCACGTAGGGGTTGGCGCCGCGCGTGGGCTTGATCGTATCGATGCGGCCCTTGGTCCCGACGATGATTTCGCTGACGTTCTGGGCCACGCCCTCGCCTCTGTACTGGCGGCAATAGCTGGACATGTGGACGCCGTTGGGGTAGACGAAATCCGCGGCCAGGTGGTCGTAGATGTTGCCGTACTCCTCCTCGCGCGGACGCCACGCGACGCCGCCCGAAGCGACGCATTCCACCGGGTGGGTGCCCATGAACCAGTTGCAGACGTCGATGTTGTGCAGGTGCTGCTCGACAACCTGGTCGCCGCAGATCCAGACGAAGGAATACCAGTTGCGGTTCTGGAACTCCATGTCGCTCCATCTCGGATCGCGCTTGCCCTTCGGCCCCGGCCAATTCGGGCTGAGAAATTGCAGCACCGGCGTTCCGATCCAGTAGGCGTACAGAGCCGTGATCTCGCCGATTTCGCCGTCCTTGACGCGCTTGTATTGCTCCAGATAGTAGGGCTGCGACCTGCGTTGAGCGCCGGATTTGACGGTGAGCTTCAACTCCTCGGACTTCTTCGCGGCTGCCATGAAGCGCCGGACTCCGACCGGGTCTGTGCCAAACGGCTTCTCGCAGAAAACGTGCTTCTTGGCTTCCACGCAGGCCTCGAAGTGCATGGGACGGTATCCCGGCGGCGTGCACAGGAAGACGATGTCCACATCGGACGCGATCACCTTCTTGTACGCGTCAAACCCGATGAAGCGGTGCTCGGGATCGACCTTGATGCGGGACGCATACTTGGCGTTGCGCGGGTTGTCCCGCAGAGTCCGGAGGGAGCTTTCCAGGCGGTTCTCGAACATGTCGGCCATGGCGACCAGTTCCACGTTCGGGCAACCTTCCATGATGTTCTCAACAGCTTGCGTGCCGCGGCCGCCACAGCCGATCAGCCCGACTTTCAGCATGGGGGGGACGGTGCCGCGGACCAGTTCCGGCCTAATGATCGTGAACGTCGAAGCAGCCGCCCCGGCGGCCGTCGTTTTTTTCAAAAAAGATCTTCGGGATAGTGGGTCTTTCTTCATGTCTCGTTGACCTCGGTTCCCGACCATTGTACTCCCGTTTTTCTCTCCGGAAGAGCCCGGCAGCCGGGGTGCATTGACCCGCCCACTGGCGCTCCCGTATACTTAAAAGTTAAAAAAGGCGGGTGCGTAAAGTGTGCCCGCAGTAGCAGGCCCGCATGGTTATTTTATTGACGATCATTCACGTTCTGGTTTGCCTTTTCCTGATCATCGTCGTGCTGCTTCAGAGCGGCAAGGCGGCTGATCTCGCCGGCGCTTTTGGCGGCATGGGTTCGCAAACGGCCTTTGGCCCGCGCGGGTCGGCTACCATCCTGGCCAAAGCCACCCGGGTCGCCGCCGCCGTGTTCATGCTGACGTCGCTCACGCTGGCGATTCTGGCAACCGGCCGCGCTCCCAGCGCCAAGACGGTGCTTGAGGACCGTCCGGCTCCGGCCCCGCAATCGGCGCCGGCCCCCAGTGGCCAGGCCCCGGCCGGGCAGCCGTCCATGACGATTACGCCTGAAGGCGGGCCGTCCCAGACGATCCCGCTGAATATCCCGCCGAGGCCGGAAAGTGCCCCGGCAGCCCCGGCGCAGCAGCAGACGCCCGCTCCGGCCCAGAAATAGGTGTAGTAGAATACTCTCAGTGCCACGTGCGGATGTGGCGGAATTGGCAGACGCGCAACGTTGAGGTCGTTGTGGGGAATCCCCGTGGAGGTTCAAGTCCTCTCATCCGCACCATGCCTCGCCAGTTCCAAGTGAAATGACTGGTCGCAACCCTGAAGATCCACGCCATAATGGTCGAGGAGGGAAAGCGGGATGACTGTCGCTGTCCAGAAGAAGGTCAGAGAGCTGAAGAAGAGCATTCTGGACAACTCCGCCATTGTGAAGAAGGAACTCTCCCGTGCCGGGCGAAAGGCGGACGCCGCAGCCATTCACTCTGCCGCCAAATATTACGTTGCATTGAAGAAACTCGCTCAGGAGTAAGGGATCGCTTTCGCTCTATCTGTCGCGTACATTGAGGAAATTCACGATACGCTTGTCTCCATGTTCTGGCCGCATGCGGCTAAAGAGGAGCCCATAAGTCCTGACGAGTATCGGGATCGGGGGTTGCTGGCGTCAGCCGTGGGCAGGCCATTCCAAACCATATTCGGAGAGCCGGCATACCCAACGATTTGCTCGAAGGCCGCCGCTCTGTTCCATTCACTCATCTGCAACCATCCGTTTGCGAACGGCAACAAGCGAACGGCAGTTCTCGCCCTAGACCTGTTCCTATGCGCGAACAACCGATTTCTTTTTCTCGATAATAACGAGATTTACGAACTGGCTAAGAAAACAGCGCGTTACCGGGAGCTGGGCATCGATCATGAGACAAGTTTTCGTGAGGTCCATCAAGCCGTTCGGACTGGCTCCATCCATTTCAATCGGATACGAACATATAAAGTGCTCCATCGGAAGTGCCAAATAGTGAAGCGGGCCGTGCGAAGTCACGAACTGAACGCGACTGGGTTGAAACTCTTCTAAGAAGGCGGCAGAGGGCGGGTTCCCCCATCCCCGAGCAAACGCGGCGTTTTTGAGCGATGATCATTAGCTATGTTGCTCATACTGCCGCTGCTCATCAATTTTGTCTTTTTCCAGACTGCCGCCGCGCAGCAGGCGCCGCTGGTTCAGGTAACCGTGGACGGCCAGCCGCTGCGGTTGCACAACTTTCACGGCGGCTATTTCGGCCAGTTCGATCTCGCCCGCCCCGCGGAAGTCGTGATCCGCGCGGATTTCGATGTGCGCTGGGTGGACGTCCGGCCCAAGTCCGCCGGCGTCGTGCCGGTGATCGGGGCGGACCACAGCACCGTCCGGCTTCAGGTCAAGTCCCCCATCCCGCTCACGGTTGAGTTCAACGGCGATTGGAGGCGGGTGCTGCACCTGCTGATCAATTTGCCCGAGAAGGACCCGCTCAAGGCCGGCATGCCGAATGTCCGGTACTTCGGGCCCGGCGAACACGAGCCCGGCCTCATCGAGCTGAAGGACGGCGAAACGCTTTACCTTGCGCCCGGCTCGATCGTCAAAGGCGTCGTCCGTTCCGTCGGCACGAAGAACATTACGATCCGGGGCCGGGGAATTCTCGATGCCTCCAACCTGCCGAGCCGCGGCCAGTCCTCCGGCGGCGCCGCTCCTCGGCAAAGCCCCAACATCTATGGCGGGCAGCGGAACATGATCCTGCTCGAAAACACCCAGGGCGCAAAGATCGAGGGGATCACGCTGCTCAACAGCCAGAGCTGGACCGTTCACCTCAGAAACGCCGAAGGCACCCACATCGACGGCATCCGGATCCTCACCACCCCCGCGTGCAGCACCGATGGCATCGATATCGTCTCTTCCAGCAACGTGCTCGTCGAAAACGTCTTCATCCGCGCCAACGACGACTGCGTCGTGGTGAAAAACATGATGGACAAGGGCGTGCGCAACGTCACCGTGCGGAATGCGGTCTTTTGGAACATGCCGTGCGGCAACGGCATCGAGATAGGATTCGAACTGCGCACCACTCCCGTCCGCGAGATCCGCTTCCAGGACATCGACATCATCCGCGTGGAGCGCGGCGCGGCGATCAGCATCCACAACGGCGACTCGGCCCTGGTCGAAGACGTGGTCTTCGATAACATCCGGGTGGAGGACGCGCGCCACAAGCTGATCGACTTCGCGGTGCTCTACGGCCGCTATGGCGCGGTTGACCGCCCCGACCGCTCGCGCCCCTCGGATCCCGGAGGCGCCTGGGACGGCGTCATTCGCCTCGACCCGGAAGAGAGGGCGATGCGAGCGAAAAATCGCGGCCGCGTCCGTAATGTCCGCGTGACGAACCTGCACGTAGTCGACGGCGCGCTGCCCTACAGCATCATCGCGGGCTATGACAAGGAGCACCCGGTCGAAAACGTCGTCATCGAGAACCTCAGATACCTGGGGCGGCCTCTCCGCACCGCCGCCGAAGGCAAGTTCTCCGTGGACCACGCGCCGGGCTTCGTGATCCGCTGACTCCACTCGCCGCGCGCAGGGTGTAGACTGTTTCGGACCCGGAGTTCCGGTCCGCTGCGCCCTGCGCGAGCCGGCGGGGAGGAGACACCCCAAGCAACTCAGCACGTTTGCCAAATTCCAGAGGCATTTCGGCCTGCTGCGGCGCGCGGTGGCGGCGCTCGACGATTGCGCCGGCAGCGCCGATCCCTCAGCCGCGTTCGCGGAGATCCAGAACCTCGAAAGGCAGGGAGACGAGATCATGCGGGCGGCGCTGCGTGATCTCGAACGGCTGCACGGCGACTTCCCCACGCCGAGAGAAATCGTCCGGCGCCAGTTTCATCAGCAGGATCGCATTCTGGACGCGATCGAGCTTCTTGCGGGGCGTCTGGCTGCCTACCGCCTCGGCAGACTGCCGGCGCCGGCGGTGCAGCTTTTAGGCGTCGTCCGCGCCTGTGCCGGCGTTCTCGAAGCGGCGATTCAGGCGTTCGGAGAAGGCCGGCGGTTCGCCGATCAGATCGAAACAATGTCGGACCTGGAGAACGAAGCCGACCAGCTCTACATCGCCGCCATTCGCGACCTGGCTGACCGGGAACAGGACCCGCGCCGTATGCTTATGCTCACCGAGGTGTACGGGATGCTCGAGAGGATCATCAACCTGTTTGAGGACTCCGTCCAATCGCTGGAAGACGCGACCTTCAGAACGTTTTCGGGCTGGTAGCGCCGCGCTTGGGCCGTGTATACTGGCCTGCTGAAAGGAGCACGGAAATGAGACTTGCTTGCCTGATGGCAATTTTGTGCCTCGCGACGGCAGTATTCGCCCAGACAGACATCACCCCTGGTCCGAACCTCGCAGGATGGCATATAAGCCAGATCAACCACCACGGCAATACAAAAGCCTGGAAGGTGGAGAACGGCGTAGTTTCGGGCACTCAGGATCGCGAGGGCAACGGCGGCATTATCCTTACCGACAAAACCTACAAGAACTTTGAGATTACCTTCGAAATGAACCCGGATTTCGGCTGCGATGGCGGCTTGTTCCTCCGCTCGAATGAGAAGGGGCAGGCGTACCAGGTGACGCTCGATTACCTGGAAGGCGGCACCATGGGCGGCATTTACGGCGAGGGACTCAAAGGCGTGCGCGGTCCGCGCGTGAACTGGCAGCCGCACTGGAAAAAGGGCGAGTGGAACCACATGCGCGTCCGCATCGAGGGCGATGTGCCGCACATCACCGTCTGGATGAACGGCACCCAGATCACAGACTGGAAGGACACGGAAAATCACGCGGCCGACGGCGCCGTGGAGGGCATGATTGCGCTCCAGGTTCACGGCGGCGCCCGCTGCTCGCCGGGCAAGTATCATCGTTTCCGGAACATCCAGATCAAAGAGCTGCCGTAGACGCAATTGCTGGGGTTTGGAGCGTCGTAAAGGGGAAAGCATGCAGATCGATCGAAGAGGGTTCCTCAGGAGCGCGGCCGCGGCGGTGTGCGCCCCGCTTGCGGCCGCTCCCACGCGCCCGCCCAATATCGTCCTCATCTATTGCGACGATCTCGGGTACGGCGACTTCGGCTGCTACGGCTCGAAGATCCGCACGCCGAACATCGACCGGATGGCTTCCGAAGGCGTGCGTTTCACCAACTTCTATTCGGCCAATCCCGTCTGCTCGCCGTCGCGCGCGGCGCTGTTGACCGGGCGCTACCCCACGCGCGTTGGCGTGCCCCACGTGCTGTTCCCCAACGACAAGACAGGCCTGCCGGATTCGGAAACCACGATCGCGCAGATGCTCAAGCCGAAAGGCTATAAGACCATGTGCGTCGGCAAATGGCATCTCGGGCATCTGCCGGAGTTTCTCCCCACAAGCCGCGGCTTCGACGAATACTACGGCATTCCCTACAGCAATGACATGAACCCGCGCGTGCTGTTGCACGCCACGCCCGCGGGGGTCGAAACGGTAGAGGAGACAGCCACCCTGGAAACGCTCACGCCGCGCTACACGGAACAGGCGGTTCGTTTCATCGAGCGGTCGAAGGATTCCCCGTTTTTCCTCTACCTGCCGCATACCTACCCGCATATTCCGCTCGGCGCCTCGCCGCGGTTCCGAGGCAAGTCTCCGCTGGGCCTTTACGGCGACGTGATCGAGGAACTCGACTGGAGCGTCGGCGAAGTGCTCGCATGCATCAAGAGGAACGGGCTCGACGGAAACACGCTGGTCATGCTGTCGAGCGACAACGGCCCCTGGTATCAGGGCAGTCCCGGGCGGCTGCGGGGCCGCAAGGGCATGACCTACGAAGGCGGCGTCCGCGTGCCGTTTATCGCGCGCTTCCCCGGCCGGATCCCGAAAGGCATCACGTGCACGGGCGTTGCCGCAACCCTCGATGTGCTCCCGACTATCGCACAACTCACCGGAGCGCCGCTGCCGCGCAATCCTCTGGATGGAATCGACATCTGGCCGCTGCTCACCGGTCAAAGGCAGGCGATCGAGCGCGAGGCGCTGCTTTACTTCGACGGCTGGAACCTGCAATGCGCGCGCTGGGGCAAGTGGAAGCTGCACGTGGCGCGCTACAATTCGATGGCGTACAATCCCGCGCCCGCGGGCGGGCGGGTAAACCTGCCGCTCACCTCGCCGGAACTCTACGATCTCGAAAACGACCCCGATGAAAGCTACGACGTGGCGCCGGAAAACCCCGCTATCGTCGCCGAAATCCGCGGCCGCATCGAGCGGCTCATCCCAAGTTTTCCGGAGCCCGTCCGCAAGGCCTGGGCTGCCACAATGGCAAGGCAGACGCAGCCGGCGGCGGTTGGCGCCCTCCCGCGCCCCGCGAACTGATTAGAGCTTCTCCAGCACCGCCTCGATCATGCGCGAGACATATTCCTCGTTCGCGCGCGGGTGCGAAGCCGGATCCGACTTGGGTAGAGCGGCAATTGCCTCTTTCGGCGGTTTGATTCTCGGGAGGAGCGCTTCAATCGCGTTCAACGCCAGAATCGAGACGAACGGGCCGTTCTTGTCGGCCGGCGCGAGCTCCATAAGTGCGGCCAGGGATTTTCTTGCATCCTCGTCGGTGCCGTAGCGGCCGAGCGCCTCCGCCGCCGCGATGCGCACGCATGGCGCGACATCCGAAAGGGCCTTACGCAGCGCAGGCGCCTGCTTCTTGACCGTCTCCTCCCCGCGCATCAGAATACCCATCACCGCCCAGTAGCGCACAACCGAATCGGAATCGTTCAGCGCCTTGAGCAGTTCGGGCATGGCGTCCGGCTTCAACGACGATGCCGCCTCCGCCGCGGCCATGATCCGCTCCAGCGGGTATTTCTTTGGATCGCGGCCCATCTCGTAGGGCGTCGACCCCTTTGAGCGGCTGTGGAGCTCGGCTTCGGGAAGAAAACCCACATCGCGAATCTCCTTCGCGTGGTCCTGCTGGGCTTTTCTGAGCCGCTTCAGCACGTCCTGGTGCGCAGGTGATGTAGCCAGGTTGTGGATTTCGTCCGGGTCCCGGGAGAGGTCGTACAATTCTTCGGGCGGCTTGGGTTCCCAGAACCGTCTCTGCGCCTCGTTCAGTTTGCCCTGATCGTACAGCTCCTTCCATATCCGGGTTGTCGGGGTGACGAACATGTAGGCGATGTGCTGGCCGTAGATCTTGTGGGGCATGTAATTGCGCAGATAGACGTAGCGCTTATCGCGCACGGTGCGGATGAGGTCGATGCGCTCGTCCATACGCCCGCGGAGTCCGTGAGCGAATTGCCGCTCCGGCTGCTGGTACGGCCCCATGAACGCCCGCCCCTGAAGATGATCCGGCGGCCGCAGGCCCGCAAGGCTGAGCATGGTGGGCGCCAGGTCCACGAATTCCACGAGCCGGTCCGTCTTCGCGCCCTCTTTGTATTCGGGCGGCGCGAGGCTCCGGAATTTTTTCGGAATCGACGCAATGATCGAGACGTTCAAGCCGGAGTTGTAAGGGAAGCGCTTGCTGCGCGGCATGCCGGATCCGTGGTCGCCGAAGAAGAAAACGATGGTGTCTTCGACCAAACCGTCTTGCCTGAGTTCTTCCAGCACGCGCCCGGCCTGCTTGTCCATCGTGGTGATGTTGTCGTAATACTGCGCCCAGTCCAGCCGCACTTCCGGAGTGTCGGGATGATACGCGGGTACGCGCACTTTGGCCGGGTCATGGAAGAACGTGTGCGGCCGCGTGCGGATCTGGCTTTCGTGCGTGGTAGTGAAATTGAAGACCGCAAAGAACGGCTGGCCGGGAGCGCGGTTGCGCCAGTGCGCTTTGGTGCTCGACTCGTCCCAAACCGTGCCCGGTTTTTCCAGGTTGTAATCTTCCTTGGAGTTATTCGAACAGTAATAACCGGCCTCGCGCAGGTATTGGGGGAACAGCTTCATGCCGGCAGGCAGGCTCACCATCGAGCGCATGTGCTCGGAGCCGGTCGAGGAAGGGTACATTCCGGAGATGATGGCGGTCCGCGCCGGCGCGCAGACAGGCGCATTGGACCACGCGTTCATGTACATCAACCCTCGCCGCGCCAGCGCGTCCAGGTTCGGCGTCACCGAGTAGGAGTCGCCGCATGCGTGCAGATGCGGCCCCATGTCTTCGCAGGTGATCCAGAGGATGTTTGGCCTGGCCGCCTGGCTGCTTCCAGCTAGCAGCCCCGCGCCGAGGGTTCCGGCGAAACCGCGCCTGGTGAGTTTCTCCATGCCGAATACACTATCAGATCTCGTGGACCACCTCGAAACCCATCAGGCGGCCCATGCGCTCGATCGCCTGCGTGTGGTCGCCGTAGAAGACCACCCGGTGAAGGCCGGCCGAAAAGTTCTGAAGCCATTTTTCGGCGTTGCTGACACGCGTCCGGATCTGCGTGCGGCACCCGCGGTCGCTATCCATCACCGGACCGGTGACCTCGGCGGTGGATACCAGCAACCGCTGTGGCCCAGTGAAACGCGCCACGGTGACGGTTTCGTTCGATGGCATGAGCACCTGAACCGCCGCGCCCTCGTTCGTCTCCAGGTGATTGCGGAGGATGTACGGGAACGACGGCCCGTTGAAGCCCTTCATCTTCGTCGCGGCAACGCAGTGGGCATGAATGACCTCGTTGCGGCTGATGTCGAACACCGGGTCCGAGACGAAGCCCGGCATCCCCGAGTAGGAAGTCACCAGCATCTGCGTCATGGTGGAGGCCAGGTCGGCCTCGCAGACCCCGTACAGTCCCGAGTCGTTGAACTTTGACCAGGCGATGCAAGGGTATCCCGGCAGCGTGTTCGCCGCCAGCGTGCCGAAGCAGTCGATTGTCAGCGCGTTCGCCTTTTCCTGCCGGAGCATGTTCCGCAGGGCGAGGTAGAAGCGCAGGGCGTCGCGGATCTCCTTGGCTGACGGCTCCACCACCCTCAGCGCTCCGCGCATGAATTCGTCCGCTTCCTTCTGTGCCTGCCGCTCGTCCACCGCGTTGAATGCTTCCTGGAATTCCCGGCCGGTGATGAACTTGAACGAAGTTCCGAAATGCTTGCTGTAGGCGGCGGCAGTCTGCTGGCGCGCCGCGGGCGTCGCCACGCCCACCAGCACCTTACTCTTCCGCATGTGGTGAACGGTGCGGAAGATGCGCATGTAGGGGTCGAGATCGCCGTAGCTCGAGGTCGCGATCACGTCGAGCTTCCTGCCGTGCTTTCTCAGCTCCGCGATCGACGACCACGCGTGAGTCGCATAAGGCCGCGAGAAGAACAGCCCGGGGACTTCGAGCGAATCCAGCAGCGGGCGCAGCGGAGGAATCGGCTGCGACACGGGGATCATCAGTACGCCGTCGATCTCGCCCATCTTTGCCAGCCAGGGCTTGACGTCCGCTTCCACGCGCAGGATTTCCCCGCCCACGAAGCGCACGTTTTCGGTGTGCTTGTGCGCAACCTCCGCCAGGCGCGCTTCGATTTCGGCGACCTCGTTCTCAACATCCAGGGTCGGTTTCGGCCAGTGCACCTCAGGAGACGCAAGGTACACCTTCGCGACCGTCGCGGGCTCGTCCCAGGGCATCAGCTCCGAAGTCTGGGCCGCCGCCGGAACGGTTAAAGACGCAGCAGCCGGCAGCGAGAGCCCAAACTGCCGGCGGGTCATGGGGAGCATGGAATCGGACATCCGGACCTCCTTCAACTCGTCCGAAGTATACATTAATGAGTGGCCGGAAGACGCCCCGCGTCCAGGTCTGTTAGCATACGGAAATGCTTCAAAGTGAGACTGCGCCGGACGTGCGCGGCAGTGCTTTATTCGTATATCTTTCGGCTATCGTCGCGGCCACCTCGGGCCTCCTGTTCGGCTTTGATATCGCCGTGATCAACGGCGCGATCATTTTCCTGCGCGAGCAGTTCGGACTCACCGAGTTCCAGACCGAAGTCGCCGCCAGCAGCCTGCTCTTTGGCTGCGTTTTCGGGGCGAGTATTGCCGGCTGGCTCAGCGACCGATTCGGACGGCGCCGCATCCTGATCGTCTCAGCTCTCCTGTTTGCGGCTTCGGCGCTCGGCGCCGCCCTGCCCCGCAATCTCACCGAGTTGGTCGCCGCTCGCTTCATCGGAGGCGTGGCGGTGGGCATGGCTTCGATGCTGGCGCCGCTGTATATCGCCGAGGTTTCGCCGGCGCGGATCCGCGGCCGCCTGGTTTCGCTGAACCAGATGGCCATCGTCACCGGCATCCTGCTTGCCTATTTCATCAACTGGCTGCTTTCCTACGTTGGCCCGCACGGCTGGCGCTGGATGTTCGCTTCCGCCGCTGTGCCCGCGATCGCGTTTTTTATCGCGCTGTTCTTCGTGCCCGAAAGTCCGCGCTGGCTCACGGAGAACGGAAGGGAATCCGAGGCGCTTCGCGTTTTGACCAGGGTGAACGGCAGCAGCCAGGCTTTGATCGAATTGGGGCAGATCAAAGAAGCCATCGCGGAGGAAACCGGCTCGATCCGTGAGCTTTTTCAGCCCGGCTTCCGCCGCGCCCTCTTCATCGCCGTTGCGCTGGCCGTTTTGCAGCAGATCACGGGCATCAATACGGTGCTCTTCTACGGCTCGGTCATCTTCAAGGAACAGGTCGGCGGCCAGACGGCAAGCTCGGCCATCGGCGCTAACGTCGTGATCGGCCTGATCAATTTCCTGGCGACCATCGTCGCTCTGTGGGTGATCGACCGCGTGGGGCGCAAGCCACTGCTCATGTTGTCGGCGGGCATCCTGGGGGTGGGACAATTCGCGCTGGGCGCGGCGTTCCTCCTTGAACCGCCGCCCGCCATCCTGGTGCTGGCGGTGATGGTTTGCTGCGTGGCCGGGTTCGCAGTGGGAATGGGCCCCGGCGTCTGGGTGGTTCTGGCGGAGATTTTCCCGACCCGCGTGCGCGGCCGCGCCATGTCGATCGCAACCATCGCCCTGTGGACGGCCTGCGTCGCGCTGACGATGACTTACCTCTCGCTTTCCTCGGCGATCACTGTCACCGGCGCCTTCTGGCTTTACGGCGTCATGTGCGTGACCATGTTCCTCATCGTCTGGCTCGCCACGCCGGAAACCAAGGGCAAGACGCTCGAAGAGATCGAAAAACTCTGGCGCAAGGCTGGTTGATTAGCGGCTGCGCGCGGCCCACTCAACCGAGGCCACGAAAGCCTCGACGAAGCCGGGCATGGACATCGCCTTCCGGTCGTGCCCGAGCGAGAAATACACTACCCGCCCGCTGCCGAACGGCACGGTCCAAAGCACGGGCTCGTCCTTGCCGGTGCCGCCGGTTGCCGGATCGTCGTACGCCGAAGCGATCACCCGCGCCGTGGGCTTCAACGCCATCTTGTGGTACAACTCATCGTCGGCTTCGAACTCCGGCGGCAGCGCCCGCCCGATCGGATGCGTGCGGTCCACGACCTTGACCTTGAACACGTGCCGCCTGGCGTGGCCGATATCCGCGGGCGCCCAGGTCATGCCCAGCATCTCGGGAAAGGCCGGCCACGGCTCCACCAGCTTCCACTTGCCGTCCGGCTGCAATTCGGTCCCGATCAGCGGCCCGTAGTTCACCCCGTGCACCCCAACCATTCCCTGGCCCGAGCGGATGAATTCCTCCACCGCCTGTTCCGCCGCGGCGCCCCAGCGCGGCCCGGTGTAGTTCAGGATCAGCACGTCAACCCCTGCCAGCGCCGCGGGCGTCAGCGTGGCGGGCGATTCGCAGACCTTTACCTCGAAACGGCCCGTTCTTTCGAGAATTTGACGCAGGTGCGGCGTCGAAACGCGCCAGTCGTGGTATTGCGTGTCGCTCTGACCGGTAATGAACAGCACCTCGACGGGCCGGTCCGCCGCGAGCGCCAGGACCGCAAACGCCAGACCCGATAACAAGGTCCTCATAGCATTACAATTGGATACCAGCTACGCCCATGTGTCCACCCAGATCCGCAGCGTCCCCCCGCCAGGCCATTGTGGCCGGTTTTCGCCCGGAATTCCTCGATTTCGACCGCGGCATCCGCGTCGGCAACCTCGAGGAGCACGAGCGCATCACCCGCATCCTCAAGACAGCGCTCGAAACCCGCTACGGGCAGGCGTTCGTCACCGAGCGTTGGGGCCGCGGCGTCTATTGGAAGTGGATCGGCTTCCTTACCCGCGCCAACCGCGCCGCCAAGCCGCTTTCCAGCGGCGTGAGCTTCGGTTGTTCCAAGTTCTACCTTTCGATCGAGCACGACGAGCGCATTTTCCAGTGCGGGCTGCAGATCGAGCGCGGATTCTTGAAAGCTCCACGCGAATCGGAGCCCTTCCGGCTTCGGGAAGACTGGGACTGGAACCGCCTGCTGGCCGCGCTCAAGCCCCGCGGCGCGATGGACGCGCACCTCAGGCGCCTGCTCGCCGATGGTTTCCGCATTCACGCCGGAACATGGGACGGGAACGCCCTCGACTGCGGCGAGCCGGACTACCCCGGCCCTCAAAAACTTCGCCGCCGGCTCGAAACCGCCGCGCCGGACTGCTGGGCGGGATTCCAGCTCTACTTTCCGATGACCGAGGACGAGGTCCGCGGCGCCACGGGGCTGGACCTGGTCGAATCCATGCTCGCGGTATTCGATGAAGTAGCGCCCGTGATGAACCTGTGCATGCAGGTTCCGCTACCGCTGAAGGAGAACTCGGAGCGCCCGGTGTTTGTCGAGCCGCGCGCGTAGATCACTGCTGCTGCTTTTCCAGCGGGACGACGGTCAGCGTGCTTTTCGCTTCGACCTTGGAAAACTGCATTGGGAACGTCCGGCCGTAATACCAGGCTTCCCACTGATCCTTGTAATGTTTCGAGAGCACCTGCCCCGACTCGCCGGCCAGCAGATTCAAAGTGGACGCGTCCAGATCGGCGAAATCCACCGTCATGCGCATCGAGGGTCCCAGTCTGCGCGTCGCCTGCTTCACGCTCGCGGTCGAGCCGCTTTGCCTTATGGGCCCGATATCGAAATACCTGGCCGCAAACTTGCCTATAACCGGGATGCGTCCCCCGATCGGGTGAGAGATACGTAACTGGTTGTATCTGCCCCAATCCCACCTGGTCACATCCCGGCCCTGTATTCTCCGGCCCTCCTCCAGTGCATCGCGAAAGGCCGTGAGCAGAACCTCATCGTAGTCGGCGAACCAGCCCTTGGGCCGCTCCCGCAGCAGTTTTTCGATCGCGGCAGGCGCCATCTGCACGCTGTGATTCCCGAGCGGCAGGGGAGCATCATACGCCAGGCCCTTGCCCGGGGCGGCCCTTTCCGCCGCAGCCTTGCGCACGTGCTGGAACAGAAGTGTTGCGATCACGGGCGCTGGTCCGCCTTCCATCTGGCCGTTCCAGGAGCGCAGGATTGCCACCGCCTCTTTGACTCCCGCGTCCGCCGAACCGCGCCGGCCAAAGGCGGCCACCACCTGCCGCGCCAGGAAGTGGTGGAGCGCCGAGTATACGTCCATCTGAATACGCACCATGTCTCCGGCACGCCAGTCACTCCGCCTGGTTAAGAGGTGGTAGACTTGCCTGGACCGGTAACCGGAGGCGAAATTCCCGCTTACCTGGTATGGATAACCGAGGGGAAACGGATTCTGGTTGGCTGTTATGATGATCCCCGAAGGTGGGTTGTAGACGCGCGGCAGTTGCTCAAAAGGAATGTAGCCGTGCCACTCGTATTCTCCCGTGCTGCCGTCGACCGGCGCCGTGCCGTCGTAAGTCTTCCGGATGGGAAGGCGCCCCGCGGCCTGATAGCCGATGTTACCGTCGACATCCGCGTAGACGAAGTTCTGGGCCGGCCCGGGATAGCGGGCGAGCGCCGCGGTGAACTCCTGAAAGTTGCGCGCGCGGTTCAAATCGAGGAAGGGATACGCAAAGCCGCCCTCGGCCGCCGTCCACCGCAGCGCAAGAAAACGGCCGCCCTCGCGAAACACCGGACCGTGCCGGGTAACCCAGGCCACGTATTCCTGCGGCGGCTCGCCCCGCACGGGGATGAGTTCACGCTCCAGCCGGGCCTGTTCCAGTTTGCCTTGAAAGACATAGCGCCCGGTTCGTGCATCGAGTTTCTCGATGTAGAGGTCCTGGACGTCGAACTGAAGGTTTGTAGCGCCCCAGCCGATCCGATCGTTATGCCCCAGAATGACGCACGGAAGGCCGGGCACCGCCACGCCAGCGACGTTCAGTCCGGGCGCCTTGAGGTGTACGGCGTGCCAGATGCCGGGGATCGAGTACTCCAGGTGCGGATCGTTGGCCAGCAAAGGCCGGCCGCTCGCCGTGCGCTTTCCTCCCAGCACCCAGGCGTTCGAGCCGGGCTGGATCTCCCCGCCCGCGTTGCGGAACAGGAACCCCACTTTTTCGGGGTCGCCGGTTTCCAGCATTGCGCTCTTTTGCAGCTCAGCGTGCCAGCTCGTCGTCAGCGCGCGGTAAAGATGAAGGCCGATAAGCACCGAATCCTTCACCGTCCAAGGCAAAGGATCGTAGCGCAGAAGAGAGAACTCTACGGGATAATTGCCGCGCTGGGTCTCGATGAAAAAGTTGACTCCGCGGGCGTACGCCGCGAGCACGGCGCGGTCCTGCGGAGAAAGGTTCGCCGCGCTGACCTCCGCGATGCGGTCGATTCGCAGCCTGCGTGCCTCGCGGTCGGATTCAAGCGCCGCGGGGCCGAACACTTCCGCAAGCCGCCCGGCGGCCAGGCGGCGCAACCCGTCCATCTGCCAGAGGCGATCCTGGGCCGTGGCGTATCCTTGCAGGAAGAGCGCGTCTTCGATCGTGGCGGCTGTGATGTGCGGAATGCCAAGCGTGTCGCGCACAATGACGGCCTTGCCGCTGATTGGCGCCGCCAGGGTCCCCGACGTTTGCGGCAAAGGCCTGTAAGCCGCCCAGTACACACCGAGGGCGGCGAGCAACAGTACGGCGAATATGGCTATGTTGAAATACCTGAGCAGCCGCTCGCGAGTCACGCCCCCGATTTTACTCCGCGCGGCGTAGACTGTTGGATGACAGCGATTTAACACAGCGATTTATGGATGAATTTTACCTGGGCTATCGATTCCTGCTGCTGATCTTCATCATCGGCCTGAACGCCTTCTTTGCCTCGGCGGAGATCGCGCTGGTGTCGGCGCGGCAGTCGCGCCTGCGGGAAATGGCCGATGGCGGCAACGTCGGCGCGCAGGCGGCCCTCAACCTTCTGAGCCGCCCCGAGCGGCTGCTGGCCACCGTGCAGGTGGGCGTAACGCTGGCGGGTCTGGGCGCAGGATGGGCGGGCGAGGACACCGTTTACCACGCCCTGCTGTTGCTCGTGGCCCCCATTGCGACTCCCGCGCTTCAGCCCTTCCTGCACGGCATCAGCTTCGTCGTCGCCTTCCTCGTGCTGACGTATGTCATGGTGGTGCTCGGCGAGGTGGTCCCGAAAAATGTCGGCATCAAGCAGGCGGACCGCTACGCCGTAGTGGTCGCCCCGCTGCTGCTGGTCTTCTATCGCATCTCGGAACCGTTTATCTACATCCTGGAGCGCTCCTCCTCGGCGGTCTCCCGGATGCTTGGATTGCGGCCGGGCGAGCGCGGAGCGGGCCACTCCATCGAGGAACTCAAGCTGATTGCCGCATCGGTGCGTTCTGCGGGGCGCATATCGCGGTTTGAGGAATCCGCCCTCGACCGCCTGCTTGAGATGCCCGCCATTTCCGTGCGGGAAGTCATGGTGCCCCGGAACGACATCGTGTCAATTCCCGTCGATTCGTCTTTTGAGGCCGTGATGCGCGTGCTGGTGGAAAACCAGTACACGCGCCTGCCCGTTTACGAAAACGAACCGCAGAACATCATCGGCATCCTGCACTCGAAGGACATGCTTGCGGTCTGCCAGCAGATGCGGGCGGCCGCGCGGCAGAACGCCGCCGTCCCTCCGTTCCGCCTTCGCTCCCTCCTGCACAAACACCTTGTGGTCCCGGAGAGCAAGCCGCTGAGCCAGATGATCGACGAGTTTCGCCAGAGCCACGTGCACATGGCGCTCGTGGTGGACGAGTTCGGCACGATCGTCGGGCTGCTCACCATGGAGGACGTGATCGAACAGGTTTTCGGCGAGATCGAGGACGAGCACGACCCGCGCCGGCCGCGCCCTGTGCCCGGCCAGCCGGTCATCGAACTCGAGGGAACGGTATCCATCAGGGACCTCGAAGCGCAATACGGAATCGAACTTCCGACAAACGCCGGATTCGAAACACTCGCCGGGTTCCTGCTGTTCCGGCTCGGCTACATCCCGAAGGCCGGCGAAACGGTCCTGCACAACGACCGCCGCTTCACGATCCTTGCGATGGAGGGCAAGCGAATCGCCCTGGTGCGGATCGAAAGGGTGCGGCCCTCGGCTTAGGACGCGCCCGTCAGCCGGGCGACTTCCTTGCGCAGCGGGCCGAGCGCTTTCGCGTAGATCATCTTGTACGCCTCGCAGAAGTAATCCAGGTCCTCGAAGCGCCCGTATCGCCCGTGCCGGAACTTGGGGCACCCGCGCTTGCAGACGGACTGGTATTCACACGCCTGGCACTCCGGATGCCCCACCGTCTTCTTCGCCGCAAAGCTGTACCGCCGCTGGCGGCGGGCAATCTCCGCCCAGGAATCCACTATCACGTTGCCCAGTTTCCAGTCCCTTTCGACGAAAAAATCGCAGGGGTAGACGTCGCCGTTGTACTCCACCACGCAATAGCTGTCGCAGGTTTCGTGCAGCGTGCAGCTTCCGGGCTTCTGCCCGGCCAGCGCCTCGGCGAGGTTATCGAAGAAGCGGATGCGCATCTTGCGCCGGTCCGGCCACCACAAATCGAACGTTTCGACCAGAAAGCGCCCGTATTGTTCCGGTGTGATCGTGAAGGGAAGAAGGTTGCCTTCCGAATCGAACTCAGAGAGCGGAATGTACTGCACGTAGTCTATGCCAAGGCCGCGGAAGAAGCGGTAAAGCTCTTTCGGTTTCTCCACGTTCGCCCGGCTCAGCACGCAGAGGACGTTGAATTCCACCTTGTTCTTCTGGAGCGTCTCGATGGCGCGCATCACCTGCCGCCACGTACCGTGCCCGGCCTTGTTGTAGCGGTAGACGTCGTGGACTTCCTCGGGCCCGTCGATGGAAACGCCCAGCAGGAAGTGGAACTCGCGGAACAGCTCGCACCAGGCGTCATCGATCAGGATGCCGTTGGTCTGCAGTGCGTTGCTTACGTTCTGGCCGTCGCGCCCGTATCGCTTTTCGAACTCCACCAGCTTTTGAAAAAACGGCAGTCCGGCCAGCATCGGCTCGCCGCCCTGAAACGCGAGCATACTGTTCGGATAAGAGTAGAAAAGAAACGTATCGACGAGGCGCTCGAGGGTTTCCTCGCTCATCTTGCGGGCGGGCAGGGACTTGTAGGGATCGGCTTCACGATCCAGGTAAAAGCAATACTGGCAATCGAGATTGCAGACCGCCGATACCGGCTTGATCAACAGAGAAGTGATGCGCGGCGCCACGCCGTCTCCCCCGCCCAGGACGGGAAGGGCGAATCCGGAACCCATGCTCACTTCAGTCTAGCACCCGCGCTCTCGCCGCCACTCACCTCGAGCCGGTTCCACATCACGCGGCGTTTGCTCTTGTTTGCTGTTTGGGAAGGGCGGGCGGAAAGGCAAAGTCCGTCATAAGGCGGGGTCACCCAGTGTCGGACCCGCTAAAAACCAGGCAACCCACCGCCTTATGCCGGACCCAGGCGCGCGCCGTGCTTTCGGGGAGGAGCCTTGGGCACGGCGCGGTTACCGACTGCGGGATGGGCGGAGCGCAGTCAGTCTAACTTCGTCCCTCGCGGCTCCCTGCATCCCCATCGCCGCTCCCGGAGCCGGCTGGCTGGATTGAGAGAGCCAATCGGGCCTTTACTCCACCTCCACAATCCCGGACTGGCTCTCTTCCAGCCGGCGGGAATCCGAACTTGCCCACAACGGCGATGCAGCCCGCGCCACCTAAACCCGCGATTTCCGGGGAGCCGCCGCGGGCAGGACTGCAATTCGGATTCCAGAGGTAAACGCTTAGCTTTCAACTTCGCGGCGTGTCAACGGGAGAAAACGATGGGAATATTCCGCTCAGCTATGTACAATTAGCCGGAAAAAAATTCTTAGTACTAAGCCGGGATGCCCGCGCTCACGGCGCCGTGCGCCTCATGGTTAGCGGCGCTCGTTTTTGCGCTTCGAGCTCCCGCCGCTCCGGCGCCGGATCTTCGGGGCGAAGGTTAGCGGTGTACGTGTGCTCATCCGTTGTCACAGGAGGCGGCATGGACGGGGTGGCCCGCAGAGAACTCATGTAGGTCTTGGCGGCCGCCGCTTCCAGTACGCGCAGCAGCTCCTCCCCCGAGTACGGCTCAACGAGCACGTCATAGGCGCCGTGGCGGAACAACTCCGCGCACAGACGCTCGTCGACGTGCCTGGCGCAGACGACCACCTGCGGTCCGCCGGCGTGTCCTCCCGCCGCTTCCAGCACGCGCCGCCAGTCCCCCAGCGTGTCGGTCACGATCACGTCAATGCCCCCCCGGGAGAGCATGCGCTCCGCCTCATCCCAGTCGCATGCCGGCAGGACTTCCACCCGGCAGGCATCGAGTTGTTCCATAACCGAGAGGCGGCGCTCCCTGCTCATAACGAGCAAAGCTCTCACGTTGCGCCTCATACGGCCTCCAATGTTTTGGGAATACTGTACCAGAGCACTCTTGAAGTACAAGGGGGATTAATGTTAATCCCGGGGTCCGCCAGCGGCTCCATGGCGGTCGGCAGCGCGTTGAGTTCGGCGGGTCTGTTCCCACTCGTGCTTCCACTGCCGCCACGCCAGGCTGACGACACGCACCACCTCGGGACCGTAGAACGGTTCAGCCAGCACGTCGTAGCCGCCCATGGCCAGCACCTCGGACCAGAGCTCGTCCCCACCCTCCGGGGAGGCGACAATCACCCGGGGTGGGACTGGCTGGCTGGACGCCTCGGCGAGAATGGTCTTCCAGGAGCCCGCGGGCAAATCGCAGGAGCAGATCACCACGGGGACATCGTTTTCCCTGAGGAACTGGATCCCGCTTTCGCAGGTTCGTACGCAATCCAGCCTCCACTTGGAATGGCTGAAGATGTTGGCTAGCGCGACGCAATCCGCATCGGAGGAGCAGATGGCGAGAACTCTGACTTCTTCAGCGATCCTCATGGTCGCCTCGACTTCACTATCGCACACCTGGCGGGGCGTGGTTCAAATTGGGTGTACAACTTGGGCAGCTCGAGGGAGCGCCCTTCGAAAAGTCAAGGTGCGCGGCCACGCTCACTCGAGAACACCAAGAATAGAACCCTACCGCCGGACCCGGAACTTTCTTGTCCGCTATGATTCGCCAGCCGCGCGTCCGTGGGCTGTTGGGCGACGCACGCGGACAAATGCCTGACCCACCGCCTTTTACTATTGCTTCCTTTCTCAGACTGGGCTATCTTCTGTTATGCCCTGGAGGAGGCTATGTTCCGCGCACTTTCAGGTTTTAAAGCCCAATATCACCATCTAACGCTGTTGGTGGCCTCGGACTTTGACGAGTGGAAAGTATTTCTCGAAGCCCCCGGTCTGACCATCCAAGGTTGCAGGCAATTTACAGAAGAAAAGGCCAAGAAACACGCCGTAGAAATGGCAGAGCACTATCTCAAGGAAGAAAAACACGAAGGCCTGCCGCTCCTTGACGGCATCGTGTGGGAGCCCCTGGCGCGCGGCGAATGGTTGAACTGGCGCCCCTGAACAACAACACAGGATCTTGTTCACTTAAACTGTATCAAGGAGGAATTCTATGGCCTGTAAGAGCAAGGCGGCAGCCAAGCCCAAAGCGGCGAAAACTGCCACTGCCAAGAAGGCGAAAACTGCCAAGAAGAAGTAGCATCACAGAGGGGCGGCGGCACTCCGTGCGCCCCTTGTTTCTCCCCCCGAAAAACCTCTCGCATTCTGAGCAGGGAATCAAACCGTGTTAGTGATCGCCGCTGCCATCACGGTACTCCCGTCACCCATTCCGTCTTGAACCCGATCTCGACGATTTTTTCCGTTCCCGAAAACCGTAACCCGCCGATGCCTCTGTCATAAGGGTGCAGAGCGCCGATAGGCTGACCCCGGTTGACGGTCAAAGTGCCCGTAGTCCCTCCGGGAGACACAACGCCGCCAGGCTGACCCGGGGGCGCAAGGGCTTTCTTCCGTCGGGCGGAGTCGGCCGCGGACTTTCCGGTGGCCTGAAACAGGAACGTGTTGCCCCCGATCTCAATAGTCTCGGGCTTGAGCAGAATCATGACCAACCCGGGCCGGTGCATCGTGATTCCGACCCTAGTGAGGCGCCCGCGCACGATCGCTCCTGCCGGCGCGTATTCTTTGCCGTGCTCATCCGTAATGGGGGTGGTCAGCTTGCCGGCGAAGGGATCGCCGGCGGCCGCAGTCGTGCTGTCGATCCTGGCTGTCAGCTCCAAGGTGAACGGCAAACCGCTGGGCACATCGAGCTGCGGCGTAGCCGGAGGCGTTTCCCCAGCCGGCTGCGGATCCGGCGCCGCACCGAAGGAAAGCGTAGAGTCCGCCCGGAACTCGCGGCACTCCGAAAAGGTCACGATGTTCTCGGTGAGGAAGCGGGAAACTGAAACGAACCGCTGCAGCGCCTCCCTGGGCAGCAGAAATTCGGCCTTTCCGATCCGCACGCGGGTGTAGTCCAGCGTTGTCGCCGCCTCGCAATACGGCGTTTCGCGCTCCACGTCGAGCGTCCGCGCGGTAAGCCGCACCAGCTCGGCGGTCTCGGGATCTATGAGGATCGTTCCCTCATAGCCGAAGATGACTTGCTGGCGGCCCCCCATACGAATGAATACCGGCTCCGCTCCACCGGCACCCGGAAAGAATACGTGAAGAGCTTGCGGCCTTCCAACTCGGTCTCTCCCGCAAACTGGAACTCCGGGGACTTCCTCTGGAAAACACTGAGAAGCAGCGCACCGAAAGGTCCTGTGGAAATCGGGCCGGCATCGGGAATGATTTCGTCGGATGTCGCGGTCAAATGGAGCCGCGCCCGGCCAGGAATACACGCCGCTCCACGGTCTCCACGCATGTGTACTTGGGGAGGCGGGAGGCTTCATCGGCAACGATCCGGCCCATGCGCGCGAGGACTTCCACCGGGTCGTGCTCTGCGCCGGTACAGGCGGCGGCGATGAGCAACGCCAATCCGCGGTGCATTCCGAAGCTCCTCAAGCGCGCATCGGGCCGGACCCTCCCGCGCGCGGGGCGGAACTAAACAGCCGCCCCGGCGGGCTTGCGGACTTCAATCTGCGCCATGTCTTCCAGGAAGGTGACGATCCCGGAATGGTCGAGTTCGCCCCGCCCGTTGTTCATGAGCGAAATCAGGATCTGCTGAGCGAGGCTGGTAAACGGCAGCGAAACCTTCAACGATTCGGCCGCCAGCAGCGCGTTGCGCAGGTCCTTCTGATGCAGCCGGATCCGGAAGCCCGGTTTGAAGTTCCGCTCGATAACCATCGGTGCCTTCGCATTCAGCACCGTGCTGCCCGCCAGGCCGCCCTTCACCGCGTGGAAGACAACCTCGGGGTCGAGGCCAGCCTTGGTGGCCAGGACCAGCGCCTCTCCCATGGCCGCGATGTTGCACGCCACCATGATCTGGTTGGCGAGCTTGGTGACATTGCCGGCGCCCACGGGCCCGGTCAGCGTGGCGCTCGATCCCATGACCTGAAACAGCGGCAGCACCTTGTCAAAAGTTTTCTGGTCGCCGCCCACCATGATCGCCAGCGTGCCGTCGATCGCTTTCGGCTCTCCGCCGCTCACCGGAGCATCGAGGAACTCGACGCCGCGCTCCGCGCAGGCCTTGCCGATTTTCTGGGAGACCAGCGGGCTGACCGAGCTCATGTCGACCAGGATCGAGCCCTTCGCAGCACCCTCGAGCACGCCGCCGGGACCCAGCACGGCCGCTTCCACGTCGGGGCCGTCTGGCAGCATCGTGATCGTCACCTCGGCGCGGCTCGCCGCATCCGCGGCCGACTGGCAGGCCGTGGCGCCCGCTTTCGCCACTTCTTCAACCGGAGCCGGGACGATATCGTAGACGAACAGCTCGTGACCTGCCTTCAGCAGATTCAGGGACATGGGCTTCCCCATAATCCCCAGACCAATAAAAGCAACCTTCATGAAAGCTCCTTCCGCTTAAAGAGTATAGTCCGCCGGTGTTGCGCGTTTACACCTCGCTCATCCTGACCTGGCGCCTTTGCTTGAAAGCGATGTTGGCCAGATGCGGGCCGGAAACCGCGCTGGCGCCCACTTCCACGGGCGCGTTCGGCTCCTTGCGCGTCCGGCAGCAATCGAGAAAGTTCTGTACGTGCGCTTCCACCGGAATGCCCGCCCTGTCCTCGTAAATCGGCTCGCGGTTTTCCGGCCTTGTGGAGGGCTCAGCCCAGATGCGGCAGCCGGCCTCGTCCATGAGCATGGTTCCCTTGTCGCCCTGGAACAGAATTGACCACCCGTTGTGGTAGGAGTTGCAGTAGTTGAGCGTCCAGGTGACCATGTGCTGCGGATACTCGAACACGGCGCAGAACACGTCGGGGACTTCCGAGCCGGTGGTCTTCTGAATCTGGCCGTAGCAGATGGCCGAGAGCGGTCCGCTTTCGGTGCCGGTGAACCACTGCGTGACGTCCATCAGATGCGTACCCTGGTCGGTCATGTTGCCGCCGGAAAACTCCCAGAACAGACGCCAACTGCGGAAGCACATCGGCTGAAATTCCCGCTTGGCCGGCCCGCAGAAACGTTTCCAGTCGATCTTGCCTTCAAGCGGACTGTTGTTCAGCGGCCTGGCCGTGTTCCAGTTCCACACCGGCTTGACCATCGAGATTTTGCCCAGAACGCCCTCATCGATCTTCTGCTTGGCCTTGAGCACCATCTCCGCGCTGCGGCGCTGCATGCCGATCTGCACGATCTGCTTCGACTTTCGCACCGCCTCGACCATCTTGCGGCTTTCCTCGATGGAGTGCGACATGGGTTTTTCCAGGTAAACGTCCTTGCCAGCTTTGAGCGCCGCCATCAGGTTGGGATAGTGCTGATGGTCGGGAGTCGCGATCAGGACGGCGTCGATCCCTTCTTGTGCGAGCAGATCGTTGTAATCGACGTACGTCTTCGCTCCGGGCGCGTTCTTGAGCGCCCTCTGGATGTTAGGCTCGTAAACGTCGCAAATGGCCACGCACTCAGCCCCGAGCTTCTGGAACACCTGGCTGACGTAGACCCCGCGCCCGCCCGCGCCGATTACGCCGTAAGTGATGCGGTCATTTGCGCCCCAAGCTTTCCGGGGCACAAACAAAGGAGCGGCCGAAACCGCCGCCAAAGAATTTTTCAAGAATCCCCGCCGATTTGCATCCACAGTGCAGCTCCTTTCGGGTCTAATTTACCAGAAGAAGCCTCACTGCACTGCATTTATTTACATCAGGCGGACGCCACCTTTGTAGCCACCAGCACGCGCGAGGGGTAGAAGCTTTGCCGCACCGCCTTGTCTTGAATCACGCGGAACTGCGAAGCTTCGATCAACGAGGGGACATGATGCGCGACCTGCCTCCCCCAGAAAGCCGGTGCGATGCCGCCCGCGATCTTATAGAGCCGGTTAAAGATGCGGGTATCTTGCCCTATGCAGACCAGCGCTATTTTTCCCAGCGGCCGCAGCACCCGGCGGATCTCGCTCAGAGCTTTGAAAATGTCCTCCGCGCCGAGCAGCTCCAGCAGGTAACAGCAGAAGACCACGTCGAAGCTGTTATCGCGAAAGGGCATGAAGCGCGCATCCACGGCCTGGCACAGGGTCACGGAATTGGGGAACTCGCGGCGGATGCGGCACTGCGTCCGATGCGCCATGTTGGGAGAAAGATCCACGCCGATGGTGGCGCCGCCTGGATTGGCGCGCACTACCCGCCGGAACATCTCCCCCGAACCGGTTGCCACCTCGAGCACCCGCATGCCATCCCGCACTCCGGCCGCCTCCAGCGCGCACTGGTGCGCCCGGCTGTGAAACAGGTATGTCGAAAGCGGGTAAATGAGAGCCAGCCGGTCGTAGATCCGTCTGGTCCGGTCCGCGATTGTCTTAGGAAGCCCGTTAGAACCAAGAGCCAGCACTGCTGATTCTGAGTTAGTCAAGTGTCACCTTTGTGTGCGTGCATACTCCCCGGGCCTGGCGAGGCCGGAACAAGCGCCGGACCTGCCTCAGGTGGCGGGAGCCATGCTGGATTGCAGTTCGGGGATCTCGATCTCGATCCGGGTGCCCTGCCCCGGCTTGCTGTCGATCCACATCCGGTAATCGGAGCCAAAGAGTACTTTCAGCCGCTCGTTCACGTTGCTGACTCCGATGCCCTGCCCGCGGAGATTCGCCAGCTTAGCCTCTGGAATCCCAACCCCGTCATCTTCCACAAGTAAGTGCAGCCTTCCCTCCTTTAGACTACTGCGAAAGCGCACCACCCCGCCATCGACTTTGTTGCTCAAGCCGTGCTTGACAGAGTTTTCGATGAGCGGCTGCAACAACATGCTCGGCACGAGGCGGTCCATCGTGCGCGGGTCCACCTCTTTCTCGAACCGGAGCTTGTCGCCGAAGCGCACCATCTCGATGGATATATAGTCGTTGATGAAGTCCAGTTCCTCGCTAAGCGGGTTGAAGGTATCGTGCTTGCGCAGGAGCCGCCGCAAGATGTTGGACAGCTTGTAGACGACGGCGCGGGCTTGCTGGGGGTCGGTCCGGATGAGCGATGAGACCGAGTTCAGGGTATTGAAAAGAAAATGCGGGTTGATCTGGCGGCTGAGCGCGTCCATCCGCGCCTGAAGCAGCAGCCGCTGCTGCTCTTCGAGCTTGATCTCGTTCCGGGTGTTGTTCCAGATCTTCAGCGGCAGCGTGACCGCAAACACCGTCGAGGCGTAAACGGCTACATAGTTCAGCGGGTGAGGGTCCGGCCACGTCGGACGGATGGAGAACAGCAATTTCGGCCACATCTGGCCCAACGTGAGGCGCAGAAACTCCAGGAACAAAATGGCGAAAAGGGAGACAAGCTGAAAGGCCGCCCGGATATGGTCATGCCCGGGCGCGAACAGGCGGTAAAGGCTCAGGTCGAAAAAAGGCGAAAACCGCCAGATTTCCTCGGTGTCGGGAGCGCCGTCGCGCAGCAGCCCCCCGACCGCGCCCGCGCCCACCAGCAGCGGGAGGGTGAGATATTCGTGGTGGAACATCGCGGGCAGCGAAATGAGCGCCCCGGAGAGGAGCCCGGTGACGTAGCCGCCCAGCAGACCGGCCAGAAGGCTGGCCTCCAGACCCAAGTCCACCGCCCGGTAGCTGTTCTGAACGACGCGGACCGCCACGCCCGCGCCAAAAATACTGGAGAAGCTCAGCGCCAGCAGCAACCGCTGGTTCAGCGTCCGCTGTTCCCGCAACAGCGTTCTTTTGAACCGGTTGGAGCGGACCAGAATGCTCGCAAGCGCGGCCACCACTCCGAGGCGGATCATTAAGGTCATCAGTACGACGAGTCGCTCTTCCGCCATGGGGGTCCGGAGTCCATTATAATTAAAGGCATTAGCGCGCACTGAACCATGTCTCACAATGGCAGCAAATCCGGATTTGAAAAAGTCGCCGAAGCCGACTTCCCGACGCGATTCGGGCACTTCCGGATTTACGGATTCCAACATTGCCGGCCGGCGCCCGAAGAGGCGGTCGTGCTCAAGATGGGCGATCTTGAGGGTCCCGAACCGCCGCTGGTCCGGATTCACTCAGAATGTCTGACGGGCGACGTTTTCCACAGCCTGCGCTGCGATTGCCGGGCGCAACTGGAACTGTCGCTGGCAGCAATCGCCGGAGAAGGACGCGGGCTGCTGATCTACGAGCACCAGGAGGGCCGGGGCATCGGCCTGCTCAACAAGCTGCGCGCGTATGAACTCCAGGACGGCGGCGCCGACACGGTGGAAGCCAACGAGCTCCTGGGGTTCAAGGCGGATCACCGCAATTATTCCCTGGCGGCCGAAATCCTCCGGTATTTCGGGCTGTCGAGCGTGCGCCTCCTCTCGAACAACCCGGACAAGATCCAGGCAATGGAGCAGGCCGGGATCAAGGTCGCCGAGCGCGTTCCCTGCGTGGCTGAGCCGGTGCACGCTTCCGAAAACTATCTTCGGACAAAGAAGGAAAAGCTGGGACACCTGCTCGAGCTGTAGCTCTCGCTCCGTTCCGGCGGACTGAAGGTGCTTTCCAGTTCAGACTTTTCCAGCTCTGGACACGTCTATAACCAAGTAGCCATGATCCGCTGCGCTGCTGCTGTTTTTCTGCTCGCTTCCGTGTGCCGGCTGGCGGCGGCGCCTTATGGCTGTCCCTCCAGCGCTCCGCTCGCCAGCTTTCATCTGACGGTTCAAGCCCCTGGCACCGGGGACCCATTGGGAATCGACCAGGTCAACATGGTACGGCCGGGAGACAGGTTCGTTTACCGGCCGGTGAAACTCCCGGCCAACCTCGGCAAGAGCGCGCAAGTCTCGTTGGTGCTGGTTCCCGCCACGGGCGGTGAAATCAAGGTATTCGAACCCCGGCGGGCAGATCAGGCGGCGGAGTGGATCGCGCCGTTTCGGGTCCGCGTGGCATGCATGGTCCTCGGGCCGAATGGCCTGAGCCGCAACAAGGTTACCTCCCTCGTCACCAAGGATCACGAACTCGTCGCGCAACTGGCGGATTACGCCGAAAAGACCGAGCAGGTCGAAAACCTGATCGAGACGCTGCTGGCGCAGGAAGCCGCCCAGTCCTCCGCGAATCTCGATGCGGCGCTCTCAGGCTTCGCCGCGCAATACGGAACTTCGATTCCCAAACTTGACCGCACCGCCCCGACCAGCGAGCAGGCGCTCGTGCTCATGCGGGCGCTCAACCCGGCGCTGGCCAGCTACGATCCCCTTGCCCCCACCCCAGCTACCCGGATGCAGCAGTCCGCGGGACTGGCGGCGTCGGTAGCGGCGCTGTTCTTCGGCAGCAATGTGGGGCTCGCGGCCGGCGGCGCGGCAATGGGGCTCAACCTCAAAACGCTGATATTCCCCAACACCGAGTTCCGATCCGCGCTGGCGCAGCGTGAAGGCGCCTACGGGTTGACGCTGTGCGCCCGGCCACAGCCGGCACGAGCGCGCACGCGGCTTGCGTATCTCTGGGCACGCCGGCTTCCCGATGCTGGTCCGCCAGCGGTTTCGCTCGCCGGCGCAAGCCACCTGCCCGTGAGCCAAAAGTCGTCCATCCCGATCAAAACGGCCAACTGGAAGGCGCTGGAGCGGGTCAGGAACTGGAGTCTGAAGGGGCAAGGCGAGCGCGCCTTTCCAATTGCGGTCAAGGCACAGCCTGGCGCGCTGGAGCTCGATCTCACAAACTCCGAAGCTCCGCCCGGCACCTACACGATCACAGGACTCTGGGACTGGGACACGTTCCAGATTCCGGGGGAGATCAGCCTGCACCCGCTCGGCGACCTGAAATCCGCGGCAGTCACGCCCGAATCGCAGGATCGCTTGATCGAAGGCCGCGGCAAGGTTAAGGTGACTTTGTCCGGCGCCGATTTCCAGTTCGTCGAGAAGGTGACGCTGAACGAGCAGGCGGTGGAGTTCACGCTGCCGTCAGGCAAGCGCGCGGGATCGCAGCATACGATCGACCTGGCCATCGATACCGGAAAGCTGAAGGCGGGCCGATACAAACTCGTGATCACGCAGGCCGGTGGAGCGACTCATGAAATGCCGCTCCGCGTGCTCCCGCCGGTGCCGGTCATCGCGGGTCTGCCGCTCCGCGCCAACCTCGGCGAGGAAAAGCAGAGGATTGCCGTGCGCGGTTCGGGGCTTGATCGAATCGAGCGCATCGAAGCGTCCGGAGCTTCGGTCGAACTCGGCCCGCCGGGCGCGGCGGAGCGCGACCTTTTCGTACGGCTCGAGGATTCGGTGCGGAAAGGCCAGCGTCTCACGCTGAAACTTGCGGTGGAAGGCATGCACGCGCCCGTGGAGGTGCCCGCGGCCATCGAAGTGGCGGGCCCGCGGCCGAAAATCACCGGCCTGGAAAGATCGCTGCCCGCCGACCTGGGCGTGACGCTGCGTCCCGGCGAGCTTCCTGCCGGGTCGTTTGTGAGCTTTTCCCTCCGCACGGAGAACATTGAGGGCCGGCCCGCCGTGAGGCTTGGCTGCGGCGAAGACGAACCGGTGCTCACGCTGCACGCCGGCGAGAAACGTGAAGAGGCCAAGCTCGATTTGGCTGGTCCCGGCATGCTGTTCCTCTCCCTGGACCCAAGTGCGGTTGGCCGTCCCGGATGCGTTTTGATGAGCACCGTTGAGGCGGCGCAGGGGCGTTCCGATCCGTACGAATTGGGCCGTGTTATCCGGCTGCCTCGCATCGAGAGCTTCACCCTGACCGACGAGAAGGTGGGCGAGTCGGCGTACGCAGGCATCCTGACGGGACAGGACCTCGACCTCATCGAACGGGCGGGCTGGGACGCCAAGTTCGGGCTCCCGGTTGAAAACCTTCCCCGCCCGGTGGCGGGAGGAGGCCAGCGGCAGACGTTGAAAATCGCGCTGCCGTGGCCCTCGCCGGCGCCGCGCGCTCCTATATATATCTGGTTGCGCGGGGAAAGCGAAGGCCGCGAAACGAAGGTGCGTTCCTAAGTGCTGAAAGGCGCCCCCGGCAGGCAGGAATCGCGGGCGTGAGCGAAGGCAGGCATACAGGTGGGGTGGCGCACCACCCCACCTGCAGTTCGGAAACGAATTCAGTTAGCCCAGCTTGACAGGAATATCGGTGAGCGGACCCATCCACTGAAGCTGGCGCTCGATGTCCTTGTGAAGCCGGTATTCCCTGCGCACGTTGGCGATCTGCTCGCCCCGGATGTCGATCTTGCCGATGTCGTACTGGCCGATGCCGACCTGCCAGCAGTATTGCAGTCCCGCCATCCACAACGGGTTGATGCCCATGCATTCCACGCCAACGCGGTCGGCGGCGATGTAGTCGGTGGAAGCAATGGCCACGCGCGAAGGCACCGGCGTGCCCGAAGAGGGGCCGTTGCCTTCCATGCCTTCGTACCCGTCGATGACGGTGACTCCCCAGAACGGCGCCATTTTCTGGGCGGTGAGCATCATGTTGTAGTGAGTCTGCCGGATCCCGCCGTGGTACTTCCGCTTATCGTTCCAGCGCGGCGTGACGCCCCTGGGACTGTGAAGCGGCGCCCCCAGGGTCATGTTCTTCATCGACAGAGTGGCCACACAGACGTTATGTGTCTTTAATATCGCAGCGCAGATGATCAGGGCGTCCGGGTCGAGGAGGCGCGCGGCGAGCCGCACAGGTTCGACGTGGAGGTCTGCGGAGAGCAGCGGAATGACTTCGTACTTGCCTTCCGTATTGAGGTCCACCAGGGATACATTTCGCGATTTGTACTCGGCGGCCACCTGATCGTACTTGAAGTTCTTAAACCCCTCCATGGTATCGCCGGCCGACGACTCGGCGATCACCACCGGGCCTTTGAAGCGCGGCGCGAGGTAATCGAGGATGCCGCGAATCGCGTCGGCGTGCGTTGCCGCCAACTGATTGGTCGTGGAGACGTTGTTGGGTTTGATGATTGCGTATTTTTTGCGCTTCAGCAGCGGCTTGATCTGATCGTCAATTGCCGTGAGCGCTTCGATGATGTTCTTGCGGCGGTCCTCGCCTTTGACTAGCGCCACTGTTGAACGCCGTGTGTATGGGGTTACCGGCTCGGGCAAACTGGTCGGGACCTGCACACCGGGCGGCACTTGGCCTAGCAGGAGGCGGCTCACCGGCAGCGGGCTGATGATCGCCCCCGCGCCGGCCGCAAAATGCAGAAAATGGCGACGTGTGAAATTCACTTCCATAGGCAGACCTCCCGTTCTACAATCGAAGTTCGTATCCGATTATATCGAAAGTTCCTGGAGGTGACAGTGAATTCGTCCAGACGCAATTTCCTGGCCGCCGGCCTCGCGCTCCCTGCAGCCGGGCTCGGCCTTTCTACTTCAACTTCGGCCCCGGCCATATCGGGATCCGCGAACCTCGCGCCGACCGGGCTCAGCTATCGGACCCTGGGACGCACGGGGTTGAAAGTTACAACAGTCGGCTTCGGCTGCATGATCACCTCTGACGGCAGCGTCGTTGCGCGCGCCGCCGACCTCGGGATCAACTACTTCGATACAGCCAGGGGTTATCAGGGGGGAAACAATGAGCGCATGGTGGGCGCCGCGCTCAAGGGCAAGAGAAATTCGGTGTACATCTCCAGCAAGACGCAGGCCCGGACCAAGGAGCAGGCGCTCGAACACCTGAACACAAGCCTCAAGGAACTCGGCACCGACTATCTGGACATCTGGTATCTCCACGCCAAGAGCAGTGCAGACCAGCTCACCGACGAACTGCTCGACGCGCAGCAGACCGCAAAGCAGCAGGGCAAAATCCGTTTTACGGGCGTCAGCACGCACAGCGGCCAGCCCGAAGTGATCGATGCCGCCATCAAGTCCGGGAAGATCGACGTTGTTCTGCTGTCCTACAACTTCACGCTCGGCCCCGAGATCGAGGCCGCCATCAACCGGGCCAAAGAGGCGAATCTGGGCCTGGTGGCGATGAAGGTGATGGCCGGCGGATTCCGCCGCACCAAGCCCGGCGATTCGCTCCATGCCACACTGCAGCGTGAGGGAGCCATGCTTGCCGCGCTCAAGTGGGTGCTGAAGAACCCGAAGATCGATACCACCATTCCGAGCATGACCGACATGGATCAGCTCGAGCAGAACTTCACGGCAATGAGCTCGAAGTTCTCCGAAGCCGACCAGAAGACGCTCAGCGCTTACCTGAATCAGTTCGGCCCGCTGTACTGCCGCATGTGCAACCAGTGTGAAGGCACGTGCGCCAAGGGCCTGCCGGTCGCCGACCTGATCCGGGTTGTGATGTACGCGGACGGTTACGGCCAGTTCACGCTCGGGCGGGAAAGCTTCCGCGAACTGCCCGAAAACGCCGTGACGGCTCGCTGCGGCGACTGCCCGGTGTGCACGGTGAAATGCCCCTACGGTGTGAGGGTTGCCGAACGCGTCAGCCGCGCCCAGGAGCTGTTCGCGTAGCGTTCGCTGCTATCAATTGTTAAGGACCGCCATATGAGAACTGGACTATCTCGCAGAAATTTTCTGACTTCTTTAGCTCAAACTCCGAAACTGGAATATGGCACGCTCGGGCGGACCGGCCTGAAGGTCACCAAAGTGGGCTTCGGCTGCATGATCACATCGGATCCGAGTGTGATCGCGCGCGCCATCGACATGGGGATCAACTACTTCGACACCGCGCGCGTATACAGCCGCGGGAATAACGAGCGGATGGTCGGCAGCGCGATCAAGGGCAAGCGGGACAAGCTGGTTCTGTCGAGCAAGGTCCAGTCGCGCACGAAGGAGGCTGCGCTGGCCGATCTCGATACCAGCTTGAGGGAACTGGGTACGGACTATCTCGACATCTGGTTTCTGCACAACTACCGCGACCCGGCGGAAATCAAGGACGAGTTGATCGAGGCGCAGGACATCGCGAAGAAGCAGGGCAAAATCCGCTTTTCCGGCATCAGCACCCACGCCAACCAGGCGGCCATCATCCGTGCGGCTATCGAGAAGAAATTCGACGTGGTTCTGACGTCGTACAACTTCGCGATGGACAAAGGGCTCGAGCCCTCGCTTGATGCCGCCCACAAGGCCGGCATCGGCGTGGTGGCGATGAAAGTGATGGCCGGCGGCTCGAGGTTCCAGGGCTTCTACCCCACCGACGAGGCGCTGCGGAACAAGATGGCGCGCGAGGGCACGATGCTTGCCGCCCTGAAGTGGGTCTTGAAGAACCCGAGCGTCGATACGGCCATCCCGAGCATGGTGGATACGGACCAGCTCGAAGAGAACATCAGGGCCATGTCCTCGAAGTACACGGACGCCGACGAGAAACTTCTTGCGGCCCGGCTGGAGGAGATCCGTCCTCTGTACTGCCGGATGTGCGGGAAGTGCGAGGGCCAGTGCCGGCTGGGACTGCCGGTCGCCGACGTGCTCCGCTTCCTCACGTACGCCGAGGGATACGGCCAGTTCACCGTCGGCCGCGAGTATTACCAGGAGTTGCCGGCCGCATACGCCGAGGCGCGTTGTGACTCGTGCCCGGGATGCACGGTAAACTGCCCGAATGGAGTGAGAGTCGCGCAGCGCATGCGCCGCGCGCAAGAGATATTCGCATGAGGAAGAAGATCAGTACACTCGCGCGCCTTGGATGCGCGCTGTTCGCCATGATTCCGGTCGCATTCGCCCAGAAGCCAGACTGCTCGCTGGTGCCCGGCTGGACCCAGCAGGGGGAGGCGCGCAGTTTCGTTGCCGATACCCTGTTTGAATACATGGACGGCAACGCCGAGGGCTACCTCATCTACCGCTTTGTCAAGATGGACGGCGTCAACTGCCAGTCCGGCGAGGATACCATCGTCTTCGATATTTCCGAGTTCGCCGACGCCGAGTCTGCCTACGGGATGTTCAGCGCGAACCGCGATCCCCGGCAACCGCTGACACAAATCGGAACGGCCGGCCAGATCGTGCCGCGCCGCGCCATTTTTGTCAAAGACAAATACTATGTCGAGATCGGCATTTCACGGGACGGCGCTGACGTGCTGAAAGCTTTCTGCACCGCAATTGAAAAGAAGCTCCCGGGCAGCACTCAAATTCCCGAGAAGATCGGCTGGTTCCCCACCGAGAAGCTGGTGCCCGATTCCACCCGGCTGATCCCCGAAAGCGTTCTCGGGCTGCGGCTGCTGAGGCGCGGCTACGTCGCGGAGTACGAATACGGGAAGGCGTTCCTGGTTACTGAGGACTCACCCGAAGCGGCGGCGGGCGTGATGGCCAAGCTTCGGGCGCGGTTCGGCGAGGTGAAGCCGGCCAAGGTCGCCGACGAGGCTTTCGAAGTCGCCGATAAATATCTCGGCCGCCTGTGCTTCTTCCGGAAAGGCCAATACCTGGCCGGGTACGCCGGCGTAGCCGAGGGTATGGACCCGGTGGCGCTCAGCGCGGCGCTCGCGGCGCGCATCCCTTAGTGCTCTCGCGCAGCCATTCCACCACCTCCGTCACCGCGTAGGCGGGCGGGGCGGTGCGGAACACCGGTTTCGTATCCAAGGGAACGAAACGAACCCACGGCGGCGGGGGATAGTCGCCGTTCAAAAGTACGAGTGCATCCGCCCGGGGGGCGAACCTCCGGGCGGATTCCTTGAAATCGCGAACCGCGAAATCCAGCACGAGCAAATACAGGTCCCCGCGCAGGAATTCCAGCACGCTGTTCGATTCCAGGATTGCGTTGCGGCTCGAATTCAGGATTTCACGCAGCGCCGGTATCGCGTCCTTCAACCCGCCGGCGGCGGTCCGCAGCCAGAAGGAGCGCTTTGCGCCGGCGGCGAGGTAGCGGGCGCTGTCGCCCGGGCGCCCCGGATCGGTCTCCTCGATCAGCGAAGTCTCGCCGTGCTCGTGCGCGCTGATCTTCACCGCGGTCCAATCGAAGCTGGGCGTCTCGCGAATGAGGCCCGCAATCACGGAGGTTTTTCCGACTTTGCTGCTATGTCCCCCGACGATCACCAGCACCCTTGCTCCCCTCCAGCTCCTCGAGACGCCGCCGCAGCTCGGCGACTTCCCGGCGCAGCTCGGGAAGGCGGGCAAGGTTGGCTAGCTGTTCCAGATGCTCCTTGAGCGGGCGCGCGGGCGTGCCCCAGACCACCTGCCCGGCGCGGATGATCTTGGAAGTAAGCACGCCGCTGCCGGACCCGAGCACCGCCCGCGATTCAATGCGCGCCTTGTCGCCGATTCCCACCTGCCCGCCAATCACCGCATAGTCCTCGACGATGACGCCGCCGGAAAACCCTGTCTGCGCCGCCACCACGACGTGCCGGCCGATCCGGCAGTTATGCGCCACGTGGACCATGTTGTCGAGCTTCGTGCCTTCGCCGATCCAGGTGACGCCCAGTGCGGCGCGGTCCACGCAGGAGTTGGCGCCGATCTCGCAGTCCTCTCCGATCACCACGCGGCCGATCTGCGGAAACTTGTGGTAGCGGCCGCCGTCCATTACGAAACCGAACCCGTCGGCGCCGATGACGCACCCGGAGTGCAGAATGGTGCGCGCCCCGATATCGCAATCGTCGTACACGGTGACGTTCGCATGAAGCACGCAGCCTTCACCGATACTCACCCGCCGGCCAATCCGGCAGCCCGCGCCGATCTGCGCCGAAGCCCCGATGCGCGAGCCTTCGCCGATGCTGCAGTGCGGGCCGATGGAAACGCCGGGGCCGATCTCCGCCGTTGCGGCGATCACCGCGGTCGGGTGGATGCCGGGTTCGGGTGGCGGAACGGGATGAAGCCGGCTGACGGCGCGCGCAAAAGCCGTGCGCGGTTCGGCGGCGCGGATGAGGGTGCGGCAACCCTCGTTCGGAAAGTCCAGCGGCGCGATCAGGCAACCCGCCGCTGACAACCGCGCCTGCGCGAATGCCTTGCGGTTTGCAACGAAGGCCAGGTCTTCCGCGCCGGCGCTCTCCAGGCTGGCGGCGCGCACGAGTTCCCGCTCCCCGTCGCCCTCGAACGTGGCGCCCAGCCATTCGGCTAATTCGCGGACACGCATGAGGCTATCATACAAACTTATGAGTATCGATCCTTCGGCCGTCATCGCACCCACGGCGCGCGTCCATCCCGATGCGGTGATCGGCCCCCAGGTAATCATCGGCGAATACTGTGTGATCGAGGCCGACGTCGTGATCGGCGCGTTCTGCCGGCTGGAACCCTACGTCTACGTGAAGCGCTGGACTACGATGGGAGAGCGCAACGAGATTTCGGCCGGTACCGTCCTCGGAACCGATCCGCTCGACAAAGCCTTCACCGGCGAGCGCAGCTATCTCAAGATCGGCAACGGGAACCGCATACGCGAGCACTACACCATCTCGCGCGGCACCCAGCCGGAGTCGGTTACCGAAATCGGCGACCGCAACTACATCATGACCTCGGGACACATCGCCCACAACTCGAAAGTGGGAAACGATACGGTGATTTGCAGTTGCGCGCTGGTCGCCGGCCACGTTGAGATCGAGGATCGGGCGTTCATCTCTGGCGGCGTGGTGATTCACCAGTTTTCGAAGATCGGGAAGCTGGCGATGATCGGTGGGAATTCGCGCGTGAACGCCGACGTGCCGCCGTTTTTCCTTTACTCCGGCTTTGACGTTGAGCCGATGGGCCTGAACATAGTTGGTTTGAAGCGTGCCGGATTCAGCCCCGAGGAGATAGCGGCGCTGAAGAAGGCATATCGCATCCTGTACCGCTCGGGCCTGAAGCTTGAGGAAGCTCTGGAGCGCATCGAACGCGAGATACCAACCGAGCACGCCCTCCATCTGGTGAACTTCATTCGCCGGAGCGAGCGCGGCATCTGCCGTCCGAGCCCCCGCGGCGCTCACAGAGCTGTTTCCGTTTGAAATCCCTACGGCGCGGCGGAGGATTCCTTTCAGCGCACCAGAACCGTGAACGGATCGCGCTCACGGTCTGCCTGGCTCGTATCGATGCCGCGGCGGAAGTGCTGGAGTAAGCAGCCGGGCTCCGGCTCTCGCCGGGGATAGAATAAAAATAGAGCCGGGTCGAAGAGAACTTACCAACAGTAAATTACAGCTCCAGAGTACTTACCTGATATCACCGGCGCAAAGGGCCGGCTCGGCTGAGTTCTCGTAAGTTAGGGCGGGGAGGTACGGCCCCGAATGAGTCCTGGAAGACAGGGCGTTAAGCCTGCCAGTCAACAACCCGGCGGGGTTCTCGAACGAGTCAACGAGGCCGTTCTGGCTCTGGACCGGGACTTGAAGTTTACCTTCATTAACCGGCCTGCCGCCGAGCTGCTGGGACGGGAACCCGAGGAACTCCTGAACGCGGATGCGTGGGCGGAGTTCCCGGAAAACGAAGCGCGGAAGTTGCGCTCAATTCTCGAACAAGCAATGGCCGAACAGAAGCCGGCCTGCGCGGAAGTCTTTCTCCGGAGCCGCTGGTTCGAGAACCGCGTCTATCCCTCGCCGGACGGGGTTTCCGTCTTTTTTTATGACGTTACCGGACGCAAGGAGGCGGAGCAGGCCGCACGGGAAAGCGCGGCTCTCCTGAAGGGCCAGAACCAGGTTTTGGACCTTATCGTACGTGGGGCGGAGCTGCACGAGGTCCTCGATCTGCTGGCGCGCACCGTCGAGGAAGAGTGCCCTGGCATGCTCTGCTCGATTCTGTTGCTCGATCCCGACGGGATACACGTGCGCCACGGCGCCGCGCCGAGCCTGCCGGAGGGCTACAATCGCGCGATTGAGGGCCAGCCCATCGGCCCGTGCGCCGGCTCCTGCGGCACGGCTGCCTTCCGGCGCGAGCCGGTCATTGTCGAGGACATCGCCACCGATCCGCTGTGGGAGGAATACCGGGACCTCGCGCTGGGATACGGGCTGCGCGCCTGCTGGTCCACCCCGGTTTTCGACCCGCGCCGGCGCGTACTCGGAACTTTTGCCTGCTATTTCCGCGCTCCGGCCCGCCCCGGAAAGAAGGAATTGAAGCTGATCGAAATCGCTACCTACACTGCCGCGATTGCTATCTTCAAGCACCGCGAGGAGGAGGCTCTGAGAACGAGCGAGGAGCGGCTGCGCCTGGCCGTCAGTTGCGGGCAGGTCGGCATCTGGGAATGGGATATCGCTGCCGGCCGTGTCGTCTGGAGCGACCGGCTGAAAGCAATTTTCGGCTTGTCGGCGGGAGCCGACAATCTCGATTTGCAGGCTGTGTTGGACGTCATCCACCCGGAGGACCGCCCCCGCGTTGAAGCCGCGCTGGAGCAATCGCGGGCGGTGGGCGCCGACTACGACGTTGAGTACCGCATTTGCTGGCCCGACGGTTCATTGCGCTGGGTCGCCAGCAAGGGCCGGATGGTGTCGGACGCGGGCAGGCTGGTGCGCGCAGTCGGTGTGGCGATGGATATCACCGAACGCAAGCGCGCCGAGGAAGAACTGGCAAGGCGGGAGGCACAGCTCTCCGAAGCGCAGCGGATCGCCCATCTTGGCAGCTATGAGTGGGATGTCCGCACCGGGAAGGTCTACTGGTCGGAGGAACTCTATCGGATTTTCGGCGTCAGTCCCGGGCAACTCGCTCCAACGTTTGAGGCTGCACTCGAACGGATCCACCCGGACGACCGGAACCTCGCCAGAGAGACCATCGAGCGCGCCTTCCGCGAGCGCAGCAGCTTCGATTTCGAGGAGCGCATCGTGCGTCCCGATGGTGATATCCGGGTGGTGCAAAGTCAGGGCAACTGGATCTTCAACGAAGCGCAGGAGCCGGTGAAGCTGGTGGGCATCTGCCAGGACATCACCGAACGCAAGCAGGCGGAAATGCAGCTCCGGCAAAGCGAGGAACGCTTCCAAATCGCCGCTCGCGCCACCAACGACATGATCTGGGAGTGGGACCTGGCAACCGACTCTGTGTGGTGGAACCAGGGCGCGACCACACTGTTCGGTTATCCCCCCGGAGAAGTGCGCTCCGACCTGGCCTGGTGGGCTGAGCATATCCACCCGGAGGATGTGGGGCGCGTAATGACTCGCATTCTCACCGCGGCGAAAAGCGGAGAGGGCTTCTGGTCCGATGAGTACCGTTTCCAGCGCGGGGACGGCTCGTACGCAGACGTGTTCGACCGCGGCTATGTTGTTGCCGGCATCGACGGAACACCCATCCGGATGATCGGCGCCATGATCGATATCACCGGGCGCAAGCGCGCGATGGAAGTATTGGAAGAGAGGGTGGCCGCGCGCACGGCCGAACTGCATGAAATAAACCGGGAACTGCACAGTGAAATCGCCCAACGCAGGCGCGCGGAGGAAATGTTGCGGGCCCGGAACGAAGAATTGAAGGGCTTCGCCTACACCGTATCTCACGATTTGAAGGCCCCTCTGCGGGGTATTGCCGGCTACGCCCAGGAACTGGACCGCCGGCACCGCGCCGGGCTTGCCGACCGCGCGCTCTTCTGCATCACGCAAATCCGCTCGGCCGTCAATACTCTCGACCGCCTCATCGACGATCTGCTGCAGTACGCCCGTCTGGATGCGGAGATTCCCGCCTACACCCAGGTTGATCTGGCCGCAATGGTAGAGGGTATTCTCCGGCACCGCAACCCGGAAATCACGGAACAAGGTGTGGAAGTGACACTGGATATTTCACCGGCAAGCGCCGGCGCATGGGAACGCGGCTTGCTGCAGATTCTGACCAATCTCATCGACAATGCCCTCAAGTACAGCCGGAACGCCAAGCCGCCCCGAGTTGCGGTCACCGCGCGGCAGAGTCCGGGTGTTCTTCACATTGTGGTCTCGGACAACGGCATCGGTTTCGACATGAAGTACCACGATCGTATCTTCGGGCTGTTCAACCGGCTGGTCCTGCCGGAGGAGTTTGAAGGCACGGGGGCCGGACTGGCTATTGTCAAGAAACTGGTTGACAAGTGGGGCGGGAAGATTTGGGCCGAATCGGAGCCCGGCTCGGGAGCAGCCTTCTTTCTGGACTTGCCCACCGGCCGGCCGGCTGGTATGGAGGAGGCGGCATGAGTACGCCGGTGCGCCCGATTCTACTGGTCGAGGACAATCCGATGGACCTGGACCTTACCTGCGAGGCGTTCAGGGAACTCAGCGTAGTCAACCCGCTGATGACCTGCCGGGACGGCGAGGAAGCGCTGCGGTACATGGAGGAGCACAACTCGGCCACCGATGCGCGTGTGCCCGTCCTGGTGCTGCTGGACCTGCGCCTGCCGAAAGTCGACGGCATCGATGTGCTGCGGCAGTTCCGCAGCCATTCGATATGGAGGCAAGTCCCGGTCGTCGTGCTGACGACCTCGCGAGAGACTGAGGATATCGAGGCGGCTTACGCGCTTGGCGTCAACTCTTACATCGTCAAACCCGTTGATTCCACCGCTTTCGCCGAAGTAATCAGAACGATCAAAGTCTACTGGCTGCTTATCAATGAGCAGCCTTTCAGGGCAAGCGCGCCCTAGTTTATGAAAGAAAAGCTTCGAGTGCTTTACGCCGAGGACAATGCTTGCGATGCCGACCTGACCAGGGTTCACCTCGAGCTGAAAGCCCCCCACATCGAACTCGAAGTTGTGGATACGGGGCGTAAGTGCCTCACCCGCCTGGACGAAGCCAGCTACGACGTGTTGCTGCTGGACAACCGGCTGCCGGACATAGACGGCATCACCATCCTCCAGGAGTTGGCGAAAAAGAGCGGCGCTGCCCCGCCCACGGTGCTGGCGACTGCCGCCGGAGATGAGGCTTTGGTGGTCCAGGCGCTCCGCCTGGGAGCGTGCGATTACATCCCGAAACAGGGGAATTATCTCGAAAATCTGCCGGCAATTCTGGAAAGCGCGGCCGCAGACCGCAAGAGGCTGGAGGCGGAAAGGAACGCGGCGGTGATCCGGAGGCGGGTGCTCTACGTGGAACACGACCGCGCGGATATCGACCTGACGCTCCGGCACTTTGCCGAGACTGCCCCGCACTTCAGCGTGGAGGCTATCCGCTCCTCGGACACCGCCCTGACACTTGTGCGGCAAAACGGATTCGACCTCGTCCTTTCGGACCTCCGCATGCCGGACATGAGCGCGCTCGATCTGTTGCGCGAGCTTAAGCGCGGCGGTCCGGCGGTCCCGGTCATCGTGATCACCGGCCAGGGTGACGAAGCCGCCGCGCTGGCGGCCTTGAAACTGGGCGCATACGACTACATTGTCAAGCGGGACAACTACCTCACCCAACTGCCTTACGCGATTGAGAACGCTATCGCCCGCGCGCAGCTCGCGGAAAAGAACCGGCGCTTGCAGGCCGAACTGGCACGGCGCGAGGAGGCAGAGGCGGAGAAGGCGCGGCTGTTCAGTGATGTCCAGCGCCAGCGCGAGCGTTTGGCTGACATCATCGCGAGCGTGCCAGGAGTCGTCTGGGAGAGCTGGGGACCGCCGGATGATCCCAACCACAAGATGGCGTTTGTCAGCAGCTATGTGGAAACCATGCTGGGCTACAGCGTCCAGGAGTGGTTGTCCGAACCCGGCTTCTGGCATGGCGCCGTCCACGCGGAGGACCGCGAACGCGCGATCCGCGAAGCGTCAGATTTGTTCAGCAGCGGCAGGAATGGAGCTAGCCAGTTTCGCATGATTGCCAAAGACGGGCGCACCGTATGGGTTGAGGTCCGTTTTACCATCATTCCGGACGAAAACGGGAACCCCGCGGGTCTGCGCGGCGTAGCCGTGGACATCACCGCTGCGAAAGAAGCGGAACGGGCAAGAGCCTACTTGGAGGAACAGCTTCGTCATGCACAAAAGATGGATTCCATCGGCCGTCTGGCCGGAGGGATAGCCCACGATTTCAATAACCTTTTGACCACGATCAATGGTTACGCCGAACTGATGCTTCAGGAGCTTAGTCCCGAGGACCCCCTGCGCGACAGCCTGGAGGAGATCCGCAAGGCCGGGAACCTGGCCGCCGAGCTTACGCATCAGCTCCTGGCATTCAGCCGGGGGCAAATCATCCAGCCTCGCGACCTTGCTCTGAACTCCCTGATTCAAGAAGACACGAATCTGCTAAGGCGCGTGCTGGGAGAAGACATCGAGTTGACCACTGTCCTCGACCCGGAACTGGGATACGTGAAGGGCGACGAGGGGCAGATGCACCAGGTGATTCTCAATATCGCGGCGAATGCCAGGGATGCCATGCCCCATGGAGGCAGACTGGCTTTGGAGACCCAGAACTTCACTGTCTATGAGGACTTCGCGCAAACGCACCCTCCTTTGGAGCCGGGCGATTACGTCCTGCTGTCCATCAGCGATACCGGAATTGGAATGGATGCGGAAACCAGGAGCCGCATTTTCGAGCCGTTTTTCACCACGAAGGCAAAAGGGAAAGGAACCGGCCTGGGACTCTCGATCGTCTACGGCATCGTCCGGCAAAGCGGAGGCTCCATATTTGTCGACAGCCAGCCGGGCGCCGGCACAACCTTCAGAGTCTTCCTGCCCAGGGTCGCAAAACCCGCTTGCCGGACGGCCGAAACCCGAACCGAACCCGAGACTTCCCGAGGGTCGGAAACCCTTCTCGTCGTCGAAGACGATGACACGGTGCGGCGCCTGACCTGCCACGTGCTGCGCGAACACGGATACAGCTTGATCGAGGCGGCTAACGGGAGGGAGGCGCTGCTGGCCAGCGAAAGGCATACTGGTCCAATCCCCCTCATGATTACGGACATCGTAATGCCCTACATGAGCGGCTGGGAACTGGCCGACCGGCTGCGCAGCCAGCGCCCCGAAATGCGCGTGCTTTACATGTCAGGGTATACGGGCGACGCCATCCATCGCCGCGGACCTTTGGGGCCCGGCATGTTCTTTCTCCAAAAGCCTTTTGTAGGAAGAGAGCTCGCGCAGACCGTACGCCAGATCCTGGATCAGCGCGAATAGATGGCGCCGGCTTTGACGGGCCGCTCTAGCGGACGACCCCGGCCAGCGGGCTGCTCGCCGAAGCGTAGAGCCTCTTCGGCATCCGCCCGGCTTTGAACGCCAGCCGCCCCGCTTCCACCGCCAGCTTCATGGCTACGGCCATCTGCTCCGAATTCTCCGCCTCGGCGATAGCCGTGTTCATCAGCACCCCGTCGTAGCCCAGTTCCATGGCGATTGCCGCGTCCGACGCCGTGCCCACGCCGGCATCAACAATCAGCGGAACCTCGGTGATCATCTCGCGAAGTATCCGCAGGTTCGCCACGTTCTGTATCCCCATCCCAGAGCCGATCGGCGCGCCGAGCGGCATCACGGCTGCGGCGCCGGCATCGATGAGCCGCCGCGCGTTCACCAGATCGTCATTCGTGTAGGGGAGGACGACAAAACCTTCCTTGACAAGCACGCGGGTGGCCTCCAGCAGGCCTGCATTGTCCGGAAACAGCGTTTTCTGGTCCCCGATTACTTCCAGCTTGATCCAGTTGGAGAGCCCCACTTCACGCGCCAGCCTCGCGGTACGGATCGCCTCGTCCGCCGTATAGCATCCCGCGGTGTTCGGCAGAATGAAGAACTTATCCCGGTCGATGTAGTCCAGCAGCGACTCCTTGGAGCGGTCGGTCAAATTGACGCGCCGTACGGCTACCGTAACCATGTCGGCGCCGGTCGCCTCGAGGCAGCGGGCCATCTCCTGGAAAGTGCGGTACTTACCCGTACCGACGATCAGACGCGAGCGGAACTCCCGTCCCGCTATGGTGAGTGTTTCAGACATAAATTTTATTCTAGACACAACACGGGCCCGGGCACGCGCGGCGCCAGCGCCAGGAACGGAAACGCAATCCGGACAAGCGCGTAGACGCGCTGCTTCCACAATTACGGTCAAAACAGGCAAAATTCAGCTGAATTTTTCCTTGTTGTTTACGAATTACCGCGCGGTGTTTAATATTAAGGGGCTATTGATTCCCGCAGAGGTAGGCTAGATTCGGTTTTAAGAGGTCCGAAAATGGCGAAATCCGGAATATTCCAATCGGACGCGGGCGCTGTACTCGTATCGATAGCCGCCGAGGGGCTGCGGCGGCAGATCGTGGAATTCTTGAGTCATTGCGGGCTTCGGGTCCTGGAAGCGGGCGCCGGGCACGAGACGCCGCAAGCCCCTGAACAAAGTTGCTCAATCGGCCTGCTGATCGCCGACGCCCGCGTTCACGAGGCTCCGAAACTGGTGCGGGAAGCTGCCCGCCACCACCCGGACATCCAACTCTTAGTGATCTCGGGCGACCCTCCGTGGATCAACCGCGAACTCGTCCCCGACCCGTGCATTCATTTCATCGAGAAGCCATTCTCCTGGTGCGAACTCGGCGACGAAGTCGCCGGGATCCTTGGGGTGGCCGCCTTTGCCGCACAGCAGCAGCGCTGCACCGAAGCACGAGCGGCGCGCGCCGCTTAATCGTCAATTTCCGCCTGCCGTATCTTCCGGAACCAGGACCTCCTCGGAGGTTCCCGCGGTGTTGGAAAGCGTTACGTAAATCGCTCCAATTGCGTCCGCGCTGCCCTGCAACGTAAAGGGTTGCACGATCGTAAACTGGCTGCCGAATAGCCTTGAGGCGGGATCCTCGTACCACTGCCGCGCTGACTCGGCGAGCGGAAGAGTTGCCGTCGTTGTGCGAAGATTGCTCCCGCTCGCCGGCGTAAACCGGAAAGACGCCTGTGTCAGATCGCGTGAGGGCGAATATCCCGTTATCCAGATTTCGAAACCGGTCGCCGTGGTGACCTTCTTCAAACTCCGGATCACAGGGGCGGAACGCGGGACCCTGAGCGTGCGGACGGGCGCCGGGGAAGGTGTGGCGTCCACGCCGCCAGCCCTTAGGACCGCCGAAACAGTGATCGTACCGGCCACGCTGCCCGTCTGTAGCGCGATCTGGGGCGCAGGCAGATTCACCTGCGTGGAGTTCGCCGGAATGCTGAAGTCCACGGTGCGGCCTCCAGTTGAAAACTGGATCGCGGGATCGTCGCCGGGCACGATGGCGTCCGGCGTGAACGTCAACACGAGCTGGCCCGTGAGCGGAAGCGAATACGGCGCCTCGATGCTCACACTTACCTGCGGCTGGGCGAGCGGTCCGGCCGTCTCCGGCAGCCCGGTGATTGCCACTGCGGGCGGCGCGACCAGCCCGATGTGCAGGGTTGCGGTAGCCGTGGCGGCTCCTCCCGCGGCATCGGCGGCGCGAAGAGTGAATTCGTAGTCGCCGGCGGCCTGCGGAGTTCCGCTAATCAGGCCTTGGGCGCCGTCGAGCACCAGTCCCGCCGGAAGCGTTCCCCCCACCACCGACCAGGTATAGGGCGCGACGCCGCCTTGCGCGCTCAACTGGTGGGAATAGGGCTCTCCTGCGGTTCCCGGCGGTAGCGGTGACACATTCGCGATGGCGATTGCCGGCGCGATGGTGATGGCGAGGATTTTGAAAGCCGCGGCGGACAGCGAGTCGCGTACCTGCACGGTGAATTCAAACGTCCCGGTTGCCGATGGCGTGCCGGTGATGATTCCCGCGGCGGCATCCAGTGTCAGGCCCGGAGGAAGCGCGCCTGCCGCGATCGCCCAGGTATACGGCGACGTGCCCGCTGTCGCGCTGAGCGATTGCGTATACGGCACGCCGACGGCGCCGGAAGCAAGCGGGCTCGCCGTTGCGATGGAAAGCGCCGATACGACCGTGATCGTGAACGGTTTGGAAACCGAGGAGCCGGCGGTATCCCTGACCTGTACGGTGAAATCGAAGGTGCCGCCAACCAACGGGGTGCCGCTCAGCACGCCGGTCCTTGGATCGAGGCTCAGGCCGCTGGGCACGGCGCCGGAAACAACGGACCACTCATAAGGCGGCGCGCCCGCCAGCGCCGCAAGCGCCTGAGAATACTGTGTCCCGACGGCCGCGGCGGGAAGCGGCGAGGTACTCGTGATCGTCAGGCCGGGGTTGATCTTGACCGAGAATGTGCCGCTCTCGGACCCGCCCGCTTTGTCTGTGACCCGTGCCGAAAAGCTGTAATTCCCCTCGGCGGTGGGATTACCGGAGATCGCGTTGTCCGCCAGAGTCAGGCCGGGCGGAAGCGAGCCTCCGGTGATCTCCCAGAAATAAGGCGGCTCCCCTCCGGCCGCCATCAGATTGTAGCGATAAGGGGCATGCACAGCCCCGGCGGGTAGCACGTTCGGGCTGGCGATTTGCAACGCAGACTCAATGGTTATCGTGAAGGCCTTGGTTGCGGTTTCTCCGGCGCTGTCCTTCACCTGGAGAGTAAACCGCGCCGTGCCGCCGTCGGTAGGCGTGCCCATAATCTGGCCCGCTCCAAGCGTCAGGCCGGCGGGGAGCGTACCCGAAATTACCGACCACGAATAGGGCGGCGTGCCTCCCGTAGCCGTCACCGTCTGGCTGTAGGGTGCGCCGGTCCGCCCGTCGGGCAGTGAGCCCGTTGAGATGGCCAGCGGCGGCGCCTTGGGTTCAATCAGGATGCTCAGAGCTTTCACCGCCGAAGCCCCCGCGGAATCCGAAACGCGGAGTGTGAAGTCTCGCGTCCCCCCGGAAGCCGGCGTTCCGGAGATTTGCGAGCCTTTGAGGCTCAGTCCCGCGGGAAGCGCGCCCGAGGCTATGGACCAGGTATAAGGCGGGCTTCCCCCGATGGCCTCGAGCTGGGCTGAGTACTCCGAGCCGGCTTTGCCTGTGGGGAGCGCGCCCGTGGTGATCGTCAGGGCGGGCGCCACGTTGATCACGAGATCCTTTGTGGCCGATGCGGACGAGCTGTCGGTGACTTCCACGGTCACCGGAAACGTCCCCGCCTGCGCCGGAGTCCCCTCGATCCCGCCCGAACCGATGCCGAGGCCAGCTGGCAGCCCCGAAGCGGACCACGAATACGGAGGGACGCCCCCTTGAGCAAGCAGGGGCGCAGAATACGGCAGACCCACCATCCCCGCCGGCAGCGAAGCCGTGGCGACCACCAGCGGACCCACCTCTGGAGCCGTACGGATTCTGATCCGGAAGGACGCGGTGTCCGAGTCGCCCCTGGAATCGGTGACCCGGACCACGAAGTCAAAGACCCCGGCCACTTCAGGGATACCCGTAATGGCGCCGGTGATCAGTTCAAGGCTCAAGCCCGGAGGGAGATCGCCGGAGACAGTCCAGCGATAGAGCGGCCGGCCGCCTCTCACGTCGAGCGAAGCTGAGTAAGGTACGCCCACCCTGCCGTCGGGCAAGGAGTTCGTGGCAATTTTGACGTCGGCTCTCGCGAGCTGAAGCGTCCCGGATGGGGCCAACGCCAGCGCAGCCGCCAGGAGAAACATGCCGCGCCTCATGGCTGTTCCTCCTGCGGCGGAGCAAAGTTATCTGGCGGAACGAAAAACACCCGTGCGCCGGGCGCGCCGCCGTCGAGAAACCACAGCGGACCCGGAGACGGCGCCGCCAGCCGGTAAACGGAACCGCCCAAAGGCTGAAGATCGCCTGGAGCGAACCCGCACTCGATCACCGAGGAGAAGCCCGCGGTGAGATCGGTCATAACGATGCCACGAGCATCCGCGGTTAACGCCCGCGATTTTTCTAGGCCGAGGACCGCGGCAGGTTTTTCCAAGCCGTCGCCGGCGGCCGCCGTCAAGGTGACTTCCGCGCGGCCGCCCGGATCCCGAATGAGGTACAGGCGGTCGTCCACATCGTCGGTTGCAAGCGCGTCGGAGCTTGCCGGGAGAAAGGCCAGCGCGGACGCCCGGCTCAGCGAAAGCGCGAGCCCCGGTTCCCGGCCGGACTCCAGGTAGTACACGATCCCCGCCGATTCATTGAGAAAGGCGGCCAGCGCGGCGCCGGAGTCGCTCACCGCAAGCGCGGTCAGTTCACCGGGAAAAAGCGAAAGGTCGAACTCTCCGCCCCGAGCCGTCCCGGCGCGCGGGAGAACGCGAAGCCTCGCACCGGCTGAGTAGTAAAGCGCCGCGGCATCCCCGCGCGGGCTGAAAAGAATGCGGTCCGGGCCGGGCGCACACTCGCAGCCCTCGGCCGTTCCGGATGGCAGGCTGACTGCCAGCACGCGGGAATCGGAGGCGGCAACCGCGAGCGCGAAGTCCTGCCGCGGCGAGATCACCGCCCGGACGATAGGTTCGCCGAGATCCAGCGGAGCGCCGAGCGTGGCCGCCCCCGGAATTCCCAGGATGGGCCGTATGGCCGCGGCGCCCGGGTCGAACACATATCCGAGCATGGGCCCCCGGATGGCAGGGCCGTGGGCCGGGGCCTGCCAGGCCAGCAGAATCAGAGCAGCGGCAAGCGGTCGCATGGCGTCAACGGGGCGGTCCGAAAACGGGACTGCCGGGGGTGATGACGGTGCCGCCCGCGGGCGCCGCCGCGCTGCTGTTTCCCCCGCCGCGCGTCGCGATCAGAACCCCAGTGAGCACACCCGCGGCCGCGCCGATGATAATCAGGGTTCTCTTGGAAATGCGGCGATCCGCCGGTGGCGCCACATTCGTCTGAGTCAGAACGGCGTGCCCCCTCCGGTCGCCGTGCACCGCGTCGATCCGGATCAGAAAGCGCCCGGCGACGTTGTTCGGGCGAAGCCCGTGGGCAGCCGCGCGGCCTTCCCCATCGGCCACGACGGTTTGCGAAGTCTGTCCGTTAGGGAACACGCCGCCCGCCCCTATATCGGGAAGCACAAAGGTGACCCGGGCGCCCGGCACTGGCCGGCCCGCCCTGTCCTCCACACGAACCGCGGGAGGCTTCGCCGTTGACTGGCGTATATTGTTGATGGCGCCTTGCCCTTCCAGCACCACGATTTTCAATTCGGCATCCGCCGCCAGGAGCGCGGAGCAAAGCACAAGCGCGGCGGTGCACAGAGCGGCACTTCGGATGTTTCCCAGCAGCATGCCATTTCCCCCAGAAAAAAGGCTGCGAACCGGAATGCATGGATGTACCACCCATCCCCTTTTGGGCGGCATGTTCCGCCCTACCCTTTACGCGGGCGGTATTGAGTTGGACTGCTTGTCTACATTGTAATCCGGGCGGAGCTCTCCAGGGTTGCCGCTCCAGGGGCAGGATAATGGCGCGAGCTTACCGCACGAAGACGGCGACGGAACGCGGACCCAGTGTGTAGCGTGCGTTGGTCACAGGCACGGGATCGTTGATGTCCTCAGGGCTGGGAAGGTTCGTGTCCACGACGCGCTGCCATCCTCCGGGGTTCCCGCCCTGAAAGTCAAACGTCAGCGGCTCCCACCATGCGTTGATCATCACGTAGATATCCTGATCGCCCACGGAGCCGCCCCGCAGCAGATAGGCCAGCGAATGCGAGTTGTAACTCAAGTCCGGAGGGCCGGAGGTTCCATACCATTCAATGTCGCTGCGCCAGAAGGTGCTGCGCCCGATCGAGGGGTGCGCTTTCCGGAACGCAATCATCTTTTTGAAGAACCGGAAGATGTCGGCGTTGCGCTCGAGAAGGTCCCAGTTCAGCCACGTGGTCTCGTTGTCCTGGTTGTAGGGATTGTTGTTGCCGCCCTGCGTGTTCATAAACTCATCGCCGGCCACAAACATAGGCGTGCCGTTGGCCAGCATCAGCAGGGTGCAGAAGTTCTTCACCTGGCGCTTGCGCAGGGCTAACACCTCGGCAGGGACGTTTTCGTCGCCTTCCCAGCCGCAGTTCCAACTGTAGTTCTCGTCGGTGCCGTCGGTGTTGTTGTGCCCGTTCGCCAGGTTGCGCTTGAAGTTGTACGAGACCAGGTCGTAGAGGCAGAAGCCGTCGTGCGAGCAGACGTAGTTCACGCTCTGGAAGGGACGGTAGCCGAACGCCCGCTCATCGGGAAACAAGTCGTCGCTGCCATAAAGCCTCGTCATCAGCGAGCCGATCATGCCGGGATCGCTCTTCACAAATCGCCGGATCTCGTCGCGAAACTTGCCGTTCCACTGAAACCACGTAATTCCCGGAAAGCTCTTTCCCAACTGGTACTCGCTCACATCCCAGGCTTCGGCGATGAGCCGCAGGTCCTCGAAAGCGGGGTCGCTCGTAATCTGGGAAATAACAGGCGGATCGTCATAATTGACGGAGCCGTCGCTGTTGCGCGTGAAGATGGACGCCAGATCGAAGCGGAACCCGTCCACGTGCATCTTCTCGGCCCAGAAGCGCATGCTGTCCACGATCATCTTTCGCACGTAGCGGTTCGCGCAGTGCAGCGTGTTTCCCGTGCCCGTGTCGTCGCGGTATCGCGAGCGGTCCTCGTGCAGGAGGTAGTAAGTGGAATTGTCGATACCGCGGAAGCTGTACGTGGGGCCGTTTTCGTCGCTCTCGGTGGTGTGGTTGTAAACCACGTCGAGCACGACCTCGATGCCGGCGGCATGCAGCGCTTTCACCATCTCGCGGAACTCATCGAGCTGCGCGCCGGGCGTGCGGTTCGACGAATAGGCATGGTGCGGCGAGAAAAAGTTCAGGGGCATGTAGCCCCAGTAGTTGCGCTCCTGCGGATCGTACTGGAACACGGGCAGCAGCTCCACAACGGTGACCCCCAGTTCCTTGAGGTAGGGAATTTTCTCGATCACACCGGCATAGGTACCGCGCTTCTCCGGCGTCACGCCCGAGTTGGCGCGCGCCGTGAACCCCTTCACGTGCATTTCGTAGATGACGGTATCGTGGCCGTGGCGCGGCCGCACGTCGTCTCCCCAGTCGAAGGGTTGTCCCTGAATCTCGATCACTCCCAGCGGCGCCCGCCCGTCGTTGGGTCCCGGCCGCGACGCCGCCATGCGGCTGTGATTGGGTGGGAAGTAGACCGCGTCCGCGTAGGGGTCGAGCAGGATTTTTTCCGGATCGAACCGGTGGCCCTGGGAAATGTCTGCCGGGCCTTCGATGCGGTAGGCGTAGTATTTAACCGCTTCCACCCTGCTGGCCGGCAGGCGGCAGTGCCAGATGCGCCCGGTCTTGTTCCCCGGATAGCGCATCTCGTACGTGTCCACCGGCGTCACCGGATCCGACTCGGAGTAAAGCAGCAGCGTAACCCTGGTGGCGTCCTTTGCATAGAGCGCGAAATTGTAAGCGTGTTCGGAGGGAACATAGGTAGCGCCCAGCGGCAAGGGCGAGCCTTCAATGGCCGCCCACGAGAACGGCTGAATTACGGGTTGCGCGCTAGTCATATCCGCCGAACATGAACAGCGAGATGTTTTCGTCGCTGGGATTCATCAGGCCGTGCAGATTGCCGCCCTTCAGCATAGCGAAATGCCCGGCCCTCAGAGTGCGGATTTCGAAGCACCGCTCGCGGTTAGGAAACTTGACCCAATCGCCCACAACCATGTAACCCTGCCCGTCCATCATGAAGAACACCTCCTGATTGTCGCGGTGCCGGTGCAGGCCGATTCCGCAGTTGGCCTTGAGGATGTGAAGGTCCATGTAATCGACGGCCATGAAGTTCTCGCGGCGCCCGTTGTGGTCCTTGCGGCCAAAGGCGTCAAAGTTCCAGAACTGGGGCGTGCGGCCTAGTTCATTGCGCCCGGCGTAGCGGCCATAGTTCGACATCAGGTTGCGGTACTCCAGGAATCCCACGCCGCCGTGCGGATTCGGGCTCGTGCCCACGCCCAGGAACGCATCCCAGCCGCGCAGAATCATGTTGAACTCGTAGACGTAGTTGTTGCCGTTCTGCGAGTCCCAGAAGCGCTCGGATTCGTCGGCCCAGGCCAGCTCGATGCGGAGCGGCAGCACGGGATGCATCGTGTTGTTGGGCGCCACAAAGACCGTGTACTGGTCTTCCAGCTTGCCCCGGTCGAAATCCGACAGCGCTCCCTGCACCAGATCGTTGCGGACCTGCAATTCGCCGCGGTCCATCGCGTCGCGCGCCTTGTCATCCAGCAGCGGGCGCAGGTCGGGGACCGGCGAATTCCACAGCTCGATATCGTAGCGGTCCGTGATGGGGTTGTAGGGCACCACCAGCGGCGAGGAAACCTGCGCGCCGTTGACCCTGATCCACAGCTTGATGCGCTGGCCGAGGCGATGGCCGGACATCTCCGAAAGAAGCGAGTCCGGCCCGCCGCGGTAGCTGGCGCGCAGGAAAGGCACGATGTTATTGCCGGCGACGGCCCACCCGCGCACCAGTTGCGTGTCGGTCAGCTCGAAATCGCGCACGTTCTGCTTCTGAAAATCGTTCTTGTTGTCCTGCTGCGTGGGGTCCAGAATCTGGAAGTCGCTGCCCGCCGGACCGTACAGCTCGAGCCTCCTGATCGGAAACAGGTACTGGAGTGAATTGGCCAGGTAACTCTGCCGCTCCGCGGCAAGCCCTGTCTTCTCCATGATGCTTAGCAGCTTCACGAGCGAGTTGCCGCTGTCGTAGTTTGGCGTCGTGGAGGGATCCACCTGAAAGACGCTATCGACGTGCGCCATCAACTGCGGTGAAGTTCCCTGCATCGGCGGCGAGGGAGGAACGCTTGTAGTGGCCATGGGCTGTCTCCTCTAGACTGTGTGATACAGGAAGGCCGCGAACTTCAGCGGCTCGTTGCCGTCATTGCGGATACCGTGCACGCCTCCGCTCTTGGTGTAGATCACCGTGCCAGGCTCCACTGGAAGGGCTTTGCACTTCAGCTTGCCCTGCATGTAGACGTCGCGCTCCACGGTCGGCAGGGAATCGGTGGAGGGATCGTCTCCCTCCGCCATGTACGCCGTGCCCTTGCCCTGGGTCACGAAATAAAGTTCCTCGGTTCCAATATGGCGGTGGATCCCCTCCACCTTGCCGGGAGGAATGGTGACCTCGTGGAAGAAGACCATCGAGCTGCCCAGCTCGCGCTGCACCAGCCAGCGCATCTCGATCACGTTGTCCGGCTTCGCATCGGGATTGCCGGGCTCCATCATAGCGTTCAAATAGCGCACCGGCTTCACGTCTTTCGCATGGAAGTACCACCCTCGCTGGAAATCGATGAGATAACACCTGTCCTCCACCGTGTTCTCCGGAGAGCTGGGCATATCGCTTCGCGGCTCTTGGTGCGTGCGGAGGAAGTTGTTGTCCCACTCAGGGTTCTGGATGGCGTAGCCGAAGGGCAGGTCGCGGTCGTTCTCACGGAAGGCGAGTTCCACGCGGCGGATGGCCTTCACGTCCCGCAGGGCGGGGCTGAACTCGCTCACCTTGATGATGGATCCGTTCTGGCCCATCATGTCCAGGACCGTGTAATCGTGGTGCTTGCCCAGCGGCGGCTCCAGCGTTTCCCAAATCTCCACCTGGTAGGCGTCCACCCACTTGTCGTAGATCAGTTTCACCGTCGCCTGCGCCTCGAGCGAAGGATCTTCGGGCAGCAGGTGCACCCAGGCGAGGACCTGGTCCCGAAGAAAGCGGTTCCGCTCGCGCGCAAGTTCCGTCAGACGGCTGGCGCGGTACTCGATGCGCAGAAAGTTGCACAGGTAAACGCCATCCATGTACACCTGGCCCTTGAGCACCGCGATGTCGAGCTGGTTGCGGACCTCGTGCACGTTGTAGCGGTAGCGCGGGCTGCGCGTGGCGTTGAGGTACTGGGCATGATAAATGCGGTCGGGATAGAAAACCACCTTGAACGTTTCGTTCTCCGGGTTGGTAAACCGGTCGCTGAAGACTTCGTCGAATCGTGGATCCACGTTTGTATCCTCCTCACCCGGCGGAGCCGGTTTTCTGCGCTAGAGCCGTGACAATAGGTGGTCGGCGACTCGAAACGAGTTCGCCTGTATGGTCAATGTGGGATTGGCTCCTCCGGAAGTGGGCATGAAGCTGCCGTCGGTGACGTATAGGTTGTCGAACTCCCACGCGCGGCAATTGGGGTCGAGCACCGAGTCATTGCGGTCCGTGCCGAAGCGCGCGCCGCCCAGAATGTGATTGGCGATGCGCGCCAGCCCGTTCTCTGCCTGGTAAACGCCCCCCTTTTCGAACACGGGGTAGTTGCCCCTGCCGCCGTCGCCGCCGAAGCGCAACACCCTCGCGCACTGCTCGGCGAATACGTCCATCAGATACTGGTCGTGGGGGTGCCACTCCTTGATGATGTACGCCACGTTGCGCCCCCACTTGTCCTTCACCGTGGGATGCAGCTCGATGCGGTTCGTTTTCAGCGGCACCTGGTTCGCCATGAAACTGACCGAGAGGCGCGTGCCGAAGTTCTCGTCGAAGAAGGAAGCCAGGCGCTCGCCGGTGAGCGATGTATCCTCGACGAACGCCTTCCAGATGGTGTCGATGTCCTGGCTGCCGTGCGTGCGCGCCAGGGAGATGGGCAGGCACTGGTCGGACGTGTTGTTGTAGATGGCGCCGCCCGCCCAGAGGCCGTTGGAGCGAATGAAATCCGGAGTGGCGCACGCATCGGTGGCCCAATCGCTATCCACGGAGAGCGATTTGTCGTAGCGCCCGGGCATGATCGCCTCAGCCCCGCCGAAGCAGTGCGTCAGGAAGTATTTGCCGAGAAGATCGTTCTGGTTGATGCGGCGGTCAAACTCCGCGCTCTCAAGCGCCGAGAGCTTCAGCAGCCGCACCGATTCGATCGCCGAGCACGCCACGACGATCAGCTTGCCCGACACTTCGCGGCGCTGGCCGCCGGCATCGAGATAGACGACCTTGGTGACGTTTCCCGAGCTGTCGCATTCGAGGTGGGTGACTGTGCAGTTGGGCCGCAACTCGAAGTTCGGCCGGCCGTAGATAGGCGCCAGCAGTGCAACCCAGGTGCTCGATTTCAAACCTAGCGGACAACCGTAGCGGTTCACGTATCCCGTTTTGGCGGCCTCGCCGCCTGGATAGGTGCGCCCGCTCGGCGGGTGGTCCTCGGTGATCACGGCCAGCGGGGTGCGGTAGCGCGGCATGCCGAGCGCATCCATGCCGATTTCGACGAAGCGGCTGATGGGATTGGGCGGCAGCGGCTTCTGGTAGACCTCGCGGCTGGCCGGTTTGAGCTGGTTCTGGCGGGTCCCGCTGATGCCTACGAGCTCCTCGGCCAGGGTGTAGTAGGGTTCCAGATCGTCGTAGGTGATCGGCCAGTCGCGCGCTTCGCGCTTCACATCGCCGTTGGGATCGTTGCGCAGCGCGGCGCCGTTTTCATTGAACGACTTCAGACGGAAGTCGAGTGGGGAGAAGCGCAGCGACACTCCGCCGTAAAGCTGGGTCCCGCCGCCGACACACTGCGCTGTGTAGCCCTCCAGCGTGGCGCGGTCACGGCCGTCGGCATCGCGGTAGATATGCGGCTCGTCATTCAGGTCCGGCTCGACGTGGCTGGAGTAATACGATTCGCCCCAGTTCGCCGCTCCCTCCACGCGAATGATTTTTTCCGGGCCGGTAGCGAACAACTCGTCGCGTTTGAAGTCGCTCAGGCCGCTGGTCTGATCCTGCGTGCGGAAAAGCGGCCCCTTTTCGAGCATGAGCACGTTCTTGCCGGCCTTCACCAGCATGTTGGCAATCGGCGCGCCGCCGGCGCCGCTGCCAATCACCACGACATCGTATCCGTTCGCCATTGTTCGCTCCTACCCGCGGTACTGCTGGTCGGTTCCCAGCGGCGGTTCCTGCACCCGCCTCCAGTCAAATAGCGTCGCGCCCGTCTCCGGGTCGCGGTAGCGTTCGCTCAGATAGACCCAGCCGCTCGCTGCGGCGTTGCCGCCGTATTTGGGATGCGCGAAGGCGCCCGTGATGGCGTGCCGCCGCAACAACTGGAGAAAGAACCGCGGATTCTGGTACGCTCCGTAATCCCATCCGGGCACGTTCCCCGACGCCATCTGGTTGTACAGCTCGATGTACATCTCCTTGGACATCAGGCGCGGCTCCACGAACGGATTGCGCATGCGGAGCAGGCGGTTGATGATTTCGAGGCAGATCTTGTAGTCGATCAGGCGATGGTTCTCTTCGCGGGCAACCAGCTTGTCGATGAAATTGGCGATGCCCACGCTTTCATCGAAACGGTAGGCGATGGGATACTGCGATTCCCTCGCCGCCCTGTCCAGCTGCTGGTAATACCGATCGAGAAAACGCTGCCCCTCGACGGTGCGGAAGGGGAGGATGTGGTCCGTCAGCCGCTCTAGTATGTCCATTTCCCAGGGCTCGAACGAGAGCCGCTGGGTGCAGCCGTGTGTGAAGAAGCGCGACCACACCCTGCCGTTGTCGGCGACCGCGGTTTGCGGATTGATCGGGTCGAGCTCCTGCCGCCCGTCCACAACGTACCGATACGTATGGACTTCGCCCTTGGGCACCATCACCGTGACGGCGAAATAAGGCGTGCCGCCAATGCGGCGCAAAGGGATCTCTTGATAAAGCGGGGCGAACGTGCCCACGACGGAAACGCTCCCCGGCTGCGTGCCGTCAAATGTGCGGTATACAAACGTAACTTCGTTCCAGTGGTAAGATTCCTCCGGATCCGCCGGATCGTAATAGCCGTCTATGACGGGGAAACGCCAGGATTCGCAGATGCGCGCGCGCGGGTCGCCTTGAGGAAACTGCCCGTAGTTATGCCGCTCATCAACGTTCGCGCGGGCCAGATATTTTGTAGTGTGATTCAGGACGTAAGTGTCGTCTTTTTGGACAACGGTGCCGCTTTCAAAAGCGCGCCGCACCGCGGGCGCCAATGCTGTTCCCATAGCCCCTCTTGCGGTTCTTTTTTTGAGGCCCCCCGGCGGCGCGGAGGCTTCGGCCGCGCGTTCCAGCGCGCCAGCCTCGGTCCAAAAACCTAAGTTACCCTCTTGAGATGCTAATCACGAATTATAACGGTGACTTTCGACACCGGCAAGCGGCAAACCAGTTAATTCACGAGTTCATTCCGAAAATGCCATATCGCATCACTTAGCGAGACTTAGTGAGCGCACGAGAAAAAGGGAAGAAGCTCAAGTTATCGTAGATCGGCAGCGACGCCCGCCAGGGTTGCCGCCCCGCCCGCGGCATCGCTACAGTGGAACCAGAAGCACTCTTCAGGGGCATGGCGCCAGCGCAGCATGACAGCGAAACCCGTGTGTGGAGTGTCGAGGGACACGCCATCCGGGTAGTGTATTGGGCCTCGGTTCTCGAAGAGATCCGTGCGGAGGCGGTGGCCGGCTACTGCAAATTTCCCCGCGGTGGGGTGGAAGTGGGCGGCATCCTGTTTGGGCGGCTTGAGGATGGCGTCACGCGTATTTTGGCGTTCCGGCCTGTGCCCTGCGAGTACAAGTTCGGGCCCTCGTACCGGCTTTCCGAAAGAGACGGCCAGGCATTCGCGGATGCGCTTCGCGCGCTTGAGACCGATCCGCTGCTGGCGGGACTGGAGCCGGTAGGTTGGTATGTGTCTCACACGCGAAGCGAGGTCTGCCTCTCCGAGCAGGATCTGGAACTTCACAACCGGCACTTTCCCAAAGCCGGGCAGGTGGCGCTGGTTGTAAGGCCGGAATCGTTCGGGACGTCCCGGGCGGGGTTTTTCTTCCGCGAAGCGAACGGAAAGATCCGCTGCGAGTCGAGCTACGGCGAGTTCGCCCTGCCGGTGAGGGCAACAAAAAAACGGAGCGCGGCGCGAGAGGTGATAACGCCGGAAAACGCTCCGGCTCCGCGTGCGGAAACAACCATTTCGAAACGCGACCGCGCGCGTCCTGCGCGTGCGCGAGTAAACCGGCGGCGGTTTTTGCTGTGGGGAGCGGTGGCAGTCCCGGTGCTCGCCGTCATCGCGATGACCTCAGCGCTGATGTTGCGGGAGCGCAAACAACCGGCTTCGCAATCGCTGGCCCTGAGCGCGCTCGATGTGAACGGACAGCTCCAGATCGCCTGGGACCGCATGGCCGCCCCGGTGCTTCAGGCCGCAGGCGGATCGCTGGAAATCGTGGATGGCGGCAAGAGGGTCGTCCTCCCGTTTAACGCGGCGGCGCTCAGGCGCGGAAGCGTCACTTATACCCGGAAGTCGGGGCTCGTAGAAGTGCGCCTGATTGTGAATCCGCCGGACGGAAAACCGGTGCAGGAGTTGGTGAGATTCGTCGGCGCTATGCCCACCGCGAAGCCGAAGCAGGAGGCGAGCCCCCGGAAGCCCGTAAGAGAGCCGGCAGCCGAGAAGCCCAAACCGGCTCCGCGGCCGCCGCGCCGTGGCAGGAGAGGCCGGCAGCGGTCGGAACTGCTCGAATCGCCGCCACGGTCAGAGCAAACCAAGGTGTTGGAGTTGGCAAACCTGCGGCCTCATAGGGCGGCGGCTCCGGCGCTCGGAGAGCCTCCTTCGCTTCCTTCCGCCTCCGCCCAATTGCCGGCGGCTCCCGCGCCGCTTCCAACGGCGCCGCTCACCGCCGCCGCGCCACAGCGGCCCGCGCCGTCAAGACCAGCCTACCGGGGACCGGTTTCCGGACGGCTGATCTGGACGGGGTTGCTCCGGCGCGGCCAGGCCCTTTCGATCAACGGAAGAACCGCTTCAACCGGCTACGTGACGGGAGAATTGCCCGGCGTGCCGGTTCGTGTCAGCGCCTATCCGGCTGAGTTGTCGGACAACGGGCTGGTCGTGTACACTTCGAAGGCGCTGGCGGCGCAGAGGGAACCGCCCGGCCCGCGGAACGGCTGGAATCTTACGCGCTACGCTTTGGATCCTGAGCGCGCGGCGCGGGTGCTGGTGACAGAACCACCATCCGCGCAGACTGGCTGGCGGAAACTGACACTACGCGGGGACAATGCGCCGGTTGCCGTGATCGTCATCGACTGGAGAATTGCCGATTAGCGCATGATTTCGCGGGTTGAAGTGGAGTGTTACGCGGGATACAAGGCCGATGAGCGCCCTGTGCGCTTCTATCTCGGGCAGCGCGAGTACAGGGTCGTCGAGGTCGTCGACCAATGGTACAGCCCAAGCGCCACTTACTTCAGAGTCCGCGGCGAAGACGGACACCTTTACGTGCTGCGCCACAGCATCGACCCCGCGGACGAGTGGACGCTGGAATCATTTCGCCGCGGGTGAAAGTTTCACAACTGGATCAGAGCGGGATCGGTTCCCAAATGGGTCCCCGATGCCGGACGAAGAACTATTGAACGGCTTCACGGTCCACTAACGCAGCCCTCCATCGCCTTAGCTTGCCGGGCGGCATCCTGGTCTCTTTGTTGCTGCGAGTAAATTCTGATTAGTAAGTAGTGCAAGCGGCACTCGCGCGAAAAAGCCTGTGCCTGTTCCAGAACCCGGGCAGCGGAATCGAGTTGTCCCGAGTGGTACAGCGCCCGGGCAAGTTCAAAGTGGGTGTTTGCTGAGGCGGGATTGAGCTCCATGGCTTTTTTCAGCATTTGCACACTCTCGGCCAGCTTGCCCTGTTTGTGCAAAAAGACTCCGTACGCTAAGTACGGCCCGTATTCGCTGCCGGCAAGCTCGATAGCCCGCCGGTATGCCTGCTCTGCTTCGTCAAACCGGAGGAGCGCGTCATAGGCCAGACCCAGATTCGCGTAGATCCGGCTCTGTTCACTTCCCAGTTCTCGCGCTCGCTGGAACGCCTCAATTGCTTTCTCGAACCGTTGCTCCGCGTAGTATGCACGTCCGGAGAAGTACCAGGCCTCCCGGTCTTTCGGATTGATTTTGATGGCCTGCCGGAACGCTTCCTAGGCGTGCGACCATTCTTCCTTGCTGGCATGGATGCGTCCAATCAGCACGAAGGCCCGGGCGTACCGGCGATCCAGACTCAGCGCCCTCCGGGCTTCCTCGAGCGCTTCTTCAGGGCGGTTCAGGTTAAGGAGGGCTGCGCCGAGAAACACTCTTACGTCGGCGCGGTCGCGGTATAACTCAAGATACTTCCGGTATGAAGTTACGGCTTCCTCCGAACGCAACGCAAGATAGTGTGCATTCGCTTCCTGAAGCAGGCGCGACTCTTCATCGCTTTGCAGCGCGAGCAGGGCAGCGGCTGCCGTTTGAAGCGCGACGATTGCGCTGAATCGAACAACCTTCATACCACTCTGTCCCGTCTGAACGGGCGCGCTCGCTGCGAGCGCCGGCTGCCCCGCATTCACCGCCGGAGGCTAACTACTCGTAAGGGATGTTCAGCGCCTGCATCAAGCCTTTGGTGTAGCCGATTGCAAAGATGTGCCCCAACATGGCATATCCAGGCCTCTTGTCCGGATCTTCGCCCTCCATGGCCGGCGCGTGGTCGGTGCGCATGGGTCCGACGAATCCACCTCTCACGTAGCACTGCAGCATTCTGGCCATATCCGTCGGGCCGTCGTCGTGGAAGGTCTCGTGGTAGCGGGTGTCCGCCGTGCCTTCCACATCGCGGAAATGGACGAACTGAATCTTGCCTCTCTCGGCGAACTCGGTGGCCACCGAATAGATATCTTCACCCGGCGCGTACTTCATCGACCGGAAATTCCCCTGGCAGAAGCTGACACCGTTATACGGACTGTCCGCAATCGCAAACAAACGCCGGTAGGCGGCCGGGCTGATCATGATCTGGGCGGAACCGCGATACGGAGACACCGAAGGATCGTTGGGATGGTACCCCATCTTCACCTTTGCCTTCTCGCATACCGGGATGATCCGCTGGATGAACCAGGTCAGCGATTCCCAGAGCTGATCTTCAGTAAGTATTTCCCTCGCAGGGGGAAGCTTTTTCGATTCCTCGTAATCATGTGCGGTTGTGACGGCTCCCCCGCGCAGAATCACTTTCCCGGTTCGCGCTCCACCTTGGCCGAAGTTGTAGCAAAGAACCGGAATGCCGACCTTGCCCATGGCCTCGATGAAGGCGATCCAGTCCTTCAGCTCCTCTTCGCGGCCGGGCGTACCCCGCCTTATGTTGTCGGAGGGAACCGGCGTCATGGTTTCGTAAACGGCTACTTTGAATCCAGCTTCAGCCCATTGCTCCTTATGCTTCTGCATGGCGGCCGCATACTGATCGCGGCTTAGTCCCCTCACCGACGGCGTTGAGACGACATGCTTGACGCCCATCTGCAGGCAGAGTTTTATGCGGTCGGGCTCATTCAGGCTGAGTACGTGCGCCAGAATGATTTTTCCCTGCCGCATCGCAGACGCTCTTTCCGGCAGGGAGACAGCCGCGCTCGCGCCGGCGGCGACCGCGGCGCTCTTCTTGAACCACGAGCGGCGTGTTACCTGTCCCATCTTTTAAGAACGCTCCTTTCGTCCGACAAAAAGTGAAAAATGTTTGCAGCCCTCGGCGGCCGTAAACTCGACCGCACAGGCGCTTTATGTTCGTGCCAGTTTACCGCTTTTCAGGAATCCAGCACACAACGCAAAGTGCGGATGCCGAAACGCGGCAGCGCCAGCGTCACCTCGTACCGGCCGCCGGCGGCGCTCCGCACAGGGAGTTGCCGGACGACGCGGCCGTCCAGTTCCACAAGCTGCACGCTGGCCGGCTTGATTCCGAAGGAGATCGTGCGGTTGCCGTCGCTGCCCTCGGCATTGAACAGGCGTACAAGCAGGTTCCTGCCTTCGACGAGCAGCGTAGGAATCTCGATTCCACCCCCGCTTACACTCACCAATGAGCGGCTTGCGCTCGCATCGGGTTCTCCGTTCACAATCTGCGCCAGCAGCGGCTCATTCCAACGTTGGTTTTCGGCTGACAAATGGGCTTCGTCCCACCTGCCGCGGTGCGGGACGACGGCGTAGTTGACTTGCTGAGTTCCCCGCAACGGGCACTTCGCCCACCAAAAGCCGCCTTCCCACCCCCAGCCCATAACGAGTGCGAGAGGATGGTCGGGACCATGCGTGTAGGCGGTAGTGTGGTCGGAAAAGACCGCCAGGCCCGATTGCTGCTGCTCGTCAAACACATCCACCCAGTTCAAAATGATGTTGTGCTTGATCTCGTCCCAGCGCTGGAAGTAAGTGTCTTGATTTCGGCTCTTGCAGACATCGTAGGCGGCGTTCTTGTAAATCGACTGGTTTTTGAACGGGACCGGGAAGAAGGCCTGTAACTTCCACCGGCCGTCGTGGTGAGACCTGCGCCGTTCCCTCCGTCGGTCCTCCGGCTTGATGTCCCAGGGATCGCCGATCCACGTGTCCTGGTCGTAAATGAAGCGTGCGTTGAAGTCGATGCTGCGCCGGCCCTGCACCAGCGAAATCGTGGTCTGAAAGCGGCAGCCGCCGACCTGCCCGGACACCACGGCGCGAACCCGAACGGGTCCGTTCTCGGTAATGACGACGCTGGCCGAGCTGTCCGCGCTGCTGCACCATTTCTTCTCGGAGATGAAGTAGCCGCGATATTCGTTGAACAACCGCTCCGAAGATTGGTCGAAGAACTCCCGGCCGCCTTCTTTCACGACGACGCTGGTGATCGCCCCGCCCCGGTTGGGATCGATGCGTACACGGTACAGATCGGTTTCCAGCACAACAGTACCGTTGGCTTCCTTTCGCGCGGTAGCGCCTTGAGCATTCGCAGGCGGAGCCTCATCGTAAACCGGTTCGATTCGGTAGGACGCGTACCCCATCGCAGGGACTCGCGCGCGGAACAAGACCGTTGCCGCGTTCAGACTCTCGCCCGGGGCATAGCTGGGCACTCCGGCAGGCGAAGCTTCGCTTTGGCGCCTGTTACTCTGCCGCGAATTGTAGATGCGCGGCCGTACGAGCTGGCAGGGTATCTCCCGCCCGGCGGAATCGAAAACGCGGGCCCGGCGCGTGCCGATATCGCACGCCCAGTCCAACTCGACCAGGTCTTCGCGTTCCTCCGCCAGCGTGTTGAACACCCGAACTCCCTGCGATCTCAGCGGGATGGCCGGCGCCCGGTCAGCCCCGCGGGACATTGCCTCGGCGGAAGCCAGGATGATTTCATTGCTGATCTCTTCGGTCTCCATGGTTTGGGCTGCCGCCTGAAATGCCCAAGCCTGGCGTCCGCTTCGCGTGGTGGCGGTGATCCAGGCGTCGTGGTGCTGCGCCCAGAGCAATTGGTCCCACGCCCGCTGGAGCCGCTCCGCCGGGAACTGAGCTCCACCGAAGAGCACCGCCATCGATGCCATCTTCTCGGCCATCAATATGCGGTTTTCGGCCGCCCGCACCTGCTGTGCGAGCGTCTGGAGCGTCTTCTCTCCCCAAGGCAGTGTGACGAGAATGTCCTCCTGGCTGAAGCGCCACTGCTGCTGCGGCTTGCTCGCAATTCGTTTAAAGTACTCCCGCCAGGTCACGAAGCGGATATGGTCGCCCTTGACTTTAGGCCTGGCAGCCCAGCCGAGATCCTGGAAGCAGTTGCCCGTAGGGCGCAGAATTCCGTGCTGGACGCATTTCCGGGCGAACTCCGCCGAGCCGGTGACGGATTCCGTTTCCCATACGTTCAGCAGGTCTTCGCAGGCGTAGCGCGGCACCGCAGGTATGGAGGAGCCATCCGGCCCAACCCATTCCACCACCTCAGCGTCAAATCCCGCCGTGTAGCCTCCCCAAGCAGTCCCCGGATCTTTGAGCACCGCGGCGGTGAAACCGAGAGACAACAATATCTGCGGCAGGCAACTTGACCAGCAGGGTTCCTGCACCGCGTACGTTTCAATCACGGCGCGCGGAAAATGCTCGCGGATGATTTGCAGCCCCCGGGTAATCTGCCGGATGTTGCTCTCGCCGCCTATGGCCCAGCCGAACGGTTGGGAGAAGGTGCCATTGACGATCTCCGTCCTTGCGGTGACCGAATTGTCCTCCAGCAAGCGCTGGATTTCGCGGTAGGCTTGGGGGTCCTGCCTCCGCAGATCGGTCCAGGAAGCCGCTTCGATGTCGAAGGAGATCTTCCAGTCCGGCAGCGCGCGGAAGACGTTCAGAATGTCCCTCCAGGCGCCCGGAGGCATGTGGCCGCGGGAGCCGCCGTGATAACCATCCACGTAGTAGAGGGTAGGAGTCCGGGCGCTCTCCTGCGCCTGGCCGGTTGCTGTTCCGGATACTACCGCCGCCGCTCCGATATACTTCGTAAATTCACGCCGATTCATGAGTTGATCCCTTGCTTCACAAAAAGCGTGGGGCGGAGACAGGGCCTGCCGGCGCCCCCCCTGCAGGGGCCGGGGATGCCCGGCCCGCAAGGGTTTCTCCGCCCCACAGAAAGAGCTTCAGAATTCGATCGAAGCTCCAAGCTGAATGGTACGTCCGCTCTGTGCGCTGGTGACCATCCCGAAGTTCGAGCTTGTGATGTTCGTGTTCGGGTTGTTCCAGCGAACGAAGTTAAACGGGTTCTGTGCGTCGGCCCGCAGCACCGCGCGGAATCGCTCAGTGATCGGTGTCCGCTTGGAAAGGGAGATGGATTCGCTCTTGCCGGTAAAGCCGCGTACCCAGTCCAAGACTCTGGCGGTATTGCCGAGCTCGAAGGTAGCCGGTGCAGCGAATGCATTTCGGTTCAGGTAAACGTCCATTGCGGGATCGAATTCTCTCGGGTTTGTCGTCACATAGACGTCTCCTCCGACATAGTTGGCCCTGATGTTCGGAAATCCCAAAGCCGAGAGCGGGTTGCCCGACGTAATCGTAAGCGCGGCTCCGCTGGTGTACCGGCAGTATCCTGCGATCTGCCAGCCGCCCACGAGGTACTTCAAGAAGCCGTTGCTTGTCAGGTACCTCTTGCCGGGACCAAACGGCAGTTCATACGAGCCGCTGGCCACGAACACATGAGGCGGCCCTTGATTGCTGACCGAAACCTCGCCGTCCCGGTTCCTCGGATTCTGAACGGCGCCGTCGTTCGGCCCTAAATCGATCGGGCCGCCGTCGACATTGGTCATGTTCTTTGACCATGTGTAGAAGGCGAGCAGCGTCAATCCGTTCGAATACCGTTTCGTAACCTTGAGTTGGAGTGAGTTGTAACGCGAAATCCCATGGTTGCCCCACTCCTCGGTGACGTCGCGGTATTGGGGATACGGACGGAGCGCCTGCCCCACCGTTCTGATCGACTGGCTCGTGAACTCCTCGTAGGGAGGGGTGAAGCCTGCCGCGATGGCCGCGGGCGACAAGATGTCCTGGAACAGCAGATTCCCCAAAGACAGGTACTGGGGATCCAGCGTGTTCATGTTGGATTGCTGGCTCGACAGTATCAGATGCGTGGAGTGACTGCCAACATATGTGGCTTCGAAAGCAAGGTTCCGGGTCAGTTCGCGTTGAATGCTGAACGTCCAGGTCAGGATCTGCGGCATCCGCGAGGTGCCCGGGAGAATGGAACTGACATTCTGCCCGTTTTGGAAGGCAGGATCAATGAACGGCGCCCGCGGGAAATCATCCGGATATCCATCTGTGGTCCAGTTGTACACCGGGCCGTAGCCGGTGGAAGAACTGATGCTGTTGCCGTTCGTGAATCCATACGCGATGAGGCGTGTCCGGAAACCTGGCGCGTAGTATATACCGCCGGACGCGCGGACCACGGTTTTCGGAGTCGCCTGGTAGGCGATTCCGAGGCGCGGTCCAAAACCCTTGTACCAGCCGTCCGAAAGGGACCTGGACCCCGTGCGTCCCGGACCGTTGCCGGCGAAAACGAGCGCGCCGAGCCGGCCTCCAGCTTTCGGGTTGGGAATCGTCGGATCAAATCCGCTGGCCGTGCCGTTTGGCTCGAACGGAGCGGCATTGCCTTCCCAGCGGAGGCCGTACGAAAGCGTCAACTTATTGGTCATGCGCCACTCGTCTTGAGCAAAGACTCCGAAAGAGCGATAGCGCGCGCCTCTGGCGTACGGCTCGCGCACGCCCGCGCTCGATAGTTCTCCGAGCAGGAAGCTCGCAAATGAACTGCCCCAAGCGGTGTATCGGGGAGCGTTAGGCTGGCTTGTGACCAGGTTGCTGAAGCTGAACGATCCGCTGCTCTGGAAGCCCTCGCGCGCGTTGGCATATTCCGGCCAGTAAGTTCCTCCAAATTTGATGGTGTGGCGCCCCTTGGTCCATGCCACCGTTTCGGTGAAGGTGATACGGCCGTTGGCGTTGGTAGAAAAATCGCCGCCGCCCATCCCTCTCGGCGAAGCGGTTCCTCCGCTGAAACCGATGACCGGGAACGCGCCCTGGTCCCAAAGCACGTTCTTAATGCCCAGTTTCTCGTTCCACCCCTGGAACTGCGTCAACTGTTGGGTCTGGTTATTGTACCGGTCAACGCCGATGGTGAAGTGGCTAAGCACGTTGGGGCGGACGATCCAGTCGTAATTGATCCGGCCCGTCCGGTCGTGGATGAACTTCGGATCCTGCGAGCCTTCCAGAGGGTTGTCCGCGCCATAGCCCTGTCCGGCGATCACTCGAGGGTTGTACTGATCGCTGTATGTGACCGAGATTTTGTGCGTGTCCGAAAAGCTGTGATCGATCTTCAGCGTGGAAACATAGTTGCGATATGTTCCCGAGCCGGTCCGGTTTCTGAAGTTGTTGATCTGCAAATCGGGAAGGTCCGGTTCCGGCATCAACGCAAGGATCTTCTGCGACACCGGGCTGATCCGGTGCGCCGGGATGCGGTTGTTGGGGAACTGGTCGCGAACAAAGCCTCCCTGCCCATCCGGCCTGGTGGTTGCGGGATCGAAAATCGGGATCACGGTGTTCGACGCGTCCACGAAATTGCTGAAGTCTCCCTGACGGAAGTCGTTGCGCGGCACGGTGAAGAGGCTGCCGCTTCGCGTGTTGGTGTAGTACACCAGTTGCTGGCCGAAGAAGAAGAAGGTCTTGTTCCTTCCGTCGTAAACCTTCGGAAGGTAAACCGGTCCGCCGAGCGTAAAGCCGCCCTCGTTATGGCGCACCATGTTTCGGCTCTGCTGAAAAAACGACCTCGCATTCAGCTTGTCGTTGTCGAAATAGTTGAACACGCTGCCGTGGACTTCGTTCGTGCCCGAGCGAATGGTGATGTTCGTAAACCAGCTTCCGGTTCTACCGTATTCGGCGTTGAAGGCGTTCGCCACCACGCTGAATTCGCCTACATGCTCCACTGCCGGCCCGTTCTCCTGAATTCCGCCGCGCACATTGCCCTGGCTCGCCGGAGCTCCGTCCAGAAATACTTCGGAGTTGCCCGGGTTGGCGCCGTTCACACGCGCTCCCCAGGTGGAAGCCGTGGTCACGCCGGGGAGGAATTGCAGGTAGGCGGTGATATCGCGCTTCCGGCCGACTGTAATCATCGGTAACTCCTGAATCTGCTTGGTCGTCATCTGGGAGGTAATCGTTGCCGTCGACGCGTCCAACATCGGCGCCACGGCGGTCACCTCGATGTGCTCAGTGGTCGATCCCACTTCCAGTTTGATGTCCGCCCGTACGTTCATCTGGGATTGCAGAATCAGGTTGTCGACCTGAGCAGGCCGGAACCCTGCTTTTTCCACCCGCACACGATAGGTGCCTAACGGAAGGTTGGCCGCGAAATACCGGCCGGCCTCGTTGGTCCGCAAACTAAATGAATTATTGGTTTCGATCTGGACAACCGTGACCACGGCGTCCGGGACGGACGCACCGGAGGCGTCCGTCACGATTCCTTCAATAGTCGCCCTGTCGGCCTGAGCGAGCAGGAGATTGCACGCCCCGATCAGGGCGATGAAAAGGAACAGTCGAAGACTGAACCTTAGCCTTAGAGATTCAAGGTCTTTCATCTTTGCCCTTTGCAGTCCCTTTCTGAGGCGCGGCAGCGCTTGGTCCAATGGCACTGCCGGCTTGCACAGCAAGACTCCTCATTAGGTGAGTACATGCGGGCAGCGTTTTTACTGACAACGAGGCGTGAAATCTTTTGAGGGGCCAGGAGTACTAAATGTTAATTTTGCGGGGGAAGTGGGCGTTGCAGAAGGGTAGCACGCTGTTGGCCGGCTGGCCGCCAGCGGTGGGCTCAGTACATTATGAAAGCACTATGCTTTACAAATACCTTTCCAAACGGCCGATAGGCTACTGGGCGGAATTTGCTGTGGATGCCACGACCTGCTTGGATTTCCGGCTCCTTGAGGCCCGCTTCTTTTCAACCGGAGGCTGCCTGTCGCTCTTTTTTAGCGCCGGCAGCACCATAGGAGTGACAAACTTCTTCTCTCCAAAATCGTCGAATTTGATAACGATGTGCTCTTCGTTACAGGAAAGAACCGTGCCGAAGCCAAACTTCAGGTGCTCAACCTGAGCGCCTTGTGGGTATGCTGTTCTGATTCCCATCGGTAATTATATGATAGCAAAGCAAGAACTAAAAGTCGAACCGGACTTTTGCCAAGGTTGAGCGTCGGAATTGCGCCGGTTTTTCACCCGCTGCTGTTTTCTCCTGGAAGGTCTTCCGCGAGCGCCGTTCAAGACTTTCCACTACGCCTCGTACACCCGTTCTCGGAAGGCGTGGCTGCAGGGGCGCTAGCTATTGGGAACGCCCAGACAATTGAGTCGTCGGGCCTTACTGCGGAAGTGATTGGGCTGCTGAGTTCGATCACGGATCGCGTGGTGGCAACACCGGCCCGCCCGCTTGATCCCGCCGCTCTGCTGCAACTTGCAGCCTGCCGTGCTTTCTCGGACCGCCGCGCCGGCTGATTTCGAGCCGGCTCCAAGGGAATCCGCATTGGAGTCAATCTCCTCAGGCAGCCAACAAAGACTGTCGTAGTGCTGGCGTTCAATGCGGCCTCTGATATGCCGGGGAATCCCAGTATTCTGGCTTTCTCAATTTGAAGCCGTTGGCTGTCTCGATTATCGGGGGCATTTGACATTGGCGGAGTGTTGCTCTGCTAATGCGGTAGCAACTCCCCGATACCTTAGCGAGCTCTTTCGATGCGCGGCCCGGCGGAAAGCACACCACTACTCGTTTCGCGGGAAACAAACAGTGGACGGCCTCTATAGCCGGACACAGATCACTATCCGCACTCACGAGCAGGGCCTTGTCGAACCGGTCCCGAAAAGCATCAACGAGCATTGCTACGGCGATGTTGACGTCGGTCTGTTTTTCGTTCTGGACTTCTGAGTGCCTCGCACAGTGCCGACACTTGAAGGGCGCGGACTGGTAGTTTCCGTACGTGATCGACAGCATCGAGCGGTCAAGGGTCTGGAGGGCCTCCAAATAGGCCGACTGCCGCTTTCGTTTGCTTTCTGGCTTAGCAACGCGTGAGGTGAAGTACCTGACGGCCCGGAGTTCCTGGTGAGGCTTGATGATTTTCTGCGAGAAACTGCACAAGTTCAACCACAGATACCGCCCGAGGCCGCTACCGCGAATGCCATAGTACAGGTTGAATCCATCGATATAGACAATCACCCTCTCCGGAGTCCGCTTGCCCGGCATCTTGACATTGCTCATCCGATTCTGTATAGTATAACTTCGTACATCCCCAGGGATAGCATCCCTGGCCCAACGCCCCGCTCCAAGCGGGGCGTTTCACTTTCCACGAACTAGGCGCCCTCCGGGGAGCGTCCCTATCGTCAGTCAGTTGCCGTCTGGAGGCCCCTTCCTCCGGTTCGGGGACTTGAGCAAATCCCCCGAAGTCTGAAGCCGCATTGAAACGCCTTAAGAACGGAATCAGGGACGCCGGCTCTCGCCGCGTTGGGCGGCGCCTTGCCGGGCCTCACGGGAGAGGGCGGCAACAATCGATTGCATCCGGCTGTCGATGGTCCTCCCTAGCCGCGCCAGATCATCGCTGGCCGGCTGGACCTGTAAGAGCTCTTGCAGCCGCGCCAGGCTGGCAAACAGATCGGAGGCCGATTGCTGCCAGTCCGGGGGAGCGGGGAGGCGCTCCGCGCGTGCGGCGGCCGGCATGCCGAGTTCCGAGTAGGCTTTGCGAGCCGCCTCTGCGTGTTCGCGCAGCATCAAGGCGAGCAAGCGCCGCGAGCCAGCCGACATCGACGAACTGCGTTCGCGCGGGAAACGAAGCGCCAGGCGTTCCATCGCCCAGGCGTGCCGGAGCGCGACGGCCAGCGGCCGGGAGTCTTCTGCCGGAAGTTGTATTCCAACGGGGGGAGCCTCGCGCAGGTCCGCGAGCGCACCCAGAACGTGCTCGATCGCTACGGGCGTGGTAAAGCCTTCCACCTGCGCGCCTGATTCGCCGGCCAGCTTCCAGATCCAGGTTCCATCGGAGTCCTGCGACACCCTGACCGCCTGCCCCAGGCAAGCTCCTGCTTTGTGAAGTGCGTAGTGGGCCTCGATCTCCGCAGAGGCGGGTTCGTTGTCTATATCGTCCGGCGCCGGCTGAGCCGGAAAAGCCGGCACTTCATCCCGTCGCGGGATGGCGGCCGTCGTGCCGGTAGCGGGAGTCAAATCGGGAGGATAAACAACCGAGGCGATCTCCGCCGGCCGGACCGGCCTGATGCTGGTTGTCTGCAGGCTAAATTCAACGGCTTGTTCGGGAGTCTCAAAGCGCAGCTTCTGAAGCCGGGGCCAGTAGTTGTGCGACTCCACTTCCACGGTGAGCACCGCCACCATCCGCCGCGACTTGCGCTCCGCCGTGATTCGGAAAAGAGGACTGCCCTGTTCATCATGAACTCGCTCAGCCCGCACGATGGTCCCGTCTTCAGCCGACCACGTGGAGATATCCGAAGCGAAAGAGATGGGGGTCCAGGAGCGGCTTTCCAGCCACTGCATGAATCCGGCTTCCAGTTGTTCCACCTCCAGGCCGTTGTCGGCCAGCGACACCAGCCTCACCGGTGTTTCCCGATGCGGAGACCGCCGGATTACGGATCGCGAAACGGCGGGGCGGTAGACGAACTCCTCGTCCACTGAGGGCCGCCACAGCGCGTGTTTGATGGCACCGCCGTTCTCGCTCAACCGGGACGCGAACTTTCCGCTGCCGCGATCGCACCAGATTTCCAGTTCCGTGCTGACCGCCTTCGCCACGGGCCGGATTTGGGCAATCTTTACCGAAAACTTCTGGTGAACGGGCTGTTCGTAGAGAGTGCGCTCCAGGACAGTGGTCTGCGCAATCACTTCAGCGGGGCGGAGCTGCCGGGACTGCCGCATCCACAGGAACCCGCCTCCCAGGCAGAGGATCAGGGCAGCCGCGAGGGCTCCCCGAACCGCCCATTGCGGGAATCGCGGGGAGGGAGACTCCGAAAAACCAACTTCGAAATCTTGCAGGCGCCGCTCCAGCCGCTGCTTTGCTTCCTTGCTCCACTCCGGCGGCGGAAACGGCCATTCATCCATCCTGGTGGTAAGCCGGTGGATCTGCTCTTCGTACTGGCTGAGGCGTGTCCGGCAACGCCAGCAGGATTTCAGGTGATTCTTCACACGGCGCTCGGTGAGGGCGGAGAGTTCCCCGTCAACGTGAAGCAGGAGTTCTTCGTCAGTGCAATGCACTGGTCAGCTCACCTCCCAAGCGCTTCGACGCCGCCTCGCCAGTTCCGGGTGGCGCGACGCGATTTGAAGTTTTTTCAGCGCGCGAGCCAGCAGGGTGCAGACGGACTTGGTGCTGATTCCCAACTGGCTGGCAATCTCACGGTACTTGAAAGATTGCATGCGCAGCAGAAGCGCCTCTTCCTCCCGGACACTCAGCACCGAAAGGTCGAGGGGAGCGCCTTCGTCGAATCCGGCAGCCACATCGGGCCAGCACGGTTGCGCCGCAATCAAATCCAGCTCCTCGGAAGGTTCAAGGTCCTCCGCTCGCCTCTCCAAGTACTGGGCGTGTTTCAAAACCTGGTTGCGAAGCGCGCCGAAAGTCCACGCCTTTAAATTGTCGATGCGTTTGCCTTTCCGGAGGGCGATGTAAAGGGCAAGAAAGACCTCCTGCACGAGGTCGTCCGCGATCTCGAAAGACCGCGTCATGCGAACGCCGTACCGCAGAAGAAACGGCGCCCATTCGTCAAACAAGCTGGCGACAAGTCTTGTTGCGTCTTCCTGCTTCATCCACGCCGGCCGGAATCGCGGTTGCGCTTCGAACCTTCACAGAGTATATCCCACCACGATGTCTCTTGTTGCTCCCTTCCGGAACAGGTCCGAACCGGATCTGATACACTCACGCAAGTGGGGCATCTCTGACCGGAGAACGCTTGCGGAGTTGCGCTTTGGGTCGAGCAGTGAGCCGCTATGAGCCAGCATTCCGAAAAACCTGGGCCGTCGCGTGGTTCACTGCCCTGATCGCGGCAGCGGTTTCGCACGCCCCTCTTCTTGCGCAAGCCGATCGGGCAACGATCGAGGGAATCGTCACCGACACGGACGCGGCGCCCATCGCGGGCGCGAGTATCCTGATTTTCCGCCTCGAAACCAACGACGAGATTTTGTTGTCGACAAACGAGTCCGGAAGGTATTTCGTCCCGAATCTCCCGTTGGGCACCTACCAGATCACGGCCGAAAAGGAAGGATTTCAGCGTGCGCGGCTCGACAAAGTGGTCCTCCACTCCCAGATGAGCGTGCGCGCCGACTTCAGGCTGGAGGTCGGTTCGATCACCACTCGCATCGAAGTCCACGCGGACGCGCCGATGCTCGACAACTCGACTCCGACACTGATGGCACAACTGTCAGCAAAACAGATCCACGATTCGCCCCTGATCACTGTCGGGCGCAAGAGGGACATCACATCCTTTCTCCAGCTCCTTCCCGGGGTGATGACCGCATCGACGTGGTCCGCACGCGTGAACGGGTCGAATCCGGGGAACACCGAGGTGTTTCTGGACGGCGCTCCGGCCAGCCAGGGAAACGCGCGCGGCGCAATCCAGGAGAACGGTCCGGCCGTGGAGCACGTCGGAGAGTTCAGTGTCGTGATGAACTCGTTCAACGCCGAGTACGGCAGAACGGGAAGCTGGTTTACCAACGTTGCCATCCGTTCCGGCACGAACGAAATACACGGCTCGGTGTTCGACTACCTCTGCAATGATGCTTTCAACGCGCGCTCCTTCTTTCAGGAGAAGCGGACGCTGGTCCGCCAGACCGAGGGAGGCTTCACGTTTGGCGGGCCTTTGATGCTGCCCAAGCTGTACAACGGCCGGGACAAGACGTTTATTTTCTTCGGGCAGCAGCTCGTGCGCTGGGACCAGTCCCGTACCGGCGGGCTTTTCACCGCGCCGCGAGAGGATTTTCGCCAGGGCGATTTCAGCAATTTCCTGGACGCGTCAAACAACGTGATCCCGATTTTCGACCCCGAAACCACACGTCCGGACGGCAAGGGCGGATTCGTCCGCGATCCGTTCCCGGATAACCGCATACCGTCGAGCCGCATCAGCCCGGTTTCGCAGCGCATTCTGGACCTGATTCCCCACCCGGATTACCCGCAACTAGCGGAAAACAATTTCCATAACCGGACAGGCGGGGGAAGCTACCGCAACTACGTCTCGACGATCAAAGTGGATCACAACGTCTCGCACCAGCACAAAATCAGCGTCACTTATATGAGCCAGATCAATCCCCGCGTCATTGCGGGGCAAGGCTGGGGAATCAGCAGTCCGCTGGAGGGCTCGCAATCTCCAAAGAAGATCCGCACCCGCACCGCCCGGCTGAACTATGACTTTATCGCCGGACACAACCTGCTGAACCATGTGACCGTTGGAATCGATCAGTACCGGAACACGACGCGGCAGGTTTCGCAATTCGAGAACTGGAACCAGCGGCTCGGCATCAACGGCATCGTCGGAGACCAGGGCGCCTTTCCGGTGGTGAGTTTTTCCGGAGGAGTGGCCAGCCCGCGACAGCTTGGAGGGCCCGATTTCTCAACCAATAGCAGCGGCCGAATCTCTCTGGCAAATACGGTCACCTGGGTCAAGGGCCAACACAGCTTCAAATTCGGGGCGAACTACTGGCCGGAATACGCGGACGCGCGTGAAGGCTACCTGAGCAGCGGCCAGTTCATCTTCAGAAATCTTGTGACGAGCCAGCCCAACGCGGCGCAGTACACATCTTGGGGAAGTTCTTTTGCGAGTTTCCTGCTCGGCGCCGCTTCGACAGCGGGCGTCGCGGAACCCTATACGCGGGGAGCGCGCTTCCGTTCCGGCGGCGCATTCGCCCAGGACGAATGGCGTGCGACAAAGCGCCTCACCCTGTCCTTCGGCCTGCGCTGGGAGTGGAACGCCGCGCCGTTCGAACCGGAAGGAAGGCTGAGCGGGTTCGATCCGTCTGTACCGAATCCCGCCGCGGGAGGCCGCCCCGGCGCGCTGGTGTTTGCCGGAGAGGGCCCGGGCCGTTCGGGGGCCAGGTCTCTTTCCGACGGCTGGTATCGGGGATTCGGCCCGCGGTTCGGAGTGGCATATTCGCTCACGCCCAAAACGGTCGCGAGAAGCTCCTTCAGCGTTTTCTACGCGCCGGGCTTCCGCACAAGGCTGATCGCCTACGGATGGAATAACAAATATACGCTCACATCTCCGACGGGCTATGACCCTGCCTTCAACTGGAAGGACAGCTTTCCGCAGGATTTCCCGCGTGCTCCGCACATCGACCCCTCCTATCAGAACGATCAAGATGTGAGCTCGATTCTCCCCGGATCATCGCGGATGCCGCAAATCGTCTCCTGGACTGCAAGCCTCCAGAGAGCCATCACGCCAACTCTGGCGCTTGAGGCGGCGTACATTGGCAGCCACTCGACCCATCTCATTTTGGGATCCGCCCAGTCCAACATGAACACGTTGGACGCCAGCTATCTTTCGCTTGGCAATCTTCTGTTCCAGGACATCGAATCACCGGAGGCCGTTGCGGCGGGCATAACGGCCCCGTATCCGGGTTTTCTCAACCAGCGCAACAGGACCGTAGGCCAGGCCTTGCGGCCATACCCGCAGTACCTGAACGTGACCGAGGAATGGGGCCCGCACGGGATTGGCCGCTTTCATTCCTTGCAGGTGAAGCTCACGAAACAGTATTCGAGCGGCCTGACACTGCTCGCCTTCTACACGTGGTCGAAGAACATGACGAACGTCGAGGGCGGGCCGATCGATTTGGGTCCGACCGACGGCGCGGTTCAGTACCCGCGCAACCGGGCCGCCGAAGTCGCGCCCAGCAACAGCACGCCGCCGCTCGTCTTTGCGGCGAGCGGGATCTACGAACTGCCCTTCGGCCCCGGGCAGCGGTTTCTCAACGCCGGTGGCTTGCTCGGCCGGCTCGTTGGCGGGTGGCAGGTGACATTCTTCTGCCGTTACGCGGCGGGCTTGCCGCTCGCGATCACTTCGGGAAATCCGCTATTGGGATTGGGATACCCGAACATTCGCGCCAACTACGTCGGAGGGCCGGTTTACGTGAACACAGACTCACGGAACTTCGACCCGGCACTCGATGTGTACCTGAACCGTCAGGCTTTCGCGGCGCCCGCCACCTTTGAACTGGGCAACACGGCCCGCGTGCTCGACTGGGTGCGCGGCTTTCCGCAAAAGAGCGAGTCTCTGTCTCTGGCCAAATCCATCCGCATTACCGAGCGGCTGCACTCAACCCTGCGGGCGGATGTCCAGAACCCCTTTAATTTCGTCCGCTGGAACAACCCGAACACCAATATCACGAGTTCCCTCTTCGGCAAGGTGTCCAGCGCAGCCCCGGGCCGGTCCATTCAACTCTATGCCGGCTTCGCTTTCTGAATAATCGGAAATTCCGCTAGCGCTTTTTTTCCTTTTCCCAGCCGTAGGCTGCCATCATGATGTGGAAGATGTCGGTGTTGGCGAGGAAGCCGCGCACGCGCTCGGCCCCCGGCCCCTGCGCCGCCACGAGAACCTGCTCTCCCGTGTGGCCATTGTCCATCCGGATCGCTCCCTTTCGTGCAGATTCCTCGCTGTCGTCATCGGGCAGAAGCGGCTGGCCGGGCCTGCCTCCCCGCACGCGCAGGTCGAAGGAGTGATCCGCCGTGAACAGAATCAAGGTGTCGGGCCCCACCATGCCGGCGGTTTTCCGGATAGCCTCATCCATCTCGATCACCCGTTCGAGTCCTCTGCGGATGCGGTCCGTGTGCATGTCCCACTCGACCATCAGGAAGTATCCCTTGGAGTTCTTGCTGAGGATAGCGATGGCCCGCCGGACCGCTTCGGAGACATCGAAATCGGCCGTATCGAAGAGCGCCACGACCCGCCGGTCGTCCTCCGATATCGCCGAGAGTGAATCCCGAATGGCAAAACCCTTTTCCCGCAGCGCAGCCTCGATGTCCAGGCCCATTTTCGAAGTGGCCTCGATCACCCGTTTGCGGCCGGCGCCGATGATCACGTCCACGCCGTCTCCAAACCGCGGCTTAAGCACCTGGGCAAAGATTTCCCCGGCGCGCGAGCGATCGCTCGAATGCGCGTAGCAGGCGGCCGGCGTCGCGTCCGTCACCGCCATGTTCGTCAGCACGCCCGTCGAAAGCCCACGCTGCTCCGCGTGCTCCAAAATGGTTTGCAGCGCCTCCCCCTCCTGCTTCCCGCGAATGGCGGAGGCGGATTGCGAGATCACGCCGTTGTTAGTCTTTTGCCCGGTCACGATGGCGCTCATCCCGGCGGCCGAGTCCGTCACCCACGCGTCAGCGGAAGACGTGTCGGACAGGCCGATGTGCGGCATGCTTTGCAAAAAAAGCTTTTGCGGGTGATTGTGCTTGTAGAGGCTTGCGGCGTGAAGCGTAGGAATTCCTCCCGCATCGCCCAGGAAAAGGATCACGTTTTTCGCCCTGCGGGGGGCGGCAAGCCCACTGGAAGCAATCAGGGTCAGGACAAGGAAGTAGCGCAGCATCGGATAGCACCTCTTTCTTGTTGCGGCTTTCGCCGCAAAGTCAAACACAGAACAGAATACCTGATCCGCCTGACCGCCGTCCGGGGCCTTCGGCCGCCGCGTGTGGGGGTGTATGCTGAGGGATCAGTGCCATGAGCGTAGCGACTGATCAACTTTATGCCGAGCGCTTAAACCGGTACGTCACCGCGATGCGGAACGGGATGCCCGACCGCGTCCCGCTGCGACCGTTTGCCGCGGAGATCACCGCCCGTTACGCGGGCTACACCTGCCAGGAAGTCACGCACGACTACCGGAAGGCGTTTGAAGCGGTGATTCGCTGCTGCAAGGACCTGGATTGGGATGCCGCCGTGCCCAACATGGTCTATGTATGGACCGGTTTGACGCAAGCCATCGGCCTCCGCTATTACGGCGTACCCGGCATCGACGTCGGGCCGGATGTCGGCTTCCAGTACCGCGAGCCATCCGAGGACGACGCGTTCATGAAGCGAGAGGAATACGACGAGCTGATCGAGGATCCGGTCCGCTTCCTCTATCAGACCTGGCTGCCGCGCGTCTCCACCGAAGTGAGCCCCGCTGGCTGTCCGGCCACTTATCGCAACAACCTTTCCTTCGTGAAAGGCGGCATGGCGATGCTGAGCTACTTCAATGCGTTCGGCCCGCAGGTTGAGCGCATGAAGAACGAGTGCGGAACCGTCTCGGCCATCTGCGGAATGCTGAAGGCGCCGCTGGACATCATTGCGGACAAGCTGCGCGGCTACATCGGGCTGGCGTTCGATTTGAAGGAGATCCCCGAGAAAGTCTTGCAAGCGTGCCAGGCCCTCATGCCCCACCTGGGCTACCTTGCGCTCACCGGCGCCGATCCGCAAAAGCAGGTTCCCATTCCCATCTGGATGCACCGCGGCTGCACGCCGTTCATTTCCCGGGATGACTTCGACCGCATTTACTGGCCGACGCTGAAGCCGATCGTCGAAGCGCTCTGGGCTCAGGGCAACCAGGTGCTGTTTTATGCCGAGGGCAAGTGGGACGCTCACTTCGACCGGTTCGCCGAACTGCCCGCGGGCAGCATCATCTACCATATCGATCGCAGCGACCCGCAAGAGGCTTACCGCGCGCTCGGCAAGAAATTCTGTCTGAGCGGCGGCCTGTCCAATACGCTGCTGGCGTTCGCTGGACCCGAGGAGGTGAAGGCGGAGTGCAGGAAGCTGATCGAGACCATCGGCGCCGAGGGCGGCTACATCATGGACGCCAGCGCCATTATCCAGAGCGACGCCAAGGTCGAGAACATCATCGCGATGACCGAGGCGACGCGCGAGTACGGCGTCTACCGCTCGCCCTCTTCGCCGTCGGCCAAGCTGCCGCCGCAGCCGGCCACAAACGGCACGCCGGGGCTGCCGGCCTGGGTCACGGCGCCGAAGATTCCGCCTGGGGTGTGCCTGCCGTTCGACGAGAAACTGAAGGAACTGCCCCCAATCTGTGGCGATGCCGGCCTTGTTCGCCGGATCTGGGATGAGAACGAAGCGCTGGCGTACCTCTACATCTGGCACGTGCTGCTGAGCTTTTGAAGGCTCCCAGCTCCGCGCAGGCCAGGCAAGGCTGGCCGGCTTCAATTAGACGGAGCGCCTGAGAAGGCGCTCCTTGAAAAACTAAGCGTTAGTACCGCGAACGTTCCCGCCGGGAGCCGCCGCGGCCACCGCCGCCTCCCCGGGGTCCCCTCCCTCCGCCGGCATTCAACGGCCGGGCTTCGTTCACGACCAGCGCGCGCCCCATAAAGTCCTTCCCGTTGCAGGAAGAAACGGCCCGCGCGGCCTCCTGCTCGTTGCCGATTTCCACGAATCCAAACCCGCGAGCCTCGCCGGAAAACCGGTCACGCATTACGTTCACACTATCGACGGAGATTCCGGCCTGGCTGAACCAGTTCTCCAAATCCGATTCGGTTGCCTGATATGGGAGGTTCCCCACATACAGCTTCATTGATTACACTCCTTTAACCCTTTCCGGGCGTTTGTGAAAGCTGAAGAGACAGGTTCACGGCCGCGAGTACGCTTAAACTGCAGGATTTCGAAGCAAGCTCTGACGCTACAGCCCAATCGGTTCCATTGTCGCACAAAATAGTACCTGCGCTTTGGTACTATCCCACCTGCGCGCCAGCTCATCACCCGCAACAGAGGGGGAGCATGACGCCTAGCGCCATGATAGAATTCGGCCCACATGGAAGAACAGTCATTTTCGAGACGGCAGGTGCTGGCAACGCTGGCGGGGGCCGCAGCCGCCGCGGCAGCCCCGAAGAGACGAACCCAGGTGGAGATCCGGGGCCAGTCCTTCTTTATCAACGGTGAGATCACCTATAAGGGCAGAACCTGGCAGGGGCACCGTATCGAAGGATTGCTGCTCAACTCCCGCATGGTGCAGGGCATTTTCGACGACTTGAACCCTGACACGCGCAGCCGCTGGAAGTTTCCGGACACGGGCCGCTGGGATCCGGAGCGCAACACGCGCGAGTTCGTGGCGGCCATGCCCGAGTGGCGCAAGCATGGCCTGCTGGCCTTTACGATCAACCTGCAGGGCGGCAATCCCGAGCGGTACACAAAGTCACAGCCCTGGCACAACTCCGCCATCACGGAAACGGGCGAATTGCGTCCGGACTACATGAGGCGGCTCGAGCGCATTCTGGACCGCGCCGACGAGCTCGGGATGGTGGTGATCCTGGGCATCTTCTATTTCGGCCAGGACCAGCGCGTGAAGGATGAGGCAAGCCTCCTTCGGGCAGTGGACAACACGGTGGACTGGATTTTCGACCGCGATTACCGCAACGTCCTCATTGAGGTCAACAACGAGTGCGACGTAAAGGCGTACGATCACGAGATCCTCATGCCCGGCCGCATCCACGAGCTGATCGAACACGTTAAGCAGCGGACCCGCGGCGGCCGCAGGCTGCTGGTGAGCACCAGTTACGGGGGAGGCGCCGTTCCCAGGGAGAACGTCGTGCGCGCCGCCGACTTCCTCTTAATGCACGGCAACGGCGTGAACGACCCCGCGCGCATCTCCCAAATGGTGCGGCAGGCACGGGCAGTTCCCGGATACCGCCCCATGCCCATCCTCTTCAACGAAGACGACCACTTCGATTTCGACAAGCCCGTGAACAACATGACGGCGGCCATCCGCGAATATTGCTCCTGGGGCTACTTCGATCCCGGATTGAACAATTACGTGGACGGCTACCAGTCCCCGCCGGTCAACTGGGGTCTGAACACCGAGCGCAAACGGGCCTTCTTTGCCAAGGTCAGAGAAATTACCCAAGGTTGAGAGCCGTACCCGCCGTTGTAACCTAATCATTTAGGGGGAATATTGCGGAAACGCTCGATTCTTGCCATATTTGCGCACCCGGACGATGAGATGGGCGTCAGCGCGCTGCTCGCGAAGTACGCTAGCGAAGGCCACGACGTGTACCTTGCCTGCGTCACCTCCGGGCAGAAAGGCTACCGGGCGCACTTCGGCATGCCACCCGGCGATGGACTCGGCAAAGTGCGGGAAGAGGAACTGCGCTGCGCCGCCCGCCAGTTGGGGATCCATGAGCCTTTTCTGCTCGGCTACCAGGACCAGGGTATTTCCTCCCCTCCCGTCGTGCACGAAATCGCGGGGCGCGTGCGCGAACTCTTCGAGAAGACCCGGGCGGACGTCGTTATTACCTGGGGTCCCGACGGGATAACCGGCCACGTCGATCACACAGCAACCGGCGCGATCGTGACGCTCGCATTCCAGCAGCAGGGCCTGCTCAAGCACAAGCCGAGCAAGCTTTACTATGTGGCGCTGCCAGAATCGCAAATTCTCAATGTCCCGGACACCTTGCGCCGGGAGCGGCCGCTCTATACGGTCAGCGAACGCTTTATCACCACCGAAGTCGATTGCCGCGAGTATTTCGAAGCCGGTTTGAGGGCCATCGAGTGCCACCGCTCGCAGTTCTCGCCCGAGCGCATGCAGCAGTTCAAGGAAATGAACTCCCGGGTGTTCCGCGACCGCGTGTCGCTGAGGCTGGCCCTGTCGACCGTTCCGGCCCCCAACGGCCGCGAAGATTCGATACTTGCCGGTCTGGAATAGCGCCCCGGCTACGCTTTCGGGTCGGCGCTGACGCACTTCAGGTGCGCCTCGAAATAATCCCTGAGTTTGCGCGCAATGCGCCGGCTGTTTTCTTCCATGGCCTCCCAGTCGGGCAGATAAAGGCCGGGCTCGATTTCAACAGCCAGCCACTCCATCGGCTTTGGCACCCCCGCGTCGCGCAGCGCGTAATAAAGAAACACAAGCCCGCCGCCGCAGTGGCTTCGGCCAAAAAGATCGCATTGGAGGCAGGCACGGTTCGGGGCGGATCCGTCGATCACCCGTAACAGGCTGACCTCGTCCCGCGTCTCATAACGCAGTGGCAAAGGATCGGCCGCATCACCGGGAGCCTCCCCACGGGGAGCCGGGGGACGGTTGAGCACGACGTCCCAACACTCTGAATCGCTTACGGGCAGAACGCGCTCCCGGATGCGCCGGTCGAATTCAAGCAAGGCGTCCGTGACGCGTTCGCGCCGCACGAAGTCGGAGGTGAGGTCTTCGCCCATATCCGGCAGGGGTAGCTTAACATAGTAGCTTGTCTCGTATTCACATCCGGATGAACAAAGCACCTTCCAACTGGCGCCGGATTTACCTGGGCGTCGCTCTGACGACGCTGGCCACCCTGGTGCTCGAGCTCGCGCTGACGCGGATATTTTCGGTCGTTTTCTATTATCATTTCGCATTCCTGGCGATTTCGATCGCGCTGTTCGGGCTCGGCGCAGGTGGGGTGTTTTCCTACGTTGTCGCGGGCCGGCGGGGGAACTTTTTCGCCAAGCTCGGAACGCTGGCTGTTGTGAACGCGGCCCTGGTGCTGATCGGGCTGATTTTTGTCCTGACGCGGCGGGGCGAGCCGGACTCCTGGACGCTGGCCCTTGTCTATTTCACCAGCGCGCTGCCGTTTTTCACCGCCGGCACGATCCTCTCGCTGGTCATCGCGGACACGATCGAGCGCGTGAACCGGGTCTATTTCGCCGATCTGCTGGGCGCTGCCGCCGGCTGCCTGGCGCTGATCCCGCTGCTCGAGCTTTTTGGAGGGCCGAACACCGTGATCGCCGCCGGCCTGCTGTTCGCCCTCTCTGGCATCGTCTGGTACAGCCTGGCGGGCGCGGTGAAGTGGCGAAATGCAGCGATAGCCGTGTCGGCGGCCGTGCTCGTGCTGCTGGCGATTAATGCCTGGCGGCCCGTCATCGACGTGAAGTACGCCAAAGGCAAGGTTCTGCGCGACGAACACTTCGTTAAGTGGAACAGCTTCTCCCGGATCGGCGTTACCGGAGATCGCGGCTCCGCCATGGTGTTCATCGACGCCGACGCCTCCACCGGCATCCCGGCGTTCGACCTGGACAACTTGACGGAAAAAGAGCGCCGGGACCTTCTTTACCAGGGACCGGGCCTGCCCTACGCCTTCCTTCCGGGCGCCAAAGCCCTCATCATCGGTTCGGGCGGCGGCTGGGACGTGGCGCGCGCGCTCGCGTCGGGCAGCCGCGATGTGACCGGGGTGGAAATCAATCCGATTATCGCCACCACGATCATGCGCGAGCGGTTTCCGCATTACAGTCTGAACCTCTATAACCGGCCCGAGGTGCGCATCGTGGTGGAGGACGGCCGCAGTTTTGTGCGGCGCACGCGGGAAAAATACCAGGTGATCCAGGCGACGCTGGTGGACACGTGGGCCTCCACGGCCGCCGGCGCTTTCGCGCTTTCGGAGAACAACTTATACACCGTCGAGGCGTTTCAAGACTACCTGAACTGCCTTACCGATGACGGCGTGCTCGTCTTCACCCGCTGGGGCGTGAAGCCTCCCAGGGAATCGCTGCGGCTGATCACGCTGGCTATCGACGCTCTGGCGCGGCTCGGCGAAACCGAAGCCTGGCGCCACATCATGGTCGTGCGGGAGGGCACGGAAGAAGATTTGGAGAAATGGGGCGCACAGGACACCGTGCTGATCGCGCGTAAGCCGCTTTCGCAGGAAAGGATCGCCCGCTTCCGTTCCGTAATCGCGAACGGTAACTTCACTGTGGTCTACCTTCCCGACGAACACCTCCCCAATCCGTTCACCGAACTTCTGCGCACCAAGGACCGCAAGGCCTTCGAGCGCGACTACGAATTCGACATCTCCGCCGTCAGCGACAACCGGCCGTTTTTCTTCTATACGGTTCAGCCGCGGGACATTTGGGAGTTCCTCCGGCACGCCTCCCGCCTGAGCGCTGACTACAAGATCAACCGCGCCGTGCCGCTGCTGTTCGGACTGCTGCTGGTGAGCGTTTTCGCGACGGCCGTCATGCTCGCGCTGCCGCGCTTCCTGCTTGGCAGCCGCCTGCCGCGCGAGGCTGGGGTGCTGAAATTCCTCTGGTACTTCATTGCCATTGGCGCCGGCTACATCGTAATCCAGGTGGCGCTGGTGCAGAGGTTCGTGCTCTTCCTCGGCCACCCGACCTACGCGCTCACCGTAATCATCTTTTCGATGCTGGTTTCGAGCGGGCTCGGCAGCTACTTCAGCCAGCGGATCGTCCGGGAGCGCGACTCGCGTCTGGAAGTCGTGCTTGCGGCGGTGGCGGTGGTGGTCGCGGTGCTTGCGCTGGCGGTGTCGCCGGTGCTGGGCGAGGGCGTCGGCTTGCCCCTGCCGGTGAAATTCTTCATCAGCACGATGTTAATCGCGCCCGCCGGCTTCCTCATGGGGATTCCCTTTCCCGTGGGACTTCACCGGCTTGAGATGAGGCACAAGGCCTCCGTGCGCTGGGCGTGGTCGTTGAACGCCGCCGCCAGCGTGCTCGGTTCGGTGGTCGCCATTGTGCTTGCGATCTATTTTGGCCTGCGCGAGACGATGCTGATCGGCGGAGCGATGTACCTCGGCGCGCTGGCTTCCATCCATGTGACGCGCAAGGCGGCGCCGAAGGGCGCCGTCGAGGTCCGCGCTGAAGCCCCGGTGAGCTGAAAAAGCGGGCCGTCCGCCAGGGTCCGCCTACTGCTGCCACAAGATAAACGGAGCTTCGAGGGGCACTTTGGCTCCGGGCTTGAACGGGACGACGCGCGGGGTGTAGTTGCTGGCGGGACGGTCCGCCGGAACACGCGCCGAGTAGAGAAAGCCGTTGACCGCTCCGACCAGCGGCTGCCCCTGATCCATCAGCTTGCGGGTCGGAGGCGTGCCCTCGGCATAAAGCTCCACGCGTACCGCCGACGGATCCAGTTCGCCCAAATACACCTGCGCTTCGAAGCAGTGCTCGCCGTTGGATGTCTCAACCCTCACGGCGCCAAAACGGATTCTCCCCCAATGAATCTCCAGCGCTTTTTGCCATTCTTGGATCTCGGCGGCCAGGGCGCCGCCGCGCGCGCAGCGCTCACGGTAAACGGCTGCCGCCGGCAGATAGTGTTCCTCGGTGTACTCGCGGACGGTGCGATTTGCCGAATAGAACGGAGTAAGCCGGGCCATGCTTTCGCGAACCTTCGCGACCCACGCTTCGGGAATGCCCCGGGCATTGCGCGCGTAGAACTGCGGGATGATTTCGCGCTCGAGCAGATCGTAAAGCTGGCGGGCCTCGACCGCGTCCCAAGCGGGGTCGTCGCCGTGCTCCTTGCCGTCGCCGATCGCCCATCCCACTTCTGGCGAATAGGCCTCCGCCCACCAGCCGTCGAGTTCCGAAACGTTCAGTCCCCCATTCACCAGCACTTTCATCCCGCTGGTGCCGCAGGCTTCGTAGGGCCGCCGAGGCGTATTGATCCAAAGATCGACGCCGCGCACCAGATGTTCCGTCAGCGCCATGTCATAATCCGCCAGGAATACGGCGCTGCACCGCACCTCCCGCCGGGTGACGAAATTGTGCCACTCCTTGATCAGGGCCTGCCCGCCCTCATCCTGCGGGTGCGCCTTGCCCGCCAGGATCAGTTGCGCGGGACGGTCGCGGTTGGTGAGGATGCGCATCAGCCGTTCGGGGTCCGTCAGCAGAAGATTTGGACGCTTGTACGTCGCGAAGCGCCGCGCGAAACCGATGGTCAATACGTCGAAATCGAGCACGCGCGCCGCTTCCTCGATCTCCTCCCTGGATGCGCCCTGGCCTGCATACTGGCGAGCCAGCCGCTTCCTCACGTACTCGATCAGGCTCCTGCGAGACTTGGTCCGGAGTTCCCAAAGCCGCTCGTCGTCCACCCGCCGCACGCAATCCGCCAGAACCGCGGTTTCACCCAGCCAGCGCCCCTTTCCACAGGACTCGGTCCAGAGCCGGTCGGCTTCCTCGGAATCCCAGGTCGGCACATGTACTCCATTCGTGACATGGCCCACGGGGACTTCAACCTCCGGCCACCTGGGAAAGAGACCCTGGAAAATCCGCCGGCTGACGACCCCGTGCAGGCGGCTCACGGCGTTGAGGTCGCCGCTGCCCCGAATGGCGAGATAGGCCATGTTGAAGGGCTCGGAACGATCGCACGGGTCCCTGCGGCCCAGTGCCAGGAAGCGCTCGAAGGGAATGCACAGTCTGTGCTCGACGTACCGTTTGAGAAAACGCTCCATCAGGCTGGGATCGAAACGGTCGAAACCCGCATCGACTGGCGTATGGGTGGTGAACAGATTGCCGGCCCGCGTGATCGTCAAGGCCGTGTCGAACGGGACTTTCATTTCGGCCATGCACGAGCGGGCGCGCTCGAGCACCGCAAAGGCGGCGTGTCCCTCGTTCAGATGGCAGACCTCCGGCTTCAAGCCGAGGGCTCGCAGCAAGCGCCACCCTCCGATGCCAAGCGCGAGTTCCTGCTTTAGCCGCAAGTCCGGACCGCCGCCGTAGAGTTCGCTGGTAATTCCGCGGTAGGCAGGAGGGTTGGCCGGGTCGTTGGAATCGAGCAGGTAGAGCTTCGTTCTCCCCACCCTGACCTCCCAGGTGCGGAGCCAGAGCTTCAGGCCGGGCAGGTTGATCGACAGCCGGAGCCACTCTCCCGTGTCGGATTCGCGCAGGGGCGTGATCGGCAACTGGCCGGGATCGTTGAACGGGTAGAGCTCGAGCTGGTTCCCATGGGCGTCCACCTCCTGGCGGAAGTAGCCCTGCTGGTACAGAAGGCCGACCCCAACCACGGGAACGCCCAGATCGCTGGCCGCCTTAAGCTGATCGCCCGCCACATTGCCTAGCCCGCCTGAGTAGATTTGCAGCGCCTCGGTCAGCATGTACTCCATCGAGAAGTAGGCGACCAGCGTGAGGCTGGAATCCGGGTACGCCTTTTGAAACCAGGCGGGAGACTCCTCGGCGGCGCGCTTTTCCCGCAGTATCTCCTCGACTCTGCGGCGAAACTCTGGATCGGCGGAAACCTCCAGCAATTTTTTCCGCGACACCGTTTGGAGCACCACCCAGGGATTCGCCGTGAGTTCCCACAATTCGGGGTCGAGACGGCCCCACAATTCGTCGGAGGCGTGGTTCCAGGACCAGCGCAGGTCCAGCGCGAGCTCCGCCAGGTTTTCAACACCATCGACGGGCCGGGAAAAGCCGGGAGAGATGGGGTTGCTCATACAGTGGTCCCTCCGGGCAGCCTGGGTGAGGCGTCCCCGTCAATCTCTGAAACAGAGGGTTTACCGGCCGGGCAGGCGCCCGCAGCAGGCGGAACGTAAGCTGGAGTAACCCCGGTAGGCTCGCCCATAGCCCGCCGCCCCTTACTTCCATGCTAGCCGTTTCTTGAACCGCGCCGTGCGCGCTTAGTGGACACTGCCGTGCAAGGGGGCCTGTGGCGGGACGTCCGCTGGCATTGTTCGGATCATGAGGGACTTGGAACCGGGCTTGCCGGCGCATTGGAACCTTGACGACTGGCCGATTTGAAAGAAAGGCTATTGTACAGGTGCACCGGCCGTGCCCCCGCTGCGGCTCCACCCGCATTCACCGCTCGCGGCACCGCACGTCTTGGGAGCGTATCCTGCCGGTTACCGGCGCCTGGATACGCCGCTGCCACGATTGCAACCTTCGCTTTGTTCGAATCCTGGGGATCACGCTGTTGTTGGGCGAAGCGAGCGCCGCCCACAAATGAGGAAAGCTTAATTCACCACAAACGAGGGGGGATATCTGTGCCGGCGGGGACCGGCCGAGTTCCGGCCCCCGCCACCGGCTGCGATTCTATCGCTCGAACGCGAGGAGAACAGATACAGAATACCACCCTGCCTACGAAGTGAATCCTCCAAGAAACAACTTTAATGTCATGGCAGTGCGGCGTTCGGAGCGCCAAAGTGTTTCGATCGTTTCCCTTGAGCCCCCGCCGCATTTGAGGGTGGTTTCCGGCCTCAGAGTGAGGGTATAGCGCCCAAAGGGCGGCGCCGGCAGTTATAGGGCGGCGGGTGAAGCCAGCAGCGCAGGCTTGACACGTTCTCAATTTAGAACTACTCTAAAATTTGAATGATTCGAATCCCTTCCGGCGGCGCGGCCTGCGGTCCACCCCGCAGCGTTACGCCGTCTACCGTTACCTGGCCGAGCATCCCGGGCACGCTACCGCCGAGGAAATCTATCGCGGCATCAACCAGGACGATCCGCGCTCCTCGCGGGCCACGGTGTACAACGCCGTTCATGCCCTGGTGCGCGCCGGCCTGGTGCGGGAAATCCACGTGGACGGCGGTCCGGCACGTTATGACGCCAACCGGGAATGGCACGGCCATTTCCTGTGTGAAAACTGCGGCGTTATCGAAGACGTGGAATGGATCGCCCGGCCGCCCGTGCCGCAGCGTTCCGTTCTCAAAGGCCGCCGCGTGTATGACTGCGAAGTTCTGATGCGGGGACTGTGCGCCTCGTGCGCCCGGAATGCGGAGGGATCGAATGGCTAAGAAGTCGCTTTTCAAGATTCAACCGTATTCGTGACGGTTGAGACCGGATGTGGAAACCGGGCGTATTTTCCCGCTTCCTGAACCGCCCTTTCCGCATCCAAATATCGTGGTTAGACAAAACGGCGCTAACACGCCGCAAATAAAAATGAATGCAATATTTACAGAGGAGAAAATGGATGCTTGGAGTTGGTAACCGATTCCCCGAATTTTCTGTGACCGCCACCGTCAGCACCGAAAAGGGCAAGGCGTTTGCGACCATCACCGACAAGGACTACCCCGGCAAGTGGAAGCTTTATTTCTTCTGGCCGAAGGACTTCACCTTCGTGTGTCCCACTGAGATCGTCGGCTTTGCCCGTTTGAACAAGGAGTTTGCCGATCGCGACTGCCAGATTCTGGGCGCGAGCGTCGACTCCGAATTCGTTCACCTCGCCTGGCGGCAGCACAACGAGGACCTGAAAGACGTGCCCTTCCCCATGCTGGCCGATGTCAAGCGCGAGCTGAGCTCGGCGCTGGGCATTCTCGACCCCAACGCGGGTGTCGCGCAGCGGGCCACCTTCCTGGTTGACCCCGACGGCATCATCCGTTTCGCTTACGTGACCGATCTCTCGGTGGGCCGCAGCCCCGAGGAAGTGCTCCGCGTTCTCGACGCTCTGCAGACCGACGAGCTCTGCCCCTGCAACTGGAAGAAGGGCGAAGCCGTTCTCTCCGCTGCGGTGTGACCATGAATCTCGAGACGCTGTTAGCCGGGTTGCCAGACTACGCGAAGGACTTGCGCCTGAACCTGTCCAACGTTCTGCGGCAGCCCGAGTTGACCGAACAGCAGGCCTGGGGGACCGCCGTTGCCGCGGCGGCCGCCTCCAGGAATGCGGAGTTGAGCGCCGCCATCCTCGAAGAAGCCGCGGCGCATCTCTCCCCGGAGGCGCTGCGCGCCGCGAAGGCCGCGGCCGCCATCATGGGGATGAACAACGTCTACTACCGCTTCCTGCACCTGGTAAACAACGAAAAGTACAGCACGATTCCCGCCCGCTTGCGCATGCAGGTGATCCGCAGCCACGGCGGCGACCCGGTGGACTTCGAGCTGTGGTGCCTGGCGGTCTCGGCAATCAACAACTGCCAGGCCTGCGTGGGCTCGCACGAGCGCGTGCTGCGGGAAAAAGGCGTCAGCGAGGAAACCATCCTGGCAAGCGTGCGCATCGCCGCGGTGATCCACGCCCTGGCGGCCACTCTCGAGCTCGAACGCATCCCCAGCCCGACCTTCGCCGCCTGACACAGCTTCTCGCCGGGCGGCCTCCAGGGGCCGCCGCGGCGCACCGGCAGGTCCGCACCTCCCCCCAACGCGGCTATTCACCAGACGCTGTTCAGCAGAGCGCGTGCCGTGCGGTAATTCCGGCTTATGCAGCACGACCGCTTGAACTGGATCGCCTGTATTCACAAAAGCAAGCAAGCGAAAAGCGAATCCTGAAAACAACAGTCCCTTAATAAGCCGGTTTTTGTCCCAATCCCGCCCAGCGATGGGCCGAAAAAACTCGCGCCGGCGCCGGCCATAGCGAGCGGACTCCTGGCCGCACGGTACCAATTTCACAAATTCGGGATTGCCCAGAGTAAATTTTTCCGTGTAGAATCTACCTAGTCATTACAATTCGGACCTGGATACTTGGGATTCTGCGCTAAATTTTTTGGCCCCTGAACTGCGAGGGATTGATCGGCCAAAAGAGTTCGAGGCCCAAAACGGGTGTAAGACCGGAACAAGGAGCGAACAGCCATGAGCCCATCCTCTGGAACTCAAGGGAAGCGAGCGCTGGAATTGTCCGCTGGCCGGTGCCCGGCCGACGCTTCGGAAGTGGCGGATCTCTATGTGCTCGGCAGGCTCACGGAGGCGCAGGCCGAGGTTTTCGAAGAACATTTTCTCCAGTGCCCCGAATGTGCCGAAAAGGCGGAATTGGCCTACGAGTTCGTGGCCGCCCTCAAAAAGTACCAGAGGTAATACTGGTATTAGGGCGCTTTCACCTTCTTTACACCCCTCCCAATGCAGTGCAATTTTTTTTAATCCGGCACGCATGGGGGCCACCCGGCGCCGCGTAATCACCTGATACCCGCAGAAGTGGTGATAACTGACTACTGGGAATAGAACCAACGCAAATCCGAATAGTACGAATGAGGTATTTCCACCCTCGTAAAAAGGTTACATTCCGGGGTCAATGTACGACAATATCTCTGTGCGCATTCGTTAACCGGAGTGGAGGGGAGATGACCGACGAGACCGCGCAGCCGAAGCGTTTCGGGGAAAAGCCCCTGAAAGGGGCCGTTAGCCAGGAACTCTTGGAGCGCGTGGGCGCGGCCGACGAAAGCGCTATCAGCGAACTTTCCCGGCTGTTGTCCCCAGGGCTGCGACTGCTGATTCGAAGGCGCATCGGCCCCGAGGGGGTCGATGAGCGCGTTCGCGAGACGCTTCAGGACGTGATCGAAGGAATTCGGCGGAACAGCCTTCGCAATCCGGACGAATTGCCGGCTTTTGTGCGCGAGATTTTGCAGGCGCGGATGGCCCGCCACATCGAACCGGCTCCCCTTTCCCTCCGCCAGGACAGCCCGGATTCGGTCCGGGCGATGCGAGAAGTGCTGGAATCTTTGCCGGCGCTCGAGCGCGAGGCGCTGACGCGCTTTTACGTCCTGGAGCAGCCGGTCGAGCAGGTAGCGGTGGAAATGGGAGTCAGCGCCGAGGATCTGCGCGCCATTAAAATCCGCGCCAAAGAGCTCTTTCTCCAAAAGAAACAGGAAGTAGAGGCTGCGGCCGAAAAAGACGCCTGAGGCCGCCCTTCGTCTACCGAATTCAGTCGAGATCCGGCGCGGACCCGTCGAGCATTTTCAACTTATTTTCACGGAAATACTCCCTGGCGAGGGCTTTCACCAGCGTGGCCCGTTGATCGTATAGGCGCCGCAGCTTGCGCGGTTTGTGCTTCGCCAGCGCGTAGTGGGTGAAAATCGGCATGGCGATGGTTGTGTCAGTGTAGCAGACCACCGTGTCGGGCAGGCTCGCCGGATCGACTTTCCCCCAGCTTACGGCCTCGCTTGGCGTGGCGCCGCTCAGTCCGCCGGTGTCCGGGCGCGCGTCGGTCACCTGGAAGAAATAGTCCTGGCCGACTTCCTGGATGCCGAGGACTTCCTGAAGCTGCGGCTCGGTCTGCAACATGAAGTTTTTCGGGCTGCCGCCGCCCCACAGCACCACGGCGCTCTTGCCGCCGGAGCGCTTGGCCGCAAGCACGATAGCGGCGGTCTCGTTGACGTCGATCGAGGGGTTAATGCGAAGTTTGCTGCCGCGCAACTCCAGGCTGGCCACGTTCATTCCGATGCTGGAATCGCCGGGCGAGGACGTGTAGCAGGGGACTCCGGCGCGGTATGCGGCGGCGAGGATGGAAACGTCCTTGAGCCCGGCCTTGCGCTCCAATTCGGCGGCATACCTGCCCAGACGGTAGTGCAATTCGGCCGTGCCCATTTCTTCTTGAAACTCGGGCTGCGCCAGGGTGTCGCGCAGGAACTTGTCGGTCGCCAGCAAGCAATCGGCCTTGATCAAAACGTCGTAAATGCGGACGATTTCGTTCTTCCGCAGCTCCGTATCATCGATTCTGAAGTCGCCCACCCTCACGGCCTGGTTCAGCGCGAAGTGGAGATCGTGATAGAGGTTCGCGCCCGTCGACACGATCCAGTCCACAAAGCCCGCCTTGATCAGCGGAACCACACACGAGCAGCCCAGACCGGCCGGCGTGAGTGCGCCCGACAGCGTCATGCCGATCGTCACGTCCGGCTTGAGCATTTTCTCGACGAACAACCGGCAGCCTTCCCGCAGCCGCGCCGAGTTGTAGGCGAGAAATGTCTCCTCGACGAGATCGGAAAGCTTCTCCTTGCCGCGTAGATTTTTGGGCAGAATTCTTTTGCCGGCCAGGTACTTATCCCGGCCCGGGCAGTTTTTCTTTCTCATCCGGTCCGGCGCTTCCGAGCGCTCTTCGCCGCGCCGGCGGTTTTTCGTCTCTTTTGTGGCCATTTCCGGGTTTACTTCAGCAGGTTCGCACACAAATGGTGAGCGCGAACGGGTGTGATCCTCTGATTCTAACCCACCCGAAGGCGAAAGATCATCCTGAGCCGGGCGCTATCGCACGACGGCCTTGGCCACCGATTCGTTCTCGTACTCGTCGGCCACACGCACGGCAACGGTGTGTTCGCGCCCCGGGGGCGCGGGCAGCACCACCTCGTAGTCTTCCCGCCGCGAATCGGAAAGTTTGGTGACCGGATCCACCACGGTCCATTCCCCGCCGTTCACAGAAATCTCGGCCCGCTGAATGATGCTCAGCGCATCGGACGCCCGGAACGCGACCCTGAGATTCCCGTTCACTATGGAGGCGGTCAGGCCGGTGATTGCCGGCGGCGTGTTGTCGATCAGGAAGGGTTCGCTGACCAGCTCAGCCGACAGCGCCTGCCCCACGGGGTTCGATGGAGAGTCTGAGGCGGTGACGCGCAGGCGGTACTCGCCGTCCGGGAACGCCGTGGAATCCCAACTGAAGCGGCTCTCGGTGAGCTTGTCTTTGAGAAGCTTCCACTCGGTTTCACCCTCGCCGCGGATTTCCAGGGTAAAGATGAGGTCGTCGCCGTTCTGGTCCGAAGCCGCCCAGCGCGCGCCGATGTAGCCTTTAGCGTAGTTCATCGACACCGTCGACGAGCCCGGGCTGGTAGAAGGCGTGGACTGGCGGGAGGTTCGTCCGATCGGCGGCAGAGTGATGTTCCGCGCGCTTGGGTTCGACACAACCGTTTGCGGCGGGAAGCGGTAATTTGCCGGGGTAATCTCCACTGCCTGCAAAACCGGCGGTACGTTGCGGCTCATGTAAGCGAGATCGACGGATTCCACGACCGGAGAGTCGCCCGCCGGGGACGCCGACAGGCGCACGCGCCACTGGATGAAACGCGCCGGCGGCGACGTTACCTCGGCGCCTTCGGGCGAGGTGATGGGGGCCGACCACGGACTCCAATCCTGCTCGGGGCGGTCCATATTGCCGCTCCGGGTTTCGATCTCAATGCGCCCTTGATTCGCCTTACCGCGGAAAGAGATTCTTCCCCAGCGCGAGAACAGCTTGGCGTCGAAGATGTCGCTTTCGAGCGTGCCTTCCTCTTCCAACCCGGGGCCGATCTGGTAGACTTTGCCCACGTTTCCGGTGGCCGCGTAAAGCTTGCCGCCGCGGCCCGCAAAGAGGAAGGTGACCTGCGTAGGCGGCACCTTCAGCAGTTCGGTATACACCCGATCGGAATCCAGACGATACACCGTCCCTTTGTTGCCGGTGCCGATGAGCGGTCTGCCTTCGGAGTCAAATGCGATGGCATAGGCGATATCGCGCGTGTGGCTCCACACCTTGAGCGGCAAGCCGTCCGGCTCGATGCGGTAGACTTCGGATCCGCCGGGAATGGAGGGGGTGCTCACGGTCTGCTGGGCCGTTACCGGCGCCGTCTGCGTTACGGTACGGGGCTGCTGCACCTGCGTCGGGGGCGCGGTTGGTGTGGTGACCGGCTGCTGCGCGGGCGGGCGCGTCGAAGGCACGGTGGTCAGCGGCGCCTGAGCGGTCTTGTTTCCAATGCCCACCGCATAGATTGCGCCGTTCTTGGCGACCGCCACCGACGTAATCTCGCGTTTCGGCGCCTGGTAGAGCACGAAACCGGCGCCGTTGGGCGCGACACGTATAATCAGCCCTCCCGGTTCGGTGCCGACGATCAGGTTGTCCTGCGGGTCGATGGCGAGCGACCGCGCGTGAGTCTCGGCGGTCTTGTAAAAAACGCCGCCCTTGCCGTCCGGCGACACGCGGTAGATCTCGCCGCGATCTCCCGTAGCGATGAACAGCTCGCCCTTGCTATTGAACGCCATCCCCCAGATGTACTTGGTTCTCGGGTCGAAAAAGACTTCGGGCTCCCCCTTTGGAGACAGGCGGTAGACTTTGCCGTCGGGGGAGGTGGCGGCATACACGCGGTCGTGCTTGTCCACGGCAATGGCATGGACCTCGAGGTCCTCGAACTCCGCCAGTGTTTGGCTCTTGCCATCCGGCGTGATTTGATACACACGCGCGCCGGGCCCGCCCGGGCCTCCGCCGCCTGCATAGACGTTCCCCTTGGAGTCCTCCGCCAGCGCCCAGAGATACACGGAGGCGCTGTCGAAGATTTCCTTGAAGCGCGGCGCAAGCGTGATGCGGCCGTCGCTCGATACCGATAGTTTCTTGAGGCTGCCCTTGGTGAAATCCTCGTATTCGCTTTGCGACCAGATCTCGGTGTTGGTAGCCGAAAGCAGGAGGGCGGCCGCCGGAATGGCTACAAAAAGCCGAATGAGATTTTTCATTTCAAATTTACTACTCAGGTTTACTTCACCGTTACGTCCAAGGCGTAGCTTCCGCTGATGACGTATTCGAAGGGAATCGCCATCTGTTCGACGGCGCTCTCGCCGGAAATCGCGAAAGGCCGCCTGGAGACACGGCCGGTCTGCATTACGTTGAGAACGGAAGCCGGCAGGCTGGGCAGCGTCTTATCGTCGTAGTAGATGGTTGGGCGGGCTTCGACGAGCGAGACGTAGAGCTTGTCGTTGCTGCGTTCCTGGTTGATGAGGGAGACTACCTGCGGCAGGTCGATGTACCGGTTCAGCATGCCGGCCGCAGTCTGCATGCGGTTCAGCGTTCCGGCGTCGCTCAGCAGGATGCGATGGTTGCCGCGTGGCAGGCCGGCGGGGATTTTCAGATTGAAAGTGCGCTCGATGCGCGGTCCCCGGTAGGGCCGCAGAAACACCTTAATAGGCACCTGGTCTCCAGGCCGCACTTCGGTGGCGGGAATCCACGCGTTCTCGATGCTGGCGATGCGGCGCTCGGGCAGCAGATCAACCGTAGCGTCGACCCGCTTGAGCCGCGGCGTCTTGACCGCGTTGGAGAACAGGCGGCTGAACTTATCGCCCCACCATCCCGCCAGCACCATCGGAGCCGGCACAGGCAGCTCACCCGGCGCTTCCATGGTCGAGACGAGCATCTGCTGCTGCCCGTCCAAGTCAACTTTGCCGCTGATCCTGTAGGTGCATTCCTCGCGGTAGTCGTTCAGGCCGGAAATGGAGTTGTACAGGGTGAGCATCATCAGGTACGGCGTCCATTTCTGCTGAACGAAAACGTTGAAGTGGAGATCTTTCTGCCTGCGGATGGTGTTGTCTTCGCCAAACGACCTCACGCGCACGGTGACGGGCACCATCTCCGCCTCGTCGCCGAGCACGCCCAGGATGCCGCTGTGCCTGTCCTGATGCAACGCGCCGACGATTTCGGTTGCGTTGCCGAATTTGTTCGGTTGATAGGACGAGGCGTTGGTGAACAGGATCTCGCCCTTGCTCATCGGCATCTTCACCGGGCCGAGGTTGAAGAAGGAATGCCCGAAGGCCAGGACGCGGCGGCCGTCGTTATAGGTGACGGTGCCCAAGCCGGTGACGCTCATATCGCCGGAGACCAGCACGCCCGCCACCGCGTCGCCCGGCTGCAGCGCCTCCTCCCATCCCGGCGCCGGCTTTGGACTTCCCAGCCGACCGCTGGCGCCGCCCTGCACCGCCACGAGCCCGAGCTGATTGAACAACGGGGCGAACTCGCGCAGCACTTCCTGGTGGAAGCCGGAAAACGTGAGCGGCGTTTCGATGGGCACCATGACCGGGCTCTGCGCCGGGAAGTTCAAAGATGCGCCCGCGGCCGTTACTTTGGCAATCATGTCGTCCGGCAGCGGCAGCGAAGCCTGCACGCGAACCTTGTCGGGCGTTTTCGCATCAGTGGGCAGCGCGTTGTCGAATTCGTTAATTTCGAGCATCAGCTCGATCGGCGTGATGCCGCAGATGGCGTCCGGCGAAAATACGCTTAACCGCAGAGCGACCGCCCCGACAAGTTTGCCGTCGATATACACGGGGCTTCCGCTCATGCCGCCCGCGACGTTCGTGCGCAGCGCCTTGCCCCCCATCTTGGCCAGTATGACGTCCTGTTTCGGCCCCCAGGCGTTCTGCCACAATCCGATAATCTCTATGGGAACGGGCTCCGGTTCCGTGCCGGCGAACACCGTCCAGGCGACGCCCTTCATTCCGGGCTTCACCTCGCTCGCCTTCATAATCTCCGGCTGGCCGGCTTTTGGCCGCACCAGGCGATCCAGGCCTGCCAGGCCGTCTTGGGCCGAGGCGTGCGCCATGGGGGATACAACAAGAATTGCGGCCGCCAACAGCGCCGCGCCTTGGACACTCTTCATAAGGCGTAATCCTTACAGACGGCTGCCTTAGTCTTCTTGAGACTGCCGGTTACGTTTATTATAGAGTGTTCCGTCTTGGATTTCGTTTCAGGCTTTCTAGTTGCATTACTTCGGCTTAACGCCGACGGGAGGTCCGACATGCATCAAACCAGACGAATTGCTCTGCTGATTTCGTGCGCAATCCTGTGCCTGGCAGCGTTTGCGCCGGTTGCCACGGCCCAACAGCGAAACCCCCTTCCGGTTCCGAATATCCCCGGGTATCAAACATTAAAATGCGATTTTCACACGCATACGGTCTTCTCGGATGGCGAAGTCTGGCCCACGACCCGCGTGGCCGAAGCGTGGCGCGATGGCCTGGATGCGATTTCCATCACGGACCACGCGGGATACAACCCCAATAAAGAAGATGTAGCGCTCAAGTTGCACCGGCCGTATGAGATCGCATCGCCTGCGGCCGCTCAGGCGGGTATCATCCTGATTCCCGGCGTCGAGGTAATGGAGGGCCTGATCCACGCCAACCTCCTGTTCGTCAATGATCCGAACCAGTTTTTGGGACTGAGCTTTTTGGATGCTTTGCGCAAGGCCCGCGCTCAGAATGCCTTTGTCGTTTGGAACCACCCGGGCTGGCGGCAGACGCCGCAATGGTTCCCGATCATCGCCCAGGCTTACGACGAGAAATTGATCCAGGGCATGGAGCTGGTAAATGGATCGGATTTTTACCCCGAGGCCTACCCGTGGATTGCCGAGAAGTCGTGGACCATTCTCTGCAACAGCGATGTGCACTCCCCCATGCCCGCCGTCTACAGGGGCGGAACGCGCCCGATAACGCTGGTTTTCGCGCGCACGGCCGACGCGGCCGGGATCCGGGAAGCGCTGTTCGCGCGGCGTACGGCGGCGTGGGCGAACGGCGAAGTCTGGGGCACCGAGGAGCACCTCCGCGCGTTATGGCAGGGCGCCGTGAAGGTTGAAAACTCAACAATGTCGCTCGCCGGCTCCAGGCGGAGCACGGTGCTCCGGCTGACAAACTCCTCGGCTTTTCGCTTCCGGTACCGCGTGAGGAACAAGCCCGAGTGGCTCACGCTGCGGGAGGGCCAGGTGGACCCGCTGGGCGCTTTCGGCGCGCAGCTCAGCGCATCGCGGCAGGCTCCCGCGGGACGGCACAACGTCGAAATCGAGCTGGAAGTGACGAATTTTCACGTCGCCCCCGGCCGGAATTTACAAGTACGGCTGCCTCTCGTGGTCGAAGTGAAGCCCGAGGCGAACTGACGGCCGTATTCCCCAATGTGCGGCATTGCCGGTTTCCTTGCGCTAAGCCCTGACAGCGGCGGACGGGCGGTCCTCGAGCGCATGACGGCCGCCCTGCGCCACCGCGGACCCGACGATTCGGGTTATTACTCCGATGACACGGCGTGGCTCGGACACCGGCGGCTGAGCATCATCGACCTCGCCGCCGGGCGGCAGCCCATGGCGAACGAGGACTCCACCGTTTGGGTCACCTATAACGGCGAGATTTTCAATCATGCCAGCCTCCGGCCGGAACTGGAGCGCGCCGGCCACCGCTATGCAACCCGGTGCGACACCGAGGCGATTCTCCATGCTTACGAGCAGTACGGCGCCGGTTGCGTCACGCGTTTCCGCGGCATGTTCGCCTTCGCCGTGTGGGATGCGAAGACCCGCACGCTGTTCTGCGCCCGCGACCGCCTCGGCATCAAGCCCTTCTATTACTACTGGGATGGCCGGCTGTTCGCCTTCGCCTCGGAAATCAAAGCGCTGCTGAAGCATCCGGCCATTTCGGCGCGCTTCGATCCCGAGATGCTCCCCGAATATCTCGCATTCGGTTACACGAGCGGCGAGCGCACGCTGTTTGCCGGGATCCGGAAGCTGATGCCCGGCCACACGCTCACGGTCACGTTGCAGCCCGAAGGCGGCGCCCGGCTCGAAATCAGCCGCTACTGGGACATCCCGGCTCCCCGGGGGGAGGAGCGCGGAGCCGAGGAGTGGATCGCCGAGTGCCGCCGGCGGCTGGAAGACATCGTGCGGATGCGGCTGATGAGCGACGTCCCGCTCGGTATGTTTCTCAGCGGGGGCGTGGATTCCAGCGCGATTGCCGCGCTGATCCAGCGGATGGCGCCGGAACCGGTGAAGACGTTTTCGGTCGGCTACCGCGAGCAGGCCTACAGCGAGCTGGCCTACGCGCGGCAGGTGGCCGAGGCGATCGGCACCGATCACCACGAAGTGGTTATCGGAAGGGACGAGTTCTTCGGCGCGCTGCCGCGCCTAATCTGGCACGAAGACGAGCCCCTTACCTGGCCGTCGAGCGTGTCGCTGTATTTCGTCTCGCGGCTCGCCTCCGAGCGTGTGAAGGTGGTGCTGACAGGCGAAGGCAGCGACGAGCTGTTCGCCGGCTATAGCCGGTACCGGTTCTACGACGTGAACCGGCGCTGGGCCGCGCGATACCGTGTGCTGCCGTCCGGATTACGCCGGCGCGTGCGGGACTGGGTGGCGGCAACCAGCCTGCTGCCGGCCGATCTGCGCCGCAAGCTCCAGCACACGTTTTTGGGCCGGGACGAATCGCTGGAATCGCTTTACCTCGACAACTTCTATTCCGCGTTTTCGGCCGGCGATCAGGAACGGCTGCTCGGTTGTTCGCCCGGCAATCTGCCGTATGCGGATTTCCTACGCGCGTGGGATTCCGGGCGGCCCGGATCAATTCTTTCCCGCCTGCTCTACGCGGATCAGAAGACCTACCTCGTTGAGTTGCTGATGAAGCAGGACCAGATGAGTATGGCCGCTTCGATCGAGAGCCGCGTCCCGTTTCTCGATCACGAGTTCGTCGAGTTCGCCGCCAGCGTGCCGGATTCGCTCAAGATTCGCGGGCGCACGGGCAAGTACATTCTCAAGCGCGCGGTGGAGGACCTGATCCCGAAGGAGATCATTTACCGCCGGAAGATGGGGTTCCCCACGCCGCTGCGCGCCTGGCTGCGTTCGCCGGATGCGGCTCCATTACTCGAAAAGCTTCGAGACCGCGGCGGCCTGCTGGCGGCCTATACGCAGGAAAAGGAGATCGAAAACCTGCTCGCCCGGCACACTGCCGGGATCGAAGACGCGACGGACCGCATCTGGCGGCTGCTCAATTTCCAACTTTGGGGAGACATCTTCATCACCGGCAGGGCGTCGCTGGCCGCGGAGGGTTTCGCGGCGGTCTGATCCGGACGGCCTGCCCGTCACCGAGAGCGTAAACGGCCGCCTTCAACCAGATACCGGAATGCTATATTGATGTGACAATACCCGAAAATATGGGGCTGCGCTAGAGAAACGATCCGATGGCGACTGCGACACAAGCCCTCCCGCCCACCTCGGCGACGCGCAAAGCCGGATACTTTTTTGTGCTGTTCTATCTTTTCATCGCGTACAGCAGGGTAATCGAGGTTACCGCACCGTCGCTGCGGATCACCGCGCTGGTATATGCAACCACGCTCGGACTCCTGTTCATATCCGGCGGATTTATGCCGGCGCTATTGCACCGCATCGGATGCTTTCTGGCTGCGTTTGCGATCTGGCTGGCTATCGCGACGCCGTTTAGCGTTTGGAGAGGCGGGAGCGTGGGGGTGCTGATCGAGCTTTCGAGGAACCTCCCGGTTTACTTCCTGGTCGCCGGCCTGATCTGGGAGTTCGGCGAAGTCCGAAGGGTTGTTCACACGCTGGCATACGCCATTCTGACCCTCGCGCTTTTGGGGCTTTTCTTCGGAGGCGAAATGGACGGGCGCCTGATGCTGGCCTCCGGGAAGTTCGCGAACCCCAACGACTTCGCGCAAGCCCTGCTGATCGGGATGCCGTTCTGGTGGCTGATGGCGACGCGGTACGGCGGCGGTCCACTGCGCCGGCTGGCGGCGTTCCCCGCCTTCGCGGTAATTGCGTACGCGATGGGACTGACGGGCTCACGGGCGGCGCTGCTGGCGGCAGCGGGCGCCGGGTTCGTATTTTTCCTGCACGTTTCGTTTCCCAATAAGCTGAGACTTGCAGCCGCCGCGGCCGCGGCGTTCACGCTGGCCGTCATCGTCCTGCCGGGTTCCTTGCGAGTGCGGTATCTGACCATATTCGAACCAGACGAATCCGTTTTCCAAAAGGCGCAGGAAGATGGGCCTTCGCTGGAAAAGGCGCTGGGGTCGAAAGAGGGCCGGCTGGCGCTGTTGTGGGCCAGCCTGAAGATCACTCTCGCAAACCCGCTGTTCGGCGCCGGGCCAGGGATGTTCCAGGTGGCCGAGCAGAACCTGGCGGAAGCCGAGGGGAGAAGCGCCAACTGGCGTGAGACGCACAACGCGTTCACGCAAGCCTCAAGCGAAGGGGGCCTGCCGGCGTTTGTCTTCTTCACCGCCGTCCTGGTGCTTTCGCTCCGGACCTGCCACAGGCTCCATAAAGGTTGCAGCCGCGACCCGGCGCTTCTGCAGATAGCCCACACCGCGCTGGCGCTCGAAATAGCGCTTGTGACCTACGCTGTTACGGCGTTCTTCTCCTCTGTGGCTTATGGCAATCTGCTACCCACGCTGGCCGGACTGACTGTGGCGCTGGAGAGAGCGGCCGCGGCCACCCCGGCCTCGGCGGAGAAGGCGAAAGCAGAGGTAGCGCCGGCACGCCCGCTGCGAAGAAGGCCGTCGCTCCGGGCCCAGGCAATGCGAACGCGATGACAGGCGCGCAACCCAGTTTAGAGAAAGCCAGACCGGAAAGCCCGAAGGCGGCCGCGCGGCTCCGCGTACTGATCGTCGCGCCGTCGCTCGGAATTCTGGGCGGGCAGGCAGTCCAGGCAGCCGATCTTTACAACCGGCTCCGTGAAGAGCCAACGCTGGAGGCGGGCTTCCTCCCGGTGAACCCGGCGCTGCCGGGCCCGCTGCGCGCCCTGCAACGAGTGAAGTACCTGCGCACGCTGGTCACCTGGCCGGTGTACTGCCTCAGCCTGCTGCTGCGTGTGCCGCGGTACGACGTGCTGCATGTTTTCTCGGCCTCCTACCTGTCGTTTGTGCTGGCGCCGCTGCCTGCGATGCTGGCCGGCCGGCTTTACCGGCGCAAGGTCGTGTTGAACTACCACAGCGGCGAGGCGGAGGATCATCTGCGCCGCTGGCGGTCGGCAGCGTCGGCAATCCGGCTGGCGGACAGCATCGCGGTGCCTTCCTCCTATCTCGTGGACGTGTTCCGGCAATTCGGCCTCCAGGCGCGAGCGATCTTCAACATTGTCGAAACCGAACGGTTCCCGTTCCGCGAGCGAAACCCGCTGCGCCCGGTTTTCCTTTCGAACCGGAATCTCGAGCCGATGTACAACGTCGCTTGCACTCTGCGCGCGTTCGCTTTGATCCAGCGCCGGATCCCGGACGCCAGGCTGATCGTCGCCGGCTACGGAAGCCAGAGGAGTCAACTCGAAGCGCTCGCGCAAGAACTGGGATTGCGGGACGTCAGTTTCCTCGGGCGGGTAACGCCGCAGGAGATGCCACAGGTATACGACCAGGCGGACATCTACCTCAACTCGTCGGAAATCGACAACATGCCGCTTTCGATTCTGGAGGCATTCGCCTGCGGGCTGCCTGTAGTGACAACCGATGCCGGCGGGATTCCTTACGTTGTGGAGCACGGAAGAACCGGGCTGATTGTCGGGAAAGGAGACTACCGGGCCATGGCCGATGCGGCACTGCGTCTGCTCGAGGATCCGGCGCTGGCAGCCGCACTGATCCGCAACGCGCGGCGGGAATGCTCCAAGTATCGCTGGGAATCTGTGAGACAGCAGTGGCTGGAGCTTTACCACGGCGTCGAGACCGACGCCCGGCAGATGGCCTCCGCCGCCGGCGGGAAGGCTTGACAGGCAACGCCTTTTCGGCCCAAACTGCAAACCACGGCTATGCTGAACAGGCGCCTTGTGTTCCTACTGCCGCTCGCGGCGGCCCTCGCTGCTTGGGGGGCGCTGCCGGAGCCTCCGCGCGAGCGGGTCTCAACCGAGTTTCCGGCGCAATCGGGAACCACTTTGCGCGTCGCGGCCGATTGCAGCGATTTGCAGGCCAAGATCGATGGCGCGCGCCCGGGCGACACGATTTTGATTCCGGCAGGCGCAACCTGCACGGGCAATTTCATCCTGCGGAACAAGGGCGCCGGGGCCGGGTGGATCGTGATTCAAACAGACACACCGTTGCCCAGTCCCGGCTCCAGAATGACTCCGGACAAGGCGGGGCGGTTGGCGAGGATCGTAACCGCCAACAGCAACCCGGCCATCCGGACGGAGCCCGGCGCCCGGTATTACCGGCTCACCGGGCTGGAAATCACCTCATCGGTAGCGCCGCCGGGGATGGTGTACGACCTGATCAGTTTCGGCGACGGATCACAGGCGCAGCGGACGCTCGAAGCGGCGCCGGCGTACCTGATCATCGACCGGTGCTACATTCACGGAAGCCCGCGTCAGAGGATCAAGCGGGCTGTCGCGTTGAACAGCGCACACTCCGCCGTGATCGACTCGTATTTCTCCGAGATCCACGCCCCCGGAGTGGATTCGCAGGCCATCTGTGGATGGAACGGGCCGGGCCCATTTCGGATTGAAAACAACTTTCTTTCGGCATCGACCGAGAACGTGATGTTCGGGGGCGCGACAGGCTTCATCCCCGGCATTGTGCCTTCGGACATCGAGATACGGGGCAACCATTTTTACAAGCCGCTTTCCTGGAAGAAAGATCATCCGAGCTTCGCGGGCGAGGCGTGGGTGATCAAGAACCTGCTGGAATTCAAGAACGCCCGGCGCGTCATCGTGGAGGAGAATGTCTTCGAGAACACGTGGGACGGTTTCGCGGTTCTGTTCACCGTGCGGACCCAGGGGACAAGCATGCCGTGGAACATGGTTGAGGACATCTCCGTCACCACGAACCTCTTCCGCCACGCGGGTGGGGGGATGAATATCCTGGCCCACGACGATGAATCGGGAAACCAGGGCGTCACTCAGCGGCTTGCGTTCCGGAACAACCTGTTCGAGGACATCGACCGCACGCGCTGGGGAGGCAGGGGGGTATCGTTTCTAATCCTCAGCGGGCCGCCGGATATCACCATCGATCACAACACGATTTTCGGGTCCGGGTGCATGGTTCTGGCGGATTCCAGCCGGCCTGCGGTGCGCTTCGTATTTACGAACAACCTCGGCACGGGGGATATTTGCAGCGCCGCGGGAAAGGGTCTCGGGACGAACGCGCTGGAGTACCATTTTCCGGGCGCGGTGGTGACACACAACGTGTTTGCGGGCGCAAAGGAGTCTCTCTACCCGCCGGGAAACTTTTTCCCGGCAAACTTGAACATGATCCACTTCGCGAATCCGGCCGCAAGCGACTACCGGCTAACCGGCGGGCCCTATAAGGGAGCCGGTACGGACGGCCTGGATCTGGGAGCGGACATCGAAGCCGTAAAGCGGGCGGCTGAGGCGGCCATGGGCGGATCGCGGCAATCGCGGCCGCTGGTGCGGGAGCCTTCAAGACGCACACGCTGAGTGGCTGCGCCCGGCGAGGATGTGAGGAGCCACGCCGTACAGCTTCAGCAGTTCGGCGACATTCCTTTCGAGGTTGAACCGGATTTCAGCCAGCCTCCTGCCCCGGGAGCCCATGCGTTGCCGCAGGGCGGGATCGGCGAGCAGCGCCAAGAGCTTCTCGGCCGCCTGATCCGGGCGGTGGCGAGGGACGAGGAAACCCGATTGCCCGTCCTCGACGACTTCGGGGATGCCCCCAACACGCGCCGCGATTACGGGTTTTTCGAACATCATGCCTTCGGCGATCACCCACCCAAAGGCCTCTTCCCAGCGCGACAACAGGCAAATTACGTCGGCAGCGGCGTAGACGCCCTCGCGTATGGGGTCGAAGATCAAACCGGTCCAGGTGAAATGATCGGCGATGCCAAGGCGGCGGGCCTGTTCCATGTAGTCGGGGCGTCGCGGGCCGTCTCCGGCGACGACAAAGTGCACCTTGCGGTTCTTCGCCAGCACGATCCGGGCGGTTTCGAGCAGGTCTTCGACGCCTTTTTCGGGAACCAGCAGGCTGACCTGAAGCACGATGGCGCGATCTTCGGGAATGCCGTGGGCGAGGCGGAATGCGGCGGGATCGCCGGCGCCGCGGCGGAAGTCGACGCCGTTGTAGATGCGGCAGACACGGTCCGGCGCCACATAGCCGCAGACGGCGCAGCAGCGTGCGTTGTACTCGCTGACAGCGATTACTTTATCGAGCGGGTGGTTGATGATCCGGGCCGCGGCGCGCTTCCAGAGCGGGGCCGGCCGCGGATGGTAGCCTTCGGGGCGCGAGGTGTGATCGGTGAGGAAGACGCGCCGGACGGAAAGCGCGGTTGCGAGCCACGGGTAAAGCGTCGTGAAGCCGGTGAAGTGCAGGTGCAGGATTTCCGGCCGGTGTTTTCGGATGAGGCGGGCGGCATCAAGGAGAGCTGCCGGTCCGGGGCAGACCGCGCCGCGCAGCACCTCGATCGAAACGCCGGGGGTATCGAGGAACCGGCGGACGTCAGCGGGAGGCTCTTCCAGAAAACACAGAACGCTGCGCCAGCCGGCATCGTGCAGTTGCTGCGACAACTCGCGCGCGAACATTTCGACGCCGCCTACGCGGCGCGGCGAGATGCCGAAGATGGACAGTACGGCGGGCAGCACCGGCTCAGCTCTGAACAGCCTTCGCGGCGAGCTGCGCAGCCGCGCTGCGTCTTTCCATGCAGCAGCCTTGCTCCCACCAGTGGGGGCGATTCTCCCAGATGCTCCGGATCGAGGTCTGGCGGAAGTTGCCTATTGTCTCCGCGGAAGCGCAGGCTTTCACATCTCCGTTGGCCTGGATTTGAAGCATCGTCAGGGCGGAACAGATGGGCCGGCCTTCGTGGGCGGTGTGGGACTCGGTGGCAATGCGCAGGCCGGCCGGGTCCCGAAAATAGGCGGACATGGCTCGGAGTTGTTCGTAGCTATTGTCGATGTGCAGTCCCTCGCGCTTGAGGCGAATCAATTCCTCCACGACTCGAACGGCCTTCTCTGTGTCGCGCGGCCAGTTCGCGCTCTTCTCAAACCAGAAGGGATCTTCCTCGGTATTGTAGTTCTGCTCGATGGGCTGGTAGAAGACGTGAACGCCGTCCTGAGTGGCGAAGCGGGCGACGCCGGCGACCTCATCGAGATTATGCTCCATCACTACCGTCTTAAGGCGGAGATGGTAGCCGAGCTTCTTCTCGCGCCGGAGACGAAGCAGCGTTTCGATGCTTTTCATGGTGACGGAGAAGAAGCCGGGGCGGCCGCGTATTTTCGAGTGAGTGTCGCTGACTGCATCCAGTGAAATCGTCACGCGCCAGGGATTGGCCAGGGCGAGTTTTTCTATGCGCGACTGGTCAAGCCAGTAACCGTGGGAGAGCACCTCCACAAACAGGCCCGACGAAGAGGCGTGCGCGACCAGATCGACCGCATAGGGTCTCAGCAGCGCCTCCCCGCCAGTGATGACGATCTGAACGGGACCGAGCCAGTCGCGGAGCTCGTCCAGCAGGCACCGCCACTCATCAACCGAGGGGCCGGGCTCGGCGCCCTTGTTCTTCCAAATGTCGCAGTGCACGCAGCGCGCGTTGCAGCGCTCGGTGAGCAGAATAGCGATCGAAACGGGGCGGCAGAAGGAAGCGTAACGTCCCGAGGCAAACGTACGAAGGCGGTAGTTGACGCTTTCGTAAAGCCTTTTATAGGCCCTGTCCGCGAGCGCACGCATGGCGTGTATTCTATCGTAAACTGGGCAACTCTACTGCCGCTGAGCGGAAGCCGCGGCTCATCCGCGGCGCGGCAGAAAAGCGGAACAACCGCACAGCCAGCCTTCGAACTCCACTTCGTCCAGCCCACAGTGGTCAACAAGCCGGGGCAAGAGCAGGGGATTGGAGCGCGGGGACGCGAGATCCGGCTCGCACGTCGTTGCGGAAGCAATCGAAGCTTCCGCCAGCCACGGAAGGAATTCGGGCTTGTGAACTCCGCTGGGATAGCAGAAGTGCACCGGGTTGCGGCCGGTGAGCGCTTGAAGCCTCTCGCGGTTGTCCCGGATCTCCCGGAGGAACAGATCCCGATCGGAGGGTGTACGGTGGCGGTGCGTGTGCAACTGGAAATCGATTCCCGCGCGGGCGAGCTCGCAAACCTCGCCGGGCGTCATGATCTGCAGCAGCCGCTTGCGCACCAGTTCTCCGTAGTCAACTCCGGCGGTACGGGCGAGCTGCTTAAGCAGTTCCTGCTTGCCTTCTTCGTCGAGGCTGTGGCGGGCGAAGTTGAGCAGTGCCCATCGTGCACGGTCCAGCGCGGCCGGCGTGCTCAGGTCGAGTTGCTCCGCGATACCGAACTGGCGGCCGTCCAGAACGCCGCCGCGCGCCTTCCAGAGCAGGTAGTGACAGGCGGGATCGAACACGGGCTCGTTGCGGCCGGAATACCACGTGGTGAGGTAGACCGTAGCAGGAAAACCGAACTCTTTCAGCAGAGAGTAGGCCTTGCAGTAGAAGTCATAAAAGCCGTCGTCGAACGTAAGAGCGACGCTGCGCGGCGGCAGGCTGCCGCTGTAGAGCCGGCTGAGCGCCTCATCAAGCGGCAGGACGCGGAAACCGTTATTCCTGAGGAGAGCGAACCGGCGTTCGAGCACAGCGGGGGGCATGTAGAGTTCGGGGTTCCACTCGTGCTCGTCTTCTATCGAGACGCCGTGATAGCAGAGGATCAACAGCCGGCGCTGCCGCCAGCGGCTGTCTGCAGCCGTGCGAAAGACGCCGGTGTTGCGCGCTGTGCGCAAAACGGTCCGCTTCAGGGTTTTCAGCATGTTCCCGCTTGCACCAGTTTACGCGCATCGCTTGCTTCGGCGGAGAAGGAAGCCGGCGTAGATTTGTTCCATGCGGCGGACCGAGGCCTCCAGCGAAAACTTCTGGATGAAGGCCGCGCCGGCATCGGCCAGCCGCTGCCGGAATTCGAAATCGCCGGCCAGCCGCTTGAGGCATTGGGCAAGGCCGGCGGCATCGCCCGGAGTAAACAGCAGCCCGGTACGCTCGTGTTCGATGAGCTCGGGATTGCCGCCGGTCCGGGAGGCTACGGCGCAGCAACCGCAAGCCATCGCCTCCATGAGGGAGTTGGAGAGCGCCTCAGAGAGGGAGGGCAGCACGAAGACATCGATCGCATGGAGCCACTCGGCAACGCGGTCGGTGGCGGACTCGAAGCGGCAGGCTCCGTCGAGCCCGAGCGCGCTACAACGGGCCTTCAGATCTTCCAGAACGGGTCCGTCTCCGACGATAACAAGCCTGCTAGCGGCATCCGCGCGATGGACCTCTGCGAATGCGTCGAGCAGAGTGGCTAGACCCTTCTCGGGGCGCAGCGCGCATACGACGCCAAACACAACGGAGGCATCGCGCAGCGCGGAAGGGCGCACGCGCGGTCCGGCGAAAAAGCGGGCAGTGTCAATCGCGTTGTAACAGAGGTGGATCCTCTCCGGCGGCACGCGGTCTTCTTCGATCAACTGGCGGCCGACCGCCTGCGAGTTGACGACGATTCCGTCCACCAGTCTGTCTGTCAGCCGGAGCAGGCGCCGCACGGCGGGCGAGACCAGGTCCCTGTGAGCCCGCTGGCTCGACAGCACCACCGCCGCGCCGGAAGCACGCGCAACCGGAACGCCGAACTGGTTCATCGGAACATCGAACGTATGCACCAGGGCTATGCGCTCCCGGCGGATGTAATTCCTTAATTGCCAGGCCCCCTTGATCGCCCCGGGCCGCTTGAAGGAGCGAACGGGAAGATGCAGGATGGGAACGCCCGCGGCGCGCAACTCTTCCGCGCGAAAGCCCCGAGAATGGAAACACGCGACATGGGGCTGGAAGCGCTTGCGGTCGAGCGCCTTGGCTATCTCGCAAAGCTGGCGCTCGGTGCCGCCGATCCCCAACTCCCTGGTCATCAGAAGCACGGGGACGGGGGCTCGCATCAGCTATCAGAATACCTGGAGCAAGCAGCGGGGCGGGTAGTCCGCCGTGACCGCGCCGGTGCAAGGCTATAATACGCCTTGGCGGTCAAAAGGGCTGAATACCCGAAGTTTCGATGCTGCTGACTGGGATCTGGAAGCTTTCTCAATTCGAAGCGCATGCGCGCGGTGGGCAAGTAAAAAAGCCCATCGCTTACAGCCTGCTGCGCCACGCTTCGGAAGGCCCCGTGGGGCGCGCGCTTTTTGAGTGCGTGATCCGGGACCTCCAGCTCTCGTCGGGCGTTGTCCGGACGACGTACGCGAACCGCTTCACCGACGTCAACGAGCTCGTGCTCGCCGTTTTGAAGCGGGATTACACGCCCGCCTACCCGATCGAAGCGCACGACTGGGCGGCTTCCGACTGCCTGGCATCCTACGAATTCGCCACCGTGCTGTTTGAAGCGTTTCCCCGCTCCACGCTGACTGCCTCCGACATCTCCTTTCAACTGATTTGCGCCCGCAACACCAGCACACAGGAAGAATTCGTGTTCGAGGACAACGGCCGGGCGCTGCAGTACGTTAAACCGCCGTTTGTACTGCCCCTGGCCCGGCCCGCGCCACGGTTTCGGGTAGTGAACCAGATCCTGCGCCGGCGGGCGATCGGAAGAGCGCGAAAGGTAGCGTGTGTGGTCCGGCCGTGGCTGAAGGAATGCCCGGAATCGATCTCGACCGGGGAGTGGGAAATCTCGCGCGTGTCGCTGATCCATCCCGTTGCGCTGGCCGCGCTGGCCCGCGAGCCTCGCTTTCGCACCGCCATTCACTCGGTCTTTTCGCCGCTAAGCGCCGAGGTGGATCTGATCCGGACCATGAACATCTTCAACCGCTGCTACTTCAGCGATGAGGAAATCGCCCGCGGAGCAGCAGCGGTTTTCCGCAGCCTACGTCCCGGCGGCCTGTGGATTGCGGGGCGGACGACCGAGGAGCGGCGGGTGGTTCAGAACTGCGTGACGGTGTACTGCAAGGACCCCGGCCGCTTCCGGCAAGTCGCGGAACTGAACGGGGGCTGCGACATCGCCGATATCGTCGCCGCGTTGGACCCTGCCGGTTTGGCGGCGGCGGGCCAGATGGCGGGCCGGAAACTCTAAATGCCGGAGGAGCGGAGCGCTGTCCCGCTCCGGGTACGCTAGAATGGGTCTTCCGGCTGATGTCTTCTTTGCCTGTTCCCCAACAGAGCCGCGTCGCTTCCGTCCTTTCCGAACAGCGGGAGGCCGCACGCGAGCAACTGGCCGCCGCCTGGCAGCTTCAGATCTCCCGCATCGAGGACCTCCTGCACGCGGGCTGGAAGGAACATCTCGCGCTCATCTTCGAGGAGCGTTTTGAGGAGCTGGCCAAGCGGCTCGCGGCCGAGTTCGCCGCCGAGCTCGAGGAGGCGCGCCGCCGGGCGTCGGAGGATTTCAACCGCGCCATGCGGCGCATCACGCGGCCGGCGGACCAGCAAGAGTGGGCCGCCGCGGTGCTGGAGGCCACCGCGCCGTTTGCACCTCGCACGGCGATTTTCATGGTAGACGACCGCAACGTGCGGGGCGTTTGCGCGCGCGGCATAGGGGCCATTGCCGGCCTGGAGATGCCCGTGCCGCCAGCCTTTGCAACCGTCCTGCGGACGCAGGAGCCGGCGACAGCCCCTCGTACGGCCGCCGAGCTTTCGGACCTCGCCGCACTGCTTGACAATCCCGAGGCGGATTCCATGTGCCACCTGTTTCCGGTGACCGCGATGGGGCGGGTGGCTGCGGTGGTGTACGCCGAGGGCGATGAGATCGATCTAAACGGCTTGGAAGCCGTGGCCGCGCTGGCGGGCGCAGGCCTTCGGCCGGCTTCCGAGAAACCGTCTCCCACCCTGCCCGACTGGGCCCAGCTTTCTCCCCAGGAGCAGGAATTGCATCTGCGGGCGCAGCGCTTCGCCCGGGTGCGGGTCGCCGAGATGCAGTTATACAAGTCGCAGGCGGTGCGTGCCGGGAGAAGCCAGAAAAACCTGTACGCAGCGCTTAAACCGGAAATCGACGCCGCGCGAGAGACATTCCGGCGGGAATTTACGGCGGCTTCGCCCGCGATGCCCGACTACTTTCACCTGGAGTTGATTCGAACACTGGCGAATAATGATGTTGCCGTTCTGGGCGAAGACTACCCCGGCCCGCTCTTTTAGCAGGGCCCTCTGCGGCATTTTCGCGCTGCTTTTTACGTCCGTCCTGAGCGGCGCATCAGGGTTGGAAGCGCTCGTCCTGGCGTTTCGCAAGAATCCCACGCCCGCCAATCGCGCGGCGCTGCTGCGGTTTGCCGCCGCGAACCCGAAAAGCCGCGACGGCGCCCTGGCGGTGCTGGCGGTGGCGGCGGCGGACCGGGAGAAGGGACAATCCGGCGAGACTGCCGAACTGCTGCGCAGCGCCAGCAGCCGCCTGACCCTTCTGGCGGATTACGTGGCGTATTACCTGGCTGCGGCCGCTTTCGATCAGCGGGATTTTTCCAACGCAGCCAAACAAGCCGAGGTTGTGTGGACGTGTACTCCGCCTTCGCCCATGTCCGGCGACGCGGCCATGCTGGCGGCGCGCGCCTATAAGGAGATCAACCAGCCGGCGGAAGCCGTTCGCGTTCTCCGCGCTAACTACTCGCGATTGCCGCAGCCGTCGGGCGACCTGCTGCTGGCGGAAAACTACCGCGGCGCAAACGATCTGGCATCGGCCGCCGTTTACTACCAGCGGGTTTACTACGAATACCCGGCTTCGCCGGAGGCCGCCCAGGCCGCTACCGCGTTGGACGAACTCAAGGCCGCGCTGGGCGACCTTTATCCGCCGCCGACCACGCAAGCCATGCTGGGTCGCGCGGAAAAATGGCTGCGGGCGCGTGAATTCCAACGTGCCCGTTCGGAATACCAGTCAATCGCCGCGCAGAGCGCGGGACCGGACCGCGAACGCGCGCACCTGCGCCTGGCCGCGATCGATTACTTCCGCTACGAGAACAACTCGGCCTATAAGAGGCTGGCCGCACTGAAGGTTTCCTCTCCCGAGGTGGATGCCGAGCGCCTCTATTACATGGTGGAGTGCGCGCGCCGCCTGGGCCGCGACGATCTGATGAGGGAGTGCCTGGACGCGCTGGCCAGACGCCACCGGCGGTCCGTCTGGAGACAGAAAGCGCTGGTTACCGCCGGAAACCGGTATCTCATCGACAACCTCGTCGAACAGTACGTGCCGCTGTATCGGGCATGCGCCGAAGATTTTCCGGACAACGCCGAGGCCGAGTACTGCCACTGGAAAGTCCTCTGGGCCGAGTACATCCGCCGCCGCCCCGGCGCGGAGGAGCGGCTGCGCAACCACGTGGTAAGGTTCCCGGGTTCGGACCGCGCGTGTTCAGCTTTGTATTTTCTCGGGCGGCTGTCGGAAGCGGCGAAGCGTCCCGAGGACGCCAAGGCATACTATACCGAAGCAATCCAGCGTTTTCCGAATCACTACTATGCCGGTCTCGCGGAGGAGCGGCTGGCCGAGCCGGCCTTGCGCAGGGCGGCAGCATCCACACAGGTGAGCGCTTTTCTGGAAAGCGTGAAGTGGCCTGCACGGCGGAATCCGGAGACGTTCGAGCCGACGCCGGCCACAAAGCTGCGGGCCGAGCGCGGGCACCTGCTCGAACGGGCCGGTCTGACTAAGCTCTGCGAAAGAGAACTGCGCTATGGTGCGGCAACCGACGGCCAACCGCACGTGCTCGCCGTCCATTTGGCCCAGGCTATTTCGCGCTTCGACTCCCCTTCGGCGGCGCTTCGGACGATGAAGGGCATCGTGCCGGACTATCTTTCCATGCCCTTAGACGGCGCGCCGCAGGAGTTCTGGCGCCTGTTGTTCCCCCTGCCCTACAGGGACCTGATCGAGCGGCATTCCAAGGCCCGGAATCTCGATCCTTTTCTCGTCGCCGGCCTGATCCGCCAGGAATCGGAATTCAACCCGCGGGCGGTGTCGCGGGCCAAGGCGTACGGGCTGACGCAAATCATGCCGGCAACCGGGCGCGCGCTGCTCAAGGTGAGCCGCAGCCGGTTCCGCCCGGCAGTGCTCTTCGAGCCCGATGTGAACCTGCGGCTCGGTACGACGTACCTGCGCCAGGTTCTCGATCAGCATTCGGCGAAGGTGGAGCTGGCGCTGGCAGCCTACAACGCGGGCGGATCCCGCGTGCGGAACTGGGTGACCTGGGGCGATTACCAGGAACCTTCCGAGTTCATCGAAACCGTGCCGTTCACCGAAACCCGCACCTATATCTTCGCGGTGCTGCGGAACGCACAGATATACCGCAAGCTATACGCGCAGGCAGAACCCGTAAAGAAGGTTTCAACTGGGACCGCGAAGAAGCAGCCGACCTCCAAGCGGGCGCCCGTATCCAAAAAGAAATGAGAAAACCCCCGGCCCGCAGGCTGTTGCGCGCACCCGCTTCCGAGCAGCGCGACGCCGCAATCAAAAAGGCAATCCGGCAGATACCGAAAGGCAAGGTGGCCACGTACGCGCAGGTGGCGGCCGCCGCCGGGTATCCGCTTTATCACCGGCAGGTTGTGCAGGTGCTGCGGAAGGCAGGAGACTCGCTGCCCTGGCAGCGCGTGGTCGGAGCGGGCGGCCGCATACGGCTGAAACGCGAAATGGCCCACGAACAGCGGATTCGCCTGGAGATGGAAGGCGTCAAGTTCCGCGGCGCGTGCGTGGTGATGGAAGAGCACCAGCACGTTTTCCGGCCCTGGGAATTCGAGGAGTGAACCGGCTTCTGGCGGACCCCGAAAATCGATTATGCTGGGGGACGCCATGCCTCAGACCACATACCGCAATCGCCGCTGCGTTCAGATCGAAACCGGCATGGTGCGCCTCACCGTGCTGGCGGAAGGCGGCCACATTGCCGAAATTCTTCACAAGCCGAGCGGGGTGAACCCTCTTTGGACGCCGCCCTGGCCTTCCATTGAGCCGTCCACCTATTCACCGGAGAAGAACCCGGAATACGGGGCCGATGCCGAGAGCAAGCTGCTCGCCGGAATCATGGGCCACAACATCTGCATGGATATTTTCGGCGGGGTTAGCGAAGAGGAAGCCGCCGCGGGGCTGACCGTTCACGGAGAGGCCGCCGTGGCGCCCTACGACATCGAGGAGACCGAAGGCGGCCTGGTTGCGCGCGCGGAACTGCCCAATGCGCAATTGAGGTTCGAGCGGCGCATTCAGCTCGCGCCCGGCTCGCCGGTGATTCGCATCGCCGAGACCCTGGAAAATCTCTCGGCGACGGACCGCCCGATCGGCTGGACGCAGCACGTGACCCTCGGCCCGCCTTTCCTACAAAAAGGGAGCACCGAGTTCCGCATGCCCGCCACCCACTCGAAGGTTTGCCTGGCCGGAGCCAGCGGGGGCAAGGGGATGAAAGCCGGCGCTGAGTTCGACTGGCCGCTGGCGCCTCGCGAAGACGGCGGGCTCGTTGACATGCGGGTTTTCACTGACCTTCCCGCGTCGTCGGGCTACTCCACGCACCTGATGGATCCAAGCCGCGAGCAGGTGTTTTTTGCCGCCTTCTCGCCCTCCTGCCGCGTGCTGTTCGGCTACGTATGGAACCGAAAAGATTTCCCGTGGCTCGGCATCTGGGAAGAGAACCACTACCGGCAGCACGCGCCGTGGAACGGACGAACGCTCACGCGCGGCATGGAGTTCGGCGTTTCGCCCGTGCCGGAAACCCGCCGCCAGATGATCGAACGCGGCGTTCTGTTCGGCGAAAAAACATTTCGCTGGATCCCGGCCAGGACAAAGGTGGGCGCCGAATACTGCGCTTTCATTGCAGAGGCCGAAAGCATTCCGGAAGAGGTTGTCTGGGACGGCGAATATTCCGTCTACCAGAAGCGGTGATTGTGCGGCACGACGCCAGGGAACAGGTAGGCGTACGCCATCACAATCAGGCCGATAATGAGCGCCAGCGGGATGCTGTGCCTGATCACTGCGCGGAACAGGTCGCCCTCCTTGCCGATCTGGTTCGTCGCCGTGCAGGCCACAACGATCGACTGCGCCCCGATCATCTTCCCCATGACGCCGCCGGCTGTGTTGGCCGCGGCCATTAGGACCGGGTCCAGACCGAGCCGGTTCGCGGTGATCACCTGCAAGCTGCCGAACAGCGCGTTGGAGCCGGCGTCGGTGCCGGTGAGCGCAACGCCGAGCCAGCCGATCATCGTGCCGAAAATCGGGAACAGAACGCCGGTGTTGGCCATCGCGAGCCCCAGCACCGCGTCCATTCCGGAGTAGCGGGTCACGAATCCGAGGCCGAGCATGGCGACGATCGCGATCAGGCTCAGCCGCATGCGGTAGAAGGTGCGGACGAAGACCTTCAGGGTGCGGCCGAAGGAAAGCCCCAGGAGCGGACCGGAGATCAGTCCGGCGACGAAGATGCCGGTGCCTACCGCGGAGAGCCAGGCGAAATCAAATACGGCTGTTTCGGCGTAATTGGATGCGACCACGGGCGGTGTGCGCACCACCGCTTGATGCAGGCCCGGCACCGGCGCCTTCCACGTCACAACATCGAGAGTCCTTGTCACCGGCGGATAGCCCCAGACCAGCACAAGCGCCGAGAGCAGCAGAAACGGAGACCAGGCATGCAGCACCTCGCGAAAGGGGCGCTTCTTCGGCTCGAAGGCGGGCTTTTCTCCGGGGTAGCGCCAGACGTGCTTCGGCTGCCAGAGCTTGAAGAACAGCGTCAGGAGCACGATGGTGCCGATGCCGCCCATGATGTCCACCAGCGCAGCGTCGACGTAATTCGACCAGAAGAATTGGATAATCGCAAAGCTCAAACCGCAGGCCGCCAGGCCGGGCCAGACCTGAAACATCTCGCGGGTCTTGACCTGCGTGCGAACCAGCCAGAACGGCAGGATCATAGCGGTCCAGGGCAGGATGCGGCCTGTCATGGCGCTCAGATCCGCTTCGGGCAGGTTCGTAACTGCGGCCAGCGTGCGGATGGGGTTGCCGACTCCGCCCCAGGCGACCGGTGCGGTGTTTGCGATCAGGCAGAGCACGGCGGCGTCGAACGGTTTGAAGCCGAGCCCGATCATCATCGCGCCGCACACCGCCACGGGAGCGCCGCCGCCACCGGCTCCTTCCAGCAACGCGCCAAACGCCAGAGCAATCAGCAGCACCTGCAAACGCCGGTCGGGCGTAATGGCGCCGATCGATTCCTTGATGATTTCGAAATGGCCGCTTTCAACCGTCAGATCGTATACGAACACGGCCGCGACCAACGTCCAGGCGATCCTGACAATCCCATAGAGAACCCCGTGAGCGACGGCGCCGCCCACCATGACCGGCGGCATGCCGAAAACCGCAATTGCCAGCCCGATGGCGGCGAGAAATGCGTACACCGCCGCGCGCCATGCGATCGTTTTGCGGACGGCGAGAAGGTAAAAGAGCAGGCAGACGGGGATCGCCGCGACAGCGGTTGACAGCGCGGCATTCCCCAGCGGGTTATAGTTCTGGATCCAGACCTGGCTCATGCAGCGGGATCGTATCACATACGGCGCCCCGCCGAGAACGTGTACGCTGAAATTTATATGGGGGAAGCGACGCGGCCAGTGCTGTCAGCGCCGCCCGAAGGGTGGTTCCGGCGCACATTCGGTCCGACTCTGTCGTACTGGATGGAGATCGAAGTGCACGTTTACGCGCTGGCCATCGCCGCGAGCGTTCTGCTGTCGTTCTTTCCGTTTCTGATCATCGTCCTGTCCATCTGCCGCCATCTGCTCGGATGGGGAGGCGCGCTGCAGGCAGTGGGGTTGGTGCTGGACGATTATTTTCCGGGCGACGTCGGCGATCACGGCACGATGGTCGGGTTCATCCGCGACAACCTGTTGGCCGCCGTCAACTCGCGGGGCTCCCAGGCGCTCTCGCTGGCCCTGCTAATCTTCACCGCCAATGGAGTTTTTGTACCGCTCGAGATCGCGCTCAACAAGGCCTGGGGCGTGACAAAGAACAGGAGCTATTTGAAGAACCAGGCGATCTCGCTGGGGATGATCTTCTGCTGCGGCAGCCTGGCGCTGGCTTCCACGGTGCTGAGCAGCATGAACGTGAAGCGCGTTGGGGCCGCGTTCCCGCACTTTCCCTTCCTGGACGTCGTGGCATACAAGATGGCGGCCCTGCCGGTTTCGATATTGATCCTTTTTCTGGTCTACTGGCTGCTGCCCAACGCCCGGATACCGTGGCGGTCGGTGCTGCCGGCGGCAATTCTTGTTGGCATCGCGCTTGAAATCTTGAAAAACATTAACTTGTTGAGCTGGACGCTCTGGCGGCAAAAACTTCACGCCGAATACGGCCCGTTTTATTACTCCGTGACCATCATTGTGTGGAGTTTCCTGGGAGCTATGATCATTTTGGCGGGCGCGGAATGGTCCGCGCGGCGCTCCCGGCAGTTGGCGGCTGCGGGCGGCCCGATTGCATCTCAGGACAGCTAACCCTATACTCTATACTTTAGGTTACGGAGATCCTACCGAAGACGTCTTGACACGAGAGGACTATGGCATGGCCAAAACACCCGATCTCACCCGACGCGACTTATTGAAAACCACTGGCGCCGTCGCCGCTACCGCCGCTGCAACGCGCGTTGCCGGCCCGGCAATCCGGAAGGCTAAGGCAGCCAGCGACCAGGTGCCGTACGCGGTGATTGGAACTGGGGGGCGCGGGCAATACCTGCTGCAACACCTCACCAAGATCGACTCGGGCCGGTGCGTGGCGGTCTGCGACGTTTATGAGCCCCATCTGAAAAAGGGTGCGGAGGCGGCCGGCAACAATCCGGCGATGTACGCGGATTACCGCGAGCTGCTCACCAGGAAGGATATCGACGCGGTCATCATCGCAACGCCGCTTTACGAGCATTTCCGGGTCACCCGCGATGCCCTGCTCGCCGGCAAGCACGTCTTCTGCGAAAAGAGCCTCGTGTTCAAGCCCGAGGAGGTTCACGCACTGCGGAAGCTTGCCGCCGAACGGCCGAAGCAAATCATTCAGGTAGGATTGCAGCGCCGCTACAGCCAGTTCTATCAGACGGCTAAAGAGGCGATCGACAAGGGCTTGATCGGGCAGGTCACGCATATCAACGCGCAGTGGAACCGGAACCCCGGCTGGACCATGAAGCCGTTCCCGACGCGGCAGCGCGAGCTGAACTGGCGGCTTTTCCGTGAGTTCTCCGGCGGCTTGACCGCCGAGCTGGCGTCGCACCAGATTGACGTGGCGGACTGGATCTTCGGCTCCCAACCCGAGTTCGTCGTCGGCGTGGGCGGGCTGGATCTGCGCAAGGACGGCCGCGACGTTTACGACAATATTCAGCTCATCTTCAAGTACCCGAAAGGGCAGAAGATGATGTACCAGGCGATCAGCAGCAATCGCCACCTGAACCTGTTCGGTGGCACCCGGACCGAGTTCGGCGAGACGATTTTGGGCACCGAGGGCACGATTGAGATCACGGTCGGCACGGACAGAGAGCCGGCAATCGCCATGTGGTATTACGAACCCAGCCCGCAGCAGCCCTCCCCTGCCGAACAGAAGGAAAAGGCCGCCGTGGCGAGCGCTACGCTCACCAGCACCGCTGCCGGCCGCCGCGGACTGCCGCTCATGTTGTCGCGTGACCTGGTCACCGGTAAGGAATCGTTCCTGGAACGCGAGTTGAAGTACGCCCGCATGTGGATGTACCGCAAGGGTGTGATGGTCCCGCAGGAGGATCGGAACCCTGTCGACGTGCAAATGGATTCGTTCTTCGAATCCTGCCGCACCGGCAAGAAGCCGCGCGCCGACCTTGAGATCGGGCTCGCCGATTCCACCATGGTGATTCTTGCGAACCTCGCCATGGACGAGGGACGCCGCGTGTACTTCAACGAGATCGAGAAAATGGGCGTGGAGCCCAACAAGAAGGGCTAATCCAGCCCGCGCCAAAGCTCCGCTGCACCGGTCTCACAGGGGTCCACCCTGTCCCGGCGTCGAAAGAACCATTCGAGGCAGCGAGTAGCACCGTAAAGAGTTGACCGGATATGGCCGATAGTGTTAGGTTGAGATTTCAAAGCGTCTCGCGTATTTCGAAGCGTTTTCTTTAGGCGTCCTCGATAGCAATCCGATGGAAGAAACTCTGCGGGCGTTAACCGGACTTCTGCTGGAAGCGGTTCCCACCCTTATTATTGTTTTGCTGCTTCATTTCTACCTCAAGAAGGTCTACTTCCAGCCGGTGGAAAAGGTCTTGACCGCGAGGTTCGAGGCGACCGAAGGGGCCCGGAAACGCGCCCAAGAGAGCCTGGAAAAGGCTTCCGCCATGGCGGCGGAGTACGATGAAGCGCTGCGGGCGGCACGCAATGAGCTGTACCGCGAGCAGGAAGAGTTCCGGCAAAAACTGCAGCAGGAGCACGAGCAGACTCTGAAGGAAGCGCGCGAGCGGGCGGCACAGATGGTGAAGGAAGCCGGCGCGCAGCTCGAGGCGGAACTCGCAGCATCCAAGGAGGCCTTGAGGAAGGACGCGGGCGCCCTGTCGGACCAAATCGTGCAAGCCATTCTGAGCAGGAGACCGGCTTGAAGCGGATCACGGTATCTATCCTCTTTTTTGCGGTCGCGGCGCTGGCGGCCGAGCATGGTGAATCGGGGCACGCCGGATCGGACACCCTTTGGAAGCTGATCAATTTCGTAATCCTGGCAGCGGCGCTGGGATACTTCATCTACAAGAAGGCCGGCAGCTTTTTCGCGGCGCGGTCGGCTGCTATCCAGCGCGAACTGGCCGAAGCCGCGAAGTTCCAGGCCGATGCCGAGGCGCGCTATGCGGAAATGGAGCAGCGGTTGAAACGCCTCAACGCGGAAGTAGAAGAACTGCGGCGGCGGGCGCGCGAGGAATCGGCGGTGGAGAGCGCGCGCATGAGGGCGCTAACCGAGCGCGGCCTGAAGAAAATCCAGGAGCAGGCAGAGCAGGAGATTCAAGCGGCGGCGAACTCGGCCAGGCAGCAACTGCGGGCCTATTCGGCGGCGCTGGCGATCGAGCTGGCGGCAGCCAAGATTGAGGAACGGCTGACGCCGGAAACAGACCAAATGATTGTGGACGCGATGATCGGAGAAATCGGGAACCGGTTCGCGGGCCAGCCAGTGAGGGTTTCTTAACGTGCCGAACGCCGTTGCATTCCGGTATGCGCGGGCGCTGGCGGACTTGGCTATGAAGCCGGGCGTGGCGCCGCAGGCCGTAATCGGGGATTTGGAAAAATTCGAACGCGCCCTGGCGCAGTCAACGGATTTGCGAAACGCATTGCAGTCTCCGGCAGTGCCGAAAGCGCGCAAGCACGCGGTGGTAAGGCGCCTGGCGGAGGAGTTGCCCCTGGCGGACCTGGCTCGGCGGTTCGTGATGGTGCTGATCGATCACCGGCGGCTGCCGATGATCGGGGACATCCGGGAAGCGTTCGAGATGGTGCTGGACGAGCGCCTCAACGTCGTGCGAGTTGACGTGATTTCGGCGCGGGAGCTGACAGCCGATCAGCGCGACAAACTACTGGAAGAGTTCAGCCGGGCGACGGGAAAGCGGGCCCGCGCACGATTCCAGGTGAGCGAGAACCTGATCGGCGGAGTAGTCGCCAAGGTAGGTTCGAGAGTTTTCGACGGCTCGGTGCGGGGGCAGTTGGAAACATTGAAACAACGCATGGCGGGAGCGGGAGCGTAGGCAGAACACAAGATCGTAAGAGCGGTTCTTCGAAACACGCCGATAGCAGCCTGCGGTCCACGTTAACCGATCAATAACCCAAAGGTTTTCATATGGCTCAGCTTCGAGTGGACGAAATCGAGCGGATACTCCGCGAGGAAATCGAGAATTACGATAAAGCGGTTGAAGTCTCCGAAATTGGCTCGGTGATTTCGGTCGGAGACGGAATTGCGCGCGTCTATGGCCTGGAAAAGGTCATGGCGGGCGAGCTGATCGAATTTCCACACGGAGTAGCCGGGATCGCGCTGAACCTGGAGGAAGATCAGGTGGGCGCGGTGCTGCTCGGCGACTACACGGAAATCAAGGAAGGGGACGAGGTCCGGCGGACCGGCCGGATCATGTCCGTGCCCGTGGGTGAGGCGCTGATCGGGCGCGTGGTGAACGCGCTGGGGCAGCCTCTTGACGAGAAGGGGCCCATCTCGGCCACCGAATATTTCCCGATCGAGCGACTCGCACCCGGCGTAGTGGACCGCCAACCGGTGAAGGAGCCGCTGCAGACCGGCATCAAGGCGATCGACAGCATGATCCCGATCGGGCGGGGACAGCGCGAGCTGATCATCGGCGACCGGCAGACGGGCAAAACGGCGATCGCGATCGATACGATCATCAACCAAAAGGGCGGCGACGTGATTTGTATTTACGTCGCGATCGGGCAGAAGCGCTCCACGGTGGCCCAGGTGGTGAAGACGCTGGAAGAGTACGGCGCGATGGATTACACCATCGTGGTGGCGGCCACCGCGTCCGATCCGGCGCCCATGCAATACATCGCGCCTTACGCGGGCTGCGCGATGGGCGAGTACTTCCGCGACAACAAGCGACACGTGCTGTGCGTCTACGACGACTTGTCGAAGCACGCGGCGGCATACCGTGAGATCTCGCTGCTGCTGCGGCGGCCGCCCGGGCGCGAGGCGTATCCAGGCGACGTGTTCTACCTCCACAGCCGTCTGCTGGAGCGCGCGGCGAAGCTGTCGGACGAGATGGGCGGAGGGTCGCTGACCGCTTTGCCGGTGATTGAAACGCAGGCGGGCGACGTATCGGCCTACATCCCGACGAACGTAATTTCCATCACGGACGGGCAAATCTACCTGGTGGCCGACCTGTTCAACTCGAACATACGGCCGGCCATTGATGTGGGCATCTCGGTGAGCCGCGTGGGTGGCAACGCGCAGATCCGGGCGATGCGGCAGGTGGCGGGCACTCTGAGGCTGGATCTGGCGCAGTACAGGGAACTCGCGGCGTTCGCGCAGTTCGGTTCGGATCTGGACAAGGCCTCGCAGGCCCAGTTGAACCGGGGCGCGCGCCTGACGGAGCTGTTGAAGCAGCCGCAATACGAACCGCTGCCGGTGGAAAAGCAAATTCTGGCGCTGTATGCGGGCACGAACGGATATCTGGACGACATGGAAGTCGAACAGGTCAGGCCGTTCGAGCAGGAGCTGTACCGGTTCGTCGACAACGCGCACCCGGGACTGCTGGCGAAGATCCGCGAGCAGAAGAAGATCGATGACGCCCTTCGGGCGGAACTGGACTCGGTGATTCAAGAGGCCAAGCAGCGATTCCTTTCCGAGAGCCGGAGCTGATTCATGCCATCACTGATCGACCTGCGGCGGCGGATTCGCTCGGTAAAAAGCACGCAGCAGGTCACCAAGGCGATGAAAATGGTCTCGGCGGCAAAACTCCGCCGGGCACAGGATAGGGCGCTCGACGCGCGGCCGTACGCGGCGATTTTCCGGCAGGTGCTGGGAGACGTAGCGGCGGCGGCGTTGGCCGGCGACGAACAGTTGGCGGCGCACCCGCTGCTCGCACAGCGGCCGGAAAAACGAATTCTGGTTGTGCTGCTGACGGCGGACCGCGGGCTGGCGGGCGCGTTCAACTCCAATCTGATTAAAACGACACAGCAGTTTCTGCGGGAACACGAGGACGCGGAAACGCTGCTGTACACGATAGGCCGCAAAGGGCGCGACTTTTTCCGCAAGCGCGGAGCGCAAATCGTGGCCGAGAAAACCGGCATCTCCCAGACGGCCCGGTTTTCCGACGCCGCGGAAGTGGCTGCCGACGCGCGGCGCCGGTTCGAGGAGTGCGAGGTAGACGCGGTCTATCTGATTTACAACGAGTTCAAGAGCGTAATGGCGCAGAAGCTGACGGTGCTCAAGGTGCTTCCGGTGGAAGTGCCGGCGGGATCGGGCGGGCGCGACTATATCTACGAGCAGCCGGCTCAGCAGTTGCTGAACGGGCTGCTGCCGCGATACGTGGAGATCGTCGTGTACCAGGCGATGCTGGAATCGGCGGCGGCGGAGCATGCAGCGCGCATGACGGCGATGGAAGCGGCGACTACAAACGCCGAAGAGATGATCGACAAGTTGACGCTGTACATGAACCGCGTGCGGCAGGCCAGCATCACCAAAGAACTGATCGAAGTGGTGAGCGGCGCAGCGGCGCAGATGTGATTAGCGAGGAGGATTTCCGATGGCTCTCCATTCCGAAAACGGGGGGCAACAGTCCACGGGAGTTCAAGTGACCGGGCACGTGATCCAGGTTGCCGGACCGGCGGTTGACATACAGTTCCCGGAAGGGCAGATCCCTGTCATCAATACGGCGGTGCGGATCACCAGCGAAGGGTTCGACGTGCCGGTGCCGATCGACATCATTGTCGAGGTGGCACAGCACATCGGTGAAGGACGCGTGCGAACGGTCGCGCTTCAGCCGACCGAAGGCCTCGTCCGAGGGATGAAGGCGGTCAGCCTGGGGCGTCCGGTGGAAGTTCCGGTTGGACCGGAGACGCTGGGCCGGGTTATGAACGTGGTGGGGCAGCCGGTGGACCGCATGGGTCCGATCGAGGCCAAGACATACTTCCCCATCCACAGGCCGGCGCCGTCGTTTGAAGAGCAGTCCACCGAACTGCAGATGTTCGAGACCGGCATCAAGGTGATCGACCTGATCGAGCCGTATCTGCGAGGCGGGAAGATCGGGTTGTTCGGCGGCGCGGGAGTCGGCAAAACCGTCATCATTCAGGAGCTGATCAACAACATCGCCATGAAGCACGGCGGTGTGTCGGTGTTCGGCGGCGTGGGCGAGCGGACGCGCGAAGGGAACGACCTGTGGCTGGAGATGCAGCAATCGGGCGTGATCGACCCGCGCGACTGGCGGAAGTCCAAGTGCGCCCTGATTTACGGGCAGATGACGGAGCCGCCCGGAGCAAGACTGCGGGTCGGGCTGACGGCGCTGACCGTGGCGGAGTACTTCCGCGACGTGGAAGGCCAGGACGTGCTGCTGTTCATTGACAACATTTTCCGCTTCACGCAGGCGGGTTCCGAGGTTTCGGCGCTGCTGGGGCGCATGCCTTCGGCGGTGGGATACCAGCCGAACCTGGCGACGGAAATGGGCGAGCTGCAGGAGCGGATCACGTCGACGAAGAAGGGATCGATCACGTCGGTCCAGGCGATTTACGTGCCCGCCGACGACTACACGGATCCGGCGCCGGCGACCGCATTCGCGCACCTGGACGCGACGACGAACCTCTCGCGGCAGTTGGCCGCCCTGGGAATCTATCCGGCGGTGGACCCGCTGGCCTCGACGTCGCGCATCCTGGATCCACGCATCGTGGGCGAGGAGCATTACAGCGTGGCGCAGCGGGTCAAGGCCGTGCTGCAGCGGTACAAAGACCTCCAGGACATCATTGCGATTTTGGGAATCGACGAGCTTTCCGACGAAGACAAGCTGATCGTGGCGCGGGCGAGAAAGCTGCAGCGGTTCCTCTCCCAGCCGTTCCACGTGGCGGAGCAGTTCACCGGACTGCCGGGCAAGTACGTGAAGCTGGCCGACACGATCAAGGGCTTCAAGGAAATCGTTGAAGGCAAGCACGACAACATTCCCGAGCAGGCGTTCTACATGCAGGGCACCATCGAGGACGTGCTGGAGCGCGCGGAGCAGTTGCAGGCGGCGGCCGCCTGACGGTAAGAGCGATGCCGGAGACATTCTTGCTGGAAGTAGCGACGCCGGAACGGCTGCTCGTGCGCGAGCACGTAAGCGAAGCCCAGATTCCGGCAGCGAACGGGTATCTGGGCTTGCTGCCCGGGCACGCGTCGCTGCTGGCCGAACTCGGGAGCGGCGAGCTGACCTACGTGATTCAGGGAAGGCGGCAGGCGATCCGGATCGACGGCGGCTGGCTGGAGATGTCGGAGGACCACGCGCGAGTACTGGCGGGATCTGCCGAAACACTGGGCGAGTAAAAGACAACGCCTGCCATGCGATAGAATGAATAAGGTTCGGGCCGTGGCGCAGCCTGGCTAGCGCGCTTGCTTGGGGTGCAAGAGGTCCCGGGTTCAAATCCCGGCGGCCCGACCAAATAACTCAAATACTTACAACCACTTGCGTGACTCCCTTGCTTGCCCGGAGTCCGTTTGGTGGCGTTTTGGAGTCCATTTTTGGACGCCACGCCTCGCTTGTTCGCCTGCCCTTCCCCGAGCGCTGGGTGGTCATGATGGCCATGTCATGCGTTTTTTTCGATTCTGCTCCTCAAGGAGAAAAAAACAGGCCCTCCCCTATACATGAGAATCACGGCTGGATGGCATCCCGGCCGGCCAAGTCTCCGTTACTTCCTCTTGCCCAGTGACAGATAATGGGTCAGGAGAGTCGAGTTATGACGATCGCCGCCGGCATCGAGCTGCCCGAGGCTGAGATTGCGGCCATCTGCCGCCGCCACCAGGTCAGGGAGTTGTCCGTGTTCGGATCAGCCGCGCGTGGTGAGATGCGTCCCGACAGCGATATCGATTTCCTCGTTGATTTCCTGCCCGAAGCCCGTCCTGGTTTGCTGGGTGTCGCGGCGCTGATACGCGAACTCAGCACTCTGCTGGGGCGCCGTGTCGACGTCGCTCTCAAGCCGGCGTTGAAGCCCATCATCCGGCCCGGCGTGCTGGCCGAGGCCCGGTTGATCTATGCGGCGTGATCAGCAGCGGCTGAACGACATCCTGGAAGCATTGGATTGCGAAGGCGATCGCAGGACGGACAGAGGCTGAATTCCTGCCGACGAGACGCTGTGCTACGCCGTCGCCCAAAAGCTGACAATCATCGGGGAAGCCGTGGCGCGGCTCAGTCCTGAGATTACGACCCGCTATAGCTCCGTGCCGTGGCCTGACATTGTGGGACTGAGAAACATCCTGGTCCATGAGTAATTCGGCATTTACTGGCCGCTTCGTGTGGCAGACCGCAACCGACCACGCCCTTGTGCTTCGCAGTCAGGTTGCTGGGATCTTGAAGGCCGAGTTCTCGTAGTCCGTCGCGGGAGAAGAAGTGCTCGTCGATGCCCGCCACAGGCGGACACCGGTATACCGGGCCGAAATTCTGATGATCTCTTCTTCTGAATATTGCTAATCTGCAGGTCGGGCAGGCCCAACAGGGCGGCCCCGCGTGGGGGCCGCCGGTCAGAACGGTCAGAACGAAAGTCGTAGCCCAAAGCGGAACATCCGGCCCACGTCGCTGGTGTTAGTGATCGAGAGGAAGTTGCCCGTCGGGTTCACCACCGAGGTGTCCAGGCTTCCGTCGCTCCGGAGCCGCATGGAAGAGGAAGCATTGTTCGGATTGCTGAAAATCGGCGAGTTCGTCAGGTTGTTGCACTCGGCGCGGAATTCCAGGTTCATTCCTTCCTTGATGGTGAAGTCTTTGTAGACGGCCGGGTTCAGGCGCAAGTAGCCCGGTCCGCGCAGGATTCCCCAACCCGTATTGCCGGGCCGGTACACGCCGGTCTTGGTGAACTCCCAGAGTGGATCGCGGAAACTCATGGGGTCGTAGTACGGCTGCTGCGGGCCGATTTTGCCGATCTTCCTCACCGGCGCAATCTGGTCCGCCGTCTGCTGGCAACCGATGCACTGGAGAGACGAATTGCTGCCGGTCACGCCGAACGGCAGCCCGCTGTAGGCCACCAGAATACCGGCGATCTTCCACCCGCCGGCCACCAGGTTGGCCACCCTGCCTGTAAGGGCCACGGGCTTGTTCGTTCCGATTGGCAGCTCGTAATTCCACGCGGTAACGAACGAGTGGGTGCGGTCGTAGCCCGCGGGACCATAGTTACGACGCAACCAGGGTTCCCAGTGGTGCCACCTGGGGCTGGCCCATCCGGTCTCATCCGTCATGTTCAGCGCCTTGCCGAAGGTGTAGGTGGACTTCAGGAACAGCCCGTGGGTGAAGTTCTTCTGCAAAGCCGCTTGCAGGGAGTCATACGCCGCGTAACCCCAGCCGTCCCACATGTTCATCGCAATGGTGCGGCCGTGGGCCTTGGCCAGCGGCAGGTTGGCGGTGCTGGCTCCCAGCCCCGGCCCCACCGTGTTGATGTTGCGGTCGAGCAACTGCCCGATCGTGCGGGTGCCCACGTAGGCCACGGCGGCGAGCATTTCCCAGGGCAACTGGCGCTCCAGAGTGGCGTTCCAGCTCTGGATGTAGCCCCGCCGCAGATGGCCGCCCCAGGGGCTCCGCGGACCCATGTTGATATCGAGCGGCAGGTACGCCCACCCCTGGCTGAGGTCTGGCGTGGGCACTGGCGGAATACCCTGATCGATGGTGTTGAACCAGCCGTAGTTGGCAACGGGAGCGGTCCAGTTCCCCGTCAGGGTGGCCGGATAGAGGCCCCGCAGCGGACGGCCGAAGGGAAGGGGGTCGTAGGTTATGCCGTAACCGGAGCGGAACACCATGCGGTCGCCGATGCGGTAGGCGAAGCCCACGCGCGGAGCGAACAGCTTTTTGCTCACCGTGATCCCCACGTTGCGCGGCGTATCGCCCAAGCCGCCGAAGTAGACGATGTTCGTGGCCGGATCCCAGCGCTCGATGCCCCGGTCGCCGCGGTTGATCAGCGGGTAGTATTCATAGCGCAAGCCGATGTTGATGGTCAGCTTGCGGGTAGCCTGCCAGCGGTCCCGCAGGTAGAAGGCGAGCTGCCACTCGCGGGTCTTCATCTCGAAAAACTGGATGGACTTGTTGTAGTTATTCACCAGCCCCAGCAGCGCCGCGGCATAGCTGTTGGCCGCCCCGCGCCGCGTGTCGTTGGGGTTGTGCGTGGCGCCGCCAGCGAAGTTGATATATCCGCGGGGATTGGCCGTCTCCGGCTGCCAGTGGTTCAGCTCTAGCCGCCGCGAGTCGAAGCCCCAGCGGAGCTCGTGAGAGCCGGAAATCTTGCTGAAGTTGGTGGCATAGGTATAGGCCCGCTCCTTGCGCCATACGGGCGCCCAGGTGGCGCCGACGCCGATGTAACTGAAGCCGAAACCTTCTATCTGCGGCGCGCCGCCGTAGCGAGGATCGTCGGCGAATTGTGTACCGCCGTTAGTGCCGGGAATCTTCCACTCATCCAAACCCACGTTCCGGTCTACGTTGGGAATCCCTACTACCTGGTCCATGCGGGTGTAGCCGAAGACGCCGTCCAGCAGGAAAGTGGGAGAAATGGTGTAGTTGAAGCCGCCGGTCACAATCTGGGTAGTGGTGTCGCCGAAGCCTTCCGTGCCCAGTGCCGAGCCGCCCAGGTCGCCGAATGGATACTTGCCCTGCACCAGCGCATCCATGCGGCTGTACTTGCCCCAGGTGACCAGGTTCTGCGAGATATTGTAGTTGATCTTAGTGTCGTACTGGTTGCGGTTCAACGCCAGCACTCCGGAAACCCCGTAATTCCCGCTGAGATTGAGGGGATCGGTCGCGGAGATCTGGTTGGGCGGGGGCATGTCCTTGTAAATATTTGGGAAAATCGGGTTCCACCGCGCCTGCGGCACGATGTTTCCGGGGAAGGGCTGGCGCGCGGCCGCGTTGTCCATGGGAGCGGTGGCCGGGTCGTAGACGATCATGCGGTCCATGAAGCGGCTGAAGTCGCCCCGGCGGAAGTCTTCCGGCGCCACCGAGTAGTTCCCGAAGTTTCCGGTGCGCTCGGTGGTGCGCTCGAAGTTGAAGAAGTAGAACAGCTTGTCCCGTACGACCGGCCCGCCGATGTTGCCGCCAAAGATGTTCATGATATTCAAGGGCTTCTTGTAAGTGGCAGAGCGGAAGTAAACGCCGTCGCTGGCCAGGTGCTGGTTGTTGTGATACCACCAGGCGGTGCCGTGGAGCTCGTTCGTGCCGGATTTGGTCGCCAGCGTGATAGCCGCTCCGCCCGCCATGCCCTGCTCGGCGTCAAAGCTGCCGCTGGAAATGTTTACTGTTTCGATCGACTCCACGGGTTGCACATAGGCGACATGATGTGGCAGCCAGATATTGATGTTCGCGGCGCCATCCACCAGAGTATTGTTATTGTTAGTAGCGGTGCCGTTGACAAAGGACCGCAACGCCCGCCCGGGCGTATCCACCACGGCGTTCTGAAACGCCGGCGGCGAAGCCCCGGGGATCAGCACCATCAAGCTCTGATAGTTGCGGTAGGCCGGCAGCGGGAGATTCTGCACCGTGGCGCCGGTGATCTCGTGCCGCACGTCGGACTTATCAGCTTGCAGCATGACCATACTGGCAGCCACCTGCACCTGTTCAGTGACCGCGCCGAGCTCCAGGGTCGCATCTACGCGGGTGACGGTGTTGATCGAAATTTCCACGCCCTCTCTCACGGCGGTGCGAAAACCCGGCGCCGTAACTGTCAGGTTGTAGCTGCCGGCAAGAACGTTCGGAATCGAGTATCTTCCGGCACTGTCGGTGGTGGTCCTGCGGGCCGCGCCGGTGGCCGTATTGGTGATCGTGACTTCGGCCCGCGGCACGAGAGCGCCCGATTGATCCTGAATTGTCCCGACGAGCGAGCCGTAGAGTATCTGCGCCACTGCGGACGTGGTCAGCGCCACGCCTAACAGCGCCAAAACAAACACGTGTTCGTATCTCTTCATGTAATCCCCTCTTTTGCAGCAGGTGTCTCCTTTTACTAGGTTGACTACTGAACTGAGTATCTATTAGTATTTTTATAAACCTGTGTCAAGGGTGATTTTCGCAGGACGACTCACCGTGATCCGGGAACAGCCGCTACCCTTCAGCTAAGATGAGGAAGCCACCGAGGAGGGGGTGACCGCGCTAGGAGGCATTCCGCTGCTGGTGCAGGATGATGGGTCAGGAGAGTCCGGTTTATGACCATCGCCGCCGGCATCGAGCTGCCCGAGGCTGAGATTGCGGCCATCTGCCGCCGCCACCAGGTCAGGGAGTTGTCCGTGTTCGGATCAGCCGCGCGTGGTGAGATGCGTCCCGACAGCGATATCGATTTCCTCGTTGATTTCCTGCCCGAAGCCCGTCCTGGTTTGCTGGGTGTCGCGGCGCTGATACGCGAACTCAGTGCTCTGCTGGGGCGCCGTGTCGACGTCGCCGTCAAACCGGCGTTGAAGCCGATCATCCGGCCCGGCGTGCTGGCCGAGGCTCGGTTGATCTATGCGGCGTGATCAGCAGCAACTGAACGACATCCTGGAAGCATTGGGTTGGATCGCGAAGGCGACGGACCAAGCGCCTGCCCTGCGTGTCCAAAACGCGGAGATTCTGGGAGCCGAGTTCACGGAGTAAGCCTTGATCGCGATTTCGCGATTGACACAAATCGGGCTTCGTGAGACAATCCCTTCAGGCGCGGCAACGCGCCGTCCATAGGGAGTGCCGGGACACTCCTTACCAACTCCTTCCCGCATCCGCTCCGGGCGAAGTGTTTTCAACCATCCAGCCAATCGCCTGAGAGAACCAGCAGCGGAACTGAGCGCCGGTGGTGACGTGTGGCCGAACGGCAGATTCCGCTCTACCGATACGACGGTGCCCTCGTAGATTGGATTTCCCCGAAGCGTGCCGGGAGGCTCGCCGCCATGGGACGAGCGAAGCTCGTGCGCCACAAGAAGGGCACGATCAACCGCGTGATCCTGCACCGCATGCCGGGCGAGCCGGTGCCCATGCGGGCGACCGATTACATGGGACAGGCGTACTCGTTCCGACAGCACCTCGAGGAGGGGCGTCGGTGCTGGCGGTTGAAGTCGCTGGCCGGCGGCCGCAGCGAAACCAACCTCGCGCCCGAGGAAGTGCGGCCGATCTTCCTGCGCGTGTTGCTTGACTGCCTGGCTCCGGCGGTGTGATATGCCCTGCCTCGAGTGCTTGAGCGACGAGGTCACGGTCCAGGAGTACGCCTTCGGCATCTGCCCGCAGACCGGGTATCACCATGCCGGCGAGCGGTTCCGATGCCTGGCCTGCGGCGCCACCGGCGACGCTGGCGACCTCGTGGCGGCCGAGGCGTGCAATTCGATCTCCGTTGGGTCCTCGGAACGGGCGGCGGGCGGCGGGTGAGACGATTGCACGCTGTGGCCAGCGATAGCGCCTGTTTTCCAGTTGACAGTTGACACCTTGGTTGACACGCGTGCGATGCAATCACGGTGGCGAAGGGCAGCCGCGCCGATCATCGCGCGCGTCCTGGCCGAAAACGCCGGCAGGCCGAAGGCGGAAGTAAGGGCGGCGCTCCGCGCGGCCTATCCCTTCGGCCCGCGTGAACATCATCCGTACAGGATCTGGCTCGACGAGATCCGCATCCAGACGGGCCGGCGGCAACTGAGCGGGCGGGAGCGGCGGCTGCAGGGGAGACCGCCGCGGCCGCCGGACCCTCGGCAGGAACTGCTGTTCGCATGACGACGCCCCCGAAGATCACACCTGCCATGGCGCGCCGGATCGAGATCTGGCCTCTCGATCGGCTCGTGCCCTACGCGCGCAACGCGAGGACGCACTCCGATGAGCAGGTCGCGCAGATCGCTGCCTCGATTGTGGAGTTCGGTTTCAACTCCCCGATCCTGGTGGCCTCCGACGCCGGGATCGTGGCCGGCCACGGCCGCCTGCTGGCTGCGCGCAAGCTGGGTCTCGCTGAAGTGCCGGTGGTGGTGCTGGACCACTTGAGCGAGATCCAGCGGCGTGCTTACTTGTTGGCCGACAACAAGCTGAGCCTCAACGCCGGATGGGACGAGGAGCTGCTGGCGCAGGAACTCGCGGACTTGCAGCGGGAAGGCCTGGATCTCGCCGTCGTCGGTTTCAGCGAGGACGAACTCGAGGCGCTGCTCGCCGATGTTGGCGCCGGCGCGCCGGAGGCCGAGGCGGAAGAGACAATTCCGGAGCCGCCGGCGAAGCCAGTCACCCAGCCCGGCGACGTGTGGCTGATCGGGCCGCACCGGCTGCTGTGCGGCGACTGCCGGGAATTCCGCGCAATTGCGCGGCTTTTCGATGGCGCCAAGGCCAATTTGGTCGTCACCTCGCCGCCGTATGCCAGGCAGCGCGAATACGATCCGGCGAGCGGCTTCCAGCCGGTGCCGCCGGACGAGTACGTCGAGTGGTACCGAGATGTGGCGGCCGCCATCGAATCGGTGCTGGCGCCGGACGGCTCGTACCTCCTGAACATCAAGGAGCACGCCGAGGGCGGCGAGCGCAGCCTGTACGTGAAGGACCTCGTGATCGCGCACAAGCGGCAGTGGGGCTGGCGGTTCGTCGACGAGTTCTGCTGGCGCAAGACCGACAACGGCGTGCCGGGCGGATGGAGCAACAGGTTTAAGAACGCCTTCGAGTTGATTTTCCACTTCAGCCGCAATCGCCAGATCAAGTTCCGGCCGAAGGCGGTCGGGCATGTCTCCGACGACTGCTTCGATTACTCTCCCGACAACCCGAAGTCGGCTTCCGGAAGCGGGCTGCTGGGTACGGGCGCGCGCGGTAGGGCGGCCGGCAAACCTGGCGCGGCGGAGGATGACGGAAGGCACCGCGGCCTGGCGCGGCCGAGCAACGTGATCGAGGTGAAGTCCGAGAGCAGCCAGGGTGCGCATTCGGCTCCGTTCCCGCGGGCGCTGGTAGAGTTCTTCGTGAAGGCCTTCACGGACGCCGGCGACATCGTGTTCGATCCGTTCATGGGCAGCGGGACAACGATGGCGGCGGCAGCCGTGCTCGGCCGGATCGGCTACGGCTGCGAGATCAGTCCAGCCTACTGCGACGTCATCGCGCGCCGCATCGAGCGAGCCATTTCCCAGGAGAGCGCCAACGAACACGAGCGCGTTCCCATCCTCGCCGCGACCGGCCGGACGTTCGAGCAGGTGGCGGCGGAGCGGGATATCGATCTGAACGCCGCCGCGGATCTGCGCGGGCGCGACCGGAAGTCCATCCGGCGAAAACCTAACGGCATGCCGTGCTACGCGCCGCGCAGGGCTGGCGCCGATGCAGTCCAGACCGTTTGAAACCTTTCGAAAGGAGAAGAGTTTTATGCCCGAAGTTGCCACGCCCAATCAGGCCGAACGCGAGTTCGAAACCGGGACGGACGAATCTTTCAAGAACACGAGCGCCGCGGCTGGAGCTGCTCATAGCGAGAACCAGCGCGTGGCGTTCGCCAACATCAAGCGGACCTACGACGTCTACCAGGACCTGGACATCCAGGCCGCGCGCCAAGCCCTGATCGAGCAGACCCGCCTGAACCAGATCGCCTCGCAGGCACTCCAGAACGCCGTCGAGACGGCCAACCTGGTGTCGAAGCAGGCAGTGCGGCACGGCGACATCGCCATCGACGGCCAGTGGAACCCGGTGCAACAGGGCGCCGGAGATACGCTGACCGCGCGTGCGGTCTCCATCGACGACGTTTCGCTCAAAGCGATCGGCGCCGTGGTCGCCGCTGCCGTTGCTGAGGCGCTTTCGAAAAAGGCCTGAGGCCATCCCATGAAGACGCTGCTTGCAATCCTTAAATTGCTGCCCGTCGTGCTGGAAGTCGTCCGCGCCGTCGAGGCGGCCATCCCGCTGCCCGGGCAGGGGAAGAAGAAACTGGATCTCATCCTGGAGATCCTCAAATCGGCCTACGATGCCAGCTCCGATCTGGCCAAGGAGTTCAGTTGGCAGAAGCTGGTCGCCATCGTCGTGCCGATGATCGCCCGGATCGTGGACCTCCACAACGAACTCGGGCTGTTCACGAAGTCTCCGGGACCCGCCCAATCATGAACGCTCTGCAGGTCCGTGCGTGGCCGGTCGAAAAGCTGATCCCGTACGCCAGGAATGCGCGCACGCACAGCGCGGAACAGGTGGCCCAGATCGCGGCGTCGATCGCCGAGTTCGGGTTCGTGAATCCTGTTCTGATCGGGCCGGACAACGTGATCATCGCCGGCCACGCACGCCTGCTCGCCGCCCGCAAGCTGGGCATGACCGAGGTTCCGGTCATCGTCCTCGAACACTTGACCGAGACGCAGCGCCGCGCGCTGGTTCTGGCCGACAACCGGCTGGCGCTCAATGCCGGCTGGGACGAGGAGATGCTGCGCGTCGAGCTGGCCTCGCTCGAGCAGGACGACTTCAACCTCGACCTGATCGGGTTCAGCAGCGAGGAACTCGAGGCGCTGCTGGTGGAACCCGAACCCGAGGGCTTCGAAGGCCGTACCGACGAGGATGCGGTACCGGAAGCTCCGGAAACCGCCGTCACGCGTCCGGGCGACCTGTGGGTGCTCGGCAATCACCGCCTCCTGTGCGGCGACTCCATCCGGTTGGACGCCATCGAAAAGGTGCTGGGCGGCGGCCTCGCGGACATGGTGTTCACCGATCCGCCGTACAACGTGAACTACGGCGCGACGATGAAGGACAAGCTTCGGGGCAAGACGCACCGGAAGATCGCGAACGACAATTTGGGTTCAGGCTTCGAGCAGTTCCTGCGCGACGCCTGCGCGAATGTGCTGGCGGTGACGAAGGGCGCCGTCTACATCTCGATGTCGTCCTCGGAGCTGCACACGCTGCACAGGGCGTTCACCGAGGCCGGCGGCCACTGGTCCACGTTCGTCATCTGGGCCAAGCACGTCTTCACGATGGGCCGCTCCGATTACCAGCGCCAGTACGAGCCGATCCTGTACGGCTGGAAAGAAGGCTCGGACCACTACTGGTGCGGCGCCCGCGACCAGGGCGACGTGTGGTTCATCAAGAAGCCCGTCGCCAACGATCTGCATCCGACGATGAAGCCGGTCGAGCTGGTCGAGCGCGCCATTCGCAACTCCAGCAAAAGCCGCGACACGGTGCTCGATCCCTTCGGCGGTTCCGGCTCGACGGTCATAGCGTGCGAGAAGACGGGCCGCCAGGCGCGCGTGGTCGAGCTCGAACCGAAGTATTGCGACGTGATCGTGCGGCGTTGGCAGGAGTTCACGGGCAGGCAGGCGGTGCTCGAAGCGGACGGGCGCACGTTCGACAAGTCCGCACGGGTGGAGACCGCGGCGTAATGGAAGAGCGGCTGATTGGATTGATTGTCCCCGGAATCGGGCTGGTTTCGGGGCTGATTGCGGCCTACGTGAGCCTCCAGAACCGGGCGCTGCTGGCTGAGGTACGCAAGGAACTGGCCGAGCAGGAGAACCGAATGATTTCCAGATTGAACGGTCTGTACGTGCGCTCGGCCGAATGCCGGCTGCGGGAGGAAAACGTGCACGTGCGGCTGGATTCGATCGCCGAGGAGATCCGGTCGCACATTCGGGCGCGGGCGCCAGGGCTATCCACGGAGCTTGAGTGATCATCCCGAGCAAAGGTTGTGACCGCGCGGTCACAACCTTTGGCGTGCGGCCCGGTAGCGCCAGCGCAGGTAGGCGAGGTAGAGGCGGCCGATCAGGCGCCAGAGGCAACCTGGTTTCGGCCTGTGAATGGCAGGCGGCAGCGACTTGGCGGCCTCCAGGTAGCGGAGGAGGAGGCGCTGCTCCTCCTCGCCGTGGTCTCCGAACTCGATCATCATGGCCGCCGGCTACTGCGCGAGCTGGTAGGCGCGCTCGCCGTCGGGGCGCTTCCTGGACTCGACCTTGAGCCCCATCTTCTTGGAGAGCGTGCCGCTGATGAAGCCGCGGACGCTATGCGGCTGCCAAGATGTTGCGGCCATGATGTCCTTGAGGGACGCGCCGTCCGGGCGCTTCAGCAGGTCGATGACGACGGCCTTCTTGCTGCCCTCGCGTGCAGTGGGCGTGGCGTCCTCGGACTTGGCCGCCTTCCTCTGCACCTTGGTCTTCGGCGCGACGCCGGCCGCCTGTGGCGCGGCAGGGGCGTCCAGGCGCTGGATGGCCTTCCAGACGCGGGCCACGGCCGTCTTGCGGTCGGTGAACTTCTTGACCGGTTTCAGGTCGTCGAAGGGCGCCACTCCGGCGAAGCTGTTCCAGACCTGGACCAGCCGGTCGGTTGGCCAGCTCGCGGCGAGTTTGGCGAGTTCCTTCTCGCTCGCGAAATGCTCCTGGCCTTCGGGAATCTGCTCGGCGGCAGGGAAGGCCGTGATGTTGTTGTCGGTGTCGATGGCAAACAGTTTCATGCTTCGATCGCTCCTTTCAATTCAGAACTTCATGCCCGCGAGTTTTCCGTCGGCCGTGATGGTGAGGTCCTTGTAGTAGCCGCTCTCAATGCGTGCGTAGCCAAAAGGCGTGTGAGCCTCGTGCCGCACCGCGATGCGGCTTAACTTCAGCCGGTGCGTGCCGTTGTCGAACTCCTTCTTGAGGTGGCCCCAGCGGTCGAGCTTCCAGCCGTTCCGCGTGGCCCAGGCGATCAACTCTTCGCGGGTGATCATGGCGACTTCATTCATTGCTTCGGTTCCGCGGGAAGGCAAGCGGAATCGAACAACTGAATCCCGCGACGTTTCAAACAGATCGGGGCAGGCATGCCGAATGGGCTGATGAGCCAGGCCGAGTACGCGCGGCACCGCGGCAAGAGCCGCCAGTACATCAGCCGGCTCGCCAAGGCCGGAGTGCTGGTGATGCGTGGCGGAAAGGTCGACGCCGCCGCCTCCGACGCGGTGCTCGACGATCGCCCGGAGCCGGTCTCCGAGAGGGTCGTGACGGCGCCGGCGGAGGCCACCTCGTCCGGCACGACGACCTTCGCGCAGGCCAAGACCGCCGACATGGTCTTCAAGGCCAAGCTCCGCAAGATGGAGTACGACGTCCGGATGGGCAAGCTCGTCGAGACGGAGCTGGTCAAGCAGCGCTGGTCGGCCATTTACCGGCTGATCGTCGACCGGATCCTGGCCTGGCCTAACCGGCTGGCGCCCGAGGTGGCTGCACTGACCGACGAGCGGCAGGTGCGCGAAGTGATCCTGCGGGAGGCGCGGGCGCTGGTCAACGAGCTGCGCGCTGACGTGCAGTATGCGCGTTGAAGAGATCCAGATCCTGGCGGCCGAGATGTTGGCTCCGCCGCCGGACCTCACGGTTTCCGAGTGGGCCGATCAGAACCGGCGATTGTCGTCGGAATCGGCCGCGGAGAAGGGCGAGTGGCGCACGGACCGCGCCCCGTATCAGCGCGCCGTGATGGACGCCATGGGGCCGGCGAGCCCGTACGAGACGGTCGTCATGATGTGGGCAGCCCAGAGCGGAAAGTCGAGTCTGCTTGAAAACTTTCTGGGCTACATTATCGAGCTCGACCCAGGGCCGGTGTTGCTGGTCGAACCGCGCGAGGTGGATGCCGAAGCCTTCTCGAAGGACCGTCTGGCGTCTATGCTGCGTGACACGCCATGCCTGCACGGCAAGGTGGCCGACGCGCGCTCGCGCGACTCTAACAACACAATCCTGCACAAGAAGTTTCTGGGCGGCAACATCACCCTGGCGGCCGCGAACTCGCCCGCCGGCCTGGCGATGCGCTCGATTCGCTACTGCCTGCTCGACGAAGTGGATCGGTATCCCGCGAGCGCGGGCAGTGAAGGCGATCCCGTGAACCTGGCCATCACGCGCACGGCGAACTTCTGGAACCGGAAGATTGTGTTGTGCTCGACGCCCACGACCAAGGGCGCCTCGCGCATCGAGCAGGCATGGCTCAACTCGAACCAGCAGAGCTACTGGGTTCCCTGCCCGCACTGTGGCGCGTTCCAGGTGCTCGCCTGGGGCAACCTCGTCTGGCCCAAGGATGCGCCGGAGAAGGCCGAGTACCGCTGCGAGCACTGCTCGAAGCGGATCGCCGATTGGCAGAAGCACCAGATGCTCAAGGCCGGCGAGTGGCGCGCGGCGCGGCCCGAGGTGACCGATGTCGCCGGGTTCTGGATCAACGGCCTGTACTCGCCCTGGCGCAAGTGGGGCGCGCTGGCCAAGAAGTTCCTTGCGGATAAACGGTCGGTCGAGACACTGCGCGAATTCGTAAACACAGTGCTGGCCGAGCCCTGGGATGATGCCGCGGAGACCACGGTCGACCAAGCCGCCGTTATGGCGCGCCGCGAGCACTACCGCGCGGCGGTTCCCTACGGGGCGGCGGTGCTGACCGCAGGCGTCGACGTGCAGAAGGACCGGCTCGAGCTGGAACTCGTGGGCTGGGGGCGCGGCGAGGAGTCGTGGTCGATCGAGTACCGCGTGCTGCCGGGCGATCCTTCGGGCGCGTTGGTCTGGCAGGAGCTTGATACGTACCTCGAGCGCCGCTGGCCCCACGAAACCGGCATCTCGCTTCCGATCTCCGCATGCGCCATCGATGCTGGCTACGAGTCGCAGGCCGTGTATGAGTTCTGCCGGATGCGGTATCACCGGCGCATCTTCGCGGTGAAAGGCAAGGGCGGCCCGCTTCCGGTCTGGCCTCGCAAACCGACGGCGAAGAACATCCGCGGCGAGAAGCCCTGGATTGTGGGCACGGACACCGCCAAAGAGACCATCTACGGGCGGCTCAAGAATCCGACCCCGGGCACGCCCGGCTACTCGCATTTCCCGGCGGATCGGGAGGAGACGTACTTCGAGCAGCTCCTGGGCGAAGTGCTGTTGACCACGTACGCCAAGGGGCAGCCCAAGCGTGAGTGGCGGCCGAAGCCCGGCGTGCGGCAGGAAGCGCTCGACGCGCGCGTCTATGCCTACGCCGCGCTGCGGGCGCTTGTCTCGATGGGACTGTCGCTCGACAACGAAGCGGACCGGATCCTGGCGGCCAACCGCCCACGGCCGGTTCCGGATGACGACCGGGAGCACGATCGATGGCTGGGAGATCGAGGAAGGAGGTGGCTGTCTCGATGAAGGTGCGCAGTGAACCTCAGGGCGTCCGCGGTGCGTGGGAATACCTGGTGACGACCGGCGAAGCCGAATCGCCGGAGTGGCTTGCCGAACGCGGCGCTGAAGGGTGGGAACTGGTGGCCGTGGTGCGCGAGTTCGGCACGCGGGCGACGTTCTACTTCAAGCGGCGGAAGCTCTGAATGCCCTGGACGCAGACGCAACTCGACGCCATCGAGGCATCGATCGCAAGCGGCGAACTGACCGTCCGCTTTGGTGATCGTACGGTGACCTACCGCTCGATGGACGAACTGCTCCAGGCGCGCGCCGTCATCAAGGAATCACTGGCAGCGGAAGCCGGAACCGCGACCGACCGCTTCTCGTTTGCCCAGACCTCAAAAGGATGAACTGGCTCGACAAGGCGATTTCCTGGATCGCCCCCGAGGCAGGGCTGCGCCGGCTGCGCGCGCGCCGCGCGGGGGAACTGATCCGCCTAGCCTACGAAGGTGCCCGAACGGACCGTCGCACCGGTGGATGGATCACCACGGGCAACTCGGCCAACGCCGAAATCGCCGTGGCGCTCTCCAAGCTCCGCGAGCGCTCGCGCGACCTGATCCGCAACAACGCCTACGCGGCGCGCGCCGTAGCCGAGGTTGTGGGCAATGCCATCGGCACGGGCATCACGGTGCAGGCGCGCAGCGGCGCGCCGGAGGTCGACCGCACGATCAACGCCGTGTGGGCCGACTGGATGGAGGAGTGCGACGCCGACGGGCAGCTCGACTTCTATGGACTTCAGGCGCTGGTAGCACGCACGGTGTTCGAGAGCGGCGAATGCCTGGTGCGCTTCCGGCAGCGGCGCGAAAGCGACGGCTTTACAGTGCCGTTGCAGCTCCAGGTGCTCGAGCCGGATTACCTCGACCACACGAAAACCCAGAAGACCGAGACGGGCTACATCATCCAAGGGGTTGAGTTCGATCGGGTTGGCCGCCGCATCTTCCACTGGCTTTACGGACAGCATCCCGGCGACATCGTGCAGACAGGGGTACGGGGCGGAGCGGCGCTGCAATCCCTGCGGGTGCCTGCCAGCGAAGTGCTGCACATCTACCGCAAGGACCGGCCCGGTCAGGTTCGCGGCGTGCCATGGCTCGCGCCCGTGGTGGTCACGCTGCGCGATCTCGATGAGTACGAGGAAGCCGAACTGGTCCGCAAGAAGATCGAGGCCTGCTTTGCGGCGTTCGTGACACAGCCGCAGGGCCCGGAAGGACCGGCAATCGCGCCAGCCGCCCCGGATCCTGCGACGGGCAAGCGGGTCGAAAGCTTCGAGCCGGGTATGATCGAGTACCTGAAGCCGGGCGAGGAGATCACCTTCGCCTCGCCCTCGACCTCCGCCGGATACCGGGATTACGTTGCGGCGAAGCAGGCGCAGATCGCCACGGGGCTGAATCTGACCTACGAACAATTGACGGGCGATCTTTCGCGTGTGAACTACTCCTCGTACCGCGCCGGGCTGCTCAGTTTCCGCAACGGCATCGAAGGATTCCGTTGGCTGACCTTCATCCCGATGTTCTGCACGCCGGTCTGGGAACGCTTCGTCACGGTCGCCTATGCCGCCGGCGCGATTCCCCGGCCAAGCCCGATCCGAGCGGAGTGGACACCGCCGGGGTTCGGCAGCGTCGACCCGTACAAGGATTCGATAGCGGTCTTGAATCAGATTCGCACGGGCACATTGACCTTGCGGCAGGCCATCGCCATGCAAGGCTACGACCCCGACGCGCAGCTTGAGCAGATCGCCGAGATCAACCGGCTGCTCGATACGAAGGGCATCGTGCTCGATGGTGATCCGCGCAGAGTCACACAGACGGGCACTCAACAGAAGGACATTTCATGAGCGGACAAGAATCTTCAATCCGGCAGAATCTTGCCGAATATCCGGCACGAGAGCGGCTGGAAGCCCAGTTTGAAGCCTTGGCACCGGCCGATCGAGGCGAGCGCACCGCGACACTCACCTGGTACACCGGTGCGGCCGTGCGCCGCTACGATGCGCGCGGCCCCTACGAAATGCGTTTCTCGATGGAGCCGAGCGCGATCCGCATGGGCCGCCTGGCGAGCGGCTCGGCGCCGCTGCTCAACTCGCACCGCGACTTCACGGTGGACGATGTGATCGGCGTCATCACCAAGGCCTGGATTGAGAACGGCCACGGCAAGGCGACGGTGCGATTCTCCAAGCGCGCCGACGTGGATCCGATCTGGCACGACGTCGAGGATGGCATCCTCCGTAACGCCTCGATGGGTGTGGCCATTCACGCTGTCGAGGATGTCACGCCGCAGGGCGCGGAAATGCGCGAGGTTCTCGTGACCGATTGGGAGCCCGAAGAGGTGTCGCTCGTCCCGATCGGCGCCGACCCGGGCGCAGGATTCAAGTTCGAACGGGCAACTGGCCCACAGGAGCAGAAGATGGAAGAAACCATCGTTGACGCGGGCGGAGAAGCCCGTGTCGAAATCAACCTGGATGCCGAGCGCGAGGCCGCGGCGCTGGCCGAACGCACGCGCATCCAGGAAATCGAAAAAGTTGGCCGGGCGGTCGGTCTCGACGAGCGGCTCGTTGCGCAGCACGTCGAAGCCGGCACCTCGGTCGAGGACTTCCGCAAGGTCGCTCTCGATGAACTCGCCAAGCGGAGCGAGGCTGCGCCAATCCGCAGTGCGGCCGCCGTAGTCACGCGCGATGAAGCCGACACCCGGCGCGCGGGAATCACGGCGGCGCTCTTGCACCGCTACGATCCGGCGCTGTTTCCGCTGAAGGACGAACTCGGCCGCGACTGGGCGGGGCAAACGCTGCTCGATCTGGCGCGCGAGTGCCTGGAGGCCTCCGGCACGCGCACGCGCCGCATGCCGCGGCACGAGATCGCCAAGCTGGCGCTCTCGACCTCGGATTTCCCGTACATCCTGGCCGACGTCGCAAACAAGACCTTGCGCCAGGCCTACGACGCCTACCCGCGCACGTTCCTGCCGTTCTCTAGGCGGCGCTCGGCGGTCGATTTCAAGAACATCAATGCCGTGCAGTTGGGCGAGGCGCCGAGCCTCCAGAAGGTGAACGAGAAGGGCGAGTTCACCCACGGCTCGATCGGCGAATCGAAGGAGACCTACAAGCTCGCCACCTACGGCCGCATCGTTTCGATCACCCGGCAGGTGATCATCAACGACGACCTGGGCGCGTTCACGCGCATTCCGGCCGGCTTCGGCGTGGCCGCGGCGACGCTTGAAAGCGATACGGTCTGGGGGATTATTACCTCGAACCCGAACATGGGCGACGGCGTGGCGCTGTTCCATGCCAATCACGCGAATCTCAATTCCGGCTCCGGCAGCGCGCTGGCGCTGGCCGGGTTGGGCGCCGGCATGGCCGCTATGGCCAAGCAGAAGGGCCTCGACGGCATTACGACGCTGAACGTGCAGGCGCGCTACCTGGCCGTGCCGGTGGCCTTGCAGCTCACCGCGTTCCAGTTGGTGGCGTCGAACCTGGCGCCGGCGCAGTCGGCCAACGTGGTGCCGGAGTACATCAGGGCGCTGACGCCGATTGCCGAGCCGCGCCTCGACGCCGCGAGCGCCACGGCCTGGTACCTGTTCGCAGCGCCGGACCAGATCGACACGATCGAGTACGCCTATCTCGAAGGCCAGGACGGCGTCTACATCGAAACGCGCCAGGGCTTTGACGTGGACGGCGTTGAGATCAAGGCCCGCCTCGACTTTGGGGCCAAGGCCATCGACTGGCGCGGCATGCAACTCACGATGAACAGAACGGGAGTCTTGGTTGTCAATTTAATGCTCGCATCGTTTCTGTCTTCGACTGAGGCACCAGCGCAAGTTTGCCGCGTTTCAGTTGCGGGACTGAACAATTGGCGGAGAGTGATGGGCCCGGTCGATGCTGAGTGTGGCTGGTTTCACAGCGCACCGTTCGGGAACTGGGGCGTCACATCGAACTACGGCCAGAAGGAAGACGGTCGTCAGTTCGAAGGCTGGTACTGGACCGACAGCAAGTATCAATGGAACAGTTGCACATTCCACGAATGGGCACCACCCAACTGCTCCTACCACAACTGGAACAACTGCACGGAACAGGTACAGCATCTATACGGATCGTCCGCCATGTCGATCGACGTGCACGGAACCATCGGAGCGGATGTGTACGCCAACTGCCCCGAGGACACCGACGACGACGGAATCTGCGATAGCGGTGGATGCAAAGACTTGTATGCCTGGTCAAGCGGTACAAACTGGATGTCGCTGTATGAACTTGACCGCCCGGACCCGGACGATCTGGTCCAGACTCTGTATTTTCCGAACACCACGGCCTATCTGAACTGCGAAGTCGGTTGGTGTGATGCTGCGGCGAGCCCCTGGGTCGGCGTGAGCTGGTATCAGGACCCGAGCAACGAACAGCGGGTTGAGGCGCAGTTGCAAATGCTCGTAAACTACGCGTACTACGTAGACGGACCCAATTGCGAGTATCTGCGGTTCTCCTATCCTCGATACAACTGCTTGTGGTGAAGCGACTGGGTTAACAAAGGAGGAATGGCAATGTTGGGGAAAAGAACACAGTTGCCTATGGTGGCGGCTTTGGTTCTCACGGCGAGCCAAATCCTTTCCGCGCAGAGTGGAACTGTCGGTCTCGTGGCCCGTATTCTTGACGCCAGTAGGCAGCCGGTGTCGGGCGACGTGACGGTCCTACAAGGTACGACGCATGTCAAATCGACGAATTACCAAACGGGCGGCGATGGAGTGGCGCTGCTAAACATCGATCCGACTAGCAGAGCGACCATCGTGGCCAAGGCCGACGGATACGTGTCGCAAGAGATTTCGGTTATGGTGTCGGGCGCGAGCCCTTCACCCACGCTTGAGTTCGTGCTCCCCCGTTCGAGTGTGGTCACGGGACGGGTGGTTGATCGGGCGGGCAACACCGTCCCTGGCGCCGCCGTGCGGATAGGATACCCTGGCGAGTTGCGGACTTTTGTATTCGAGCAGGAAGTGGGCCCGTTTCGCTCGGACGAGTTCGGGTATTTTGTGTTGCCGTTTGTCGCCCAGGGGAAGCCCTTTGTCATCGAGGCAACTGCCGACGACTGGCTGCCGGCGTTCTCCGGCCGGCTGCTCGCCTCGGGAGAACAGCTCCAGGGCGTCACCGTCGTTTTGGACAGACTTGGCGTGACAGTCCGCGGGAAGGTGGTGGATGCTACAGGAGCCCCCGTGACCGGCGCCTATGTGCGCCTGCACGCGTCGGCGAAGGACGAAGGCTATCCTGCCGAGGCTATGCAGTCGAGGAGCCTGCACGCAGCCGCGAACCGCCGCGCCCGGACCGGTGTGGATGGATCGTCCGAGTTCAGAGGAGTGCCGTCTGGAAAGGCTGTTCTGATAGCGGGTCGGACCGGGTCTCGGCTGACCAAAACTGAGCTGATAATCCAGAGGGGCCCCACTTCACCAATTGTTGTAAGCGTACCTTGAGAGGTGAATGGGATGAGCGAGCCGAAAGGTATAGCGCGGGCCGAACACCGAGTTTCTGCAAAGGAGCTGCTACGCGGGTTCGTGTGCCGGTTCCTTGTCATACAGGTCCTTGCGCTTCAGGCGCTTGCAAGCCAGCCGCAGCGGGACTGGAATAGCATATCCCGCTTGCGTCCGGGACGAAAGGTCACGGTCCAGCTTGATCGGCCGAAGGTTACAGTGAAGGGCGCATTCGTGTCTGCAGATAACGCCACTATTACAGTGCTTCAGGCACGCGGAGGTACTCGCCTCATCGCCAGGGATACGATTCGCCGGGTGACGGCCAGCCGTGGCGCGGCCAAGTCCGCGCCGCTCATCGGTGCCGCTGCCGGTGCGGGTACATTTGCTGCCATCGGTCAGGGGTGGGATCTCTCAGGCGCCGGAACAGCCGTGGTAGTCGCAGGTGGTGCGGCGATCGGAGCATTGATCGGATTGTTGATTCGCGGCATCCGGGGGGACGAGCTGATTTACGAGGTGCCGGGGAGTTAACATCCTCCATACTCCAACTGAACTGGCATGCCAGCATCTGCAGTTCAGAGATGAAAACGTTAATTAACGTTGTGAAAGGCAGTTCGACCGTTCGACCGATCAGCTCCCGTACCACGATCTAAAATCTCAGTCGTTCAGTCGTTCATTAGAAACGTCTCTCGCTTAGTCTTAGTTCCTGCACTGTAGCGTTCCGACTTCGCTCTCATGGCCGATAACAAGCTCGAGCTGGTCGTCACCATCGACGTCGATAAGGGGAACCAGTCCATCAAGAGCGTCAACACCAACCTGTCGAATATCGAAGCGACCGCCACGAAAGCCGCGCGCGGCGCCTCGCAGGGCATCGACGGGATGACCGCCTCGATGGTGAAGGGCGCCACGGCCGGCAACCTGCTCGCGGACGCGATCAAGAAGGTTATCGACTTTGGGAAGGAGTGGACCATTGGGGCTGCGCGGCAGGCGGCCCAGGAAGATCGGCTTGTCTCCATCACCCGCACTCTCGCCAGAGTGCACGGCGACGGCGCGGCCGCCGCGACGAAGGCCATCGAGGCCATTCGCCAGGTCGGCTACACCTCGGAGGACGCCACCACCAGCATCCAGAAGCTCATCATCGCCGACATCGGCCTGGAGAAGGCGCAGGGTCTCGCGCGCGTCGCCAAGGACGCAGCAGCAATCAGCACCGAAGGGATCGGAGCCGCCGAGGCCTTCGAGAAAATCATGCTGGCGATCGAGACCGGCCAGAGCCGCGGCCTGCGTACGATGAGCCTGTTTGTCGATCTGAACAAGGCGGCTCAAGTTGAGGAGCTGAAGCGAGGCCGAACGCTCACCGACCTCGAAGCCAAGCAGGTCCGCTACAACGCCGTGATGCGTGCGGCGACGGAGATTCAGGGCGCGGCTGCCGCCAAAGCCGAGAGTGTCGACGGCCAGATGGAAAAGCTCTCGCGCGAGCTGAAGGACCTCAAGGACGATGTCGGCCGCGCGTTCCAGAGCGAGTTGAAGGCCGTCGTCGGCCACTTGAAGGACCTGGTCGGCTGGCTCAAGGAGAACGTCACCTGGATTGAAAAGTTCGGCACGATGGCGGTCTGGCTCGCGGGCATCCTCGCCACCTACGCTATCGCGAGCAAGATTCTGGGCATCGCCAAGGCCGTCGACGCTCTGACTCTGGCGCTCACCCGGAATCCTTGGGCGTTGCTGATCACGGGCGTGGTCACCGCGGGCGCGATCGTCTACAAGTCGTACAGGGACATGCAGGAGGGCCTGGAGGCGCGCGGCCGTGAGATGGAGAACGCGGCGCTCCGCCAGCAACTCTTGTCCGGAAAGACGTCCCTCGCCGACCTCCGGAAACGCGGGATGACGGACGACCAGATCCGCGAACTGGTCTCCGGCCGCAGGTTGCTGCCCGGCGAAGAGGAGCCTTGGGGCGAGTTCGGGGCCGGCCTGCCCAAGATCAAGGTCGCGGGCGAGCCGGATCTGGACGCGCTGAAGCTCGCGCAGGAGATCCGGAAGCGCCAGGCCGAGAACGAGAAGTTCTTCCGGGAACGGGCCATCGCCGCGGCGGACGCCGGCAAGACCGGCTTCGCCAAGGACATCGCCGAGATCAACGCGGAGATCGCCAAGCGGACCACCTTCATCGATGAGCGCGGCGTCTCCCACTACGTTACCCTTACCAAGGCGGCCTGGAACGCGATCATCGACGAGGCGCGACAGAAGCTCGAGGCCTTCAAGCAGCACTTCGCGATCGAAAACAAGAAGGCGCTGGCCGATTACCTCAAGGACGAAGAAGATGCGCACCAGCGCGCGATGGAATTCGAGGCGCGCCGCTTCCAGCAGCGGATTCAGAACGATGCGGAGATCGCCGAGCGCAATCTCGATCACCTGCGTCAGGTTTATGCCTTCGAGGAGCAGCGGGCCGGCTTCGAGCGCGACGCCCGCCTCCGTGAGATTGAGGGCGCTGACGCGCAAACGCTCGAGCAGAAGATCGCCGTCGAGCAGCGCAAGGCAGAGATTGAGGTCGACTACCTGGAGAAGGTCCACGAGGTGAGACAGCGCATCTACGACATGGCCGAGTCCCGAGAACAGAGCTTTGCCATGTACCTCGCGAGCTTTGCGCACGAAAAGCAGGATCATGTTATCGGTCCCGGCAAAGTTGGGCTTTTCGTGATGGCCGAGGCGATCGTGTCAGACATGAACACGGAATAGCCCGGCTTGGAGAAGGTAACGAAAGTGGGGCTCAGCGTAAGCGGCTCTTGTGAGCGATTTACCACGGCGACCTCCACGTAATACCGCTTCGTGCCTCGGTACACCATGCACGTAACGGAACTGCGCGCCTTGTCCAGCACGGGAAAGTTGTTGTCATCCAGCTTGAAATAACGGTAGGCTTTGGGCTCAGCAAGCTTCATCACAGGTCGGTTGAACCGCGATTCCGCCCAAAGCATGCAGCATGGAACGATCAGGCATGCGACTGATAGACCTGCACGATTCATAAGGGCCTCGCGAAAGCAAGTCGATTCAAAGACCGATCTGGGACTATCATAGGACAACACCTACTTCTCTGAAATGCCGCATCAGACCGTAAATGCGTTCGACGTATGAGACGAAATGGCCCAAATTTGCTAATAACACACCTTTGACCAGGTCAGGAACGATTTGAGGATGGCCAATCTCGTTCCTGGTGATTCGGCAGAACTGGAACATGTTTCCGATGACGACGTCGAGGTCCTGGGAGAGGATGGGATCGGTTGGCTTACTTTTGCAGCCCCTGTAGCGCGCGTCAAACTCCTTGTAACTTGTTTCGGTCCCCTTCGTCAGCGATGGACTCGCCGAAAGCCTGAATGAGAAGGCCGATGGCCCGCTCTGAGGCCGCCCCTATCATGAAGGCGCAGCCCAACAGCGCTTCGGCCTTATAGCACCGAATCGCCTCTTCTAAAAAGCCGATGATGACCGGATCGCAATCCGGAACCCTTTCTCGTACTGTTGGGGAAATAACTCAATCTCGAAAGGAAGGGCTTGACCTGGGACGGCACCGCCGCTCTCAAGCGCCTGCTTCATTTGTTCAAGCAGCGTCTTCAGCTGGGATGCAGGCCCCTGAACGGACATTTTGCCGGAATTGTAGACGCTAACGGACGCCTTTTGGAGGCCACTCCGAACGTTGACCTTAGTGCAGTATTGTTCTTCGCTCTCTGTGTGCTGGAGCTTCTGCCGGTCGAGGAACGAGATCACCTCGCCCAGAACCTTCTCGTCGGCGTTCACCATTTTCCACATATGATACAACGCTCGCCGGAGTCGGGCGCATTCCGTCAGGGAGAAATTCTGTCGGATGTGGTTCAGGTCCACATCAGCCTCGACAGTGTGAATCCCCAAGCCGAGGAAATCGCGCTAGAAGAGAAAATTCACCCGCAAGCGATTATTCTGACCCAGGACTGCGATCTGGACTGGGATTTCAAAGCAAGAGATCAGGACGAGGAGGGGAACCGGCTCCAGTTGAAGCTGGTGCCGAACATTCTGCTATGCGAGATGATCCCGGCCGAGACGCTGCGGGGCCAGATGCGAGATGCCGGCGTTGGAGGGTCCGATCTCTGGAAGCGAATCGTCGGGAATAGGGACGAGCGGTACCACTCGTTCCCGCAATTGCCGCCTGAGGCGGACCTGTCAGCGGAAGGGCTGCCTGCACTGGTGGTGGATTTTAAGCGCGTCTTCACAGTGCCGACTGACGAGCTGTACACCCGGCTGCGGTTCGGCGTGCGTCGGCGCTCGATCCTGCTGGGTCCATACCTCCAGCATTTCAGCGCGCGTTTTGGATATTACTGCCTCCGGGTGGCGCTGCCCGAAATCCTGCCGGCATCGGGATAGAATGTTCCGTCGGACACCGAGGAGATGGGCATCCAAGTCGCAGTTAGGCAAGACGAAATCACCGACCTGGTGACGAGAATCCGCGCCGCCATCCGCGAGGAGCTCAATGTATCATCCCGCGGCCTGCCTTTCCGGGCCTGGGATATCAGCCGGGCAGGCGCGGTGCTTCACATGACGCTGACGCCCGAGGGCAGGAATTCAGTCCTGGATGAGACTCTGGAAGAGGGCCGCATAGGGTGGGAAGGGGAGACGACGGGCTCCGCTGAAGTTATCTCCGTTCTGCCCGCTCTGTCGGTTGTCAACGCATGCCTGACCACAGGGCAGCCTCCTAAAGAGGGTTCGCTGGTCTATGTAAATCCTCCCCGGTACCTCGAGGCACTGCTCTCGCTATGGGAAGACGGTACACGCGCGGCCGAAATCGCTCAGTGGATCTTCGACCTGGGCAACAACCGAATAGTCTGGGACAAGAAGGTTCCGTTCTCTGTCTTCAATGGCCTGCGGCCCGCGCAAGAGCGGTCGTTCAGCCTCGTCAGATGGAAGACGAGCTTTCTGTGGGGGCCGCCGGGCACCGGAAAGACGCACACGCTCGGCCGGCTGTTGGCATCGTACCTCGTCCATCATCCCACCGATCGGGTCCTGCTACTCTCATCGACGAACGTCGCCGTGGACCTGGCCATCCTTGCGGTGGACGATGCGATCAAGGATCTCAAGCCCGCGACGCGACCAGTCCTCTATCGATTCGGCTCCCGGCTCGATCCGAAGAGGTTCCAAGATCGAAAGCACCTTACGCCGCTCAGAAACCGACAACTGGTCGACCAGCTTAGGCAGCACTACGAGACTATTCCAGATCCCGCCGAAGCAGAGCTTTACCGAAAGTGGAAACAAGAGCGCGATCGGTTGCGCGATGCGATTCGGAAAGAGAACCTCGAATTCCTCTCGAAGGCTCGTTTGGCTGCGATGACGACCACGCTCGCAGCGTACGACTTCGCGAACCTGGGGAAGTTCGACCTGGTTGTTTTTGATGAGGCCAGCCAAGTCGGAAAGGCCCAAGCCGCGACTTTCGCACTGCTCGGCAAGAGAGTCCTGTTTGCTGGCGATCCCCAGCAACTGGCGCCAATCGCCCAAGCGGCGAGTCCGGATGTGAACACGTGGCTTGGGCAGTCCCCGTTTGAGTGGACATCTCGATCTTCCCTGAAGAACGCGACATGCATGTTGGATGAGCAGTGGCGGATGGCGCCTCCGATTTCGAATGCCGTCAGCAATTTGTTTTACGGCTCGAGATTGCGCGTGGCCGATCCGCTCAGTCGTGATGAGGTGTGGATTCGTGGCCGCAGTGCGATGCCAAGCCGACTGCTTGGCACACAGAACGTCGTCTTGGTCGACGCATGCGCCGGAGCGAGAGCCGCGGCTCGGTTCCGTGGTTACGAGTGCGAAGAGTCCGCTCTCCTCGTAGCTGCGTTGGTTGTTGATCATGTTCTGAGTTGGTCGATAGCGGACGTCCGAGAGGACATCATCGTCCTCACTCCATACCGTGCGCAGCGAAGAAGAATCGAAGCGGAACTGACGACAGTCAACGCCCCGGCCTCAACCGCTTCCACTGTCCACCGCGCACAGGGTTCCGAAAGGCGAATCGTCATCTTCGACCCTGTATGCCCGACGGCCGACTTCGTTGCAGGCGAGGAAGGCATGCGATTGGTGAACGTGGCATTCAGCCGGGCGCAGTGCCGCTTGATCGTAATGCTGCAGCGAGGATGGGAACAGCACCCAGCATTGTCCTTCCTGGCGAAACAGCATCCACCCATGGTTCTCAACCGGGATCGGGTGGATGAACTGCTGCTAACGAAGCTCCCGGGGCCCCGTCCCACAAGACCGGCATCCGTTCCGATCAGTGGAGATGGTTCGCCGAAGGCCAAGCCCAAGTCGATACAGTTATCGACCTTTGAAGAATTCGTGGCAGGGTTGCGAGAGCGGGTGCCAAGTGGCGCTTCGATGATGGTCGCACGTCAAGCCGCGCAGCAATTGCGCGACAAGGCCAGATTCCGCAAACTGACGTTCGCGGAGGTCGACGCGGCGATTGACATGGTACGCAAAGGCTGACTACTTGTATGGTGCAAAGGCGATCGGCCCGAACGCGTGCCAAACCGGATCACGTCTCGGTTAGTTAGTTAGCCGGTGCTAATGATCTTCGGCCCACATCATTCTCCCCTTGTATAGGAAACCCTAATTTGTCTTCGTGCTGCACGGAATCACAAAGGCGGGTACAACCGCGCGTGCGCGCGAGGCACGTGGAATTCCACAATCCGAATCGCTGGGGTCTTGGAGTCTTTCTGGAGTCCATATCGCCCTTGGTGGCGTTTTGGCGTCCAAGTCCATCGCAACTAAGTCTTTTATTTTCAGTACACGATGCTCGTAAGTTATTGATAAACTTTGCTTGGGGTGCAAGAGGTCCCGGGTTCAAATCCCGGCGGCCCGACCATTAATCCTTTCTTTGCAATTTCGACATCCCTTCCCCGCACCGCTGAAAAGCCTTCACCGTGCGAAAAATGATCGTTGGCAGTTGGTACGGCTAGTTTACGCCGGTCGCTCGCAGATCAACCCGACGGGCCTACTGGCCGGCGAGTTGGCGAATGCAGGCGATCGCCAGTACGTTCGGGCGCAATCGGGTTTCGCGCTTAACGTGCTTGAACCGCGGCGCATTCCTCAAATTCTCGGGCAGCGTCAAGCCGGCCGGCAAGTTGCCCGCACATCGCGGCGAAGAAACTCAGACTTTGGGGCGACAGCGCAGCAGTCAAGCGTCCATCACGCGCGTACCGGACGAGAAAGCTGAGGTGCCGCAGACCGTGTGCGAGCACATCTTCTTCGCGGATCTCGGAAGGACGCGGACGTTGAGGGTCGGTAGCGGGAGGCGGCGCAAGGCGGCCCAAAGGCAACCGGGCCGGCTCGGCTACCCAAAACTGCCCGTCCTCGCAATAAGCCAGATAGGTCAGGACAATCGTTCCGTTCTTCTCCCATCGCCAACTGGTGGAATGCAGAATAGCCGGTGCAGCGATTCCCCTGACCAGTTCATGCGCGATGGAATCCGGATCGTTTGCGCCGTTTGAAAGGTCCGCGGTCCGTCGTACGTATCGGATCACTTTTCCGTCCGGCGCGGGGCTGACCGCGAACACCTCGAGCGAAACGGCCGCTGGCTTTGGAGCCGCCGGCTGCGATCCCTTGCATCCAAAGAGGACAATCAGAGCCCAAAGAACCACCACCGCTTTCAATTCGTGGAGTTGCATTAGAATCGGAAATCCAATCCGCCAAAGACGTTGAACCCGGGGTCGCGAAACTGCCACGGCATCTCGTACTTCCGGTTTGTCACATTGTTGAAATCCGTAAACAGGACGACCGTATGGTCATCCGCGCTGGCGATCGTCTTCTCCAGGCGCACGTTCAGAGTCTGATACGGCCCAAACTGGCGGCGCCCGCTGATTGAAGTGCTATCGAAATACGTTCCAACGGCGTGGAGCGCCGGAATGAGTGTGACCCCACGCGGAAGCCGCATCTGCAGCCCCGCATTGGCTACATAGTTCGGCACGAAGGTAATTGCCGCGCCGTCCTGGTCCCGGTCGATTGGGTTCTTGATACTGGTCGCCGTGCGGGTGAAGTTCGCGAACACGTGAAGGCGGTCAGTGAGGTCCTGTTCGTAAGGGATCTCGAACCCATAGGAGTGAGCTCTGCCGGCGTTGACCGAAATGGCCTGCGAGGGCGTGGTGCTGACAACGTTGTCTACGATCGCATCGTTGATCCTGTTGTAGAACACCCTGACTCCAAGTACCGCACCGTTCGGGAAGTGAGCGTCCGCGCCAAAGTCGCTGCCTATGCCGCTTTCAGGCCGCAGCGCTGGGTTCGGCAACTGCCCGTGGCGTCCCTGTACACCGCGGTCGGTTACGGCCAGCGTACCGGCAACGGATTTCGCGGCGGGCGGAATGAAGCTGGTGCCCACGTTTGAGTACACTGCAAACCGGGGTGAGACGTTGTAACGGGCGCCCCCGCTCCATAACACCTTGTTCCACGCCCGCTGGCGTAAACCGGGCAGGACACCGCCAATCAGCTTATAGGAATTGCTCGTCCGGGTGAATCTGCCGCCTACGCGCAGGACCCAATTGCCGGAGACATACTTCTCCTGGACGAACATACCGCCGCTGAGCGCGGTAGCGTCGTTGCCCATGGACCGGGGCCCCGCCGCCTCCGCGTACGTGCTGTACATGGCGTATTGCGAATCCGCCCCTACAGTCAATACGCTGTTCGTGGAGTGCCTAAAATTGAATGTCAAATCCGTGGGGAAAATCTTCTGTTGCACTCCTTCGTGTTGCCGCAACTCAAGGCTAGCGGGGTAATTGTCTTCACCCCAGCGCCGGTCGTAGTTCCGGAAGCCTGTTTTCAACTGAACGGTGAGAACTTCGTTCACTTCATTGCTGTAGACTGCATTGATCGTGTCGTAGCCATGATTGAAATCGCGGTTCTGCCGGCCGGCGAAACCGTCGTGAATCGTGTGCTGAGCGAAGAGGGAGATTTTGTGCCCGTCCCCGCCTAAGAAATAGGTCGCCTTCCCATACAGTTTTGTCTTCTTGTAGGAAGGGTTCTCCAGGATGTTCAGCCAGGAGTCGGTCGTCCCGTAGTTGGTATAATCGGACTGCTCGTAATTCGCTCCGAAGAAGTAGTGCAATCGCCCCTTGTGGTCCTGGTGATAGAACCGCGTATTGAGCGTATTCCACGAACCTCCACCGACAATCACATGGGTCACCGGCTGATCAATCCGGTCCTTGAGTACGAGGTTCGTGATGCCAGCGAGAGGAGCCTGTACCCCCGCAAAATCCATGCTCAGGTAGTTCGAATAAAGCACGGATGCCGGCCCTTGATGAGTCTCGATGCGTTGAAAGGCCCACGGATCTAGGCTCATGGTGTCGACGAAGCCGTCCACCGGCAGTCCGTCCAGAAGATAGCTGTTGTATTTCGGGCCGAGTCCACCGTAGGAACCCCAATTGGCATCATTGCGGGAAAGCACCGTAGCCGCCACGCCTGGCTGATATTGGAGCAACTCGGCAATGTTCCGGTTCGTTGTGACCAAGGAGCCGAAGCCTGCACCGTCCAGGACGATCACTTTCTGTGTTACATACTTCTGCTGCTGTGGAATTTTCGTGTCCGTCACCACATCAATCACGTACCTCGGGAGTGGCGCCTCGGCATCTGGCGAGCGCTTGTCGGCGGGCTGGCCGCTCTGACTCCAAAGCGCAGCAGTGGGTGCCGCTAGGAGCAGTGTGCAGATGCGTATGAATCGTGGATTCATGGTCGTGCCTTCCGATTGGAATTTGCGAGGTCCACGGCCAGTTTCGTGGAGGATACCGACATATCGGATACGCGGTGCCGGAATTCGCAAGCTCCGATGGTAGCACAAACAGTAGAATCGTGCTACGCACCTGAGCATGGTTCTCGTCGCGACGGGTCTTGTCCCCTGACGCACCCGGGTTATTCGCGCACACTCGAGACAGGCATCGACGAGAATCCCTCAGCCATGGGGCAGTGGCTCTTTACCGGTTCTCAAGAAACACCCCTGATGCAGGGAGTCACCGGGTCTATGCTGGACGGGCGGCGACGCGCGCGTGCGCGCGAAAGCTTGTGGCATTCCAAGCGAGTCGATGACGTGGCGGAGACCCGAGAATCGTCGCAAGTACTGTATGTGGATGGTGTTGAGGAGGGATCCGTCAGCGGCGGGCCGCCCTTTCGTGGCAACAGGGGCCTGCTTCCCTACGTGGTCCGGTGTCTGGGGCCGGTAGAGGGTTTGAAAACGGACGCGGCGGCCGGATGGAAGTATCCGGCCGCCGGGAATCGCCCGTTTGTGCTACCACTTCAACGCCAGGGAGATGTTAATCAGCGGTTGGCCGCCATAGTGCGCGCTCCTGGCTTCGTCCGCGGGCACTTTGCCGAAGAATTGCGGGTTCTTGAGGTCGAGCGTTGTATTCGGCGCCGCCCAGTTGTACCACTTGAACGGGTTCTGGAAATCCATTCGGAACTGGAACCTCACCCGCTCATTGATTGGAACTTCCTTCGACGCCGCCATATTTGCGGCAATCACGCGCTGCCGGTTCCAAACATTGCGGCCGGCATTGCCGCGCTCATACGAGGGTGCATAGGTGATGCAGTCGTTCCCCAGGGCTGTGGCGGGCCCGCAGGCGATCGTAGAGTTCTGCTTCGCCTGGTCCCAGCGATCCCCGCCCAGATCCTGCCAGTTATCACGGAGCTTGGGTCTCTGAAGCAGGATCACGCTGCCGGTATTAGGCATCCAGCTCGGATAGTTCCTGGTATCCGTACCGCTGATGCCGATTCCGAGCGGCTCGCCGCTGTAGATGGAGTAGGTCCACACGAAATCGAAACCGCCGATCAGCGTGTTCAACCATCCACCGCGGTTCAGGAACCTGCGGCCTTTGCCTATCGGGATTTCATAGGTCATGCTGCCGGAGAACCTGTGTGTCTGGTCCCAATCGGCGCGTCCTCTGTTCAGCTTGCGCTCCAGATACATGTTGGAAACGTTTTCGTCGATCGTTTTGCCGAACGTGTAGAAGGCCAGGAAGTTCAGGCCCTTTGAGAAGCGCTTTTCGATCTTCACCGTGCCGGAATGGTGGCTCAGTTGCCCATAATTCCCCTGGTAGTAGACGTTGCCCCAGTTCGGGAAGGGCCGCGAATACTGCGCAACGGGAATCCAGGCCTCCCGGGCAACGGGATCGTCGGCCAGGTAGCCCCAGGGCAGGGTGTTCAACTGCAGGCTGCCGCTGTTACCCACTTGCCTGCTGCCGTTGTATTGCACCTCCAGGAGGTAATCCCTGCTCACCTCGTACTGAATGCCGAAGTTCCAGGTCATTGTGTAGGCAGCCTGAAGGTTCCGGTCCACGATGTTGGCGCTGTGGCTTCCCGGGTTGCCCACGTACGGCACAGAACCGTCCGGCCGGAGAGCCGGATAGACCACCGGAGCGGGTCCTTCCTTCAACTGGAACAACGGCCGCGGATCGCCCGTCGGCCGGGACTGGGTGACGGAGCGGGACATCAACTCATCCGTGTACAGGAACCCCAGTTTCATATCCACGTGCGAGAGCGCAAAACCACTCCGCACGACGAACTTCTGGTGCGGATGCCACGCAAGTCCGATTCGCGGCTGGTAGTTGTTCCAGTCCGTGTTGTACGGCTTGGCGCCCTTGGGGTGCGTCCAGGCTCCGCGGCAGCCTTCCGGCGGGCAGCTCCACCCCGTGTACTGGCTGTCGTCGATAGCGTTCGGGTCCCAAATGCTGATGAACCCGTACTTCTGCGTCGGCGGGGTCTCCACACTGTACCGCAGACCGAGGTTCAGAGTCAGGGTCGGGTGGATTTTCCAGTCGTCCTGGAAGTAGAAGCTGTGTTGCCAGGAACGCGGAAGGTTCGAGTTCAGGGTCTGGGTAAAAGTGACCGAGCTGATCGACCCGACCAGAAAACTCGCAAAGTCGTTGCCGGTGTTGGGCAGGTTGGTGCCGTTCGGCCGCAGTCCGGCGGTGCTGGTAAACGAGAAGTTCCCGCTCGGATCCCCGATGCTGTACGAGTTGATTCTGTACCGCATCAGCTCGTATCCCCACTTGAACGCGTGGGTTCCCCTCACTTTCGACATGTCCTCTTTGAACGACAGCGTCTCATTCACGTTGACGTCGGGCCGCCCCTGCCCAAGTCCTCCGTAAAAGCCGCGGGGGAACGTTTCCGGTCCCACGTTGGGAAGCCCGATCAGGCCGGCCATGTCTTGCATGTAGGTGGGCACCTCGTTGCCCTGTCTACGGCGGTAATATCCGGCGCGTGTCTCGCTCACCAGAGTGGGAGAGATTACCCATGTTGTTCCCACCGAGTAGGTATGCTGGTGGATGGGGTTCCGGGCTTCCGAGGAACTGAAGGGCAGATACTGAATCCTCGTCGGCTTATCAAATGATACGCGCTCGTTCCATGTGTAGCTGAAATAAGACTTGAGATTCGGATGGAACTGCTGGTCCACCCGGACAGACCAGTTCGGCCAAATGGATTGCCCGATAGGGGCAAGCCTCAGATTGTTTACCGGACCGGTGGTGGACAAGCTGCCGGGCTGGTTCGGATGCGTAAAGGGATCAAAGCTCAGAATCTTGGCTGCTACCGGATCAAACTGCGACTTCGGGATGATGTTATCGGGGAAGGGATCCCGGGTCCAGGTGCCGTCCGGAAGCTGCCGGGTCGTACGTGGATCGTAAATCGGCTGGCCGATCCCTCCGAATCTGAAGTCGCCCTGCTTCATTTCCTCGGTGGGCACCGTGTACTGGTTCTGCTTGGCCTGCTTGTCGATCAGGTTCTGCCAGCTCACCATAAAAAACGTGCGATTCCGCCCATCATAGATTTTCGGGATATACACCGGCCCGCTCAGGTTCGCGTCGGGCTGGGCAAAGATGATCATGTCGCCGCGCTGCGTAGGCGTTTCCTTATCGAAGAACTTGCGGTGCTGCATTCTCCGCGTCCGTCCGTACATCGACGCCATGCCGTGAAAATCGTTTGTGCCGGTCTTCTTCACAACCGTGATGGCGCCGCCGGCCGAGTGGCCGTACTCGGCAGGAAGCGACGAGGTCAGAACCTTCACTTCTTCCACAGAATTGAGAATCGTGTCCGACGTCAGGCCGTTGTTGTCCGTGCCCATTGCGAACGTGCCGTCTTCAAAATAGCCGATGTATCCGCTGCGCAGGCCGTTAATGTGGAAGTTGTTCATCTGGCCGCCGTAGCCAAATCCATTCATGGTCATTCCAGGGACCAGATACATGATGGATTTGACGTTGCGTTGGTAAAGCGGCAGTTGGTACTGATAATCGCCCCGCACTACCTGGCCGCCCGCGGACGTTTCGGTTTCCAGCAGCGGAGCGGCGGCCGAGACTTCGATGGTTTCCGTTACGGCGCCGACTTCCAGAATGGCATTCACAGCCATGGTGTCGCCGGTCCTCAGCACGATGTTCTCGCGCACGAAATTCTTGAAGCCATGCGCCGTGATTGTGATTCTGTATGCTCCGGGTCGCAGGGATCGCACACGATAGATCCCTTCTGCGTTAGTCTCCGTTACGCTTTGGAAATTCGTATCCAGTTGAGTGACCGTAACCTGTGCGCCGGGCACTACGGCCCCCGTTGAGTCGGTTACTCGTCCTGTTATGTTTCCGGTGTCGAGCTGCGCCCAGGTCGGAAGAGCCAATAACAGTGAAATAGAGACACATAGAAGTAGTCGAGAGTTTACCATTACACCTCCTGGCCCTGGATTGCCCAGGACCCGTTGTGAGTTATGAGACCTCCCTAGCCAACGTCCTCGTGCAGACAAGGACTGCAACCAACGCGAGGCAATATACCACAACCGGAAAGTGGTGTAAAGGAAAAAAAGATCCGATTATCTGTTTTATCTTTACTTGCTTTGCTTTACAGGCTTTGGGTCCCAGAGGTCTGACCAGCTTTGAAATCTGTGTCCGGACGGGACACTCGGCGCGCCCCTGGCCGGCTCAAGCACCGAACCAGTTGGACGGAAAGGGAATGGCAGGCGCCGGAACCGTTCTAGCCGGGGACCTCGGTTTCCATGCGCGGTCCAAAGGGGATTGTCCGAAAGCCTGCAACGTTCTCTCTTCCAAATCAATCCATGCTAGGCCTTCACTCAGGGAACTGACCAGCCAGATCCGGCCTTCGGCCTCTCGGATGTCCACATCCTGAGCGGCCAGTTTCTTGCGGGCGGCTGCAACACGATCCCGGCCCCAGCGTTGCGCCACGATTACGCCGGTAAGTTTACATCTTAGTTAGTGATTCAGGCTTTTCTTTATGGTTTGCCTTGATATATAATCCCGCCGCAGCGGTTCCAACTTTGCTGAGCTTTGAGGGGAAAACACATGAAAGCATCACTACGCCTGTGGTGTGCCCTGATGCTGGGGACTCTCTCCTGGGGACAGTCTGACCGTGGAATCCTCGTTGGCACCGTCAACGACGAGAGCGGCGCGGTCATCCCCGGCGCCAGGGTGAAAGCGGTTCACTCAGCGACAAACGTGGAGCGCGTGGTGGAAACCTCTGCGCAAGGCGAGTACACAATCCCCGGGCTGCCGATCGGGACCTACAGAGTCGAGATCAGCGCCCCGGGTTTCCGGACCCTCGTGCGGGACAACGTCGTCCTGAACGTGGGCGCAACCGTCCGTGTGGACGGCAGTTTACAGGTAGGTCAGGTGAGCGACTCCGTTTCGGTAGTGGCCGAAGCGGCGCAGCTCTCCACCGATAGCGCCACCGTTTCCACGGCGGTGACGAACAGGTTTGTGGAAGATCTCCCGCTCGTGGTTGGCGGCCAGCTTCGCTCGCCCATTAACCTGGCGCTGATTGCGCCGGAGTCCAAGGACACCGGAAACTTCAGCATCGGCGGCGGCCAGGAAGCGGGCTGGGACCTGACCGTAGACGGCATTTCCGCCACTCCTGCGGCGCCTTTCGACCAGAAGCTCTGGACGATGGTGAACTCTCCTTCCGTGGAGGCCATCACGGAGTTCAATATCGAAACCAACGGCTTCAAGGCCGAGTTCGGCCGCGCCGGCGGCGGCGCCATGAGCTTCGTGTCGAAATCCGGCACGAACGAGCTTCACGGGACTCTGTATGAGTTCCTTCGCAACGATGCTTTCGACGCCAACGCGTGGTTCAACAACGCGCTGAACAAAGAAAGGCCCGTTCTGAAGCAGAGCGACTTCGGCGGAACCATCGGTGGACCCATCATTCTCCCGAAGATTTACGACGGCCACAACCGGACGTTCTTCTTCGCGTCGTACGAAGGTTTCCGCAACCGTGCCGGCACCAGCGCGGCGTTCCGCACGGTGCCGTTGCCCGAGATGTACGAGGGCGACTTCTCTAACTGGAAGGACGCCCAAGGCAACCTGATGCCTATCTACGATCCGGCCACCACCCGGCCGAATCCGAACGGCTCCGGCTACATCCGGGATCCGTTCCCGAACGCCCGGATTCCCACCGCCCGTTTCAGCGAGCTCTCGAAGAGAATCATCCAGTACGCGACCATGGTTCCGAACCAGCCCGATCCCAGCGGCATCCTGAATCCGAACCCGCGCAACAACTTCGTCGTTTCCGAGGGCGGCAATATCCTGCCGTGGGACAAGCTGGATATCAAGCTGGATCACAACCCAAATATGAAGCACCGGATTGGCTTCCTGTTCCACTGGGGCCAGCAGCTTCAAGACTTCCTGGGCGACGCGCCCCCGGGCCTCCCCGTCCCGCTGAACGACTTCCGCGTGGACGACACGAACACGCGAGTGTACCGCGGTACGTGGGATTGGACCATCACGCCCCGCGTTCTGAATCACGTCAGCTTCGGCGTCAACGACTGGTGGCAGATGAAGGCTTCCTACAACCACCACAAGGGCTGGGGGACGAAACTCGGCATCAAGAACGTCGCCGACCCCGACCTGAACTTCCCCGGAATCTCCATGGATGGCTACACTTCCTGGGGACGTGAAGAGTGGGGCGGGTCCGCCAACAAGGCGTGGTCCATTGCCAACGATCTCAGCGTGATCAGCGGCACCCATACCTACAAGTTCGGGTTCCAATGGCAGCGCGACCACTATAACGGCTACGGCCAGCACACCGGCACCGGCGGGTTCACCTTCCGTCGGCAGATGACCAGCGTTCCGGGGGACCAGACCGGGTTGAGCGGCAACGGCTTCGCGTCGTTCCTGCTCGGCGAAGTCAGCGAAGCCCGCTTGCAGACGCTGCGGTACGTATCCAACCAGTGGCGGTACTGGGCCTGGTACGCTCAGGATGACTGGCGCGCCACCCGGAACCTGACCGTGAGCTACGGCCTGCGCTGGGAATACACTCCGCCGACCGTGGAAGGCCATCATCCGGACGGGTACAACAACTTCGATCCGGATCTTCCGAACCCGAGCGCGGGCGGGCGTCCGGGCGCGCTGATCTACGCCGGCTTCGGTCCCGGCCGCGTCGGCAGCCGCACCCTCTATCCGGGGTGGCCGTGGGGCTTCAGCCCGCGTCTGGGCCTGGCCTACAGCCTCAATGACAGGACCGTGATCCGCGCTTCCGCCTCCCGCAGTTTTGCTCCCATGAAGAACACCGGCGGCAGTTCGCACTGGCAGGGCTTCATCGGCGAGTACAACTGGGCCACCACCGACGGCAGCATCACCCCGGCGTTCAACTGGGACGATGGCATGCCCCCTTGGCCGCAGCCGCCGTTCCTGGTGCCGGACTTTCTGAACCTCAACGGCGCCATTACCAACAGCCCGCCCTACTGGCAGAAGTACGACGCCGGCCGGCTGCCGGAGTACCTGAACTTCAGCTTCAACATCCAGCGCCAGTTGCCCTATCAGTTCGTCGCCGAGGTCGGCTATAACGGCGTCATGGGGCATCACCTGACCACCAACCAGGTGAAGATCAATCAGATGAATCCGAAGGTGTTCTACGAGCTGGTGGACCGGCTTGGATTCGATGCCACCTATGCCCTGATGAACTCCCGCATGGATTCGGCCGCCGCCCGTGACGCCGGGATCCCCTGGCCGTACTCGGGCTTCCCCGGCAGCGCCAGCGTGGGCCAGGCTCTCCGTCCCTATCCGCACTTTGGCAACATCAACACCGGCAGCGACGGCGGAGACCGGAGCGGCAACTCCACCTACAATGCGCTGATCGCAAAAATCGAAAAGCGCTATTCGGACGGACTGCAGTTCATGGGCTCCTACGTACTCTCGAAGATGTTCTCCACCGCCGAGGCCGCCAACGCCGATGGCGGCGGGTCCATGGACGCCTACAACCTGAAGTTGGAAAAGGCGCTCTCCCGGAGCGACCAGACCCACGTCTTCAAGATCAACTACAGCTACGAACTGCCGTTCGGCAGGGGCCGTAAGTGGTTCACCACCGGCATCGCCAACCATATTCTCGGTGGATGGCGCATCGCCGGCGTGCATACCTACGCCTCCGGCACGCCCTTGATGGTGGACCCCGGCTACAGCCTGCGCATCACCCAGGCCGGCAACCGCATCACCGTGCTCGACTACAACGACTGGCGCGCCACACCCAGAGGCGAAAAGTTCGACCCCATGGTGGACCTGTGGTGGGACCCGGCCAAGTTCGAGAAGACCCCGACGGATCTCGCGCCGGCCGGCAAGAAGGCCTATGTCGCGAAGTCGCTGTTCGGCACCGGCACCCGGCGCAACCCGAAGGAGCGCGGCCCCTGGGTGTTAAACGAAAACATCTCGGTCGCCCGCACCTTCCGGTTCACCGAGAGCGTCCGGATGGACTTCCGCTGGGAGGCATTCAACACGTTGAATCGCGTTCGCTTCGGCAGTCCGAACAACAGCCTCACCAGCCAGGAATTCGGTCTCGTGAGAAGCCAGGCGAATACCCCCCGGCAGATGCAGGCCGGCATAAAGTTGTACTTCTAGCAGTCTCCTTCCGGCAGGACGGGCGCCGCGCCCGTCCTGCTTCGCTTCGCTGTTCCCCTGGGCCGGGCAGCGGACAGGGAAAAGCGCTCACGAGACTGACTTCACTGGTGGGCGCCGCTTGCGACCGCACCGTGCGGTCAGCTCTGGTCTGGCGGCCGCATGACACTCAAGCTGCGGACCGGGGCAGGACCTCTCGCTCTATCCTGCGGCCTATAGTGTCTTCGGCGGTTCCAAGGTCGTACTTCGCCTGAAGGCTCATCCACATCTGTGCCGAGGTTCCGAAATAGCGGGCAAGCCGCAAGGCCGTATCGACCGTGATGCCACGCTGGCCCTTGATGATGCCCCCGATTCTGTTCGCCGGCACGCGAAGAGCAAGGGCAAGAGCGTTCACCGTCAAGCCGGCTTCCTGAAGCAGGTCTTGAAGTACTTCGCCGGGATGGACCGGCGCCAAACGCTTTGCTGACTTCGTGGCCATGAATGCCTCCTAGTGATAGTCCACGATCTCGACGTTGTAAGCAAGAGGCGTGGCGTTCGACGGGGCCCACATCTGGATGGCGAATAGCGGCGACGATACTGTGACGAAGCTGCGGGCCAGCGACGGGGTAGTGTTAGGCACGTACACGGTGGGACTCCATCCTTCCGGCGTGGCATTCGACGGAGTCAACGTCTGGGTGACGAATTACGGCTCGGCACAGTTTCGAAACTGTAGCATGCCGCGGCCCAGGCTTCCCGTCCAGGAGCGTTAGTCCGCCCTGCTTCAAGGGTGAGGCTCGTCCTCACCCCAGGGCTGAAGGGCCAGCGGTACTCTCCGGAACGGGCGCGTGGTTGCCCCGGGTCGCGATTCGCGCGATGAAGGCGGTTGCCGGCAGCGCGCCGCGCCACTCATGGGGCGGTCACTGTTTCTTCTTCAGCTCGGAAAAAGGCACGTCTTCGGGCGGGTATTGCTCCCAGCCGGTGAAGTCGAAGTGCCACCATTCGGTAGGCAGGGGCTCGAACCCGTGGCGCCTCATGAGGTCTTCCAGCAGGGCGCGATTACGGATTACGGATTCAGGCAGCGCGTTGTAGTTGCGATGAGCGCGCTCGCTGAAGTCGTCGTACTCCGTGGGCATGGGAAGCTCGCGGCCGTTGCGATCGACCAGCGTCAGGTCGACCGCCGCTCCGCGATTATGCCGCGACCCCTTCTCCGGATTCGCGACGTAACGCTCATCCGGCACCAGCTTCCAGAGCTTTCTTTGAACCGAAAGCGGGCGGTAGCAATCGTAGATCTTGAGCCCTAATCCCTGCTTTTCCAGTTCGCGCTGCGCGGCGGCGAGCGCGCGGGCTGCCGGAGCGCGCAGATAGCAGGCGGCTTCCTCATACAGCTTTGTGCCGGTGAAGTTGCGCGCCGTCGCGTAACGTATGTCCAGGCGGATGCCGGGGGCGACATCCTGAATGTTGACTAAAGCGCTTTCGGCCAGCAGAATAACTGAAAACAAGACGCCAAGCATTGGATTCTTCTCTATCTAAGCGGTTGACCGAGCAACCTAAGTTCAGTATGGCGCACTAGGCGCTTTGTCTATCGCGGCCGGTTCGGCACGCTGCGCCGCGTCAGCGCTCCCCCTTCAGCCTGTCCAGCTCCGCGAGCGCCACGCTCCGGTCGTACTGCGCCCGGATGAGGTCCGCCTGCGCCGCCAGCAGCGCCGCTTCGGCTTCCAGCAGCACCGACCGGTTCGCGGTTCCCGCCTCGACCCGGTCTGAAGCCACGCGCCACGCTTCCTCTCGCGCGGCCACCAGCGCCTCCGCCGCCTGCACCTGCGTTTCCGCCCGCCGCACTTTGCGAACGGCCTTGGCAACGTCGATGCGCACACGGTTCCGCAGCCGCTCCAGGTTCTGCTCCGCCTGCGCTATCTGCGAATCCCGCTCCGCCAGCCGGGCGCGGCGCTTGCCGAATTCGAAAAGCGTCCAGTCCATGCGCAGCCCGAAAACCCCGTTATTGCGCGAAAGCAGCGGCACTCCGTTCTGATAGACATGCTGCGCGAAGGCCCCGATTTCCGGAACGTACTCGGCGCGCGCGGCCCTGCGTGCAGCGCGCGCTTTTTCCACCATCTGCTCCGCCGCCCGGATCTCGGGATTTTGCGCCAGCGCGGTTTCCTCCGCCTCCGCCTCATTGACGGCAGTTCGCTCCGGCACGGGGGGCACCAGCTCCAGTTCCGTATCCAGCGGCAGCCCGAGCAAATCGGCCATCTCCAGATTCAAATCCGCCAGCGCGTCTTCCAACTGCCCCAGCCCTTGCCGGGCCTGCGCGATCTGCGCGCGCGCTTCGGCAAGCTGCAACTCGAGCGCCATGCCCGCCTCCACGGCATCGCTCGCTTCGGCGATGCGCAGTTCTCCGGCGCGGATCTGGGCGGCCACGGCATCGCGCCGCCGCTGGGTCGCCAGAATGCCATAGAAAAGTTCCTTGGTCTTCAGCGCAACCTCGTTCTCCGCGCGGCGCACATCCTCTCGCGCGCCCGCCGCATCCGCGCGCGCCACGTCCACGCCCGCGCGGATCTTCCACAGTTGCGTAATCGGCTGCGCCAGGGTCGTAGTGGTCAGCAGAAAGTTGTGCTCGCCGAGCGGAAGCACGACAACACCCGGCGGAATCGGACCGGTCGCCGGAAACACCCCCATGCTGCCGCGCGGAATGTCCAGCCGCTGCCGTTCGGCGATGCGCACAGCGTTGGTATCGTTCGATAGCACCGGGAAGTAGTCCGCCCGAGCCCCGTCGACGCGCGCTTCCATTTCCCGCGCCTTCTCATTGGCCAAGCGGACCGCCGCGTTATGCTGGGTGGCCAGCGCTACCGCCTCCTCGAGCGTCAGCTTGCGCCGCTCCGCCCCAGCCGCGCCGCCGCACAACGCTAGCAGCAGTACGCCCGCCACCACCGGCAGCCGGGGAACACGCCGCCCATGGACCAGAACATACAGCGCCGGAATCACAATCAGGGTGAAGAACATCGACCCCATCAGCCCGAACGCAATGGCGCTGGCCAGCGGCGACCACAGACTGGAACCGGAAAGAATCATCGGCGTCACTCCCACGGCGGCCGCCATGGAGGTCAGGAAAATCGGCCGCAGCCTCCTCTCGCCCGCTTCAATGGCCGCCTGCTCCACGCTCTCGCCTTCGGCCATACGGCCCCGGATGTAGTCCACCAGGATGATCGAGTTGCGCACGACCACACCTCCCAGGCTGACGATTCCCATGAAAGCCGTGAAGCCGAAGGTATTGCCGGTCACCAGCAGCCCCACTACCGCCCCGGGCAGCGCCAGCGGAATCGCGGCCATCACTACCAGCGGATCGACCACGGAACGGAACTGAAACAGCAGAATCATGTAGATCGCCGCCAGGCCGATCAACAACACACTCACCAGCTCTCCGAAGGTCTCCTGCTGGTTTTCATACTCGCCGCCATAGGACACCCGGTAGCCCTCGGGCAGCGGCAGACTGTCGATGGCCGGCCGCACCTCGGCCAGCACCTCGCTGGGCAGCCTGCCCTCGCCCGCGAAGGCCCGCACCGTGAGGGTCCTCACGCCGTTGCGCCGCACGATGCGCCCCGGGCCCCATTCCGGAGTGAGCTCCGCGATGGAGCCCACCGGTACACGAACGCCGGTCAAAGGCGACATCACGTAAGTGTTCGCCACATCCTTGAAGCTCTGCCGCCGCGACGGCTCCAGCCGCAGCACTACCGGGACGTCACGATCCCCTTCCCAGTACGTCGTGACCGGCGCGCCCTCAAATCCTCCCGCAAGCTGCCGCGCGATGTTGGCATTGGTCAGGCCGAGACGGTTGGCGACCTCCTCCCGCACGTTCACCTTCAAGCGGTAGGTGTCCTCGCGCCAGTCGTTGTGGATGTAGATCGCACCCGGAACCTCGTGCAGCAGGCCGGCAACCCGGGCGCCGAGCTCCTTGAGCACCGTGGCGTCGTCTCCGGAAATCCGCACTTCCACCGGAGCTTCCATCACCTGCCCCTGCTGGAGCTCCTTCACGAACACGCGAGCCTCGGGAATCGCACGCGACAGCTTCGGCCGCAGCGCCTCCACGAGCCGGGGTGTCGCCTCCACCGACCGCGTGGCTACCAGCACCTGCGCATAGTTGGAGCCGGGCAACTGCGGATTGACGTTGTAGTAAAACCGCGGCGCGCTCGCCCCGATAAACGACGTGAAGCCGGTGACGTCGGGTTCCTCGCTCAACACCTTTTCCACGCGCTGCACCGCCTCATCCGTCGCTTCCACTTTCCAGCCTTCCGGCAGCCACACATCCACGACGAACTGATCGCGCTCGGCCAGCGGGAAGAACTGCCGCGGCACCCAGCGCAACATGAACAATCCCGCCGCTATGGCCAGCACCCCGAACGCCACTACCGCCCACTTCATTCGGATAGCCGGCACGATCGTACGGTTATAGGTCCGCTGCATGATCTCCACGAGCGACCATCGTCTTCTGCCGTCATCGCCGGAGGCATGCAAACCACGGCGGATGAAATAGCGGCCCAGCAGGGGCGTCACCAGCATCGCCACGACGTACGAACTTCCCAGCGAAAAGGCCACCGCCAGCGGCAGCGCTCTGATGAACTCCCCAACGGCGCCAGAGAGCAGAAGCAGCGGCAGAAACGAACCGATGATCGTCAGCGTCGCGGTCAGCACCGGAACCGCCATCTCGGTGGCGCTGCGCCAGGCGGCCTCTCCGCGCTCCACACCGCGATCGAGCAGCTCGACGTAGTTGTCCGCAATCACGATGGCGTCGTCCACCACCATCCCGAGCACTACGATCAGTGCCGCGATCGATACCTGGTGCAGCTCGATCCCGAAGGCGTTCAGCAGTGCGAAGGTCACCGCGATGGTCACCGGAATCGCCACCGCCGAGACGACCGCCACCCGGAGCGGCAGCAGAAGCACGGTCACCAAAATCACCGCCGCGATCGCAATCCCGAATTCCCGGATGAAGGTGTTCACGCGCGCCGATACAACTCTCGGCTGGTCCGCGACCATCTCGATCCCGAGGTCGGGCGGCAGATCGGTGCGCACCCGGTCCAGCGCGGCGCGCACGGCATTGCCGAAATCGACGATGTTGTTGCCCTCCTGCATCTCCACGGCCAGCAGGATGGCCCGGTTGCCGCCGGTGCGTGCGTACTTGGATGGGTCTTCATACACCCGCTCGACACTCGCCAGATCGCCGATATACACCGGCTGGCCCGTGCGCGAAACGTCGATCATGACGTTCCGGATCTGCTCCTCGGTTTGAAACGCGCCGCTGGCCTCGATCGGCGGTTCCCCGCGCTCGGTCGGCACGGCGCCGGCAAACTGCACCGTGTTGCGCCCCTGCAGCGCCGCGATCACCTTCAACGGGTTGACGGCATACTGCGACAGCCGCTCCAGCGAGCTCGTGATTTCGATCCGCTCCTGCTGCTCCCCAATCAGCCGGATCTTCGAAACCGCGCGGATGCGGCGAATCTCCGTCTCGATTCGCTCCGCGTACTCCTTCAACTCCCTGTAGCCGTAGCGGTCCCCGTGAATCGCAATCAGCAGCGCCACCGTATCGCCGAAATCCGAATCCACGACCGGGCCGATCAGCCCCTCCGGCAGGTCCGTCGCCTTCAGTTGCGCCAGATCGAGGCGCAGCTTGGACCAGAAGGTATCGGTATCGGTGACGTAGTCCTCGAGCTCGACATTGATGTACACCGAGCCGTTGCGGCTGGTCGAAAAGGTTTTCTCCCGCCGCACCCCCGCCGTGCGGAACAGCCGCTCCTCGATCTTGCGCGTGACCTGCGTCTCGACTTCCTCGGCCGTAGCGCCGGGATAGAACGCGGCTACGATGCCCGTGTGGATCGTGATCTTGGGATCTTCCCGGCGCGGCATCCGCAACAAGGCGTGCAGGCCCGCCACCAGTGCCATCACGCTGATCGCGATCGTCACCTGCGGGTGCCGGAGCGAAGCGCGCACGGGGTTCATTTCTCGTCCTCCAGCACTTCCACGAGCATGCCTTCCCGCAGCTTCTGCTGGCCCGCCACCACCACCTGCTCATCGCCGCGCAGCCCGGAGCGCACTTCCAGCTCTCTTCCTACAGGCGCTCCGAGCTCCACCCGCCGCGCATAGACGCGCTTGCGGTCCGGGAAGTAGACGTACACGAGGGTGACTCCCTGCGGGTCCCGCACGACGGCTTCGCCCGGGATCGTCAGCACCCGCGTGGTCCGCGCCCCCAGAATGCGCGCCTCCGCCACCATGCCCGCCAGCAACACACGTTCCGGGTTCGGCACAGCAATGGTGACCGGGTACGTGCGGGAAGTCGGCTCCGCCGCCACCCCGATCTTCTCCACCTTGCCCTGGAAACGACGGCCGCCGAGCGAAGGCACGGCAATCTCGGCCGCAGCGCCGTGCCGCACCTTGCCGATCTCGGCTTCGGGAACCCCCACGCGGACCTCCACCGGGTCGAGGTCCACTACCGCCAGCACCGGCGTGCCGGCCGCCACCATGACGCCCGGCTCGATCCGCCGCTGCGCGATGTAGCCGGCCGAAGGCGCAGTCAGCCGCGTATCCTCAAGCCGTTTGCGTGCTACCTCGACCTGGGCCTGCGCCGCCTTCGCCTGGGCCTCCGCGGCTGCAATGTCCTCGGCCCGCGTCCCCTGCCGCGCCATCTCGTAGCGCACGCGCGCCGCGTTGTATGCCGCCTCCACCTTGCGAAAGTCGTTCGCCGGGAGACTTTTGCGCTCGAACAGAAAGCGCATGCGCTGGTACTCGTCCTGCCAGCGCTCGAAGTCGATGCGCGCCTGCTCCACCTCCTCCGGGCGCGGACCGGCCACGGCCTTTTTCGCCACGGCCTCCGCCGCCTGGGCCTGTCCCAGCGCGGCGTTCAGCGCGTTGCGGTAGTCCGTGGCGTCGAGTTCCGCCAGCAACTGCCCCGCTCGTACGGCGTCGCCCTCTTCGACGTACACGCGCGCCACCCGGCCGGCCACCTGAAAGGCTAGCGGCACGGTCCGCGACCCCTCCACCGATCCGCTCACTGACACGGATTCCGGCTGCTCCGCGGAGGCAGGCGTGCGGACCCGGACTGGCACCGGCTTCTCTTCCGCCGCGGGCCTTTCGCGCGAGCACGCGGCCAGACACGCCACGAGCGCCACTGCCGCTGTCGCATGTCTCCGCCAACTGCTACGCATGGGGGCCTCCGCACGACGCACTATAGGGCAGGGCCAGGCGATTGAAAACCAGGCCAGCCGCCTCCGTGTAAGCGCGCTCCAGGCTGCGCCCACCTTCCGCCATCGCCATGCTGCCCAGACCTAGCCATACCGCCAGTAAGGCCATAGCAACAGTCTCGGGCTGCTCCACAGGCTCCACACCGGCGGCGGAGAAGTACTCCGCCACCAGCCTCGCATAGGTCTCCAGTTCGTGCTGCTGCAAGTTGGCCAGCCTGTCCCGGACCGCGCGGTTCCGCATAGCCCGACGGCTGAACTCGATTCGCAGGGCGATCCAGTCCCTTTGCCGCCACCACTGGTTCACAAACCAATCCCGCACGGCCTCCAGCCGCCGGTCCGCGTCCGGAGTGCGGTGAATGATCTCATCCAGCGCGGTGGCCAGTTCCAGCCGCCGTTTGTCCAGCACCGCCAGAAAGAGCTCGTTCTTGTCGGCGAAGTTGGAGTAAAAGGCACCCCGGGAAAAGCCGGCTGCCTCGGTGATCTGTTCTACCGAGGAGCCGTCGAATCCATGGCGGATAAAGGCCTGTTCAGCCGCCTTGATCAGGCGGGCGCGGGTGACTTCCTGGCTTTCCTGCCGCGTGAGCCGTCGCTTGCGCTTCATATGCACTATTATTTCTGGATACGATTATGTATGTCAATTCACTGCTGTATCTAAAATCAAGGCGTGGACGGGGCTTCGGCCTCGCGGGACACTCCCCCGCGGCGCTGTGGCGAGAAAGACGGCAAGCATGCGAGCAGAGATGGAACCAGGGGAAGGATAGCGTGCGGGGGAGGGGAAAAAGAGGCAGGAGAGGCGCCGCGCGGCTGGGCTTCCGCCAGCGCCCCTCGAATCACTTGCTACCGGAAAACCAGCATCGTCGACGTCTGGTTGATATGCCCGAGATAGGCTTCGCCATACGTGCTGAAGCCGATCGCCGGGATCCCGTTGAAGATGGCGCCGTACTCATCGCAGCGCTGCTCCGCGCGCAGCTTCAGCGTCCGCAAAATGCAGTGGAAATCGACGATGCCGGCGATTCCTCCCAGCTCGGCTTTCTTCGCTTCCACGGCCGCGCGCGTGTCGGCGACGATATCCGTGGCGTTCAGCACTTCCAGCTCGGCACCTTCCACAATGCGGCAGTAAAACAGCATGGCTCCGTTCTGCACGCGCTGCGGGCTCCTGACGAAAGGCTCGCCCTCAACCATCAGGCCGAGAGGATGATTCATAAACTCTTCGCTCACCTTTGCCGGGTCCACACCCACGGCTTCGGCATAGGCCTCCACCGCGGGCTTGCCGTTGAAGCGGACCACTTTTCGGTTTTCCTCATCGACCTCGGTTGCCACCAGGGTCTTCCCGGCGGGCACGAAGCTCTGGGTCTTGATAATGTCGAATCCTTTTCGAAGCTTGAGCAGCATCAGCACGGCGGCGCCGGTATAGGCTTGCCCGCCGGCCATAACGTGCGTCCGCTCGAACTTGAGATCGTCACCGGCAGAACCGCCGACGAAGAACACATCCGTAAGGTCGCCGATCCGCTCCATCAACTGCTCTTCGGCCCCGCTCAGGCCGTCGGCCAGCACGATCCCTACGTATTGCCGGATGTCCATTTCGGCAAGCCGCTTTCCGGAGTGCGCCTCCAGCTTGCCCAATGCATCGCGAACGGCCGCTTTCTCGCGCGGGTTCTGCACCACAGCGTATGCAACCCCCTCCACGGTTTCCGCGCCCAGACACATGGCAACGGCGGACCCGGTCAACATCCGCCCGGAGACAATTTCCCCGGCTGTCGTGCACCCCACAGTGCATGCCTTTGGATAAGCGTTTTGCAGCTTCCTGCTCAGCTCTGCGGGACCATACTTCGGCGAGGCGAAACAGAGAACAACGTGCGGATCGAACCCGGCGCACTGTTGCTCAATCTCCGCCACTGCGGCGGACAACTCTTTCGTGGAATAAGCAGTTCTGATCATCCCGTGGTCTCCTGCCCTCACAATGTGACCCCAAGTTCCGCGGCAATCTTTTTCAGTTTTCCGATCACGACAGGATCATCCTCGGAAGTGCTGGTGTACCGGTCAGGATTGATTCCCTTGAGGATCATCTTGGTTTTGGTCGTCAGCTCAATGGTGGGATTCCCCTTCGAACGTTGGGCGATGATGGTGTCGATCATCCGTTTTATCTGTCCAGGCATTGCTCGATCCGATCGCTTCCGGCGGACATAATCACTTCAGTTTGCGTACACTCACACTGACTTATCGGCTGTTCTAGGAATTTCTGTGCGCTTCGGGAACGGCTTCGAGGCGTTTTACCATGAATTGTATGCACGCAACCGTTTTGCAACAGCTCCGATGCCCAGTCTGCGGCGCTGAGTTCCACTGCGTAGCCGGCGGCGTCGCCTGCCGCGCTGGACACCGGTTCGATTTCGCTCGCCAAGGCTATTTGAATCTGCGCAGCCACATTTCCCGACGAATTCGGTGACTCGGCTGAGATGGTTGCCGCCCGCGCGCAGTTTTTGGGCGCAGGGCATTACCGGCCCATCGCCGAGCTACTCGTAAACCTCGTACACAGCTCCCGCCTGGGCGGCGGACTGGTGATGGAGGTGGGTGCGGGGACGGCTTATTACCTGTCGCAGGTCGTCAACTCACTACCCGGACGCCTGGGTCTTGCGGTTGACTTGTCAAAGCACGCGGCACGCCGGGCGGCGCGAGCTCACGCGCGTGTTTATTCCATTGTGGCCGACGTTTGGGACCGGCTGCCGGTGGCGGACGAGGCCAGCGCCCTCACGCTCGTTGTCTTTGCTCCTCGTCAGCCGCGGGAGCTGCATCGGACCTTGCGCCGCAACGGCAGGCTGATCGTGGTCACTCCACAGCCTCATCATCTGGTTGAGTTGCGCGAGTTGCTTGGTCTGCTCAAGGTGGATCCAAGCAAGGAATCACGGCTGGCGCGGGGGCTGGGATCGTGGTTCCGGCTGGTGACGAAAAAGCCGCTCGAATGGACGATGCACCTCAAGAGTGCCGATGTGGCGGCCTTGGCCATGATGGGTCCATCCGCACGCCACCTGGATCCAGCCAGCCTGTCAGCCGGCATCGCAGGGCTGCCGGATTCGATCGCGGTGACGGCCGCTGTCACAGTCCTGGAATATCGACGCCTGTAAGCGCGGCCCGGTGGCCGGACGTGCAACCGTTCGAAGCACATGATGGAGGAAAACGTAGGGCGCTTAGAACGTGATGGAAAACTCCGGCCCGACGCTGAAGATGTGTAGGTGGGGCCCGAAGCGGTAGTAGCGGGCGCCGCCCCGAAGCGAAAACAGCCGCCCGCCACGGCCCTGGTGGCGCCGGCGCCGTCCCAAGCTCCCCAGTCGCTATTTCCGACGCGACCAGTCGCAGCGTTCCCGCAGTCGAACGTGTGCTTCAAATAAGCGCCGCCGCCCAGCGACAAGGTCCCACACAGTTCTCAAACTGTAACTACCTGCGGTTCGGCTTCGGGAGGTGGCACCACTCGTGGTCGCCGGCCAGTTATATAGAATATTCGGGTCCGCTTCGCATCCGGCAGGCCACAACGAGCCGTGGTGCCGGCGTCTGCGCGTTTTGGACACAACCATGACCAACAGCTTGCAACCGTTGCTAGAGATCATTCACACCGGCACCAGCGAGTCCTGGAGTGAGCGAAACAAGCGCGCCTTCGAGGCATTGTTCGGGGCTCCCGGCGGTCGCTACCGAGCATCAGCCAAGGATGTGGTCACACTTCGCGCTCCGGAGTTCAGCAGTGATAGTGGCGTTCCGTTTGCAGCCTACATTCATCCGTCAAACCCACCATCCGGCCCGTACGGCGGCATGTCGTTCGTTATTTTTCCTGTGACGGGAAAACCGTGCCTGGTCGCGATGGGGGTCGGGACTCAAGGTCTCTCACCCGACGAGGCAATCCTGGGGCGCCCAGGGCATGCCAGAAAAATCCAAGCCATCTGCGCCTGGCTGAACAAGGAGTACGGCAGAGGGCAGCAGATTGCCTGGGCCAAACAGGACCCAACTCGCGTGGATTTAGATATTCCCGATCGAATCAAGCGGCTCTGGTCACCTTACCAGAGGGTCTTTGAGCGCTACGGTAAGGTCATCTACGCCGCCTTCACACCAACGGAGGACTCGAAGGGTACGGCGGCGGCGGTGACGGCGCTGCTTGATGTAATGTTCGAAGAACGCGGCCAGAGGCCGCTGGCGCAGTTTGCGGAGGAGTCGGAAGCAATCCAGGCGGCCTGGTTCGAACACTTGCTGCCTTCCACCACGCGCGAACAGGTGACCGAGTTACTAAATCGGCGGCGATATGTAATCCTCCAAGGCCCGCCCGGAACGGGCAAGACGCTCATGGCCGGGCGGATCCTCCGGGACGAGTATGCCTCAGCCGGCCGCTCGATTCAGTTTCACCCCAACACGACTTACGAGAACTTTATTGGTGGCCTCGCGCCGGTTACCGGCGACGGATCCATGGGATTCCGGTTTGCGCCGGTTCCGGGTTTCTTGATGGAAGCGGCCGCGATGGCGCTGAGCGATCCGTCAAGGAAATACCTGCTTCACATCGATGAGATCAACCGGGCCGACCTGGGAAAAATCCTCGGCGAAGCACTTTACCTGCTTGAGCCTGAACCCGGATTTGAGCGAAAGATCGAACTGCCGTACGACTTCGGGAAGCCGTTCCACCGGACCTTCTTTCTTCCGCCCAATCTGCACATTCTGGGGACCATGAACAGCGCCGACCGCAGCATTGCCATCGTCGATGTGGCCGTGCGGCGCCGCTTCGCGTTCGTACCCCTATGGCCGAGCATGCGGGTGGTGGAACAGCACGGCTGCTTGCTGATGCAGAGGGCGTTTCGGGAACTGATCTCAATCTTCATTGAGCATGCCTCCGATGATGCCCTGTCGCTAGTTCCAGGTCACTCCTATTTCCTCGCTGGCGATGAAACCACAGCGAAGTCACTTTTGCGAACCAATCTCGCCCCGTTGCTGGAGGAATACCTGGCGCAAGGCTACGTAACAGGCTTCGCCGAGAGCATCCGCGCTTACCTGCAATGGCTCGACAGTCTCTGAGACCGCACCCAGCTTTGCGTCATCTACAACCTCGGCGGCACTCGCGGCGAGCGCCATTGGTCGGCGTGAAAGCCCCGAGCGAGATTTGCCTGGAACTGGAAGATCACAGCTCGATCGAGAGGTCGGCGATTCAGTTTTTTGGAACGAAAGGGGCTGTGGATCCCCAGTCGCAGGCGGCGCGCTTGGCTGATCAGTTCAATTGAGTCCGGGAGCTCGGTTGGAGCTGTGCCCCTGGTGTCCCCACTTACAGCGAAACCGGACTACGGTTTGGTAGTACAGCCCCGATTTCCGTGGCAAGGCATTGGGCCGATGCTGGCGGAAATGGGATGGCTCGTCAGCCCCACTCCCCTGCGCCTTCCTTTGCTGAAACGCTCCGAGCGCCGGGTGCCGCCCTGGGTTCTCTCGTTCATGGTGCTGGCGAGGCTAAAAGTCCTGCTCGAACGACTGGAACGTCGGTTTGAACTCACCGATCAGGAACAAAAGGCGCCGAAGGGCTCCGTGAGATGGCAGCAATACGCCGTCCGGAACCTCTCGCGCGGACAGTTCCTTTCCGTGCCGTGCACATTTCCTGACCTCCGGGATGATCGCCAGCTTAAAGGTGCGATCCGCTTTACGATCGAGCGCCAACTCCAGTCTTTGGAGACCCAGCGGGAACAGGGAGCCTTCGTGCACAGGTTGATTGCGCTCGCTGAATCATTACTGCTCAAAGTGCAGGCGGTGCCCGCCCGCCGTCCGTCGCCGCGGGATATAGATACCTGGCTTCGCAGGCCGCTTCGAAGCGACGCCCTCCGCGAAGGGGTTCAGGCAATTGACTGGACTATCGAGGAACGCGGGCTGGCCGGTCTCAGCGACTTGGAGGGTATTCCGGGGACCATGCCCATGGAACTGTTTTTCGAAGCCTGGGTGGAGACCGTGCTCCGAGCAGTCGCAATTCGAACCGGTGGGCGGTTGAGAACTGGAAGAGCACATGAGACGGTCTCGCCGCTGATTTGGGAGCCTCCCTATCTCGGGTCGCAGAAGTTTCTGCTGCCCGATTTGATCTTCGAGCTGGACGGATGCACAGTGATCGTCGACGCGAAGTACAAGCGGCACTGGGAGGAGTTGCAGAAGGGCCAGTGGAGCTGCAAAGAGGATGTGCTTCGCGAGCAACACCGGCAGGACTTGCTGCAAATTCTCGCCTACGCCAACCTCGCGGAGGCGGCGTTGGCGATCTGCTGTCTTGTGTACCCGTGTTCGATGACGACCTGGGAGTCACTTCGCGCACGAGGGCGACTGTTCCACAAGGCCGAAATGTCGGTGCGATCCCGGCGAATTCTCCTCTGGCTCACGGCGGTACCCATGTGCACCGCGGCAGACCTGGTTGCCGGCCCGTTCGTCACCGAGATTCGAAGCACTCTTCGAGCCGCGTCTTGATTAAAGGGCGGGCGAGATGCCGGTAAGCTGAGAGCGCACCGCGATGCCGGACAGGGGAACGATACGCGGCCTGATTATCTCAGCAGGTCTTCAAGCTGCAGCTTGGCGTCGGTCTTCGCGTCGCGATACTTAACGATGACCGGCGTGTAAAGGGAAATGCCCCACTCCTTGCCCTTGCCGCTTTGAATGGCGCGAGCGCCGGCCACGACGACGGCTTCTTCGGGGATTATCAGAGGTTCGTCAGCGCCGGCCGAGTACACCTTGCCGCGCACCAGATCATAGACCGGGGTGGAACGGTTCAGGATTGTGCCGGTCCCAAGCACGGCGCGGCGTTTCACCACCGTTCCTTCGTACACGCCGCAATTGCCGCCCACCAGCACCTCATCCTCGATGATCACCGGCAGGGCGCCGACCGGTTCGAGCACGCCCCCGATCTGGGCGGCTGCCGAGATATGGCAGTTCCTGCCGATCTGGGCGCAGCTACCCACCAGCGCGTGGGAATCCACCATTGTGCCCTCGCCGACATAAGCGCCGACGTTGATGTACATCGGCGGCATGCAAACGACGCCTTCGCCAACGAAGCAGCCGTCCCGGATGCTCGAACCGCCGGGCACGATGCGGATGCCATCGGTCACACCGATCTGCTTCACCGGATAGGTGGACTTGTCGAAAAACGGCTGCCGCGCACTGTTGACGGACATATCCGTCAGCACGCCCATGCGGAAGCCGAGCAAAATGCCCTTCTTCACCCAGGCGTTCACACGCCAGCCGCTCGGGGCCGCGGGATCGGGCTCGGCGGAGCGGATGATGCCGCGGTTCAGCGCGCGCTTGAACTCCTCAAAAAGCTGGAAATCCTCTTCCGTGTACCGTTCGGGCTTCTCGTCAAACAGTTTCTCGATCTTACTCTGCAACATGCGCGTGAAGGAGTTTGAGTGCTTCCAGTACGTTTCGTATGCGGGCGAGATTCTCGGGTTTGGGCGGCACAAGCGGCAGGCGCCAAACCGGCTCGAGCAGCCCCATCAGCCCCATGGCTGCCTTCACCGGAATCGGGTTCGATTCGATGAAGTTGATTTCCATGAGCGGCTGGTATTTCCGGTGCAGCTCGCGCGCGGCGGGGAAGTTGTTTTCCAGGCAGAGCCGGATCAGGCGGGACATCTCCGCCGGGATCTCGTTGGAGGCAACCGAGATCAGCCCGCGCCCGCCCAAGGCGATTACCGGCAGCGCCAGAGCGTCGTCGCCCGAGAGCACGTTGAAGCGCTCGGGAAGTTGCGAGGCGATCGCGCCGATCTGGGCGATATTGCCCGAGGCTTCCTTGACCCCGACGATGTTGTCGATTTCGGCGAGCCGCTTCAGCGTCGCGGGCTCGACGTTCACGCCGGTGCGCCCCTGCACGCTATAGACGACTACGGGCAGCCGCACGGCGGAGGCGATCGCTTTGTAGTGCTGGTAGAGTCCTTCCTGCGTGGGCTTGTTGTAATACGGCGTCACGGAGAGCAGACCGTCCACGCCCAGCGCCTGAAGCTCCTTCGCGAGTTCGATCACCTCGGCGGTGTTGTACCCGCCGGCGCCCGCGAGAACCGGGACCTTGCCCTTGGCTTCTTCCAACGTGATCTCGACAACGCGCAGGTGCTCGGCGCGGCTCAGCGTCGGGTTCTCGCCCGTAGTGCCACACGGCACCAGGAAGTCGATTCCCGCTTCGATCTGCCGCCGCACCAGCCGGCGCAGGGTCTCTTCATCCAGACTCAAGTCTTTCCGGAACGGCGTGACCAGGGCCGTTCCGCATCCTGTGAACATCTTCACACCTCCGTGACTCTGCCCTCTTGGAACAGCACGTCGCTGAATTCGTAAAAGCCGGTCTTACCCTTGATCCAGGCGGCGGCTTTGAGCGCGCCGCGTGCGAATCCCTCGCGGCTGCGGGCCGTGTGGCGCAGCGTGATAGTATCGGCGGCGGAATCAAAGCCGATCTCGTGAGTGCCGGGATGGCGACCGGCGCGGTTCGAGCTGGTGTCGATCGGGCGCGTGTAGCCCGCCTGCCTCATCCGCTCCACGAGCTTCAGGAGCGTGCCCGAGGGCGCGTCCTTTTTCGTCGAGTGATGGATCTCCCACGCCCAGGCGCCGTACTCTTCTTCGCAGGCGAGCAGCCTCGCCGCTTCTGCGACCAGGCGGGTGAACACATTCACCCCGATGGAATAATTCGGGCTCCAGACCAGGCCCACGCCAGCTTTCTCCACGATCGATCTGGCGCGCTCCAACTCATTCAGCCAGCCGGTTGTGCCAATCACCATGTTGACGCCCAGCGCCGCCAAACGCTCGATGTTGCCGATGGTCGCCGACGGCACCGAGAACTCCACGGCCACATCCACGTTCGCGAAATTCTCGCGAGTGATGCCGGCGTAATCGGCGTTGTTCCACTCATCGAGCTTGAGCGTCACATTGAAGCCGTAGTCCGGGGCAAGCTCCTCGATGAGCCGCCCCATCTTCCCGTAGCCTACGATCGCCAGGTTCATTCGAACACCGCCGGATCCAGCTCCTGAAAGAACTCGCGGTGGAGAAGCTGCACGGCCTTAAGCAGATCCGTGTCGTCCACCACGAGGCTGAGGTTCCACTGCGAACCGCCTTGCGACACCATCAAAACGTTCACCGGGCTGAGCGCCCCGAAGATTCGCGCGGCGATGCCCGGCGTGCAGCGGATATTATCGCCTACCAGACAGATGATTGCGCGGTCGCGCTCAACGCGCACCTCGGAGAACTGCTCGAGTTCGGCCTGGATTTTCTCCAGATTCTTAGTATTGTCGATTGTTGCGGAGACGCTCACTTCCGAGGTCGAGAGCATGTCCACCGCCGTTTCGTAGCGGTTGAACACCTCGAAGATGCGGGCCAGGAAACCATAGGCCATGAGCATCCTGGTGGAGTGGATATTCACCACCGTAATGTGCCTCTTGCACGCAATCGACTTGATCGGGTTGGCGCAGGGCACCGCGTCTTTGACAATCCTTGTTCCGCTCACCTCCGGACGCCGCGAGTTCAAGATGACGATCGGAATGTTCTTCTCGACGGCGGGCAGCACGGTAGCCGGGTGCAGCACCTTCGCGCCGAAATAAGCCAGCTCGGCAGCCTCGGCAAAGGAGATGAGTTTGAGGCGGCGGGCTTCAGGTACCGAGCGGGGATCGGCAGTCATCATGCCGTCCACGTCGGTCCAGATCTGGATCTCCTCGGCGCCGATGCCCGCGCCCACGATGGCGGCGGTAAAGTCGGATCCGCCGCGCCCGAGCGTAGTGGTGACGCCGTTGGCGGTGGCGGCAATGAAGCCGCCCATGACGACCACCTTCCCCTCGCGCGCCAGCGGAGCAACCTGGTCGCACAGGCGCGCGTAGGTTTCCGGATAGATGGGATTGGCCTGGGTGTGGCGATTGTCCGTCACGATGAGCCGCCGCGAGTCGGCGTGGACTGCGTCCATGCCGGAGGAGCGGAACGCAGCGGTGACAATGCGGCTGGACAGCCTTTCCCCGTAGCTCGAAATCGCGTCGACGAAACGCGGCGTGAGCTCACCGAGAACGGACAGCCCCGTAATCAGCTCGCCGAGTTCCTGGATATGGTCGGTGATCGAGGTTTCCAGCGCGGCCCATTCCTCGCCGGACACGAGCTGGCGGGCTTCCGAAAGATGGTAGTCGCGAAGCTCGCCCAGTTGCTCGAGAGCGCGCCCGCGCCTGCCCTCGACGGCATCCGTAGCCAGGGCCAGCAGCTTGTTCGTTGTCTTGCCCATGGCGGAAACGACCACCACGGGCTGTCTCTCCAACCTCGATTTCACGATCGAGGCCACACGTTGGATAGCGGCAGCCGACTCCACGGACGAGCCGCCGAATTTCATTACGATCATTAGTCGAGGAACCCTTCCGAAGACAAAAGCTCAGCGTTCAGCACGGCGGCTCCCGCAGCGCCGCGGATTGTGTTGTGGCCGAGCGCAACGAACTTGTAGTCGAACACAGGGCAGGGCCGCAGGCGTCCTATAAAGGCAGCCATGCCGCGGTCCCGGCAGGCATCGCGGCGCGGCTGCGGACGATCCCGGTCCTCCATGTAGATCACCGGAGCGGCCGGCGCGCTCGGCAGCCCGCGCTCCTGCGGCACGCCGCGGAACTCGCGAAACGCGGCGATCACTTCCTGCTCGGAGGGCTTGGAGGAAAGCTCCACCGAAACAGTCATGGTATGGCCATCCACAACCGGCACGCGGTTGCAATGGGCGCTTACGGCGGCGGCGAGCGGCTCCACGTGGTCGCCCCGGAACTCGCCGAGGATTTTCTGCGTTTCCTGCTGCATCTTTTCTTCCTCGCCGCCGATGAAGGGGATCACGTTGGCATTGATGTCCATGCTCGCCACGCCCGGATAGCCGGCGCCGGAGATGGCCTGCATCGTGGTGACGACCACTTTGCTGATTCCGAACCGCTTCAACGGCGCGAGCGCCATGGTAAGGACCACGGTGGAGCAGTTGGGGTTGGTGACGATCTGTCCCTTCCACCCGCGCAGCCGCTGCTGGTGCGGGATGAGCTGGAGATGATCGGGATTGATCTCGGGGACGAGCAGCGGCACATCCGTTTCCATGCGGTGGTTCTTCGAGTTGGAAACCACAATATGGCCGGCTTCAGCGAAAGCGCGCTCGATCTCCGTAGCCACCGAGGCGTCCATCGCCGAGAAGACCAGCCGCGGCGCGTGGTCCGGCTTGCACTCCTGCACGGTGAGGTCCGCGACCTCCTCGGGCATTACGCCATCCAGACGCCAGCTAGTCGCCTCGCGATACTTCTTGCCGGCCGAGCGGTCGCTCGCGCCCACCCACTTCAGCTCGAACCACGGGTGATTCTGGAGAAACCTCACAAAATGTTGGCCCACCATTCCGGTGGCGCCCAAAATGCCAACTTCGATTTTCTGCATAGAGCTATCGGCTGGTCACCAGCCTTCTCACCATCCTCGTATAGATCTCGACAGCCTCGAAGAGCTGCCGCTTGGGAATTTTTTCGTCGACTGTATGCGCGACGTGAATGCTGCCCGGACCGATCAAAAACGGCTGGCCCCAACTGCCACCGAACGCCGGAATATCGGTGGTGAACGCGACCACCGTGGTGGGCAGGTCCTCGAAGGGGGTCAGCCGCACGGCCGGGATGCAGATCCGTTCGATGGCCTCGACGCGGCCCGCGGCCGCTTTGGCGACTGCCGCGCGGACAGGTTCGGCATCACCGGTCAGGCGGAACATGATTTCCGCGCGAGCCTCGTCGGGGATGACGTTCGGCGCGCGGCCGCCGGAAATCGTTCCGATGTTCAGCGTGCCGCGGCCGAGCACGGGATCTTCGGGCAGTGGAAAACTGCGAATCTCGGCGAGCGCATCCAGCAGCTTGTCGATGGCGGATTCGCCCAGTTCGGGATAGGCCGAATGCGCCATGCGGCCCCGCGCAATCAGTTCATAGCGGAGTGCGCCTTTCGAGCCGAGGGCCAGCTTGTTGTCGGTGGGCTCGCCGTTGATGAGGTAGCGCGAGCCGCGGCCGTTGCGAGCCGCCGCGTATGCCCCGGCGCTGTTGCGCTCCTCTCCGACCACGAACAGCAGGGCGAAGTTGCGCGTTCCCTCGGCCAGCAGGCGCTCGGCGGCGCCAATCATGGCCGCGATGATGCCCTTGGCGTCGCAGGCGCCGCGCCCGTAAATAAAGTCCTCGTCCTCCCGCGAGGGGATAAACGGGGGCACGACGTCCATGTGCGTCGAAAGGGTCGCGACGGGAGTGCCCCAACAGGCGAACACGTTGTCGCGTCCGGGCTCGACCGGAATGGCCTCCGCAGTGCCGCCGGTGCGCGCCGCGAGTTCCGAAACTCGTTCGAGCAGGAATTCGCCAACCTGCTTCTCGTTGTTCGTGATCGACTCGATGTCTACCAGCGCCCGCGTCAGCTCGATTAGGTTCATGGCGTCTTGAGAGGGAAGAACAGGAGCGGAGAGGGGGAGATGATTCTACCCTCGATAGCGCTCCATTCGAACCCCCTTCCGATTCGAATGACAGTGGGCAGGTGTTAGCCTTACCCCCCAACCGCCCGGGCGCTCGCCTTCCCGAACGATTTCGGCGGAATTACGATGTGTTGCCCCTTTCCCCGGATCTCCGAAGCGGCTCGGAACTACAGACCCGGGTACTGATGGCTTCCGCGCCTCTATCGAAATAAATTCCAGAATAACAGAATCCCGTCATCGGCGCAGGCATGCAGCCGAAAGGGAGCCCGGAAAACCCGCCAAATCACTGTGCGTGTCATATATAATGCCCACTGCATCTCCGGCGGTTGGGGAATTACACCGGCGATTGTCTCAAACCTGGAACTGGCGTTTTGCAGAACTGAAAAAGGATCACAATATGCCGCGCGAGCCGATGCCGATTTCTTCGTGGTGGCTGCAAGGCGCGATTCTGACGTACCTCGTGGGTTTCTCGGTGCTCGGGATTCTCGCCTATATCACCTACCAGGAGCAGCCGCCCATCCCGGGACGCGTGATTGACCCCTCCGGGCAAACCATTTTCACCAACAGCGACGTGATCGAAGGCATGAACGTGTTCCAGCGTTACGGCCTCATGCAGTACGGGACCGTGTACGGGCACGGCGCTTACCTCGGGCCGGATTTCACCGCGGAATACCTTCATAAGAGCGCCGAATCGTTGTTGCGGGCATACAGCAAGGCCCCTCAAACCGCTCAGTCGGCAGCGGCTGCCGTGGCGGCCGAGTTGCGCGAAAACAACTACGATCCCGTTCGCGACGTTCTGCCCTGGAGCGAAGCGCGCGCCGCGGCCCACCGTGAGTTGGTGGATTACTACCGGCAGGTGTTTTACGCCAAGGAAAGCGGCGGCGGGAGGCAGGCGGAGTGGATTACCGACCCGGAAGAAATCCGCAAGCTGACCGCGTTTTTCGCCTGGACCGCATGGACGGCCACGGCGGCGCGCCCCGGCAAAGACTATTCCTACACGCATAACTGGCCGCCGGATCAGCTTGCCGGCAACACGGTCACGGCCGAGGCGGTCACATGGAGCGTGATTTCCATCATCGGCCTGCTGGGCGGGACGGGAATTATTTTGTTCCTTTTCGGGCGCTACGATTGGCTGGGCTGGGGCAAGCCGAGGCGGACCGTCACCCTGCGGCCGGTTCAGGAGTTCGCCCTTACCCCTGCGCAGCGCGCGGTGGTCTGGTTCCTCCTGATCAGTTCCCTGTTGTTCTTCATACAGACGCTGGTGGGCGGCCTCGCCGCTCACTACCGCGCGGAGCCCAGCCACTTCTTCGGCTTCGATATTTCGAAATTCATTCCGTTCAATATTGCGCGCACGTGGCACGTGCAGCTTGCGATCTTCTGGGTCTCTGCGTCGTATCTGGCAACGGGCATCTTCATCACGCCGCTGATCGCAGGCCGGGAACCGCGCGGCCAGGGCACGCTTACGATCGTGCTGCTGGGCGCGCTGGCGTTGGTTGTCTTCGGCACCCTGGCCGGCGTGTACGCCGGGATTCGCGGATGGCTGGGCCCAGACTTCTGGTACTGGATCGGCGCGCAGGGCTGGGAGTACATCGACCTCGGCAGGCTGTGGCAGATCCTGCTGATCATCGGGCTGTTCCTCTGGGTATTTATCCTCTGGCGCGGCCTTAAGGGGACGCTGCGCACCCAGCACTACGGCAGAATGCCCTGGCTGTTTTTCTACGCCGCGCTGGCGATACCCGCATTTTACGCGGTGGGGCTGCTCACCAGCCGAACCGAGGGATTCGTGATCACCGATTTCTGGCGCTTCTGGGTGGTGCACCTCTGGGTCGAGGATTTCCTGGAGCTTTTCACCACGGTAGTGGTGGCCTACATGTTCGTGCTGCTCGGGATGGTGACCATGGAAACGGCCACCCGCGTGATCTACCTGGACATCGTCCTGTACTCGCTCGGGGGCGTCATCGGCACGATGCATCACCTGTACTTCAGCGGAACGCCGGCTGCGCACATGGCGCTCGGCGCGACGTTCTCCGCGATGGAAGTGATTCCGCTGCTGTTGCTGACCCTCGAAGCATGGGGGTTCATCCGCTCCGGGGAGCGTGCCACAGGCGACTCGCACCTCCACAGGTGGGCGGTGTGGTTTTTGGTTGCCGTCGGAGTCTGGAATTTCTTCGGCGCGGGTGTATTTGGTTTTCTGATCAATCTGCCGGTGGTGAGCTACTACGAGATCGGCACGAATCTGACCGCCAATCACGGGCACACGGCAATGATGGGCGTCTATGGAATGCTCGCCATCGGGCTGCTGCTGTTCTGCGCGCGGTATCTCACGCGCGAGGACAAGTGGAGCGACCGCGCGGCGAAGATCTCGTTCTGGTCGCTGAACATCGGGCTTGCCTGGATGGCGTTCGCGAACCTGTTCCCGGTCGGCATTGTGCAGCTTTACCAGGCCGTCCGCGAGGGCTACTGGCAGGCGAGGAGCCTCGATTTTCTGATGTTGCGCTGGGTCCACATACTCGAATGGGCGCGGCTGCCGGGGGACGTTCTGTTCATCGTGGGAGGCGCCGTACCGCTACTCTGGCTGTGCCTGCGCGCAGTCCGGTATCCGAATCCTGCGCGCCGCGCGGAGAACGAACCGGGGTTGCCGCTCTTCGTCGAAGAACCGCGAAGTTGACCCGCGCCGCCGCCCAAGGGGTTAATGGAGTCAGGGGGGTGAAGCCGTGGAGCGGAGCTCAAAGGCTCCGGGCCGGCCCGGGGACCGCTGCGTGATGGTTATCTTCGGGGCGACAGGGGACCTCACCAAGCGCATGTTGCTGCCGGCGCTCTACAACCTTGCGAAGGAAAAACTGCTTCCAGAGGAGTTTGCCCTGACCGGAGTCGCCATCGACGACTTGAACCAGGACGCCTTCCGGGAGCGGGTCCGGCAGAATCTCATAGAGTTCGCCGGAGCGGAAAACGGTTGCCCGTTCAGCAAGTGGCTCATGGAGCGGCTCTATTATCTGCAGGGGGATTTCCGGGATCTTGCGACCTTTGAACGCCTGAAATCCTTGCTTGCCGACGTGGATCAGAAGCACGGCACGGGCGGCAACTATCTCCATTACCTGGCGACGATCCCTGAGCTGTTTGCCGGCGTGGTCGAACGCCTGGGCACCGTCAGCCTGACCCGGGAAGACAAGGGAAGCTGGCGGCGCGTGATCATCGAAAAACCATTCGGCCACGACCTGGCCTCCGCGCAGCAGTTGAACCGCCAGCTCGCCGCCGTTCTCAAGGAGAGCCAGACTTACCGGATCGATCACTATCTGGGCAAGGAGACGGTCCAGAACATCCTGGTATTCCGGTTTGCGAACGGAGTCTTCGAGCCGGTCTGGAACCGGCGCTACATCGACCACGTGCAGATCACGGTCGCCGAAGACCTCGGGGTGGAGCGGCGCGGCAAGTATTACGAGCAGGCAGGGGCGCTGCGCGACATGGTGCCCAATCACATCTTTCAGCTGGTGACGCTGACGGCCATGGAGCCGCCCATCTCCTTTGAAGCCGATGCCGTGCGGGACGAGCAGTCGAAGATTTTGAACGCCATCCAGGTGTTCCAGCCTGAAGAGGTGCTGACGCGCGCGGTCCGCGGGCAGTACGGGGAAGGCCAGATTGAAGGGATCGGCCGCGTCCCCGCCTACCGCTCCGAACCGGATGTTGCGCCCGACTCCCGCACCGAGACCTTCGTGGCGCTGAAACTCTCGATTGACAACTGGAGGTGGGCCGGAGTCCCGTTCTATGTCCGCACCGGAAAACGGATGGCGCGCCGCAGCACGGAGATCGCCATCCAGTTTCATCGCGTGCCGCACATGCTCTTCCGCGAGACTGCCGCCGGGCTGCTGTTGCCCAACCTGATGGTTCTCCAGATCCAGCCGGATGAAGGCATCTCACTGCGGTTCGGCGCAAAGATTCCCGGGCCGGTGGTCCGTGTGGGCGTGGTGAACATGAATTTCAACTACGCCGACTACTTCGGCCAGGAGGCGAGCACCGGATACGAGCGGCTGCTCTACGATTGCATGACCGGCGACGCCACGCTGTTCCGCCGCGCCGACATGGTGGACGAGGGCTGGGCCGTCGTGCAACCCATTCTGGACGTCTGGAGCGCGCTGCCGCCGCGCCATTTCCCGAACTATCCCGCAGGCTCCTGGGGCCCACCGGAAGCGGACGAATTGCTGGAGCGCGATCAACGGCGGTGGCATGTTAGCGAGCCGCGGAAACCGGCCGCGTAAAGGCCGGCATCGCGGCTCCGGATTCCGCGGTGCGCAGCGCCATACCTCGCCGAGGAATGCTACAAGTTGATGTGTCAGGATAAGGCTCCAGCCTTGTCCGAACGCGCTTGCGCCGGCCGGGCCGGCAGAATTAAGAGGAAATCATGGAATATCGCTTATTAGGACAAACAGGACTCGAAGTTTCGGTTATTGGTCTCGGCTGCAATAATTTCGGCGGCATGATCGAGTCGCTCGATCTGGAAGGTGCACGCAAGGTGGTGCACGCGGCGCTCGATGCCGGTATCACGCTGTTCGACACCTCAGACTCCTACGGCACCGACGGGGGCTCTGAAAAGGCGCTGGGTGAAATTTTGGGCCCCAGACGCCACGACATCGTGCTGGCAACCAAGTTTGCCTCTCCCCTGAACCCGGAAAAAAGCTCCCGGTTCAACGCGTCTCGCGCCTACATCATGAAAGCGGTGGAGGACAGCCTGCGCCGCTTGAAGACCACTTACATTGACCTCTACCAGTATCATTTCCCAGACCCCATGACTCCCATGGAGGAGACGTTGCGCGCCCTAGACGACCTTGTGCGGCAGGGCAAGGTGCGGTACATCGGCTGCTCGAATTTTTCCGCCTGGCAGATTATTGACGCGGACTGGATTTCCCGGCACTACGGCTTGCACCGGTTCCAGACCATTCAGGCTGAGTACAGCCTGCTTTCGCGGCAGGCGGCGACGGAGTTGTTCCCCGCCATGCGCCGGATCGGCATGACTCTGCTGCCGTATTTCCCCCTGGCAAGCGGGCTTCTGACCGGCAAGTATCGCAAAGGCAAACCAATTCCCCAAGGCACGCGCATGAGCCTGCCTTACTTCAAGCCGGGGCTCAACGAAGCCAACTTGGAGCGGGTGGAAAAGCTGATCGCCTTCGCCGAGGCGCGCGGCCATACAATTCTGGAACTCGCCATCGGATGGCTGCTCAGCCAGCCGATCGTGACCAGCGTCCTGATCGGCGCGACCAAGCCCGAACAGGTCCAGGCCAACGTGCGTTCGATGGGCTGGAGGCTAACGGCCGAAGAGATGGCCGAGCTGGAGAAAATCTCATCTGAGATCAACAACGGGCAGGCCATGATCCTCCCGTGATCCCTCCTGGCCTGCCCGGCAAAGACTCCCGGCGCCGGCACTTGCGATCCGGGCCGATATGTTAGGATAAGGCTCCAGCTTTGTCCGAACGCCTGAAGACCGCCACTTGCGCTCTCGTGTTGTTCCTGGTGAACGCGTACGTCGTTCACGAGCTGTTCCTGACCGAGTACACGGCGCAGATGGGGTCGATTGAGGCCTCCTTCATCTCCATCGCGCGCTATGTGATGGATAACTGGCGGGACCTCACCTGGTTCCCCCTCTGGTACGGCGGCATCCCTTATCAGCACACATATCAGCCATTGCTCCACGTGACGGTGGCGGCCGCCGCGAAACTGTCCGGTGCGTCTCCCGCGCTGGCCTACCACGCAGTGACTTCGCTTACTTACAGCCTGGGACCGGTTGCTCTCTTCTGGCTGGCCTGGAAGCTTTCTCAGTCCCGCGTGTACAGCTTTCTCGCCGCCATGCTGTACTCGCTGTTTTCGCCTTCCGCCGTTTTGATCACCGCGGTCCGCCACGATATGGGCGGCGTGTTCCGTCCCCGCCGGTTGCAGGCGCTGGTTCAGTGGGGCGAGGGTCCGCACCTGACCTCGATGACCCTGCTCCCGGTGGCCGTCTTGTGCCTCCATTACGCGCTCGAAAAGCGGCGGCCCGTTCATTACCTGCTGGCGGCGCTCTCAATGGCCGCGGTGGCGCTGACAAACTGGCTCGGCGCCTTTGCTCTGGCCATGGCCATCATCGCGTACCTGGTGGCGCGCGCGCCGCGGTCGAACTGGAAAACCTGGGCGATTGTGGCCGGCATTGGCATTTACGCGTACGCCATTGCGTCGCCCTGGTTGCCGCCCTCCCTGATCGCCACCATCCGCACGAACGCGCAGCACACCGGCGGCGATTATGGGATGACAATCCAGCACCTGAAATACGCGGCCCTGATCCTGGCGGCGCTCGTGCTTATCGAAGCCGCGTTTGCGCGTTGGAAACCGCCCGAGGTGCTGCGGTTCGCCCTGGTGTTCTGTTTTTTCATGGCGACTTTGTCTCTGGCCTGGGAATGGTTCGGCGTCGCAATCATGCCCGAAGCCAAACGCTATCACCTGGAGATGGAAATGGCCCTTTCGCTGGTGGCGGCGTTTGCCCTTCGGCCGCTGCTCGATCAACTCTCAGGCTGGCGCCGGGTTGTCATCGCTTCGGCCTTTCTGCTGTTCGCGGTGTTGCAGCTCAAGACGTATCACGCTCACGCGGAGTATTACGGCCACCCCATCGATATCCGCACGACGCTCGAGTACCAGGCCGCGCAATGGCTTGATCAAAACATGCAGGGCCGGCGTGTTTACGTGCCCGGAACCGTCAGCTATTGGTTGAACGCCTTCACCGACGTGGCGCAGTTCGGCGGTGGGTGGGACCAGGGAATCGTAAATCCCCATGAAGCCGCGGTGTTCTATCAGCTTTATTCCGGCGAGGGCACGGATAAAGAGGGCGAGGTCGGCGCCGCATGGCTGCGGGCCTTCGGCGTGCATGCGGTTATGACGGGCGGCCCCAATAGCCGCGAGACGTACAAGCCTTTCCGCAACGCGCGGAAATTCGACGGAATCTTCAAGGAAGTCTGGCGCGACGGTGATGATGCAATTTACGAGATTCCCACGCGGTCGGCGTCGCTGGCCCACGTAGTCCGCCCCGACGATTTGCCGGCGCGCAGGCCCACTGGTGGGCTGGATATTGAGCCGCTCCGCCCTTACCTCGCCGCGCTGGAAAATCCCGATCTGCCGCCGGCCGAGTTCCGCTGGCGCAGCCGGCATGAGGCGGTCATCAACGCGGATATGAGAAAGGGACAACTCCTTTCGGTTCAGATCACCTATCACCCGGGCTGGCGCGCCACGGTTGGCGGCCAACCGCGCCGCCTCTATGCCGACAATCTCGGACAAATTGCCGTGGAGCCCGGCTGCGAAGGCCCCTGCACGGTGGAACTGGTTTACGACGGCGGCCTGGAAATGCGGGTCGCACGCATAGTGAGCTGGCTGGCCCTCGCCGGCGGCCTGATATTCTGCGTTCCCCGCGGCGCCTGGCGCAGGTTGTATTTGAGATAATCCGTTGTGGTGCTATGAAGCGCATTGTAATCGCGGTATTCGGATTTCTGCTCATCATCGGCGCCGCCGGATGCCGCAGCCAGGGGCAAGCAACGCTGCCGAGTCCTCCCCCCGGACCGATTTATACGTGGCCGGCCGAGGATCGGACCGCGCCAGCGGGAACCCTGGTGGTGATTCGCACGTTGCAGCCAGTGGAGGCGCCGGGGGGCCGCCGCATTTTTTCCGTCATCGTAGCCCGCGATATTCCGAACGCGAATGGCAAAGTGATCGTGCGAGGAGGGTCGCCTGCCAGCATTTCCGCGCTGGCGAATCCGGCGGGCGGATACCGGCTCGGGTTGCATTCGGTCCTTGTCGGGGGCAACACCTATCTGGCTGTCCCGGCCGGAGGCCCGACTCAAGCCGGCAGAGCCGAACGGGGCGCGCCGCTCGGAACCCTCGTCGACATTGTCCGCGTCGGGGACAGTGAGCCGGAGCAACCCGCTGCTGGGGCTTCCGTGGAGGGCTCCCGCATTCACGTCCCGGCGAGCACGCTGCTCTTTTTCAGGTTGCAGCAGCCGCTCAGTTTTGAGTAGCGCGCCTCTCAAATTCCATCCCGCTCCAGCGGCGCGCGTAATAGACGATCATCAAGAAAGAGGGGCGCAAAGAAAGAGGGGATATGCTGCGCTTGCTGATTCTCCTGCCCGTTGCCGCCGTGGCCTGGGCCCAGGCTGTGAATCTCGAAATTGACCGCAGCCGGTCATACATCGCCGCCGCAACCCGCAAGGGCGGATTTCTCAGCGCGTTCGGCGCGGGCCACGAGCACGGCGTGCTGGCCACCCAGTGGGCGGCCGCAGCGTGTATCGACCGGGAAGCGGTGAGTGCTTCGCGGGCCGCCGTCATCATTCCCACGGCCTCGCTGCGCATCGATACCCCGGAGGCGCGCAAACTCGCCGGGCTGGAGCCCGGCGGGCCGGACCCGGACGACGTAGCCAAGATCCAGCAGACCATGCTGGGGCCGAAGTTTTTCGCGGCCGCCAGTCACCCGCGCATACGCTTTCAGACCACGGAAATCCGTCGAAACGGGGACAGCGGGCTGCTGCTCAAAGGACCGCTCACGATCCGCGGCGTCACGCGCGACATCTCCCTGCCGGTCGACGTGTCGATGCCCGCCGAAAATACCTTCCGGTTCGAAGGCAAGTTCCAGATCAAGCAGACCGATTTCGGCATGAAGCCGGAATCCGTCGCGGGCGCGGTGACGGTGAAGGACGAAGTGGATGTTCACGTTGTGATTTTCGCCACCGCCGCCGGTGAGTGCCGGTAGCCGCAGTTCGCTCGCTCCGGTGTAGAATGAGCCGAGATTTCGGCCATGAGATACTGGGTTCTCTCGCTCCTTTTCACCGCATCCCTGTTTGCCGCCGGCGATGTGCTGATTGTGGCGGACGAATTCCCCGCGATGCAAATTCTCGCGGCCCGCTTGAAAGCCGGGGCCGGCGTGGACAGCTCCATCGTGCCGCAGACTGAGATGCCCCGCGACCTTTCGCGCTACTCCGCGGTAATCGTGTATATACACCGCGTCATCGGCGAGCCTGCCGAAAAAGCTTTCATCGAGTACGCCGAAGCCGGGGGCAAGCTGATCCTGCTCCACCACTCGATCAGTTCCGGCAAGCGTCCGAACCGGTACTGGCTGCCGTTCCTCGGAGTGACTCTGCCCTTGGGCGATCTGAGCCACGGAGGGTATGCGTACTTCGAAGATATCGAGATGGAGATCGTCAACCTCGCCCCGAACCACTTCATCACAACTCGCGATGTGAATTACCCCGCAAAGATTCCGTACAAAAGTCCCGAGTTCGGCGGCGTAGAAAAGCTGCTGCCCGGTTTTACCCTCAGCGAGAGCGAAGTTTATCTGAACCACGTGCTGGAGGGCGACCGCACCGTCCTGCTGGGTCTGAAGTTCCGCGAACCAAAGTCGGGCACGGTCTACATGCAGGATACGGCCGGGTGGTACAAGCGGGCCGGCAAGGGCATTGTGATGTTCTTCATGCCCGGCCATAGCGAGAAGGAATTTCAAAACCCGGCCTATTCGCAGATGCTGGTGAACGCGGTCGCGTTCCAGGCCGCCCGGGCGGAGACGCCCGTCTTGCCAACCGGCGTCGCCTGGAAGCATCTTTCCACCAAGTCGGGCGACCTGGAACCTCCCAACCGCGGCAGCCAGCAGACCTCCTCGGTGGTGTTCGACGCCGACAAGGACGGCGTCAACGATTTCGTGATCACCGAGCGCACGGCCGCGCCCTCAGTGGTGCTGTATCGCCGCGGGCCCGCCGGGTGGACGCGGTACGTCATCGATTCCGGGCCGCTCCGGATCGAGGCCGGTTCCTGTGCCTGGGATATCGACGGCGACGGCGACCTTGACCTCGTAGCGGGCGGCGACGCCGGCAGCAACCAGGTGTGGTGGTGGGAGAATCCGTATCCAAACTTCGACCCCAAAGTCCCGTGGACGCGCCGACTGATCAAGAATTCCGGAAGCCCCAAGCACCACGACCAAATGTTTGGCGATTTCGACGGCGACGGCAAGGAGGAACTGGTGTTCTGGAACCAGGGGGCCCGGACGCTGTTCCTGGCGAGAATCCCGGACAACCCGCGCACGGCCGGTCCGTGGCCTCTCACGCCGATTTACACCTACAGTGGCGACAGCGAGCCGCAGCAGCGCGGGAAGCCCGCCTCCTTCCGGGGCGTGAACGAGCACGAGGGCCTCGCCAAAGCTGATATCGACGGCGACGGCAAGCTCGACATCGTGGGCGGCGGCCGGTGGTTCAAGCATCTGGGCGGCGACCGCTTTCAGCCCAACCTGATTGACGCCTCTTACAGCTTCTCGCGAGCAGCCGTGGGGCAGCTAAAGAAAGGAGGCCGCCCGGAGGTCGTGCTCGTGGTCGGCGACGGCCGGGGTCCGCTCAACTGGTACGAGTGGGTGAACGGAACCTGGGAGGCCCACAAACTGCTCGATGTCGAGAACGGCCACAGCCTCGAGCTGCTGGACTTCGACGGCGACGGGAACCTCGATATTTTCCTGGCTGAAATGCGGCTGGGCGGCGGCAACCCGCAAGCGAAGATGTATATTCTTCTGGGCGACGGCCGGGGCAGCTTCAAAACTACAGTCGTGGCGACCGGTTTTGGCAACCACGAATCCAAGATTGCCGACCTGGACGGCAACGGCACACCCGACATCCTGGGCAAACCCTACAACTGGGAGGCGCCGCGCCTGGACCTCTGGCTGAATCTCGGGAAAGCGAAATAAACTGGCCTCCCGTCCCCTACAGGTTTCGGGAGGCGTGAGCGGCCCTTAGCGCTCGCGGCCGTCTTCGAGATAGGTGTAGCCGTGCAAGCCTTCTTCGTAGAACCGCAGCAGGCGACCCGATTCCTCGTACCCGATGCGTCCCGCGCGCAGCGCCGTCTCGACGTCCCGCCGGAACTGTGACAGCAGCGACTCCGCGTTGAATTGCACGTAATCGAGCACCTCACGCACGGTATCGCCCTTGATCACCGTGTCGAGGACCACCTCGCTATTGCCGTTCAGGCTTACGTGAACGGCGTTCGTGTCGCCGAACAGGTTGTGCAGGTCGCCCAGGATCTCCTGGTAGGCGCCAACCAGAAACGCGCCCAAATAATAGGGTTGGCCGTTGAACGGGTGCAGCGGCAGCGTGCGCTTGACGTCGCGCCGGTCGATGAACTGGTCCACCTTGCCGTCGGAGTCGCAGGAGATATCGCCCAGCACGGCCTCGCGGGACGGCGGCTCGTCCAGCCTGTGAATCGGCATGATTGGGAATAGCTGCTTGATCGCCCAACTGTCGGGCAGGCTCTGGAAAATGGAGAAGTTGCAAAAGTAAGTGTCGGCAAGCAGCGCGTCGAGCCCCTCCAGATCCTCGGGGAAATACTCGAGGTCTTGGGCAAGCCGCTGTATGCGGCGGCAGATCGCCCAGTACAGTTTCTCGGCGATCGCCCGCTGCTCGATCGGCAGGTAGCCGAGACTGAACAGGTTGAGCGCCTGGTCGAGCGCCTGCTGCGCGTCGTGGAAGCTTTCCAGCAGGTTCTTCGTGCTGAGCTCGTGGAAGGTTTCCTCAAGGTCAATCAGCGGCTGCTCCGCGTCTGAGGGCACCTCGGGCGGCGGTTCGTGCTCCCCGTAGGCGCTCACACCGAGCACGTTGAACACCAGCACGCTGTGGTAAGCGACCACCGCGCGCCCACTCTCGGTAAAAATCGTCGGGTGGGCCACGCCGGCCTCGTCGCAAACGCTCTGTATGTGGTAGACAACGTCGTTGGCGTATTCCTGAAGCGTGTAGTTGACGCTCGACTCGAAATCCGTCTGCGAGCCGTCGTAGTCGACGCCGAGGCCGCCGCCGACGTCCAGGTATTTCAGCCCCGCGCCAGCCCGCGCCAGTTCCGCATAGATGCGGGCCGCTTCGATCACGGCCGCCTTGATGAAACGGATATTGGTGATCTGGCTGCCGAGGTGGAAGTGGAGCAGCTCGAGGCAGTCGGCCATGCCGTGCGCTTTGAGCTGCTCGAGCGCGCGCACCGCTTCGCTCACCGTCAGCCCAAACTTCGAGCGGTAGCCGCCGGAGGACTTCCAGCGGCCCGACCCCCTGGCGGCGAGCTTCATCCTGAGCCCGATGCGAGGCCGGACGCCCACGCGCCGCGCGTGTTCGATCACGCGCTCCAGTTCGGTGAACTTCTCCACCACCGTGGTGATCTGCCGGCCGATTTTCGTGGCCAGCATCACCATTTCGACGTACTCGTCGTCCTTGAAACCGTTGCAGATGATCGGGGTCTCGTTGTCCGCCACCGCGAGGACGGCCAGCAGCTCCGGCTTTGAACCCGCCTCCAGTCCGAACTTGTACTGCCGCCCGAATTTGAAGATTTCCTCGACTACCTGACGCTGCTGGTTGACTTTGATCGGGTATATGCAGGCGTAGCCGCCTTCGTAGCCGTGCTCCTCGATGGAGCTTTGAAAGGCCTGGTAGATCTCACTCAGCCGGTGGCGCAAGATCTCGCCGAAACGGATGAGAATCGGAAGGGAAATCCCGCGGAGCACCAGTTGGTCCACGAGCTCCTTCAGGTCAATCGCCCGGGCCGGATCCTTAGTGGGATGTACCCAGAGATGGCCGTTCGGGCCGACGGAGAAATACCCCTTGCCCCAACTCGCGACGTCGTAGAGTTCGCTGGCGTCCGTTACCGTCCAGCGCTCCGCCGGCTCCCGCAGGTGCAGGTTCTCCGAAATTCTTACGCTCAACTGATGGGTCCTCCTGGTTGCCGCTGGCGAGACGGCCTCTGAAGATTCAGTTTCCTCCGAAATGAGGCGGGGGGCAAGTAGTATCCGGATTTTTGTCTTTCCGGGGACGGCAGATTCGATAGAATCGACACCATGCCGAATGGTCTGGAAGGAAAAACGGCTCTGGTCACCGGAGCGAGCAAGGGGATCGGGAAGGGAATCGCGCTGGAGCTGGCGCGTGCCGGCTGCGACGTGGCCGTTAACTATTTCAGCGACGCCGCCGGCGCGGCGTCCACCGTGGAGGAAATCAGCCGCCTTGGCCGCCGTGCTTTCGCCGTCCGGGCAAACGTCGGAGTGGCGGCGGAGGTGGACGCTATGTTCGAGGAGTGCTTCCGGCAATTCGGACGGCTCCACATCCTGGTGAACAACGCCGGCACGCAGACGTTCAGTCCCCTTCTGGACCTGCCGGAACGTGAGTGGGACCGCGTGATCGACACCAATCTCAAGGGTTGTTTCCTTTGCACGCAGCGCGCCGCCCGTCACATGAAGGAACACGGCGGCGGGCGGATCATCAACATCGGCTCGGGTTGCAATAAAGTTCCGTTCCCCGGCCTGGTCAGCTACACGGCGAGCAAAGGGGGAATTGAGATGCTTACCCGGGTCTCGGCGATAGAGCTGGGCCGCTACAACATCACCGTGAACTGCGTCGCCCCCGGGGCGATCGAGATCGAGCGCACGCGCGGTGAGGGAGGCGTGGATTATGCGGCCGCGTGGAGCAAGCTTACCCCGATCCCCCGCATCGGCTACCCGGAAGACGTGGCCCATGCGGTGGCGTTCCTGGCGGGAGACCAGGCGGAGTTCATCACCGGCCAGACGATTTGGGTCGATGGCGGCCTGTTTACCAAGCCGCAGTGGGCGTACGAGTAGAGTGAGCCACAGACAGGCTCAGGTTCACCAGCGGCCCGGGATGGGCGTGGCGCAGCAGGGACACGTGCCGTCCGGGGTGAGGCGGTAGCTGCGAATCCGGTAGCCCCGGCGCGAAATCAGCGTCTCTCCGCACCCGGGGCACCGCGTGTCTTCCAGGCCACCCACGGCGCCGGGGATATTCCCCGCGTACACGTAGCGCAGCCCCGCTTCCCGGCCGATCTCAGCCGCCCGGAACAGGTCCTCAGGCCGGGTATCGTCCGGGTCCTCCATTTTGTAATCCTTGTGGAACGCGGTCACGTGCCAGGGAATGTCCGGCGAGATGTCCGCGAGGAACCCGGCCATCGCCCGCAGTTCATCGGTGGAATCGTTGAATCCGGGGACAACCAGCGTCACCACCTCGAGCCAGAATCCCATCTCGTGTATGCGCCGCAAGCTGTCCAAAACCGGCTGCAGGCGGCCGCCCAGTTCGCGATACCGGCGGTCCTGGAAGCTCTTCAGATCCACTTTATAAAGGTCCACCCACGGCCTGAGGTATTCGAGGACCTCAGGGGTTGCGTTGCCGTTGGAGACGAACCCGGTCAGCAAGCCGGCTTCGCGTGCCTTTTTAAAGACGGCTACGGCCCATTCGGAAGTGATCAGGGGTTCGTTGTAGGTGCTGACTACGGCGGCGGCGCCGCTGGCAACCGCGGCTTCCACCAGGCTCTCCGGGGTTGTTTGCCGGACCAGGCTGCCCGCGGCGGGGTCGCGCAATGCCTGGGAAGTGACCCAGTTCTGGCAGTAAGCGCAGTGGAGATCGCAGCCCAGCATGCCGAAGCTGAACGCCAAGGAGCCGGGGCGGACGTGGAAAAAAGGCTTTTTCTCGATGGGGTCGCAGTGGGCTCCGGCTACATAGCCCCAGGGAACGCGCAGCCTGCCTCCCGAGTTGAAGCGGACCTTGCAGACTCCGAGTTGCCCCTCGAAAATCGGACAGCGGTGCCCGCAGGCGTAACAGCGGATCCGCCGCTCATCCAGGGGCTCCCAGAGGTCGCCCTCGCGGGTGTTCTCAGCCAGGATGTCGGCGAGAAGGGGCATTTCACCCCCATGTTACCCCTCACCCAAAAACCTCGGGGAACGCAGGCCGGTGCCGGCCCGCGATCCACGATGTTTCGGTCTACTACTTGGCGTAGTAGGCGGCGTTGATTTCGGCAAAGTGCGCCTGGTCGGGCGGCAGCTCATCAAGCAAGAAGATGGAATTGCTCGGGCAGACCGGCACGCAGGCGCCGCAATCGATGCAGGCCTCCGGGTCGATCATCAGATGCTTCACTTCCTCAAAAGCAGGCTCGTCCTTCTTGGGGTGAATGCAGTCGACCGGGCAGGCCTCAACGCAGAGCTCGTCTTTCGTGCAGGTATCCGTAATGACGTATGCCATGGAATGTTCTCCTGGAAAACGCTATGCAATCTCCGGACCACGGGATTATGAGATCCAGAATTCCATCTTAACGCACGCCCCGCAGCCCTCGCTCCGAGTTGGTGGGGCGCTTGGTAAACTGGGCAGCGTACCGGGAGACCATTGTCTTTGCTATCTTGGGAAAAGCTAGTCCAGACCAAAGAAGTCCATGGCGTTTCAAATCCAACCCCTCAGAGAGTTTCTGGTGCGTCCCGCGCTTCCACCGGCGCTTGCGCGCATGTCGCAGCTCGCCTACAACGTTTTTTGGGCGTGGGAGCCCACCATCCGCGCGCTGTTTATACGCCTGGATCCCGCCTTGTGGAACGCCTGCGGGCACAATCCGGTTGCGATGCTGGGGCAAGTGCCGCAGGCCACGCTGGAGAAAGCAGCCGCCGACCCGCGTTATCTCGCCCTGTACCGGCGCGCGTGTGAGCGATATGACGCTTACATGCACTCAGCCGGCTCTTCGGATCAGAAGAAGCTGATCGCCTATTTTTCGATGGAATACGGAATCGTCGAGTGCCTGCCGACCTATTCGGGCGGGCTCGGCGTGCTCTCCGGAGATTTCCTGAAAGCTTGCAGCGATGCCGACGTTCCCGTAGTCGCAGTCGGGCTCCTGTACCAGACCGGCTATTTGCAGCAGTACCTGAACCCCGACGGCTGGCAGCAGGAGCGCTACCACTTGAACGACTTCTACACCCTCCCCGTCAGCCCGGTTCAGGACGCTTCCGGCGCCGACCTGAAAGTGCAGGTCGCGCTGCCTACCGGCACGGTCCATATTAAAGTTTGGGTAATGGACGTGGGCCGGGTCCGGCTCTATCTGCTGGACACGAACATTCCCGAAAACGACCGGCCCGAGCACCGCGAGATCACCCGAGCGCTATATGGCGGCGACATTCACACCCGGATCCGGCAGGAAATGGTCCTGGGTATCGGCGGTTTGCGGGCGCTCAAAGCGCTGCACTACGAACCCTCGGTGTACCACATGAACGAGGGCCATTCGGCCTTTCTTGCTCTCGAGCGGATCCGCGTGCTGATGAAGGAGCGGGGCCTCTCCTATAGCGAGGCGCTGGAGGCCTCGCGCCACGACAACGTCTTCACTACGCATACCTCGGTGCCGGCTGGCCTCGACGTCTTCGATTCCGGGCTCATGTGGGAGTATTTCCACCAGTACTGCCAGGAGACGGGCATCGAGTTCGAGCAGCTCATGGCGCTGGGCCGGCGCAACCCGCAGGACAGCTACGAAGGATTTTCCATGGCGATCCTGGCCATCAAGACCTCCTGCTTCCGCAACGCGGTCAGCCGCCTTCACAGGCAGGTATCCCAGGAGATGTGGCAGGATTTGTGGCCGCAGCTTCCGGTCTGGGAGGTCCCGATCACCTCGGTGACCAACGGCGTGCACCTGCTGAGCTGGCTAAATGACGACTTTGCCATGCTTTACGACCAGTATCTCCAGCCCGACTGGCGCGAGCGGCTCACCGATAGAAAGACCTGGGAGCAGGTGCAGGACATCCCCGACCAGGAGCTGTGGGAGGCTCACCGCCGCCGGAAGCGCCGCCTGGTTTCCTTCGTCCGCGAGCGCCAGTATCAATGCGCCTGGAACCGGAAAGCGTCTTCGGCCGAGCTCAGGCGGGCTTCGGAGGTGCTGGACCCGGATGCGCTCACCATTGGGTTTGCCCGCCGGTTCGCCACCTACAAGCGCGCTACGCTGCTGCTGCGGGACGTAAACCGGCTGAAGCGCATTCTGTGCAACCCGGAAAGACCGGTCCAGGTCGTCATCGCCGGCAAGGCGCATCCCAAAGACCATCCGGGGAAGGAGCTCATCCGGCAGATCGTGCAGTTGTCGCGCGATCCGGAACTGGCCAAGCGGCTGGTGTTCATCGAGGATTACGACATCAACGTGGCCCGCGAACTGGTCGGCGGCGTCGACGTCTGGCTGAACACACCGCGCCGGGGCGAGGAGGCCTGCGGCACGAGCGGCATGAAGGCCGGCATCAACGGAGTGCTGAACCTGAGTATCCTGGACGGCTGGTTCGACGAAGCCTATGAATACTCGGGCGGATGGGCCGTGGGCGACCGCATCCCGTACTCGGAGGACCAGGACGAGGCACACGCCACCGCCATTTATTCCCTCCTGGAAAACGAGATTATCCCGACGTTCTACGAGCGGGACCAGGAAGTGCCCCTCGACTGGATGCGCCGCGTCAAGCAGTCCATCATGTATCTCAGCCCGGAATTCAACTGCCAGCGCATGGTGGACGAGTACATGTCCCAGCTCTATGACCCGGCGCATTGCGCCTATCTGGATGTGGCCTACAACAACTTCGAGAAGGCCCGCCAGAACACACGGTGGAATGCCGAAGTCATGAAGGTCTGGGACCGGGTGCAATTCGTGGATCTGGGGACGCCGCCGAATGGCCCGGTTCTCAGCGGCAAGCCGGTGCCGGTTCAGGCAGCGGTCGACCTGGCCGGGTTAACGCCCGATGACGTCCGGGTGGAGGTCGTGGTAGGCCGGGTCGGGGCCGACGGACAGCTCGAGGATACCGAGGTCATGCTGCTGCCGCCGGTGGAACAGCGCGGGCAGGTATGCGTTTTCCGGAAAGAGATCGTACCGCAGCACACCGGCCGGATGGGCTATACGTTGCGAATCAGCCCGAATCATTACGGTGACCCGCTGAACCGGCCGTGCAGCGCCCTCTTGAAGTGGAGCCGGTAGTCCGCCGATAAAGCCGAAACTATCAACACAGGTCTGGAAATCCAGGAATGAACTATGGTATAGTGAGGCTTAGTAAAACGGCGGGTCTAACTTTTCTCTCTCCCAGCGCCTCGGGTATACCCGCGGAATTCCCATCGGAAATTCTGGGCTGCTGCCAATGGGGAGTATGAAGATCCTTTCCTGACCTGCCGATTTACTTGGAAGTACCGCCCGCAGATCTCAAAAACAAGGCTCCAAAGGAGTCGTGATCCCGATGGACAACGATCGCAAATACAGGCAACGGGGCTATATGGAGTCGGACCGGGAAGCCCAGAGCCGAAGATCGGCAGAACGTCCCAGGCTGGGCCCTCGTCCTCCCATCGACATCACCGGCCCGCGGCTCCCCAGGCTGGTTCAGACCGTGGTGGCTTCGCGCTGTTACAACTGCGCCACCACATTGCCTGCCGGCACGGATTTCAAGGGCACGTGTCCGAAATGTAATGCGGCGCTGCACTGCTGTAAGCAGTGCGCGCATTTCGAGCCTTCCACGCGGTTCCAGTGTCTGAAACCCATACCCGCCCGGATCGCCGTCAAAGACCAGGCCAACGAGTGCACGTGGTTCAGCCCGCGGGTCACGGTTGCCAGGGACGCCACTTCGGCAAGCGTGAGCATCACCGCGAGCCCCACCCCGCGCACTCCGAGCGATGCCCGCGCGGCGTTTGACAACCTGTTCAAGAAGTAAGTAAGAGAGCCGCGATGCGCGCAGCCGAGCTGTACCAGCACCGCAGCTTTCGCCTGGTCGACATGCCGGTTCAGGAACCGGGACCGGGCGAGTTACAGGTCCGGGTCGAGTCATGCGGCATCTGCGGCTCCGACCTGCACTACTTTATCGAAGGCGCCATCGGGGATACGCCGTGCGTCTACCCGATGGTGATGGGCCACGAACCGGCCGGCGTCGTCGTGAAAACAGGTACGGGCGTGACAGGGTGGTCCCCCGGTGACCGCGTGGCCCTCGAACCCGCCCTATACTGCTATCACTGCGAGTACTGCCTTACCGGCCATCATAATGTCTGCTCCAACCTGCGCTTCCTAAGCTCGCCCGGCGACCCGGGCTATTTTCGCGAGTTCGTCAACCTGCCCGCCACAAATGTTTTGCCTCTCCCCGCCAACTTGAGTTTTCAGGAAGGCACGCTGTTTGAACCGCTCGCCGTCGTGCTGCACTCGATGAAGTTCGTGCAGTTGCAGCCCGGGGAGAAGGTTGCCGTGTTCGGCGCCGGGCCGATCGGGCTGCTGACCGTCTTCACGCTGAAGCTCTCCGGCGCCTCGCGGATCTGGGTGGTGGAGCCGGTTCTTGAGCGCCGCAATCTGGCGTGCGCGATGGGCGCGGACGCGGTAATCGATCCGGGCGCGGCCGATGCGGCGCAGGAGATTGTGAAAGACACGGGGGGACGCGGGGTGGATGTCGCCATCGACTGCGCGACCCGCGGCCCCTCGCTGAATCAGGCGATCCAGGTGGCGCGCAATGCCGGCCGGCTGGTCATCACCGGCATCCCTTGGGAGCTCCGCCCGGCCCTGGATTTCAGCACCATGCGGCGCAAGGAACTGGTGCTTTACAACGTGCGCCGGTCGAATCACGAATCGGAAACCGCCCTCGAACTGCTGAAGGAACACCGGCGGCGACTCTCGGCGATCCTGACCCACGACATGCCGCTCGAGCAGGTCCAGCAGGCCTTCGAGAAGCTGGAACACTACGCGGACGGCGTGGGCAAGGTGACCATCAAGATCTGAGCCTGCGGACGCGGAGCCTTCCGGCGCCGCGCCTTCCCAACGTTTTAGCGGAACGCCGCCTCCACCACCGCCTTCTGTTCCTCGGTATGGCGCCGGTGGGAGCCCGTCGCGGTCGACGCGCTCTCGGGACGGCCGACGTAGCGAAGCACCCGGCGGCTCTGCGCGAGCAGCGGCTGCACCTGCTCCTGGACGAAACGCCACGGCCCCATATTGCGCGGCTCTTCCTGCACCCAGACGACCTCCGCGGTGAGCGGATACCGCATAATCACGTCCTGCACTTCGGCGTGCGGGAAGGGATAGAGCTGCTCGATGCGGGCGATCGCCACGTTTTCCGGCTGGCGTTCGAGCAGGTCATAGTAGATCTTGCCGGAGCACAGCAGGAGCCGGGTGACGCGGTTCGGCTCGATGTGACCGGTTTCGCCGATCACCTCGCGGAAGCGGCCGGAAGTAAGTTCACTTACCGTCGAGACCGCCCTATGGTGCCGCAGCAGGCTCTTCGGAGTAAAGATGATGAGCGGCTTTCTCGCGCGCCGGCGCAGCGCATGGAAATACTGCGCGGGCGTGGTCGGGTTTATGACCCGCAGGTTGTCCTCGGCGCACAGTTGGAGGAAGCGCTCGACGCGGGCGCTGGAGTGCTCGGGCCCCTGTCCCTCGTACCCGTGCGGGAGCAGCAATACCAAACCGCTTGGCTGCGCCCACTTGGACTCCGCGCCTGCGATGAACTGATCGATGATGACCTGCGCGCCGTTGGCGAAGTCACCGAACTGCGCTTCCCACAGCACGAGACTGAGCGGGTCGCCCAGACTGTAGCCGAACTCGAAACCGAGGACGGCGTTTTCGCTTAGCGAGCTGTCGTACACGTCAAAGCGTGCCTGGCCGGGCGCGAGGTGCCGCAGCGGGCAGTACTCGTGGCCGTTCTCGTAATCGTAGAAGATCGCGTGCCGCTGGGAGAACGTGCCGCGGCTGGAATCCTGGCCGCTCAGCCGGACGGGCGTACCCTGAAGCACCAGGCTGCCGAAGGCGAGCGCCTCGGCGAACGCCCAGTCGATCGGGCCGCCTTTCTCGAAAGCTTCGCGCCGGCGCTCGACGAAGGGGCGTAGCTTGGGGTGAAGGTGGAAATCCGCGGGGAACCTGGTCAGGCCTTCCACCACACGTTCGAGCGTAGCGTGATCGACGGCGGTGGAATGAACTTCGGGTGCCGGGCCGGGGGCGGACAGCACGAAAGAGACGGGCTGTTTGTGCGCGGCGTCGAGCGACTCGGAGATGCGGCGGCGGATGCTGTCGATCTCTTCCTGTGAAATGGCGCCCTCGCGAACTAGCCGCTGGCCGTAGAGCGTCGCCACGGACGGGTGCTCCCGGATCTTGCGGTACAGGAGGGGCTGCGTGTAGCTGGGGTCATCCGTTTCGTTGTGGCCGTGGCGGCGGTAGCAGATCATGTCGATCACCACGTCCTTGTTGAAGCGCTGGCGATAGTCGAAGGCGAGGCGGGCGGCGCGGATGGCGGCCTCGGGGTCGTCGCCATTGACGTGGAAGATGGGGGCCTGCACCATGCGGGCGACGTCGGTGGGGTAAGGCGTCGAGCGGGCTTCCTCGGGCGGAGTCGTGAATCCGATCTGGTTATTAATGATGAGGTGGATCGTGCCGCCGGTGCAGTAGCCCGGGAGCTGCGAGAGGTTGAGGGTCTCGGCAACGATTCCCTGGCCGGCGAACGCGGCATCGCCGTGCACGAGCAGCGGGATGACGCGCCGGCGCTCGACGTCTCCGAGGCGGTCCTGCTTCGGCCGCACAATACCCTCGACCACCGGGTCGACAGCTTCGAGGTGACTCGGGTTGGGGGAAACTGAAACCACGAGCTCACGGCCCTCGAAGGTGCGGACTCCGGTAGCGCCGAGGTGATACTTCACGTCGCCGGAGCCTTGCACGCTGGTGGGCTCCTCGCTCTCAAACGACGAGAAGATCTGTCCGAACGGCATGCCGATGAGGTTCGCCAGCACGTTCAGGCGGCCGCGGTGGGCCATGCCGATGACAACCTCGTGGACATCCTGCTGGGCCGCGCGGCGCAAAAGCTCATCTAAAATCGCTATGGCGGTTTCCGCCCCCTCGAGCGAGAAACGCTTGTGGCCCACGTAGCGCGAATGCAGGAAGTGCTCGAACTGCTCGGCCTCGATGAGGCGTTCGAGAATGCGGCGGCGGGTGGCGCTATCGAGCGGCGCCTTGGCGGAGGCCGGCTCCAGGCGGAGTTGAAGCCAGCGCTTCTGCTCCGGCACCTGGATGTTCATGTACTCGCAGCCCATCTTGCCGCAATAGGTCTGGCGCAAGATCTCCAGAATCTCCCGGAGAGTAGCGGTAGGGTACGGCGCGCCGTCGCGCTCGTCCATGGCCAGGCTTCCGGTAATGAAGTGGCGGTCGAGGTCCCAGATGGTGAGGCCGTAATTGGCCGGGTCGAGCTCCGGATGGTAGCTGGGCTTCGAGCCGAGCGGATCGAGGTCGGCGATCAAGTGCCCGCGAACGCGGTATGCGTTGATGAGTTGCAGGACAGCGGCCTGTTTGGCGGCGGCCGGAAGCTGATCGGCTCCCGCTCCGGGGAGGGCCGTGGAGCGGTCGGGTTCCCACTTGGCGGGCTGGTAGGGAAGCCGAAGGTCGGCAAAGATGTCTTCGTAAAAGTTGGAGTCGCCCTGGAGCAGCGCCTGCACACGGGCGAGGAAGAGGCCTGACTCGGCGCCCTGAATGATGCGGTGGTCATAGGTGCAGGTGATGGTCATCACCTTGCTGATGCCCAGAAGCGCGCGTGTTTCCGGCGCGGCGCCCTGGAACTCGGCCGGATAGTCGATAGCCCCAGTGGCGATGATGGCGCCCTGCCCCGGCATCAGGCGCGGGACGGAACCGACCGTTCCCACGGTGCCGGGGTTGGTAAGTGAAATGGTGGTGTCCTGAAAATCCTCGAGGGTGAGTTTGCCGGCGCGCGCGCGGGCGACCAGGTCGTCATAGGCCGAGAGGAACTGCTGGAAGTTCAGCTTCTCGGCATTTCGAATATTGGGAACGACGAGGGACCGCGCGCCGTCCTTGCCGGCGACATCGACCGCCACACCGAAGTTGACGTAGGAGCGGCGCAGGCGGAATGCCTGGCCGTCGCGCTCGACATAGGCGCTGTTCAGGTTCGGGTACGCGCGCAGGGCCTTGATCACCGCCCAGGCGATGAGGTGCGTGTAGGAGACCTTGGACTGCCCGACTACGGATAGGTGCTGGTTGATGATCGTGCGGTTCTCGTCGACGACCTTGACGGCGATGGTGCGCTGCGAAGTCGCGACGGGGATGGAAAGGCTGGCCTCCATGTTCCGGGCAACCGCCGCGGCGGGACCGCGAAGGGGCTCGAGATCGCCCTCGACTGGCGGTGGCGCGGTCTCTGGTCTCGCGCTCGGCACTTGGGCGGCGAGACCGTTTGTGCGGTGGCCGTTCTCGAACAAGGCTTTCCAGCTCTCGTCGATCGCGGCACGGTCGTGGAGATACTCCTGGTAGAGCTCGTCTTCAAGCCAGGCATTGATGCCCAGGCCTGGACCGGATTTGTCAGGCATAAGGAATTCCCAGTTAGATGTCTGCTTTTATGATACCGTGCCGGAGATACCTATCTCCTGCTTGGGGAAGCATCCGGCCAGGCCGCGACGGCACTAGAGGCTGTATTCCTTGATTTTTCGATAGAGGGTGGTGCGGCCGATGCCGAGCAGTTCGGCGGTACGCGACCTGTCGCCTCCGGTGAGCTTCAACGCCCGGGCGATCGCGTTCCGCTCCATTTCATCCAGCCGGAGCACCGGCGGAGTTTCGGGTGGCGGCGCCTGGAGCAGAACCTCGAAGTCGCGCGCGGCGTGCCCGGCGGCGAGCGAGCCCGCAAGGGCGGTTGGCAGATCGGCCGTGGTCAGAACCGGACCGGAACTCAGCGTCACCAATCTCTGGATGCAGTTCTCCAGCTCCCGGACGTTGCCGGGCCAGTCGTAATCCAGCAGCACCTTGAGAAGTTCGCGGCTGAGTTCGTGTTTCGAGCCGTAACGTTTGAGGAAGTGCGCCGCAAGCTCCGGGATGTCTTCCTTGCGGTCCCGCAGCGGAGGCAGGCGCAGCGTCACCACATTCAGGCGGTAGTAAAGGTCGCGGCGGAACCTCCCGCGCTCCACCTCGCGGGCGAGGTCGCGATTGGTGGCGGCGATCACGCGGAAGTCCGCCTTCCGCCGCTCGGTGGCGCCCACAGGCCGGATTTCTTTCTCCTGGAGCACCCGCAGCAGCTTCGCCTGCATGTCGAGCGGAAGTTCCCCGATCTCATCGAAGAACGCCGTGCCGCCTTCGGCCAGTGCGATCAGGCCGGGTTTGTCGGCGATCGCGCCGGTGAACGCGCCTTTGGTGTGCCCGAACAGTTCGGTTTCGAGCAGCGTGCCCAGCAGGGAACAGTCGATCGGCACGAACCGTCCGGTAGGGTTCACCAGGTGGATTGCGCGCGCGGCGACCTCCTTGCCGGTGCCGGATTCGCCGAGCAGCAGGACGGGAGAGCGCGTGCGCCCAACCTTGAGAATCCGGCGGCGCACCTCGGCCATCACCGGCGAGGAGCCGACCAGACCAGACAAAGCCTCCACGGGATGCAAAGCTGTGTTCAGAGAAAATTAGTGAGTTTCGGGGACGTCTACTCTCACAACAAATGCGGACCCGGTTTCCGCGGCGATGCGGCTGGCCAGCACAGCGGCTTCGTCCATGGTCGATTCACGTCCGACTACCACCCGCCACAGCGGCGGCGAGCCGTCGCGCCGGATCAGGCGCGCGGATCCATAGCGGCGCTCCATGGCGGTTCGCAGCCGCTCGGCATTCGCGCGCTCCTGGAAAGCGCCGACCTGCACGCCGTAATAGCACGCCGGCTCGGACGGCGTGAGCGACAGGACGCGCAGGCGAACCTTCGCCGTCCCCGGGCCGATCATCTGGATCTTCCGCGCGGCGGCGCGCGACAGGTCGATGATCCGCCCCTTGACGAATGGGCCGCGATCGTTGATGCGCACGTCTACCGACAGTCCGTTCGTCAGGTTGTGCACCCGCACCATCGTGCCGAAGGGCAGCGTCCGGTGCGCCGCGGTGAGTTTCTCCATGTCGTAGATCTCGCCGCTCGCCGTCGCGCGTCCGTGATACGGGTAACCGTACCAGCTTGCGATGCCGACTTCTTCCGCGCCGATGCGCGGCGCCGCCGCCGGTATCCGCCTCTTCCTCGCGCATCCCGAGAAGAGCACAACCGCTACGATCAGCAGCCAGACGGAACGCTTCATTTCCCAAAATCGTACCCTCGCCGGAGATGGGAAGCAAGAATCGGCGCAAACAATTCCGCCCTGCTGCGTTTTTTCCGGAAGAAGGACCCGACATTGCCGTCCATTTGCATTTTTTTCTTGACTTTCCGCCGGAACAACCTTATATATGAATCACGCTGCGATCTTTCGAGATCGCAAATTTGATGTTAAGGGAGAATCGATCGATGAAGAACGCAACCAAGAAGGCTGCGAAGAAGAAAGCCGCTCCGAAGAAGAAAAAGAAGTAAGTCTTCGCGGCAGCAAGAGTTCTAGAGAAAGGGGCCCCGAGAAATCGGGGCCTTTTTCATGCCCCCCTCGATCATTGCTTCCGCTGGATCAGCGTGCGGAAGGTTTCCCCCATACCAAAAAGAAGAGTTTTGAGCTGCATGCGGCGGCGCTCCTGGCCGGGGCCCTCGCCGAGCGCGGCGGAGAATTGGTCCGGCTCGCCGGCGTCGAACAGCGTGCGCGCCAGCGTTTCGAAGCGCACCGTTTCGAGCCCGCAACTTTTTCCGTGCTCCTCGAGGGCGGTGAATGGGACGTGCGCGGTGATGTCGCGTTCGCCGGGTTCGGCCAAGACGTCCTCCATCGCCCGGTGGCGTCGGTAGCTCATCAGCGTCCCGCGGGGAAACCGGATCGACTCGCGCGCGGTATAGCCGTAATCGATAGTGAACACGAAGCCGCGGCGGAGCCGGCGCGCGATTCGCTCAATCCAGCGCAGCGCCTCGCGGTTCACTTCCACAATGTCCCCTTCCCCGCGCAGCGCGGTGTAGCGGGTGATGAAGCTTTCGGTTTCGGCGTCCACGGGGCCGCCCTCCGTCCACACAAACCGCCCGCCGCGCCAGCCGACGCGCAGCTCGTGAAACACGCCGGAGCGGCACACGGCCACATCCACCGGCAGCGCGTCGAAGAACTCGTTGGAGAACACGCAGCCCTCGAAGCTTTCTGGAAGAGCGCCGCGATCGACTTCGACGGGGATGTACTGGAATCCGGCGAACGCCTCGGCCATCTCGCCCCGGCCGGCGCCCAACTCCACAACGGTGAGTTCCTTGGGGTCGCCCATACCGGCGAGCAGCGCGCGGATACGAGCGGCGATCAGGATGCCGAACACCGGCTGAAGCTGCTCGGCGGTGAAGAAATCGCCGCTCTTGCCGAATGGATCGCGACCGCGCCGGTAGTAACCGTATATGGGATGGTAGAGGGCCAGTTCCATAAACCGGCTGAATGGAATGGGGCCGTGGTCCTCGATTTCGCCGCGGATCAGCGCTGCCAGTTCTGTCATCAGCGATCTCAGAGTAAATGATCGGGCGGCCGATTCGCTACATTGGAGGCAGGAGTCAGATGCCGCTTCCCGAGACCATCCGCGTGAAAGTGAGTTCGGAGAGCGCTGGGTATATGTCGCTGACGCCGGTGGTGGTCCGGGACATGCCGCTGCGGGAGCTGGTGGAGCTGATGCTCGGCTTCACTGGGAAGGACGCAGCGCGGATCCAGGAGCTGCTCCGGCGCGGCACGCTCGTCAGCGAGGGTTCCCGCTTCCGCTGGGCGGGGTGGGAAACCGAACGCGGCGAGGTCGAAGCTCTGCTGGCGGCCTTTCCCGATTCGGATCCCGGCCGCCCGTTCTCCGCCCGCCACGCGATTCACGCCGTGCTGCGCGGTCCCGCCTGCCAGATCGAAATTTCACGCGAGGCCGGGACCTCCCGGCGCTTCCTGCGCCGGCGGACTTTCTGGGACGCGCTGCTCGAAGCCGCCGAGGCCGGTGTCCCGCGGTACCTCGAGTACTCGCACAAACATCGCGCGGATTGCTTCCGCCTGGAGCTTCCGGCCGGAGCTGCCGGAGTGCTGCGGCGGGAGGCGCGCTTGCTGCGCTACTCCTCCCTGGAGCATCAGGTGCGCAACGCCGCTATCGAAGCCGTCGATTTTTACGTGGCGCGCGAGTCCTGATTCCGCTATGATCGTTCCGGAGGTTGAACCGCCTATGCTTCAGGTAACCTCGGAGCACGCGATTGAGGTGGTGGAGACAGCGATCCGCCGCGCGGCACGCCGCCACGGCGCTACTGTCCTGGCGGCCACTCACTTGGGCCAGCACCTGCCGGACGATTCCGGGGGCGCCGTCGTTTTCGGCATCTGCGCCGGGGAGCTTTACGACGCTCTGCTGGCCGCCGATCCTCGAACCTCGGCCTTTCTGCCCTGCCGTATCGCCGCGTACGTTGAGGCCGGGCGGGTGACCTTCGCAAGCGTCTCTCCGCTCGATTTCTGCCGCCTCCTAAACCGCCCCGACCTCGCGCCTCTGGCGGCCCCGCTCCAGGAACTGCTGATGCACATCATGCAGGACGCGGCGCAGCCCCAGGCAGCCGCCGAACAATCCCAGGCCGGCGCGCAGCGCGGCAGCTTCGGCGCCACCGAAGAGCAGGTGAGTATGCGCGCCTCGATCCCCCAGCGGATCGATTGCCGTGGTTCGAAGGTGGAGGACATTGCGGGTACAGGCGGGCACGACTCGCAGGGCGGCTAAGGCGAAACGGCGGCGCATCTCGCGGGTGCATTTAGTATACTGGTCGCCTCTTACCCATCGACAAGGAGCGGCCATATGTTGCCCGAATACATTACCAAAGCAGTTCCGAATCCTCCGGAAAAGCGTGCTCCGTGGTATGTCAATACCGCGCCAAGTTATGCGGGCACGTTTCTCTGGGTAGTGTTCTACCAACAGATCGCCGTAGGAACGTTGAGCGCCGGCGGGGTGGGTGTCTGCCTGGCCGCGCTGGCCGTGGCGGGCGTACTCAGCTATTTTCTGTACTACTACGCCCCGGCCATGCTCGGCATGAAGACCGGCTACACGCTGTACGTAGTCGGCAGTTCCACTTTCGGCGCTACCGGCGGCTATCTGATGCCGGGACTGCTGATGGGCCTGCTTCAGATCGGCTGGTTCGCGGTGAACGCGGCGGTTTCCACCTCCTTTATCCTGAGCGGGCTCGGCTCACAAGACGGCCCGGGGACGGTGGCGTTCACCGTGATCGCCGTCATCTGGGGTTATGTGATGGCCTTCATCGGCGTGAAAGGGATCAAGTATGTGGCCCGCGTCTCGCTCTACCTGAACCTGATCGCGTTCCTGATGGTTCTGATTGTGTTCCTGAAGACGAGCGGCGGGATCGCGAACTATAGAGTGACGCAGCCGCAGCCCTACATCGCGTTCATGCTCATCGTGCAGAGCGTAATCGGGTTCTTCGCCACGGCGGGCGCGGCGGGCGCCGACTTCGGCATGAACAACCGCCACGAGAAGGACGTACGGCTGGGTGGTCTGATCGGAATCACCGTCGCGATCCTGTATGCCGGCGGGTTGCCGCTCCTGTCGGTCGCCGGCGCGCAGGGGATGAACCCGGACTTCACCGGAACGACTTACGGCTCGGTGATTGGCGTGATCGGCGGCTGGCTGGCCACCTCGATGTTTTTCCTGTTCGCCATTGCCTCGATCGCGCCGGCTTGCTTCTGCGCCTTCATTGCGGGCAACAGCTTCGCGACCATGCTGCCGAAGGTGCCGCGCATGGCCAGCACGATGGCGGGAGCCACGATTGCGATCCTGCTCGCAGTGACGGGCGCGGCCAACAACCTGGTGAACGTGTTTACGATAGTCGGGGCGTCGTTCGGACCGATCTGCGGCGCGATGACCGCGGATTATCTGCTTTCCGGGAAGCGCTGGGCCGGACCTCGAGCGGGCATCAACTGGGCCGGCTACATCGCCTGGGCGCTCGGCTTCCTGGTCGGCATCATTCCCTTCCTGCCGGTACCACAGGAAGTGAAGACCTACGCCCAGCCGGTGGTGGTATACAGCTACATCGTCGGCTTTGTGGTTTATTGGCTGCTGGCAAAAGCGGGGCTCCAGCCGGAGACGGTTCCGCTTAGCGGCGAGCCGGCGCCGAAGGCCGCGGCCGCACAGGCGTAAAGCAGCACGCGAAGAGACGGGGCGTCCCGCTCTGCCCGCCCGAGCCGAGTGGGGCGATCCCCGTCCGCATCTCAGCGCTTCTTGGCCCTGGTCTTTAGCTCGATAGGGGTTCCGATAAACCCGAAACGCCGGCGGATCTGGTTGATCAGGAATCGCTCCTTGGAAAAATGAAGGGGCCCCGGGCGGTCCAGGAACAGAACAAACGTCGGTGGGCGGACCGCCGGCTGCGTGATGTACATGATGCGCGGCTCGCGCTCGTCTTTCAGAGTCTCCACGAACCGGTTCAGCTCTCCCGTGGTGATCCGCCGTGAAGCGGACTCATACACTTCGCGAATGCGCGGAAAGAGCCGGTTTACCCCCATGCCGGTCTTCGCCGACAGGAAATGCACCGGCGCGTAGTCCAGAAACTTCAGCTCGCGGCGGATCTGCTCCTCGAAAGCTCGCCTGTCCTTGACGGGGGCCACGTCCCACTTGTTCACGCAGATGATGATGCCCCGGCCTCCTTCGTGCGCATAGCCGGCGATCGTGGCGTCGCTGCCGAGCACGCCTTCGGTGGCATCGAGCACCAGCAGGGCGACGGCGGCCATGCGTATGTGGCGGCGCGCCATCACTACGCTGAGCTTTTCGGCCATCAGCTTCGTTTTGCCCTTCCGCCGTATGCCCGCGGTGTCCACAAACACGTAGTCGATGTCCCCGACCCGGCGGGTGGCGTCCACCGCGTCGCGCGTAGTGCCCGGGATGGGCGAGACGATCGCGCGTTCTTCTCCGGCCAGCGCGTTTAACAGAGTGGACTTGCCCACGTTGGGCCGGCCGATGATGGCCACCTTGATCGCTTCCGGCGCGGCTTGCTCCACTTCGGAAGAGGGGAAATCCGCCGTCACGTGCTCGAGCAGTTCCTCAAGGCCCAGCCGGTGTTCCGCCGAGACCGGGAACAGGTCGCCAAACCCGAGCGAATAGAACTCGTGCGCCAGCGACTCGCGGGCGGGGGCGTCGATTTTGTTCACAGCCAGAGTGACCGGCTTGCCCAACTGGCGCAGGAGCTGGGCGAGGTCGCGGTCAGCGCCGGTGATTTCCGTACGCCCGTCAATAAGAAAAATGATATGGGCGGCACGCTCGAGCGCGACGCGCGCCTGCTTCAGCACCTGGGCGGGAATGTGCTCGGAGTCGCCGGTGACGATACCGCCAGTGTCGACCAGCTCGAAGCGGCGGCCGCGGTATTCGGCGGTTTCGTGGATGCGGTCGCGCGTGATCCCCGGCTCATCGCCGACAATGGCGCGGCGCCGTCCCGTAATCGCGTTGAATAGCGTGGATTTCCCTACATTGGGCCTGCCCACAATCACTACGGTGGGCAAGTCTTGGTGCTGCGGCATGCAAAATTCATGATAGCAGCCGGCACGCGTTTTGCTGCCCGGAGCGCCTCGCTGGCAGCCGTTTGTAATATGATCTGGAAAACATATGAGGTGGCTGCAGAAGGTTGGGCTTGCCGGCCTAGGGGCCGGCCTCGTGGTTCTGGCAGGGGTGGCGCCGCGGGCGCCCGTGGCGGCGATTGTGGTCGATTATCCGCTTCCAGGGTCGGTGTTCCCTCCAGACTTTGCTCCGCCCACCTTTATCTGGCGGGATCCAGCTCCCGACGCACGATTCTGGCTGGTGGAGATCACCGGCGACTTCGCCCCGATCCGGGTGAGGGCCATCGGGGAGCGCATGCGCATCGGAGAGATCGATCCGCGCTGCGTCGCGCCGACGAACGAGCTGCCGCAACTGACGCCCGAGCAGGCAGCGGCGCGAACCTGGACGCCCGACCCTAGCACGTGGGAGACAATCAAGAAGCATTCCGTCGACCGCGCGGCGCTGATCACCTTCACCGGCTGTGCCGGCGAGGACTGCGCGAAGCCGGTGTCGCGCGGGCAGGTGGAAATCCGGACGTCGAAGGACCCCGTGGGCGCCCCGATTTTCTATCGCGACGTGCCGCTGATGCCGTCGGAGGGGCAGAAAGGCGTCATCCAGCCGCTGTCGCCGGGGGCGGTTCCGCTGGTTGCGTGGCGGTTGCGGGATGTATCGAAAACCTCGAGCCGTCTGCTGCTCACCGGCATGCACACCTGCGCCAATTGCCACTCGTTCTCCGCCGATGGAAAGACGCTGGGCATGGATCTGGACGGTCCGCAGAACGACAAGGGCCTGTACGCGATAGCGCAGGTTGCTCCGGTGACATCCATCCGCAATGAAGACGTCATCCGCTGGAGGGAGTTCCGCGATCAGCCGGAGGGAGCCACCAGAATCGGTTTCATGTCCCAGGTCTCGCCCGATGGCCGTTACGTCGTCAGCACAGTGAACCCCGCCGAAAAGAACGTCCAAAGCAATTACTACGTGGCGAACTTCAAGGACTACCGCTTCCTCCAGGTGTTCTATCCCACACGCGGAATCCTGGTGTACTACGACCGCGTCACCCGCCGCAGGCAGGCCCTCCCCGGCGCAGACGACCGGCGCTACGTACACACGAACGCCGTCTGGAGCCCGGACGGCAAGTACATCGTTTTCGCGCGGGCTGAGGCGAAGGACCCGTATCCGCCAGGGCAACCGCAGGCCGAGTTCGCGAACGATCCGCGGGAAAACCAGATCCAATACGACCTTTACCGGATTCCGTTCAACAACGGGCAGGGGGGAAAGCCGGAGCCGATCGCAGGCGCTTCCCGCAATGGCATGAGCAACACGTTCCCCAAGATATCGCCCGACGGCAAGTGGATCGTATTCGTAAAGTGCCGCAACGGGCAGTTGATGCGCCCGGACAGCGAGCTCTATATAGTCCCGGCTGAGGGCGGGACGGCACGGCGAATGCGCTGCAACACCCCGCTGATGAATTCCTGGCACAGCTTTTCGCCCAACGGGCGGTGGATGGTGTTTTCCTCCAAGAGCCGCTCGCCTTATACGCAGATGTTCCTGACGCACATCGACGAGGACGGCAACGATACCCCGCCGATCCTCATCGAGAATGCCACTGCCGCGAACCGCGCGGTGAATATTCCGGAGTTCGTGAATATTCCGCCGGACGGGTTGCTGAAGATCGAGGTGCCGGCGGCGGAGTTCTACCGGCTGTACGACGTCGCATTCGAACTTCAGCAAAAGGGGCAGTACCAGGCGGCCGTTGAAGCCTGGAAAAAAGCGCTCGCCATCACCTCTGATGACGCCCGGGCTCACAACAACCTCGGCTTCTGCTACGCCCAGTTGAAGCGCCGCGACTTGGCAAAAGCGGAGTGGGAAAAAGCCCTCCAGCTCGATCCCGAACTGGTCCAGGCACATAACAATCTGGCCACAGAGCTCTGGCGCACAGGCGATCTGGAAGGCGCCATTACACACTGGCGCGCCGCAGCCGAACTCGCTCCCGGGGCTTCCGACACCCACTACAACCTCGGTGTCGCGCTCATGCAGCTGGGGAAAGCGGAAGAAGCACTGGCAGAGTGGCGTAAGGCGGTTGAGATCGACCCGGGGAACGCGGAGGCCCATGCCAACCTGGGACGGGCACTGGCCGAGCGAGGCAGGCTCGAAGAGGCGATTTCCCACCATGCCGCGGCCGTTGCAGCTCAGCCCAACCAGGCGGATCACCACAACGACCTTGGCATCGCGCTGCTCCGGAGCGGCAGGCGCGATCAGGCCATCTCGCATTTCCAAAAAGCCATTCAACTCAACCCGCGGCTCGCGCAGGCATTCTTCAATCTCGGCAATGCGCTGTATGCCTCGAACAGTCCCGCAGAGGCGGTGGCGGCGTGGCGGAACGGGCTGCGGCTCGAGCCGGACCATGTGATGGTGCTGAGCCGGATGGCCTGGGTGCTGGCGACGTGTCCGCTGGATTCGGTTCGAGACGGAGCCGAAGCAATCAGGCTGGCCTCGCGGGCATTGGAGTTGACGGGAGGGAAGAATCCGGCGGTTCTCGACGCTCTCGCGGCAGCTTATGCGGAAGCGGGAAGGTTTCAGGAAGCCGTCTCCACTGCCCGGCGTGCCCTCGCGCTCGCGGGCGGGGCGAATGAAGGGCTGGAAGCCAGGATCGCTCTCTACGAGGCAGGAAGGCCAGTCCGCGACCGGCGGCAGACGAGGTGATGCGGAGCGCCGCGGCTGCGGCGCCCCGCTTAGGGTTCAGATCACCACTTGAGAGCAAGGGTGATGTTCATGAGAGGCAATCCGCCATAGGCGGCCGTGGTCGCCTCGGCGCCGACGCCGGTCGTTCCAAAACGCCTCGCGTTTTGCTCACTCCGGATGTCCAGAGTGGTCTCCGGATCGCCCCAGTTGTACCACTTGAAGGGGTTCTGGAAATCGAACCGGAACTGGAACGTCAGGCGCTCTTTGATCGGGACTTCCTTGGCGGCCGACATACTGGCGGCGATGATCCGCTGCCGGCTCCAGAGATTCCTGCCGTTCGTACCTTGGGTGAACGACGGCACATAGCTGAAGCACTCGTTGCCCACGCCTACGGTGAACTTGCCGCAGTCGATCATCGAGTTTTGATTGTTCTGGTTGAAGCGGTCGGGCCCGAGATCCTGCCAGTTGTCCCTCAGTTTCGGAACCTGGTGCAGGATCACGTTGCCGTAGGTCCCCATCCAGCTCGGGTATTGCTGGGTGTTTTCCCCACTGATGTCCATGCCGATGGGGTCGCCGCTGTTGATTGTGTAGGTCCAGACGAAGTTGAATCCGCCAAAGAGCGTATTCAACCAGCCGCCGCGATTCAGCCACCGGCGGCCTCGGCCGATGGGAATCTCATAGTTCATGGTTCCCGTGAAGTTGTGCCGCTGGTCCCAGTCCGACCGGCCTTTGTTCAGGCGCCAGTCGACGTACTGGGTGCCCCACGAGTTGCCGTCAATGGTCTTCTGAAGGGTGTAGAAGGCCAGGAAGTTCAGGCCTTTCGAGAAGCGCTTTTCCAGCTTGACGGTCCCCTCATGGTGCGTGAGGTGGCCGTTATTGCCGTAATAGTTGATATTGCCCCACTGGTTCCAGGGTCTGGAGACCTGCGGGTTGTTGAGCCAGGCGTCGCGGAAGGCGTGGTTTTCGGGGAGATCGAGGTTCAGCCATCCCTCGCCGTTGGGATTGGGAATCATGGCCCACGGGCGCGAGTTCATGTTATAGGACCCGCTGTTAGCCACCGCCGCACTCCCTTTGTATTGCACCTCCACCATGTAGTCCCTGGCGACCTGGTATTGCACGCCAAAGTTCCAGCTCATGGTGTAAGCCGCCTGGAGGTTCGGATCCACGAGGTTCGCGCTGCGGCCTCCCGGATTGCCCCGCCAGGGCACCGAGCCGTCAGGACGCCGCGGCGGGTAAATGATGGGTCCCGGACCTTGGTCGATGTAGAACAGCGGCGTCGGGTTGCCGGGAGCCTGCGAGATGTTGGTGGATTCCGTCATCAGCTCGTCGTTGTACAGGAAGCCATCCCGCATATCGATATGCGTGACGGCGAAGCCGCCGCGAAGGACGAGTCTGTCCGTTGGGTGCCAGGCGAGGCCGAAGCGCGGATCCCAGTTGTCCCAGTCAGTGTTATAGGCCCTGGCGCCCTTGGGGAAGGTCCATGCCCCCTTGCAGCCGCCCGCCGGGCAGGTGTAGTTCGTGTAGACCGAAGTATCGATCGCGTTGGGATCCCAGATGCTGATCAGCCCGTACTTATGTTCTGGAGGGGTCTCCACGGAGTACCGGATACCAATGTTCAGCGTCAGGGTCGGAGTGACCTTCCAATCGTCCTGCACATAGAAGCTGTGCTGCCAGACGCGCGGAAGGTTGCTGTTGATCCGGCGATCGAAACTCACGGAGTTGACCGCTCCCACCAGGAACCCTGCGAACCAGTTGCCCGTGTTCGGCAGGTTAGTCCCGTTGGGCCGGAGGCCGCTGGTGCCGGTGTAGCTGAAGCTGCCGCTCGGATTGCCCACATCCCACTGGTTCCTGCGGTAGCGCAGCAGCTCGTAGCCCCACTTAAAGGCGTGGGTGCCGTGCACCTTGGTGGTGTCGGTTTTCAAGGTGATGACTTCCCGCAGGTTCCGATTCGGCGCAGGGTGGTTCAGGTTCTCAGTGAAGCCCGTCGTGCCGCTCCCGGCCCAGATTTGCGGCATGGTGTCCGGAGGCAGGCCCGGGATTCCCAGCAGCGAAGCGTAGTCGTTCATGTAGGCGATCGAAACCCTTCGCGAATCGTATCGATAGTAGCCGAGTCGGGTCTCATTGATGATCGTCGGCGAGATGATCCAGGTAGCGCCGATCGAGGCTGTATTCTGCCGGGTTGTGGTCTTGTCCAGGCTGGTGTCGAACAGTTCGTTTCTGATCGTCCACGGCGGTTGCCGCTCCCAGCGCTGGTTGAAGGTCCAGGAGCCGTAGCCCTTCAGGTTGTTGCTGAACTGCTGGTCAAACCGCGTCGAGTAGTTGTCCCAAACGACAATCTTCATCGGGCCGGTCATGATGTTGCCGCTCGGCCCGGTGCTGGTCATCGACCCGGCAGTGTTCGGCTCCAGGTAGGGTCTCATGTTTATCAGGTTTGTCGCTACCTTGGACCATGCCGACCGCGGAACGATGTTATCCGGGAACGGATCGCGCAGCCATACGCCGTCCTCAAAGCGGGTTGTGCGGGGATCGTAGATCGGCTGGCCGATGTACTGGCCTTTGGTATCATCCCAGAACCTGAAGTCGCCCTCCAGCATGGCAGGGCTTGGAACGGTGCTCTGCTGCTGTTTGCTCTGTTTCTCGAGCAACCGCTCCCAGGCGAACAGGAAGAAGGTTCTGTTCCTGCCGTCATACAGCTTGGGAATGTATACCGGACCGCTAATGCTGGCGTCCGGCTGCATGAAGATCAACCCCGGTGGTTTGTCCCAGCCCGGCTGCACCTGCGAGTTGCGGTACAGGTCGAAATACTTGCGGTGCTGCATTCTGCGGGTGCGGCCGAACATAGAAGCCATACCGTGGAGTTCGTTGGTGCCCGTCTTCTTCACCACCGAAATGGCGCCTCCGGCGGAATGGCCGTACTCGGCGGGCAGCGTAGTGGTAAACACCTTAACGTCCTCAACGGTGTTGAGAATGCTGCCGGTCGTCATACCGTCGCCAATCGTTCCCAACTGGCCGTCTTCAAAGAAGCCGATGTAGCCGCTCTGAAGACCGTTCAGGTGCATGCCGCTGAGACTCCCCGTCCAGCTCAGGCCGCTATAGGTCAGGCCGGGCGTGTAATAGAGGATGGCTTTGACACTGCGCTGATAGTTGGGCAGGCTGTAGAAGTAACTGCCGGCCACGACCTGTCCGGTAGACGAAGTCTCCGTCTCAAGCAGTGGGATTTCCGCCGTTACCGAAACAGATTCGGCTATGGCGCCGACCTCCAGCACGAGGTCAACTCCTATCGTGGCGCCCGCGCGCAAATCGATGTTTTCGCGCACCGTTCGCTTGAATCCCGAGGCCGCCACCGAAACCCTGTACTGGCCGGGCCGCAGCGACTGAACTCGGTAGATTCCATCCTGGTTGGTCTCAGTTATTGTTTCGAAGTTGGTCTGAACATTCGTTACGGTCACCTGAGCGCCGATGACAACGGCGCCGCTCGGATCCGTGATGCGGCCCGTTATGTTCCCGTTATCCATCTGTGCGCTCAGAGGCAAGATCGCAACGAGGAATAAGGCTAATGGCAGGCCTTTACGTAGAATAATCCCCAATGCCTACTCCTTTTCACCGCCGGCCTGTCCTCAAGACAGCCGGCTTCCGAGACGGCGAGGTTTGAGGGAGGTACCGGGTATCCGGTTTTGAGCACCTGCCGTCGGCCGTCCCCCCGGCGTTTACAGCGCCAACCCCGCGCCGTACGCCGGATCTACTTGCGCCGCGTCAACAACGGGTCCGAAGCAAACGTTGTTGAGGCTAGACGCGGAAAAGGAAGAAGATGTGGCTATCAGTTTCTTTGGCTGCAGGCCCCCCGCGGCAGCACGAGGCGATAGCATAACTGTCCGCTTCGCGACTGAAGACCCACATCGGGTGTATAATATATCGCGTTGAGGGGGCCGTCAATACTAATTTGTGTTTCTGCCAGCGTATTAAGCGGTGTTAAACCAAGTCACGCCACAGCCTTGCCGGTGGCTTGTTGACGGCGTCGGGGAGACTTTCGAGCGGCTAGATACAGTAGTCTTCGACGAACACCTTTCCCTGCCGCATACTCAGATAAACATGCGCATCGGGCGAGAGGTTCATCTCGCGGAAGCGTTCGTGCGTTATGTGCACGTTCACCTGTTCGCCGGTTTCACAAAGCAGGTCCACCTTGACCAGCGCTCCGGCTGATTGTATACGGAGGATGCGGGCGCGGAGCGACGGCTTGCCGTTGGGCGCGGTGTTGATCTCGAGGTCGTGCGGGCGCACGAACAGCCGTGCGGCCGCGCCATCGGTCGCAAGTCTCGCGGGGCGGTCAACCACCAGGGGGCCAAAGACCGCTTTGCCGGACTCGATGCGGCCGCGGAACAGGTTTACGCTCCCGAGAAATTCCATCGTGAACTCCGTTGCCGGGTGGTGAAAGACTTCGTCCGGCGTTCCCACCTGCTCGATCTGGCCCCGGTTCATGACAACGATGCGGTCGGCCACCTCCAGCGCTTCCTCCTGATCGTGCGTCACGAGCACGGTGGTCACGTGCAGCTCATCGTGGAGCTTTCTCAGCCAGGTACGCAGCCCCTGCCGGACTTTCGCATCGAGCGCGCCGAAGGGTTCATCGAGCAGCAGCACCTGGGGCTGGATGGCGAGGGCGCGGGCGAGCGCCACCCTCTGCCGCTGCCCCCCGGAAAGCTGCGACGGGTAGCGTTGGGCAAGGTCCTCCAGGTGAACCAGCTTGAGCAGTTCATACACCCTCGCGCGAATGGCGTCTTTCGAAAGCCGGGACTTTCTCGGCTGCACTCGCAGGCCGAACGCCACGTTTTCAAACACCGTCATGTTGCGGAACAGGGCGTAGTGCTGGAAGACGAAACCTACCTGCCGCTCAGCCGCGTTCCGCGAGGAAACGTCCTGGTCGCGGAACAGTACGGCGCTGCCCGGAACGGGGTCGGGAGTTTCGAGCCCGGCGATGATCCGGAGCAGGGTGGTCTTGCCCGACCCTGAGGGACCGAGCAGGGCCATCAGTTCGCCGGAACGCACCTCGAGGTTCACGTCCTGAAGCGCGATGAAGTGTCCGAACGTTCGCCAAATATGCCGGAGCTCGATACTCACTGTGCTTCCTCCTGACGCATCCTCCGCTCGACGACGCTCTTGGCGGCCAGAGTCACCAGGGCGAGCAGCGCCAGAAGACTCGCCACCGCGAACGCCGCAACAAAGTTGTACTCGTTGTAGAGAATTTCAATATGAAGAGGCATCGTATTCGTTAAGCCGCGGATATGGCCGGAAACCACCGAGACGGCGCCGAACTCCCCCATGGCGCGCGCGTTGCATAGGATCACCCCGTAAAGCAGCGCCCATTTCACGTTCGGCAGGGTGACCCGCCGGAAGGTCTGCCAGCCACTGGCGCCGAGCACGGCGGCCGCTTCTTCCTCCTCGATCCCCTGTTCCTGCATGAGCGGGATCAATTCACGCGCGACGTACGGAAGCGTAACGAACATCGTGGCCAGCACAACTCCCGGGACGGCGAAGATGATCCGCATTTCGCGCTCGGCAAGCCACGGTCCCAGCCAGCCCTGAAGACCGAAAACCAGCACGTACACCATCCCGGAGATGACCGGAGAGATCGCGAAAGGCAGGTCGATGAGGCTGATTAGCACCGCCTTTCCGGGAAACTCGAACTTGGCGATGGCCCAGGATGCCGCGAGCCCGAAGACGCAGTTCACCGGGACGGCGATGCCGGCCGCAAGCAGCGTGAGCCTGATCGCGGCGAGCGCGTCCGGCTCGCTGAAGCTGGCCAGATACGCCGCCAGGCCGTTGCGCAAAGCCTCCGTGAAGACCACAACCAGCGGCAGCAGGAGGAACGAACCGAGGAACAGCAGCGTGACCCCGATCAGCAGGTTCCTCACCCATCGCGGTTCGGCCAGGCGTCCCATCAGGCGGTCCTCCCGTAACGGCTGCCGACCCAGTGTTGCAGGGCGTTGATCGCCAGCAGCATAAGGAATGAGGCCAGCAGCATCAATACGCCGATGGATGCGGCGCCGGTGTAGTCATACTGTTCGAGCTTGGCGACGATGAGCAACGAGGCGATTTCCGTCCTGAACGGCATGTTCCCCGAGATAAAAACAACGGAACCGTATTCGCCGAGCGCGCGCGCGAAGGCCAGGGCAAACCCGGTGATCAGGGCCGGCAGAAGGCTTGGCAGAATCACGCGGCGGAACGTCTGCCAGCGGCCGGCGCCAAGCGTGGCGGCGGCCTCCTCCATCCCGGGATCGAGGTCCTCGAGCGCCGGTTGGAGCGTCCGCACCACAAAGGGCAGCCCGACAAACGTGAGCGCGATAGTGACGCCGAGCGGCGAAAAGGCCGATTCAATCCCTGCCCGTTCCAGATAGCGGCCCACCCAGCCGTTGCGCGAATAAATGGCGGTGAGCGCGATTCCGGAGACGGCGGTAGGCAGAGCGAACGGCAGGTCGATGATGGCGTCCAGCACGCGCTTGCCGGGGAAACGGTAACGTACAAGCGTCCAGGCGACGATGAATCCGAACACCGCGTTCACCGCCGCGCCGGCGAACGATGCGGCAAAGGTCAGCTTGTAAGCGGCAATCGCCCTGGGCGCACTGACGGCGTCCCAGAACTGCTCCCAGGAGCTGCCTGTCACTCTCAAGAAAAGCGCCGCGAGGGGGATGAGCACGATCAGGCTGAGATAGAGAACGCTGTATCCCAGCGTGATTCCGAACCCGGGTAGAATACGGCGCCGAGCCATGCAGTGTCCTCCTACCTGACAACGTTGAAAGTGTGGATGCCGCACTCCAGCTTTTGGCCGGCCCAGCGGCCCGAGCGCGGATTATCGGCATCGAGAGGCAACTGCGTGCAGGGCTGGCAGCCGATGCTGAGATAACCCTGGTCATACAGCGGCAGATGCGGGATTTCGTTCACCTTCAAATAGCTCCAGACCTCCTTCCAGGTCCAGAACGCCAGGGGGCTCACCTTGACCAGTTCCTTCCCGTTGGGAAGCGTCTGGGTTTCGACCGGCTGCAATCCGGCGCGCGTAGGCGACTGTTCCCGCCGCAGCCCGGTAAACCAGATTTCGTAATCGTTGAGCGCGGCGAGCAGCGGTTCGACCTTGCGCAATTTGCAGCAGCGGTCCGGCTCGCTTTGATACAACTTGCCGTTCGCCGCTTCGTGCGCTTCCCGGCTGAGCGCCGGCATGACGTTCACCAGGTTCAGTCCCCACTCCCTAGCTAACCGGTCACGGTAGGCGTAGGTCTCGGCAAAATGGTATCCCGTTTCGAGGAAAAGCACGGGAATGTCTGGCCGGACGCGCCGCAGCATGTCCAGCAAGACCACGTCTTCAGCCTGAAAACTGCACGTGAAGCATGGCCTGCCGTCGCGTTCCAGAACGGACTGAATCAGTTCGGCGGCTTCAGCTAACTTGTCGGGCATGATGAGTCCTCCTTGCAATCGATTCGAGAAGCGCGCGCGCGCCGCGCTCATCGCCCCGCCGCAGCAGGTCCAGCGCGGCGGAATCGGCCAGTTCGTAGCAGATGCGCTTTCGTTCGTCGAAATCGGGAACGCGCTCGCGCAATCCGGAACGCATCTCGCCCAGAAGTTCGAGCAAGCGGGCGTATTCGGGGCCCGTTTCGCGCGCGAAACGGTCGCGCAGGCGGGAAGCCAGCGCGGGACTTCGCCCGCTGCTCGAAACGGCGACGATGAGGTCCCCCTGCCTGTGTATTGCCGGATAGATGAAGCGGCTTTGCGGCTCGTCGTCGACGGCGCTCGCCAGGACACCGCGTGACTCCGCATCGCGAAAGACGCGCCGGCTCACTTCGGGATCGCGTGCGGCGGTCACCACGAGGAAGCAGCCGTCCAGATCGCCGCTTTGATATTCACGGCGAATCCACGTGAAGGCGCCCGCATCGAAAAGAGGCTTCAAGGCGGGCCTCAACTCCGGGCTGATGAGCGTGACCGCAGCGCCGACATCGAGCAACCCCCGTATGCGCTCCTCCACCGCATACCGCTCGCCGATCACGACGCAGCGCTTGCCTTCCAGTTTCAAGAGCACGGGATAATAGCGGCTCACGCCGGCGCCTCCACTGCCGCCCCGCGCAGCGCGGCCACGCCAACGCGGTGGCAGAAATCCCCGAACCGCTCACCCGGATTGCGCCGCTCGCGGAAAAGAACAAAGGCGGAGCGCAGGGCGGCCCCGATTTCTTCCCTGCGGACACGGTCGGTGAAGAGGGCGCCGATCCGCAGGCTCAGATGCGAACCCCCGAGATAGAGCGCGTACATGTCAACGCTCTGTCCGACGATACCGATCTCGGCGGTGTAAGGCCGGGCGCATCCGTTCGGACATCCGGTCACGCGAACGGTGACGGGCAAACCGTCAAGACCCACTTCGCGCAGTGTGCGCTCGATATCGGCGAGGATGTCCGGCATCGCGCGCTCCGCCTCGGTGATCGCCAGTCCGCACGTCGGCAGGGCCGGGCACGCCAAAGCTTCCTGGATGACAGGCGGCAGTTCCGAGGGCATGCTGGCGCCATACCGCCGCAGCAGGTTGTCGATTTCCGCGCGCCGGTCAGCCGGAATCCCGGTGAGCAGAACGTTCTGGTGGCACGTGAAGCGCACCCCTGGCTGGAATTCCGAGACGATCTCTCGAAGGCAATCGCGCAATGGCCCCCTGATCCTGCCGCTCGGCACGTGCAGCCCCAGATAGAGACAGGTGTCGTCCTGCCGCTGCCAGCCGAGGTGATCAGCCCCTTTGTTCCATTCTAGCTTGGCAGGGGGCGCCAGCTCCGTCCCCAGCCGCGCTTCGAGTTCCTTGCGGAACCGTTCGACGCCCCAGTCCTCGAGCACGTACTTGAGCCGGGCGAACTTGCGGTTGCTCCGGTTGCCGTAGTCGCGGTGAATCGTCACGCACGCCTCTACCGCGTCCTCCAGCAGTTCCGGTGGAACCGTGCAGATGGGATCGGCCAGCCGCGGGTGAGTGGCTTTCGCTCCCGGGCTCATCCCGAGCCCGCCGCCGGCCAGCAGGGTATACGCCTGGATCGTCTCGCCGCGGCACACCGGCACGAGACCGACGTCGTTGCTGTAAACGTCAATGCAGTTGTCCCCCGGCGGCGCGAACCCGATTTTGAATTTCCGCGGCAGGTAGCAATCGCCGTACAGCGGCTCTTCTTCGGTTTCCGCCGCGGCGGCTTTTTCGCCGTCCATCCAGATTTCGTAATAGGCGCGGGTCTTGGGCTTGAGGCGCCTCGAGAGAGCCAGCGCGCGCCGTTGCAGTTCGGCCCGCACAGGATCGGAGTGGGGCGCCGGGCAGCACGTCGTGTTGCGCACCACGTCACCGCACGCCGCAAGCGTAGTCAGCAGGTTGCGGTTAAGCGTCGAGATCAGGTAGCGCAAGTCCGCTTTCCGCGTGCGGTGGAATTGCGCGTCCTGCCGCGTGGTGATGCGGAGCCCGCCGTCGCCCACCTCATCCGCCAACCGGTCCAGCAGGAGGTACTGCTCCGGTGAAAGAACGCCGCCAGGAATGCCGACGCGAACCATCGAGCCGTAGCCGGTCACGCCGGCCTTGCGGGCGTCGCGGTCGGTCTGCTGGTAGACGCCGTGAAACTTCAGAATCTGCACGGTCTCTTTGGAAAAGTTCGGGGTTGGCAGTTCCAGCTCTTCCAGAATCGCGCCGCGCAAGTGGCGGCTTTGCTCTTTTACTCGCTCCACGGAGGAGCGTTCGGATTGCGTGCTCATCAGATTCCCTCGCCTTCCGCGAAGCCAGCGGCCCGCGGTATGATTCCGCGCCGCTCGAGTTCGGCGCAGATCTGCTCCACTGCCCGCTCGTCGTTCGCATCCAGGGATTGCGGCGCGAAGGTGAGAAATCGCCGGCTGCCGACGAGTTCTTCGGCCCGGTCCCTTTCGGCGGCGTTCAGCGTGGATGCGCAGAAAATCGTGATCAGGCCGGCGGCGTCAAGCAACTGAGCCAGTTCCGGCAAAATGCTGGTTTCCACGTGCTCGGCAACCACGTGCACCCGGCAGCCGCGCTCGAAAAGCCTGACTTCGAGCAGATAGGCAAGCTGCTCCCGCGCAGTGAGCCAGATCGTGGCCGGATAGTGCCCCGCGCGCGCATATCTTTCAGCCGGGCTCAGGCGGCTGACCCGGAATTCAAGTTCGCGAAACGCCGCCCGCGCCTCGTCCTCCTTGGGGCGTGGCGTCTCCTCGATCATGCCCGCGCCGGCGGTAGCGTTCGTAACCGGGTCGATCAGAATGAATGATCCGGTCTGGCGGTTCACCCGGTAGGCATCGAAGAACAGCGGCCGGTTGGTTTCGATCCTCACGGCGCCGATGTCGTTCATGCGGAGTTCCTGCGCCGGTTCCCCTGCCAGTGTATTGACGTCCACGCGGTGATGCAGATGCGTCACCACTGCGGTCACTTGCTGCGTGGTGTGCTTCAGCAGGTATGGCCTGTTGACTTTGAGTGGGCGCTCCTCCATCCAGACGAGCTTTGCCTCCAGCCGGCGGGAGACGTGCGGCGGGCGGGCCGGGTCTACCAGCATGTCGCCGCGGCTGATGTCGAGCTCGTGTTCCAGGCAGAGCGCGATCGACATGGGAGGCGCGGCCGAGGGCAGCTCGCCGTCGAAGGTGGGAATCGACCGCACCGTCGTTGTGCGGCCGGACGGCAGCGCCATCACGGTGTCGCCGGGCCGCACACAACCGGAGGCCACCTGCCCCGCATAGCCGCGGAAAACGGAATCCGGCCTGAGCACGTACTGAACGGGGAAGCGCAGCGGGCCTGAGGCGGCGCGGCGCGCCACCGGCACGGTTTCCAGGTGTTCAAGCAGGCTCTCGCCGGAATACCACGGCATTCTGCCGCTGCGCGTAACCACGTTATCGCCATTGAGCGCGCTGATCGGGATGAAATGCGCGCTTGAAACCCCCAGGCGCCGTAGGTGCTCGCCGAATTCCTCGCGAATACTCTCGAACACCTGGCGGCTGTAACCAACCAGATCCATCTTGTTCACCGCCACCACGATGTGCTCAATGCCCAGCAGGGCGGCGATGTAGGCGTGCCTGCGCGACTGCGGCAGCACGCCGTTGCGGGCGTCGATCAGCACCACCGCCAGGTCGGCCGTGGATGCCCCCGTCGCCATGTTGCGCGTGTACTGTTCGTGGCCGGGCGTATCCGCGATGATGAATTTGCGCTTCGCGGTGGAGAAATAACGGTACGCGACGTCGATGGTGATACCCTGCTCGCGCTCGGCCCGTAGGCCGTCCGTGAGCAGCGAAAAATCGATCGCTCCGCCGGCGCGGTTGACCTTGGAATTCTTTACCGCGGCGAGCTGATCTTCGTAGACGCTCTTGGAATCGTGCAGGAGGCGGCCGATCAGAGTGCTCTTGCCGTCGTCGACGCTGCCGGCGGTCGTGAACCGCAGGAGGTCCTTTTCGCGGTCGCGTTCGAGGAACGCTACGATGTCCCCGGCTGGAGCGGCCATCAGAAGTAACCCTCGCGTTTCTTGATTTCCATGGATCCGTCCTGATCGTGATCGATCACGCGGTTCTCGCGCTCCGACCGGCGGAACGCGACCAGTTCCGCGATGATCTTGGGCACGGTATCCGCGCTCGAGCGGATGGCGCCGGTGCAGGGCGTACAGCCGAGCGAGCGCATGCGGCACATCACCATCTGCGGCTCCTCGCCGGGCAGCCGCGGAACATCGTGCTCGACCGGGATCAAGGTCTCGCCCCGCACCAGCATGGGGCGCGGTTTGGCGAAATAAAGAGGCACAACCGGAATGTTTTCCAGGTGTATGTAGTGCCAGATGTCCAGCTCGGTCCAGTTGGAGAGCGGGAACACCCGGATACTCTCGCCCTTGTCGATGCGGCTGTTGAACAGGTTCCAAAGTTCGGGACGCTGGTTTCTCGGGTCCCACTGTCCGAGCGAGTCCCGGAACGAAAAGATGCGTTCCTTGGCCCGCGACTTCTCTTCCTCCCGCCGTGCGCCGCCGAACGCCGCGTCGAAGCCGCCTTCTTTCAAGGCGTCCAGCAGGGCGCGGGTCTTCAGAAGAGCGCAGCACCTCTGAGTGCCCAGGCGGAAGGGGTTCGCGCCTTCCGCCAGCGCCGCACGGTTCGTGTGGACGATCAACGTCGCGCCCAGCTCAGCCGCCGTGCGGTCGCGAAACTCGATCATCTCCCGGAACTTGTAACCCGTATCCACGTGCAGCAGCGGGAACGGCAGCTTTCCGGGATAGAACGCCTTTTGGGCCAGGCGCAGCATGACCGAGGAGTCCTTGCCGATCGAATACAACATCACCGGCCGGGCGAACTCGGCCACAACCTCACGGAAGATGTGAATGCTCTCGGCTTCGAGCATTCGCAGGTGCCCCTCGTAGCCGGCAGGCATCGGTGGATATTCGGATATCGCGTGTGTTTGGAGCATGGGTTTTCTCCCGGAGAATCAACAGGCAAGCGCAACCGGCGCGCAGGAGCAGTCGTGCAAGCGCTGGCGGAGACGCACAACTTCACCGGTCACGAACACCGCCGGGGGCTCCACGTTGACGCGCCCCGCGGCGATCTCCCCGAGCGTGGCGATAACGGTGCGCTCATCGGGCGTAGAGCCGCGCTCGATAAAGGCGGCAGGCTCGGCGGCGCTGCGCCCCGCGGCGATGAGAGCACGCGCGATCCGGGCGCGTTCGGAAACGCCCATCAGAATGATCAGCGTGTCGATGCCGGCGTAACGCGTCCAGTCAGTTTCGGTTTCCCCGCAGCAATGCCCCGTGATGACCGCGAAGCTGCGCGAGACGCCGCGATAGGTGAGGGGAATGCCTGCCAGCCCCGGCACGGCGATCGCCGAACTGACTCCCGGCACCATTTCCACTTCGATGCCCCGCTCTCGCAGTGTGGCCCACTCCTCTCCTCCGCGGCCAAAAACGCATGGGTCGCCGCCCTTCAGACGCACCACTACCCGCCCGCGCCGCGCATGCTCGGTGAGCTGCTCAAAGATCCATTGCTGCACCGCCTCCTGCTCGCCCGCATGCTTGCCCGCGTAGAGAAACTCGGCTCGCGGATTGGCCGCCGCAAGCACTTCCGGGCTGACGAGGCGGTCGTAAAGGATCACATCGGCGGACCGCAGTATCCGTCGTGCCTTCACGGTCAGCAGGTCCGGGTCGCCGGGTCCGGCGCCTATGAGATAAACCTTCGGGTTCAAGTTTGGCTGCTCCCAGCGGAATTCATATGAGAAGAGTATACACCATAATCTCTATAGGGAAATAGGAAAAATGAGGCGAACCTGCCGCTGGTGATAGTATTTCTACGAGGCAGCCCTTGAACATGAACGACTTGTTTTCGGTAAAGGACAAAGTAATCCACGTCAGCGGAGGGTCGCGGGGCATTGGCCGGGCAATCGCGGAGGCGTGCAGTGAAGCGGGAGCCTGCGTCGTCGTCAGCTCCCGGAACGAGGACACACTCAAGGCGACCGGCCTGCCTTACGAGGTCTGCGACGTTGCCGACACCGCGCAGGTGAAGCGGGCGGTAGAGAGCATTGTCAAGCGGTTCGGGCGAATCGACGTCTTGTTCAACGTCGCCGGAATCAATTTCCGGCATGCGGCCGAGACTTTCCCCGATGACAAGCTGGAGGAGGTTCTGAACATCAACCTCCGGGGCAACTTCGTGATGGCGCGGGAGTGCGGCCGCGTCATGGTCAGCCAAAGGCGCGGCAAGGTGATCAACATAGCGAGCCTGCACACGCAGCACAGTCTGGCCGGAATGGTCCCTTACGGAGCGAGCAAGGGCGCGATTGGGGCGATGACCCGGGCGCTGGCGGTGGAATGGGCGGCGTACAACATCCAGGTCAACGCGATCGCTCCGGGCTTCATCCGCACCGATCTCAACGCGGTCTTGTGGGAAAACGAAGCGATTCGCAACTGGGCGCTCGCAAGGACGCCTGCCGCGAGGATAGGCGAGCCCCGGGATTTAGTGGGCACCGCCATTTTTCTGGCCAGCGCGGCCAGCGACTTCATGACCGGCCAGGTCCTGTACGTCGATGGAGGATTGACGGCGGGATCGACTTGGCCTCTCTCAGTGCCGCGTTAAGGGTCCCGGCTCAATGCTGAATTTCGGCGACGTCTTCGACGAGGAGAGGGCGCTGGTGCAGGTAGCGCGTTGATTTCCGCTTTGAGTCCACCATGCGGTAGACGTGCTCGACGCTTTTTGCCGGCAGGCCAACGGCGGCGGCGGCTTCGGCGGCCGGAATGCCGTGGTTCTTGGCGTACAGGCAGAGGTCCATCTGTTCGGACGGCAGCGCGAAATAAAACTCCTCCTGCGACTGCTCCATCGGATAGGTATCGGTGGTCGGGGGGCGGGTACGGATCTCCTCCGGGATACCCAGAAACTCGGCTAGTTGATAAACCTGCGTCTTATAGAGGTGGGCGATCGGCTTGAAATCGGCGGCGCCGTCGCCGTTCTTCACAAAGAAACCCTGATCGAATTCAAGCCGGTTGGGAGTGCCCGCAACCGCGTAATTGTAGCGGTCGGCGTAGTAATACTCCATCATTTTCCTGGTGCGCTGTTTGAAGTTGGTGGCGGCAATGATGGAAAGGCAGGCCTCGGCGTTGAGGCGGGCCTTCTTAAGAACGCCTTCGGGCGACCGCACGACCACGGAGTAGACCGGGTATGTCGCGTCCAGCGTCTGAGGCAGCACAATTTTGCACGTGTAACCGTCGCCGTACTCCGGGATGACGGTGCGGATCGCGTCGTCGCGGCGGCGGTAACAACCGGCGGCTTCCAGTATCGGCGTAATGTCCTCGACGCAGGTGCGGATCCCCAGGGAAGCGGCAAGCATGCGGCCGAGGCGCAGGCTGTCCGGAGAACAGTCCCGTTCCGGCAGGAACAGCCCGAACACGCGCTCCTTTCCCAGGGCGCGGGCGCACAGCGCTGCCACTACGCTACTATCCACCCCTCCGGAGAGCGCAACAACCGCGCCCTTGCGTTTGAGGTTGACCAGCACGAGATCGCGGATGCGGGCCTCGATAGCGGCCGCAGTGGCCGCGGCATTGATTTTCAGGACATCGGCCGTCATGCCCCCTCTCCGGCGGCGGCAAGCAATCGCTTGCTGATCTTGCCGCTGGTGGTGCGCGGGAGCGAGTCGCGAATCTCTACTATCTTCGGAACCATGAAATCTTCCAGGCGCTGCGTGCAGTGTTTCTGAATTTCCTTGGCGGTCAACTTACAGTCGGGACGCAGGGTGACGATGGCTTTGATCGCCTGGCCGAGGATGGGATCGGGAACGCCCACAACGGCTGCGTCGACGATGCCGTCGATGCTGTAGAGCACCTCCTCGATCTCCTTGGGGCTGACCTTCTCGCCGCGCGTCTTGATGATGTCGTCCTTGCGGCCCACGAAATAGAGGTAGCCTTCCTCGTCCATGGTGAACACGTCGCCGGTGTAAAGCACTCTCTCGCCGGGGAACAGGCCGGGCTTGAGCACCTTTGCGGTTTCTTCGGGCGCTTCCCAATAGCCCATCATCACGTTAGCGCCGCGCACGACTAACTCCCCGGGGACGCCCGGTCCCACGCGGTTGCCGGCCTCGTCCACCAGATACACCTCGGAGTTCGGGATCGCCTTGCCCACCGACGCCGGCCGTATGTCCAGCTGCTCCGGAGGCAAATAGGACACGCGCTTGCACTCCGTGAGGCCGTACATGGAATACAGCTTGGCGTGAGGGAACGCTTCCCGCAGCCTGCGTATGTGGGACGTCGGCAGCGCCGCCGCGGTGTTGGTGATGTAGCGCAGCGACGGGAGCCGGATCTGGCTCAGATCCATCTGAAGCAGGATGGACGCCATGGTCGGAACGATGGGCAATCCGGTAATGTTCTCGCGCATGGCCGTCTCGATCACCGAGTAAGGATAGGCGAAGGAGCGCTCCAGCACGACGCGCGCGCCCACCTTGAAGGCCATCAGCACCTGGTACAGGCCGTAGTCGAACGACAGCGGGAGCACGTCGAGGATGACGTCGTCGGCAGTGTTCTCCAGGTAGGTCGTAATCGATTCGGCCGCGGAGCAAATGTTCAGGTGGCTCAGCATGACCCCCTTCGGCCTGCCGGTTGAACCCGAAGTGTAGATCAGCGCCGCGGGGTCCACGTTGATGCACTGCTTCGGCGGCCGCTCAGGCGAAAAGTCCGCCAGGCATTCCTGAAGCGTTCGGAACCTCCTGCCGCCGAAGGGCTCCGGATGCGAGCCCGCAACCAGTACCGCCTCGGTCTTCGGCGCGTTCGGGAGCGCGGCCTCGACCTCGGACCGCTTGGAAACATCGGTCACGAGAACCTTGGCGCGGCAGTTGTCCAGTATGTAGGCAAGCTTGTCTGCCTTGGTGGTGGGGTTAATCACCAGGAAAATGCCGCCCGCTTTCAGCGCCGCGAACATCGCGATCACCGCTTCGGGCGAGTTTTCCAGGTAAATCGCAACACGGTCCCACCTGCACACACCCTCCGCCATCATGGCGTGCGCCAGACGGTTCGCCTGTTCATCCAGTTCGCGGTAGGTCAGCCGGCGGTCTCCACACACGAGCGCGACCTTGTCCGGCAACTGCGCAGCGCTCCGCTCCAGGAAGTTCTCAACTTGCATCTCTCAGTCCTTACTCACACGCAGCTTTCGCGAAAGAAATGCCATCAGCTTGTCGATCGAGTCGAAGTTCTGCTCGATCAGATCCTCATCTGCGATTTTGATGCGGTAATGGCGCTCCAGGAAACTGATAAGTTCCAGAATGCCGGTGGAGTCGATAATCCCCTTCTCCAGGAACGAATCCTGATCCGAAAGGTTGTCGACCTGGCCAAACAGGAAGTTTTCGACTACGAATTGGCGCAGTGTGTCGCGCTGAGCGTTTTGCATCACAGCTCCCTCCTGAACGGGTGTGCGAGCTGGCCCAGCCAAAAGCTAAGGCCGGCCGGAAAGCGGACCGGTAACTCAGGCCCAGGGGCGCCGGGCGCCCGGGAAAGCGCGGGAACAGGTCGGAATGGAATCGAGATGTCGCAGCAGACGGAACAGCCCGCGATCGTAAACAATGTCGCATTCTGCAACCACTTCGCTTGGAGCGCGGAGCCCCACGGAGAATGCCCCCGCGCGTCCATGCGGGCAACAAGATGAAAGAACATTCACATTATATCTGACTTGCTCAACTCCGGTCGAGAGAGCCGGGTAGCGGCGCGGAGTGGATCTTCAACTCAAAAACGGGTTTTCGGGATTATACAGATAGCTGCCGTCCCACTCGAGCATCGTCACGTGGAGCGGCGCACCGGTGTCGAGGAGTTGATTGGGGTCGGACAGCCAGGCTGGGTCGCAGCCGCGGGGACGGAAGCCGTTGGCCGAGAGCGCCTGGCGCGTCGCGGGAGTGGAAGCCAGCGCGGCGATTTCACACGTTTCCGCGCGCTCCTGCGCCGCTCGGACGGCGAGCGCGTAGGCAGCCGTCCACGCGGCGGCTTCGGCCGTATTCACGAAAAGATCGGCAATGCGGGTCTGCGGCCCGACGGAGCTGAGCAGAAAGAAGCCCCGCGGCCTTCCGCCGTCGAGCAGCCTGAAGCCTCGAAACTCGGCCGCGGGACACCGCAGCATGTAGTTCAGCAGCGCGGCGCTGCGCTGCGGGGGCGTGAAGGCGGCCAGAACATTCGGCGCGAGCTCGGGGAGCATGGAATCGTCGAAAGCGGAGACGGGCTCAGCTGACCAGCCGCGCGGCACGTGGGCGAGTCCGGCGAGGCTCCAGATTGCATTGCGCGCGAGGCGGGCGGGAGACTTCCAGTCGTGCGCGGGCCTGAGCCTGTGCTGGCGCCACGGGCGTACGACCCGAACATAGTACTCCAGCGACGCAATCGGTTTGAGGCCCAGCAAGCCAGCCATCTTTCTGGCTTGAACGGTGCCGCCGATCTGAAGCACGGTTCTGGCAAGTCCGCCAAGCTTGCGATGAAGGACGGCGCCCGCCCCCGGGACCAGCGGATCGGCCGCCCAGTCGATCGGCACAACGCAGGTGACCGGGCCGGCCGGGGTCAGCCACGTTGTTGGGACAATACCGACATGCGCGGCGATCCTGCCGCTCTTCCTGAGAATGAACGCGCGGCTCTGCGGCCAGTCCGGGTGCGACTCGTGGTACTTCCAGTACATCAACGAGGCCGCGAGAGATGGCGCGTCCTCGCCCGTGCGGAAGACGTCCGCCAGGAATTGCCGCACTGCGGGCGCGTCCTCTGGAAATGCTGCTGAAACGCCTGAGAAGGGATCCCTTTGCACCCTCTACGGGCATTGTAGCAGGAGCGCCTTCCGCAACTGAACCAGTTTGATTTGCGCGGCTCACACGCAGGCGGGCGTAAACACCGTTATTGAATGGCTGACATCACGGGGACGGGAACTTGCCGGGGCAGCCCGGCCCATTGTTCATGATTTCGCCGCTTTGCGGGCCTTCAGAAAGGAATAGATACCGAAAGCGGCCATGATCACCACGAACAAAGCGCTCAGGGCCAGCCGGAAGAAACTGCCGGCTTGTCCGTCGAACTCGCGCGCGCTTTCCACGCAGCGGGGCAACGCCCAAACGGCAAGCACGACAAAAACAAACCCGATGATCTGGTTCCAGAGCACCCGCAAGGGGCGCATTACCGCCGGCAGGACGTACTGGAGGAACTGCCGGCCTCGGGAAACGGAGAACTTCATCGTCGAGCCCATCTATATCGTAGCAAACAGGCATTCAAGCAGCCGTGGCCGGAAAGGAGGCGCGCAGCGCTTGTCCGAAGTACGCAGGGCGTGACGCGCCGTTTCGGCCGGCAATCCAGCATAGCCCTTCTCCCCTCTTTGCGGGAGGACCGAAACAAAAGTTACAGGACCAAAGCGGCTTTGACGATCTGTAAATTGGGCTTGTGAAACCAGCAAGGCTCCACTACAATCAAGGCGGGGAAACCGCCCCGGACGCCGATTCCGTGAAACGAGGGATTAATGGGCGGCATCCAGAAGATGAGGATGCTATCCTCAAATGTGGCCCATAGGAAAGGGGCAAGTGTGGACGAGAAACTGAAAGTCCTAATGCAGGAGCTCGGCAACGCGATTAACGAATCGCTGTCCGACTCGGACCGGATCGCCGCAGCTATCGGCGAGATCCGTCGCGCAGGTTACGACGTGTTTCTCGTGTTGGAAGCCACCATCGGTTTCAACAAGCGAGAGGAGGAGGACACCGCCGACGAAGCCGAATTGGACGACCGGAACACGCGCGCGAGCACTCGGGAACACGGGTCAGCGGCCAAGATCAAGTGGACCACTCAGGACCAGAAATTCCTGCGCGCCCTGAAAATCGCCATCGACGACGATTCCCACTAGTGCCGGTTCAACAATTCCAGGTACGCCGACCAGGTCCTGGAGGCGGCATTTTCCCACGAGAAACAGGCAACGCGGGCTTTGCCCCGGTTGCGCAGCTCCTCTCGTAGATCCTCGTTAGACGCCAGTTCTACAAGCCCGGCGGCAATTGCATCCACGTCAAAGGGATCGACCAGCATTGCCGCGCCGCCGCTCACTTCGGGAAGAGCCGAGCGGTTGGATGTCAGCACGGGTATTCCCCAGGCCATCGCTTCCAGCACGGGCATTCCAAAGCCCTCGTCGAGCGAGGGGAACGCAAAGATCGAAGCCTGCGCGTACAGGCTGGCCAGTTCCGCTTCGGAAACATAGCCGGGAAGGATGATGTCCGCCCGGCGGGGGCTGTTTTCTATCTCGCGAAGAATCTCATCCGCCCCGTAGCCGAACGAACCCGCAAGGATCAGCCGCCATCCCGGGGGCAGGGCCGCGAACGCTTTCACCAGGCGCGATATGTTCTTACGCTTCTGAATGGCGCCCACGTGGAGCACAACGTTCCGGCGCGCCGCGGGCTGCGCGGGCATCGCGGGAACCTTGACGCCGTGGTGGACCACACGCAACCGGCTGCGTTCCACTCCCAGCAACTGCTCCACTTGCGAGGCGGTGAATTCGGAGACCGTGATGACGAGGTCGGAGCGCGCGGCTGCGTCCCGCGCCTGAGCTTCGAACCGGCGCCGGAATTCCGGCGTCGAGTAATCGCCGGTCAGCACAAACAGATCGTGGAACGTGGAGACGGCGCGGCGCAGGCGCAGTTTCGGAAGCCGCTGGTTCATGCCGTGAAACAGGGCCGCGGAGCGCGGGCCGAAGGGTTCGTGCAGCAGGCGCCGGCGGCAGTTATGCGGCAAGCGTTCCGAAAACGAGCGCAGAAAACGGTGCGGCCGGTAACAGAGCAGCAGCTCGGCCTCCGGGTGCGCCGCGGCGAGTCCGGCGATGATTTCGCGCGAGTACACGCCCACGCCGGAAAGGTTCTCTCCCAAGCTGTAAGTGGCGTCCAGGGCGATGCGCACGAGCAAACAGGTTAGCGCAACCGGCTCCGGCCGCGCGACTATACTGAAAGCCAGGGCATGTCCTCGCAAATCAGGGAGCTGTCGGTGAGGCGTTTTTTCTCTCGCGGCGGGCTGCTGGAGCGCAGCCACCCCAATTACGAGTTCCGGCCCGGACAACTCGAGATGGCCGAGGCGGTGGAAAGCGCGCTCGCCGACCGGCGCCACCTGATCGTCGAGGCGGGCACGGGCACGGGAAAGACGCTTTCCTACCTCGTACCGGCAATCCTGTCGGGCAGGCGCGTAGTCATTTCGACCGGCACAAAAAACCTTCAGGAGCAGATTTATTACAAAGACATTCCGTTCCTGCAGAAACATCTGGGGCAGGAGGTCCGCGCCTGCTACATGAAAGGGCGCAACAACTACGCTTGCCGCCAGAAGATCTACGACGCGGAGAAGGAAGCGGTGCTCGAAGGGCTGGAGGAGGTAGCCGACTTCGAGATCATACGCGCTTGGGAGAAAACAACCGAAACCGGCGACCGGGCGGAGATTACAACCCTTCCCGAAGACACCGGCGTCTGGTCGAAGATCGACGCGCGCCGCGAGCTTTGCACCGGCCAGAAATGCCCTCAATTCGAGCGCTGCTTTATCACGCTGATGCACCAGCGCGCGCTCGCGAGCGACCTCATCATCGTCAACCACCATCTGTTCTTCGCCGACCTTGCGCTCAAGGACGGCGACTTCGCCGGCGGCATCATACCTGAGTATTCGGCCGTTATCCTCGACGAGGCCCATGAAATCGAGGACATCGCGGGCCAGTATTTCGGCGTGTCTGTCAGCAACTACCAAGTCCAGGAGCTGCTGCGCGACATTGGGGCGGTGGCGCGAAGGAAGAACTTCGGTTCACAGGAACTGGACCGCATTCTCGTAGCCGTCGGCGACGCGGCGATGCGTTTCTTCCTGCTGTTTGGGACCACGGAAGGCCGGGTGGGATTCCGCGAACATCAAAAGTTCGCCGAGCGGTACGAAAGGGAAATTGCGGACGTGCTCCGCGGCCTGGAGTTGATCGCCACGCACCTCCAACTCATCCAGGACGAGGAAAAGCTGCCGCTGCTGCGCCGCGCCGGGGAGCTGGCCAGCGCGCTGTCGTTCTGGTTGGCCGGCGACGACCGGCGTTTCGTTTACTGGATCGAGCGGCGTGGCCGCGGCTGCTTCCTGCAGGCAACGCCGATCGACGTATCCCAGGTGCTTTCCGAAAAGCTGTTCAGCACGGTGGATACGGTCGTGCTCGCTTCCGCCACCCTGGCGGTGGCCGGCAGCTTCGAATATACGCGCCGCCGCCTGGGGCTGGACGGCGCGCGCACGTTGCTCGTGCCGGGGCACTTCGACTTCCGCAACCAGGCGCTGCTCTACATACCCCAGCACCTCCCCGATCCGCGCTCGCCCCGTTTCACCGACATGGCCGCGGACGAGGTCTTGCGCATCCTCAGGCTGAGCCGCGGGCGCGCTTTTGTCCTGTTCACCAGTTACCAGCAAATGCGCGCGGTGCATGACCGCGTATCGTTCGCCCTCGAGTACCCGGCTCTGCTTCAGGGCACCGGGCCGCGCACCGCCCTGCTCGAGGAGTTCCGCCGCACGCCGCATTGCGTGCTGTTTGCCACGTCCTCGTTCTGGCAGGGTGTCGACGTGCCAGGCGAACAGTTAAGCTGCGTTATCATTGATAAGTTGCCGTTCGCGGTTCCCAACGACCCCGTGGTCGAGGCCAGAATCCGCGCGATCCGAGAAGAGGGGGGCAATCCTTTTTACGATTACCAGATCCCACAGGCGGCGCTGGCTCTGAAGCAGGGCTTCGGACGGCTGATTCGAAGCCGCTCGGATCGGGGCGTTCTGGCGCTGCTTGACAACCGGATTATGAAGCAACGCTACGGCCAGGTGTTCTTCGACAGCCTGCCGGATTACACGGTGAGCACGAATATCGGCGACGTGGAGAAATTCTTCGATGTTTGAGATTTCCGTGGAAGAGACTTTTGCCGCCGGGCACGCCTTGCGGAACTACCGCGGCAAATGCGAAAACGTGCACGGGCACAACTACCGGATCCGCGCCGTTATCGAGGGGGAACAGCTCGACGAGGCCGGATTGCTGGTGGATTTCGTCGAGGTCAGGCGAATCCTGCGCGACATCATAGAGAGACTCGACCACAAATTCTTGAATGACGTCCCGCCGTTCACCGAGTTGAACCCCTCCGCCGAGAACATGGCGCGCTACTTCTACCAGGAAATCAGCAAAGGCCTTGCGGGCGGATCGCGCCCCAACCCCGTGCGCGTGGCTGAAGTGAAGATCTGGGAAACCGATACGGCTACGGCAACCTACAGGCTGCCGTAGCCCTGGCAGGACCGCAGACTACCTCCCGTAATACGCTGCATTCTCCTGGGCGTACTCAGCCCACTTCTCAGGCAGGTCGTCGAGCGCGAAGATCGCCGAAACCGGGCATACCGGGACGCAGGCGCCGCAATCGATACACTCGACGGGGTCGATGTAGAGCATCTTCGCGGTTTCAAAGTCGGGTTCGTCTTTCTTCGGGTGAATGCAATCAACGGGGCAGGCGTCGACACACGCCGTGTCTTTGGTCCCGATACAAGGTTCAGCGATTACATAGGCCATAAGACTAAGCTCCTCTGTTCAGCCTTTGTTTCTAACAACTATCAGGCTAAGCCTAGCATAACGCAAGCGGGGGAACATTCTGTTTTCGGATGTAAAGGCTCGAAATTCGAGATTCGAGATTTCCAAGTAGTTGCCTCGACTCGCGTTCCGGGACACAACCGGTAAAACTTTCTCAAAAAGCCGTCGTCGGGCCGTTCCGGCGGGCTAAAATGAGGTCATGATTCCGAGAGTGCGCAAAGCGGTCTTCCCCGCCGCGGGACTTGGGACAAGGTTCTTACCTGCCACAAAAGCTCAGCCGAAAGAGATGCTCCCGCTCGTAGACAAGCCTCTCATCCAGTACGGCGTCGAGGAGGCGATCCACTCGGGCATTCAAAATATCGTCATCATCACCGGCCGCGGCAAGAGCGCCATCGAAGATCATTTCGACGTCAGTTTCGAACTGGAGCACCTGCTGGAGACGCGCAACAAGAAAGACCTGCTGGCCACCGTACGCAACATCTCGGATATGATCGACGTGGCTTACATACGGCAACGCGAGGCCCTGGGCCTGGGCCACGCCGTGCTGCGCGCGCGGGCGATCGTGGGTAGCGAGCCGTTCGCGGTGGTGCTCTCCGACGACGTGATCGACGCCGAAATCCCGTGTTTGCGCCAGTTGCTGGATGTTTACGAGTTCTTTGGCGCCCCGGTGGTGGCGCTGATGGAAGTGCCGCCCGAGGCGATCTCGGCTTATGGCGTGGTGGACGCCGAGCCGGTGTCGCACAACGGCTGCCGCGACCGCCTGTACCGTATACGCAACATGGTGGAAAAACCCCGGAAGGAGGACGCGCCGTCGAATCTGGCCATAATTGGCCGCTACGTGCTCACACCGGAGATCTTTGATTCTCTGGAAATGATCGAGGCGGGCACACTGGGCGAGATCCAGTTGACCGACGGGCTGAAACACCTGCTGCGAAACCGGCCGATATACGGCTACAAGTTCGAGGGCACGCGGTACGACGCGGGCGACAAGCTGGGATTTTTGAAAGCGACCGTCGAGTTCGCGCTGCGCCGGGACGACCTTGGCGGGCCGTTCCGCGAGTATCTGAAGACGCTCAATCTTCAGGACCAAACAGTCGGGAAAGCCACCGAGCACGCGTAGGGCCGCAGCATCGCCTCGCTATCGGCCGCAGGCCCGTAAAGGCCGCTTCCCGAAAGCTTCTCTCGGCGTCTGCTAAACTAAATTTTCCATGAAATTCGGGGTGGTGGTTTTTCCGGGCAGCAATTGCGACCATGACGCGTGGTACGCCATAGCTCGCAATTTGGGGCAGCCGGCGGAATTTCTCTGGCATGAGTCCGCCAGCCTGGGCGGCTGCGACGCCGTGATTCTGCCGGGAGGCTTCTCCTACGGCGATTATCTCCGGGGTGGAGCCATAGCCAAGTTTTCGCCCATCATGGGTGCGGTGAAGAAATTCGCGCGCGATGGCGGGCTCGTACTGGGGATCTGCAACGGTTTCCAGATCCTGACCGAGGCGGGGCTGCTGCCCGGCGCGCTCACTCGAAACCGCGGGTTGAAGTTCATCTGCCGCCCGGTGGGTCTTCGCCTGGAAACCACCGCTTCACCGTTTACGTCCGCCGGCAGAAAAGGGCAGGTCCTCACGATGCCGATCGCGCACAACGAAGGCTGTTATCAAGCCGACGAGCGGACGATCGCGCAACTCGAGGACGAAGACCGAATCGTTTTCCGTTACACCCACAACCCCAACGGATCCATGCACGACATCGCCGGAATCCTCAACGAAGGGCGCAACGTGCTGGGCATGATGCCGCACCCTGAGCGCGCGTGTGACCCGCTCATGGGTTCCACGGACGGCCTTGTCGTCTTGCAGTCGATGGCGGCGGCGCTGACCGGCAGCCGCACCTGAGCGGCCAGGCTTACATATGATTACCCCAGATCTGATCGCATCCCACCAGCTCTCTCAGGAGGAGTACGAAAAAATCGTTTCCATTCTCGGCCGGGAGCCTACCTACACCGAGCTCGGAATTTTCAGCGTAATGTGGAGCGAGCACTGCTCCTACAAGAGTTCGCGCGTGCATCTGAAGAAGCTTCCGACGCGCGGCAAGCTGGTAGTGCAGGGGCCGGGAGAGAACGCCGGGATCATAGACATTGGCGGCGGCTACGCGATCGCGTTCAAGATCGAATCCCACAATCATCCGAGCTTCATTGAGCCGTTCCAGGGCGCGGCGACAGGCGTGGGCGGCATCCTGCGCGACATCTTCACCATGGGCGCGCGGCCCATCGCCGCGATGGATTCGCTACGCTTCGGCCCGCTGGACGATCCCGAGAACGGCGCGCGCAACCGGCGGATTCTCGAGGGCGTGGTTTCGGGCATCGCGCATTACGGCAACTGCTTCGGCGTGCCCACGGTCGGGGGCGAGTGCATTTTCGAGCGCTGCTACAACGGCAACCCCCTGGTGAACGCGTTCGCACTGGGCGTATTCAGGAAGGACGAGATTTTCTACGGCCGCGCGCGCGGCATCGGCAACCCCGTGATCTACGTTGGAGCGAAGACGGGGCGCGACGGCATACACGGGGCATCGATGGCCTCGGCCGAATTCTCCGAGGAATCCTCGCAAAAGCGTCCCAACGTACAGGTGGGCGACCCGTTCATGGAAAAGCTGCTGCTGGAAGCCTGCCTGGAAGCCATGCAGACCGGGGCAATCGTTGGAATCCAGGACATGGGCGCCGCCGGCCTTACCTGTTCCACTTGCGAGATGGGCAGCCGCGCCGGCACGGGCATCGAGATCAATCTCGAGCTGGTCCCGCAGCGCGAAACCGGAATGACGCCCTACGAGATCATGCTCTCGGAATCGCAGGAGCGCATGTTGCTGGTGGCGGAAAAGGGCCGCGAGGAGGAGGTCTTCCGGATTTTCAAGAAATGGGGCCTGGACGCGGTGACCATCGGCACCGTGACCGACGACGGCATGCTGCGGGTGAAGGACCGCGGCCAGGTGGTCGCGGAGATTCCCAACCGCGCGCTGGCCGATGAGGCTCCGGTGTATGAACGGCCGCACACGACGCCGCTCCGCACCGCACCCATGGAAGCGCCCGAGTTCCGCAGCCGCGGCCTCGCGGAAGATCTTTCCGCGCTGCTTGCTTCCGGCGATATCTGCTCGAAACGCTGGATCTGGGAGCAGTACGACTACATGGTCCAGACGAACACCGTCCAGGGCCCGGGCGGCGATGCGGCTGTCGTGCGGATCAAGGACACCGACATTTCGGTGGCGATGTCGCTGGACGGCAACGGCCGCTACACCTATCTTTCGCCGCGCGAGGGAGCGAAGCTGGCCGTGGCCGAGTGCTGCCGCAACCTCGCCGCCGTGGGCGCCGAGCCCGTGGCGGCCACCAACTGTCTGAACTTTGGAAACCCGGAACGCCCCGAAATCATGGCCCAGCTCGTCGAGGCGATCGAGGGCATGGCCGATGCCTGCCGCCATTTCGACACCCCGATTACCGGCGGCAACGTGAGCCTTTACAACGAAACGCTTGGAGAGGCGATTTACCCCACGCCGGTGCTCGGCGTTGTCGGCCTCATGAAGACCGCTGCGCCGGTGACCATCGATTTCAAGCGGCCCGGGCGGGCGGTCATTCTGCTGGGCGGTCTCGGCGAGTGTGACGCGATCCGCTTCGGCGGCACGCAGTACGCCAAGGTGGTGCTCGGCAGCCTTTGGGGACTGCCGCCCGCTCTCGATATGGATTACGAGAAGCGCGTGCAGGCGGCCGTTCGGCAAATTGTCGCCGAGGGCATTGCCGAATCGGCGCACGACCTGAGCGACGGCGGGCTGGCCGTGGCGCTGGCGGAATCCTGCTTTGGCCCGGCGGGCGTCGGCGCGGCGCTGGAACTTGACAGCGATCTGCGGCCGGAGTTCCTGCTGTTCCACGAAGGCCCTTCGCGCGTTCTGATCTCCACTTCCCGGCCGGAGGAGGCGCTCCGCATTGCCGCAGAACATGGCATTGAGGCGGTACAGGCAGGCACTACCATCGAGGGCCGCCTGAGGATCATCAACCGGGGGGAGACCTTGCTAGACTTGGATATTGCCCCCCTTCGCCAGGCTTGGGAGGGAGCGCTCGAGACCCGCTTGAGAGGCTAGCTCGCATGGCCGACAAATTCCGTGAAGAATGTGGTGTCGTAGCTGTCTACGGACACCCTGAAGCTTCCAACCTCGCTTACCTGGGCCTCTACGCACTTCAGCATCGCGGCCAGGAAAGCGCCGGCATGGCGTCGAGTGACGGCCGTCACGTCTATTGCGTGAAAGAGATGGGCTACGTTGCCGACGTGTTTACGCCGGAACGGCTGGCCACGCTGCCGGGAACGATGGCGATCGCGCACACACGCTACTCCACGGCGGGCGAAGTCGATCTGCAGAACGCGCAGCCTTTCGCCGTTTCGTGCAACAAGGGCACAATCGCGGTGGCGCACAACGGAAATTTGACCAACGCCGCGGAACTGCGCCGCGAACTCGAGCGCGAGGGCGCCATATTCCAGGCGTCGAGCGACACCGAGGTTGTGCTGCATTTGGTTGCCCGTTCGCGCGAGCGCACGATTGCCGGCGCGCTGCGCGAGGCCCTGCTGCAAATGGAAGGCGCGTTTTCGCTTGTGTTCCTGGCCCAGGACCGGGTGATCGTGGCGCGCGATCCGCAGGGCTTTCGCCCGCTCGTCATGGGCCAGATGGAACTCTCCGGCGGCAAGAAGTGTTACGTGTTCGCTTCCGAAACCTGCGCCTTCGATCTGATCGGCGCGGTGTACATGAACGAAGTCGAGCCAGGCGAAATGGTGATTGCCGGTCCGGAGGGACTCACGCGGGAGCGCTACGTACCCCAGCAGCCGCGGGCGCAGTGCGTGTTCGAGCACGTTTATTTTTCGCGGCCGGATTCGATCGTGTTCGGCCGCTCCGTTCAGGAGTCACGCCACATGATGGGACGGCTGCTGGCGCGGGAGAGCCCGGTGCCGGCGGACGTCGTGGTTCCGGTCCCGGATTCGGGCGTTGCAGCAGCCATCGGCTTCGCGGCGGAATCCGGCCTGCCGTTCCGCCACGGGCTGATCCGCAGCCACTACATCGGGCGGACGTTCATCGAGCCCACCCAGGCGATTCGCGACTTCGGCGTGAAGCTGAAGCTCAACCCGGTGCGGAACCTGCTCGACGGCAAACGGGTCGTGCTCGTAGACGATTCGATCGTGCGCGGGACCACCAGCCGCAAGATCGTCCGCATGGTGCGGCAGGCCGGCGCGCGCGAGGTGCACATGCGCATTTCCTGCCCGCCAACCATATCGCCTTGCTTTTACGGGGTCGATACGCCGACTAAAGGAGAGCTGATCGCCGCCAACAACACCGTCGAAGAGATCCGCAGGTTTCTCGACGCCGACAGCCTCGCTTTTCTTTCCATGGAGGCACTCCGCGAAGCGGTCGGCGACACACGCCACGAATACTGCTACGCCTGCTACACGGGCGAGTACCCCACCGAGCTCGTCAACATTACCGAACTGGTTCGGGGCCGGTACCGGCGGTCGTAGGCTCGCGGCACGGCCGCGGCCCGCTATAATGCTCGCTTAACTCTATGCCCGCCACTGTTGCTTCTTCCGCTGAGCGTGTTCCGCAGTCGCGCATTCGTGAACTGGCGGAAATCGCGATGTCCATGGACGGCGTGCTGAAGCTGTACTTCGGCGAATCAAGCGTGCCCACGCCGGAGTACATCCGCCGGGCGGCGCAGAAAGCCATGGCCGACGGCTTCACGTTTTATACGGAGAATGCGGGCCTGCCCTCGCTGCGCCGCGAGCTGGCCGCGTACTACCAGCGGCTGCACGGATGCGAGATCGATCCGGAAAGCGAGATCGTCGTAACCGCCTCCGGCGTTCAGGCGCTCAACGTGGCGATACGCTGCGTGATCGATCCCGGCGACGAGACCATCGTGCTCACTCCGGCGTGGCCGAACGGCAGCGCGAACGTCCTGATGGCGAACGGGTGCGTCCGGGAGGTTCCGCATCCGCTCAACGGCGGGCGGTACGGCATCGACTTCGACGCCCTGGAGCGCGCGGTTTCGCCGCGCACCCGGCTGCTCATCTACACCTCGCCCTCGAATCCGCTGGGGTGGGTTGCCACCGAACAGGAGCAGGAACAGTTACTGGAGTTCGCGCGGCGGCACGGCATCTGGCTGCTGGCGGATGAAGTCTACGACCGGCTTTACTACCGGAGCGGCGCGCCCGGGACGCCGGCGCCCTCCATCCTGCGCAAAGCAACGCGCGAGGACGCGGTGATCGTCGTGCAGTCGTTTTCGAAAACGTTTTGCATGACGGGATGGCGCCTGGGCTGGCTGGTAGCGCGCCGGGACCTGGCGCGGAAGGCCACGCAATTGAACGAGTTCATCGTCTCGCACGCGCCCAGTTTCGTTCAGCGCGCTGGCGAAACGGCGCTTGTCTGGGGAGAAATCGAACTCAAAAAGATGATCGCGCGCCTCAGGGAGAACCGCGACTATTGCCTCGCCATGCTGCGCAAGGCGCCCGGCGTCACCATTCCCGAACCGGAGGGCGCATTTTACCTGTTCCCGCGCATAGACGGCGTTGCCGATTCTTTCGATTTCTGCCGGCGCTTGCTGGAGGAAACGCGGGTGGGGCTTGCGCCCGGCGTGGCGTTTGGCGCGGGCGGCGAAGGCTCAGTGAGAATCTGCTATGCCGCGGAGCGCGACGTCCTGCAGCCGGCCATGGAGCGGCTGGTGGCGTTTCTGGAATCGCGCTAACCGCAACCGGGCCTATTCCGGAAACCCGGCCGCATTTGAACCCGGCACGAGCCGCAGCGCGTTCTTGTAATAAACCTTCTTGAGAACTTCGTCGGGCAGCTCGAGGCCACACATTTTCCAGAAGGCGTGCCGTTTGCGGTAGTAATCGAAGTACTCGTCGGCGGTTTCCAGCACGCGGAAGTAGGTGTGGTACTCGGTGGGCGCCCACGTATCCTTGCCGAACAGAACGCGGTCCTGGTAGCGGATGAACCACTGCCGCGCGAACCGCGGCTGCCGGCCAAGTTCGGCGAGCACTGCCGCGATGTCCACGTGAACGTTCGGCATTTCGTCGAGCTGCCGCCCGAGCTCAGCCAAGTTGCCGCCGAGCCAACCCAGATGCGCGTTGATGAACACCGTGTCGGGGTGTTTCCGGAACACGCGCCGCTGCTCGCCCATGATGGTTTCCCAGCTCGGGTAGCGGTCGGGAGGGCGGGCGCGCGAGGGGATCTCCTTGAGTTCGAGCCAGCGCTCGTTGAAGCGGTCGTGAGGCTGGAAGAACGGTGCGGGCTCGCCGGTGTGGATTAGCACGGGGATTCTCAGTTTGCCCGCCATGGCCCAGAGTGGGTCGAAGCGAGGATCGTCCACCGGAATACGTTCTCCGTCGCTCCCCTTGAGCGTCAGCCCAAGATTCTTGAAGATTTTGAGGCCCTGCGCGCCATTACGGACGTCCTTTTCGAGCTGCGCGGCGGCTCGCTCGCCCCACCCGGGGTCGTCGATGCCGCTGTAGTCCGGCGTGCAGAAGAGGACGAACCGGTCGGGATAGCGGCCCTTCATGTTGGCCACTGCGTTCTTGAGGCGTTCGCCGGTGCCGCCGCTCAGGTTCACCAGAATGCGCAGGTTGAGCGCGTCCATATCGCGCACCAGTTGGTCGAGCCGCTCCGGCGGCATCAGCCCGTTTTGGTGGCTGTGGATGTCAATGAATGGGTACTTCGCCCGCGTGACGTGATGCTCAGGCACAACGAGCGTCGATTTCGGCTCGTACTCCTCGATCGACATGGTCTGCGCGCCGGCAATCAGCGGCAGCAGGAAGAAAAATCCCAGTTTTTTCTTCATAGCGATTTCACCAGCTCCAGGACCCGCGTTCGGACCTCGGCGGTCAGCCGCCCGCGGTCACGGATATTCAAACCGGCAGTCGCGATCGGTTCTCCGATGCGAAGCCGCACTTCGCCGCCCCTCACCAGCAGCGAATCCATCGGCAACACCTCGCGCGTCCCCACGATCCCCACCGGCACGATGGGCACGCCGGCCTTGATCGCGATGTAGGCCGCGCCTTCCTTGAATTCCTGCATCGGGCCGGGCGAACGCCCGCCCTCGGGAAAGATCAGTACGGAAATCCCGCGCTCGCGTACAATACTCGCCGCATCTGACATGGTTTTCAGCGAAGCGCGAGCGTCGCCCCTCGGGACCGGAATGTGCCCGGCTCGTCTTAAATGGTAACCGATGAACGGCACCCGGAACAGGCTCTGCTTGGCAAGAAAGCGGAACTGCGATGGGATGTGCGCGATCACCAGGGGCGTATCCATGTAACTCAGGTGGTTCGCGGCGAAAACATAGCTCGCATCCGGATCGATGCGCTCCAGCCCCTCCACGCGCACCCGTATCCCGGGGATCGCCAGCAGCATGCGCGCCCACAACCGCGCCACGCCGTGCTGTGCGCGCCCGCTCGAATCGAACAAAGACGTCACCAGCGAGATGGTCCCCATGACGATGGTGGCGAGCACAATGAGAGGGTCGTTAAACAGTAGAGCGCGGAGAAAAGAGAACATATGAAGGTGCTATTGTAGCCCGAGCAGCGCGCGCGCCTCGCCCACCAGGTACAGCGAGCCGGCGATGAAGATCGCGTCCCCGGGCGCGGCCTCGCGCCGCGCCAGCGCCAGCGCCTCCTCCAACTGCGGGACCGCGCGCAGATGCGGGTGGTCCACGAGTTCCCGCAACGCCTCACAGCGAACGGCCCGCGCCTGTGCCGGGCTGGTCAGGATCACTTCGCCGGCCAGCGGAAACAGAATGCCGGCCATCTCGGTTACGGCCTTGTCGCGCATCGCCCCGTAGATGAGCCAGACACGGCGGTCGCGGTAGAACCGTTCGATGTAGCGGGCCAGGGCGCGCGCGCCCGCGGGGTTGTGCGCGCCGTCGAGGATCAACACCGGATTCTCCGAGACACGCTCCAGCCGCCCCGGCCAGCGCGTTTGCCGGATGCCCGCGGCGATCGCCTCGGGCGGGAAACCGAGAGCATCGAGGGCCGCAATCGCCGTCAGGGCGTTTTCCACCTGGTGCTCGCCGGCCAGCGGGCATTCGATTGGAATCTCCTTCGGCCCAACCGCCACGAACCGGCTGCCCGATGGGCTGAGATCCAGATCGCGCACTTTCCAGCCGGAGGTCCAGATGGGTTCGATACCCAACGCGGAGGCGTGCGCGCTGAGCGTGCCGGCAACCTCCGGCCTCTGGGCAGCGAATACCACCGGCACGCCGCTCTTGAGAATGCCTGCCTTCTCATTCGCGATCGCCGTCAGGCCTCTGCCCAGAAAACGCTCGTGATCGAAATCGACCGGAGTGATTACCGCCAGCCGCGGCGTCACCATGTTGGTGGCGTCCAGCCGGCCGCCAAGGCCGACCTCGAGAACCGTGATCTCCGCGCCCAGGTCCCGGAACAGCACCAGGGCCATGGCCGTTACCGTTTCGAAGTACGTGGGGTGGGCCTCGAGTTCGCCGGCTGCGATCAGCCGCTCCGCCGCTTCATGCACGCACTCGAAGGCGGTTGAAAATTGCTCGCGAGAAACCGGCAGCCCCGCGATGCGAATCCGCTCGGTGGGTTCGGACAGATGGGGCGAGGTGTAGAGCCCGGTCCGCACGCCGGCCGCGCGCAGGCCGGATTCGATCATGGCGCACGTGGAGCCCTTCCCGTTCGTGCCCGCCACGTGGACGAACGCGCGGCCACGTTCGGGGCGCCCGAGCGCGTCCAACAGGGCGGCCATGCGCTCCAGACCGAGCTTGGCGGCCTTCACTTCGTTTCCGAGCGAATACAGGAATTTTACGGCGGACTGATAGGTCATTCGCGGAGGCGTTTGCCCCTATAGAACGCTATTCTAGCGGCTCCGATCAGCAGCAGGCATCCTCCCAACAGTTTGGCTTCAAACAGCCAGACGGACTCGACTCCGGCGGGCGGGACGAGCGAAAACGCAATCGCGGCGACGGTCACCACCAGCCCCGAAACGGCCCCGGCGCGCATGCCATGGCGTATCGCGGCCGCAAACAGGTACAGGAACGGAATGAAATAGGTGATCACCGTCATGTCCACGAGCAACTGGTATCCGGTGCGGAGGCTCTCGCCCGCGAGCATTCCCAACAGGAACACCGTGCACGCCGCGCCCTGCGTCAGAATGGCGACGTGCGGTGTGCGCCAGCGCGGATGAACGCGGCCGAATGCAGGGGGAAGATAGCGGTCTAGCCCGATCGCGAAAGGCACGCGCGCGCTGCCGCTCAGCCAGGCGCCCAACTGCCCGGTAATGCCCGCCGTGATCAGCACAGCCAGCAGCGGCGCGAGCGAGGGAATCGAGAGCCGCCCGGCCGCTGCCGCGCCCGCCTGCGTGAGCCCGGTTAGGATATTGACGCGGTCCGGCGGGAGCACCACCAGGATCGCCAATGTCCCCAGAATGTAAAACCCGGCGATGGCCAGCCCGCTGATCCAGGCGGCGCGGGGCACCGTCCGCGCGGGATCGCGGATCTCGCCGCCCATGATGGCGCCCAGTTCCAATCCGCCGAAGGCGAAGGCGATCTGCGACCAGAAATTAATGCGGTCCCAGTTCCATTCCGGAGCGAGGGTCAGTTGGGTCGCCGCGCCGTGCGATGCCCAGACGGTCATCCCCAACACAACGAGCGTGAGGCCGGCCGCGTAGGTTGCCAGTCCCCCCACGTTTTCCGTCCAGCGCCCGATACGAAGCCCGAACAGGTTCGTCAGCAGCGCCACCCACAGCACGGCAAGCGACGCAGCCGTTACGAATCCCCGGTTGTCCGCCAGCGCGATGTAGCGCTCGCCGAACGCGTACAACGCCATGCCGATTCCGGCCAGCAGCAGGTTGGGGAAATAAAAGAGGTTGCTCAGCCAGTAGCACCAGCCACAAAGGAAGCCGTGCCAGTCGCCGAAACTGCGGCGCGTCCAAACGTAGATGCCGCCCTGTTCGGGAAACTTGGATGTCAGGCTGGAAACCGCCACCGCGGACGGCACGAAAAAGAAGACCGCGGCCAGCACCCAGAGCGTAAGCGACCCCGGCCCGGCGTGCGCGGCCGCGGCGAGCCAGCGAATGCCCACCACGGCCGCAATATTGAAGAGGACGAGATCCCGCAACCCTAAGACGCGCGGCAGTGCGGGCTGCGGCTCGTGCATTCGAACCTATTATCCCTTCTGCGGGATTGACCAGTGCGTGTGAATGATGCGCCAGCCCTGGTTGGTCCGCCGGTAAACCTCGGTGGTGTGCCAGTAGTACCGGTCGGAGCCCGTCCAGGAGTCGAAATTGAAGGTCAACACGGCCATGTCGCCGTCAAGCTGTACCTTGGGATTAACAAACTCGTAGCGGTCGATACGCACCTTGCCGCGGAGGCTGTCGTAGAGGTTCTTGAGCGCCTCCAAGCCGTCAAGGCGCTTCTGTTGGAATGGGTCGAAGTAGGTCACATCCGGGTCGCAGATTTCCAGGAAGCCGTCGGGATCTCCCCTCCCCCAACGGTCCATCGCTGCGCGCTCCATGGCGATGATGGTTTCGGCATCGCTACCGCATTGGGGTTTCGGAAATTCGGGCATAGTAGACGAATCTATCATGGCCGGCCGGTGTACCATCGTGTGTAGGAGGGCTTACGCGCTTGCGAGCCGTTCACGCCGGGTTGCTAGCCATGGTTCTCGCCGTCCCGGCGCTTGCTGGGAACCAGTCCGCCGGTTGGGAACAAGCCACCGAAGCAGCCCGCACGGCCTACCAGCGGGGTCGCTACGAAGAAGCGGAAAAACACCTGAAAACGGCGCTTCAGGAGGCGGAAAGCTTCGAGCCGCGCGATCCGCGGCTGGCCGCCACGCTCGAGCAGGTGATCACCGTTTATCGCACCCAGGGCAAGATGGTCCTGGCCGAACCTCACTATCACAGGCTGCTGGGCATTCAGGAGGGCACGTGGGGGCCGATGGATCTGCGCCTGGTGCCGACCCTGAACGGACTCGGCATCCTGTACGCTTCCGAACGCAGGTACGAGGAGGCGGAACAGGTCCTCCACCGGGCGCTGGTGATTCGCGAAAAAGCGCTGAGCGAACATCACCCCGACGTCGCGGCGAGCCTGGAAACCCTGGCGGCCCTCTACGGCTCGGAGACGAAGTTCGAAGAAGCCGCCATCCATTACGGGCGCGCGCTCGACATTCGTGAAAAATCACAGGGGAAAGACCATCTCGATCTGGCGGTGACCCTGGAGGCGATGGCAGGTCTTTATCGCGACCAGGGCAAGTTTGCGCTGGCCGAGCCGCTCTACCGCCGCGCGCTGAACATCCGCGAGAGAACCTTGGGACCGGACCATGCGGACCTGGTGCCCACCCTGGACAGCCTCGCCTGGGTCTGCTACGGCCAGCGAAAATACGCCGAAGCCGAGCCGCTCTACTGGCGCTCATTAATGATCTGGGAAAAAGCCGTCGGACCGGACCACCCGACGGTGGCAACGGCGCTCGACAATCTCGCCGGCGTCTACATCGCCCAGGAGAAGTTTAAGAAGGCCGAGCCGCTGTACCGCCGCGCGCTCGCGATCCGCGAAAAAGCCACGCTGGCCAGTTTCGAAAAGCTGGCGTCGCTGTACATCGGCGAGAAAAAATTCGAGCAGGCGGAGCAGCTCTACAGGCGGTCGCTTGCCATCGCCGAGAAGATGAATAACCCGGCCGAACTCGGGATGGTTCTCGAAAAATACGGGGAACTGCTGAGAATGCTCTCGCGGCATGAAGAAGCCGCCGAGGTGGAAAAGCGGGTGGCGGCGATACGCGCCCGCCTGGCCGCCGCCTCACAATCCAATCCGTAAGACAACTAACAAGAATGCCTCACCGCGTAAGGGAGCGCAGCCACTCGTGTATACTCAGTTTTCAGCTTGGCTTAGCCGGGATGGGGACTTTCCAGGTAAACTCCGCGTGAGCCAAAAGTTCCGCTCGCCGTCAGACTTTTTTTGCGCTGCGAGCGTCTTTGAGCAAGGAGCCCAGAGTTGATCTTTCGGGAGGCCGAAGACCGCGACCTGATCGCGAAAGCCCGCCGCGGTGGTGTGGAGGCCTATAACCTTCTGGTGTCCCGCTGGGAGAAGCGTATCTTCAATTACCTGTTGCGGCTGGTGGGCGACCGGGAAGACGCTCTGGACCTCACGCAGGAGGTTTTCCTGAAGGCGTATCAAAATCTCGGCAAACTGGACGATGCCGGGCGGTTCGCCCCTTGGCTGTTCCGCATCGCGCACAACGAGGCGTTCTCGCTGCTGCGCAAGCGGAGGCCGGAAACCGACGTTCTTCCCGACGAAAACCACGCCCAGCGGGCTTTTCCGATCGAGCTGTCGCTGGCCGTTGAGAGTGCGCTGGCGCGGCTGTCGGAAGAGCAGCGGGAGGCCGTGATTCTGAAAATTTATCAAGGGTTCAAGTTCGAGGAAATCGCCGAAGTCCTCTCCTGTCCTGTCTCCACGGTGAAGTCACGGTTGTACACGGCCCTCGACCTCCTGAAAGACGCTCTGGCTCCAATTCATTCGCGGGGTGTTCAATGAGTTGCTCGCCCGATGCAATAAAGGACTTATTGTTCGGCGCGCTGGAAGCCGCCGAAGCCAGCCGGGTGAAGGAACACATGCAGCAATGCGCGGGCTGCCGCGAGGAGTTCGACCGGCTCCAGTTCACCCAAACGGCGCTTCATGCGCTGCGGGACGAAGAGCCTCCGCGGCGGATCGCCTTCGTCTCGGACCGTGTGTTCGAGCCGCGCTGGTGGCAGAGGCTGTGGCACTCGGGCCCCCAACTGGGGTTCGCCTCTGCGGCGCTGCTGGCAGCCGCCATCACAATTCATGCATTCGTCAGGCCGGCGCCGGAAGTCGCCGCCGTGCCCGACCCGGCGGCGATAGAAGCGCGCATCATGGCCGAAGTGTCCAGGCGGATCGAACCGGCCGTTCGCGCGGCTGTCGCCGAGGCGGAAGCACGCCAGAAAGAGAAAGCGGACGAGATTTTGGCCGCCGCGCGCAGGGAGTTTCAGGCGCAGCGCGAAGCCGACCGGCTGATGCTTTCGACGCTCGCCGAGGAGTTCACGCTGCTGCAAAAGAGGTACAACGTGCTGCAACTGGCAAGCGCGGATCTCGGAGTGCTGCGATGATTCGCTTTGCACCAGGCTTGCGCGCCACTGTGGCGCTCGTGCTGTCGGCGGCACGCATTCCGGCCGCTCCGCCGCAGCAAAACCCGGCAGTGACGCACGCCGCCCTTGCGGCTGTGGAAACCAAGCTCGATAACACCATCCGGTCGCTCGACGTAAACGAACCCTACGACCTGCTGGGGATGACCCGCGGCATTTACCTGCCCGGCTTCGGGGCTGTCTTTACCGCCGAGCTGAACCTCGTGTTCATGACGATTTCGCCGTTCGTTCCTGCCCTGACGCCGGCAGATATCCAGAAACTGCACGCAAAGAAGCTGGCCCGCGTGGCGACGCTCAAGCGGCATATGAGGGACATGATGGTCAATGCGGCGGTGGCGCTGAAAGGCGTTCCCCCCGAGGAGCAGATTGTTTTGGGAATTTCGCTGTTCTACCGCAGGTTCGAGATCAAAGACGGGCTGCCGAACCAGGTGATCATGCAGGCGCCGCGCAAGGCGCTGCTGGATTTCGAAGCTGGCCGGATCGACGCCGCTACGCTCGACTCGCTCATCCGCACCCAGGAACTCTGAACCATGCGCTTGGGGGAAATACTCGTTTCGCGCGGGCAAATCGAGCAGGAGGACCTCGACCGCGCGCTCGAAATTCAGAAGGAGCGCGGCGAGAAGATCGGGAAAATCCTGATCGATCTCGGATTTGTAGCCGCGCGCGACGTTCTCACGGCTCTTTCCGAGCAGCTCGGCATTCCATTGGTTTCGATCGAAGGGCCGCCTCCCGCCACGCCGGAAACCGAGGGCCTTGCCGCGCGCTTCATGCGCCAGTGCCGCTTTCTGCCCATCGCGGTCGAGAACTCCACCATCACCATCGCGATGGCCGACCCGCTCGATTTCGAAACCATCGCGGCGGTCCGCGGTTTCACCGGGCTGAAAACAAAAACCGTGCTCGCCTCCGAGCAGGAAATCCTCGACGCCATCGACCGCTACTACGGCGAAGCGGAGAGAGAGGAGGCCGGGACCGAGCAGCATGAGGGACTGGCTGAAGAGGACCTCGAACACCTGCGCGACATGGCTTCCGAAGCGCCAGTCATCCGGCTGGTGAACGCCATGATCGCCCAGGCCCTGGAGAAGCGCGCCAGCGACATCCACATCGAACCGTTCGAAAAAGAGTTCCGGGTGCGTTTCCGCATCGACGGCGTGCTCTACAACCAGGAGCCGCCCCCGCGCGAGTTGAAGGCCGCCATCATTTCCCGCGTGAAGCTGATGGCGAAGCTGAACATCGCCGAGCGCCGGCTGCCCCAGGACGGGCGCATCAAGATCAAAGTAGTGGGCCGGGAGGTCGACCTGCGCGTCTCCACGCTGCCCACGCTGTACGGCGAAAGCGTCGTCATGCGCCTGCTGGACCGCTCGGCGGGCGATTTCTACGACCTTCGCCGGCTCGGATTCGACGAGTACATGCTTGGCCGCATGGAGTACTACACGTCGCTGCCGCACGGTATCTTTCTGGTAACGGGGCCGACCGGCAGCGGCAAGTCCACCACGCTGTACTCCGCGCTCAAGCGCATCAACCAGCCGGATAAGAAAATCATTACCATCGAAGACCCCGTCGAATACCAGATGGACGGAATCAACCAGATCCACGTCAATCCGCAGATCGGGCTGACGTTCGCCTCGGGCTTAAGGCACATCGTGCGGCAGGACCCCGACGTCATCATGGTGGGCGAAATCCGCGACCGGGAAACGGCGGACATCGCCATACGCGCCGCGCTCACCGGGCACTTCGTGTACTCGACGCTGCACACCAACGACGCGCCGAGCGCCATCACGCGGCTGATCGACATGGGAGTCGAGGAGTACCTCATCAGCTCGACCGTGGTGGCCATCCTGGCGCAGCGGCTGGTGCGCGTCATCTGCCCGCACTGCAAGGTCGAAGCGGGCCCCGTGCGCACGCCCGAGGGCGCGATGGTCCGCAGTTTCCGCGGGACCGGCTGCGATCGCTGCTTCGGCTCCGGGTTCAGCGGGCGGGTTGGCATCTTCGAGCTGATGGAATTGAATGACGAGCTCCGCAAGCTGATTCTTGCCAAGGCGGATGCGGTGCAGTTGACCGCTGCCGCACGGCGCAACGGCATGCGCACGCTTCGCGAGGACGGGTGGATGAAGGTTCCGCTCGGGCTGACCACTCCGGAGGAGGTCCTGCGGGTTACTCAGGAATTCTGATGGCGAGCTTCTATTTCAGAGCGGTCACTCCGGACGGGAAGCTGCGGACGGGAACCCTCACCGGGGAAACGGACAAGGCGGTGGCGCGTGAGCTGCGCACCCAGGGCCTCATCCCGGTGTATGTCGGTCTGCAACCGAAAAAATCGTTCGCGCTCAAGCTGCCCGAATTCAACCGGGGCCGCCGCCGGGACGTGCTGTTTTTCACCCAGGAGCTTTCCACCCTGCTGAACTCGGGCGTGCCTCTGGACCGCGCCCTCTCGATCACCAGCGAGCTGACCGAGCGCGCTAATTTCCGCTTCGTCGTGCTCGACATTCTGCGGGTGCTGAAAGGCGGCCGCTCCCTCGCCGATAGCCTCGCCACACACCCGGAGTACTTCTCGAGCCTCTATGTGAACATCGTGCGCGCGGGCGAGGCCAGCGGGGCGCTGGGCACGGTCTTCGAGCGGCTGTCTGAATTCGAGCGCACCCGCGACGATCTGCGAAACTACATCATCTCCTCGATGATCTACCCCGGGCTGCTGACGCTGGTGGGCCTGGGTTCGATCCTGGTGCTGTTGAATTTCGTGGTGCCGCGCTTCGCCCAGGTGTTCCAGGAATCGCGGCTGACCATGCCGCTGCCGACGCAGATCATGCTGGAAGCCAGCCGCATCATGAAGACCTACGGCTGGATAGCCGTGGCCGCAGTAATTGCGGCGATTAGCGGGCTGCGGCTCTATATCCGGACTGCGGCGGGCCGTATGTGGTGGGACTCGTTCCGGCTGCGCATCCCGATACTGGGCGAAGCGCTCAGAAAAGCTGAGACCTCGCGGTTCGCCCGGGCAATGGCAACGCTGGTTTCCAACAGCGTGCCGCTGGTGCAGTCCCTCGGAATCGCGGCCGCGATTCTGAATAACCGGAAGATCGCCGCCTCGCTCGAATCTGTCGCCCAGGGTGTCAAGCGCGGCGAAGGACTGGCCGCGCCGCTGAAGCGCACGGGCCAGTTTCCCCCTCTCGCCGCGCACCTGCTGAGCGTCGGCGAGGAGACCGGACGTCTCGACCAGATGTTCGCCCGCATGGCCGACATCTATGAAGCCGATACCCGCGCCGCAATCAAGCGCTTCACCGCGCTGTTTGAACCGATGGTGATTCTGGTGATGGGTATCATGGTGGGAGTTTTGATCCTAAGCATGATGCTGGCGATCACCAGCATAAACGAAGTGGCGGTGTAAGTATGAACGAACGGAAAAGAAGGAACCAGGCCGGCGTGACGTTGATCGAAATGCTGGTCGTGGTGACCATCATCGCGTTGTTTGCTGCTGTGGTAGCGCCCCGGATGCTGCGCCGCACCGACACGGCTCGGGTCACGGCCGCCCGCGCGCAGATCAACGCATTCATGACGGCGCTGGGCGCCTATAAGCTGGACACCGGCATTTATCCCACTACCGAGCAGGGTTTGCAGGCGCTGCGCACGCCTCCCCCGGGAGTCACGCAGTGGCAGGGACCGTACTTGCCGGCCGAAATCCCGCTGGACCCCTGGGCGCGGCCCTACATTTACAGGTATCCCGGTGAGCACGGCGATGAGCCCGAGATCATTTCGCTGGGCGCCGACGGCCAGCCCGGCGGCGAAGGCATCAACGCCGACATCGTGAGCTGGAAGACGCAGTGAGGTCCCGCGGCCCGGTGAGCGGCGTCACGCTCATCGAGATGTTGATCGTCGTTGCGCTTGTCGGGCTGCTGGCGGGCATCACTTTCCCTTCCGTCTCGGCCGGCGTGGACACCATGCGGCTGAACTCGGCTACCGGATCGGTTTCGAGTCTTTTCAACGAAGCCCTGAATCGCGCGAACCGCCGGCAGCAGGTGGTCGAGGTGACGATTTCCAAATCCGAGGGAGCCCTGTGGCTGCGTTCCACCGAGCCGGGATTCGAAAAGAAGGTCACGCTTCCGGAAGGTGTGACGATCCGCTCGATTCTGCCCGAGCCGGTGCAGGGGGAAGAAGGCCCGCGCCGGTTCATGCTTTATCCGGGCGGGGTTGTCCCGAGGATCGGCGTAGAGCTGGCAAACGCCAGGAACGTGCGCCGGATCGTGCGGCTCGATCCCATTACCGGCGTTCCGCGAACCGAACGGGTGGAAGAATGAAGCAGCGGCGCGGGTTCACGCTGTTGGAAATGCTCGTGGCGACCCTCATCATGGGGATCGCCGTGGTCGGGCTGCTTTCCAACATTTCCACTTCGCTGCGGAACGCCTCACGGTTGACCGAATACGACCGCGCTGCAATCCTGGCGCGCCAGAAAATGGGCGAACTCCTGGTCGACCGGAGATTGCCGGTTGGCATGCCGCTGGAAGGCAAGTTCGACGCCGCCCTCACCGGGGGCATCGAGGCTGGGTGGCGCGCGCGAGTAACGCCGTTTGAGTCGCTGCCGGGCGCCGCCGCCGGTTCGGCCGTGTTGGAACGAATTGAACTCGAAATCTGGTGGGCGAGCGGAGACGGGCGGCGGACGCTCAGTTTTGACGCATACCGCCGCGCGAGACTGCCCGCCCAGGAGCCGGCCCAATGAAGCGCTCCACAGCGGCACGCAGAGGAGTCACGTTGATTGAACTGCTGATCGCGGTGTCGCTCCTCAGCACGCTTTCAGTAGGAATGCTTTTTGCCCTGCGGGTCGGCATCAACGCGCTCGACAAGGCGAACGGCAAGCTCATCGCAAACCGCCGTGCGGCTAGCGTGCAAAACATCCTCGAAAGCCAGATCGCGAACTTCATGCCGGTAAACGCGGCTTGCCCGAGCGGGGTGCCGAACTCCCCGCCGGCGCTGGTGCCGTTTTTCGATGGCGAGCCGCAGAGCATGCGGTTCGTCTCTTCCTATTCTTTGGAGGAGGCCGCGCGCGGCAGTCCGAAAATCCTGGAATTCGCCGTGATTCCTGGCGAGCAGAACCGCGGCGTGCGGCTGATTGTGAACGAATACCCGTACACCGGGCCGCTGTCTACCGGCGCCTTGTGTCTGGGGATGATTGAAAACCCCGCGCCGGGTATTGACCGGGCGCCGCAGTACCGCCCCATCGAGCCCGGCCCGCGCTCCTTTGTCCTGGCCGACCGCCTGGCCTTCTGCCGCTTCGCCTACATGCAGGAAGTTCCGGCGCCCGAGTTCGCCCGCTGGCTCCCGGAGTGGAAACATCCGCGCTGGCCTTCGGCGGTGCGCGTCGAGATGCAGTCGCTCGAACCCGATCCCTCGCGCGTTCCGCTGGCCGGGCTGACCGTACCTATCCGCATCAACAGGTGGCCGAATGTCCGCTACACAGACACCTTCGAACAATAGGCAGGGGGAGTCGGGCGGAGCGCTGCTCGCCGTCTTGTGGCTTTCCGCGGCGCTGGCGGCGATCGCTCTCTCGCTGGCGACGTCCGTGCGGGGCGAAACCGAGCGCACGGCCACGGCTGTGGATTCGATCCGCACGCGTTACCTTGCCGCCGGGGCCATAGAACGCGCCTTGCTGTACATGGAATGGGGACCGGCCAGAAGGGCCGACGGCGAGTCGCCGTATTTCGCCTGGGGAACGCAGTACCTCGCCTTCGAGTTCCCCACAGGACAAGCCGAAGTCCGCATCATGCCGGAGGCGGCCAAAATCAACGTGAATTCGGCATCGCCGGAGGAGTTGTTCAGGCTGCTGGTTGCGGTGGGCGCCGATCCGGCGCGCGCGCACGAGATCGCCATGGCCATCGTCGACTGGCGCACTCCCGCCCCGGGAAACGCCCCCACGGCCTTCGATCAGTATTATTTGTCGCGGCCTTCGTCTTTTCAGGCCCGCCATGCGTCTTTCGAAGAGATTGAAGAGTTGCTGCTGGTGCGAGGCATGACTCCGGAACTGTTCTACGGCAGTTACGAGCGCGACGCCGAGGGCCGCCTGGTCCCGCGCGGCGGGCTGAAAGACTGCTTGACCGTTTACGGCGCCGGCGCGTTCGATGTCAACACGGTGGAGCCGGCGGTGTTGGCTGCGATCGGCTTGCCCCAGGAAACGATCGCTTCGATTGTCGCCGCGCGCAGAGCGGCGCCTTTCCGCAACATGGAGGAAGTTAGAGCGATCACGGGCAACGCGCCGGGCACACACCGGCTGCGGGTGGGCGGCAACGCCATCTATACGCTGCGGGCGACCGCGCGGTTGAGGCTTCAAGACGGGAGCCTGTCCGATGAGCGCCGCTCGGTTGCCGCTACGGTAAAGTTTGTCGGCCCGAGATTCCGGGACCGGTTCCACGTCCTCCGCTGGTACGACAACGTGTGGGTGCAATGAGAATCGAGGCTCCGCGCTTGCGCAAATGGCTGGCGGTTGGCGCCGGCATCGGAATCGAAATCGGCGAACAGGATCTGACCGTGATGGTCACCCGGGTGCGGCCCTCCGGCACGCGCCTGCTTGGCGCCGGCGTCATCGCCCGATTTAAGGAACGGCCCGCCGCGGAGTGGGGCGCCGAGTATACGGATTTTGTGAAACGGCTTGGCGTAAGCCACATTCCGGCCACGGTGCTGCTGCCGCGGCAGGAGCTGATTGTCCGCCTGCTTTCTCTTCCCGGTGTTTCCGACCGCGATTTGCCCTCCGCGATCCAGTATCAGCTCGATTCGCTGCATCCCTTCGGCGAGGATGAAGCCGCGCACGCGTGGTGCCGTATCGGCCGCAGCGGCGCGGTGCTGGTCGCCATCATCCGGCGCGAAATCCTGAATCGCTACATCGCCCTTTTCAGTGAGGCCGGCATCAAGGTAGCCGCGTTCAGCTTTTCCGCCGCCGCGATGCATGCAGCCGCGCGGATGCTTTCGTCGCCGCCGCAGGGCGGGTTCCTCGCCGTCTATGAAGGCGATGACGGCGTGGAGATTTACGGCGAAAGCGAAGCACGGCCGGTTTTTTCTGCTGTATTTGATTTGCCTCCCGAGCGCGCGGCGGCGCTGGCCGCGGCCGAATTGAGACTGCCGGCGGAAACCGAGCCGATCGACTTCGCCGCGCTGCTTCCCCGGCCTGTGCCGGCCGATTACGATCTATCCCGCAGCACAAGGGCTTACGCGGCGGCGCTGGCCGGGGCATGTCCCCTGCTGGCGCTGCCGCTGAACCTGCTGCCGCCCCAGTACCGCAGTTCGACCTCGCGCGCCATGTACGTACCCACGGCGATCCTGGTTCTTCTGCTGGCAGCCGCGCTGGTTGCGCTGGCCTCGATCACGCCCATCGAGGACCGCAAATACCTGAAGGCGCTGGAAAGCGAGATCGCCCGCCTGGAGCCGCTAGCCAGGAAGGCCGGTGAACTCGATAAGGAGATCGAGCAGGTGCGCACTCGGGCCAAACTGCTCGACGATTACCGCCGCCGCGCGAAGGCCGATCTGGATGCTTTGGCCGAATTGAACAAACTGATTCCGCCGCCGGGCTGGTTGACTGGCCTTGAAATGACCCGGGACGCGGTGGTGCTGAACGGTCAGGCCGAGCAGGCGGCGCCGCTGTTGAAAGCGATCGACGGCTCGCCTCTTTTTCAGGGTTCCGAGTTCACCGTGCCGATCACGCGCTCGGGGACGAACGAGGTGTTTCGAATCCGGGCCGTTCGCGAGGAGCCTGCCCAATGACCCTCCAGCAGCGCGACAAGCGCGCCCTCGTGATGCTGGCTGCGGCCGTGTGCGGCGTGGCACTTTTCGTTGTTTTTTCCGAGCGCGATACCCAGCCCGCTGTGGTGGGCGCGGCCGATTCCATCCCCGCTGCCGAAAGGAGGCTGGCGCGTGTGCGCCAACTGGCGGCCGGAGTGGAGGGGAGAGAGCAGTTACTGAAACAGGTCTCCGCTGAACTGGCAGAACGCGAAAAGGGGATCATTCAGGCGGAGACGGCTGCCCAGGCGCAGGCGCAGTTGCTGAACATCATCAAGCGCATCGCCCGCGACCAGCCCGCGCCGATCGAATTCGGCACCGTTGAAATGAGCAAGCAGATATCGAAAATCGACGGCGGCTACGGCGAGGTGCAGATCACGCTCCCCTTTATCTGCCGGATTGAAGACCTGCTGAATTTCCTCGCCGACTTAGGCAACCAGCCGGAATTGCTGGCCGCAAAGGAGATGCGGATCGCCGTGGCCAACCAGAAAGAGAAAACGATCAACGTGCGGCTGACCGTGGCGGCAATCGTTCCGGGGCGGCTGGTGCCGGAAAAGAAAGGTCTGTACTGATATGCGAGCCGCCGGCGGAGGACCGTTGCCATGAAGAAAAAGCTGCTGGTGCTGGATCTGCTGCTGCTGGCGCTGGTGGTGATCACCGGCGAGCGTACCAGGCAACGGTGGTTGGAAGCGCGGAAACGCGAGGCGGCCGTGTTCGGACAGCGGCTCGAGCCGTTGCCGCCGCCGCCCTACACGCCGCTGCCCCCCGTTCCCAAGGTGACCGCGGCCGAATACAACGAGGTGGCGCAGCAGATGCTTTTCAGCGCGGACCGCAACCCGACCGTCACCGTCGAGGTGGTCCGGCCGCCTATGCCCAAGCTGCCGGTGTTTTACGGCCTGGTCAATCTGGGAAGCGGCCCCTTTGCCATCATGAGCGTGCAGCCCGGCGCGGAGCATAAGCCCGTACGCTTCGGCGAGAAGATCGGCGAGTTCAAGCTCGTGAGCGCAGGTCAAGACCAGATCGTGCTCGAGTGGGAGGGGGAGCAGGTCGTCCGGAAGACCGCGGAACTGATGGTTCGGACGGAAGAGCCACAGCAGGCCGCGGCTCCGCCGCCAAAACCCGCCGTCCAGCCCGCCAAGCCGGCAACCAACGTGATCACTCCCGCAAAGAGGGAGGGGCCGGGAGAGGATATAGGCGGCGGCCGCCGGGCGTGCCAGCCCGGAGACACATCGCCGGCAGGAACCATCATGGACGGCTACCGGAAATTCGAAAGGGACACCCCGTTCGGCAAGATGTGCCATTGGGAACCTGTGAAGTAAGGCCGGGGTCGGACGCTGCGATCAATGCGATCAAGAGGAGAGACGAGAGTCATGAGATTGCTTGTTTTTGTGTTGCTGCCGGTTTTGGCGGTTTGCGCCGGCCAGGACAAATCCCCTCAGAAGAAAACCGGAGCCGCCCCTGCGGCGAAGCAGACAGCAGCCCGGCTGGAGGTGCCCGCCGGCGCTGAGCAAATCGGACCGCAAACATGGCGTCATACCGACGAAAAGGGCCAGACCTGGATCTATCGCAAGACTCCGTTCGGCATCACTCGGATCGCTGAGGCGCCGTCCAAGCCCGAAACCGAATTGCCGGCCGGACTCAAGGCCGTGCAGGTGGGCGACGAAATCCGGTTCGAGCGCCCCGGCCCCTTCGGCACGACCCGCTGGTCGCGGAAGCTGGACGAGTTGACCGAGCTCGAGCGCAAAGTCTGGGAGCGGGACCGGCCGAAGTCCGAAACGCCGCCGGAGAAAAAGGATACCGCGAAGGAGTAAGGGTAATGATGTTCTGGATTCGAGCAGTACTGATTGGAACGGCTGTTGTGGCGTCAGCGCAGCAGCAGTTGCCGCCGCCTCTCCCGCCGTCCATTCTGCCGCCCGGCTTCGAAGCGCCGCGAACTGCGCCGCGCCCCGGGGCCCCGAAACCCAAGCCTCCGGCGCAGGAACAACAGCCGGCAGAAACGCCGGAAGCGAAGCAACCGGCAGAAACGCCGGAGGCGAAGCAGCCCGCAGAGACGCCGGAGGCGAAGCAGCCGGCACCGACGCCTGAAGCAACACCCGCAGCAACCCAGCCGGTGAAGCCGGAACCTGCCCGGGTTACCGGCACAATCAATGTCCAGGGCGCTTCGCTGGTCGAAATGATCGCGCTTCTGGCGCGCGATCTGAAGATCAACTACATTCTCGATCCCCGCGTGAAGGGGTCGGTCACCCTGAACACGTACGGGGAAACCCGGCCAGTCGATACCCGGGCGCTGCTGGAAACCATCCTTCAAATCAACGGCGCGGCGATGGTGCAGGTGGGGGATGTTTACCGGATCGTCCCCATGGCAGACGTGGCCCGGCTTCCCATGTCGCCGCAGGTCGATCCGACCACCTTTCCCGAAGACGGCCGGCTCATGCTGAACCTGATCTTTCTGAAATACACCACGGTTGAGGAGCTCTCAAAACTGCTGGAGCCCTTCATCGGGGAAGGCGCCCGGATGATGGCCTATTCGCCCGCAAACCTGCTGCTCATCCTCGACAACAGCAGGAATATGAAGCGGACGATGGAGCTCATTGCGCTGTTCGACAGCGACACCCTGGCAGGGCAGCGGGTGCGTCTCTTTGAGGTGAAGCACAGCCGCCCGAGCGACATCGCCCGCGAACTGGACTCCGTTCTGAAATCGATCTCGCTGAATGAGAAGGCCAGCACAGTGCGATTCCTCGCGGTGGACCGCATCAACACCGTGGTGGCCATCGCGCCCAATCCCGGCGCCTTCAAACAGGTCGAAGAGTGGTTGAAAAAGCTCGACATACCCCAGAAGGCGACCGTGGGCACGATGGACAACTACGTGTACCGCGTGAAATACGGCATGGCGCCGATGCTGGCCCAGGCCATCATGCAGCTCTATTTCGGCTATCCCTGGATGGGCTACGGCATGGGGTATGGCGACATGTACGGCGGCGGCATGTACGGCGGGAACCTGTACAGCGGCCTGGGAGCCTTCGCGGGACAGTTCCGCGCCGGGATGTATAGCGGCGGTCTGTATGGCGGGGCGATGTACGGCGGCGCCATGTACGGCGGTGGCATGTACGGCGGCGGCATGTACGGCGGAATGCCTGGGATGTACGGGGGCATTCACGGTCTGGGGATCGGCTTCCCGAACTATGGCGGAATGCCGTACGGAAGACCTGCGGCGTCTCAGCAGGCGGGCACTTCCGGCTCCGTTACGACAACCCCGAACACGCAGGGCCAGGACCTGACCGGTTCATACCTCGGAGCGGCGAGCGGTTACCCCTCCGACTGGTCAGCCTTGCCGCGTGTGATACCGAACCCGTTCGATAACACCCTTCTGATTCACGCCAGCCCCCAGGACTACGAGCAAATCCTGAAGCTTTTGGAACAGCTCGATGTGCCGCCCCGCCAGGTTCTGGTGGAAGCCAAGATCTACGAGGTTGACCTGGAGGGAATGTTCGCCGCGGGAGTCCAGGCGGCGCTGCTGCAAAAGACCGATACCCCGCCCGACGGGCTGTCGGGACGGCCCCTGCGGATCCTGGCCGGGCAGGGGGCGCTGGGAGAGACGGCCGGCGCGTTGGTCACAGCCGGCGCTCTCGTCGGCAACAGCAAACAACTGCTGGCTTTACTGACCGCGGCCGAGGACAGGCGTCAGGCGAAGCTGGTTTCCGCTCCGACTTTGATTGCGACCGACAGCATTCCGGCCTCCATGAACGTCGGCGACGAGGTGCCGACGCTTGCCGCTCAGGCCGTTAGCGGCAACATCACCGATTCGGGCAGCTCTGTCTTCACGCAGGCAATTCAAAACAAAGCGACCGGTGTCACACTGAACGTTCTGGCGCGCGTCAACCCGAGCGGCATCATTACATTGGTCATCAATCAGGACGTGAGCGCGCCGGTGGCGCCTTCGGCCAACGCCGCCATCCAGTCGCCGTCATTTTCCCACCGCACGGTGCAGACCCAGATCACGGTTCAGGACGGGGATACCATCGCCATTGCGGGCATCATTCAGGAAACCGACACCTCCAGTTCGGCCGGCGTTCCCATTCTGCACCGGATCCCGGTCCTCGGAGCGGCGTTCGGCGCGAAGTCGATCAACAAGAAGCGGACCGAAATGGTCATATTCCTGACCCCGCGCATCATCTACGACACCAACCAGCTCGTAGAGGCCAGCGAGCAGTTGAAGTCTGGTTTCAAGCGCCTCACCAAGGTCGTGCAGGAATAGGCTAAAGTCCCGGGTCTGGCCGTCCGATAGTTGGCCAGATGCATCTTTCCAGGTTGAGTCACTTAGGGCTGCAAGACCCGGGGCTGCGCCCCGAACGGAGCACGGCGCACGCGAACACCGCTGAGTCCTCTTCGCGCAGCTTCGCGGAACTGATGCGCCGGCGCATCGAAAATCAAACGGCGCTGGCGAAAACCCAAAATTCAAATTCTCTTCTGAACCGTGTGACGCCTTTCAACGAGCGCCTGGCGGCCGCTGCCCGGCCATCACCGCAAGTGACCGAGAGCGGGGCTCCCAAGATTGTTCCGTGCGATCCCTGGCCCGGCTACAGTGGTCCGGCGGCGACAAACCCCTACTTCGGCCTGCCGCTGCGCGAAGGCAACGTGGTTGGTTTCTCGAACTGGTTTCAAAGCATCGAGATCGGCGGTTTGGGTGCCTGCACGCTGCCCCCGGCGTTCTCGGCGACCGAGGAGGGGGCGCAGGAAGCCCTGCGGCTGGTCCAGCAATATGTTCCGGAAGCAAGAATCCAGCCATATATTTATACCGGCCAGATCGGTTCCACCCGTAGCCACGCGATTGTCCTGCCCAACGGCGAATGGCTGAACGCGGGGCTGCTCTTGGACGCTTACTATCACCAGGGCATGGGAGTGGATGCGAACTCCGATGCCATGCTGAAAGCGGAAATCGCACAGCTTACTGGCAGCTCGTAGTACTGGTACTTCGGCAACACGATGCCCTGTGACCAATCGAATCACCACTGGGTCGAAATGGGACACCCGGGCATCTTCAGGAGCGGGCTGCGGTGGAGCAACCCATTAGAAATGAACCCCCAGGCAGAGCGGTGAAATGGCCCCTGGAGTGCAGGGGGCTTGGATTCGATCTCAGGGTGAAGAGGACTGCGAACCGGCAGCAGAGGGCCTTTACGGCAACTGGTTGGGCGGTCAGGAGAAAAACGCCGCTTTTGCTGGAAAAAGGTTGACTTTGAGCCGGACAGCATGTTTCAATTCATCCTGAATGCCTGCGGGCTGAGTTTGCCTTGATGCGGCAATTATGGTCTTGAATCCCGCGAGCACGAGAAAACAACAAAGTAACAAAGTAAAAGAGCACGCAAAGCGTAGATCGGTGGTCAGGTTGGGTATCGACCGGCAGCACTGAGGTCATTATCCCGGTCTGTTGATCGAACTTAGTTTAGAGGCTCAGGTTGAAGAACGACTTCCATCAATTCGAACTCGATTTCACCAAGGAGAAGGAAATGGCAGATTTTCGTAAGTGGTTTTTAGTGCTTGCCGTGCTGGCCCTAGTGGTCGTGCCGGCTAGTGCGCAAACGCCGTTCACCTGCACGGCAACCCCCGGATCGACGCCGACGATTCGCGACGCCGGGTTGACCGAGCTGGTGGGCGACGTCGTATTGACCTGCTCGGGCGGCGATCCGTCGGCTCCGCCCATTACGACGAACTTCCAGATTTTCATGAGCCCGACGCAGGTCACCAACAAGGTTAAGGCGGGAACTCCTGCTGAGTGCCCGACCGGCATCCCCTGCGTAACTGACGCGCTGGCGATCATCACCAACGAACAGGGCGAGCCGGTGCTGCAGACCAGCCATCCGAACCCTGGCGCGGGCATCGTGGTCGGCCTGCTCCAGTCGAATCTGGCTGCTGGCGATGCGCCGAACACCCGGAACTCGATCCTGTTCCCGGCCATCACGCTGCCGCAGGGCTCCACGTCTTTTATCCGGATCACCAATGTCCGGGTGGTTGCCCCTCCGGTGTCGAACATCGCAATCCCGACGCAGGTCTTTGAGTTCGTTTCCACGAACCCGGCCGGCGTAGTCCCGATTGCCAACTCCACGCTGGTAGTCGCTTTCGTGCAGCCCGGACTGCAGTTTGCCGCCCGGGACGCGAGCGACAACGCTCCGGCTAACCTGTCGTTCACGCAGTGCAACGCCGAGCCCCGGGATGAGGATCCTGGCTATGACTTCATAGCGAAGTTCACCGAGGGCTTCCCGCTCGCGTTTAAGACGCAGGCGCAGGAGACCGGCAGAGTGCCGGCACCGCTCGCGGCTGCGATTGGCGGAACCGTGATGCCCGATCCGACCGCCAGTGACGGGACTCTGCTGACGGTGCGGTTCTCGAACATCCCGGCCGGCGTGCAGATTTTTGTCACCTCCGGACCGGTGAGCCCTGGCACGAGCGTCGGCATCAATGCGACCCTCATTACGCCGGCTCAGGTGTCGATTTCGAACGGCTCCGGCCAGGCGACTTGGAGAATTACTGAGAACGACCCGACTGCTTCTTCGGCCCAGAAGAGCATCGCGTTCGGCATCGATATCGTGTTCACTCCGAACACCTCGGCCGGTCTGCCTGGCTTGACGGGCACCAATCCGGGTTCGGTCGCCGGCCTGTTCTCGCCGGTGAGCACGGTTGATTTCGCGAGCACCACCGCTGCGATTCCGCGCTTCCGCGATGATCCGAGGAATGCTTCGGTGTTCACCATCGTCCCCTGCGTGACGAACCTGCTGTTCCCGTTCCTCACCAGCCAGGCTGGGTTCAACACCGGCATCGCTCTGGTCAACACCTCGCTGGACAATGCCGGCAACAACCAGCCGTTCGACACCGACACGCAGAGCGGCACCTGCACCGTGTACTACTTCTCCGTCGACGAGAACGGCACGGACGTCTCGCCCGCTCCTCAGGAGACCCGTCCGATCCCGGCCGGCAACATGGTTGCGTTTAACGTGCCGGCGAACTTCCAGGGCTACGCGATCGCCCGCTGCAACTTCCAGTTCGCGCACGGCTTCGCCTTTATCAGCGACGTCGAGGGCGGCCTGGGTTCGCAGGGCTATCTCGCTCTGGTGATTCCGGATCGGGCCGATGGCCTGCGTCTGCCGCAGCCGTTCACCCAGAGCGTTGGGAACACCGGCGAGCAGCTGGGCATGTAATTCGGCACAGTCTGCACCATTTATAAGGGAGGGGAAGTATTTCCCCTCCCTTTTTTATTTAGGCCTCGCGGGTTTGTTTTGCCGTCCAACTGCAGAATGCTATACTTTGTTATCCTGCCCGCGTCCACTTTCCGCAACACTTGTCCCGTTGCGGGCGATACGAACAAGAGGTGATCATGCTAGCTAAAAAACTGTTTGCGTGCGCTGTGCTGGCTACGAGCCTGCTCGCGCAGCCTGCGAATGAGCCGCGCATTCTCTTGCTGCCAAGCCAGGGCTCGACGGTGAGCGTATTCGCAAACGAGGGCCTAACAGCGTTGACGCCGATCAACGCGCCGTCCGGCGCAACTGCCATCCTTGCCAGGCCCGACGGCAACCGGTATTTCGTCGTCTCCGGCAATGAGTTTTCAGTTGCGGATGCGGCGGGAAACGAGATTCAGGCGCCCGCCGGGTTTGGTTTGCCCATTGCCGCTGCGGAGATTACGCCCGATGGCAGCAAAATACTTTTCGCTGCCGGTACCTCTTTGTACAGTTATGACATCAGCGGCGACACGATAAAGCAGTTGCCCGGCGCTTCCCTTACCGGTACCCCCTATGCGCTGGCGGTGAGCCTGGATTCCCGCGACGCGTTTGTCTTAACCGCAGCGGGACTGAGCCGGATCAACCTGACAAGCAATACCGTGACCGGAACGGTGCAACTGGCGGGAATGGATCCGTCGAAGTCAAGCGTTGTCGCCGGGCCCAACGGTCTCCTATACGTCAATGCCCAGGGCGCACTCCACGAGGTAAACCCTCGTACCTTGGAATCTAATCCCATTCCCGTGCCTGCTTTCCCGTCGAAGCCGGTCTTCAGCCCCGATGGCACGAAAGTTTGGGTAGCCGGTCTAGGCGCTACGACGGGCCAGCCGGCGCTCATGATCATCGATCTGGCGGCGCGCACGGTCACCCACACGCTGAACTCCTTCGGCGTTGCGTTCGACTACATGTTGTGGGGCGGTCCGGACAAGATATATGCCTACTCCTCTTCGACTCGCAAGCTGTACCAGATGACGGAGACTCTCAGCGGACTTGATGAGGCGGATTTTCCCGCAATCGGTAAAATCCAGCGGGTTAGCGCCGCCTTCAATTCCACCGAGGTCCCGAACGGCCAGGAGATTGTGGGACCGAAGTATCTGTTTGTTGTGGCGCCGGACACCCTGTATCGAATCGATCTGGCTCCGCTTGAGTCCACCCCGCCCGAGCAGACGGTTACGAGCGTGCCGCTGCCTGGACCCTCTCGTGGCGGCATATTCTTCATGCCCCCGGCAACGGCCGCCAGCACCATCGCACGCACGCACCTGTACGGGGATAAGCAGAATGTGGTAAAGGGCGAGGAATCCATGCCGCTCGTTTTCCGGCTGGTGGACCACTCGGGCAGGCCGATCATGGGTATGCCGGTAACGTTTACAGCCTCGCGTGGAGGAGTCGTCGACCGGATGACGGCAACCAATAGCGCGGGCCTGGCGCAGGCCATTTGGAAAGCGCCGGACACTGAAGGAACGTTTTCGGTGACGGCGACTTTCGCAGGAACGAGTATTTATTTCGAACTGCGCAGCGTTTCCCCCGGAAGCGAAGATACGCCAGGGCAGGATCCCGGTCCCGGGGCGAGCGGGATTTCCATTCTCTCCGGAAACGGACAGGTCATGCGCGGCGGCAGCCTGTCGCCTGAACCAATTCTGTTGAGGGTGACGGACGGCGGCGGTTCTCCGGTTCCTGGGGCTAAAGTAACGTTTGCGATCAGCGGAGGGACGGGTGGTTCCGTAGTTGCCAATCAGGGCTATTCCTGCGAGGTTGCTTCCGGAGGCACAGTCTGCATAACCGACAGCAACGGACAGGTCGAGGTGCGCTTCTGGGCGCCCATGGTCAACCCAACGGTTTCCTGGATCCAGACCACTATCAATGCATCCGTGGCCGGCCTGAGTGGTGTGGCTTCGCCCTCGGTAACGATTTATCAAACAGCGGTGCCGGCACAAGACTATGACGGGTCCCTGGGACAGTTGCCGTTGATTGCACTGCATCAGCCCGCGGCACAGTGGGCGACCCTCGAAGTACAGGCCGGCCAGACGCTCGCCGGCGCCATCGAAGTCTCTGCGCACTCACGGACCGGCCTACATACAAGAGGAGACCCAGTGCCCAACGTCGGTCTCCAGGTGCGGGCGACCCCCGCGTACGATCGCAATTCGCCTTCGCCTGCCTATTGCGCCGGCGGGACGGTTCTTTCAAATGCCGACGGTATTGCGACGTGCAACCTGCAGGTGCCGATAGATACCCAGCCTGGGACTTACCAGATCTATGCAATAGTCGGCGGAAACACGCCGCTGGGCTTCTATCTTAAAGTCACCGCGCCGCCGCCTTCTGTACCCACTACGGTGGCGATTGTCTCCGGGAACAACCAGAGCGGCACTCCCGGCCAGACGCTGGCGCCCCTGGTCGCCGTGGTGAGAGACCAGTTCGGGCAGCCAATGGCGAACGTGGACGTCCAGTGGTCCGTGGTTTCCGGCTCGGCCACACTCTCATCGCCGGCAACCAAGACGGCCGCGAACGGGCAGGCCTCCACCGGAGTTGTCCTCGGCGCCACGGTGGGTCCGGTAGTTGTTCGCATGGCCGCCGGGAACGCAACGCCGGCCGAATTCAAGCTTACGGTAGCAGGTGCGACGGGCAATCTTGCCATGGTCACCGGCGACGGGCAGACCGTGGTTATTGGCCAGCAATTCCAGCCGGTAGCGGTCAGGGTGACCGATAGCGCTGGCAACGCCTTGGCGGGTGTCGCGGTAAATTTTGCCGTCACCAGCGGGGAGGCAACGCCGATGTCTCAGTCGGCGGTTACGAACGCCGAAGGCATCGCAGCCGCGACGTTCACGGCTACCAACAACCCTGGATCGATTGTCGTCACGGCTTCCGTGGGTAGCGCGACCGTGCAGTTCCAACTCGCTGCCAGGCTGCCCGGACCGCTGCTGACGGCCGACTCCTTCCTGAATGGCGCCAGCATGCAGCCGGGAATCAGTACCGGCAGCATCGCCGCGATCAAGGGGCACGGTCTCACGACCGGGCTGAGCATTCCGCCCGGAACCTGCCTCACCGCCGCAGCGGACGGCAATATCCAGCGGGAGCTGCCAACCCAGCTCGCGGGCATCGAGGTGGTGTTCGAATGGTTCCATCTCGCGCCCATTCTCGCCATCTGCAAGACTCCGGATGGCTACGACCAGATCAACGTGCAAGTGCCGTTTGAGGTGTCGCCGGGCGCCAACCTCCGGGCCGATGTGACAACTGGAATCGGCACCTCCTGGGAGACGACGGTGAGCGTGACCGATCTGACCATCACGGACGCTCTGCCGGGCATCTTCGAGTACCAGGCCTCGGCCGACGCCCGCGGAGCCGTCGCCTTGCGTCCGGATGGCACGGTTGTGTCGCCGTCCAACCCGGCGCACCGGGGTGAAGAAATCCGGCTCTACACCACGGGGCTCGGACCGGTATTGCCGACAAACGGCGTTCCGGTGAAAACCAACCAGCCGGGTTACCCGGGGCAGATGCCGTTCTACGTCCCGACCGTCCAGTTGGGCGACGTGGGCGCGCCGGGAGTGACAGCCGAATATGCGCAAAACCTGATCGGCGTGTTCATCGTCACTTTCCAGGTCCCGACCGAGGCGCCGATTGGCGATGCGGTGCCGGTCGTTGTTACTGTGGCGAAGGCTAACGGCGAGACGGTGAGCAGTCTGCCGTCATCCATCCCAATCGCGGAATAGCCGCCCGGTTCTTCCCTGGGGCACGGAGGCGCAAACCTCCGTGCCCTTTTTCTGTTTCAGGTCCCGATATCTACGATACAATCTGAAGGACTCCATGATGCCGTACACGTACCTCGACATCGCGAAGATGATCGATCACTCGCTCTTGAATCCTGTGCTGAGGGATGACGAGCTCGAGGAGGGCTGCCGAATCGCCCGCGACTACAATGTTGCCTCCGTCTGCATCAAACCGTACTACGTGAAACGCTGTGCGGAACTGCTGGCGGGCAGCGGCGTCGCGCCCGGCACCGTGATCGGGTTTCCCCACGGCGGGAATGCGACCGCCATCAAAGTCGCGGAGGTCGAGCAGGCGCTCGCGGATGGCGCTGCCGAGCTCGACATGGTGGTCAACATCGGCAAGGTGCTGAGCGGGGACTGGGACTTTGTCCGCGAGGATATTCGCGCGGTCGTGGACCGGTCGCATGAGGGAGGCGCCATTGTCAAAGTGATCTTTGAAAACTGCTACCTCGAGGACAGCCACAAGATCCGGCTTTGCGAAATCTGCGCGGAACTGGGCGCGGACTTCGTCAAGACCTCGACCGGATACGGCAGCGGGGGCGCGACCCACGCTGACCTGATCCTCATGCGCAAGCACACGCCGCCGAGCGTAAAGATCAAAGCGGCGGGCGGCGTGCGCACGCTGGAAAGTCTTCTGGAAGTGCGCGCGCTCGGCGCCTCGCGATGTGGGGCTACTCGCACGGTGGAAATCCTTGAAGCATGCAAGCAGAGTCTGGCTGGAGTTGAGGTATGAAACTTGGATTTGTCAGCGCGATTCTTCCCGATCTTTCGCTCGACGAGGTTTTTCAGTTCGCTTCGTCGGAGCGCTTCTCCTGCGTTGAACTGATGTGCTGGCCGAAGGGCAAAGCCGAGCGGCGCTACGCCGGGGTGACGCACATCGATGTCGCGAGCCTGACGCCGGACGACGCGGCCCGCATCACGGAAAAGGCCGCCAGCGCCGGCGTGGCGATCAGCGGTCTGGGGTATTACCCGAACCCGCTCGCCCCAAACCTCGAGGAGGCGCAGGTTTACATCGATCATCTGCGGAAGGTGATCGTGGCGGCCAAGCATCTGGGCGTCGGTGTCGTCAACACGTTCATCGGCCGCGACTGGACGCGCTCGGTGGACGAGAACTGGCCGCGCTTTCTCGAGGTCTGGCGGCCGCTGGTGCGCTTCGCGGCCGACCACGGCATCCGGATCGCCATCGAGAACTGCCCCATGCTGTTCACCCGCGACGAGTGGCCCGGTGGCAAGAACCTGGCGACGACGCCCGCGATTTGGCGGCGCATGTTCAACGACATCCCGGACGGCAACTTCGGACTCAACTTTGACCCCTCGCACCTGGTCTGGCAGCGCATCGACTACGTGCGCGCGGTACGCGAGTTCGCCGGCCGCATTTTCCACGCGCACGCCAAGGACGCGCGGGTGGACCAGCACCGGCTCGATGAAGTAGGCATTCTGGCGGAACCGCTCCAGTTCCACACGCCGAAACTGCCGGGGCTTGGAGACGTCGACTGGGGCCGCCTCATCTCGGCATTGACCGACGCCGGCTACCAGGGCCCGATATGCGTCGAAGTCGAGGACCGCGCCTACGAGGGCTCGCTCGAAAACCGGAAAGCGGCGCTGCGGCAGAGCGCGGTCTACCTGCGGCAGTTTTTGCCGGCTTAGGGCGGCCCTCGGTATACTTGCGCGGAGGGGTTTGCGATGGACCGAAGAAGCTTTGCGAAAGCGGTGTTGGCCGCGCCGGCGATGGCACCCGCGGCCGCCGCGCAATACGATCGGCGGACACGCGGTTTAGCGCCGTTGACAATCAAGGACGCCAAGGTCATCACCACCAGCGGAGGCCGCAGCTACCGCTGGGTGTTCTTGAAGATCATCACCAGCGAACCGGGGCTCTACGGAATCGGTTCGGCCAACAATCATTACCAGACCCACGCCGTGGTAGCCGCGCTCGAAAAGCACCTCATACCGTGGCTGATCGGCAAGGATCCCGACCGCATTGAGGATCTATGGCAGAGCGCGCATTTCCGCACGTACTGGCGCTATGGGCCGGTGAACAACAATGTGCTGAGCGCGATGGACATGGCCCTATGGGACATCAAGGGCAAGCGCGCCGGCATGCCGGTTTACGAACTGTTGGGCGGGAAGACACGCGACGCCGTGGCGTGCTATGACCACGCCGCCGGCCGCGACAGGGAGCAGGCGCTCGCCAGCCTCCAAAAATCGCTCGCCAACGGGTTCCGCCACGTCCGCGTGCAGTATGGCGAAGGCGGCTACGGCGGCGGAGGATTTTTTCCTCCGGGGAGCGGGAACCGCCCCGAGGGCGGGTACACCGGACTCGCTTTCGACGAAGAACAGTACGTCTCCACGATTCCTAAAGTGTTCGAGTATATCCGCTCGAAGGTCGGATCCGAGCCGAAACTCCTCCATGACGTGCACTCGCATCTGAGCGGAATCAACGCGGTCGAGTTTTCGCGCCGCATGGAGCCTTACCAGATGTTCTTCATTGAGGACGTGCTGCCGCCCGAGCAGATCGCGTGGTACCGCCAGATCCGGCAGGTGTGCTCGACGCCTCAAGCCGTCGGCGAGGTGTTTTCGCATCCCTCCGAGTGGGTGCCGCTGGTCGTCGAGCGGCAGATCGACTTCGTGCGCTGCCGCCTGGCCGCCAGCGGAGGCATCACGGCGGCGAAGAAGATGGCCACACTATGCGAGTTCTTCGGCGTCCGCACCGCCTTCCAGGAGGGCGGTGAAAACGATCCCGTGAACCAGATGGCCAGTTACCACGTGGACATTTCGAGCACCGCCTTCGGCATCCAGGAAGAGAACCAGTTCCCGCCGGTGGTTCATGAGATGATGCCGGGCACGGCGCAGTTGCGGCGCGGCTACCTCTATGGGAGCGACAGGCCGGGCCTCGGCATCGATATCAACGAGGAGATGGCGGCAAAGTACCCCATTGGCGAAATCAGAGGTGGCGGTGCGTACCGGACGGACCGCGCCCTGGACGGCTCCGTCGTAAAGCCCTGAAAGCTCCGCGCGGGCGGTACCCCGGAACTGGTAGGCTGACAGTCTATGCGATGTGCCATGCTCCTCGCGGGGCTCCTTGTGTGCTCCTTATTTGCCCTTGCCCAGATGAACGCAAACGCCCAATCCAACCCCCTGCTTAGGGAATGGAACACGCCGTTCGGCGTTCCCCCGTTTAATGAGATTGCCGACGAGCACTTTCTGCCCGCGCTGAAGGCGGGCATCGATGAGCAGCGCCGCGAAGTGCAGGCGATTTCGGCGAACCCGGAGCCGCCAACCTTCGCGAACACGATCGAGGCCCTCGACGCCTCCGGCGAGTTGCTCGACAAAGTGTACGCGGTATTCTCAAACCTTACCAGCGCCGAGACGAACGACCGGCTCCAGGAGGTAGCGAGGCAGGTCGCGCCGATGCGCGCCGCACTCCAGGACGACATCCTCCTGGATCAGCGGCTCTTCGCGCGCGTCAAGGCGGTCTGGGAAAAGCGGGACGAGCTCAACCTCAACGCCGAACAAAGAAAACTCCTCGAGGAAACCTACAAAGACTTCGTTCGCGGCGGCGCGAATCTGAGCGAGGACCACAAGAAGAGGTTCCGAGAGATTAACGCCGAGCTCTCGGTGCTGAGCGTGCGTTTCGGCGACAACCTGCTCAAGGAGACCAACGCTTACCAGCTCGTCATCGAGGACAAGGCCGATCTTGCAGGCCTGCCAGAAGCCATCGTTTCGGCGGCGGCTGAAGCGGCCCGGGCGGCAGGGCAGCCGGGGAAATGGGTATTCACGCTGCACGCTCCGAGCATCTGGCCTTTTCTCTCCTACGCCGAGAACCGCGAGCTGCGGCGCCAGATCTTCACCGCCTATATCAAGCGCGGCGACAACGGGAACGAGTACGACAACAAGCAGATACTGGCGCGAATCGCCGCCCTGCGCGCCGAGCGGGCGAAACTGCTCGGCTACCCGACGTATGCGCACTACGCCCTCGAAGAAAGAATGGCCAAGGAGCCCGCGCAGGTGTACGGCCTGCTCAATCAGCTTTGGGAGCCGGCGTTGAAAGTCGCGCGGAGGGAAGCGGCCGAGTTGCAGAAATTAATCGACGAGCAGGGCGGCAACCACAAGCTCGAGCCCTGGGACTGGAGATACTACGCCGAGCGAATCAAGCAGGCGAGGTACAAACTCGACGAGGACCAGCTCCGGGAATATTTCCCCCTTGACAACGTGCTGAAGGGCGCCTTCTATGTGGCGAACAGGCTCTACGGCTTGACGTTCACCGAGCGCATGGATATTCCGAAATATCACCCCGAGGTCCGTACGTTTGAGGTCAAGGACGTGGACGGCTCGCACCTGGGCCTGTTCTTCACCGACTACCATCCCCGGCCTGGCAAGCGCGGGGGCGCCTGGTCCAGCCGCTACCGCGGCCAGTATCACAAGGACGGCAAGGACGTGCGCCCGATCGTGGTGAACGTGTGTAACTTCACGCGTCCTTCCGCCGGCCGGCCCGCTCTCCTGAACCAGGAAGAGGTCGAGACTCTGTTCCACGAATTCGGCCACGCGCTGCATTCGCTCCTCTCGCGCATTCATTACCGGAGTCTGTCCACGGTGCCGCGCGATTTCGTCGAGCTGCCATCGCAAATCATGGAGAACTGGGCTTTCGAGCCGGAAGTGCTGAAGGTTTACGCCCGGCATTACAAGACTGGCGAGGTCATCCCCCAGGATCTCGTGAAAAAGATCCAGGACTCGAAAAAATTCAACCAGGGATTCGCCACGGTCGAGTACCTCGCCGCATCGCTGCTCGATATGGACTGGCACACCATCACCGGAGAGGCGCCGGACGCCGCCGCGTTCGAGAAGGCCTCTCTGGAGAAGATGCGCATGATGCCTGAGATTGTGGTGCGCTATCGCAGCCCGTACTTCCAGCACATTTTCTCGGGCGGGTACGCGGCCGGCTATTACAGTTACATCTGGAGCGAAGTGCTGGACAGCGACGCGTTTCAGGCGTTCAAGGAGAAAGGGCTTTTCGATAAGGCGACTGCCGCGGCGTTCCGCAAAGAGATTCTGGAGCGCGGTGGAACCGGCGATGCCATGGAGATGTACAAGCGCTTCCGCGGGCGCGCGCCGTCGGTGGAGCCGCTGCTTGAAAGGCGCGGCCTGAAATAAGCGCCGAGTAAGTTCGACGGCGGCCTGGGTTAGAAGAGACTGGCTTGCTACTTGACTTTGTATGTAATCTCTTCACGATCCAACGCCCTGCCCGCATAGTAACCGCCGAATCCGAGACCAATCGTCAAAGCGGCGGCCATTGGCAGATAAGTCGACTGTAGCTCTTCCGTGGCGCTGGCTGCGATGAAGGCGGTCGTTCCGACCGTTGCGCACAGGATGAACGGAAGCCATGTGCGCTTGTTGCCTTGGTTGACGGTTAACCTGAACCAGTCGATTTCCTTGAATGGAATTTGTGTTTCCTGGGAGCCTGTTTGAACAACCATGCTCTCCGTGGCGACTGTACCGGTGACAACGCGTTTTCCGCGGGTGCCTATTCGCACTTGAGCGCGTTCATGGAGCCCAGTGGGTATGTCATTGGCGGCAATAAGCCGCGGCTCCTGCGCCGCAACGGCTATTGAAATAGCGGTAGCACAGCAACAGAACGTAGGAAACGAAACATCTTTCCGCCCGCCCGCGTAATTCGGGATTTCACCCTCCGTAGTACGGAATGAGCCTAAACTGGATTCTTATTTCTCGTCAAGGTACAACATGCAGCAATAACCTAACTAGCTGTAGAGAGTCGTTCGATAAGAGAGGGCTTCCGGGCCTCGGGCAGGGCGGGGCGCAAGTGCTTCAAACCAAACGCCTTCACCTGGTTCGGAAACGTTTCCGCAGGCGCGCGCCGCCGGTGGAGCCGCCGCTTGAGAACTGCGGCCTGCAAATGTAAACGCCGCGGCGCCCGGGGTAAATCCAACACCTCCCCGGAGCGGATATATTATGACGCTATGAGCCCAGACCGGCTTTCCCGGCGCGGCTTCGCGAAGGCCGCCGCCACGTTGGCCTTTCCCGCCATCGTTCCCTCGCGGGTCCTTGGCAAGAGCGCTCCCAGCAACCTGATCCAGGTGGCACAGATCGGCTGCGGCCGCATCGCGCGCAGCATGGAGTTCCCTGGCATTCTGAAGCACAGCGGCATCGCGCGCTACGTAGCGGTCTGCGATGTCGATACCATCCGGCTCCAGGACGGCAAGGAATTCTTGGAACGCGCCTACGCGGCGAAGTTCGGCAGCAACGGCTATGCCTCGATAAAAACTTACCGGGACTACCGGGAGATGCTCGAGGACAAGAGCATCGACGCGGTCGCCATCAGCACGCCGGACCACTGGCACGCGCAGCCCGCCATCGAGGCCGCGCTGGCCGGCAAGGATATCTTTTTGCAGAAACCGGCCTCGCTGACCATACGTGAAGGCCGCCAGATGGCGGACATCGTCAAACAAACGGGGCGCATCTTCCAGCTCGGGAGCCAGCAGCGTTCGGATGCCCACTTCCGGCTGGCATGCGAGCTGGTCCGAAACGGGCGCATCGGCAAGGTCAAAGAGATTTATATCGGGCTGCCCGAAGACCCGCCCGGCGAGGAAGAGCCGGAAATGCCCGTGCCGCCGAATCTCGACTACGACATGTGGCTGGGATCAACGCCGTACGTCTATTACACCGAGAAGCGGGTGCATCCGCAGTCGAGCGACCCCAAGCTGCGCTACGACCGCCCGGGCTGGCTGCGCTGCGAGCAGTTCGGCGCCGGCATGATCACCGGCTGGGGGACGCATCACATCGACACCGTCCACTGGGCGATGGGCACGGAACACACAGGCCCCATCGAGGTGACCGCATCAGCCGAATTTCCGAAAAAGGGCCTCTGGGATGTGCACGGGCCGTACCACGTGCGCGCGCGATACGCCAACGGCGCGGTGATGTACATCAGCGAGAAATACCCGAACGGGATCCGCTTCATCGGCGAAGAGGGTTGGATTTGGGTGACGCGCGGCAGGTACAACCCGGCCGAGGTGGCCGCCGGCATTCGCAGTCAGGCGCTCGATGCCAGCGACCTCCGCATCCTCACCTCGGGGTTCAAGCCCCACGAGACGCGCCTGCATGCCAGCCCGCAGAACGATCACCACCTTGACTGGCTGATGGGCATTCGCAACCGCACGCAACCCGTAGCGCCGGTCGAGGCCGGGCACCGCTCGTGCAGCGCCTGCCTGATCGCCTGGGCAGCGATGAAGCTGAAACGCACGCTCACCTGGGACCCCGAACGCGAGCGCTTCGTGAATGACGACGAGGCCAACGCCCTGCTCTCCAGAAAGCAGCGGGCGCCTTATGGGACGGATGCGGTTATCGCGCGCGTGCAGCGCGGGTGAGGGACCTCACGAGACGGCGGGGATCCAGCATATGCTTGGGGCGGAAGCGGTTCCTGTTCCACCGGCTGTCCGGCTCGAAGTCCACGCCGAGGAAGTAGCCCGTCTCGCGAAAAACGCAGTAACGCACGCGCCCGCGCAACTCCGTTTTTGAGTGAGCCAGCCGCACCAATGTTTCCAGCGGCACCGGCGTGTCCATCTGGATGCAGGCGCCCGAGCTCGCAATATCCTCCAGATTGGCCAGGGCGGACCGGTTGCGTCCCTTCTTGTCCGTCCAGAAAACGTCGATCAGATCCGAACACAGCATCCGCGGTTCCAGGTGCCTGTCCATATCTGTTTGATCGGATAGGAATTGCCAAATGTTTAGCTAAAGTAAGTGCGGGGTTTAATACGTTACGCTCTGAAAGCAGTATGCGTAACTGGAATTTATGCCGGGGGTCGCTGCGCGTACAAATTCGCCCTTGAAGAAGTAACCGTAGCCCGCGCCGAATAGGAACCGCCGGAACTTGTACGTGCCGAAGATATCCAGTTCGCGGCCGATGTGGCGGCCCGCGGCGCCATCCGGCGAACGCGCAATCGCCTGCCCCGAGGTGTTGTAGAGCGCCTCCCGCGGGTTCGCCAGCCAGGAGTCGTTGTACATCAAGCTCACCGAAAAACTCCTGAGTATCTCAAGCGTACCGAGCGACCGCACGTTGTGTATGTTGCGCCAGCCGAACAGGTCCTGATGTCCGAACCGGTCGTGAGTAGAAGGGTATAGCTGATCGAAGCTTTCGGAAGCGTACTTGTACTCTCCGAGCAGGGTGAGCGCTCTGCCGGCAATCATCCAGCGCCGGCTTAAGCCCAGGACCCCGGCGCCCGCCCGCTGCCGGGCTCCGGCGACGCGTCCCGTTTGCAGTATGCCATCGGCCGCACAGTCCACGCCGCGCACCAGCCTCCCCGCTGTATGGAAGCCAAAAGTGTTCACCGTGAGCCGGTCTGTTCCCAAAGCCCGGTCGCCGCCGGTGAAGCCGCCGGGACGGTTCTGTTCCCGCCGCAGCGCAAACGCCTCCAGCAGCATTCCGCGATACAGCGTTGGGAAGACGTTGTACGTGCCCCAGACGCGCTCGCCCAAACTGGGGCGGTTGAATTCTCCGGTGCGAATCTTCACCGGCGAAATGAACAGCAGCTCGAGGCGGGCCTTCGGCAGCCGGTAATAGACTCGCGCGTGGTCGAATGGCCGCGGGACGTTGCCCCAACTGGAAGTGGCAAGCAGGCGGCCTTCTCCGTACCTCAACTCCGCCCGGCCGGCAGTCATGCCGAACCCGTTCCGGTCCGGGAAAAGTTCGAAATAGCTTTCGTACAGGTCGGCGGAGTCGCGCATCGACCCGGGAGCGTTCGGGCCATAAAACGGTGCCCGCGCATCCTGAAGCGCCCCTGTCACCCTGAACCACGGGGCCGGAGTGTAAGTCACGCCGAGCCGGCTGCGCACCAGCAAGACATCCACGTCCGGGTTCAAGCCAAAGGCCACCCCCTGTCTGGCCTCGTACCGGGATCGCACCTCGGCGCGTACCGTCAGGTTCTTGAAGGTTCCCGAATTCGGCGGCTGGGCCGCCGCCTGCAGAATGGATATCATGAGCAGGGCGGCCGCGCGACAAATCACCCGGGACCCCGGCGTATCGTCGGTTCGCATTCTTATCTAGCCGGAAGGCCAGTCCTACTTCCAGCGCTTGGTCCAGCCCCGGGCGGGTACTTGCAACGACGCGCCATTGAGTTCAACGGTCACTGCCTCGTCTCTGAAATTCTCAATCACATAGCTGCCGTCGGTGAACAGGTACAGGCCGACTCGAGAAGGCGCGTGAAACTTAGTTTTGAATGGCGCGAGCATGGCATCGCGAATCGGGTCGAGCTCCTCCTGCGTAAGGTTGAGCAGCGACTTGGGATCACCGCCCACCGAAAGCACCCTTACGTTCTTCTGCTTGACCAGCAGCGGGTCGAGCGTCTCGGCCATCGCCTGGGTAATCAGAACGGGCCTGCCCGAGGCAATGTAGAGCGAGCCCTTGGTGAGGAACTCGGGATCCTCCCTGGCGTGAAGCGGGAAGAACGCCGCGCGGGAGTCTTCAGGGAACTGGTAATACGGCACGAGCGGAAAACCGAGCATGCCGATGTAATCAAACACGTAAGGCTGCGTCCCTCCGTTGCTATGCGGCGGTTTGTACGCGGCCAGCCCCGCGATGCGGCGGCGCTGCACCTGCTCGGCGACTTCGAGCAATTCCGGAATGTTCTGCCGCAACGCTTCGATATCGGCAGGACCGTTCTGGCGGCTCAAGGCGCCATAGGAGAACAGTACGGTCTCGCGCGCGCCGCCCAGAACAGTCTGGCGCGCCTGCTCGACGTATGTCTTCGGCGTGGTGTTCAGCGGATCGTACCATCCGCCGCCGGCTTTGCCCTGACCGATGGCTTCCAGCCAGCGCATCAGGAAGTACGCGCGATAGGGCTGCGCGCCTCCGGGAAGATCGCGGGTTTCCGTGCCGGCCCAGATCTTGTCGTATTCGGCTGTCTCGCGAACCACGTCGTAGCCGCGATCCTGAAATTGGTCGTACCACATCGGGTACTTGATCGTGAGCCGCACGTTCGGGTTCAGCTTTTTCGCCGCGCCGATGATCTGGTCGCGCGAGATCCATAACATGAGCGTTCTGCGGTAATCCTGCCAGCTCTGGCCTCTGACGGGGTTAATGCGCCCTTCGATGTTCACCGTCTGGGTGCGGCGCGCGTTGTCACACACCTCGCAGGTGCAATCGGTGAACAGCCAGTCGTCGACCATCAGCTCGTCGAAAAATGCGGCCGCGTACTGGAAGATTTCCTCCACCCGCGTCTGGGTGGGATGGTCGGAGTAGCAGGAAACCAGCTTCGAGCCCGTGGAAGGTTTCCCGATTCGCGTCGGGGTCACGCACCCGGCCACAGCGAAATCGGCCTTGCGGAAGGCGTCGCGGACTTTGATCAGGGTCTCCTGTTCGACCTCGTAACCGTCGCGGTAGGTTTCGATGTAGACCTTCGTAACGCCGGTCTTCCGGCACCAGTCAATCGCCGCTTCAATACCGCCCGGCTGAGCCAGGCGGTCGCGCACGTCCTGCGCCGTGAAGAGCGTCGAGAACTGGTGAATCTGCCGTTTACTCCTGGCGAGCTGCCACAAATCGGCCGCCCGGGCCATGCCCGCCGCAACCGATCCGGCCAGCATCAGTGCGAACGAACGTCTGCGCATGGTGTACTTCTCAGGATACTCCGGCCCCGAGTACAGGGCGCTCCCCGGCTATCCTATCCGAGTTTGGCTCGCAGCAGCTTATTGACGGCGGCGGGATTCGCCTGGCCCCGGCTCGCCTTCATCACCTGGCCTACAAGGTAACCGAGCACCTGGGTCTTGCCGGACCGGTACTGCTCCACCTGCCTCGGGTGCTGCTCGAGCACCTGGTTGATGAGGGCTTCCAGCTCTCCGGTGTCGCTGATCTGGCGCAGGCCCTCGCGCTCCACGATCGCGCGCGCGGATTCCCCGGTCGCCAGCATCTTCTGGAAAATGTCCTTGGCCATCTTGCCGGAGATCTCGCCCTTGGAGATCAGGGCCACCAGCTCGCCAAGCTGCTCGGCCGAGACCGGCGATTCGGAAATCTCTTTGCCCTCGGCATTGAGCGCCGCCGCCAGATCGCCCATCACCCAGTTGGCCGCGGCCCGCGCGTCGCCCGAGACCTCAGCCACGCGCTCGAAATACTCGCTGAGCTCGCGGGTGGCGGTAAGCACTTGCGCGTCGTACTCGCGCAAGCCGTAGGTCTCGATGAAACGCGCGCGCTTCTGCGCGGGCAGTTCCGGCATTTCGGCCCTCACCCGTTCGCGCCACTCGTCGCTGATGGTCAGGGGCAGCAGGTCGGGTTCGGGGAAGTAGCGATAATCGTGCGCGTGCTCTTTGGAGCGCATCCCCACCGTCTCGCCGGTGTCCGGATCGTACAGCCGCGTCTCCTGAATGACTTCCTCTCCGCTTTCGATCAGGCTCACCTGGCGCGAAATCTCGTAGTCCAGCGCCTGCTTGAGGAAGCGGAACGAGTTCAGGTTTTTCACCTCAGCCTTGGTTCCGAACTTCGTCTCCCCCCGCGGGCGCACGGAGACGTTCGCGTCGCAGCGGAGATGGCCCTTTTCCATGTCGCAGGTTGACACCCCAATGTACTGGAGCACCTGCTTGAGCGCGGTGAGGTACTCGTAAGCTTCCTCCGAGGTGCGTATATCGGGCTCGCTCACGATCTCAATCAGCGGCGTGCCCGAACGGTTCAAATCCACATACGTGTAGCGGCTGGAATCGGAAAAACCTTCGTGGAGACTTTTGCCGGCATCGTCTTCCAGGTGGATGCGGGTGATGCCGATGCGCCTCCGGCTTCCCCCGGATGTGACTTCGATATATCCGTGTTCGGCCAGCGGCTCGTCGTACTGGCTGATCTGGTAGCCCTTGGGAAGGTCCGGATAGAAGTAATTCTTGCGCGCCAGCCGGGAAACCGGCCGGATGCGGCAATTCAGAGCCATCGCCGCCTTCATTGCCATCTCGACCGCGGCGCGGTTCAACACCGGCAGGGCGCCGGGCAGCCCCAGACACACGGGACACACGTTCGTGTTCGGTGGATCGCCGAAACTTGTCGGGCACGCGCAGTAAATCTTCGAGCGCGTTGCCAGTTGTACGTGTACCTCGAGCCCGATTACGGCCTCATACCTGGCCAGAACCTCTGTATCTGGGAGCACGTGGGACGACATTTTTTCATTATGACCCAGATCATTGAGCCTCCGGCAGCGTGAACGGAACCGTAACGGTAGTGGTGACTTCGACGGCCTGCCCGTTCAACAGCGTAGGCCTCCACTGCCATTGGCTCACCGCTTCCTGTGCGGCCCGCACAAGAAGGGGATGACCGGATTCGAGCCGAATGTTTTTGGGAGGGCCGTCCGCGCCAATGGTGACTAAGAACTGCACGGCGCCCTGGACGCCCACCTGACGCGCCGGCTCCGGATAGACGGGGTCCGACCTTCTTGATCAGGTTCGCCATCTGGACATTACCGTCGACGCGGATGAGGGACACAGGCGCGGCGGTGGTAGCGGGCGCCGGCCGAGTCTGCCCGGCAGCAGTCTGGCTCGGCTGGGCCTCAGCCGGCGGGAGCGCGAAATTCACGTCGACCACCGTGCTTCCCTCAACGGGCCGCCCATCCTCCTCTGGCGTCCGGAACTTCCATTGTCTGAGCGCTTCCTGGGCCGCGGGAACGAGGAGTGGATGTCCCGCAATCAGTTGCATTCTCTTCAACATGCCGTCCGCACCGACTTGGACCCAGAACTCCACTGTGCCCTGGATCCGCGCCTGTCTTGCCACGGAGGGATAGTCCGGAGGCACGCGCTCGAGCACCTCGGGCGGACGCCATTCGGCGGCGTGGGGAACGGGCGCAGGTATTGTCTGCCCCGCTCCCGCAGTCGCTCCGCAAGTTCCCTTGCCGGGGCGAGTTCGGGGGCGTTGCGACCCTGCTGTACAAGCGAGCCCAACATCATAGCCGTATTCATGAGCAGCAGGGCATCTGTGGAAGTTTCGAGCTCAGATTGGAACTGCGCGGCAAGCGTGGGTTCATAGGGAAAGTCGCGCGAGCGAAGAGTGCTGGGCCGCAGCGAGCCGACAATCGTCCTCGCGTACAGCGAAGCGAGCGCAGCGGTCGCCTCGGGGTCCGGTCCGCTCGCCACTACACGCTTTAGCAGGTCAGCCGCCTCGCTAAGTCTGGTCCGGACTGCGCGAGGAATTTGGCTGCGTTTCGGATCACGCGCAAGTCGCTCTCATGCCCTGCGGACTTGTTCGAGCCACAGGCTCCGGGCATGCGCGTAATCGGCTTCGCTGTTGAGTTGGTTGCGGAAGGGATAAATGGCGGTCGCATGGTAGCCCGCGAATTCCGATTCGGGGTGGTTCTCAATGAACCAGAAAATGTGCCTCAAGCGCGGCTCGCGGAGGCCCTTGAGCGTGTAATACACGATCAGACTGCTGCGCGCAGCCAGGTCCTCCGGATTTGCCTGAACATGTGCTTCGAGCCGCTGCGCCTCCTCCGGTGTCAGCTTATTGCCGCGCAAGACGCTTTCCATGTAGCTGCCTGGAGCCCAGAGTTCCTGCTTGGCGATTGGAACCGCCGCCTCGAATTGCACTGCGGCCGCGCCATACGCCAGTGGGACCGCGCACAGCAGCACCGCCGCCCACCTGGCTCTTGTCATGCCCACCGAAAGCCGCCGGCTTTCGTCCAAAACCGCTTCCACCCGGCGCCTCACCTGCGAAGGACGAGCCATCCCCACAGCGTTCCACGCCAGCCGTCCGCCGGTTGCGCGCACCGCCTGTGCCATTTCGAGAAGCACCTGGGCGAGAGCTCACGGTCACAAGTTCGCCCGCAGGGGCGCCTCGTCACAGGCGTCCTGGGCGAGGACGGCCAGCTTCCTCTCCAGCCACCATGCGAGCGGATGGAACCAGAAAATTGCGGTGTTCACGCGGGCGAGGATGGATATCAGCCAGTCTCGCCGCGCGACGTGCGCCGCTTCGTGAGCCAGCACTACCTCGAGCTTGGCCCGGTCCCACCCCCGCCAGCAAACGAGAAGCAGAATGCGGGGGCGCGCCACCCGATTGTGAGCGGCACCGAAACCGCCTTCGACTCGCCGAGCGTGGCGCCTGAGATCTCGACAGGAGGGCTATCAATCGGCGTGCTCCACTTCACCAGCCTGCGGGGAAGAAAATACGCGAGCACAAGCTTGCCGAGCAGAAAAGCCGCACCCAGGACGTAAACAGAAACCGCGACGGCGGGCCAAACGGTCGAGTCGTGGCGCGGCTGGGGAACGGGCACGGGGACGCGCGCGCCGCCACTTGAGGTGCTGAGGCCACTACGGGCAATGGCTCGATAACCAGCGGCGCGGCTTTAAGCACGCGCAGCGGAATCGGCGGGAGCGCTACGCTCAACAGCGGCAGGGCCAGCATAGCGCACACCACCACCGTCCAGACCGCATGTTTGACCGGTGCGGAGCGGGTCCGGGTGACGGCGATAGCGAGCATTGCCACCGCCGCAAGACAGAGCGAGCGGACGGAAGCGTCCGCCCAGGCAGTTCAATACAGCCGAGCTTTCCATGCTAGTCTCCCTCCTTTTTCCTCCGGCGCGCGATCCGCTGCGCGAGACGCTGGAGTTCCCGCTCATCGACGACGTCGTTGTTGACCAATCCAACCAGCAGTTGCTCCACCGAGCCGCCGCAGAAGCGGTCGATGATCTGGCGAACGGCGCTGGCCGCCACGTCCTGCGGCGGCTCGACGCCTGTGTAGATGTAGGTGCGCCCTTCGACGCGATGCGTGAGATACCCCTTTTCCTCAAGGCGCCGCAGAACCGTGCGGACCGTGGAGTCCTTCATGGGCCGGCGGTCGGCCAGCGCTTCGCGGACCTGCTCGGCGCTGGCCGGGCCGTGCTCCCAGAGGAAGTCCATGACGACGTGTTCAAGTTCGCTGAGGGGCTTGCGGTGTTTCTTAATGCTAAACATTGTAGCGTTACACGATGTAACACTAATCCGCAAACGTGTCAACGGGAAATCTTGGGGCAGGTTGGGAAGGCTGTCCTACCGCCTCTCGTAGCGGCCCATGTATTGGGCCTCGGCGAGGATGTGGTTCTTGAGCGCGCGGTCGAGGTCTGCGCGCTTCGCTCCGGCCCGCAGACCGAGCGATTCGGTGTCAAGCGCGTACAGCTTGAAGAAATAGCGGTGCGGCCCGTGTCCCTTGGGTGGGCACGGGCCGCCGTATCCCAGCTTGCCGAAATCGTTCGTCCCGCTCTCGCCGGTCTGGCCCGGTTTGAAGCCCTGCGGCAGCGAGTGCGTGGACGCGGGGATGTCCCAGAGCAGCCAGTGATTCCATGTCCCAACCGGCGCGTCGGGATCGTCCACGATGAGGGCAAAGCTCTTCGTGCCGGCCGGTTCGCCGCTCCATTCGAGGGCGGGGGAGAGGTCCGCGCCCTCGCAGGTATGCAGTTTCGGAATCGTTCCGCCTTCCGGGAAGGCGCTGCTCATCAGCTTGAACGCCATGTGTGAGCCTCCTCGTGCGTTACTGGCTCAGGGCGCGGTCGAGTGCCTCCACAAAGAAATACTCACCCCACATGACGGACTCGTTCACGCCCAGGTTCTTGTGGATGTGATAAACGCCGCCCTTCAGAATCCCTTCCCATTCCGGGTCGGACTTCGCCACGTGCGTTGTGCAAAGCGTTTCCAGAATGCGCCGCGCGGCCGCGTCATAGAGCCGCCCCTTGATGGGATCGGCGGTGAGATTGGCAAGTTGCAGCAGGCCGGAAGCGGCGATCGCTCCCGCCGAGGTGTCAAGAAGGTTCCGGCTCTCGGGGGGCGCGTCGTAGTCCCATGGCGGCACGCCGTCGGACGGTGTATTCGCGATGTAGAAATCGGCGCACGCCTCGGCGGTCTGAAGGAAGCGCGGGTCGCGCGTGTAACTGTAAACCGTGCCGAAGCCGTAAAGCGCCCACGTGAGTCCGCGCGACCAGCAGGAATCGCCGCGGAAGCCCTGGTGCGTGCTCTGGCGGAGGAACTCTCCGGTTTCCAGATCAAACAAACCCTCGTGAGCGGTGGAGCCGTCGCCGCGCACGAGCACGCGCCGCGTCGTCAGGCAATGGCGCATGGCGATATCGCGCAGTTTCTCGTCGCACGTCTCGCGCGCCGCGTAGAAAATGATCCCGACGTTCATCATGATGTCGATGAACAGGGAATCGTCAGAGACAAACGACCTCAGGTACTCGCCTTTTTCCTTGAACCGCTTGGCCATGGTGCGGCCGGCCTGTATGAGAACGCTGCGGAGGGTCTGGTCGCCGGTAAGCTGGAACCAGCGATAGTACGTCGACATGAAGATGAAGCCGAGGTCATGCACATCGCGGTCGAACTGGCGGGGTTCAAGCGGCCGGGAATAACGGATCGCCTGCTCGCGCCACCAGGCGGCCTTAGGGCTTCCCGGAGTCTCGCGGGAGCACAGGATCCACATGATTCCCGGCAGGAAGCCGTCGCACCAATGGGTCCAGGCGGGCATGTCGTGCTTCCACCGTCCCTTGTGCGTGTACATGGGATAGAAGTCCGGGTACTTCTCGATCAGCCGCGTGACCTGGCGGCCGGCGAAGTCCAACGTTTCTTCATAAAGCTTTCGCACTTTGGCGGATTCGAAAGTAATCACCGTATCTCCTGGAGATGATGTAGTCCGGTAATTTCAACGGGGCGCCTGCACGCGCGGGCCCACAGGTCCGGCAGCGGGCAATAGCGGCGCGCGGAGGCAGCCCGGCATCGGGATCATTATAGGACGATTCAATGTTGCGGGCTTATTTTGGCCGGGGGTTCGTCGAGAACCCGGATATCGCGCAGGTTGCGATAGTCCTCGGCGTAGTCGAGGCCATAGCCCACCACGAACTCATCCGGGATCTGGAAGCCCGTGTAAGCGACCTCCACCGGCCGGACGCGGCGGCTCGGCTTGTCGAGCAGGGCGGCGACGCGCAGGGTCCGCGGACCCCGCTGCTTGAGCACCTGTATCAGGTAGTGGAGCGTGATGCCGCTGTCCACAATGTCCTCCACGATCAGCACGTCCGCCCCCTCGATGGAGGTGTCGAGGTCCTTGGTCAGCTTCACTTCCCCGGAACTCGTCGTGCCCTTTCCGTAGCTGGAGATCCCGATGAAATCGAGGCGGGCGGGGAGGCTGATCGCGCGGGCGAGATCGGCGAGGAAAAAGCACGCGCCCTTCAAAATGCCGACAAGGTGGACGACGCTGCCTGCATAGTCTTCGTCGATCTGCCTGCCGAGCTCAGCAATCCGGGCCTGGATCTGTTCGGCCGACAGAAGCACGCGCATCGAACTGGGGGCGGTGAGGTCAACCGCCGCGGTCAATTCTCTCACTCGGTGGTCCTATATGGATATGCGGTCCGGTGGAACGTCCCGGAACGACGGCGCGGAATACGTAATGCGGAATGCCCCTGCTTCGGAGATAGTTGCGGAGCCATTCGCCTTCGGGCTGGTCGGGATCGAGGGCCACATCCACGCGGCCTCGATGGTCGAAGCCCATCGCCCGGTGCACCGCCGTCGCGCCATAGGAGCTGATCGGCAGCGGCCTGGAAAACTGCTTCCGGAACGCGGCCTCAATTGCCTTGAGTTCGCCTTCCCGGAACTGGCCGTTGCCGTCGTAGCGTTCTACCACGGGCCGTCCAGCACGCGGGCCGGCTTCCGGAGCTGCCGCTTCGCTTTCGCGCCGCGCCATCTCGGCAAGCTGTTCGAGCAGCGCGGCGCGCTCCCGGGCAAGCTCGAGAGTCTTGCGGCTTATCTCCAGGTCTTCGATGTAGCTGTCAAGGGACCGGCGAGCCAGAACGCCCTCTTCCACGAGCCGGCGGGCCAATTCGAGCCGCGCCTCACGGCGCTCGACCATCCGCTCCGCAGCCGCGACCATCTCGCGCCCCTGCTCCTCCGTGAGGTCTTCGACCGTCAGCCGCCCATAGAGCGTGCGGCGGAGAATGGCCTCGTCGCGGGAATCCTCGATCGAGTGCCGCATCTCGTCGAGCCTCTGCCGCGGGGCGGCTCCCGCTTCCACGAGCGCACGGATGCGTTCGGCATCCTCAACCGTGCGGGGCGCTTCCGGCGTCTGGCCGAAAAGGGCGCCGCAAACAGCCATCCCGGCCACGATCACGCCTAAACGCATCTTATTGATTGTAGTACGATAAAGGCGTGGGGCGCGCAAAGGCCCCGCGGAGTCGATTTGCAGGAAACCGAGCTTCCAAACGCACCGCTCATTGCGGTCCGCGCCGCCGAGTCCAAGAAAGCAACCGACATCCGCGTGCTCGACCTGCGCGGCATCAGCTCGTTTACCGATTTCTTTGTGCTCTGTTCGGGCTCCAACGTCCGGCAGATCCAGGCCATCGCCGACGAGATCGAGGCGCAGCTCAGGCAGCACGGGGAGCGCCCGCTCGGGATCGAAGGCTACGACAAGGCCGACTGGGTATTGGCCGATTACGGCAGCTTCATCGTGCACATCTTTTCCCGGCAGGCCCGGGAATTCTACGACCTGGAACGTCTCTGGCGCAGCGCCAAGGAGATCAAGATTCCAGCCGAAGTCCAGCAGTAGCGCTCAACCGGCGCTTCCCTCAATCGGCCAGCAGGGAAACCAGGGCGCCTTTGGCTGTGGAGTGCAGCGGGTCGGCCGCAAGCAACACGTCTGAAACCGGCACAGGAAACGCGCTCTGTCTCAGCGCCTTCTCGAACCTCTCGCGGAATCCCCGGGGTATGCTGCTGCCGCCGCTCAGGACAACCGGCACGGGACGGTCCAGTTTGGGCAGGGCGCGGTTGTCGGAAAACGCGCAGTTCATCGCGGTCACCAGGTGGCGGATTACTTCGTCGTAGTAAATCGTCAGCGCACGCTGGATCTTGTCTCCGGAGGCGCCGTTAAAGCTGAAGTCCTTCTCCTTGAACATCCGTATGCGCGTGGCGACTTCGCCGGTCGCGGTCGCCGTGTTGGTGTCGACGAAATCGCCCGCCTGGGAGATGCTGAAACTCACCACCGGCACGGACAGGTAAGCAAAGCAAACGTTGCACATCCCGCCGCCGCAACTCACCCCGATGCCGGTGTAGTTCGACTCGGCCAGATCGCTGTAAACCACGGCGAGCCCCTCGTTGATCGTGCTGACCTCATAGCCGAAATCGGTTACAATTTGCCGGACAACCGATTCGTGGAAGGTGAGGTCGTCGCTTGAGCCGAGCGGCGATCCGGGCATGCTCACGCACATCTTCTCGCCGGGGCGTGCTTTCTGGTCGCCGATCAGAAGTGAAATGATTTCGCGAATCACCGCCGGCCCGTCGGGCTCGCTAGGATTGAGTGCGCCGTTCTGCATCGGGCGGCGCGTCTCGACGTGAAAAATGTTGGCGAATTTCTCCGCCTGGTCCCCGTAGATGACCACGTCGCTGCCATCGATCGTGTGGGGGATGCCTTCCTTCCTGAGGACGCTCGCCGTCAGGGGGGAGGCCGGGATACGAACAAAAGCGTTCAACTGGCTGCGGTACTCGATTTCATTGTCTACACGGCGCGCCATGACGATTCGGCTGGTGCCGACATCGAGGCCGATCCGCGGATCGAGTTTCTTTTCGGAAGAGGACATATCGTTTCTCCTGTAGATCACAGCCCGGTTCGCGCGGGGCTGATATTCTTACGAGCCGGCCGGGTTCGTGGCGGCTGCTGCAGCACGGGCGTAAGCCTCCTGAAGCTCCGCCCGGTACCGGGCAACCGGGATGCCGCGCCCAGCGGCTGCATGCCGCACCTGCGCCTGAGCGAGTGACACCGCATGGCGAAGGTCCGGTCCGGCCAGCTTGACAAAAGAAGCATCGGCATCGAAGCCGAAGAACGTTAGGCTGGGCAGGGGCTGGAGGTAGTTATCCGGCAGACCCAGTTGGGCAAACGGGAAGTCCCGGGCCCAATCCGTGTGGTAGCCGACGCGGAAGTTGCGCGGATTTACCGATACCTGGGCGTGCGTGATGCAATTGCGCGCTGGAATGTTGTAGCGGCTGCGCAGCATTTCCGTCAGCACCCTCGCCGAGTGGATCTGCGCCGGACTCACGGCCACCCCCGGCTGTGTCTGGGCCTCGAAGCAGACGCCCAAGAAACTGTGATTCAGGTTCACATACACCCAGTCGTCGTCACTCCAGATCGAGTGGCCGGCGTGATCGGCTCTGGCGCTCTCCTCAACGACGCGATGCACGCGGCCGAAGCGGTCGATCAAAAAGTGATAGCAGCGGCGCTGCCGGGCGTAAGCCAGAAGCAGCTCGCCCTGGCGCTTGAGTATGCCGTTCATTTCCGGTTCGAACGAGGCGACATCGCTCTCCGAACTGTGGAAAACAATGCCTGCCGGCTCCGCCCGCCACTGCCAGCGGCTGCCGTCGGGCGCATTCCGGTCGAAGGCCCTGTACAGGCGCGGCTGGCCAGGCACGCCAGGTCCGCCTTCGATGCGTAAGCCGTTGCTGTAGATTTCGGTCCCGTTGGACTGCTCGACGAGCCAGACCCGCGGCGCCGGGCTGTCCTGCGGCGGCTCCAGCGGGCCCACGGGCGGCGGAGGCGGAGGCGCCTCGGTGGGGGCCACGCGGCCCAGGGGAGCCATGAGGAGCGCCGCGGCCAGGACGGTCAGCGCGATCGCCGGGCGGCGCCGCTTCGGCGGACGCCGGGGCGGCTCGGGTGGAAGCGGGGGCGCCGGTTTCGCGAGCCGGAGAAATTTCAACCGGGTCACAGGGTCGCAAATGCAGGAAGCGCACACGTCCACAACGCGTGGAGGCACACGTTCGCGCAGTTGGCTTCCCATGTCAAGTACTTCGGCCGAATGAGCGGATTTGATTACACCCTTCCCCGGGCCGGATATCCCCTATGCACCCTATTGCATGGGAGTGGATTCAAGCCTACAATCGAACCAGATTTATGTAGCTGAATCGGCAAGGAGGGCTGGCCAATGGCAAATCCTGAGAAACACAGGAAAAATCTCTTGCTGGAGTGGCTGGAGGGTGAGGAGAGCACGCTTCCGGCAAAGCCCAGAAGTCGTCATATTGTGGGGTCCTACATCAAAGTTCCCAAAGCCGTGACTCGAAGGCCGCGGCGGATTGTGCCGGAAACTCAGCCTGAGAAGCTTGAGCCGGCGCTCGTCAGAGAGGCCGCCCCGCCTGTGAAACTCCAGGAAAAGCGCACGCAAGCGAACTCGCCGGAGCACTTGCGAAAGGCGAGCCGCATCCCGAAGCTCCGCGCGCCGTTTACGCCCCATTCCCGGACATCGCCCGGCGTGCGCTGGTAAGCGCTCAGCCGATCCGGAAAACCTCCGCCTTGGCGTCGGCATCGATCAGCTTGCGATAGGCAAGCGTCAGCAGCGGGGGCGCTATCAGCGTGGTAGCAACGGCCATGAACACCACCACTCCGTAAATAGCTTGCGTGATGACGCCGAGGGATAACCCGAGCTGGGCTACCACCAGCCCGACCTCGCCCCGAGGCATCATCCCGATGCCGACGCGCAGCGCGTCCGCGCGACCGAGCGGCAGGGCGCCGAGACCGCAGCCCACCAGCTTCGAAACAATGGCGGCGGCCAGAATGATGAGGGAGAGCACCAGCGTGGCGCGGTTGGCCAGAGCGCTCAGATCCAGGTTGAGGCCGATGCCGGCCAGGAAGAAGGGAACCAGCAGCTCGGTGACCCCGTGCGCAAGGTCGCGGACGCGCTGGCCGGTGCTCTCCGAGAGCGCCATCCCGGCCAGAAACGCGCCGATAATGGCCGCCACCCCGGCGTAAACTGCAGCGACGGCAAGTCCGAACAGCAGAATCATGGAAAGCGCGAACTGCGCCTCCCCGAGCCGCAGTTGCTTTTGCACGCGCGGCGCCAGCTTGTGGACGGTGCGGGTGCCCCAGGTGAGCACCAGCAGCGTGAAACCGATCGCCATGGCCGCCGTCAGCCCCAGGCCGAGCAGGTTGATTTCGCCCTTGGCCATGTTGCTGACCATCGCCAGAACCAGCAGGCCGAGCACGTCGTCAATCACCGCGGCGGCCAGTATGGTGCGGCTCGCGCGAGCCTTCATCAACCCCTTGCTTTCCAAAACCTGGGCGGTGATCCCCACGCTGGTGGCGACCATGGCCGCGCCCGTGAAGATCGCCTCGACCTGCGGCTCGCCCCAAAGCAGCAGGATTCCCCAGCCGAGAAAAAAGGGAACCACGACTCCGAGCACGGCGACCAGGGTCGCGGTGCCGCCGACGCGGATCAACTCGGAGGCCTTCACCTCCAGGCCCACGCGAAACAGCAGAAACATCACGCCGAGCTGCGCCAGCGCGTTGAGAAATTCATCGGGGGAGACCCACGCCAGCACGCTCGGCCCGACAAGGATTCCAGCCACAATCTCCCCGACAATGCCGGGCTGGTTCATCCGTTCGAACACTTCGGCCAACAACTTGGCCGAGCCGAAGACGATCAGCATCGCCAGCGGGATCGCAACCTGATCCCCTCCGGCAATGAGAACGCCCGGCGCCATCACCGGGTCTCACCTCTAGCCAGAGACATACGTCAATTGTAGTCTGAGTGGCCCTCGGGCTTCAGAATTTCGGGAAGAGCGCCGGAAACCGCCGCCGGGAAGTGTAGAATCAAAGAGTACGCGCACGCCGGGCGGTTAGCTCAGTTGGTCAGAGCGCCTGCCTTACAAGCAGGAGGTCGCAGGTTCGAGTCCCGCACCGCCCACCATTGCGTCGGCTGTACGCCACAAAAAGGGGGCAACCCCGATCCCAAGAAGACCAGTTAAGCACAAAGCACCCGCACTCGTTGCCGGTAGTTTTCGAAGTTGCGGATTCCGTACGCCTGCCGGCTGATCGTTTCCATCTTGTCGGGAAAGCCTTCGGTGATTCCGCTGCCGCGGGTGAAGCGCCACATCCGGACGATCTCTGCAGGCCAGGAGTAAAGGGTGTCCCGGCGGAAGGATGCTTTGCGGATCGTCTTGAATGCTTGAAAGAAAAAGGCCTTGATATGCTTTCCGCTACGTTGTTCGTCTTGCTCATGCTGGCTATGGCCGTACTCGCTCTGGGTCAGGTTGCGCCGGCCTCAGGCCTGGAGGGTATGATAGACTCACCGGGGCAGCCGGAAGCCCTCGCATTCTTCAGGCGGGCGCCCGGCTGACCTTCCGAGGCGGAGATCGTTTTGCCGACTGTCGAGGCCATGGCAACCGACCGGCTGATCGCTGTGCTTCTTTTGCTGTTCGTGGCCGGCGCTCCCGCGCAGCAGGGCCCATCCGACCTGTTTTTCATGCAGCTTGCCGATCCGCAGTTCGGGATGTATGCGAAGAACGGCGACTTCAGTCACGAGAGCGCCAACTACGAGTTCGCGATCAAAACCGCAAATCGGCTGAGACCCCGATTCGTCATCGTTTGCGGCGACCTTGTGAACAAACCCGGCGATGCGGACCAGATTCGCGAATACGAGCGCATCTCGGCCACACTGGATCCGTCCATCCGCATCTATCACGTGGCCGGGAATCACGACGTCGGCAACGAACCCACGCCAAACGCCCTCAAAGCTTACCGGGAGCGCTTCGGACCCGACTACTATAGCTTCCGCGAGGGCCCCATCTACGGCATCGTGCTGAACTCCAACCTGATCCACTCACCGCAGAACGCGCCGGAAGAGGCGCGCAAGCAGGATTTGTGGCTCGAGGCCGAACTGGAACGAGCCAGGGCATCGGGAGCTCCCCATATCGTCGTGTTCCTGCACCATCCCATCTTCGTCGAACGGGCTGACGAGCCGGACGAGTACTTCAACATTCCCTCGGCGCGGCGAGCGCCGCTCCTCGACTCGCTGCGGCGCGCCGGCGTCAAGTACGTGTTCGCAGGACACTATCACCGGAACGCTCATGGGTCGGACGGGCAGCTTCAAATGGTGACCACGGGTCCCGTGGGCATGCCGCTGGGCGGAGCGAGATCGGGATTGAGGCTCGTCTGGGTAACGCAGCGGGAGATTCGGCACGAGTTCTTCGATTTCGGCGCGCTGCCAAAGCGGCCCGTACCCACGAAGTAGACCCGCGCCGGACAGCTTACCCGGGACGAAGCTCTCGCCCTCGCCGAGGCGGAAGAGAGCAAGGACTTCGGGCCTGCTATCGAACGCTTCCAGGACTGGCTGGGCGTGAGCTCCCAGGAACTCTCCGACGCGCAGAATAAGACGCACCTGAATCTCTTACATTGAGTAAGCGGCCTTGCGGGAGGCCTGTTCCACGCTGCCCGGAAGGGCCGTGTGGGGACCCTCTTACGGTGTCTAGCGATGGCTTGCGGCCAAAGCTTTCCAGGCTACCGCTATTCGCAATGCCCGGGCAGATTCTTATTACCGCCTAACGCTTGGCTTCCTGCTTTCGGACCTCCGCTGTGCTGCCTGTGCCGAGGCCATCAGTGGTGAACAATCGGGAGGACTCCAGTTCGGCCCTCGCCTACGGCTTTGTAGCGCACTCCCGTGATGTCCGCTGAGTAGGGGATCCGAAAAGTCTTTTCTGCCCCTGGTCCGATCCCCCCAAGGTCCCTAACCAGTTCGCCCGAGGGATGGTCCCCGCCTCTCCAAATGATGAACGTGATTGGCACCGAGTTGAATGATTTCCCGCAGCGGTTCACGATCTTTCCAACGATGAACCATCCCTCGGGTGTCTTGACGTCCGGGCTCCAGTCTTCTACTTCGACGCAATCGGCAACGCCTTTTTTCGCCAGAGCCGCTTCCCGGAGCTGGTCGATGGTTTTGGGCTTTTGTAAGTTGAGATCGACGGTCCCATAGAACGCCCCGTGCAAGACCGGCGCCCGCTCGCCGATTAGGCTCCAGATATTTTGCACAATACGCATCGAGACCAGCCGTTCCGTCATTCCGTACTTTAGTGCGACAAGTTCCGCTTGGGGATAGGATTTCAGGTCTCTGCGTTTGAGCAATGATGATGACGCCTCGATTTCTGCTTTCCACGCTGTGCCTGCATCCACGTACATTGTCAGGACCCGGTCGAGTTCCTCGACAAGTGCACGGTATTGAGGTGAAGGGTTGGCTTTCAAGTAATCATCCAGAGCTAAAACCTCAGCCGACATCTCCTGTAAGAGCTTGAGGTAATCAGCATAGGTGACGCCTACTGCCGTGGCTCCCTCGATAGCTTTCAATGATTTGTAGCTGCCCTGCAAGAAGGCCGGGACTTCCTTCTGCTTGTCCTGCTTGGCACATCCGCAGAATACGATGCAGAGGATAACGGCAAAGGCCTGCGCGAGACGTGACACCGAACGCTCCTCCTGACTAAAATTCCGCCGGGTATTGGGCATAATCAGACCGACGCACCAGACACTTCAGTAAGCGGCTAGACATCTGGCCCAAACACACGGGAGCATTCAGTATAAACAAGCCGACTGCGGCAGAGCTGTTATTTTTGTGGCAGAGCTGTTATTTTTTGGTGATGCGAGCCCCAGCGGAACATTCCTCTTTGCCGAGCCGACTCGACGTTATCTACTCGATAGCCGTTTTGAAGCAGGATTTAAGGTAAAAAAAGATCTTTAGCAGTACTTCTTGCGAGTCAGAGATCACGGCAAGCACGAATTTGAGATATCGAGGTTATTACTCCGGCGCTTAGAGGCGCAGGCGAGGTTCGCACTGCATCCCCTCGGTGACTTTCGCAAATGGGCAAGTACGGTGGAGAGATTTCCCAAAATAACCGGGCTCAGGCCTGCCCCCGCCCCCCTCACTTCCCCGCTACCCCCGCAGGCTCATCGCTGAAAACAAAAGCAGTGAACGAAAAAATGTCGGTCTCCTCGTCGCGCCAGGCGCGCGGGGGAAGACCCGCTTTGAGGCACGCCTGCTCCAGGAAAGTGTTCCGGTCCCAGCCCTGTTCCACCGGGACCTGCGGCAGCAGCAAACCCTCGGCGTCGCCGCGCCGGATCACCAGGCCGTCGCGCCCCACCCGGATTTCCTCAACGTTCAAGACCCGGCGAAACGGCGAGAGCACGGATATCTCGTACTGCAGCCTGCCGAGTTCGACCGGGGTGACCGGCGGGAAGCGGCGATCGTGCACCGCCGCCAGCGCGGCAACATCGCGCACCGTGTAGCTCAGCGGTTTCATGGGAGCGGGGTAGCCAACGCAGCCGCGCATCACACCTTTCTGCTTCAAAGTGACGAAAGCGCCGCGCTCCTGCATAAGCGGTTCAGAAGCCGTTCCCTTGTAGTCGTACAGCTTGCCCTCGCGGACCGCGGTCTCCACTGAAATCCTGGCCAGCCGGAGCAGCTCTTCCCGGTCGGACTGCGCCAGAGTGAACGGCGGCGCCGCGGCGCGCGCGGCGGGAGACTTCGTCAACGCCAGCGCTCCGTAACCGACCACCCGCATGCGGTCCTTCGTGACATCGCCCGAATTGGCGTAGGCCAGCAGCACCGCCTTGTTCGCTCCCATTCGCTCGGCCGCGATCATCGCCGCCACCACGGGAGCGCCGCCGCACGCCTCCCACACGCGCGATTCGAAGTTGCGCGACATGCTCAGGTAATCCCAATCCTGGATGGCGGCAAGCACCTTGCGGTCCAGCTTGACCGCTTCGTCGTAAGGGTGGTAGTGCGAGAGATCGGTGCTGGCGACGATCAAAGTATCGGAACCGGCGGCGAGCTTCGCGATCGCCGTGCCGAGAGCGCGGCAGTCGGCGTAACCGTGGCTTCCCATCACCACCGGAACGAGCTGGAAGTCGCCGAGCACGCGCTGTAGAAACGGGAGATGCACTTCGATCGCGTGCTCGCCGCGGCCGCCAACGGGAGCATGACCGCGGCTGGAAAGCCGGATGCGGCGGTCGGCGGCCGCCAGCTTCGCGGCGAATGCCTTGTCGACCGGAACGGCGCCGAGCGGCGTGGCGTAGGCGTCGCCGTCGTAAACCGATGCGAACGAGAACGGCTCCACGTGCGACGGCGCAATCACCACCACGCGCTCCGGCTTCCGCCCCTTCAGCAGCGCGTACGCCCGTGCCGCAACGGCGCCGGAGTACGGATAGCCCGCGTGAGGCGCGATCAGCGCAATGATGGGGTCCTGAACGGTGGAGGCGGGCTGGCGGGCCAGCAGCGCATCAACCATCTTGCGGAGTTCACCGGCGTCGGCTGGATAAAAGGCCCCGGCAACGGCCGGCTCCCTGACTTGCGCCGCAAAAGCGGCGGCGGCCAAAAGAATGGCAAGTGAGGCGCAGCGCCCCAGTTGTTGCTTTCTCATGCCGGATTCAGCCCGCTCGAAAGCAGCCCAAAGAACCCTTATAGCATGTACCTGGGCCGCGCGATTGTGACATATCCTGGGCCTATGCTGAACCGACGGGAATTCCTCTCCGCCACAGCCGCGGCGGAATTGCGGCCCGCGCGCCGCCCGAACATCCTGCACATCATGTCAGACCAGCAGCAGTGGGCGACCATCGCCGGCCGCTCGGAATGCCGCACGCCGAATCTGAACCGGCTGGCCGCCGGAGGAATGCTGTTCGAGCGCGCCTACACGCCATCGGCGGTGTGCTGCCCCGCGCGCGCGATGATCCTCTCCGGCGCGTATCACTGGCATAACGGCGTCTACAATCAGATTCACTCGTCGCCTTCGGTGCACCGCGACATGTACCCGGACGTCGTTCTTTACTCCCAGCGGCTGCGGGAAGCGGGCTACCGTCTCGGCTATGTCGGCAAGTGGCACGCTTCCTGGGTGCGCACGCCTTTCGATTTCGGCTTCCACGAGGGCGCCGGAATCCTGGGCTGCTGGCCCGAAGCGTTGAAGAAATACAACCTCAACCCCGATGGCGTCGAGCCGCCCAAAGCTCAGTTGAAGCGCGTCATAACGCGGCAGATGCGCTGGCCCGGGAGCGAGCCTTTCCCCATGTGGGGTTACCGCGAGGGTCCGGAAGAAGCAACGCCCGAATACCGGCTGGCCGAACAGGCAATCCGCATGATGAACCGGTTCGCAAAGAGCGGCCGCCCGTGGCACCTGGAAGTTCACTTCGTCCAGCCGCACGACCCTTACATGCCCCTCAAGAAGTACCTCGACCGCTACGACCCCCGCTCAATTCCGGTGCCCCAGAGCTTTCTGGATACCTTCGCGGGCAAGCCCGGAATGCACCGCAGGGAATCCGAGAGCTGGGGCGAGGTGACCGAAAACGACTACCGGCAGGGGCGCGCTCACTACTACGCCTATGTCGAGCAGCTTGACGCGCAGATTGGCCGCATCCTGGATGCGCTCGATCGAACGGGACAGGCCGACAACACGCTGGTGGTCTTCACGAGCGATCACGGCGACATGGTGGGAGCGCACCGCATGTGGATCAAAGGCTGGATCCCGTACGAGGAGTGCTATCGCGTGCCGCTGATCGTGCGCTGGCCCGGTGTGGTGAAACCCGGCTCACGGACAGAGCGCCTTGTGCAGACGCACGACCTTGCCCACACGTATGTCGAAGCCGCGGGCGCACGGAAGCTGCCCTTTGCGGACGGGCGCGCGCTCCAGCCGCTGTTCGAAAATCCGTCGCGGACGGACTGGGCCGACGAAATCCTCTGCGCTTACTATGGCGGGGAGTTCCTTTACACGCAGCGCATCGCCATCACCAGGCGCTTCAAGTACGTCTTTAACGGTTTCGATTACGACGAGCTCTACGATCTCGAGAAGGATCCCGAGGAGATGCACAACGCGGTGAACGATCCCGCCTACCGCGGCGCTGTGACGGACATGCGCCGGCGCCTCTACGCCATGATGGCAAGGTTTGAGGATCCGTTCGGCGACGTGAAGGCGCGCAACTCGATCGGCGAGCCGCCTAACCGCTACGGCGCGCCGCGCTATCTTCCCCGGGAGTAGCGCCTAGCCGCCGCCGGCGGTGCGAGTCTTGTCGTGCCTTTCCTCTTCGGCAGATGTAAGGGCGGGCAGGCGGACCAGCTCCGCGCCGGCATGGCCTTCCAGTTCCATCTTCATCGAGAGGAACCGTGTCAGATCTCGGGATGAGACCAGCCCGATGAGCCGCCCGTCTTCCACTACCATCAACCGGCTGTTTCCGGTCTTGCTCATCTGCGCCAGAACGCTTGCGGCATCGGCATCCGGCGAGATCGTGTTCGCCGCCGAGCAGCCTATCGTGATGTCCTGCACGCGGCGCTCGCCCCACTGATTGCGCGGAACGGTTTTCACCTGTTCGGTGGTGACGCATCCGATGAGCGTCTGCGAGGAATCAACCACCGGGTGCATCCGGTGGTGATACCTGTAGATGTAGTTCTCCACCAAGTCCTGAACCGTGGTGTCCGGGGGCACGGTGATCGGATGTGCGTTCATGAAACGCCGCAGCGGCTCGCCCTCCAGCACGCTGCGCATGACCACCTGCTGGTAGGACATTTGCGAGGCGGCGCGAATAAACATCCCGATGAGGAACCACCATACCGCGCCGATGAAGCTTCCGGTGAAAAGCTGAAGAACGCCGAGCGCCATCAGCACCAGGCCGAACGCCGAGCCCACGCCCGAGGCGATTTGCGTCGCGCGCCGCTGGTTGCCTTTGTAGTGCCAGATCGCCGCGCGCAGCACGCGGCCACCGTCCAGCGGGAATGCCGGAATCATGTTGAACGCCGCAAGAATCCAGTTGATCCAGGCTAGGTAGGCGACAACGCCGGCGACGGGAGCCGGCCAGACGCCCCTGCCCGCCACGGCCAGCACATAAAACACAAAGCCGATGCCGACGCTGGCCAGAGGCCCCGCAATCGCCATCGCGAACTCGGCTTTGGCGCTCTGCGGCTCCTGCTCCATCTCCGCGATGCCGCCGAAGACGAACAGCGTGATGCCGCGCATGGGCAAACCGTAGCGCCGAGCAACCAGGGAGTGAAACAGCTCGTGGACGATGATCGAGCCGAACAGGCCAACCGCGCCGGCGATGCCCATCCACCAGTAGGTCCCGATCGCCAGTCCCGGATACCAGAGCGGGAACACACCCACGGCGAGCGACCACACGACCAGCGCCGCAATGATCAGCCAACTGGCGTCAAGCCGAACCTCGAAGCCGAATAGCTTGAATAAGGTGAGTCGCTTCCCAAACATGCCCTCGCCCGCCTCCCTGCCTTCATGCTATCGCCAATCCCGAGTGCAAACGATTCGAGCGGCGTATCCTGGGATCAGGAGGGGGCTATGCGCTTATCGGGGAAGGCTCTCGCAATTACGTCCATGGCGCTCTGGGGCGGCAGCGTGCTGGCAGTAGGGCTGCTCAATCTGGCAAAGCCGAAGTACGGAGAGAAGCTATTGGACGCTCTGGGTTCGGTTTATCCCGGCGCCGGCCGGCCCAACACGCTAAAACGCGTGTTCCTGCGGACAGCTTACGCATCCGCCGACGGCGTTGCCGGCGGACTCCTGTTCGCACGGCTGTACAACTGCCTGGCGAAGTGAACGCCTCGCCCGCGATGACCGCCGCTGGCTGAGGGCGCCTGGGCGGCGCCAAGGCAGGCTGCTGTTTCTTTTCCATGCTCCTCGCCGGCAATTGCCAATATCCGCTCGGGCAGCTTAGATGCCGTATTACCATCAAATCAAGAGGACACTCTCAGGGGTCCAAAAAGGGGGGAACACCAAAGTGAAACTGCTAGCGTTTCTTTTGCCGGCCGCGCTGTGCCTGAGCGGGGCGGCTTTAGCTCAGAAGGTCACCTACAACTACGACCGCGGCGCCGACTTCTCCAGCTATAAAACATATCGCTGGGTGACCATCCCAGGCTCGCAAGCGCCCGATCAACTGCTAGACCAGCAGATCCGGCAGGCTGTCGATCAGGAGCTCGCCCGAAAGGGCCTTGTACAGTCCGACGCGAACCCCAGCCTGCTGATCGCATACCAGCTCTCGGTCCGCCCTGAACAGGAAATCCAGACCTGGGGCGATGCGTACCCGTGGGGCTGGGGACCGGGCATGACGCAGACCACCGTCTCGACTATCGAAGTAGGCACGCTGGTGCTCGATATGTACGATCCAGCCCGCCGCCAGCTCGTGTGGCGGGGCAGCGCCACCAAGACGATCGACCCCAGCTCCGATCCCAATAAGAACTACAGAAATCTCGAGAAGACGGTCGACAAACTGCTCAAGCACTATCCGCCCAAAGAAAAGAAATAAACCGGGGCGGGTTAGTCGTCGTCGCTTATAATTTGCCGGATCCTGTGGCCTCGCAGCTCCTCGAGCTCGAAATCATAGCGGTCCCGCGATTCTTCGTGAGTCTCTTCCAGATCGGGAGGCTCTTGTTCCTCGTCCGTCCAGCGATGAATTTTGTAGTACATAGCCATCCCCCTTTCCCGGACTTGATTGTACCGGAATCTCGGCGGCTATGAACGCAGATTAATGTTTGTTGCGGCGTGGTGCTGAATCCTGGCGGGTTTTCGCTTTGATTTCGCTCGGGTCCAGCAGGTGCTCGGGCACGACCTGATCGCGCGACCAGCGAATCCCCGTGTCAAACTGCAACCCGATGAAGTAACCCGTTTCGCGAAAGATGCAGTAGCGCACCGTGCCGGGAAAGGAATGCCTGCCGATCACGAGCGTCATGGGCGCGCCGGTGGCCACCGCTGTCTCCACCTGGAGGCACGCTCCGCTCGATGAGATGTCTTCGAGCACGCCCGTCATGCTCTGCCGGGAACCGCTGGGCGCGGACGGCCTGAGCGTCACCAAGTGCGCGCACATGAGACGTTGTTCGGAACGGCGTTCGGGCATCATCAGGCTTATCGGCAGCGGAAGCCTCCCCTGGCGGAATTGTAACAGGGAAGATCGCGAATCGGCCCGAATAAATAGAGCGGAGTCAAAAAGACCGTTCGCGGATCTCGTACTGCTCGAAAGCGGGGCCGGTGAGCCGGATCGATTCCGGGCGCACCTCCAGGCAGTTCACCGATTCGAAGTGGCAACCCGGCGAAGTGAAGCGCTCCACCACGGCTTCCACCGGAATCCGGCCGCTTACCTCGGCGACGCGGTTCTCCCACCCCTTGAGCAGCTTCAGCCCGGCGCTAAGCAGGAACTCGAGGACCTGTTCGGCCGTCTCGAACCCGGCGCGCTCCGGCGGTGTCTGCTTCGGACCCAGGCCGAGCCACTCCGAGATCAGCCGGTACGTGAATCCCCACAGAGGGGCCCCGTCGAGGTCGATGGCCGGAAAGTACATCCAGGGAGGCAAACCCGGCACCGGGCGCAGGCGGTGCCGCGTGGGGTCGAGCACAACCTTGAGCGGAAGCCAAACCGCCGACACGGCTTCGCTCGTCTGCAAAACGGTTGGCAACTCCCGCTCCACCTGGAACAGAAATGGGGCTACGACAAGATAGCGGCCCGTGCGGCGCCTTGCGGTTGCCAGCGGCAGGGCTGCTTCCATCTGTTCGCGCGGCAACCGGATCCCGCACTCCTCCTCGAGTTCGCGCAGGGCCGTGCTCAATGCGTCGGCATCCGCCGGGCTGCGCCGCCCGCCGGGGAACGACCACTGCCCCGACCAGGGATCCCCGTCCCTCTCCGCCCGCCGGATCAGCAGGACCGATTCTGCGGGCCCCTGAGTGTGCAGGATCGCCACCGCCGCGTCCACATCCACCGCCATCTCTTATCTCTACTATCATGCAACGCCGCGGACGGCTTGGAGCCTCCCTGCCGGGACATGGAGACAATGGCGCCGGCGGGCCGCCACTGGAGGCGGTTGTGGAACGAATCAATTCCGTTTACCGTAGGATTAATTGAAGAAGGTTGAAATGCCTTACTGTTGCCGGTGCGGAAACCAGGTGGCGGAAACGGACCAGTTTTGCGCTAGGTGTGGTGCGCGGCAGGTGGGCGCGCGGCCGGTGACGGACTTCGCCGCGAGCTTCAGCCCTCGAACCGCCTCCGTCCTGTGCTACCTCCCGTGGATAGGCTGGGTCGCCGCCATCGTTGTGCTGGCTTCCAACACGTTCCGCAACAACCGCACGGTCCGCTTTCACGCCTTCCAGGGCCTCTACCTCTTTGTGGCCTGGTTGCTCGTCCAATGGGTCTTCAAGCCGCTGTCCTTCTTGGGGCCCGGCACGCCCATCCTGCAACTGGCCATCCTGGCGGTCTGGATCTTCATGATTATTAAGACCAGCCAGGAGCAGGTTTATTCGCTTCCGGTCATCGGCGAGCTTGCCGAGAAGTCGCTTTCCGAATAACCTGCGGCTCTGTGTGTGTTATATTTATTCAATCAGGTGAATATTTAACCAATGAAGCAAAAAGTCGGAATAGTCGGCTTCCGAGGCTACAGCGGAGCCGAACTGGTGCGCATTCTGGACCGGCACCCCCGTCTGGAGCCGGTGCTGCTCGAGCACCGCAAAGACGTCCAGGACCACGGGCCGCTGCCTGACCGGCATGCTCGCATCCCCTGCACTCCCGAAGCGGTGGGCGGCGAAGGGCTGGCCGGGGTCTTTCTGGCAACCCCGGCGGATGTTTCCATGGAACTGGCGCCGTGGGTGCTGGAAGCGGGCGCGAAGGTGGTGGACCTGAGCGGCGCGTTCCGCCTCCGGACGCCGGAGAACCACCGCCGCTGGTACAAGGAAGAGCATACGCAGCCCGCCCTGCTGGCTGAGGCGGTCTACGGGCTGCCTGAGTTCTGCCGCGAGCGTGTCCGGACTGCGCGCCTGGTAGCCAACCCCGGCTGCTATCCGACCGCCGCGAACCTGGCCATCAAGCCGCTGGTCGAAGCCGGCGTGGTGAACCGCGAAGCGGGAATCGTCTGCGACGCCAAGTCCGGCGTCAGCGGCGCGGGCCGCAAGCCCAGCCTCAGAACCAGCTTCTGCGAAGTCACCGAAAACTTTTCGGCGTACTCGATTCTCGATCACCGGCACGTCCCGGAAGTGCTGATGACCAGCGGGCTGGAGGAAGGCGAGTTCAGCTTCACCGCGCACCTGCTTCCGCTCGATCGCGGCATCCTGGAGACGATCTATTTCCGCACAAAGGTGGAGAGCGCCGCCGCCCTCGCGGCCATTTACGAAAAGCGGTACGCGGGCGAGCCGTTCATTCGCATTTACCCGCCAGGGCATGTGCCTGATTTGCGCGCCGTGCAGCGGACCAATTTCTGCGACATCGGAATCAAACTCGATCCGGCCACCGGCCGGGCCATTGTGGTGAGCGCCATCGACAACCTGGTAAAGGGAGCGGCCGGCCAGGCCCTCCAGAACATGAACCTGGTGCTTGGATTGCCGGAAACCGAGGGACTGCTATGAGGCTGCTCGTCAAAATCGGCGGAACGCTGCTCGATGCGGAGGCGTCCCGGCGGCGCCTTGCCGCGGAACTCGCCGCGGCCTCGAGCGGCGCAGAACTGGTGGTGGTGCACGGCGGCGGCAAACAGATGACGCGCTTCCTGGCCGAGCGCGGAATCGAGAGCCGCTTCGTCAACGGCCTGCGTGTCACCACGCCGGAGACGCTGGATGCGGTCTTGAAAGTTCTCGCCGGAAGCGTCAACCAGGAGCTCGTAGCCGCGTTGATTGCCGCGGGCGCGCGCGCGGTGGGCCTTTCGGGTGTGGACGCCTCCATCACGGAAGCCGAAACGATGGCGCCGGAGTTGGGCGCGGTGGGGCGCGTCGTCCGGTCAAACGCCGGCTTGCTCACCCTGCTGACCAGCAACGGCTATGTTCCCGTGGTGGCTTGCGTAGCGGGCGACCGCGAGGGACGCATCTTCAACGTGAATGCCGATCAAATGGCGTCGGCCTGCGCGGTCGCTTTCCAGGCGGACCGCCTCATTTTCCTGACCGACGTGAACGGCGTATTGGGCACCAATGGCGAACTGCTTCCGGTGCTGACCGCCTCCGGCGGCGAGCAATTGATTCGCACCGGCGTGGCCACCGGAGGCATGCAGGCAAAATTGAACGCGGCCATCGAAGCGCTGCGAAAAGGAGTGCGGGAAATCGTCATCGCTCCAGGGGGCGAATCGGGAATTATTTCGCGCATCTTATCGGGCGAAGCGGTGGGCAGCCGCCTGATTGAGGAGGATCTGGCACTTGCCTGACCCAGGCTCTAGTAGTACCGCCGTTGCACCACCCGCATCTGATTCGGCCACCCTGGCGGTCAGAAAGGCGGTGATGGCCGACATCCCGCAGTTGCTCCGGCTCATCAACGGATACGCGAGCGAAGGCATCATGCTGCCGCGCACCGAGTTCGAGATTTCGGAGAACCTCCGCGATTTCAGTGTGATCCACTGCGGAGAGCTTGTTGTTGGTTGCGCGGCGCTGCATATCTACACGCCCACGATGGGCGAGGTCCGCTCTCTGGCCGTGGATGCTGCCTTTCACGGCAGCGGCGCCGGGCGGATGCTGATGGATGCGCTCGAAGCCGAGGCGCAATCCTTTGGCCTGCAATCCCTTTTTGCGTTCACATATATTCCGGCCTTTTTTGCGAAGTTCGGATATACCGAGATCGAGCGGGAAGCGGTGCCGCTGAAGGCCTGGAAAGATTGCCTGCGGTGCGCGAAATTCCAGTGCTGTGATGAAATTGCTGTAATAAAACACCTGAACGTGGAACATTCGCGGGTAAGTGATACCCACATGGAAGGGGTGGCTACTTTTCCCCAAGTACTACCCGAAGACCCCGTTCTCCTGCCTTCCATTCGCAAATCTCACTGAATCGTTGAGAGTTCCCGGCGGCGTTTTCCCCCCGCCCGCCGCCGGGCTATGCCCGCAAAAAACACAAGCCAAAATTCACAAAAAATCCAGCGAATTTCTTGCTTTTGTTTGTATAATTTAGAGTCGGCACCAGCGCTGGCCGGAATAAGTTTTACGGGGAGGCGATGAAAGCACAAACGGTCGACGTCAGGAACTCTACAGGAAGAGTTCTGTGCTGCACGATCTTTCGTCCCAGCGGCAAAAAACTTCTGGCCAAGGGACATGTATTGAGCGAGGAAGACGTGCGCCTGCTGGAATCGGAAGGCATGCAGCAGGTCTGGGTGACCGAGCTTGAGGAAGGCGAGGTTGGCGAAGACCAGGCTGTAATGGCAGTTGCGACGGAAATGGGTTGCGGCGCTGTGGAAATCCGGCTTGCCGCTGGAGGGCGCGCCAACCTGTTCGCCACCGAGGACTGCTGCGTGCTGGTGGACGATGAGCTGCTCAAGCAGATCAACTGCACTTCAAGCATCGTCATTGCGACTCTCTCCAATCTGGCGTACGCGAAAGCCGGACAGCGCATTGCCACCGTCAAGAGCGCCCCGTTTGCAGTCGCTGAGGCGCAACTGGAGGCGGTGCTGATGATTTTGCGGGAGCGGGGACCGATTTTGCAGGCCCGCCCCATACGGAACCCGTCAATCGCGGTTCTGTACACGGATCCGCTCAGCGGAGAGCGCGCGCGTCAACTGTTCGAAAACATCATGCGACAGCGACTGGACCGGTTTGGCGTTACCGCCAACTATGTGCTTGCGACGGTGGAAGATGAGGCTTCCGTTGCGCGCGCGCTTCAACATTTGTTGCGCCCCAAACCAACCGTGGTGCTGGTGGCTTCCACCACAGCTCCGGCCGGCCCGGAAGACGCAGTGGGCCGCGCCATCGTCCAGATCGGTTCTCATTTGGAACGGTTTCTAGCGCCGGTGGAACCCGGCAACCTGTTGTTGCTGGCCTATAAGGACGACGTGCCGATCGTTTCGGCACCGGGATGCTTCCGCTCCGCCAAACCCAACGTGGTGGACCTGATTCTGCCGCCGATGCTGGCGCGCTACAGGGTATCCGGTTGGGAAGTGGCGTGCCTGGGCCATGGGGGTCTTCTGGCCTGACACTCTCCTCCACTACCCACGAGCCGCAAACTGACGCGGCCTCTGGGAACTCCTCCGCCGGGCGTCTCGCCAGCGCCCGGTTTTTTTTTGCCTTTGATCGGACGCACGGCCGGGTAAGCGCGCTTTGCGCAGCAGCGGCGCGCCGCACGGGAGTGCGATATCATTCAGAGTCGTCCTTATGAAGCTGCTGGTTTTTTCCGACATCCACGGCGACGTGGCCTCGCTCCAGCGGTTGATGGCCGTCGAAGCGGACCACTACGTTGCGGCCGGCGATCTCTCCAGTTGGGGCCGCGGATTGGACCGCTGCGGCGAGGTGCTGCGCAGCCGCGCCGGCCGCGTCTGGGTCCTTCCCGGCAATCACGAATCGGCTGAGCAGATAGCCGAGTTTTGCCGCAAGTTCGGCCTGAACGATTTTCACGGCAAGACGTTCGAGGCGGAAGGGTACAACGTCGCCGGTCTGGGTTATTCCAGCCCCACGCCCTTTCACACTCCCGGGGAATACAGCGAAGAGGAGCTCGCCCGGCGCCTGGCTCCGTTCGCCGGGCTCGCGCCGCTCATCCTGGTGTGTCATTGCCCGCCGTTCGGAACCTCCCTAGACCGCGTGCGGGAGGGCCTTCACGCGGGCAGCCGCTCGGTAAAGCTTTTCATCGACCGGCATCAACCCGCTCATTTCTTCTGCGGGCACATACACGAAGCCGAAGGCGTTCAGGAACAACTCGGAAAGACTTACTGCGTCAATGCCGGCAAGCGGGGCTACCTGCTTGACCTTGCTAAAATGTAACTTATGATCATCGAGGACCTCGAAAGGGAATACTCCGCGCTCCGGGAGCAAGCTGAAGCTCTGCGGAGCTATCTTTGACGCTCCTCAGAAAAAATCCCAGTTAGCCCAGATAGAAGCGAAGGTTTCCGCGCCGGATTTCTGGAACCAGCCGGATCAAAGCCTGCTACGCGAACGCAAGAGGCTTGAAGAAGCCCTGGCCGACGAGGCGCGGGTGGCGGCGGCCCTGTCCGACCTCGACACCCTGTTCGAACTGGCCCGGGAGGGAGAAGACGTCAGTGCGGAGATCCGGCAGGAAATGGAAAAGCTTTCTCGCGAACTCGAGAAGCTGGAGACCGAGATGCTGCTTTCCGGAGAAAACGATTTCCGGAGCGCCATCGTAGTCATCCACCCGGGCGCGGGCGGCACGGAAAGCCAGGACTGGGCAGAGATGCTGCTGCGCATGTACCTGCGCTGGGCCGAGCGGATGGGTTTCTCCACGGTAGTGACCGACCGTCAGGAGGGCGAAGGCGCCGGCATCAAGTCGGTGACCTTCGAGGTGAACGGAGAGAACGCGTACGGCCTGCTGCGCTCGGAGGTGGGCGTGCACCGGCTGGTACGCATCTCGCCTTTCGACTCCAATGCCCGGCGGCACACGTCATTCGCTTCGGTGTTCGTCTATCCGCAGGTCGATGACGAGATCAAGATCGAGATCCGGCCGGAAGACATTCGCGTGGACACGTTCCGCGCCGGCGGCCGCGGCGGCCAGCACGTCAACCGGACGGACTCGGCCGTGCGCATCGTGCACCTTCCCACCAACATCGTGGTGCAATGCCAGAACGAGCGCTCGCAGCACAAGAACCGCGAGATGGCGATGCGGCAACTCCGCGCCCGCCTGTACGAATTCGAATTGGAAAAGAAACGCGCCGAGGAGCGGAAGGTGGAGGCGAGCAAGGCGGACATCAACTTCGGCAGCCAGATCCGCAGCTATGTGCTGGCGCCGTACCGCCTGATCAAGGACCACCGGACGAAGCTCGGCGTCGGAGACGTGGACCGCGTGCTTGACGGTGACCTGGACGCATTCATACACGCCTGGCTCGTCTATCAGCGCACCGGCAAGACGGCCGGAGATGGCAAGGAAGACCTCCCTGAATAAGACCGAAATCGAACACGCCGCGGAGTTGATCCGCACGGGGCGGCTGGTCGCCTTTCCCACGGAGACCGTGTACGGTTTGGGGGCCAACGCGCTGGACGAGGCGGCGGTCCGCCGGATCTACGAGGCCAAGGGACGCCCGGCGACAAGTCCCCTGATCGTGCACACGGACTCGATCGAGATGGCGCGCAGCCTGGCCCGGGAATGGCCGCCCGAAGCCGAGACGCTGGCCAGCCGGTACTGGCCCGGTCCGCTCACACTTGTGGTTCCCAAGCACCCCTGCATACCCGATGTCGTGACGGCGGGGCTGGATACGGTCGGGTTGCGCGTGCCGGCGCATCCCGTGGCGCTGGAGTTGATCCGGGCGGCGGGCACGCCCATCGCCGCACCTAGCGCGAACCGGTTCACCGAACTCTCTCCGACCACCGCCGAGCACGTGCGGCGCGGGCTGGGCGACGCCGTCGACCTGATTCTGGACGGCGGCCCGACAACCGTAGGCATTGAATCCACCGTACTCTCGCTGGCCGGGCCGCGCCCGCGCCTGCTGCGGCCGGGCATGGTGTCGCGGAAGGACATCGAGGAGGTGATCGGGCCCATCGAGGAAGGGCTGGGAATGGCCCCGCGCGGGGCGCATCCCTCGCCGGGGCTTCATCTGAGGCACTACAGCCCGAGGACGCGGTTGGTGATCGTAAAAGACGCCGCGGCGCCGTGCCGGGGCAGGGGCGCTTACCTGCACCGCGGCGGGGAGTGCCCCGAAGGTGTGCGCGACGTCCCCATGCCGCCGGGTCCGGCGGCGTACGCGGCGGTGCTGTATGCAACGCTGCACGCGCTCGACCGGGAGGGGCTGGATTGGATCGCGGTGGAGCAGCCGCCGGAAGGGCCGGACTGGGCGGGGGTGAGGGATCGGCTGGAGCGGGCGGCTTGCGGCCACGTTGAGGGGTAGGGTCACCCCACGCGTGTAAGACGGCCCCGCTTTTCCCCTAAAATTCCCTTATTTTCTGTTACTTCCAGGAAATTTTCGGCTAAAGCCGCTGTGTCCGGCAGCCGATATTGGAAAAGGCGGGGTCACATGGCTGCGCAGCAAGTACCGGTACAATTCGAAAAGCCCAAGGTGATGGCGCGGCTCCGTCCCTTCCCCCCCGTTGCGGCCACGCTGATGCGCATGGTGTCGACCGACGATGCCGATTTCAGTGGAATGGCCAGGCTGATCCGCGTTGATACCACCTTTTCCGCCGAGGTTCTGAGGCTGGCAAACTCCCCGCTGCTGGGCTGCCGCAGAAAAATTCTGAGCATCCTGCACGCCATGGCGATCCTGGGAACCGAGCGGCTCAAAGGGCTGGTCATGGTCGTGGCCATGCGGGATTTTCTCTCGGGAGCGCTGCATGTGCCGAGCGCGCAGCGCTGCTGGCGGCACAGCCTGGCAGCGGCGTTCCTGGCACAGGATATCGGCGCCGCATGCTGGCTGAACAAAGACCAGTGCTACACGGCAGGACTGATTCATGACCTGGGCCGCCTGGCGCTGCTGGCGACCTTCCCGACCCAGTACGGTGATCTGATCGAGCAAGTCGAACAAACCGGGGAAGACCTGCTGGCGGCCGAACGGCGTCGGTTCGAAGTCGACCATGCCACGCTTGGATGCTGGCTGGTCAACGACTGGGAGCTGCCGGAGGATTTCTTGGACATCGTTGGCATGCACCATGCGGAGTTGCATGGAGACCGCTTCGACATCGTGCAAACAGTGCGTGCAGCCTGCCGGCTGGCCGACGCTCTAGGCTTTCACGTGGCTGCTGCAACCATCCAGCCAAGCGCCGAGGAGATTCTGGAGCAACTGCCCGAAAAGGTGCGCGAGAAACTCGGGGCTGCCGATGAACTGCTCGTGGAGCTGGCCAGCAAGATCAACGCCGTCGAGTGCAGCCTCATTTGATATTTTCTGCTCATACCCATAAAAATCCCCCTGGCCAAACCAGAGCTAATCCTTAGCGCGAATCTTCTTTTTCCCCGGCAGGCTGGCGGGGTTTTCGTGCGTCTTCTCGCGCCAGACGCCTTTGACAGCGGCGCCGAGCGAAACCGCGGATTCGCCGAATTTGTCCCGCAGGCGGTCTACGGCGCCGAGGGCTTTCCGCCAGCGGTCGCTCTGCTCCTCTTCCAGAAGGTTCATCTGGCCTTCCACGGGGACTAGCGAACCGGCCTGCACTCCTACCAGCCGCACAGCCGCCCCAGGCTTCCAGTTGCGGCGAAACAACATGCGCGATTCCCGGAGCAGTTCGGTATCGAGCTGGGTGGCGTGATCGAGAGTGCGGGCGCGCGTGATAGTGGTGAAGTCCTTGTAGCGCAGCTTGAGCTGAACGGTGCGTGCGTAGAGGGCGTGTTCGCGCAACCGGCGGCCCACCATGACGCAGAGTTGCGCCAGGGTGGATTCGATCAGGTCCGGGTCCGTGGTGTCCTCCGCGAACGTGTGTTCGTGGCTGATCGATTTCGGGGCTTCCTCCACGCCGATTTCCGCGTCGAACCAGCCTCCGGCATCAAGCCCGCGGGCCTTGCCCGCCAGCGCCAGCCCCCATTTTCCGAACCTTTCTTCGAGAAAGCGTTCATCGAGCCGCGACAGGTCGCCTACGCGGCGAATCCCGTACTCGTGCAGCCGCTTTTCCGTGACCTTGCCGACCCCGGGAATCTTGCGCACGTCGAGCGGGGCGAGAAACGCCGCCTCCTGGCCCGGAATCACCCACAGGATCCCGTTCGGCTTCGCCTGGTCCGAAGCGACTTTGGCCACCATGCGCGAAGTGGCGATGCCGATGGAGCAGTTGAGCCCCGTGCGCTCCTTCACCTTTTCGTGCAGCAGGTGAGCGGCGCGCAGAGGCGGACCGTGCAGGCGCTCCGTGCCCGTCATATCCAGGTATGCCTCGTCGATCGAGGCCATTTCCACAACCGGCGAGAAACTGCGGAGCACGTCAAAAACCTTTTCCGAGTACTCGCGATACCGGGCCGGGTGGCCGTCAATGAAGATGGCGTGCGGGCAGCGCTGATAGGCCGTTCGCAGCGGCATTGCGGAATGTACCCCGTATTTGCGCGCCTCGTACGATGCCGCGGAAACTACCCCGCGCTCGTGCGCCTGCCCTCCCACGACCACCGCCTTGCCCTTGAGCGACGGGTCGAAAAGCTCCTCCACCGAAACGAAAAACGCATCCATATCGACGTGAAAGATGGTCTTCATCGGAGCAGGCGAGCTGCGAGGACGCGCGGCAAACCGGCCAGGTCGGGCACGACTTCCAATTCGCCCCAGCGCTCGTTGAGCATGGCGCGCACCGCGTCCACCTGGCGGTAGCCGAGTTCGAGGATCATCCAGCCGCCGGGACGCAGCACACGGGCGCCGTCGGCGGCCAGCTTTCTGTAGGCATCCAGGCCTTCGGGTCCGGCGAACAGCGCGGCGCGCGGTTCGAACTCGCGCACCTCGCGGGGCAGGCCCGCCTCCTCCCCTGCGGGGATGTAGGGCGGGTTGGAGACGAGCAAGTCGAGGCTGCGGGAGGCGATGGTGGAACTCAGGTCGCAGGCGATGAAGGCAACGGCAGCGCCCAGCCGTGCGGCGTTCGCCCGGGCCACGCCGATTGCGGCCAGGGAAGCGTCGGTGGCGAAGACACACGCGCGGGGGCCGAGTTCGAGGCTTAGCGTCACGGAGATGGCGCCCGACCCGCAGCCTACATCAAGCACGGATTCCGCGCGGGGCGCCAACCGCAGCGCGGTCTCGACGACGTGCTCGGTCTCCGGACGGGGAATGAACACGTCGGGAGTGACCAGGAACTCGCGCCCATAGAACTCCTGGACGCCGGTGATGTACTGGGTGGGTTTGCCTTGGAGGCGCTCGTGCAGGAAATGGTCGTAATGGGCGCGGGCGGCGTCAGCGAGTAGCTCCTCGGGGTGACCGTAAAGCCACGCCCGTTCCCGCTGGAGCACCCTGGAGAGCAGCACTTCCGCCGTCAGCCGCGCGGCAGGGATGGCGGCTTCCTCAAGAAGCCGGGAGCCCCGCTGGAGTGCTGTTCTTATGTCCATGGGCGGTCTCGGAAACCTCGGCCTGCTCCCGCAGCTTTTCGGCCTGGTAGTAGGTCGTCAGCGCGTCGATGATCGGGTCGAGGCGGCCGTCCATAATCATATCGAGTTGGTAAAGCGTGAGGTTGATGCGGTGGTCCGTCACGCGGTTCTGGGGGAAGTTGTAAGTGCGGATTTTCTCGCTGCGGTCGCCCGTGCCCACCATGCTGCGGCGCTCGGCGCCGATTTCGGCCTGCTGCTTTTCCAGTTCCAGCTCGTAGAGCCGGGAGCGGAGCACGCGCATGGCCTTGGCGCGGTTCTTGATCTGCGACTTTTCATCCTGGCAGGAAACCACCAGGCCGGTGGGCAAGTGCGTGATGCGCACCGCCGAATAGGTCGTGTTGACGGACTGCCCGCCGGGGCCGGACGAGCAGAAGGTGTCGATACGGATGTCCTTCGGGTCGATCTCGACTTCCACTTCGTCGGCTTCGGGCAGCACGGCAACCGTGACGGCTGACGTGTGGATCCGCCCCTGCTGCTCGGTCACCGGAACGCGCTGCACTCGGTGTACCCCGCTTTCGTACTTCAGCCGGCTGTAGACCTTTTCCCCGCTCACGAGTGCGATCACTTCCTTGAGGCCGCCCACGCCCGATTCGCTTGCCGAGGATAGTTCGACTCTCCAACCCTTCGACTCGGCGTACCGCGAGTACATGCGGAACACCTCGGCCGCGAACAGCGTGGCCTCGTCGCCGCCGGTACCCGCACGGATCTCCAAAACGACGTTCTTCTCGTCGTTGGGATCCTTGGGCAGCAGCAGAATCTTGAGTTCCTGTTCCAGGCGCGCGATTTCCGGCGTCAGGCGGGCGACCTCGTCCTCCGCCATTGCGCGCAACTCCGGGTCGGAGTCCTCGAGCATCTGCCGGGCTTCTTCCAGGTTGCGGCGGACAGTTTTCCACTCGCGGTACTTGGAGACGATTTCCTCGAGGTCGCGGGCGGCCTTGGCGACCTTGCGGTATTTCTCCGGGTCGCCGATGAGGGCCGGGTCGGCCATCTGCCGCGACAACTCTTCGTACCGGGCTTCTGTCTGGTCCAGCTTGGATAAGTATTCCATCGCGATTCCTGATGAATAAACGGGCGGTTGCGCCCCTGCGACGCGCAGCCGCTAAGCGATCACCATCCTGCCGCCCTGGGCTTGCTCGAGAGCCATGGCGCGTTCCAGCGCCTCGATCGCGACGGCGGTCTGCTCGTCGGAGGGCGGCCGCGTCGTGATCCGCTGCAGCCAGAGTCCCGGCGCGGTCAGCGTGGCCAGCAGACTCCCACGATGCCGGGCGGCATAGCGGATCAGCTCGTAGCTCACCCCGGCGACCAGCGGGAGCAGCACAACGCGTCCGGCGAATTGCAGGGCGAACGAATCGAACGGCAGCAGCGCGTAGATGCCGATCGAGACCAGCATCACCACCAGCAGAAAGCTCGTCCCACACCGCGGATGGAAAGTGGGGAATTTCTGCGCGTTTTCCACCGTCACCGGCAGCCCCGACTCGAAGTTGAAAACGACGCGGTGCTCGGCCCCGTGGTACTCGAAGACGCGGCGGATGTCCTTCCAGAGCGAAATCAGGTAGAGGAACCCAACGAATATCGCCATCCGGATCACGCCGTCGCAAAAGTTAAAAGGGACGCGGCTTTGTAGAGCCGGCACCACTTTGCCGAGCGCCGTTGTCAGGTAAAGCGGGACGAACTTGTACAGGAAGATGAAAAACAGCAGCGAAATCCCCAGATTGAGCGCAAGCATCCAGGAGGTGATTTCCTGCTTCTTTGCGCCCTTCTTTGCGTCAGGATCGGCATCCTCGAGCGCGGCATTCGCGGAGAACTGCAAAGCCTTGATCCCGAGTCCCAGGGCCTGTCCCAGCGTCCCCACCCCGCGCAGCACGGGGAAGCGGAATGCCGGGTATTTCTCCGAAAGCTTGGGGACGCGTTTTTCGTCGGTTACGATCTCGCCGGATGCCTTGCGGACAGCCACGCAGTAACTGCGCGGGGAGCGCATCATGACGCCTTCCATTACAGCCTGGCCGCCGATCAGGGTCTCTTCTTCGGCGTTTTCCAGGGCTGCCATCATTTGAATGTGCGCGAACAGGCGTAGCTGCGCTCGAAACAGCAAGGGGGTGCAACTCCTTGTTGCAGTATAACATTGGAGGGCCGGACCGGTAATTGCCCGGCGGCGCTCTTCTAGCCCGCGGTGCGATAAAGAGCCGGCGCCGCCTGACGGTTCAGGGTCGAGTCGAGAATCCACTGGATATGACTCGATTCAAACGGCGCGGCGCAATAATCCGCGGCGCCCGCCTCGATGGCGTCCAGCCATTCGGACACCTCGGGCCTCCGGCTGACCACCACTACCGGCAGGTCCGGCTTGTGCCTGCCGACGGCTTCGAGCAATCCCAGGTACCTGTCCCGGTCGGAAGATATGAAGACGAGATCTGCTTGCAGGCGTTCCACCGCGGCCAGACACTCCGCCGGCGAGCGGAAGGCTTCGGTATGTACCTCCTGGTCCTGTTGGGCCAGTACTGCTCCCAGTTCAGCGGCTAGCGCACGATCCAAACCACATAGGATAATTCTTGCGCTTTTGCCTTGTTTCGGCATAAAAACCCCTCAATTTCAGGGGCATTCTCTCGAATGAGGAAATAAGGCGCCGATCGGAAATACCAGCGCCGGCGTAGTCTTGCGAGAATCGCACCCCTAGTATTTAGGGTAGGAGATGAAACAGGATGAAGTCAAATTAAGATGTAAATACGCCAGAGTCACTTTTTATTTCTCCAGTTCCGCCAGCCACTCCTGCACCTCCTCCCGGCCTTCATTGTGTCCAGAATCCAGGTACTTCCTCAGCTCCGCCGCAGCCGCGGCGCGCTGGCCGTCGCGCGCCAGAACGTGTGCCGCCGTCAGCCGCGCCTTCGGGATTTCCCGCGCTGCCGCGTCCAAATTAATTACGGCCTCCTGCGGATCGCGATTCTGCGCCGCCAGCGCCATTCCGAGCACGTAACGCGCTCTGTTGGAAGTGGCATCGAGCGTGACAGCCTGGCGCGCCTCCCGCTCTGCCTCCTCGAACCGCTGCAACAGCAGGTAGGCGATCGCCAGATTGGAGTGCGCCTGCGACGAGCTGCCGTCGAGCTCCACGGCTCGCTCCAGATAAACGGCGGCTTCCGCCGGCTGGTTCATCCGCAGGTAGCGAGCGCCGAGATTATTGTAAGCTTCCATGAAATCGGGATCGATTTCAATCGCTTTTTTCAAATGCTCGATCGCTTTTTGAGAATCGTTTCTTTCGGCCGCCTTCACGGCTCTATCGAATTCTTTTTGGGCTTTGCCGGGCACCTTATGCCCCAGGCGCGCCACGGAGACCGTTCCTGACAGCGGCTGCTCCCGCTTCACCTCGGGCAGGCGCACGGTGACGAAATCGCCGACTCCGTTGACCCTGACATACTGCTGCTCGATCACCCCGCCGGCTCCGTTGGTGACGCGCAACTGGTAATCGCCCGGCCGCAGGTTGCCGATCTGGAAGCGGCCGTCCAGCCCCGCGATGGCCTGTCCTACGACCATGCGCGACTGCATGTCCACCAGCTCCACAGTCAGGCCGGAGGGCATCTCTCTGGGGTTGTCCGGGGTGATCTCCCCGGTCAGCACCGCATGGCCCTGGGCCATCGGATCGAACTGTGCGGCCGCAGAAAATGCCACCAACGAAAGCAGGAGAACGGCCGTCCGCGGTGCGCGCAGAACGACGGCGGAGTGGAAAGAACGCATTCGGATTCCTCCGTGGCCAAGTGGGCCCGTTACGGTGGGGAAAGACTTCTTGGAATCTGTGTAGGCAATTCGCTGGCCCGGAGCCGGATTTATTGAAAACAGGAGAAAATATCCCAGCCTTTCCCGGTAAATTCCCCACGGTTGTGAATTTTTTTCAATCGAATGTTCCTTCCCGGGGGGCGTTCCGGCCCCGCTGCTACAATGAAGATTCCGGAGGATTTATGGACGCCTTGCCGCGGCGCACCACCGTTGTGGTCCACGTAGGCGGAGTCGCGATCGGCTCCGGCCACCCGATCGTCGTGCAGTCAATGACGAATACGGATACCGCGGATGTCAGGAGCACGGTGGATCAGGCGGCCGCCTTGGCGCGGGCCGGCTCGGAGCTGGTGCGGATCACGGTGAACAACGACGACGCCGCGAAGGCGGTGCCGCGCATCGTCGAGGAGTTGGACCGCGCGGGCATCCGCGTGCCCATCATCGGCGATTTCCACTACAACGGCCATATCCTGCTGAAAAAATACCCGGAATGCGCCCGCGCGCTGGCGAAATACCGCATCAATCCCGGCAACGTGAACATCGGACGGAAGTACGACGAGAATTTCCGGGCGATGATCGAAACCGCGGTGGAGTACAACCGTCCGGTGCGCATTGGTGTGAACTGGGGATCGCTTGACCAGACGTTGCTGATGCGGCTGATGGACGAGAATGCGCGCAAGCCGCAGCCCGCCGACGCGCGGACGGTGATGCTGGAAGCCATGGTGGTGAGCGCGCTCGAATCGGCGCAGGCCGCCGAGCGCTACGGGCTTGGGCACGACAAGATCATTCTTAGCGCGAAAGTGAGCGGGGTGCAGGACCTCATCAGCGTTTACCGTTCGCTGGCGGCGCGCTGCGACTACCCTCTGCACCTCGGCCTGACCGAAGCGGGGCTCGGCTCGAAGGGGATCGTCGCCACGACGGCGGCCCTGGCGGTGTTGCTGCAGGAGGGCATCGGCGATACGATCCGCGCTTCGCTGACGCCGGCGCCGAACGGCGACCGCACCGAGGAGGTGCTGGTCTGTCAGCAGATCCTCCAGTCGCTCGGGCTCCGCAGCTTCGCGCCGCAAGTGACCGCCTGCCCCGGCTGCGGCCGCACGACCAGCACGTTCTTCCAGGAGATGGCCGAGCAGATCCAGACTTATCTGCGCGAACGCATGCCGGTCTGGCGCGAGCGGCACCCCGGAGTGGAAGAGATGCGCGTGGCGGTTATGGGCTGCGTCGTGAACGGCCCGGGAGAGTCCAAGCACGCCAATCTCGGCATTTCTCTGCCGGGCACGTTTGAAGAGCCCAAGGCGCCCGTGTTTGTCGACGGCCGGCTGGCCACGACTCTAAAGGGAGACAACATCGTGGCTGATTTCATCGGCATTTTGGAAGACTACGTCGCCCGCAAATATCCGGCTAACTGACGCGGGCCTTGCGTATTTGTATCTCGCCTGAAGCCGCAACTCTGGATTCAGTTCATTTGTTATAATTAAGAAACTAGCCAGCTTGTTGATTCTGAGGGGCAAAGCCGTATCCGGAAACAGAGAACAAACATGAGCACACCTGGTATTCAACCGAGGGAATCCGACACATCCGATCTCCCAGAGCAGGCGACTCGTCCCGTTAGCGAAGGCCGCCTGCGTATCTTCAACCGTGTGATCGAGTGGGTCACTACCGAAAGGTTCCAGTTGACCAATCTCACCGATCGCATTAACGAGCTTGTGAAGAAGAGCGGGGTGCGGGAAGGTTTGATTCACATCCAGTCGCTCCACACCACCACGGCGGTTTTCCTGAACGAGTGGCAGGACGCGCTGCTGCACGACATGAAAACATGCCTGGAGGGGCTGGTCGATCGGGAACGGCGCTGGCGGCACAACGATCCGCAGTATTCCGATTGCGAGCGGTCCAACGCGGACTCGCATCTGAGGGGCATGTTGATGGGGCAGACGCTCTGCCTCCAGGTCCGTAATTCGAAGGTGCTGCTCGGGACGTGGCAGAACATCATCTTCGCCGAGTTCGACGGACCGCGCAGCCGGTCGCTCGCCGTCCAGATCTCTGGTATTTAGCTGTAGCAATGCCGCGTTTCTTTCGGCTCGAGGACGCGCAGCGGCTGCTGCCTGAGCTCGAACCTGTGGTGCGCAACATCACTTCGCTCAAGAAATCCTTCGAGGAAGTGGATCTGGAACTGCGCGCCTACTCGGAGCGAATCACCCTGCTCGGCGGAACCTTCGTGCCGCGTGAAGAACTGGCCCTGAAGCGCCGCAACCGCGACCTTCTGGCGAGCTCGCTGAAAAAATCGATCGACACGGTACACCAGCACGGCTGCGTGCTAAAGGACCTCGGCTTGGGCCTGGTGGACTTCCCCACCCTGTTCCGCGGCGAGGAGGTCTATCTGTGCTGGAAACTCGGCGAGCCGGCTATCGAATTCTGGCACGGCATGACCGAAGGTTTTCGCGGCCGCAAACCCATCGACAAAGATTTTTTGGAAAACCACAGGGGAGAGTAGCGGAACGCCGGCGCGAACGCGCGAGTCTAGCCGGCGATCGCGATCGCGTCGATCTCCACGCGGACATCGCGCGGCAGCCGCGCCGCTTCCACAGTGGAGCGCGCGGGCGGGTTTTCCGTAAAGTAGCGCGCGTACACCTCATTCATGCGCGCGAACTCGGACATGTCCTTGAGGTACACGGTGGTCTTGAGCGTCCGGTCGAGCGACGAGCCACAGGCGGCCAGCACGGCCTTAAGGTTCTCCAGCACGCGTTCGGTTTGCACGGCGATGTCGCCCTCAACGATCTGATTCGTCGCCGGGTCAATCGGGATCTGCCCGCTCAGGAACACCAATCCGTTCCAGACCACGGCCTGCGAGTACGGCCCGATTGCCTTCGGAGCTTCTTCGGTAGAAACGATTCTCTTCATAGTTCGAGCGTACCCACGATATCACGCACGCTCGCAACACCCTGCCGCCTCAAAAAGTCCTCAAGCTCATGCGCGATTCGCACGGAGGCAGCGGGGTCCCAGAAATTCGCCGTGCCCACCTCGACGGCCGAGGCGCCGGCGATCAGAAACTCGGCCGCGTCCTCGCCGCTTGCAATCCCGCCCATCCCTACTACCGGTATGGTCACCGCGCGCGCCGCTTCATACACCAGACGCAGCGCCAGCGGCTTGATGGCGGGTCCGGAAAGCCCGCCGAATCCGCCCCCCAGGCGCGAGCGCCGCGTCCTGGCATCCACCGCCAGAGCGACAAACGTATTCACCAGGGAGACCGCATCGGCGCCGGCATCCTCGGCCGCGCGGGCGAGCGGCTCGATGCGCGCCACGTTGGGCGAGAGTTTCGCGATCACCGGGCGGCGCGCCACGCGGCGCACCTCCGCGACCAGCTCGGCCAGGCATTTCGGGTCGCTGGAAAACTGGATGCCGCCCTGTTTGACGTTGGGGCACGAAGCGTTCAGTTCGTAGCCGTCCACGCCCTCGGCGTCTTCGAGCACGCGCACCACCTCAGCGTAGTCTTCCGCCGTAAAGCCGAACACGTTGACGAACACGGCCGTGCGGAAGCTCCTCAACAGAGGGAGTTTTTCCTTTACGAAAGCCCGCACGCCGACGTTCTGCAACCCGATCGAGTTGATCATCCCGGCGGCGGTTTCAAAGAGCCTCGGCGGCGCATTGCCAGGCATCGGCTCGCGCGAGATCCCTTTGACCACGAGCCCGCCCAGAGCGTTCAGGTCCACCACGCTGGCGAACTCGATGCCGTAGCCGAATGTGCCCGACGCCGCGATTACGGGATTGTGCAGCGGGATCCCACACAGCGAGGTGGCCGCGCGGTTCATCGGGGAGCGGTGCTGCGGATCAGTTCCCACGCCTCCTCTACATCCTGGCGCGTCGTGTAGAGGTTGCCGATAGCCAGCCGCGCAACAAACTTCCCGTTCAGCACGGTGTGCGACAAGAAGAACTTGCCGGTGGCATTGACGCAATCGATGATCGCTTTGTTCTCCTCGTCCGTCCCCTTAAAGCGGAAGCACACGGCGGAGAGCGGCGCCGGCGCGACGCGCTCGAAGCGGGGGTCGGCGTCCACCCAGGAGGCAAATTCCGCGGCCCAGCGGACGTGCGACCGCAGCACCTCGATCATGCCTTCGCGCCCGAAGTAACGCAAAGCGAACCACAGCTTGAGGGAGCGGAAGCGGCGCCCGAGCGGCACGGCGTACTCCATCAGGTTCACTGCCCGCGGGTGCTCGGCCGTGCGCAGGTATTCGGGCACGAGGGAGAACGCGCGCCGCAGGATGTCCGGCCGGCGCGTGAAGAACATGCTGACGTCCATCGGCATGAACATCCATTTGTGCGCGTTGGTCACGAGCGAGTGCGCGCGCTCGATGCCGTCGAACAGCGGCCGCAGCTCCGGAACGATCATCGCAGCGCCCGCGTATGCGGCGTCCACATGGAGCCACAAGCCGTACCGTTCGGCGATGTCCGCAATCCGGGGGAGCGGGTCGAAGCTGGTCGTCGAAGTGGTGCCGACCGTCGCCACGATGCAGAATGGCCGTTTCCCGGCTGCCAGGTCGCGCTCGATGGCGGCTTCCAGCAGGTCCGTGCGCATACGGAACTCCGAATCCGATTCGATCTTGCGCAGGTTGCGCCGGCCGATGCCGAGCGCGATCGAATCCTTCTCGATGGAAGAGTGCGCCTGGTCGGATGCGTAGAGAACCATGCCCGGGCGCATTCCGTTTTCGCGGGCCTCGGGATCGGCCATCTCCCGGGCCGCCGCTATCGCGTGCATGCTGCTGATCGAAGCCGTGTCGAAAATGATGCCGAAAAACTCTTCCGGCAAGCCCATCCATTGCCGCAGCCAGCCCAGGGCCACCTGCTCCAGTTCGGTGGAAGCGGGCGAGGTCTTCCAGTGAATCGCGTTGGTGTTCAGCGCGGCTGCCAGCATTTCCGCCAGAATGGCGGGCGGCGAACTGGCGCTCGGAAAATAGGCCATGAAGCGGGGATGGTTCCAGAGCGTCGTGGCGGGCACGATCAGTTCCCGGAAATCCTTCAGAATGGCTTCCAGGCTCTCTCCCTTTTCGGGCGCCGAGGCCGGCAGCGCATCGATCAATTCACCCGGCTTTATTTTCGGCAGGACCGGGTACTGCCTGGCGTTCTCAAGGTAATCGGCGACCCAGTCCACCGCTTCGCGGCCGGCTCGCCGGAAATCGTCTGCATATTTGCTCATCGAATGATTACTGCTCCAGTAGCTTTGATTCTTGCCGCCGCCTCGGCCGGGAGTTTCCAATTGCGGTCGAATCTGCCCTCGGCGACTACGTTGTCAAGCGATCCTTTGAAGAGAATGAAATCGCCGAGCGCCGGCAGCACGCTCGCGGGCGTTCCCGTGTAGTTCAGGCCGGGGCGGCGGGAAAACTCGGCGCCGGCCCACCAGGGCAGGCCCGAACTGACCAGCACATAATGCCCATCGACCGGATATACGAATGCGAGGCCGTAATCCGCGGCGCCAGGGTTCAGTTCGAGCGGCAACCGCGGGGAGAGCTCCGCGATCAGGCGGTTCGTCGAAACGGTGCCAAACAGCACGAGATTCCCCGAGGCGCGGTCCGGCTCCCGGAGGTCGCGGTCGGCCACCGCTTTGAGAGAGAGCAGCAGGCGGCGGCGCGGCGTCGACCAATCGGCGGCGCGCTCGGCCTGCTCGCGGCGGCGTTTCAGCTCATCCTCGGAATGCGTCCCGGCCGTCCCGTAGACATAGATGTGGCGCGACGCGACCGCTTCCGACATGGGGCCTTCCAAGCCGGGGCGCTTCTCGCCGGCGGCGGGCGCATATCGCCCGGACTTCCAGCCGTTGCCGGCCCGGGCGAACGATACGGTTTCACGCGCGGGCGTCTTGTAGGGAGTGCCGTTGATGGTGACGGCCAGCGTGCCGGTGCGGCTGAACTTCGGGTGACCTGCAAGCTTCAGCGTGAAGCCTTCCAGGCCCGAAGCCGTCACTTCGAGATGATTGACGGCGGTAAACCGGGCGTCGATCGAAGCCGGCGCTCCCGGCGTCAGCCCGTCGATTTCCACCCAGTACGCGGAGTTGTACTTGTATGCCCTGCTGGTAAAACGGACGCGTTCCGGAAACCGCTCGCGCCTGTGTTTCGAAAACCAGTCGAAGATGGCGGCGTCCCGGTAAGCAAGGTCCCAGGAATTGTGCCTGACGCCAGGGTATTCGACGTACTCCACGTTGACGCCGAGGCGCAGGAAAGTGCGCTGCCACTGCCGCGACACCTCCACGCTGACGGCGGGGTCTTTATCGCCGTGGAAGAGGTGTACGGGGATGTTCAGCGCGTTCGGCGCCAGCTCGGCGGCGCCCTCCGGCGGCGAAGGGCACACGGAGGCTATGGCCGCCCATAAGCCCGGCCTCGTCAGGCCGAGCCAGAGCGCTCCTCCGCCTCCCATGGAAAGCCCGGTCAAGTAAATACGGTCCTCGTCGATCGGGAAACGCCTCTTTACGTCCGCGAGCACGTCGTAAACGTCTTTCTCTGCGATTCCCTGATATCCCATTGTCCCTCTGGCGAGCGGGCAGGCGACAAGGTAGTCCACCTCGGGAAGCCGCGCGGAAAGGCGGGAGACCTGGCTTTGGCCGAAACCGAGCGGGGCGCCGCGGCCGAACACCCTGCGCAGATTTAGCCGGTGGTCGGAATCGGCGCCGTGGAGGCTGATCACCAGCGGGTACTTTCGTGTCCTGTCGAGGTTGCGCGGCAGGTAGAGGGCGTAAGGCTGATTGGAATCGTCCACATCGGAAAAGAACGTTGTCTCCTGCGCGCCGGGGACATCGCCCTGGGCTCTCAATCCGCGGGCGAAGATGAGTATGCCGGCTTGGAGCACGCTACGCCTGAGCATGCCGGCTCTCCTCAATCACTGCAGGCAGCCAGCCACGGAACCATTCGCGAAACTCCGGCAAGCGAGCCTGGGCCTCCTCGCCGAGCGGGACGGCATGAGGGCCCGTCTTGATGCCCCGCAACGCCACCGCTTCGCGCACCCCGACCGGCGCCGGGAAGCGCTGGATCCACTCGATGAACTCCTGCAACCGCGCATCCAGGCGGGCTGCGGCGCCGGCGTTTCCCTGCCGGATGGCGCGATCCATCGCCACCAGCAGCTCTGGAACGGCGCAGGCACAGCCGGAAATCACGCCGTCGGCGCCGGCCTCTCGGGCCCGGGCATAGATTGCGTCATTGCCGACGAGCAGGTCGAAGTGATGTTTTTCGCGGGCCGCTTTGAGTTGAACGAAGTCGTCCCAGCGCCCGCTGGAATCCTTGATGCCCGCGAACCGCCCGGTGGCGAGCAACTCGATAGCCGTGCCGGCCTCAATTTCGCTCGAAAACTGCGGAATGTTGTAGAGGATCAGCGGAGCGCCGCCATTCAGTTCCCGGGCGAAGCCGAGATAGAATTCGCGGATGTCGCTCTGGCCGTAGCGGAAGAAGTACGGGGGCATGACCAGCAGCGCGGCCGCGCCGGCATCCAAAGCGTCGCGGGCAAGCGCCACCGCGCCGTCGAACGTGGAATGCCCCACTCCCACAAGCACCGGCACGCGGCTCCGCTTGATTGCCAGGCCAACCAGGCGCATGCGTTCCTCCAGGCCGAAATGGAGGAACTCGCCGGTGGAGCCCATCAGGCAGATCCCGTCGACGCCGGCGGCGCACAGAAAATCGATCAGATCGAACAGGGTCGCAAGGTCGGCTTCCGGTCCTTCGCGCCGGGGGGTGATGGCGGCAACATTCACACCGCAGGCGGCCCTCTTCACGTACCTAAGCATAACCGAGTTGCGCCCTCGCCGGTCGCGGCGGTGGGGGCCGAAGAGTGCGTTGGGTGGTTGTGCGGGGTTGAAGTCTGAAACAGAATGGACGTGCGACTGGATTGGCCGCTCCTCAGCGACCGCGGGCTTCGGCCCCCAGCCGCTTTTCTTGTGTTCAACTACGTCACGCCATAACTCAGAAATCCTCCCGGTGGTCGATGCTGCCCGCCCCATCCCAGCAACGCTGTGGCTTTTTCAACGGTTGATGCGAGCGGCGCTGCTTTCTCACCAACCCGGCTTCAGGCGTTAGCGACTGGTGACGGCCTGAAGGCGGAGTGCCTGCGATATCATGAGCCAAATGCATCAGGGGAAGAGTGCATTTGTCTGGTATTTTTCGTTGCTGGCGCTGGCCAACCTGATCTGGGCCGGGCAGGGCACCGCTGTTAAGTTTCTGAACCGGCATTTGGGGCCCATTGCGATCACGTTTGTTCCCTTCTACATCGCCACGTTGATTCTGATTCCGGTGCTTTTGCGCAACCGCAAGCGCAAGGCGCTGACGTGGAGCGACTGGCGGCGGTTCATCATCGCGGGAGTGTGCGGGCAGGTGCTGGCGCAACTCGGCATGACGATGGGCATCAGCAAGTCGCTGGCCTCCAACGCGGCGATCCTGAACCTGCTGATTCCGGTCATCACCGCCGTGCTTGCCTCCTTCATGCTTGGCGAAAAGATGACGCGGCTGCGCTGGATGGCTCTCGGCCTCGGCCTTATCGGAGTTTTCCTGCTCTCGATCGAAGACCTGCGGCAGAGTTCGTTTCTAGAGGCGAAGTACCTGGTTGGCAACCTGCTGATTTGCTCCGGCTGCCTGGGTTCGTCTTTTTACAACGTGTACTCGAAGGGACTGCTGAGGCGGTTTGAAGAGATCGAAATTTTGATTTTCAGCTACATCGCGGCGTGCGCGGCCAGCGTCCCGCTGCTCACGTGGGTGGAGCCCGTGCGGCCGGCAGCCTTCGCAGCGTTCGACTGGAAAAGCTGGGCGGCGTTCGGTTTTCTGGCTGTGTTCATGTACGGCGTTTCGATGCTGCTGTTCTTTCACGTGCTCAAGCACATCGACGTGACCGTGGCGTCGGCGTCGCTGTACTTGCTGCCCGTCTTCGGAGTGCTGCTGGCAGCGTTCCTTCTTGGCGAGCGGCTGAGTCCGGTGGCGCTGTGCGGCGCGGCAGTCGTGCTGGTTTCGACCGTCATGATCATGAAGTACGATACCGCTTCCCAGTAGCCCGAAACAGCAAGGAACAGCCTATGATCACGTACCGGATCGGAAACGACCTGGATCTTGACCAGGTCATTGAACTGTATGTGGCCTCCACACTGGGCGAGCGGCGTCCGGTGGATGACCGCGGCCGCATGGAGGCGATGCTGCGGAACGCGAACCTCGTTGTAACCGCCTGGGACGGCGAACTGCTGGTAGGCATTGCGCGGTCGCTTACGGATTTCAGCTACGCGACGTACCTGTCAGACCTGGCCGTGCGGGTGTCGCACCAGCGCATGGGCATCGGCAAGGAGTTGATCCGGATCACGAAGCGCGAGGGCGGGCAAGCGAGAATCATCCTTCTGGCGGCACCCCGGGCCGTGGATTACTATCCGCACATCGGATTCACGCGCCACGAATCCGCCTGGATTCTGTAAATCTGGCTCCGGCGCGCTATACAATAGCAAAACCACCTTTATGGCTCAGGAAGACCGAATTGCCGGTCTGGTCCGCCAGATCCAGGCCGCCAGGAACCGGGAGCACCTCGCCAAGTCCGATGGCGAGATTGCTGCGCTCCAGCGACAGGGGGCTTACGAACTGCATTCCATCTGCGCCGGCTTCGTCCGGTCGGTCAACAGCAATTTGGCGGGCATCGCGTTGGACCTGGCGCCGCCCGAATACAGCCCGGAGGCGTTCCGGAATCCCGGGGTGAACCTCATCCAGATCGGCTCAGGGGGGCGCGAAATCCACATCGCGTTTCAGGCGCCGCGCGAACGCGTTTCGTCCGAAAAGTTTTTGATCCCATACGTGCTCGAGGGAGAAGTGCGCGCCTTCAATCAGAAGATGCTCGAACGCTTCGAAGTTCGCACGCGGCTGCTGTTCTATTGCCTGGAAGAGGACCGGGCTTGCTGGCGATTTTTCGACTGGCGGACGCGGCACACCGGTCTGTTCGGCGAGGATTTTTTGTTGAATCTGATGGAGAGTCTTTTTGTCTGAGCGCTGCAGTCTCACTGACCCGCACGACAGTGACGGGAGATTGAACCTGATGGAGAGTCTTTTTGTCTGAGCGCTGGCGCTCACCGCTTTCGAGCGTTTGTCGCAGAGCTCCGTTGAAAAACCTTATTGCCTGAGGCTCACAGGGGAAAGCGCTCGCGGACCAGGGCCAGAGCCTCCTCGCGCGTCTTGATCCGGCCTTCGAGCTGGAAATCCTCCACAGTGTTCAGGATTTGTTTGAACAGCGGGCCGGGTTTGTAGCCGGCGGCAATGAGGTCATAGCCGTTGATGAGGGGGCGCGGCTTGAGTTCCTCGGGCGGGGCTTCCGCGAGCTTGCGCTTCAGGAACTCGTAGTTGTCGAGCATGCCGTGGCTCATGACGCAATCCAGGCGGTGCAGCTCCATGTGCTCGTCGAAGTTTTCCATGCGCATGAAGCGCTTCAGCTTGCTCTCCCGCATCCTCGTGACGTCCTTGAAGCGCAGGTGATTGGCGATGAGTTCCTCGACGCGGGCGATCTCCTGATTGGAGAACCGCAGCCTGGAGAGGATGCGCACGGCCATGCGGGCGCCGACCTCGGCGTGCTCGTCGAAGCGGATACGGTCCGCCACACGGAACGTAGGCGGCTTGCCCACATCGTGAAGCAGGACGGCAAGCGCCAGCACGGGCGAGGGGTCGCGCATGCCTTCCAGCATCATGAGAGTGTGCGTCCAGACGTCGCCTTCGGGGTGGAATTCGGGCGGCTGCTCGACGCCTTTCATGGCGGCCACTTCAGGCAGGATGTCTTCGAGCAGGCCGGATTCGTCGAGCAGCTCGAAGCCGCGGCGGGCGCCGCCTTCGGTGAGGATGCGGACGAGTTCGTCTCGAATCCGCTCGGCCGAGATCAGCAAGATTTTGGAGTGAAGGCGGCGTATGGCGGCGAAGGTGTTCTCCTCGATCTGGAAATCGAACCGGGCGGCCAGGCGGATGGCGCGGAGCATCCGGAGATGATCTTCGGCGAAGCGAGTTTCGGGGTCGCCGATGGCACGAACAAGCCGGGCATCGAGATCGCGCTGGCCGCCGACAAAATCGAGCACCTCGCCGGTGCGGGGATCCATCAGCAGGCCATTAATGGTGAAGTCGCGGCGAATGACGTCCTGGCGGGGGTCGGTTTCGAAGACGACGGATTCGGGGCGGCGGCCGTCGCGGTACGAGTGGTCGCTGCGGAACGTGGCCACTTCGACCTCGTCGCCGTCGTTGCGGACCAGCACGACTCCGAAATGCGCGCCCACCAGCCGCGAGCGGGGGAACAGCGCCACGACTTCTTCCGGGCGGGCGTCTGTGGCCACGTCGTAATCTCGCGGCTCACGCCCCAGCAGCACGTCGCGGACGCAGCCGCCGACCAGATAGGCCTGGCGGCCGCTCTCCCGGAGCCGCTGAACAATGTGAGTTGCGAGCATAGCCGCAGTGGAGCCGGTCATCAATATGATCGTAGAATAGTTCGGAACATTCGCTTTTTCCCATGTCAACAACTGGTCGGACTGGCCCCGCCCCGAAGGTGGTAATCGCCACCACTGTGGCGTTGTCCTTCATCTCCTTCTGGCGCGGCGCGGCCATTGTGCTGTCCGATTTGGCGTCGTCGGTGTACTATGCCGGCGGCATCGCGGAACAGGCGATCGGCAAATCGGCGCCGTGGTTCGTGCTCGGTGTCGTGCTGTTCAGCTTCGCCATGCGCTCGGTGTACCTGGAGAGCTGCAGCATGTTCGTGCGCGGCGGCGTGTACGTCGTGGTGCGCGACAGCATGGGGCCGTTCATGGGGCGGCTGTCGGTTTCGGCGCTCGTGTTCGACTATATTCTGACGGGTCCGATCAGCGCCGTTTCGGCGGGGCTGTACACGGCGGGGCTGCTGAACGAAATCAGCGCTCTGTTGGGCCAGAGCTTTCGCGTGACGCCCAGCGCCTTTGCTGTGTTGTTCGGGCTGGCAATTACGGGCTTCTATTGGCGGTCGAACGTCAAAGGGATCGGGGAATCCAGCGGCAAGGCGCTGCGGATCATGCAGATCACCACGATCATGGTGGTCATCCTGCTGCTCTGGGCTCCGCTCACGATTCTGATCGAGGGGAGAACGGACCTGCCTCCCGCGCCGACGCCGTCGAACCTCGACTTCAGCGAGGAAGCGGAAGGCTGGCTTAAGGGAACCTTCTGGCTCAATATCCCGCTGGTTGCCATCATCGTCGCTTTCGGGCACTCCTTCCTGGCGATGAGCGGATTCGAGACGCTCGCGCAGGTGTACCGCGAAATCGCCTCTCCGAAACTGAAGAACCTGAAGATCACGGCCAACATCGTGTGCGGGTACGCCGTCATTTCCACGGGGCTTGTCACGATCATGGCGGTGATGATCATCCCGGACTCGGTCCGAGCACAGTACGCGGACAACCTCATCGGCGGGCTGGCGATGAACCTGGCAGGACCGGAGCTGATGCGGCTCGGGTTCCACGTGTTCGTCGTAATTGTGGGCGCCCTGCTGCTCTCGGGCGCGGTGAACACGTCGTTCATCGGAGCCAACGGCGTCCTCAACCGGGTGGCCGAGGACGGCGTGCTGCTGGACTGGTTCCGCAAGCCGCACAAACGCTACGGCACCAGCTATCGGATCATCTACCTGATCGCCCTTCTTCAGGCGGGAACCATCATTGCGAGCCGCGGGAATGTCTACCTGCTCGGTGAGGCGTACGCCTTCGGAATCGTCTGGGGCTTTTTCATGAAGGCCGTGGGCGTGATGGCGCTGCGCTTCCAGCGGCATGACCAGGAATACAAAGTGCCGTTCAACCTGCATATTGGTGGGCGGGAGTGGCCCATCGGGCTATTCTTAATCACCCTGATCATCTTCCTGGTGGCAGTGGCGAACTTGTTCTCGAAACGAATCGCCACGATCTACGGCGTCGCATTCACAGTGGTTCTGTTCACCGTGTTCACCGTTTCCGAGCGCATCAACAGAAGAAAGCGCCAGGAACAGCCGGGCATGGAGCACTTCAATCTGGATCTGCAAACCGATGTCGCTCCCGAAACCATCCGCGCGCGCCCGGGCTGCGTGTTGGTGGCGGTGCGGGACAACCGCAAGCTGACGCACCTGAAAAAAGTGCTCGAGAAAACCAATCTGCGGCGGCACGACATTGTCGTGATGACCGTGCGGCGGATGTCGGCAGGGGCGGGGGAGTACGACCTGCGGGAGGACCAGCTTTTCGCCGACTACGAGCGAACGCTGTTCTCGCGCGTCGTGGCGCTGGCGGAAAGGGAAGGCAAGCACGTGGAACTGCTGGTTGTGCCGGGCGTGGACCCGTTCGATGCGATGGTGCAGACGGCTGCGAAGCTGAAAGCTTCCCGGCTCGTGACCGGCGTGTCGGCGCAGATGGATTCCAACGAGCTGGCGCGGCGCATCGGGTTGGCGTGGGAGCGGCTGCCGGAGCCGCGGCATCCATTCTCGCTTGAGGTGATTAGCCCGGGGCGGCCCTCGATTTACGTGAACCTCGGGCCGCACCCGCCGCGGCTGTGGCCGGAGGACGTGGAGAAGCTGCACGACCTCTGGCTGGAACTGAGCCAGCACGAAGAACTAGGCGCCAGGCTGCATCACCGGGACGTCGTCGGGCTGGCGCTGCGGAGGCTGGAAAAGGACCTGTCGGGAGAAGAGCGGCAAAAGATCATCGAAGAGCTGAAGCGGGAGCTTCGAACCTAGCGAATCGCTCGTCCTCCGCAGCAGTGTGTTGGGCAAAACCGGCGTTACTTGCGTGCGCGGGTCTTGGCCTTCTTGGGGACGGCGCCTTTTTCCTCTTCCGTCGCTGCCGGGTTGATGGAAGAAAGCACCTCCTTAAAGAGCGCTTCCTTCTTTGCATCCTTCTTGGGCGGGACCTCTTCGTGAAGATAATTGTGTTCGTTGTAGCAGGTGCGGCAGCGAACTTTGGCCGGAACGGAGTTCAGCATCGACACTACCGAGTGATTGGTCAGCCGGCGGCACTTCACGCAGTAGTCGTCGATTACGTCCCCTAAGCGCACTTCTGACATACAACCTCCATCCAACCGAGTTTGCCGAAGTATAACACGGAGGGGGTCAAACATGCCTCCCGCGCCACCGCAGGGGCGTGTGGCAATACTCGAGCCCGGATTGCAGGAACACGGCCTGCTCAAACAGGCCAAACCGCTGCTCAACTTCCTAATTCGAGACGGTCCGCCAAAAGAGCGGGCAGCCCGGCTCCCCTGATTTTCTCTTGCGACTTGCGCACATCGTAAGGCACGCGGCGGAACTCGACGAGGCGGTTCTCGCTGTCGTAGGCGAGGTATGCGGCGCGCGGATCGCCGTCCCGGGGTTGGCCGACCGAGCCGGGATTGATGAGATAGAACGGGTTGTGCTCAAGCTCGATGATGCGCCTCGTTTCGCCGAGGTGAGGCCTGTCGAGCCGCTTGACAGAGTTGCGGTAGCAGAGAAAGCCTCCCTGCAAATGCGTGTGGCCGAAAAAGGAAATCGGCCGTTCCAGGTAGTCGACAATCTGCGCCACGGCGAAGGTGGAAACGAGGTATTCGTCCTCGTCGAGCGGGGAGCCGTGAAGGAGCTGAAAGGAATCCATCGCCACCGGCCCTTGCGGCAGCCTCCGCAAGAATTCGAGGTTCCGGGAAGTGAGGGTCTGGCGGGTCCAGAGGGCGGCGTCGCGCGCCGCCGGATTGAACCATTCCAGGCCGTCCAGCCCGGCGCAGGCCTTGTCGTGATTGCCCCGCACCACGGTCTTCACGCGGCTGCGGGCCCAATCGACCACGCGGTTCGGGTCCGCTCCGTAGCCGACCAGATCGCCGCAGCAGAGGATCTCGTCGAAGTCCGAACCGGCGTCGCGGAGGACGGCTTCGAGCGCCTCCCAGTTGCCGTGAATGTCGCTGAGGATCAGGTAGCGCACAGACGTAAGAGAGCCACCTCGGGGGGAGCGCCGATTCGCGCCGGCATGCCCACGGTGCCGATTCCGCGGGTCACCCAGATCGCCGACGGACCCTTGCGGTACAGGCCGTAGACATAGGGCGTGTAGAATCGGGCCACGTTCAGTGTCTGATGAAGGATCTCGACGGTGACCTGGCCGCCGTGCGTATGGCCGGCGATGGTCAGGTCGTACCCCTGGCGGGCGGCGACGTCGAAGACGTCAGGGTTGTGCGACAAAAGGACGTTGACCGCGCCGGGGCTCAGCAGTTTTTCAGCGCCCACCAGATAACGCCGGCCCCTGCGCTGGTAATCCACTCCGGCGACGTTCAACGCGGCATCGCCGAAGCGCAGCAGGCGGGCCTGCTGGCGGAGAAAGGTCAAACCGAGCCGCGCGCCCTTCCAGGTGGTCTCCGCCTCCGCGCGCGCGTAAATCTCGTGGTTGCCGAGACAGCCCAGGACGCCGGCGTCGGCGCGCAGCCGGGCGAGCTGGCGCAGACAGGCGTCCAGCGGGTCACCCTGAGCAGTAATGAGGTCGCCGGTCACAAGCGCCAGATGCGCCCGGAGATCGTTTGCCATCTCGATGGCGCGCGCCAGATCCTTTTCGCTGAGGAAGGGACTGAGGTGGATGTCGCTAAGCTGCACCAGCCTCAGTCCCTGAAGGTCCTTCGGAAGGTTCGGGATGGGAATGTCGATCTCCCGTACACGGATGTTATCGCGCTGGATGATGCCGAAACCCACGGTTGCGAACGGCGCCGCGACAACCAGGTTCCCAGTGGCGCGCAAAAATCCCCGCCGTTCGGTGTTAAATTTCGGCACGCTGCGCCAGAACCGGAGGAGGATGCAAGCGCCGATCGAGGCTACCGCCCAGGCGAGCGCTCCCCCGCGCACCCAGTAGAGGGCCCACGAGTTCGGCAGGCGGGTGTACGCGGCGGGAAAGCTGGAAAGGAATCCGAACAGCAGCCACGCAATCACCAGGACCGCGCCGAGGTTCAGCGCGCGGCGCAGCCACGGCGTCCGCCGCGCAGCCGCCGATTCCAACAGCCACCAGCGGAATTGCAGTTGAGCCCAGACTGCAAGAATTAGTACGCCGACCTCGGGCAGAAACGGCCAGATACGGCGGAAAGTCCCCATTGGCTAACTTTCATTGTAACCGGGGAGAAAGTGAAGAAAATTTCGCACGTGTCCGGCGCCTCCAGCGTTCGCTACAATCGAACCATGTCGCTTGTTGTAGTGGGTTCGGTAGCCTATGACGGTGTGGAAACGCCGCACGGGCGCGTGGAACGGATGCTCGGCGGCGCCTGCACGTACATCTCGCTGGCAGCCAGTTACTTCACCCGGACTGCTATTGTCGCGGTTGTCGGAGACGATTTCTGCCCGCAGGACGAGGAGTTTCTGGCGAGCCGGGGCATCGACCTCACCGGCCTTGAGCGCGCCCCCGGAAAAACGTTCTTTTGGTCCGGCGTTTACTCGGAGGATATGAACGAGCGCACTACGCTGCGGACCGACCTCAACGTTTTCGCGAATTTCAACCCCAAGCTACCGGAAGACTACCGCAACTATCCCTATCTGTTCCTGGGCAACATCCAGCCGGCTTTGCAGCGGAGCGTGCGCGCGCAAATGAACGGCTTGCGCCTGGTGGGCGGCGACACGATGAATTACTGGATCAGCAATGCGCGCGACGAGCTGCTGGCGGCGCTGAGGGAATGGGACTGCCTGCTGATCAACGATGGCGAGGCGCGCCAGCTTTCCGGCCACTACAACCTGCGCCGCGCGGCCGAGACGATTCTGGACATGGGGCCGCACACGCTGATCGTGAAGCGCGGCGAGTACGGCGCCATCCTGTTCCGCCGCGACGGGCACTTTGTGGCGCCGGCATACCTGCTCGACAAAGTGCTCGACCCGACAGGCGCGGGCGATTCCTTCGCCGGCGGCTTCTTCGGATACCTGGCTGGTTGCAACATCGATCTGCGGGAAGACCGCGCCGACCCGCGTGAGCTCCGGCGCGCCGTGATCTACGGGTCGGTGATGGGCAGCTTCTGCTGCGAGCAGTTCGGCGTGGAGCGGTTCCGGACGCTGACGCGCGCGGAGATCGATGAGCGGTTCGAAGAATTTCAAAAATTTACAGGATTTTAGCCGGCGTAAAAAAACGAAATCCCGCCTCGCCGCAGCGTTGCCTGTGACGGCTTTGGCGCTGGCGCTTGGCGCTCTGAGCGTGGCTGCCATCGCGTTTTTCTACTCCCGGGGCGAGCTGTTGTGCTACGGCGACGCCGCGGCCCACGTCAACATCGCCCGCCGCATCATCGATTCCCGTACGCCCGGATGGGAGCAGATCGGCACGGTGTGGCTGCCGCTGCCGCACTTGCTCATGGTTCCCTTCGTGCGGAACGACTGGATGTGGCAGACCGGTCTGGCGGGCGCGATTCCTTCGGGTCTGTGCTTCGTGCTGGGCGGCATCTTCCTGTTTCTCGCGGCGCGGCGCGTGTTTGCGAGCGGGGCAGCGGCGGTGGCGGCGTGCCTGTTGGTGGCGCTCAATCCGAATCTGCTCTACCTGCAATCGCTGCCGATGACCGAAGCGGTGTTCCTGGCGGCGCTGGCGGCCTTGCTGTACTTCACCGTGCGGTACCAGCAGGAGCAATCGTTGTGGTGCGCGGCCGCGGCGGGCGTGGCAGCGCTGGCGGGATCTTTGACACGTTACGAAGGGTGGTTCGTAATCCCGTTTACGGCGGTGTATTTCCTGCTGGCCTCGAAGCGGCGCCGGTGGCTTGCGCCGCTGATCTTCAGCCTGATCGCCGCCGCGGGACCGCTCTGGTGGCTGGCGCACAACTGGTGGTATTTCGGCAACGCGCTGGAGTTTTACAACGGCCCTCATTCGGCCAAGGCGATCAACCAGCGCGCGATGGAGGCGGGCATGGCGCCCTATCCGGGCGATCACGAGTGGGGAAAGGCATTCTTTTACTTCCGGTCGGCGGTCGTAGTGTTCGCGGGGCTTCCGCTGGTGTGGATCGCGGCAGCCGGAGCGCTGGCGGCGGCCGTGCGGCGCGCCTTCTGGCCGCTCGTGCTGCTGGCGCTGCCGCCGGTCTTCTACGTCATGAGCATTTACTCCTCGGGCACGCCGATCTTCCTGCCGCACCTGTGGCCGAACAGTTACTACAACACGCGCTACGCCATGGCGGCGCTGCCACTGCTGGCGATTGCCGGCGGGGCGCTGGTCTCTCTCGTTCCGGCGCGTCTGCGCACATTCGCGGTGGTGGCGGTGATCTTGGCCGCGAGCGCCCCCTGGCTGCTTGCGCCGCAGCCGGAAAACTGGATCTGCTGGAAAGAGAGCCAGGTAAACTCGGAAGCGCGGCGCGCCTGGACCCGCGAGGCAGCGGAATTCCTGCGCGCCCACCGGCGGCCGGGTGATGGCTTCTTCACGTCCTTCGGCGATTTGACCGCCATTTTCCAGCAGGCCGGCATTCCCCTGCGCGATACCCTGAACGATTGCAACGAGTTGCACTGGACCGCCGCGGTACTGCGCCCGGACTTGTTTCTATGGGAACAGTGGGCGGTCGTGCAGTCGGGCGATGCGGTGGCGACCGCTATCGAGCGGACTTGGAAAACCGGCCCGCGATATGATTGTGTCAAGACGATCGCGGTCAAAGGAGCGCCGGTTATCAATATTTACCGGCGGGTATCATGAGGATTCCCTTTACCAAAGCGCACGGCGCCAGGAATGACTTTTTGCTCACGTGGGCGGGCGACGGTCCCGGCGAAAACCTGCCGGAGGCCGCCCGGGCGATTTGTGACCGGCACACGGGCATAGGCGCCGACGGATGGGTGCTGGTGGAGCCCGCGCCGCAATGCGAGCCCGCATTCCACGCGTCAATCCGGTTGTTTAACGCCGACGGCAGCGAAGCCGAAATTTCGGGAAACGGGACCCGGTGCGCGGCGGCGTTTCTTCTCGACAGCGGCATGGTGGAGGGCGGAGAAGTGCGCATTGCAACCGGCGCGGGCGTGAAACATCTTCGCCTGATCGAGCGGCGCGGCCTGGCGTTTTCTTTTGAAATGCGGATGGGCCTGCCGAAAGTCGAGGACGGGCAGTTGCGCTTCCCGCTGCCGCTGGCCTCGGGACCGCGCGAAGTGACGGCGCTCAACGTGGGCAATCCGCAGTGCGCGGTGTTTGTCGACAGCTTTCAGTTCGATTGGAGAGCGCTCGGAGCCGAAATCGAGTCGCACCCGTTCTTCCCCAACCGCACGAATGTTTCGTTCGTGCGGCCGGTGGATGAACACACGCTCGAAGTGCGGTTTTACGAGCGCGGAGTTGGCGAAACGATGAGTTCGGGCACCGGATCGACCGGCGCCGCCGCGGCGGCCATTCTGCGCGGCGTGGCCTCGAGCCCGGTCCGGATTCTTACCCCGGCGGGACCGATCGATATCCGCTGGGACGATGAGATTTACCTTACGGGACCCGCCGAGATTGTCGCCGGGGGCGAGTTTTATTTCTGACGAGGGAGGGTGTGTGGAGACGGTAGGAATCGAATCGAAAACGCGCGTGCAGCAGCTCGAGGAAAAGATACGCAGCCGGACGGCCCGGGTGGGCATTGTCGGTCTGGGTTACGTAGGCTTGCCGTTGGGAGTGGAGTTCGCCCGGGCGGGCTTTACGGTGACCGGCATCGACGTCGGCGAAAACAAAGTCGCCGCGGTAAATTCTGGCGAGTCTTACGTTCTGGATGTACCGGTTGAGACGCTCAGGCCGCTGGTGAAAGAGCGGCGGCTCTCCGCAACCACGGATTTCGCCGCCGTCGCGGACCTGGACACCATCAACATCTGCGTCCCGACGCCGCTCCGGAAGACCAAGGATCCGGACATGAGTTACATCGACGCGGCTTGCCGGGAGATCGCAAAGCACCTCCACCCGGGGATGCTGATCATTTTGGAATCCACCACCTACCCGGGGACCACCGACGAGTTCGTTCTGCCGATGCTGGAAAAGTCGGGCTTGAAGGTGGGCCGCGATTTCTTCCTCTGTTTCTCGCCCGAGCGCGTCGATCCGGGCAACCCGAAGTATCAGACGAAAAACATTCCCAAAGTGGTGGGCGGAATTACGCCCGAATGCACCCGCATCGGTTCCCTCTTGTACGAACAGGCGCTCGAACGGGTTGTGCCGGTCAGCTCCACGAAGGTGGCCGAGATGGTGAAACTGCTCGAGAACACCTTCCGGATGATCAACATCGGCCTCGCGAACGAGATGGCGCTGATGTGCGACCGCATGGGCATCAACGTGTGGGAAGTGATCGACGCGGCCGCAACCAAGCCGTTCGGCTTCATGCCTTTCTATCCGGGGCCGGGACTCGGCGGCCACTGCATCCCGATCGATCCCTTCTATCTTTCCTGGAAGACGCGGCAGGCCGGCATCGAGGCGCGGTTCATCGAGCTGGCGGGTTACATCAACGGCGCGATGCCGATGTTCGTGGTCGACAAGGTGCAGAACGCGCTGAACGATCACACGAAGCCGCTGCGCGGATCGCATGTGCACATCATGGGCGTGGCCTACAAGAAGGACATCGACGACCTCAGGGAATCGCCGGCGCTTGACATCATGCACCTGTTGCAGAAGCGCGGGGCGCGCGTGAGTTACAGCGATCCGCTGATTCCCAGAGTTTCGGTCGACGGCCTGGATTTGCGCGCGGAAGACGCCGTAAAGATGGCCGCGGAGGCCGACTGCGTGGTGATCGTCACCGACCACTCGGCGTTTGACTACGCGGCGGTAGTCAACCAGGCGCGGCTGATTGTGGACACGCGCAACGCGCTAAAGGGATACACCTCGGAAAAGATAGTCCGGCTCTAGCAGCACGGTTTCCGCTCGAGCGCGGCCCGCACTCCTGCAGCGGACCGCGCCTCGCCTACCGCCGGGCGTGACCTACCGGGACGTCGCCAGGTATGAGCCGTCGCTGGCGTCCACGAAGATCGAGTAGCCGCTCGTCGACACAGACTCGCCCCAGAATACCCGCCATGCCGGGTTGGGAAATCGGCTGGTTTGTTCGAGCAGGAACTTGATGGGCAGGTTTGGATTCTTTTTGGCGTAATCGGCGCCCCGCTTCATCGCGACTTCGTAAGCGGCAACGGAATCCGTTTTGAAGGCCTGCACGAGAAAGGGCTTAGCCTGGCCGCCGCCCGCCCAACTGTCCTCGGAACCCGCGGAAACTCCCTTCGCCAGAATGGGCGAGGTTGTTTCAACGACGGAGTAAGTGTAGCGCCGCGCGCGCCGCCTCTGCTCGCTGACAAAGGTGCACTCCCAGGCGCCCGCCTTTCCGCCCTCGCTCTTGATCTCCTGGAGATCCAGACTGGCCATGCGGAGCGGCTTGGCGTCCGGAGCCCAACTGCGGGCGATGATGTACATCTGGTGGAAGGCTTGCTGTGCCGTGACTGCTTCGGGCGGCGGTTCGGGCTCCTTCGGCTCGGACGCCACCGGCTTCGTACCCTCCGAACAGCCCGCCATCATCAGCAGCAGCGGAACACAGCCAATCAATGAATAAACGCGTTTCATATCTGTTACCCCGTGCAAGCCTTATCATACCCGAACCGCTCCCGGCGTCAGCGCCCGGTTCCGCTATTGCTTTCGTCGCGCCACCAGGCGTCAATCGAGCCCCGGTAGCGCGAGTACAAGTAGGAAGTGACGATCAGCAGGATGCCAAGCCCCGCAAACGCCGCGACGCGGTACATGCCGCGGCTGATCAGCCAGACGTCGTACAGATAGAGCTTGAGCACCACCACGCCGATAAGCCCGAGGCCGAGAATGCGGTTCAGGGCGGAACGCCCGGCAACGCCCAACCCCACCAGCAGCACCGCGTAAAGCGCCATCAGAATCGAAATGGCGGTGCTGCGGGCGTTCTGGAGATCCTGCGGCGCTGCGCTGCGGTTTACCAGGCCGATTACTTCGGCCCCGAGCGCCCAGAGCATCACGAAATGCCCGGCCAGATAGGGAGCGAGCGCGGCCGGTCCCGCCCGCGTCCACCAGGCCGTCACCCAGAGCGCCGCCGCGGCAATCGCGAACGTCAGAAGCCGTGCATTCCAGAATGCGGTGTAGGATTGCACCCCCGAGTACAGGCTGGCATCGGCGGTGAACAGGCGCGCCAACACCAACACGAAAACCAGCAGCGAGGGAGAGATAGTGCGCTTTTCGCCGGTGCGGGCGCCGATCCACGCCAGAGCCGCCGCCTGAAGCGCCCACACGATCGTGATGCGGTATCCCGTGAACTCGACCGGGACTGCGACGATCAGAAACGCCAGCGCCACACCCATGTACAGCCGGGCCGCGCGCGGCTCGTGCGGCCGCATTTGGAGCCCCGCCACAAAGTGCAGCGCTCCCAAGGCAACGGCGAATAGCCCGAGCCAGGCGCCATAGCCCCGAGCGAGCACGTCGTACGATGCGGCGAAGTAGAAACCGGCGTTGAGTACCGTCAAGGCCAGGTCCCGGCGGCACACGGCGGCGTTCGGCGCCAGAACGGTCCACGGCACCCAGGAGAAGAACAACAGGAAGATGAGCGTCAGAAGCAGAAACAGCAGGCCGGCGGCGCTGTGCTCTCTGAAGGCGACGTGGTTTGCCAGGTAGGGCAGCCAGAACGCGGCGAAAGCGACGATCGGCGCCCCTGCCCACCGTAAGCGATCGGCAAGGACGAGGGCAACTGCGGAGACGGCGGCCGCAAGCGGCAGGAACGGCAACGGATCGGGGACAGACGCCGCGAGTAGCGCCACCACCACGTTCAACTGCGCGGCGGCAAACAGCAGCCTGTTCTTGAAGACCAAGAAGAGCGCATAAAAGATCAGGGCGAAAACCACCGCGGCGGTCTTGTCGGTCAGGTGATACTCGAACGCCCAGGCCCAGTACAGCAACAGCGTGCCGAGAAAAGCCGGGGCGGCGATGCGCGTCCAACCGCGGGTCCTCGCCAGCGCGAGCGCCCCCAAGTCCAGCAGGAGAACGTAGCCGAACAGCGCCCAGGGGCGGTCCTGGCCCGTGGAGAGCACAACCGGAGTGATGTAGCCGCCGATCAGCCCAAGCACCGCGATGGCCAGAGAGTTGTAGCGCAGCGCGAGGGCGCCGGCAGCCGCGGTGTTTACGGCCATCAACGCGAAGGCCAGAGCGAACGGCAGTAATCCATAGAATCCGAACGCGGCGTAGAAGGAAATATAGAGCACCGCAATGCCTGCGCCGCAGATGCCTTGCGCAAAGACCTGTTGCCGCCGGCGCCAGGAGGCATCGGCTATACCGAGCAGGACAAGTCCGCTGACAATCCCAAGCACAACCCGGCCCGCCTCGCCGATCCACTGGTTGTCCACGGCGTACTTGAAGAAGAACGCAACACCGAGAATGAGCGTGATTACGCCGGCGCGGTTGATCCAGGTCAGGCCCATGCGTGTTTCGAGCGGGCGCGCCGGCGGCGCTGCGGACAGGGCCGGTGCGGGCGGGGGCGGAGCAGCGGCGGGCGGCGGAGGCGAAGAAGCAGCGGAGGCAGCGGGTTCGGGCCGGAGGACCGGTTGAGGGGGCGCAGCTCCGAGGGCGTGTTCGATCCGCTCCAGCCGCGCTTCCAGTTCCTGCTGTCGCCGATGAAGCCGCGCCAGAGCCTCGCTAATGGCGTCCATGCGTTGGCTGATGGCGTCAATGCGATCGTCTTCGGGCAGCGGCATTGGTTAATTCTAGTCCACACCGCTGTGGCGAGGGAAAAGACGGGCGCTCAGAAGGCAGTGTTGTGCCATAATGAAGCCAACGCGAGGCTACGACCATGCGAAATCCCTTGTTTTCAACGGCAGTGGTGGCGATCGGACTGGCGGTATGCGCCGTTCCGGTCACCGGGCAGCAGGGCGGCCAGACTCCGGCCCCGCCGTCGGGCGGCGGCACGGGTCCGGGCGGACCCGGCGGGGGCGCCGGCGCCGGATCGCGGACTCCCACTCCGCGGCCAACTCCCACGCCAACTCCCAGGGAGCCCGACTTCGGCCGGGAAAGGGAACGGCAAAGACAGCCTTTTCCTTCTGAAATGCCCCGGCCGATTTACCTCTCCGGTCGTGTGTTGATGGAAGACGGCACGCCACCGCCGGAGCCGGTGATCATCGAAAGCGTCTGCAACGGAATTGCGAGACAGCAGGCCTACACCGATTCCAAGGGGCGGTTCAGCTTCCAGTGGGGACAGAACACGCACTTGATGATGGACGCGAGCACGAGCACGTTCGACAGCCAAATGCCGATGGGAGCCGGCGGCAGCATGGGCGGCTTGGGCGACACCAGGGGCGGCATGGGGCCGGTCGGCCGCGGTGTGGCGGGTAACTTGATGGGATGTGAACTGCGGGCAAGCTTGGCCGGCTACCGGTCGGACCTGCTGAGCCTCGCCGGGAGGAGGCCCCTGGACAATCCGGACGTCGGCGTCATAGTGTTGCGCCGCCTGGGTAATGTCGAGGGCACCACCATCAGCATCACCAGCCTGGAAGCTCCGAAGGACGCAAAGAAAGCCTACGAGAAAGGAGTCGAGGCTTTCAAGAAAAAGAAGTGGGCCGACGCGCAAAAGAACCTGGAGAAGGCCGTCCAGATCTACCCGAAGTATGCCGCCGCATGGTTCGAGCTCGGCCAGGTCTACCATGAGCAGAAGAACGTCGAGCAAGCCCGCGCCGCTTACGAGAAGTCTCTGGAGGCGGATCCGAAGTTCCTCAAACCCTACATGCAAATGGCGGTGATATCGGCTAACGAAGGGAAGTGGGAGGACGTGGAGAGATACACCGCCGAGTTGCTGCGGCTCGACCCATTCGATTTCCCGCCCGCGTACTTCTACAATTCGGTGGCGAATTTCAACCTCCGCCGATACGATGCCGCCGAGAGAAGCGCGCGCGAAGGGATAAAATTGGACACCCAGAACCAGTTGCCGAAGATGCAGCACGTGCTGGGCATCATTCTGGCCAACAAGCGTGATTATGTGGGCGCGGCGCAGTATTTGAGGGGGTACCTCCAGCACGCCCCGAACGCGCAGGATGCCGACCTGGTCCGCAGGCAGTTGACCGAGATCGAGAGATTCGCAGGCCCGGCAGCTTCGCAGGCGCAGCCCCAGCAATAACGAACGCCGGCACGCCGGATCCGTCCTCCGCTTGGGGGAACCAAGCCCTCAACTTCCTTCACGAGAGGCCTGGGCAGGTATACTGTCTCAGGATACTGTGCTCATGAAGCGTCGCGAATTCCTCTTCCTGCCGGCGGCTGCCGCACTGCCCGCCGCAGACTTCAAGCAGCGCATAGGTCTGGTTCATTCCACTCATTCCAAACTGGCGCGGCCCAGTTCCGGCGACGATCCCCTCGATTATGAGCGCGTGCGGGACATGGTCTGGAAGGCCATCGAGTACGGCAAGCCCCGCGCCGGGAGCCTCGAAGCCAAAATCAAGCCGGGTTCGTGGGTCGTCATCAAACCGAACATCGTCTTTCTGCGTCCCCAATCCTCTTACACGACCGGCGACGTAACCGACATGCGGGTGACGCGGGCGGTGCTGGAGTACGTGGCGCGCAAATCCCGCGCGGCGCGGATCACCATCGCCGAGGGAGGCAGCTACCGGGGAATCAAGGACCCCGAGGACGCCCCCGTCGTGATGCAGGACGGGAAGCGCGTGGACGCCTCCACCTTCGATTGGGGACCGGACGAGTTTTCCGGCACGGGCGGGTCACTAAACGACATGCTCGCGGATTTCGCGAAGCAGTTCCCGGACAAGAAGTTCGATTATGTCGATTTGAACTACGACGCGCTCAGGGACGCGTCGGGCAATATCAAGCGGCTCGAAGTGCCGAAAACCCCGAAGGGGGTGGGCGCGTTCGGCGAACGCTCCGATTACGGAATCGCGAGGACCATCGTGGAGTGCGATTTTCTGATCTCGGTTCCGGTAGCCAAGGTTCACGCCAGGTGCGGAATCACGTGCTGCATGAAAAACTTCGTCGGCGCGGCGCCGCGCGAAGTCTACGCCGAGAAGCGCGGTTTTGCGAATGCGGTGCTGCACCGCGAGCATTCTCTTGAGGGGCGCATCGATTCCTTCATCACCGACCTCGCCTCATTCCATCCGCCGGATTACAACGTAGTGGACTGCATCCGCGGCCTGCAGTACGCCGAACACCGCACCGGGCAGCCGGGCCAGATGATCCGCAGCAACATGATTCTGGCAGGGGAAAACACGGTCGCCGTGGATGCCATGGTGGCACGGATGCTCGGCTTCAATCCGTGGGATATGGAGTTTCTGCACATGGCCCAGCAGCGGGACATGGGCAGCCTCGATTTGAACACGATCGACGTCATCGGCGACGATCCCGGCAAGTTCGAGCGGCGGTGGGGCAAACCCAGAGACTGGTACGGGCGCTGCAACCGCGAGTGGCGCGTGACCGGCAATCCCGAAACGGCGCCCGCAAGCTGGACCAGGCATACGGCGCGCACCGACACGCTCGATTTCGCGAAGGTTGTGGGCGGGCTCGAGCCTGGCAAGACCTACGCCGCCGCGGTACGAGTGATTTCCCCCGGCACGCGCAAGGGATTTCTCTGGGCGGGCGTGAGCGGCAAGCTCACAGCGAGCCTGAACGGCCAGACCGTTATGGAGGAGCAGAGCGTGACCCGCTATCGCGTCGCGCAGTTCCGCGCGCCGCTGGAGTTACGCTCCGGGGAGAACCTGCTCGTGTTGCGCGTGACGGCGATCTCAAACGCCGCGCGGGTGAGCGTCCTCATCACGGGAGAACGAAACGACGGCGACACGATGGAAGGGATCCGCTGGCTGGCTTAGGCCCTGCATGGGCCGGCCGGTCTACACGTAGCGGAATTCCTGGCCGATCCGGTGCACCGCGATGCGCTCGGGTTCGTGGCCGGCGGAGCGGTAGAACCGCTCGATCGGCTCCATCAGCGGTTCGCGGCCCAGCGAGAACGTCTGGTGGTGGACCGGCATCACGAAATCCGCTCCCGCGTCGTTGGCCATCTGCCAGGCCTGTTCGGGCGTGCAGTGATAGCGGATCCAGGGGTTGTAGGCCCCGATCGGCATAATCGCCAGGTCGATCGGGCGCGAAGTGCGCAGCTTGCGGAACGCGGTTGTCGCGGCCGTGTCGCCGGCAAACAGCACGCGATGGCTGCCTGATTCGATCAGGTAGCCGTTATACCCGCGGTAGCGGTCCGTCCGCATGCGGGCGCCCCAGTGATTCACTTCGACGGCGCGCACCGTGACCGGTCCCAAGCGCGCGGCCTGCCCCCAGGCGAGTTCCGTCACGCGGCTGTAGCGCGGCGGGCGCAGCAGGTCGCTCGTGTGCACGGCGCACACCACCGAGGTGTGCCGGCTCTCGAGCCGGCGCAGCGAAGGCAGGTCCGTGTGGTCCATGTGCGCATGGGAGAGCAGGACGAGATCGATGCGCGGCAGGTCCTCGAAATCCAGCGCGGGAGCCACCAGCCGCTTGAGTCCCAGCGAAAACGGTCCGAGATGAATGCCGGCGTGATCGCTGAAAACCGGATCGGTAAGGATGGTATACCCGTCGATCTTGAGCAGGACCGTGCTGTGTCCCACCCAGGCGGCAAACAGGCCGCGGTCGGACCAGCGGTGCGGGTCGGGCACCCGCGGCGGCTTCATGATGGGCCGCCTCATGTCCCGGGCGTACTGCTTCCAGAATGCCGGCGCTGCGCGATAGGCATAGGCTGCGATGCCTGAAATTCCGGCGAGAGCCGCCCCTCCCAGCCAGGCTCGACGAGCCGGCCTCGCCCCGTTCCATCTGGGCAACATCTCCTTCCATAGTATCAGCGTTTCCCCCAAATCTCTGAGAGGCTTGCCGCCGCGAACGCACCTATACCTATATGGCGCGCCGATGCGGCAGCTATGAGAGCGCGGTGATTTCCGCCTTCGTACTGGCCGTACTGATGGCGGCCGGCGCCCCTTCGCTCCGGGCGGAAAACGGCGCCCGCGCTGAGTTCGTCGGCGGAACCATTACCCTGAGCGGCGGTCGCGGAGTAATTGATCTTACCCATGAAGAGTTTTTTATCTTCCACACAAAGAGGGCGGGAGTGCGGATCCCCTACGAGAGCGTCAACCTGCTCGAGTACGGGCAGCAGGTCAGCCGCCGCTACGCGATGGCCGTCGTCATCTCGCCGCTGCTGCTGCTGAGCAAGAGCAGAAAGCATTTTCTGACCATAGGCTACACGGACGAGGAGGGCAGGCAGCAGGCGATTGTCTTGCAGGTCGACAAGTCTCATATTCGTCCGGTGCTGGCAGGTCTGGAAGCCAAGACGGGGCGCAGGGTGGAATACCAGGATCAGGAGGCCCGGAAGGCAGGTAAAGGATAATTCATGTTGTTGATGTGTGTGTTTGCGGCGTTGTTGCTTGCCGATGAGCCCCCTCAGCCGGCCCCGCCCATGCCGGACGCGGTTCTCGAGCGGCAAAATCTTTTACAGTTGCTAACTATCCGCCGGGTGTATGTCGACCGGTTGACCGGAGGCGAAACGGCTGCCCAGATGCGCGACATGATTATGAGCAGCTTGCACAGCGCCGGGCTGTTCGTGATCACCGAGTCTCCCGAGCGGGCCGATGCCATCCTGCGCGGTTCGGCCGAGGACCTCGTCTTCACCGAAAACTACTCTTCCAACGAAGGCGTAAACATCCGGGGATCGGTGGGGTCGGGATCGTCGCGCAGCAGCAGGGGCTATGCAAGCGCCGGAATCGGCGAGAACGCATCGTCGAACGTTTCCCAGCGCCGGCACGAAGCCATGGCGGCTGTGCGGCTGATCAACAAAGAAGGCGATGTGATCTGGTCGACGACACAGGAAAGCTTGGGAGGTAAGTTCCGGGGCGCAAGTGCCGATGTCGCGGATAAGATTACGAGGCAGCTCCGGGCCGATTACGAGCGTGCAAAGAAGCTGGCGGGAGTAAAGATATACCACTCGCAACGCTAAGTGGGGTGCGCAATAGACGCGTGCGCGGATATAAGTCGGAGTAAGCCGAAGTACCTGCTTTTGAGGCCGTTACGGCTAATACCGCCTCAGTTAATTTTTTATAAGGATACTGACTAACGCTTTTCAGTTAATTTTTTATAAGAATGAAGACAATCGGATGCGATTTAGTGTAAACTCAAATCAGTTAGCTATTACATAGCATCCCCGGCGACGGACCCAGCCGTCGCCAGCCCCTCTGAGTGAAGCCCCAGGTTCCCAGCCTGGGGCTTTTAATTTTTCAGAAGACACGACTACCGGGTGTAGTCGCCTTTAACCTGTTGGGAGAAACGCTACCGCGTGTAGTCGTGCGGCACGAGGATGTGCTGCCTCTGGTGCTCCATCAACCGCTCGCGCCAGGCCCATTCCACCTGCTGGTCGTGCTCGCATTGCGGGCCTTCCATCGCCAGCCGGATGTCCTCAATCGGGATCTTCGGCGTGCGGTCGGCAAAGAGCAAGCCGTTGACCTCCTGGTAGGTGTCGGTGAACTGGGTGTAGCAGAAACCGGCCAGCACGTTCAGAGATCGCACGACGCTCAGCAGATCCATGAATTTCTCGGCGAACTCTTCCGGCGTGTGGCACCAGGTGTAGCCCCAACCGTTCCCGGAGGAATTGCAATAGGCGATGCCGCCGAATTCGCTGAGCACGACAGGCTGGCTGTCGTGGTCCCCGCCCTCGAGAACCAGCAGGCGGCCTCCGGGACGCTCCCGCTTGAACAGGCGCGGCGCCAGCTCCTCCTTGCCGTAGCGGCGGCCGATGCGGTCCGGGTCGTCGTCGTAATCGTGAATGCCGATGATGTCCGTGGCCACGCTCTCCCAGCCGTCGTTGCCGATGACTGGCCGGGTGGGATCCAGGGTCTTAGTCATGTAGTAGAGCGCGCGCACGTAGTTTCTTTGGGCGCTGCTGTCGGGCAGGTCGGGCACGCCCCATGACTCGTTGAACGGCACCCAGGCCACGATGCAGGGATGGCTCACGTCGCGCTCCAGCACTCTCAGCCACTCCCGCGTGAGCCGCTGAATGGATTGCCTGTTATAGCGGTAGGCGCTGGGCATTTCCTCCCAGACCAGCAAGCCGTAATGGTCGGCCCAGTAGAGATAGCGGGGGTCCTCGATCTTCTGATGCTTGCGTACGCCGTTAAAGCCCATGGCCTTGGCAAGCTCGATGTCGCGCCGCAGCGCGGCGTCGCAGGGCGGGGTGAGGCCGCTTTCGGGCCAGTATCCCTGGTCAAGCACCATGCGCAACTGGCAGGGACGCCCGTTCAGAACGAAGCGGTCCCCCTGGATCGAAATCGAGCGCAGGGCGGTGTAGCTGCGTACATGGTCGATGGTCTCGCCCGCTTCGTTCTGGAGCGTGAGCTCGACATTGATGATGGTGGGGCTGTGCGGGCTCCACAGCAGCTCATTGCGGGAATCGTCAACGCCCGGATCGGAAAGCACGACGCGGCGGCTCACCTCTCCGGCGAGCACCGTGTACACATCCTCGGCGAGCACGCGGTCGCCGGTGCGCAGCTTGACGGCCAGGCGGAGACCGCTCTGCGGCTCGCCGGCGATCTTCGCTTCCAACCCGATCTCCCATCGCTCGGTGTTGGGCATCAACCGCAGGGAGGCGATATGGGTGGCGGGCACGCGCTCGAGCCAGACGGTTTGCCAGATGCCGGTCGTGCGGTAGTACCAGATGCCGTGGGGCTGCAACTGCCAGTCCTGTTTGCCCCGCGGCTTGCAGAGGTCGGCGGGGTCGTCCTCGGCGCGCACCACGATGGTTTGCACCCCCGGGCCGTATACGAGGTCCGTGATGTCAATCTCGAACGGGGTGTACCCGCCCTCGTGGCGCCCGGCGATGCTGCCGTTCACCCACACCGTGGCCTGATAGTCGACCGCTCCGAAGTGCAGGATCAGCCGCTTGCCGTCTTTCTCCGGCATCAGAAACGTGCAGCGGTACCAGCACGCCTTGTAAAACCCCGTGTCCCCGATGCCGCTGGCCGGGGACTCCGGCGCGAAGGGGACCAGAATTTTCGCGTTCCAGTCGACTTGCTCGGGGGCTGTCCACCGCGCTTCCCGGTCGATGGCGAAATCCCAAAGACCGTTCAGCGAAAACCATTCAGCGCGCTCCAATTGTGGGCGCGGATAACCATGGGACTCCAATCCCGTTGCTGGCTCGAGTGATTTCATACGACAAAGGTAGGAACAACAACACTATCTTATCTCAGGGGCTGCTACCATCGCGCCAACTTAATGATTAAAAGGACTTTAAACGCAGATACGGGTAGAATGGAATTAGTTGGGCACGATGCCGCTCCCCTGGGTTTCAGTTTCCGAAGGGGTTCCCTACTTTGTCACCGCCACCGGCGAGCCTTGGACACCTGTAGGACACAACGACTCGATTACCTGGCCGTCTCTGGACGGGCTGTACCGCCGCCGGGACGTAGCGGCGGTGGACAGGTACCTCGACATGCTGTCCCGGCATGGGGTCACCTGCCTGCGGGTGATGCTCGAGTACAGCGAGTCGGATAACCGCCGGCTCGAAAGCCGTGTGGGGCAGTTCAACCCAGCCCTCATCCAGCTCTGGGATGACCTTTTCGCGAAGTGCCAAGAGCGCAACCTGCGGCTGCTGGTCACCCCGTTCGACACGTTTTGGATGTGGAACCGGTGGAACCGTCATCCTTACAACAAGTTAAATGGGGGCCCGTGCGAAGACCGTTCCCGCCTGCTGCTCTGCCCGGCGACGCGCGCCGCCATTAAGAACCGGCTGGCCTTCGCGGCCCAGCGGTGGGGCGGCAGTGGCGCCCTGTTCGCCTGGGACCTGTGGAACGAAATCCACCCGGTGCACGCGGGCAATTCGGCCGGGCCGTTCAGCGATTTCATTACGGACCTGAGCACCCACTTAAGGGACTTAGAAACAAGGCTTTACGGCCGGACCCACCCGCAGACCGTCTCCGTCTTCGGGCCGCACATGGGCCTGGACAGCCGCATTCTGGACTGCATCTTTCGCCACCCCTGCCTGGATTTCGCCAGCACGCACTTCTACGAAGAAGGAACCATCGACTTCCCCCGGAACACGGTGGACCCCGCGATTGCCGCCGGCCGGCTGATGCGCGCGGCCCTGGCTGAAATCCGGGACAACCGCCCCTTCTTCGATAGCGAGCACGGCCCAATTCACACCTACAAGGACCACCACCGGACGCTTCCCGAGCCGTTCGACGACGAGTACTTCCGCCACATGCAGTGGGCGCACTTCGCCTCGGGCGGCGCGGGCGGCGGGATGAGGTGGCCGAACCGCAAACCCCACGTCCTGACCCGGGGAATGCACGCGGCGCAGAGCGCCTTGGCGCGTTTCCTACCGCTCATCGACTGGCGCTGCTATTCCAGGCGCAATTTGAATCAAGAGGTGCGGGTCGCGGATGCCGACGTCGCGGTGTTCGCCAGCGCGGACCCCTTCCAGGCCATCCTCTGGCTGCTCAGGCGGGACACCGTTCGCTCGGACGGGCGTTTGGATCCGCGCGCCGAGCCGGTAACGCCGCAGATTGAGATCCCCGGAATGGCCCCGGGCCGCTATCACGTGACCGCGTGGGACACAGCGGCGGGCAAAAGCCGTGGCGAGTTCGAGGCTACTCACGCCGGAGGCGGGGAACTACGCGTGACCGCGCCGCCGTTTGTCAGGGATATCGCGTTAGCCATCCGCCGCGCGGGCTGAAAGTCCCCTTCGAGCGCGAGACAAAGGCAAGCCGGAGCGATATTCTAGATCAGAGTTTCCCATGAGACGGATCGTTTTCGCCCTGATGTTAGCTTCCTCCTCGTTATTCGCTGCCGATGAGGACATTTTGACCCAGCGGTGGCGCGCGCAGTGGATTTCCGTCGAGGGCGCGCCGCCGTTCGACTACGGCGTCTACCATTTCCGCCGCACATTCGATCTGCCGTCGAGACCGGCGTCGTTCAAAATCCACGTGACGGCCGATAACCGCTATCAGCTTTTCGTGAATGGCGAGTACGTGGGCTTTGGCCCGGCGCGCGGCGACATCTTTCACTGGCGCTTTGAGACGTACGACATCGCGCACCTGCTGAAGCCCGGCAAGAACGTGCTGGCTGCGGTGGTGTGGAACGCGGGCGTGGACGCGCCCATGGCCCAGATCACCAACCGGACCGGCTTCCTGCTGGCGGGCAACGGAGAAGCCGAACGCGTTGTGAACACCGGCCGCGAATGGAAATGCATTCGCAACGAGGCCTACGAGCCGGAACCGGTGACCCGGAAATTAGTGCCCTTCGGATACTACGTCGCCGGGCCGGGCGAGCGCGTGACGGCGTCGCGCTATCCGTGGGGTTGGGAACAGCCCGATTACGACGACTCGGCATGGAAAGCTCCCGCGCCAGGGCCCGCAGGCGCGCCGCGCAACTCCTCCGATAGTCCCAGCCGCTGGATGCTGGTTCCGCGTTCGATTCCCATGATGGAAATGAAACCGGAGCGGCTCGCGCGCGTGCGCAAGGCCAGCGGAGTGAAGCCACCCGCCGGGTTCCCGGCCTCGCCCGCACCGCTGGTGATCCCCGCCCGCACGAAGGCCGAGCTTCTGCTGGACCAGGACTACCTGACAACGGCCTACCCGGAACTCGAGGTCAGCGGCGGCGCCGGTGCGGTCGTCACCATCGGCTACGCCGAGGCGCTCTACGTGCCGGGCACAAACCGGAAGGAGAACCGCAACGAGGTCGAGGGCAAGCAGTTCCTGGGCTACCAGGACGTCTTCATTGCCGATGGCGGCGCGCGGCGCGTGTTCCGGCCGCTATGGTGGCGCACGTACCGCTACGTGCGGCTCATGGTGGAAACGAAAGACGCTCCGCTCACCATCAACGACTTTCGCGGCATTTACACGGGCTACCCGTTCGAGCGCAAGGCGCGCTTCCAGGCCAATTCTCCGGAGCTCGATAAGATACTCGACGTCGGCTGGCGCACCGCACGGCTTTGTGCGCATGAAACCTATATGGATTGCCCCTACTACGAGCAGCTACAGTACGTGGGCGACACGCGCATCCAGGCGCTGGTCTCGCTTTACATGAGCGGCGACGCCCGCCTCATGCGCAATGCCATCGAGCAGATTAATTCGTCGCGCACGGCCGAAGGCGCAACCTACAGCCGCGCGCCGTCCCGGTTGCAGCAGTACATACCTGGGTTCTCGCTGTGGTGGATCGGGATGGTGCACGATTACTGGATGTACCAGGACGATCCGGCATTCGTGAAACAGATGCTGCCCGGCGTGCGCGCGGTGCTTTCGTTTTTCGCGTCGTATCAGAAACCGAACGCGTCGCTGGCGAGGGTGCCGTGGTGGAATTTCGTGGACTGGACGCGCCAGTGGCGCAGCGGCGTTCCGCCCGCCGGATCGGACGGCTCATCGGCCCTGCACGATCTGCAACTCCTGCTCGCCTACCAGTGGGCGGCGCAGATGGAGGCGGCACTCGGCTCCAAGGCGCTGGCCGAAGAATACGACCGGTCGGCCGCGGAGCTGCGGGCGGCAGTGCGCAACCTGTATTGGGACGCAAACCGCCGGCTGTTCGCGGACACCACCGACAAGGCGCACTTCTCGCAGCACACTCAGGCGCTGGCGGTGCTGGCCGGCGTGACCCGCGGCAAGGAAGCGCGCGACTTGATCGAGCGCGCCGCCGAGGACACCTCGCTGGTGGCCTGCTCGATTTACTTCCGCTACTATCTGCACGCGGCCCTGGCGGCGGCGGGTGCGGGCGACCGCTACCTCGACATGCTGGATGAATGGCGCACGCAGTTGTCGCTCGGCCTGACCACCTGGGCCGAGAGTTACGAGCCTTCGCGTTCGGACTGCCACGCCTGGGGCGCCAGCCCGAACATCGAGCTGTTCCGCACGGTGCTGGGGATCGACTCGGCCGCGCCGGGCTTCCGCCGCGTCGTGATCCGGCCATCGCTCGGCAAGCTGACAAAGGCTGCCGGCGCGATCCCGCATCCCAAGGGCGAGGTGGCGGTGAGCCTCGCGCTGCGGGACGGCAAGCTGGAAGGCGAGGTCACTTTGCCGCCCGGAGTGGACGGCGAGTTCGTCTGGCAGGGCAAGCGCCAGGCGCTGTCGGCGGGAGTCAACAAGATCAGCATGTAACAAACAGGCCGGGCATGCCGCCGCGCGTGCCCGGCCTTTTTCGCGTTCTTACAGTTCTCTAAGTACCTCGAAATCCACGTTCCCGCCCGAGAGAATCACCCCCACCGAACGAATGCCGGCGGGCAGTTTGCGGAACAGAACGGCGGCCGCGGCTACCGCTCCGCTCGGTTCCACCAGGATTTTCATTCTCGTCAGCAGGAATTTTACTGTCGCCCGGATCTCTTCCTCGCTTACGAGCACAATGTTTTCGGCGAGCTCTCTCAGGATCGGAAAGGTGAGCGCGCCAGGACGGGTCGCGCGCAGGCCGTCGGCAAGCGTTTTGGGCGGCGGGATCTCGATTCTCTCACCGGCGCGGAAGGAAAGATACGTATCGTTGGCGTCCTCCGGCTCCGCCCCGAAGATGCGGATGCTCGGAATGAGGCTTTTGGCCGCTATGGCGCAGCCGGCAAGCAGCCCGCCGCCGCCCACGGGCGCAATGAGCGCATCGAGCTGGGGCGCCTGCTCTATCAGCTCCAGCGCCGCGGTGCCCTGGCCGGCTATGATCCACGGGTGGTCGAAAGGCGGCACGAGCGTGGCGCCGCTTTCGGCGGCGATGCGGGCGCCGATCGCTTCGCGGTTGTCGCGCAGCCTGTCGTAAACCACGATTTCGGCCCCGTAGCAGCGCGTCGCCTCGACCTTCGAACGGGGCGCATCATTCGGCATCACCAGCGTCGCTTTTGCGCCGACGTGACGCGCCGCGATCGCAACCGCCTGCGCGTGATTTCCTGACGAATACGCGACCACGCCGCGGCTGAGGTCTTCGCGCGGAATCGAAAAAATGAAATTCGACGCGCCGCGAATCTTGAACGCGCCCCCGCGCTGAAAGTTCTCGCATTTAAAATGCGCGCTCACGCCCGCTTCGGCGTCGAAGCTGCGCGAAGTGTACACCGGCGTGCGGTGCGCGATCGGGCGAATACGATCCGCGGCTTCCCGGATGTGCTCGGGCTTGATCCGATCGATCACCGGAACATTTTACAACCAGCCAATTTGCCCGCCGATTACACTGGGGGGCAGGAGGGGTATCGTGGCTGCGAAAATTCCTGAGGGGTATCACACCATCACTCCGGCGCTGGTCGTGCGCGAGGCGGCAAAGGCGATCGATTTTTACCGCCGCGCATTCGGCGCCGTCGAGGCTTTCCGCTTGGATGCGCCCGGGGGCAAGGTGGCTCATGCCGAGCTGCAGATCGGCGATTCCAAATTCATGCTCGGGGAAGAATCTCCGGGATGCGCGACATCGCCTCAGACTCTGGGCGGCAGCCCGGTGAGCCTTTTCCTGTACGTGCCGGACGTGGATGCGTCGTTTAAGCAGGCTGTTGACGCAGGGGCGAAAGCGGAACAACCTCCGGCCGATATGTTCTGGGGCGATCGCGTGGCGAAAGTGACCGATCCGTTCGGCCACACCTGGGCCATGGCGACCCACGTCAAAGACGTCACGCCCGAGGAGATGAAGAAGGCCGCCGAAGCAATGTTCGCCGAGACGCAGGCGCATCAGGGTTAAGCACAGGCAGGGGGTCGATACACTTCACGGTCAACACAGGCAGGGGGTGGATACACACCACGGCTGGGCGCAGCCGGGGGGTGGATACAATAATCAGTAGAAGACGGCGTTGATCCACCCCATTCACATCATCGGCGGCGGACTTGCGGGCAGCGAGGCCGCATGGCAGGCGGCGCGGGCGGGCTGCAAGGTCATCCTCTACGAAATGCGCCCGCACCGGACGACGCCGGCGCACAAGACCGGCCTGTTCGGCGAACTTGTATGCAGTAATTCCCTGAAGACCGAGCAGGAGAACTCCGCTCCCTGGCTGCTCAAGGAAGAACTGCGGCGTCTCGGCTCGCTGCTGCTTCAAATCGCCGCGGAGGCGCGCGTCCCCGGCGGGCATGCGCTGACGGTGGACCGGGAGCGGTTCGCAGGGCGCCTCACCGAGATCATCGCATCCGAACCTATGATCGAAGTCCGGCGCGAGGAAGTCGAGGCTATCCCGGACGGCATCGTCGTGATCGCCACCGGACCGCTGACCAGCGATGCACTCGCCCGCGACATTGCGCGGCTCACCGGCTCCGAGCGGCTCTTTTTCTACGACGCGATCAGCCCCATCGTGGAAGCCGATTCCGTGGATACGTCGATCGCATTCCGCGCCTCGCGCTACGACAAATCGCTCGATTCCACGGCCGATTATCTGAACTGCCCGTTCGACAAGGACCAGTACGAGCGCTTTGTCGACGCGCTGCTCGCGGCCGAGAGCGTGAGCGCGCACATCCCGGACGATGTGCCGTACTTTGAAGCCTGCCTGCCCATCGAAGAACTGGCCCGCCGCGGCCGCGACACGCTGCGTTTCGGGCCGATGAAACCGGCGGGATTGATTGACCCGCGGACGGGGCGGCGTCCCTACGCCGTCGTGCAGTTGCGGCAGGAGAACCTGCGGGCGGACAGCTACAACCTGGTCGGAATGCAGAACCACATGCGCTACGGCGAGCAGGCGCGCGTGCTGCGCATGATCCCGGGCCTGGAGCATGCCGAGTTCATCCGCTTCGGCCAGGTGCACCGGAACACGTACATCAACGCGCCCGCCCTGCTTGCGCCGACTCTTCAGCTAAGGACAAGAGAGTCGTGCTTCTTCGCCGGCCAGATCTGCGGCGTGGAAGGCTACGTGGAATCGATCGCGACCGGTCTGGTGGCAGGCCGCAACGCAGCCGCGCTCGCCCGTGGCGAGCGGCCCTGCCCGCTTCCCCGCGAAACCGCAATCGGTTCGCTCTGCCATTACGTCTCCGGCGCCGACCCAGCCCATTACCAGCCCGCCAACATTACCTTCGATCTGCTGCCGCCGCTTGATGAAGAAACGCGCCGCCGCTTCCGCAAGGACAGGCGCGCGCGTCATGCCGAAATCTGCCGCCGCGCGCTGGCGGCTCTCCCGGCCGGCTGATTTCACAGCGGCGCAATTCCCGAATTCCAGAGTGAATTCCCGTTTTGGCAGCCACTATATTTCGTGGAGGTGGCGTGCCGGATCCGTTGATTCCGCCCTTGGCGGCTGTCGCCGCGGGCATTCTGCTGGCGCGTTTTGCTGGTTTCGAAGCGCACGAGTTGTGGCCGGCGAGCCTCGCCCTGGCCGCGCTCGCGGTTTTTGCGCTTGCCAAAAGCACGCGCCGCGCCGCCATGGCGTGCTGCCTCGTAGCGCTTGTGTTTGCCGGGGCGCTGACGGGCATCGCCCACCGGCCGCCCCCGCGTCCTGAGCTCGATGCGGCGCCGCGCGAAGTGGTCATCCTCGCCGGCTGCGTCGTCGAGCCGCCGGTCTTTTCCGAGGACCGCATGCAGTTCGTGCTGGAACTCGAGCCCGGCGCCCGCGTGCAGGTGAGCATGTATCCGAGAGAGGGCGTACAGCCGCCCGCGCTGCGCTATGGGCAAATCGTGGAGGTGGACGCCCGCGTCCGCCGCACGCGCAACTTCCGCAACCCCGGTTCCTTCGACTACGCCGGCTACATGGCCCGCAAACACATCTACTGGACGGCTTCCATGCCTTCCGGCGCGACGGTCAACGTTCTGCCCGGCGAGTGCGGGTCCCGCCTTCGCCGCGCCATCTACGCGCTGCGCGGCGCCGCGCTGGACCGCCTCGACCAGCTGTACCCCGATGATTCCTACAACGCCGCTATGATGCGCGCCATGCTGATCGGCGATTCCTCCCGGCTGGAAAAAGTGTGGATCGAGGATTTTCGGCGCACCGGAACCTACCACACGCTGGTCATTTCCGGCCTGCACATCACCGTGCTGGCCGGGGTGTTTCTCTTTCTGATGCGCGTGTGCTTCGTACCCCAGAGCCTCGCGCTCACCGCCACCGCGCTCGTGGCGTGGCTCTATGCGCTCGTCGCCGGGTGGCAGGCGCCGGTGATCCGGGCCGCCGCCGGCCTCAGCCTCTTCGTCGCGGTGCGGTACCTGTACCGCAGACCGCGGCTGTTGAACCTGCTCGCCGCCGTCGCGCTGGGGTTTCTCATCTGCGATCCGGAGCAGTTGTTCGAGGCGAGCTTCCAGCTTTCGTTCCTGGCGGTAGCAGCCATCGGCGCGCTCGCCGTTCCGTTGATCGAGCGGACGTCGGCGCCGCTGGCGGCCGGCCTAACCGGTCTGAACGATCCCGGCCGCGACCCGCGCCTTGCGCCGCGCACCGCTCACTTCCGCGTCGAACTCCGTCTGATTGCCGAGACGCTGTCGCTGTGGACGCGCGTCCCGGAACGGGTCTGGCTGGCGCTGATCGGGCTTTTCCTGCGCGCCTTGTTCTTCGCCTACGAAACCGCGGTGGTCTCGACCACGATCCAGTTCGGGCTGGCGCTCCCTATGGCGGCCTACTTCCACCGCCTTTCCCTCACCGGCATATCGGCAAACATTCTGATCATGCTCCCGATGTCGGCCGTAATTCCGGTTGGCTTCCTGGCCATTTTCACCGGATGGAAACTCCCGGCTGTAGTTGCCGGATGGCTGCTGGGGTTTTCGCACCGGGTGGTGCACCTGCATACGCAGTGGGAACCGCACTGGCGCATTCCCGCTCCACCGCTCTGGCTTGCGCTCGCTCTTACGGCGTCGCTCGTGGCCATGGCTGTGTTTCGCAAGCGGCGGGCGGCCCTGCTTGGCTCGCTATGCCTCTCGACGGCGCTGCTGGTAGTCATGGTGGCGCATCCATTCGCGCCCCGGGTTGAGCCGGGCAGGCTCGAGCTGACCGCCATCGACGTCGGCCAGAGCGAGAGCCTGTTCGTGGCGTTTCCGGACGGCAAGTTGATGCTCGTGGACGGTGGCGGAATCCCCGCGTTCGGCCAGCGCCGCAACACACGCCTGGACATCGGCGAGGACGTGGTTTCGCCCTACCTCTGGAGCCGCTCGATCAAACGGCTCGACGCCGTCGTCCTCTCGCACCCGCACGTGGACCACATCGGCGGGCTCGCGGCCATCATCGAAAACTTCCGCCCGGCCGAACTCTGGACGGGCCCGGTGGGCAACAGCCCCGACTGGCTCCGCATCCGCGACCTCGCACTGCGCCGTGGCGTCCGCATCGTTACGCTTTGGGGGGGCCGTTCGTTTCCTTACGGAGGCGCGACGGTTCAGGTGCTGGCGCCGCCGCCGGATTACGAGGCCGGCGACACGGTGCACAACAACGACTCGCTGGTGCTCCGCCTGAGCCACGGCCGGCACTCGTTCCTGCTGACGGGCGATATCGAGCGGCAGGTTGAGTGGGAGCTTGTTGCCAGCGGCGCTGTTGAGAAAACCGATGTGCTCAAAGTGGCGCATCACGGCAGCCGCACCTCCAGCACCCCCGCTTTTCTCGACGCGGTGCAGCCGCTCTACGGAATCATTTCCGCCGGCTACGAAAACTCCTTCAACATGCCGAACCCGCAGGTGCTTGAGCGCCTCGCAGAGCGGCGCGTAAACGTGCTCCGCACGGATCTGTGGGGACTGATTTCGCTGCGTACAGACGGCCGCCGCTTCTACTTGGATGCGGCCCGCTGGTCCGAACCGCAGGGACTCTACAGCGCCTTCTGAAGATTACTGGTTTTCCCCGGCTTCCGTCTCCCGCTCGGCTTCTTCGGCCGCCGCCGGGCCTGCCTCCTCAGCCGCTGCGATCGCCCGGCGCGCTTCCTCCAGACGGATTTTCGGCACCCGTACCTCGTAGGGCAGGCTTGGGAACATCGTCCCGCTCACCAGCACCGAAGGAATATCCTGCGCGGAAAGGATGCTGCGGATCGCCGACGCCAGCATCTCCGCGTTCGGAGCGTCGGAGGCAAAGACGGTGACCATGTCCAGGTCGTGCGACCGATCGAGCGGTTTCGGACTGAAATCTTTTTGAGCGTCGATGAGTTGTTCCGCAGCGGCCTGCTGAGCGCTCGGCACGCGGACTTCGTAAGCGCCCGCCGGAACACCGGGAGTCGAATCGTCGAAGACTTCGGCGTCGAATCCCGCGCTGACCAGCATCTCGCAAGCCACCTCTGCCTGTTCTTCCGCGTTCGGATCGGCCGACCGGAACACCGTCACGAGTTCGCTTTCCTCCGCCATGGTCCCAGCATACTCCAGATAAGAGGACGCAATCGTGGAACGCCGCCGCCGCCCCCAATCCAGGATTTACGTTCCATAATCTTCGCTAGAATGGAATCGAGGGGATCCAACATGCGAATAACCGAAAAGATCATGTGGCTGTCGATTGGGGCTCTGCTTGGGGCTGGGGTCGCCTTATTGTACGCTCCCCGAACCGGGAAGGATACGCGTAAGATCATCCGCCGCAAGGCGGAGGACGCGAAAGACGCCATCATCCAGACTGGCGAGCATATTAAGGAAACGATTGCCGAAACCGGCGAAACCATCATTGACGCCGGCCGCGACGCCTACCGTAAAAGCGTGAGCGCAGCGGCGGGCGCGGCGGAAGGAGCGGCGGAGCTGTTCGGGCGTAGCCGGGGCTAAGACGCGGGCCAGGCGTTGTTCGTGCGGCCCGTGGTGGAAAGGAGCAAATGATGGGGGCTGAACGGGCCGCGGCGCTGAACTCGCTGCCGGCGTTTTCCAACGAACCGTACAGGGATTTTTCGCTGCCCGAAAACAGGGAGGCGGCGCGGCGCGCCTACGAGCACGTGCGCGCACAGTTCGGCCGCGAGTACCAGATCTCGATCGGCGGAGAGAGATTCGCAACCGGACAAAAGCTCCAGTCACGCAACCCCTCACGGCCGGCGGAAGTTGTTGGTATCCATCACAAGGCGACGCCTGAACTGGCGCGCCGTGCGGTGGAGAGCGCCCACGCCTTTTTCCCCACGTGGGGCCGCGTGCCCGCTGAGGAGCGCGTCGAAAAGCTCCTGCGTGCTGCTGCCATCCTCCGCGAGCGCAAGCTTGAGTTTGACGCCTGGCTGGTGGCCGAAGCTGGCAAGACGTGGCCCGAAGCCGAGGCCGACGTCTCCGAGGCCATCGACTTCTGCGAGTATTACGCGCGCGAGATGCTGCGGTTGAGCGGACCGCAGCCCCTCCTGCAACTGCCGGGCGAAAAGGACACCATGGTGTATTTGCCGCTCGGCGCCGGCGTCATCATTCCTCCGTGGAATTTCCCGCTCGCTATCCTCACCGGAATGACTACGGCCGCGCTGGTCACGGGCAACACCGTGGTCATCAAACCTTCAAGCGACACGCCGACCATCGCCGCGAAGTTTGTCCAGGTGCTGGCCGATGCCGGTTTCCCCCAGCGCAGCTTTACCCTGCTGGTGGGCAGCGGCGCGGAGGTGGGCGACGTCCTGGTCCAGCATCCAAAAACGCGCTTCATCGCCTTCACCGGCTCGAAAGCTGTCGGGTTGCGCATCAACGAGCTGGCGGCGAAGCCGCAGCCCGGGCAGATCTGGATCAAGCGCGTGGTGGCCGAAATGGGCGGGAAGGACGCCATCATCGTGGATCGCGAAGCCAACCTCGACAGCGCGGTGGAAGGAGTGGTCGTCTCGGCTTTCGGCTATCAGGGGCAGAAGTGCTCTGCCTGTTCCCGCGCCATCGTTGACGAAGCCATTTACGACGAGTTCCTCGCGCGCCTGCAAAAGAAGGTGGAAGGGATCAAAGTTGGCCCCGCCGACGACCCGGACAACTACATGGGCCCCGTGATCAACGAGGGCGCCCGCCGCAACATTCTGGAGTATATAGAGATAGGTAAACGGGAAGGCCGCCTTATCGTTGGGGGAGAGCCGGCTGACGGCGAAGGCTATTTCATTCGCCCGACCGTGATCGCTGACGTGCCGCCGGAGGCCCGAATTTTCCAGGAGGAAATCTTCGGTCCGGTGCTCGCGGTTACCAAGGCGCGCAACTTCGACGAGGCCCTCGAGCTCGCCAACCGGTCCGAATACGGCCTCACCGGCGCGGTCTATACGGAAAACCGGGAGAAGATCGAGAGGGCGGCCAACGAGTTTTTCGTCGGCAATCTGTATATCAACCGCAAGTGCACCGGCGCGATGGTGGGCGCTCACCCGTTCGGCGGATTCAACATGTCAGGCACGGACTCCAAAGCCGGAGGCCCCGATTACCTCCTGCTCTTTCTCCAAGCCAAGTCCATCGCCGAGAAACTCTGACGGCCGGCGGGCGGAGGGCACTTCGACCGGGGTGGCGGGTGTGCTATCATGTGTACACCCCGAAGAGAAGGGGACCAGAAAGTCAACAATTCAGGGTCAAATCCGATTGACGCGGTGAAAAAGGGCACGCTTCGGCGCGCCCTTTTTCTTTCGGATTCCGCGCGGCGGAAAATGCCGGGAAATTTTCCCGGCTGAGCCTGAAAAATGCGCGCCCTTCATCACGGCTAAAGCCCGCGAAACTACTCCCAATACCCTCAGATGGGGTAGATATCTTGTCCTCCCCTGGCGCCGCTATTCGCCCGTATTTTTCTTAGCGCGTTCTATTGCGGCGAGCGCCAGTGGCCTGCCCCGGATTAACCGTCTCGCTCGCCGCGCAGGCGCAAACTCTACAAAATGCTCACAATCCCAAGGGGTCTCAGCGCGGTACCGTTAGTACTGAATCCGTTGGTACTTCTACCCCTCACAAGACGCAGTCATTAACCTCTTTCCATAATTGAAGCGCGTCCCGCAGAATTGCAGAAAGGGATAGTTACAAATGCCGGAATTTTTTCGAAAGAGCCAGAGTCTTCTCCGCGCGCCGTCGCGCGCGCGGCGCAAGGGCTTTGTAGCTGTCGCGCTGGCCCTTTCGGCCCTGTTTCTGCTGGGTATGGTTGGGCTGGCCATTGACCTCGGCAGGATGTACGTAACCAAGGACGAGGCCCAGACCTTCGTCGATTCCGCCGCGCTCGAAGCCGCGCTTCAGTTGGACGATACGCCGGAGGGCGTGCAGCGCGCCCTGGAGAAGGTCGCGGCGAACCGGAACCGCTGGCAGTTCGGCACCTCCGACTTCACCACTGTGACCACCACCTTCGGGACGACCCCGAACGGGCCGTGGCTGCCCAGCGAGGCGCTGCCGAATCCGCCGACAGACTACTACTTTGCGCGCGTCGTCACATCCACCACGCTGCCGCTATCCTTCCTGCGCGCCATTGTGACCGCAGAGGAATCGCATATCGCGGCGGTCGCCGTCGCCGGCCGCAGACCGAAGAATACGTTCATTGAGGGGCTGTTCCCGTTTTCGCCGTACTCCCACATCGGCTGCGGCATTGGCTGCGAGGAGCCGGGAACCCCGTTCGGGATGAAAGTAGGCGGGATTTACACGCTCCGCTGGCCCGCCCACGTTCACAAGTCGATGCAAAACGTGTGTCAGGACGACCGGCACCTCCCCATCACCACTATGGCGGACACGATTGCGCCCTCTGAAGACCGCGGATACATCGCGTTCAGCAGTTCTCAGGACCTCAGGCAGGCAATCGTATTCGATGCCGGAACGTACGACACCCCTATCACTGAGGGAGTGCCGGTGAACATGGCGCAGGGCGCGGGAACGACCGAGGGAGACGCGGTCGGCGACCGCGTGGCTCAGGACACCGACCCCTTCTCAACCACCTACGCGGAGTACAAGTACAGAATCGAAAACGAAATCGAGCCGTACGGCAACGGCCGCCGGGTGGTGATCGTGCCGATCAACAACGGTCCTCCCGATTTCATCGTCGCCGGATTCGCCACTTTCTTCCTGCACCAGACTCATGACGAGTACAGCGCCGTTACCGGCAACACGCCGATCTGCGCGGAATATGTCGGCGTCGGGGTGCAGGGATCTCCCACCGCTGGAGGCGGCCCTGGCGGTTCGCCGGGTGGACCGCTGATTTTCGCCATCAGGTTGTACCACTAGGTTGTACCAATGAGATCCGAAACGAAGAACCGCAAAGCGCGCAGCGGGAGCGCGATTATCGAAATGACCATCGCCGTGCCGCTGCTGGTGTCGTTGTTTCTCGGCTGCTTTCAGTTCGGCTACGCCTTTTACCTCTATAACGAGTTGACCCAGGCCGTACGAGCGGGCGGCCGGTACGCCTCCGTCAGGCACTATCTTTCCCTCACCGAGACCCCCACGGCCGACTACATCAACGCAGTGCGCAACATGGTCGTCTACGGCCATCCCGAAGGCGGCACTGTTCCTGTCGTGCGCGGCCTGCGTCCGGAACACGTTACTGTCCAGATGATGTTTGAAAAGAACATCCCTGCCCGCGTGCGCGTTTCGATCGACAACTTCTCGATCGGCGTTTTCTGGGACGTCGTTCTCAGGGGTAAACCCTGGGCGGAGTTCGTGTACCTCGGCGTTTGGGGATGACAGCCATGACCAATCATCGGGAAAAAGGCGCGACGGTTATCGAGGCATCGCTGGTTTTGATGCTGTTTCTCGTGCTGGTCTACTCGCTGTTCGACTTCGGTTTCGTGCTGTACATGCACCACACCCTGATGCACCAGGCGCGCAACGCGGCGCGGTGGGGAGTAGTCCGCCCCTTCGATGCGGACGCCATCACCAACATGGTTCTCTTCAATGAGCCCAACGCCGCAGGCAGGACCACCGGCGTGCTCGGTCTTACCGCCGCCAACGTCAGCGTGCAACACCAGGGCGAAGGCTCGAACGAGGACCGCATCCTGATCACGATTTCGGGCTACCGGTACCCGCTGCTCACTCCCGGGTGGGCCGGATGGCACGACGGCCAGCCGATTTCTGTAAGCATGCCGTTTGAAGACCGCGACTGAACCGCGGCGGATTCACAGCGGCAACCGCAGCAGGGCCTGGCAACCCCGGCCGGAGGGGCGGTTCTGCAAAGTCAGCGTGCCCCCGTGTGCCTCGGCGATCTGCCGGCTGAGCACCAGCCCGATGCCGGACCCTCCGGGCTTTGTCGTGAAGAAGGGGACAAAAAGGTTGGCCGTGCTCGCCAGCCCCGGCCCTTCGTCCTCCACCGCCACCTCCACGTACCCGCCGCCGCGGCGCCAGGTCACCTCCACGCCCCCTGCCGTCTCCAGTGCAGCATCCACGGCGTTCCGCAGCAGGTTGATCAGCAACTGCTCGAGCTGGTCGCCGTCGGCCTGAATCGTCAGCTCGGGGCCGGGCTTCAGCCGCACCGCCATCCTCGTTTCCAACTCGATAACACGGCGCACGCACGCGCCCAGGTCGACAGGCTGGAACCGCGGCTGCGGCAACCGCGCCAGCAGCGAGTACGCCTGCATGAAACGCGTAAGCGCCTCGGCCCGCGAGGTGATCACCTCCAGCCCGCGTTGCACGTCTTCCTGCCAGTCCTCGGGCAGCGGGTCGCGAAGGACCAAACCTTGCAGGCTGTTCGCGATGGACCGGATCGGCGCCAGCGAGTTGTTCAGCTCGTGCCCCAGCACGCGCAGCAGCCGCTGCCAGGCCTGCCGTTCCTCTTCCCGCAGCGCCCGGCTCAGGTCGGAAAGCACCAGCAATTGATGCTGCCGGCCTCCCTCGCGGAACGTGCTTCGCGTGATGCCCCAGCGGCCCATGCCGCCCGGAAAAACCATCTGCGCGGTCCGGGGCGTTTCGCCCTCCAGGCAGGCGGCAAGTCCGAGTTCCTCCGCAGCTCGGCCCAGCAGCTTTTCGGAAGGCTGCGCCAGCAGCCGTTCCCCGGCCCGGTTCGTCAACCGCAGGCGGCGATCCCCGTCGAAGGTGAAGATGGCGACGTCGATTTCGGCGATCACGGTCCGCAGCAGGGCGATTGCCTCCACGGCCTCGAGCCGCTGCCGCTTGAGCGTCTCGCTGAGCTCGTTCACCTCGATGATGACTTCGCCCAGCGCGTCGCCCCTTCTGGCGCCTCGCGCCCGGATCGAGTAGTCGCCCTCGCGCAGTGCGGCCAGCAGATTCGACAGCGTCTGAAGTGGCCTCACTACCCTGCCCTGCGTGGCCGCCGCAAGACCCGCCCAGCAGCCCACAATCACCGTGGTGAGCGTCCACTGCACTTTGGGCGTGAAATCGCCGAGCCAGAGCAGGAGCAGGGAAGCCAGCACCCCCGGGAATCCCGCCAAAATGGCCAGGAGCAGGATGCGGTGCTCGTGGCGGAGCGGGTGAGACCTTGAAATCTTCATTCGTTGCGAACCCAGCGCTTACAACCCGTATCGCTGGATCCGCCGGTACAGCGCGCTGCGGCTCAAACCAAGGGCGGCCGCCGCCTGGCTCACGTTGCCCTGATACCGCGCCAGCGCTTTCTGAATCAGGAAAGATTCTACCTCTTCCAAGCTCATATCCTCGAGCCGCGGGGCGGCCTCGCGCCCAGGTCGGAGCAGCAGGTCGCTCGCCTTGACCACGCTGCCCTGCGCCATGAGCACGGACCGTTCCACCGCGTGGTCCAGTTCCCGTACATTCCCCGGCCAGAAATGCTCCAGGAGCGCCTGGATCGCCGCCGGCTCGAACCCCGTCAAGTGCTTCCGGTAGCGCTGCGCGTGCTGGCGCAGAAAGTGCGCCGCCAGCAGCGGGATGTCCTCGCGGCGGTCCCGCAACGGCGGCAGGTGGATTTCAATGGTGTTCAGCCGGAACAGCAGGTCTTCGCGGAACCGACCTGCGGCCACCTCGCTGCCCAAATCCGCATTCGTCGCCGAAAGGATCCGCACATCCACGCGGCGTGTTCTGGAGGAGCCGACTGGCTCGAATTCGCCCGTCTCGAGCACCCGCAGCAGCTTGGCCTGCTGCGCCGGCGTAATGTTGGCGATTTCGTCCAGAAACAGGGTCCCGCCGTCCGCCAGTTCGAAACGCCCGACGCGGTCGGTGCGCGCATCCGTGAAAGCGCCTTTGACATGGCCGAACAGCTCACTCTCGAACACGCCTTCGGGCAACCCCCCGGTGTTGACCGTGATCAGCGGTTTCGAAGCGCGCGGAGAGACAGCATGCAGCGCCTGAGCCACCACGCCCTTGCCGGTGCCGTTCTCGCCCGTGATCAGAACGTTGGCGTCCGACGGGCCGATCCGCTCGATCATTTCGAGTATGGGCCGCATCGCGGGCGACTGCGCGATCAGCGCCGGCCGGCCCTCCGGCCGCAGCAGCCGGTTCTCCGCTTCCAGCCGCCGCCCCCGCCGCAGCGCCTGTCCCAGTTCCACCTGGGTCCGCAGGATGGTCAACAGCCGCGCATTCTCCCACGGCTTCTGGATGAAGTCCCGCGCGCCGCGCCGCATCGCCTCCACGGCCAGTTCGACGCTGCCCCAGGCCGTCATCACGATTACCGGAAGCGTGCTGTCGAGCATCTGAATGCGGCACAGCAGGTCCAGACCCTCCTGGCCTGATGTGGTGTCCCGGGCGTAGTTCAGATCCATCAGCACCGCGTCGAAATCGCGGTTCTCCACCGCTTCCAAAATTCCGGCGGGCGAATTCGCGGATTCGGTCTCGTATCCCTCGCCCTTCAACAGCAGCCGCAGCGCGATCAGGACGTCCGGCTGGTCGTCGGCGATCAGAATCCGTGGTTTCGACTGATTCATGAGACTCCTAGTTTACGGCGGAACGGAGGGCAATTCTGCTGCCACGCCGCGGCGATGCAATCCGGCGTGAACCAGCAGCCTTCTTGGAGTTGACGAAAAACGCCTGTCCGGAAATGGGAATCTATGTCCGTGGGTGGACGCCGAGCGCCGGCGGGGCGCCTGCTTGTTCGGGATTGACGATCCAGCCGTCCAGCAAATTAACGATGCGGTGGCCATAAGCGGCGTTGGTTTCCGAGTGGGTCACCTGGATGATGGTGGTGCCCTCCTCGTTGAGCCGCTTGAACAGCTCCATGATTTCCTTGCCCTGGGTGGAGTGCAGGTTCCCGGTGGGCTCGTCGGCCAGGATCAGCTTCGGAGAGGCCACCAGCGCCCGCGCCACCGCCACCAGTTGCTGCTGGCCGCCGGAGAGCTGATTCGGATACAGGTCCTTTTTCCCCACAATGTTGAAGCGGTCCAGGATGTCGCAAACGATACTGGCGCGCTCGGACGCTTTATAGTTCCGGTAGGAAAGCGGGACTTCCAGGTTCTCGAACACGGTGAGGTTGTCCAGCAGATGATAGCTCTGGAACACGAACCCGATGTACTTCTTGTTCAGCTCGACCCGCTGCCGCTGGTTCAGCTTGTGTACCGGATGGTCCAGGAAATAATACTCGCCCGTCCAGGCGCCGTCGAGCATCCCGATGATGCTCAACAGGGTCGATTTGCCGGCACCCGACGGGCCCATGATCGTTACGAACTCGCCCTCGTGGACTTCAAGGTTGATCCGGCGGAGCACGAACGTCTTCATGTTGCCGGTCTGGTACCACTTCTCGACATTCTGCAGCTTGATCATTGCTTTGGCCTAACCATTCTATTTCTGTGAAGCCCCGGCCGCCGCGCTGCGTGGGCGCACATCGCCCTTGCTCCCGTAGCGCTTGACGATCCCCACACCCAAAAAGATGATCGCCATGGCCACCGCCTCGCGCGCGCCGAACGGCTCGCGGTAGAACAGCCACCCGAGGATCACCGCCACTACCGGGTTGACATACGAGTAAATCGAAACCACCGCCACGCGCAGACGGCTCAAAGCATAGATATACGAGCTGTAGCCGACAACAGATCCGAAAATTACCAGATAGACAAGCGCCGCAACGCCCCGCACGCCCGGAACGATGGGACGCTCGGGGACCAGCAGCGCAAGCAGCCCGAAAGCCAGTCCCGCCGCAAGCTGCTGGAAGGCGCCGGTGACGATCGGGTGCGCGCGGGCGGGCTGCCGCCGCTGGTAGATCGACCCCGCCGCCCACCCCAGGCTGCCCATCTGCAGAACCAGGAATCCCCACAACAGCCCGCCGCCGGAATCCTCCTGCACCGCCCCCGAACTCAGCAGCAACATCGTGCCTGCCAAGCCCACCAGCATCCCGAGAATCGTCGGCCGGTGCAGCCGCTCTCCGCCGGGCATCATCGCCTCCATGCCCACCATCCAGAACGGTGAAACCGTGATGAACAGCGCGGCCAGGCCGCTCGCTATCCACTGTTCGGCGAAGACCAGACACCCATTCCCGACCCCCAGGGTCAGAATTCCGGTGAAGGCCGAAACCAGCAATTCGCGCCCGCGCGGCAGGTGCGCCCCGGCCAGCCGCGCCGCCACCAGCATCAGCCCGCCCGAAATGGTAAAGCGGATCGCCACCATGGCGATGGGCGGAAACGACTCCAGCGCCATACGGATCGCCAGGTAGGTGGTGCCCCAGAAGAAGCACACCGACACAAGGGCTGCGTACGCTTTGAAAGAGGGATGACGAAGCAATTTCCAGATTAGCACCCGAGCGCGCTCGCACTCCGGCACGGGTGCACTAGAATAGATGCTTGATCCTCACTCTGACGATCAATCCGGCAATCGATCACAACGTTATCGCGGATCGCCTCGTGTTCGAGGACCGTGCTTACATTCTCGCGACTTCCGAAACGGCGGGCGGCCGCGGCATCAACGCCTCTTACGTAATCAAATCCTTCGGCGGCGATACACTCGCCATTTCGACCTGCGGCGGCAAATCGGGCGACCGCTTCCGCCAGCTCCTGTGCGGTTTGGGCTTCGCAGCCGAGTGCGTGCCCATCCAAAACGAGATCCGGACAAACCTCACGATCACCGACCGCCAGGGGCTCACCGTCAAGCTGAATCAGCCCGGACCGCCCCTCACCAAAGAGGAGCTCAACCGCCTCTATTCCGCCGTCGAAAAGCGGCTAGATGGCGCTTCCTGGCTGCTGATCTGCGGGAGCCTGCCCCCGGGCGTTCCTCCGGGATTCTACTCGCGCCTGGTGAAACTGGCCCGTGCGCACGGGGTGAAGACTCTGCTCGATACCGACGGCGACGCGCTGATCGAAGGCGTTGAGGCCGGCCCCACCGTGGTCGCGCCCAACCAGCAGGAGGCGGAGCGCCTGCTCAATACCGCGCTCATCACCCGCGGGCATTTCCTGGAAGCCGCCACGCGCATCCGGGACATGGGGCCGGAGTCGGTCATCCTGTCGCTCGGCAGCCGCGGCGCCGTTGCGGCAACCGCCGCGGGAGTCTTCGAAGTCATTCCGCCGCGCGTGGAAGCGGTCTGCCCCATCGGCGCCGGCGACGCGCTCGCCGCCGCGTTTACCTGGGCCATGGAGCAAGGCCGGGATTTCGTCGATGCCGTTCGCTGGGGTGTGGCCGCCGGCACCGCCACAGCCAGCCTTCCCGGAGTCACGTTCGCCACCCTCGACCAGACCAAGGAGCTGCATCCCAGAGTGGAGATTCGTAAGGGGAGGTAGCAGCCCTGCGCTACGATGGTCGTATGGGGCCTGGGGACAACGCCCGCGGGCGCTTGACCGAGTTGCGCAACGCCCTGCTGGCCTTACACAAGACTCTGCTCGATTCCGAAGCCGCACATTACGACCGCGAGGTCGCCCGTCTCACGTCCCGGCATCAGTTGCTCGGCCTGGTTTTGCACGACCCCTGGTTCGCCTGGCTCCACGAACTTTCCGAGCTCGTGGTCTTCATCGACGAAATGCTCGAAGCCAAAGAGCCGCCGACGTCCGCCGATGCCGACCGCCTGATCGCCCAGGCCCGGGAACTGCTCTCACCCGCCGAGCACGGAAGGGGCTTCAGCAGGCACTACTACCAGGCCCTCCAGCGCGATCCGGCGGTCGTCGTTGCCCACGGGGCCGCCGTCACCGTCCTTCGTCAACTCGAATAAGCCCGCTACTCGACCCGTATTACCACCGACCGCGAAAAGGCAGGCAGCTCGAGCTTTCCGTTTCGCACGGCGGCGTCCGACCACTTCCCGGTCCACGGGTCATAGACCCGCGCTTTGCCGCGCGCCGCCGCGGCGCCAAGGTCGACCGCCACCCCGCGCAGCACCTGGGGCCGCTCGCCGCCCTCCAGCTCGGACCGCCACGTGTTCCGCGAATCCCGGCACCAGGCCAACATCGTGCGCCGCCCCTTCAGAGCGTAGATGCGCAGCCGCTCGTGCTCGATCATTACCGGCTCGAATTTCTCGGCCGGGGGATCGATACCGCGGATCGCCTCGGCGAACCTCCCGAAATGCCACCATAAGTTGTTCGCGGCGACGTAGACGTCCCAGTGCCAGATCTGCCCCGGGCCCGCGGCGCCCGCGAAAAAGGGCGCGAAGAGCACGTCGTGCAGCAGGATGCCGTCCCGGTCCTGCTTGTAGAGTTTGAACGGCCCGGTGTGCTTTGGCTCCACCGCCCCGGATTCGGCCAGTATCACCGGCCGTCTGGCGTCGTAGCTCAGCAGTTCGCGTATGGCATCCGCCGCCAGCACGTCCACCGGACCGTGGCACACCTCGAGCTGCGCTCCCAGGTCCAGGTACCTGTGTACCTGCGCGATGGTGTTGCCCTCCATTCTGCTGTGCCGCCGGTAAAGATCGCGCACGCGCTCCGTATCGAAGCTGCCCAGGCTTTGCATGACCAGGTTTCTGGGAAACGCCCGCTGCAATTCGGGTAGCATCACGGCCGTCCAGGCCATGTAATCCCCGCCTCTTACAGCGTTGATTTCGTTCCAGAGCTCCCAGCCGTAGACGATCGGATCGTCCCCGTAGCGGTCCGCGTACCAGCGAATCTTCCGCCGGAACTGCGCCCGCGACGCCTCTCCGTCGAAGAAATCCGCGATCGAGGCTGCCGGGCCGCCGTGGGCCTTGTTGTGCAGCGGCTTGTCCGCCCACTGCTGGCGCCCGTCGCCGATGGAGCGGAAGTGCTCCATCGTCATTTTCACGCGTATACCGCGTTTCCGGCACATCTCCAGCAGCCGGTCGATCCGTTTGGCTTTCTCGGCGTCGTATACGCCGCTGCGCTCGTGTTCCACGTCCCAAAAGGGATGACTCAGCCAGACGCGAATGTAATTGCCGCCGTTCGAAGAAAGACTTTCGAGCCACTCCTCCATCCCGCGCAGCGCCGCCGCCTCATCGCGCCCGCCGGGCGGGGAGATCATGTTTAGACCGATTGGTACGTAAGGTCTGCCGTCCGTTAACTCAAGGTATCTGTGATCGCGCGGGCTTACCCGCACGAACTGAGCGAAACACAGCCCCGCCGCCAGAATCGCCGAGAATAGGACTCGCACATTCGGAATGTTACTACGTTTGTTCCTGCTAAGATCGAGTGGAGAGGGCAAAGGGGATTATGAAAAAGACCGCTGTCCTGCCTGCTTGGGGGCGGGTGCTCAGAGGGCGCACTCCGCTGCTGTCGCTCGAGATCACTAAGGAATGCCCGCTCCGCTGCCCTGGATGCTATGCATACCAACCCGAACATCTGAACAACGGCGTGGCGCTCCGCCAACTGAGGGATCTTCGCGGCCGCGAACTCGTCGACGGCGTCCTGGCGGTGGTCCGGCACTTTCGCCCCATCCACGTCTCCATCGTTGGCGGCGAACCGCTGGTACGCTATCGCGAACTGGATGAGCTGCTGCCGAAATTCGACAGCATGGGAATCGAAGTCCAGCTTGTCACCAGCGCCGTGCGCCCGATCCCGGCGCACTGGGCCGCGCTGAAATGCCTGCACCTTGTCGTTTCGATCGACGGCTTGCAGCCGGAACACGACCGCCGCCGCGCGCCCGCCACGTACGAACGGATCCTCAAGCACATCGCCGGCCACAGCCTGATCGTTCATTGCACGGTCACCCGGCAGCAGGTCGCGCGCGACGGCTATCTCCACGAATTTGCGGCTTTTTGGTCAGCGCGTCCCGAAGTCCGCAAAATCTGGTTCAGCCTTTACACACCGCAGGAAGGAGAGGTTTCCGAGGAACGCCTCACGCCGGACGACCGTCTCGCCGCTGTCCGCCAGCTCGCCGCCGTGCGCACGGCTTTCCCCAAGGTGTACATGCCGGATGTCGTGCTGCGGGGTTATCTTGACGCGCCAAAGACGCCGGCCGACTGCATGTTTGCGAAACTGACCACCTGCGTATCGGCCGACTTGTCCACGCTGGTCACTCCCTGCCAGTTAGGCGGCAAGCCGGTCTGCTCGGAGTGCGGCTGCATCGCTTCTGCCGGCCTGGCCGCCATTGGCAATTTCAGGATCGCCGGTGTGGTTCCGGTCTCTCGCATCTTCGACTGGTCGATGACTTTGGGCCGCCGCCTGGCTTCCGGCAACACGCCGGGCAACTCCCGGGTTCAAGCACTCGCGGGGTAACGCGCGCCTTCGGGAGCCTGCGATCCCTGGGGACTTTTTCGCCGTGCTCAGGTCAGCGCCGCTAAAGTCAGTTCAGGAATACAGGAGCTGAAGCCGGGGGTGGACGAGTTGCCCCTGTTATTGCTCGCCCAGTCGAGTCCCCGTGGCCTACTACGGATACAATCCGCGAATCGTGGAGGCCTCCACCACACGGCTGATTGCCAAGGCGTTGGCTGCCGTGCGCATATTCGTTTTCCGCTGCTGTTGGACCTCCAAAACCTCCTGGAAGCTACGCTTCATTACCTTTTCCAGGCGCGTATTCACTTCGTTCAGGTCCCAAGCCCAATGCTGCTCGTTCTGCACCCACTCGAAGTACGAAACGGTCACGCCTCCCGCGTTGCACAGAATGTCCGGGATAACAAAGATCCCTTTGTCGTCCAGAATCGCATCGGCTTCCGGGGTCACCGGACCGTTGGCGGCTTCGGCGACGATCTTGGCGCGAATCAAGCGGGCGTTGTTGCCGTCAATCATGTTTTCCAGGGCCGCCGGGACCAGAATGTCGCAGTCCAAGCCAAGCAACTCCTCCGGCGTAATGGCTTCGGAACCAGGGAAGCCTTTCACACTGCCGGTTCGTTCTTTGTGCAGCATCAGCTTGGGAATGTGCAGGCCGTCCGCGTTGTAGATGCAGCCCTGGGAGTCGCTCACCGCGATAACGTCGGCCTGGGCGCTGTCCAGCAGGTGCGCGGAGATCGCTCCGGCGTTTCCGAATCCCTGCACGACAACCTTGGCTCCCTTCAGGCGGATCTTCAGGTGCTGGCAGGCGCATTCGATTGTGTTGAACACACCCCGGGCCGTAGCCTCGTTCCTCCCTACGGAGCCGCCCATGCAAAGAGGCTTGCCCGTCACGACACCCGGCACCAGATGCCCCCGCGTCATGCTGTAGGTATCCATGATCCAGGCCATGATCTGCGAGTTCGTGTAGACGTCGGGCGCGGGAATGTCGATGTCCGGTCCGATGATCGGCAGAATAGCGCTGGTGTAACGCCGCGTCAGACGCTCGATCTCGCCCGTGCTCATCTCTTTCGGGTTACAGGCGACGCCGCCCTTTCCACCACCGTAAGGGATGTTCACCACGGCGCATTTCCACGTCATCCATGTCGCCAGGGCCATGACTTCCTCAAGCGTCACGCCTGGATGAAAGCGGATGCCGCCCTTCGCCGGTCCTCGCGCGGTGTTGTGCTGCACGCGGTATCCGGTAAAGCTTTGGATGTGTCCGTTGTCCATGCGCACGGGCACATTCACCATCAGCACCCTTTCCGGGTTCCGGATCATCGTGCGGGTGTCTTCGTCCAGCTCCAGAACATCAGCCGCTTTTTCGAAGTTCTGCATAGCGAGCTGATATGGATTTTTTGTCTCGACAGACGGGGTCTCGACGGTGTTTGGGACCACTTCTTTATCTCCTCTTCAATCTAAATGGCACTTTCAGCTCTTGAGCCACATTCGATGCTTGGTACAGCTTGAGCGCCTTGCCGGTTTGACGCAATCGGGTTCGGCTGACGTCTACACCGGTGCTAGTAGCCCGCTGGTGGTTGGGGGTAGCGTCAAGCTATGAAAAGCAGAATAGCACTAACCGGCAATTAAGATCTTTTCAGCTAAACCAGTGGCCGGAGGCAGAAAACGGCCCGCCGGTGGGGCCTTAGGAGTCCGGGGCTTGCGTGGCCTTTTCCCGAAACTCGGCCAGCAGGCGGCGGGTCGCCGCGCGTCCCACTACCATCATCAACTCCGATTCGGTGGCCTGCCGCACCCGCTCCGCGCTCCCGAAGTGCTTCAGCAGCTTCCGCACCGTCTTCGGGCCGATGCCGGGAATTCCCTCTAACTCGGAACCGAGCCGCGCCGCGTCGCGCCTGGAACGATGGAAGCTCACCGCAAACCGGTGCGCTTCGTCCCGCACACTCTGGATGAGATGCAAAACGGGCGAGAACTTGTCGAGCACAATCGGCTCTTCCTCCTGCCCGTACACGTAGATCCATTCTTCGCGCTTCGCTATGGACGCGAGCGGCTGGTCCACGATGCCGATGCTTTCCAGCGCCTCGGCGGCCGCGTGCAGTTGCCCCAGGCCGCCGTCCACCAGCACGAGGCCGGGCATCCGCTGCGCTTCGTTCTTCAAACGCGAGTAGCGCCGCCGGATGACCTCCCGCATCGAGGCGAAATCGTCGTTGCCCTCCACCTCGCGGATGATGAACTTGCGGTAGTCGGACTTTTTCATCCGCCCGTCTTCCCAGACCACCATGCTCGCGACCTTGTCGGTGCCCTGAATGTGCGAGATGTCGAAGCATTCGATCCGGCGCGGCGCCTGCTCCAGACCCAGTATCTCCTGCAGCGACTCGCGGATCGCCTGCGCCGAGGGCTTCATCACCCGGAAGCGCTGCTCGAACAGGTGCTTCGCGTTCGTCTCCGCGAACGCCAGCATCGCCTTCTTCTGCCCGCGCTGCGGGGTGAAAATCTCCACCTTGTGGCCGCGCTTCTCGGCCAGCACCTCTTCGAGCAACTCGCGCTCCTCAAAGTCGAGCGGCACGTAAATCGAAGCGGGCACGTACTGCTGGTCCAGATAGTATTGCTTCAGCAGCGAGGAAATGAACTCGGCCGGCTCGAAGCGCTCCCGGTCTTCCCAGAAAAACTCGCGCCGGTCCACGACGCGGCCGTTGCGCAGGTGAAACACGTTGCAGGCAACCAGAGGCGGTTCGGCGTAGAAGCCGAAGATGTCCGTATCCTCGCCCTTCGCGGCGGCCATCTTCTGCTTCTGGTCCATCTCCTCAAGGGTCGCAATCGCGTCGCGCAGCACCGCAGCTTGCTCAAACCGCATTTCCGCGGAGGCCTGCTCCATGTGCGATCGCAGTTCCGCGATCAGGTCGCGGTGCTTCCCTTCCAGGAACAGCCGCACTTCGCGCACGGCGCGCACGTACGCCTCCTCGGTGGTGAGCCCTTCCACGCAGGGACCCAGGCAGCGCCCGATGTGATACTGCAGGCAGGGGTACGGACGACGGCGTTTCAGGTCGATCTTGCAGGAGGGCACGCCGAAGTACCGGTTGATGAAATGCACCAGCCGGTGCGCCAGGTTGCCGGGGAAATAGGGACCGTAGAAGGAGGAGCCGTCCTTGGTCAGGCGCCGCGTCACGTACACCCGCGGGAACAGTTCGTTGGTCAGCTTGATGTAGGGATAGGTCTTGTCGTCCCGCAACAGGACGTTGAACCGCGGCTTCCAGTGCTTGATCAGGTTGTTCTCAAGCGCCAGCGCTTCCTTTTCGTTGTCGACCAGGATGTACTCGATGTCGCGCGCCTCGGAAATCAGAGTCCCGGTCTTAATATCCGCCAGGTTGTCTTCCGAAAAGTAGCTCCGCACGCGGCTGCGCAGGTTTTTGGCCTTGCCGACATAGATTACCCGCCCCCCAGCATCCTTATAGAGATACACGCCGGGCAATGCGGGCGCCTGGCTGACTTTGTCGCGGAGGTCCATGAAAAGGCGGACGTCCGGGCGGAAAACCCGGTTCGCGGTTACGCGGATCTTGTCCTACACTAAGATTGTGCCACGGATTCGCACTCTGCTTTTGAGTTCGCTTCTGGCGGCCGCGCTTTTCGCTCAGCAGAGTAAGGAGCCTCCGCCGAAGGTGCAGGAGCCTGAGGAGGAGGACGAAGCCCTCATTACACAAGAGTATTCGTTCAACCCCCTTCAGGCCGAAAAGGAACTTCAGGTGGGGAATTTCTACTTCAGGAAGGGCAGCTACAAGGCGGCGGCCGGGCGGTACAGGGAAGCCTTGAAGTGGAACCCGGAGTACGCAGAGGCGTGGTACAGGCTGGGGCAGGCTGAGGAAAAACTTAAGAATAAGAGCGCGGCCGAGGAGGCCTACCGCAAGTTCATCGAGCTGGCCCCGGACGACAAACGCGCCGCGAATCTGAAGAAGACCCTAGCCCGCAAGCGGTAGCCGGCGGTTTTTCTGCTTCGTCTGCCTGCGTATCGCCGCCAGCAGGCGCCGCACTCCTTTGTTCCAGTCCGGGAACAGGTCCACGTATTGCAGCTCGCGACTGATGCGCTCCGGAACCCCGCACTCCTCGAACCGGACGGGGATCACGAACACGTCCTCCAGCGGCAGCCGCCGCGCGCAGTCGAGCGCAAACCGCAGTTCCGACTGAAAACACCCGCGCTTGCCCCCCGCCCGCCGGCTGAAGCACGCAACGAAAAAGTCCGACGCCGCGATCGCGCGCTCAATCGCCCGCGGCCAGTTCTGCCCCGGCAGGAGCTTTTTCCGGTCCAGCCAGGGATCAAGCCCCTGAGCGATCAGGTCGCCGTAAAGCCGCTCTGCCGCTTCCACATCTTCAACGGCATAAGCTAAAAACACCTTCGGGCGTGTTTCCGGCAGGAACTCGAACCCGCCTTTGCCGTCCGGCCGGAACGACCCCAGGCCGTCGATCTCGACCGTGCCGCCCTGTTCAAGGCACCGCCGCACGATCCTGGCCACCTGTTCGCTGGATGATCGCCGCCGGGTCATTGCCGTTTCCTGCCTTTCCGCGCTTCAAACCGGAATCCTTGGCCGGGCAGGAATTCCCCCAGCCCTGGCAAGGCGGCGGGTTGCCCGCGGCGCAATTTCGTCAGTATGCGGTGAATCACTTCGTCCAGCCGGTCGGCCGCGGCTGCCCGTGACACCCCGGTCTGCTTCGCGAGTCGGGTTGCGAGCTCGTCTCGATCCATCCCGGGATCATACTAACAGGCATAAGGCCGCTCCCCGCGGCGCGCTTCCCGAGAACCTGCGGCGGCGCAAAGCCCGCAAGTTTCCTGTTTTCTGCGGCTTATTGCTGTACGGGCGGGCGCCGCTCTCGTTGAGTCCGGGCCGTGAACGGCGATTCGTGCGCGTCTTTGCTACACTATCAGAGTCGATGTCGACCATTTCGGCAGAATGCTGATTCCAAGGGAATTCATCGCGTATATTGCCCGCCAACTCGTCAAGAAGCTGAGCCCGACCTATTTGGAGACAGTCGATCCCCAAGGCACCGCCGAGATCATCGCAACCGTCATCACCGAGGAACTCGAAGTCGAGGACCGGTTGAATGACGAGGTGCGGGACATTCTGAGCCAGTACACCGATTACATGCGCCGCGAGAACGTCAGCTATCAGGAGATGTTCCGGCGCATCAAGAACATGCTGATCACGCAGCGCAAAGTGATCCGCGCCTCCGGCCGCGATAGCGGCGACCAGATGAAAATCTCGCGGGACAAGATCATCGACATGTCTCACAAGATTGTTCCCGCGCTGCGCCGGGCGCGCTCCGTCAGGTTGAAACAACCGCCCAACGACGTGCGGCTGGAGCTCGTCCGGGAGATGACGGAAATCCTGCAGACCGAAGAGAAGGTCGATCGCGCCGCCCGCGAGAAAATCCGCTCGCAGAAACGCGAAATCCCCGAAGGCAGCGAAGAGTGGGATCTGCTGCTCCGCCGCTACTACGCCGAGGAACTCAAGAAACTCGGCATCGACCTTTCCCGATGAACCCTTCACAACCCGAGCGCCCCGCGGTTGCCGTCATCGGCAGCCTGAACATGGATTTCGTTGTCTCCGTGACCCGCTTTCCCGTGCCCGGGGAAACCGTGCTCGGCCGCAACTTCCAGATGGTTCCGGGAGGCAAGGGCGCCAACCAGGCATGCGCGGCCGGCAGGCTGGGCGGCGCGCGCACGGCGGTGCGTATGGCCGGGCGCGTCGGCTACGACCTGTTCGCCGATCACCTCAAGGCGAGCCTTTCGGCCGCCGGCGTGGACGTGAGCGCCGTGCACGCCACCAAGGCGCAGCCGACCGGGGTGGCGCTCATCTGGGTGGATGCGGCGGGGCGGAACTCGATCGTGGTGGCCTCCGGCGCAAACCATGAGTTTGCCGCCGCCGATACCGGGGCTCTGCGGCGCACCCTCCGCGGCGCGCGCTTTGCGCTGTTTCAACTCGAAATCCCGCTGGACACGGTAGCCGCGGCGCTCGCGCTCGCCCGCGAAGAGGGCGCCGCGACGATCCTCGACCCGGCCCCGGCGCGGCCGCTTCCCCCCGCAATGCTTTCGCAGGTGGACATTCTGACGCCGAACGAGAGCGAGGCGCTGGCGCTGCTCGGACGCTCCGCCGCTTCGGTCTCGCTGGAAGACGCTCCCGCCCTCGCCTGCGCGCTCCGTGAACTCGGACCGCGAAAGGTAATCATCAAGCTGGGCGGCCAGGGTTGCTTTTTGGATGACGGTGAGCGGCGGATTCACTCGCCGGCGTTCCCGGTCGAGGTGCGGGATACCACGGCCGCCGGCGACACCTTCAACGCCGCGCTGGCCATAGCCCTGGCGGAAAGCCGGCCCATCGAGGACGCCCTCCGGTTCGCAAACGCCGCCGCGGCGCTCTCCGTAACCCGGCCCGGCGCCCAAGCCTCGATTCCCACCCGCGCCGAAGTGGACGCGTTTCTCGCGGGGCGATAAACAACGGCACGCCCGCACAGGAGACCGGCGCTTCCACACCGCCCGCGTAGACCTGCCGCGGGACAAGGGGCCAGCGGCGTTCAACTGGGACTCCCAGTCTGATTTTCCACTCGCGTGACACCGTCTTCCTGCCAAAATGGGCAAGAATTGACTCAACAACGTATTAGGCGTGTCACCAAAGGCGATTGTGAAGCCGTTGCCCATCTACGCCACAGCCAAGCTGGAGGGTTGGAATGTGTTGTTATTCTGATTTCAATCGTCGGGTCGGGGGGTTGACAAGCGCAACAAGAACAAATAGAAGTGGATTGTTTTATTAAGGACACATGTTGGCCGAAACAGAAGCAGATGCGGCTGTTCAACCGGAACTGGTTTTCGGGCTCGTAGGCCCTCTCGGCACCGACTTGACGCTGGTGGCCTCACGTCTTTCCGAAGCGCTCGCCCAAGTTCGGTATCGTAGTGAGGTTTTCAGGCTTAGCCGCCTAATGCATGAGATCCCCAAGGAGCCGTGGTCCCTTCTTAAGGACGGACCACGCGACGAGGAGATCGAGGAACACATCAGAGCCGGTAATCTACTCCGGCGCGCATTGGATAGGAAGGACGCTGTTGCGATGCTTGGAGTCGGGGCGCTTCGAGAATACCGTTTCCTGGAGCTCGGCGATCAGAACAAGCCGCTGGCAGGATTCGCAGCCATTTTCCATTCTCTGAAAAGACCAGAGGAAATCGAGACCCTTCGGCGGATCTACGGTCCAGCATTTCTCGTTCTTGCTGCATATGCTCCCAGGGCCCGGCGAGTTCAAGATCTGGCGAGGCGAATCGCGGAGTCGCGCTACAGCAATCAGACTCGTCAGTTTCTTTCAAAAGCCGAAAGCCTGATCGCAACGGATGAGGAGGAAATCGACGATCCCTTTGGACAGAATGTCCGAGACTCTTTTGCGTTGGCGGACGTCATAGTCAATGCTGGAGATCCGCAGTCGCTGGATGCCGCGATCACCCGCTTCATCGATCTCCTGTTCGGAAACACACTGCACACACCCAGTCGCGATGAGCAGGGGATGTATATTGCTCACGCCGCTGCTCTTCGCTCGGCTTCTCTAGCCCGCCAAGTCGGCGTTGCAATCTGCCGTCGAGACGGTTCTGTCGTCAGCATCGGCTGTAACGAAGTGCCACGAATGGGCGGGGGCCAATACTGGTGCGGCGATGATCCGGATGGTCGGGATTTTCAACTGGGCTACGACAGCAGTGATCGCATGCGGGAGACACTTCTGGGCGATGTTCTGGATCGACTTAGATTGAGCGGTTGGCTTTCGGCTGACAAGTCGACACTAGCGACCAGGGACATGGTCGTCAAAGCACTGCGCGAAGGCGAGCGACCTATCATGAAGGGTGCGCAGTTCACCGCGACGGTCGACTACGTACGTGCAGTGCACGCTGAAATGGCCGCCATATTAGATGCTGCTCTCCACGGCGTGTCCACCGTCGGATGTGAATTGTTTACGACAACGTTCCCCTGTCATGACTGCGCAAAGCACATTGTCGCGGCTGGGATCGAACGGGTCGTTTATGTCGAACCATACCCCAAGAGTCTGGTGAGCGAGTTGTACCCCGACTCGATTCAGGTCGACTCGGAGACGGACTGCCCCGGGAAGATGCGGATTGATCCGTTTGTGGGCATAGCCCCGAGGCGATACGCTGAATTCTTTTCCATGCAGGGGCGCAAGAGGAAAGAGCCTGATGGTACAGTTGCAGTGTGGCGTCGAGCGAAAGCAGTTCCCAGGCTACCAGAGTATCTGCCATCAGTTGTGGCCCGCCTCACTGGCGAGGCGGAAGCATTCAAACGATTCGAGAACGATCTGAAGGCTAAAATCGGAATAACGGAGAAGAGCGAATGACGTTGAACAAGGGCTGGCTTTATAGGCAATTCGAAAGAACGTCTGAGGACGTGCAACGATGGCCAAGCTGGATGAAACGAGAAGCCGGCTTCAATGAGCTCGCAGTGGAATGTCCAAGGCCTCAGGATCAACGGCAGATAGCGCCGTCGACGACCTCTCCGGAAACCGGTCGAGCGACCAATTCGCAGTAGCGCGAGTCAAGCCGGAATTGAACCGAGCTTGGCGCCTTTAGCCGATCATTCCTCCTTGATAATGCCGGATGCAGTGTGACGCTAGGTGGCCATTGTCTCGTGCTCGGTTCCATTTTCGGCGGGAAATTCAGGGCAGCGTTGGCTATCATACCGGCCGCCGGGCCAGACCGGTTGAAACGGATGCAAAATGCTGCCCCGACCATCCCCTGGCGCCGTCCACCTGTCGACGCCAGCGACAAAATAACTAATTTTCATGGTACCGGTGCCAACACCAGGCAGCGGCAGCGCTACTAAGCGGCCGCGGGTGAACCTGGATCGAGGCGCGTAACACTATCGGGGAGGTCGAGGAGAGGACAGTGCGATTCGCGCCAAGACCACCGTGCTGGTCGAGGTGGCCTGCCCGGAAAATTGTTTCGAACGCGACCGCTTCCCGGAAACCACCGTCTTTGTCGAAGGCAACCTCGGTTCCGCGGAGCTCGCGCTGGACTACGGGATCCGCGTGACCACCCGGGAAGGCACCCAGACCCGCCGCTGTCCGCCTCCGCGCTAGTCCTGGACCGATCCGACCTACGACGTCGTACGTTCCAGTCTCGGGCCGGCGCAAACAAATCTTCTTGCCGCACTGTACGGCGAAGCGCCGGCCGAAATCAGCACGGAAGATAATGTCAAGACGGTGCTCGTCTTTGCGGCATACCAATCGGCGTGCACCGGCTCGGCCCGCACCGGCCAAGTTGATTAATTTCGGTTCCTGATATGGCATCGACGAACATTCTCCGCTACGGCAGTGAAGAGCCCCTGCCCGAAAAGCTGCTTTTGCAGGCCGGGCCTCTGACGATGACATTTGTGCAGGGCGAAGTGCGCTACATCCGCTTCGGCGAGCACGAGGTCCTCAGGCGCGTGTACATAGCCGTCCGCGACCGCAACTGGAACACTGCGCCGAACGAGATATCAAACCTCTCCGTAAAGAGAACGGCAGACGGATTCGCCATCTCCTACGACGCCGTCAGCCGGATGGACGGCATCGATTTTCGCTGGAGCGCGACCGTCACCGGCGATGCGCGCGGCACCATCGAGTGGACGATGCGCGGGAAAGCCCACTCGACCTTCTGGCGCAACCGCATCGGTTACTGCGTTCTCCACCCGGTCCGGGAATGCGCCGGCCGGCCATGCATCCTGGAAAAGACCAGCGGCGCGATCGAGACCTCACGCTTTCCGGAGCTGGTCTCGCCCCACCAGCCGTTCAAAGACCTCCGCGCGATATCGCACGAGGTCGTGCCCGGGCTGACCGCCGAAGTGCGGTTTTCCGGGGACATCTTCGAAACCGAGGACCAGCGGAACTGGACCGACGCCTCGTACAAAACCTATTCCACGCCGCTCGATCTGCCGATCCCCGTCGAAGTCAAGGAGGGCACGGAAATCAGCCAGTCGGTCCGGCTCTCGCTGATTGAGTCCATCGTGTTCTCGTACAACGAAGCGGGGGCTGTGCCGCTGCCGGAAATCGGCCTGGGACGCGGCGGCGAACTGCGCGAACCCGGTGTTGCGCGCCTGCGGGCGCTCAACCTCTCGCACCTGCGCGCGGATCTCGACCTTACGGCGGACTATTCGGCTGTGCTGGCCGGCGCGGTCCGCGACGCCCGGGCCCTCAACCTGCCGCTCGAGCTCGCAATCACGTTTTCCAGCGAGGCGGAACTGGCCGTGCTGGCCGCCCGCCTGCGCGAGGACGCCCCGCGAATCTGCCGCTGGCTGATTTTTCGAAACGAAGCGGTCGCCGCGGCGCAGAAACACCTGGCCGCCATCGACGCCAACGCCCGCTTCGTGTGCGGCTCCGATGATTATTTCGCCGAGCTGAACCGCAACCGGCCCGATCCGGACGCCGTCGATGGCGTTTGCTTTCCTCTGAGCCCACAAGTTCACACGTTCGACAACGATTCGATGGTGGAAAACCTGCCCGGCGGGGCCGGTGCCGCCCGGAGCGCCCGCCTGATCGCCGGTTTGAAACCTGTCGTGGTCAGCCCGGTGACCTTGAAGCCGAGGCCGCACACGGACGCCCGGCAGGGGTCGCTGTTTGCCGCGGCCTGGACCACCGGAAGCATCAAGTACCTGGCCGAGGGCGGCGCCTCCAGCATCACCTACTACGAGACCACCGGCCCGAAGGGCGTGATGGACGCCCAGGACGGCCGCGTTTTCCCGCTTTACCACGTGCTTGCCGACGCGGGCGAGTTCGCCGGCGGCGAAGTCCTGCCGTCGCAGTCTACTCGTCCTCTGGCGGCCGACGGCGTTGTCCTTCGAGAGGGCGGCCGCGTCCGCATTCTGCTGGCGAATATGACGTGCGGGGACTTGCGGGTTACGGTGGAAGGCATCGGCCCGCAGGCGTACGTGAAGCGTCTCGATGAGACGAACGCGGAGCGCGCAATGGCCGCTCCGGAGGCCTACCGGAACGAACCGGGAGAGCCGGTCGAGGCGCCCGGCGGCCGCGCGGAGTTTCAGCTTGCGCCCTATGCCGTCCTGCGCATCGATTTCGAAAGGGAGTCCCGGTGAGCACCGGCATCGGCTAGGGGTTGCCGGCGCGGAACAATTCGCCGCGGGTAGGGTGGTAGGGACGGGCAGATTCGAACTGCCGACCTGCCGCTTAGGAGGCGGCCGCTCTATCCAACTGAGCTACGTCCCCGAAGCCTCCATTCTATCTCTGTACGGTTGCCCAGCGCTTCAAACCTTTGCGGCCGATGTCCGTCCGGTAATGCATGCCTTCGAACCGGATCATGCGCACGGCTTCATACGTGCGTGCGATCGCGCCCGCAAGGTCCTCTCCGGCTGAGGTCACCCCCAGCACGCGGCCCCCGGCCGTCTCCAGGCCATTGGGCCCGCTGCGCGTTCCCGCGTGAAAGACCGCGGCCCCGGCACGCTCCGCTTCTTCGATTCCCTCAATGCGGTCGCCCGTCCGGGGCTTGCCGGGATACCCAGCGGCTGCAAGCACGACGCAAACCGAGGGTTCCGGCCGCCAGGCGAGCCGGGCGTCGCCGATACTGCCTCTGGCTGCCGCGAGCAGGACTTCCGCGAAATCGCAATCGAGGCGGTGCAGCAGGCACTGCGTTTCCGGATCGCCCAGCCGCACGTTGAATTCCAGCACCTTAGGACCTGCCGAAGTCATCATCAGCCCCGCGTACAAAAAGCCGGTGAACGGCGTGCCGTTTGCGCGCATCTGCTCGATGGCGGGCGTGATGATCCGGTCCATGATCTCTTGCCGTTGCTCCGGCGTCAGGATTCGCGAATCGCAATACGCGCCCATGCCGCCGGTGTTCGGTCCCGTATCGCCATCGTAAACGGCTTTGTGATCCTGGGTGGGTTCGAGCGCCAGCGCACGCTCGCCGTCGCTCAGAACGATGAAGCTGACTTCTTCGCCCGTCAAAAACTCCTCGACCACGAGCTTCGACCCGGCCGCGCCGACCAGCTTGCCGGAGAGTAGACCCCGTATGGTCTGCTCGGCCTCTTCCCGGCTGCCCGCCACGACGACGCCTTTGCCGGCGGCCAGCCCGTCGGCTTTGAGCACCACGGGGAAGCCGAAGTCGTCGAGCGCCCTCAGGGCGTCCGCCTCGGTTTCAACGGCCACGAACCGGGCCGTCGGGATCCCCGCCTGGCTCATGAAGCGCTTGGCGAAGATCTTGCTTCCTTCAAGCTGCGCGGCTGCCTTGGTGGGCCCCACGATCGCCCGCCCGGCTGCGCGAAAAGCGTCCACAACGCCGGCCACGAGCGGCGCTTCCGGACCGGCCACGGTCAGGTCGGCATCCACGGCCTCGGCCACCTGCAACAACTCCTCCGGATTCTGCACGTTTGCCGGCACGCAGCGCGCGATGCGCGCGATTCCTGGGTTGCCCGGGGCCGCCGCCAGGGACTCGACCAGGGGGCTCTGAGCGAGCCTCCAGACCAGCGCGTGTTCTCTACCCCCGCTACCGATAACTAGAACTTTCAAAGAGATACCTTCCTATAAGCACGATTAATAAGGGCTGTACTCCGAAACTACCCGGCGCACTACACTAGAATAGAGGAAAAGCTGGGCACCTATGCAAGCAACAGGCCGTCCATTCCGGTACGACGTGGTGGTCGTTGGCGCCGGTCATGCCGGCTGCGAAGCGGCGCGGGCGTGTGCGCGGTTGGGGCTCAAGACCGCCATGGTGACCATGAATCTCGACCTTATCGCGCAGATGTCCTGCAATCCCGCCATCGGCGGGATCGCCAAAGGCCATCTGGTTCGGGAGGTGGATGCGCTGGGCGGCGTGATGGGCGAAGTCACGGACGCGGTTGGGATACAGTTTCGGCTGCTGAACACCAGCCGCGGTCCGGCGGTCTGGTCGCCGCGGGCCCAGTGCGACAAGAAGCTTTACCGCCTCCGGATGCGCGAGGTGCTCGAAAAGGAACCGAACCTGCGAATTCTGCAGGCCGAAGTTGCTGAACTACTCATCACTGGCGGCGAGAGGCGCGTCCGGGGAGTGGCGCTGCGCGACGGGCGGGTGCTCGAAAGCGACGCTGTCATCGTGACCACCGGTACCTTTCTGAATGGCCTGGCGCACATCGGAGAGGCAACCTATACTTGCGGCAGGAGCGGCGAGCCGCCGTCAAACCTTCTGGGCAACCAGTTACGCAGCCTCGGGCTGGAGTGGAAGCGGCTCAAAACCGGGACGCCTCCCAGGCTCGACGGCCGCACGATCGACTGGTCGCGGTTCGAGCCGCAGGACGGCGATCCCGACCCGACGCCGTTTTCGTTTCTCACCGCGCGGATCGATCGGCCGCAGGTGCGCTGCTACGTCGGGTTCACTACCGAGGAGACCAGGCGCATTGTTCGCGAGGCCATCCCGCGTTCTCCGCTGTATAGCGGGCAGATCCAAGGGATTGGCGCCAGGTATTGCCCTTCGATTGAAGACAAGTTCGTCAAATTCCCGGACAAGCCGCGCCACCAGATCTTTCTGGAGCCAGAGGGGCTGGACACCTACGAGGTCTACGTGAACGGCATGTCGACCAGCATGCCCATCGACGTCCAGACGGCCATGATCGCTTCGATACCCGGTCTGGAAGCTGCGGAGATGGTGCGCCCGGGCTACGCGATTGAGTACGATGCGATCGATCCCCGGCAGCTCAGCCATTCCCTGGAGGTTAAGACCATTCCGGGTCTTTTCCTGGCCGGCCAGATCAACGGAACCTCCGGCTACGAGGAGGCCGCCTGCCAGGGCATAGTCGCCGCGATGAATGTGGCGTGCCGCGCCGGCGGGATGGATCCTGTTTTCATCGGCCGGACCGACGGGTATACCGGCATCCTCATCGACGATCTCATCACCAAGGGCGCCGACGAGCCCTACAGGATGTTCACGTCGCGCGCCGAGTTCCGCCTTCACCTACGGATCGATAATGCCGACGAGCGGCTGACCCCGATCGGCCGGAAGATTGGGTTGGTGACGGACCAGCGCTGGCAGCTTTTCCTGCGCAAACGGGAGCAGAAGGCTAAGCTCCTGGAGTTGATGAAGCGCATCCGGGTTGAGCCGGACAAGGCTGTCGACCGCCCTACGCTCCTTCAGTGGCTGCGCCGGCCGGAGGGCTCCGTCAACGGGCTCGGGGCATGGGCCGAGGCCGCTCTTGGCGAGGCTCCCATCCGCGAGGTCCTCAGCAGCATCGAAGTGGAAGCCAAATATGAGGGCTACATCGCGCAGCAGGAGCGGCAGATTGAGCGCCTGCGGCGCGCCGAGGAGCGGCGAATCCCTGAAGAGTTCTGCTATTCCCGCCTGCCGGGGCTTTCCCGGGAGATCCGCGAAAAGCTGGAACGCGTGAGGCCGTCCACGCTGGGCCAGGCGGCGCGCATTCCGGGCGTGACTCCCGCCGCCATCGCGGTCCTGGATGTATATTTGAGTCTTGGCGCGCCCGTTACCACGCAGCAGGGATAAGGAAACGTTTGAGGAGCTGCTCGCGAGGCATTTCTCCTCGTTTGCTTCGCTTTCCCCAGGTCAGCTCGCCCTGCTGAAGGGCCATTACGAGCTTCTCGTGCGATGGAACCGCGTCCTGAACCTCACCGCGATCAGGCGGCTGGAGGAAGCCGTCGTCCGCCACTACTGTGAATCGCTGTTTTTGGGCGTGCACCTGCCGGCGGAGGCTGTTTCGGTGCTCGATGTTGGGTCTGGTGCAGGCTTTCCGGGCATTCCGATCGCTGTGTTGCGGCCCGATTGCGCGGTTGTTCTGGCGGAGTCCCATCAGCGGAAGGCGGCCTTTCTCCGCGAGGCGACCCGCGACTGGCCCAATGTGCGCGTTGAGGCGCGCCGGGCCGAGGAGATTCGCCAGGCATTTGACTGGGTGGTTTCCCGGGCCGTCCGGTGGGAGGAAGTAGTCGCGCTGGCGCAGCGGCGCGTCGGCCTCCTGCTGGGCGACAAAGACGCTGAGGCCGCCTCCGTAGCGCCCGGCTTCACCTGGGAGCCCGTGATTCCGCTTGCTTGGGGCGAGCGGCGGGTCCTGCTTGTGGGGTCGAGAGTTTCGGAGTAAGGCTGTTCCACGTGGAACCGTGGCGTTCAACTGTTCCACGTGGAACACATTGCAAGCACCGTTTCACGTGGAACATCACTATTCAGCGCGACTTTTCAACCACCTGCGCCAAAAGGTATACCTCCGCACTCACTTGGCGCGCGGAACGTGATAGCATGATTGCTTCTTCACGAGGAGTCATCCGCTTGGGAAGAGTCATAGCCATCGCTAATCAGAAAGGCGGGGTCGGAAAAACCACCACCGCCATCAATCTCGGCGCCTCACTGGCTGCAAATGATCTCAGAGTCCTTGTCATCGACTCCGATCCCCAGGGCAACTCCACCACCGGCCTCGGTGTGGAGAAGAGGCCCGACAGCATAACTCTCTACGACGCCCTCCTCGGAACGGCTCCCCTTGCCAGTTCCATCACGTCCACCAGTTTCGAAGGGCTCGATATCGTGCCCTCCGACAAGAACTTGGTCGGAGCGAATATCGAGCTCGTGGACGTGCCGGACCGCGAAACGCGCCTTCGCGAGAAACTCCGGCCCCTCCGCGACGCGTACCATTTCATCCTGATCGATTGCCCGCCGGCCCTCGATCTCCTTACGCTCAACGCGCTGGTGGCCGCCGACTCCGTTCTCGTCCCCATTCAGTGCGAGTTTTTCGCTCTCGAAGGTGTCTCCGAACTTCTGGACACCATCGACCGCATCCGCGAGTCCTTCCAACACCCCCTCAAGATTGAGGGGATTCTCCTCACCATGTTCGACGATCGCACCAACCTCACACGGCAGGTTGCCCAGGACCTCCGGGAGTTTTTCGGCGACGAGGTCTTCCGCACCGTCATCCCAAGGAGCATTCGCCTGGCTGAGGCCCCGAGTTTCGGTAAGCCGATTCTGCTCTACGACGTGCGCTCCCGCGGCGCAGAAAGCTACATCAAGCTCGCAAAGGAGATCCTCGCGAATGAGCAAGGTGCAAGATAATCCTCGCAAGGCACTCGGCAAAGGTCTCAACGCACTGCTCGCGGCGCGAACCGCCCCCAAACCCTTTCCGCAGGAAGCGCAGCCCGCGGCGACTCCCGAGCCCGTTTCCCGCATTCCGATCGCTCTCATTGACCCGAATCCTGTCCAGCCCCGCACCGTATTCCAGGCCGAGCGCCTCCAGGAGCTTGCCGATTCCATCAAGGCCAACGGCATCATTCAGCCCCTGGTAGTGCGCCCGCATGGCGACCGCTACCAGCTCGTCGCCGGCGAAAGGCGCTGGCGAGCCGCCAAACTCGCCGGACTGGTTCAAGTCCCCGCCGTCATCCAGACGATCCCCGACGACCGTCTGCTCGAGATCACCCTCGTCGAAAACATCCAGCGCGAGGACCTCAACGCTATCGAAGTCGCACACGCATTCGACCGCCTCGCACGCGAACTCAACCTCAGCCATGAAGAGATCGCGCGCCGCACGGGCAAGGACCGCACCACGATCACCAACACTCTCCGCCTCCTCAAGCTTCCCCCCGACGTCCAACAGCTCGTCGCCGAGCATCGTCTCTCCATGGGCCACGCGCGCGCGATTCTGGCGCTGCCAACCCCCGAACTCCAGCGCCAGCTCGCTGACCGGACCGCGTCGCAGGGTCTTTCCGTCCGCCAGGTGGAGCGCCTCGTCAAGCAGATGACGGCTCCCCGCGAACCAAAGCCCGCCGAGCAGCAGCCCATGGATCCCAACGTTAAGGCAGCCATCGCTCAAATGGAATCCGTCCTCGGGACTCGCGTCCGCATCAACGCGAAATCCGACCACCGCGGCCGCATTGAGATCGAATACTATTCTGCGGAGGACCTCCACCGCATCTATTCGATCATTGTCGGGGACGAGAGGAATTGAAAGGGTGGTGCCGGCGGCTGGATTCGAACCAGCGACCTTGGGATTATGAGACCCACGCTCTAACCACCTGAGCTACACCGGCATCAAAGTGGGTTCTTTTTAAGCCTATTCGTTCCGTTACGCTGTTGTCAAACGCCAGTAGCGTCGCAGCCAAGGTAAGTGTCAGGAACGTGTGACCCCGCCCATGACTATTAACTTTCGTTAATCCGCTCCTATTGACAGAAATCACCTTCAGGTCCATATTTGAGGTGGAAGAACGGGCATTAGTATCGTCCGGCCTTCTGGAGTCCCAGAGATGGGGTTCCACTTGCGGTCTTTCTGCGTTGGAGAGGCCGTACCCAGAGGAGGAAGTCTATATAGAACGTCCACATGATGGGCGGCTACCTGCTTCCTTCGCTGACTGGCTGTAGGCCCTGGACGCCGGCTAGACCCCTGATCGGGCCAGCGCGTCGCGGGACATTGCACCGCCGCATAAGGGCATGACGACAGCCAGAGTCGCGAGCGGGGCTCTTCAAGATAGAGGACACCACGCAATCGCGCCAGCCGGGAGCCGGCGGTCGCCCTTTCCATTTCTGGCCCCTCGCGTTCCCGTTGACATCCCCGCATCCCGTTCGCTAGATTCTACTTAGTGTGCACGTTGCCGTCCATGCGAGCCCGCCGTGAACGCTGTTGAATTCAAGGGGGTTTCCAAGAGCTACGCCATCTATGACTCGCCCGGCGATCGCCTGAAAGAGCTGATCGCTTTCAACCGGTTGTCCTTTCACCGAAACTTTTGGGCGCTTCGGGATCTGACTCTGGAAATCCGCAAAGGCGAGACATTTTGCATCATCGGCGAAAACGGCTCCGGTAAGAGCACGTTCCTTCAGCTTGTAGCCGGTATTCTACATCCGACGGAGGGGTCGGTAGCCGTGAACGGCCGGGTCTCGGCCCTTCTCGAACTCGGTTCGGGCTTCAATCCCGAGTTTTCCGGCCGCGACAATGTCTATCTGAACGGCGCCATCCTCGGCCTCTCGACCCGCGAAATTGACAAGAAGTACAAGGCCATAGAGGAGTTCGCGGAAATTGGCGACTTCATCAACCGCCCAGTCAAAACGTACTCCAGCGGTATGGTCGTGAGGCTCGCCTTCGCCGTGGCCATCCATGTCGATCCCGAAATTCTGCTCGTAGACGAAGCCCTCGCGGTCGGCGATATTTACTTCCGGCAGCGCTGCATGCGAAAAGTCCACGAACTCCGCGCTCAAGGCGTCACCATTCTTTTCGTATCGCACGCCGTCAGCGACGTGAAGGCCGTCGGCGACCGCACGCTCTGGCTCGAGGAGGGCCGCATCAAGGAACTCGGCGACACCGACCTCGTGGTGGCGAAGTACCTGGCCGCCATGGTTCAGAAGGATTCGGCCTACCTTACCCACCGGCGCCAACCCGCCCCGCGGCGATCGGCCCGCTTCGTCGCCCCCGAGGTCGTGGAACATATCCCCAACATCGATCACCGTTACGGCGACGGGCGCGCGGAAGTCATCGGCATCGCGGTGCTGGACCCGAACGGCCAGCCGCTGCACATTCTGGAACCGCTCTCACGCATTGTGGTCCGCATCAGTGTGCGGGCAAAGCAAGACATCGCCCTGCCGATCGTCGGGTTCATGCTTCGCAACCACTTGGGCATCGACTTTTCCGGCACCAACACGGCGCGAGAAGGCTACGATCTGCCCCCGATGAATGCCGGCGATGTCTACACCGTCGATTTTCACCTCGACCTTCCCGAGCTGTATCCTGCGTTTTTCTCCTTTTCGCCGGCCATTGCCGACGGCACGCTCCACAGCTACGAGATGTGCGACTGGATCGACAACGCCATCACGCTGCAGATGGGGCATAGCGAGGGACAGATCTACGGCTATATGCGGCTGCCATGCCGGGTCGAAGTGAACAGCCGCCTCGGCGTCAAGGAGAGGGAGACCGCGATTGGCTGAATTCACTGGGGAGCGCGTCATCCCCGGCCAGGTTGAGCCGGACCTCTGGAACGAACATGCCGCCCGCTACGCCTTTGCGGCGCGCTACGCTGCCGGACGCCGCGTCCTCGACGCCGGCTGCGGCTCGGGCTATGGCACGGCGGAACTTGCCAAGATGGCGGCCCACGCGGTGGGCATGGACATTTCGGCAGAGGCAGTTGGCTACGCCCGAGAGCATTACACAGCGCCGAACCTGGAGTTTTTCCAGGCCTCCTGCACCGCGCTTCCGGTGCGCACCGGCTCGGTAGAGATCGCCGTTGCCTTTGAAGTCATCGAACACCTGGAAGACTGGCGCTCCCTGCTCGATGAGCTCCGCCGCGTTCTCGCCCCGGGTGGCCTCCTCATCATCTCGACCCCCAACAAGGCCTACTACGCCGAGGCGCGCCGCCTTACCGGCCCCAACCCCTATCACGTTCATGAGTTCGAGTTCGAGCAGTTTTCCGCTGAACTCCGCGGCCGGTTCCCGCATGTCGAGTTTTTCCTTCAGAATCACGTGGCCGCGATTGGATTCCAGCCGCTCGATCCGGCCCGTTCCGCCGGCATCGAATCGTACGCCGCCTCCTGCGCCGGCCAGCCGCAAGATGCGCACTTCTACCTTGCCGTCTGCTCGGCCGAGCCCCTGCCGCCGCCGCCGGCGTTCCTCTACGTGCCCAGCACCGCCAATATCCTGCGCGAGCGCGAACTCCACATCGAGAAGCTTGAGGTCGAGAACAAAGGGCTGATTGAGACGCTCCGGGCGCTGAACGAAGAACTCGAGCGCAGCAACGCCTGGGCTAAGGAGCTCGACCGCAAGTTCCACACGGAGCTCGAGCAGGCAATCCAATGGGCGAAATCGCTGGAGAGCCAACTGGAGGCCAAGGGCAAGGAACTGCTCGAATGCGTCCGGCTGCTGGATGCCGCCGAAGCCACCGTACAGGAGCGCACGGAGTGGGCATTGCGCCTGGATTCCGAACTCAAGGTACTGCGCGAGCAGCTAAGCGCTGTCAAGGCGTCCCGCTGGCTGAAGCTCGGACGCGCGCTGGGCCTCGGCCCGGTGCTGCCCAACGACTGAGATGCCAAGGCTGAAGCACTTTCTCGCCACTCTCCCGTACCTCCTGCTGGCCCCGCTGCTCGTCCTGATTGCGGCCGTTGTTCTGGCTCTCACCGACCTTTGCTGGGTTATTTTCGGCCGCCGCCGCCTGGTGCCGAACACCGCGCCTCGAAAAAACGCCGCTTCCGTCGTAATCCCAAACTGGAATGGCCGCGAACTGCTGGCGAAATATCTGCCCTCGGTGGTCGCGGCCCTGGACGGCAACCCGGAAAACGAAATCATTGTCGTGGACAACGGCTCGGAGGACGGCAGCGCGGAATTTCTCCGCCAGAACTTCCCCCAGGTCCGCGTGCTCGCGCTCCCCAGGAATCTCGGCTTTGGAGGCGGCTCGAACGCTGGGTTCCGCGCCGCGCGAAACGACATTGTCGTTCTGCTCAACAGCGATATGCGCGTGGAGCCCGATTTTCTCGCGCCGCTGCTCGAAGCCTTCACCGACGATGCGGTGTTTTGCGCCGGCTGCCAGATTTTCTTCAGCGATCCGGCCCGGCGGAGAGAGGAAACCGGCCTGACGCAGGGCTGGTGGCGCGACGGCCGCTTGCGCGTCACCCACCGCATCGACGAGGCCGTCACCGATGTCTTCCCCTGCTTTTACGGAGGCGGCGGCTCGTGCGCCTTTGACCGCCGCAAGTTTCTAGAGCTGGGCGGATTTGACCCGCTGCTGGCGCCCTTCTACCTGGAAGACACCGACCTGGGCTACATGGCCTGGAAGCGGGGCTGGCGCGTGCTTTATCAGCCGCGCAGCGTTGTCTATCACGAGCACCGCGGAACCATCGGCAAGCATTTCCGCAGCGAGCACATTCAAGCGGTCTACAAGAAGAACTACGTCCTCTTCTGCTGGAAAAACATTCACGAATGGCGCCGGCTGGCCGCGCACTTCGTGTTCGCCCTCGGCGACGCCGCCGTGAGCGCCGTTTTCGGCGACTCGCCAGAGCGCGGCAGCGCGCGCGGCCTCTGGCGCGCATTTCTTCAACTGCCGCAGGCGGTCGTTTCGCGCTGGCGCGCGCGCTCGCTGGCTGCGATCGATGATACGGAGGCGTTCCGCCGTCCCCTGGGCGGCTACTACCGCGACCGTTTTCTGGTCCGTGCCGGTGAAGCCGCCGAAAAACCCCTGCGGGTTCTGTTCGTCTCACCGTATCCCATCTGCCCTCCCACGCATGGCGGCGGCGTATTCATGTACAACACGGTGCGCGAGCTGGCGCGGCTGGCCGAGGTACACCTCGTCTGCATGCTCGATTACGCCCGCGAATTGCCGGCGCATGCAGAACTGGCCTCTATCTGCGCTTCGGCCAAGTTTTTGGTCCGCGCGGAGGGCAAACCCGCCTCTTTAGGCTCGGTCCTGCCGTACGCCGTCAGGGAGTTCGCCAGTGAGGATCTGGCATGGCTCATTCACCGCCAGATCTACATGCATGGGATCGATGTGGTGCAACTCGACTACACGGTGCTGGCGCAGTATGCGGGGCGCTACAAGCACATCGTCTGCGCTCTTTTCGAGCACGACATTTACTTCCAGTCGATCGCCCGCGGCCTGCGCGAGCCCCGCGGGCTGTCGTGGAAGCTTTCCGCGGCGATCGAGTACCTGCGCGCGCTGCGCTACGAGCTGCGCACGCTTCCCAAGATGGACCTCATTCAGGTCTGCACCCGCGAAAACCGGGAGTACCTTCTTTCGTTTCTGCCGGGCATCGCCTCCCGGACCCAGGACGGGCTCCGCGCGGGCGTCGACACCTCCCGTTACGAATTCCGCGCGGACGGCCGCGAGCCGGAAACGATGCTTTTCCTCGGCAGCTTCCGCCATCTGCCGAATCAGTTGGCGCTCAACTGGTTTATTCGCGCGGTGCTGCCGCTGGTGCTGGAACAGCGCCCCGGAGCACGGCTTGTGGTGGTGGGCTCCGAGCCGCCGCCGCGCCACAGGCTGCCTCCCTCGGACGCCATCGAGCTTCGCGGCTATGTCGAAGATATCCGCGAGCCGCTGTCGCGTTACGCGGTGTTCGTGTGCCCGGTTTTGAGCGGCTCCGGCGTGCGTGTGAAACTCCTGGAAGCGTTCGCCGCCGGCATCCCGGCCGTTTCGACGCGCCTGGGAGCCGAGGGCCTGGCAAGGAAGGACGGCGAGTTCTGCGCGCTCGCCGACGATCCCGCCGAATTCGCCCGCAAAATACTCGCGCTGTTTGATAATCCCGCCGCCGCGGCGCAGATGGCTTTGCGCGCCCGCAAGGAAGTCGAAGAGAACTGGGATGCCGCGGCGATCACGCGCAAGCTCGTTGCCAGCTATTACGAGGCGCTGGCGCGCAAGCGCGGCCGGGCTGCAAAGGCTGCGGCGGCCACCCCCGTATCCTGAAGCGGCTTCCCTTCCGCCGCCCCGCGCCTCAAATACCTCGGCAGAAAAATCGCCCTTCAGCGCTTGTCCCCACAGTCCAGGGAAGTCAACTCTCGTGGAGGCTGGAGATTCCACCCACTCGCGCAAGACTCCACTGGCGAAGCCCTCAGGGCGAGGCTCTCAGAATGGACGCTCGCAAACGGCTGTCTGCAAATCTAAAGCTCCGCACACGACCAAGAAACGAGGGAAACCACTTCTTACTTGAACTTGGGATTTCGAGGTGCTATATAAACGATCTGCTCGGTTGCCCGCCATGAGAGGCGCCAGTCGAGGATTGATGCCCACCCGGATCATTCGAGCGTACGGCCACGCGGTTTTCACGTGGTCGTGGCAACCGCCCGCATTGCCAACACCAGCCCATATTCGGTCAGTGGCCGGCATGAACAATCAGCGTCTTGAACAAGGTTTTCTGGTCTGCACAGCCATGCTTGCGTTTTTTGTGGTGGTCGCGCGCGCATCGATCCAGGCGATCACAATTGACGAAGCGGATTCCTACCTCATCTGGGCGGCGAGGCCGTCGCCGTCGCATTGGGAACCCGCTTCGAACAACCATGTCCTGAACTCCCTACTTGTACGCCTCTTCACATCGGTGCTGGGGCCCTCCCATCTTACGATTCGCATTCCATCGCTCATCGGCGCAGCTCTTTACATTTCCGCCGCCTTCGCGCTTTCGAGACTCATAACTGATCGGATCCTCCTTCGCTGGTCGCTCTTTGTGTGTCTGGTCTACAACCCGTTTGTGCTCGATTACCTCGTGGCTGCCAGGGGTTACAGCATGGCTCTCGGCTTTCTGATGTCCGCTCTCGCCGCCACGGCGCACTGGCACCTTGCGGACCATGCCGCCGGCGTTTCAGTGATTCGGGGTTGCATTATTTCTTCGCTGTGCCTTGCGCTGTCGTTCGCATCGAACTTCTCTTTTGGATTTGTCAACTCCGCCGCTCTGCTTGGAATCATGCTTCTGGCGTGGCGGAAGCTGAGAGATCCACATTGTTCTTTGAAAAATGGCGCTACCCCTGTGAGCCTCAGCCGGTTCCTGGCTGCCTGCATTCTCCCAGGCCTGATTGTTACGCTGTTCCTGTCTGCGTCCGTGGTCCTTGCCTTTCCTAAGAACGAGCTCTGGTATGGAGCGACGTCACTTCTGGAAACTCTCCGCTCCGTCATCAGGTCGTCGCTGTACGAAGTGAACCCCCATATCGCCAATCCCATAGTCTACAAAGCCGCGTCTTTTCTGAAGCCACGTTTGTTCCCCGCGCTCGGCATGGTTGTGCTGTTGCAGATCCTCTTGATCGCCCGTGGTCGAGTCTGGCTCCGCGGGGGGCGGTCACAGCGGCTGATCGAGCTCGGCGCCGTTCTTGCCGGTATCCCCGTAGTTTCTCTGCTCGTTCACTGGCTGGCATTCAAGCTTTTTGATCTGCTCTTGCCCATGGAGCGGACCGCCCTCTACCTGGTCGCGTTCTGGTTTCTCACGGTCGGTATCGCAGCGGCTGTCCCCTTACCCTGGCGAGCCGGCAGGTTGGTTAGCGGCAGCTCGACTGTCGTTCTACTCTTGCTTGGGACTTACTTTCTGCTCTGCCTTCGGCTCACGTACTTCAAGGAGTGGAAGTGGAATGCCGATGCAAAGGACCTGTACTCCACGATTGCTTTTTACAACCACAGGTATGACGTCCGGGATGTCATCACGAGCTGGCGTTTCACGTCGGTCTTAAATTTCTATCGCACTCTCTCCGGCAAGGAGACGTTCGGAGAGTTCACGTCCACCGATCAATATCCTCCCGGTAAGAAGGTGTATGTGTTGCTCTACCCGTTCGACGCAGAATTTGTTGCCAAGAACGGCCTGAAAGTTGTTTACCACGGTGAGACTTCTGACGCTGTCGTCGCAGTCAGTCCCGAGCTGGAATTAGCAACGCAGTGCAAGGCGGCGTCTTCTCCTGCTTTTTGACATGTTTGTCCCGGAATACAGCGCATCATCCACCGCCTTAACCGCCGCTGAATCCCCGGGTACTCCTCTAGCGGAGAATGCTGGCGAGTTCTTGGGCGCGCTTTGAGACCGCAACCTACCACCACGTATCGCCGGATGAGGCTCGCCTGCTCGATAGAGTCCTTGACCCTGTATGCATCCGGTCTCAGTGGTCAAAATGAAGTGCCGGCATAGCTGCCCCGGCGCCCGCCGCTCAAGACGGCAAGTACTGCTTGAGCGTCGCGAAAAACGACTGCACGAACTGCTCGGCCGTTTTCGTTGCCGTCTCCGTTTCATCCGCGATTACCGGCACCACCACGCGCACCAGCGCCGTATCCGTGCGGTTGTACCGTATGGCATCGGCGATCATGTACAGCCGTGCCAGGTACTCGCTGGCGATGATGCGGTCGCGCGATTGGTACCAGTAGAGCACTACGCTTTGCTCTTCGCCCTTGGCTACAACGTACCGGTTCACGCGGATCGGCTCCTCCACTCCCGGCACCTTGATCGTCAGAAAGTCCGATTCCGACGGCACCCATCCCGATCCCGGCAGGCAATTTTTCGGTGAGTGCGGCGCCTGGCCGGTGCGCTGCGACTTGAAGTAGGCCACGAAGAGGTGGGCGGCGCGCCCTTCGGCGGGATTGTAGTAAGTGCGCGTCAGCAGGTCGTCGGCCTTCAGCACGTCCCGGACTTCCTTTTCGACCACGCCCTCCTGGACCATTCCCCACGACCCCAGTTGAACCGGGAAACTTGCCAGCGGACGCGCTAGCGGCACCTCTTCCCGCCGCGACACCGCGTACAATCCCAACGTCTGCAGCACCAGCAGCACAGTGGCCGCCTGCACCGCTCTGTTCTTCAGGAAGCCGAAGCTAGTTTTTGCCATGAAAGAGCCTGTAGATCCGGTTGATTACCCAGTGCGCCGCGATCATGATCGCCAGCGCCACCATGAAAATCACCCAGCCCGAAGCGGTATGGAAAATTCCCTCGGCTAGTTCCGGGTCGACTTCGCTCGCCAGCCCGGTCATCGTAACGCGGCTCGCGTTGGCCACAATGGCAATCGGCACCGTACATACCAGCAGGGCAAACCGCATCCACACCTTGCGGTCGAAGAAGTACGAGTACACGAGGGATAGGAATGAAAGAGTCAGCAGCGAGCGTATGCCGCTGCAGGCCTCCACGACCGATAGCCGCTGCGTGGCCAGTTCCAGAATGTTCCCCTCGCGCAGCACCGGCACGCCGAGCAGCGCCAGCGCCGCCTCCGCCAGCCGGCTGGCCAGCAACTGGAACTTGAAGGTGATATGGGTGTAGATGATCGCCGGGATCGGGACCATGAAAAACAGCAGGAACAGCGGGAACGCCAGGATTCGCAGCGCGTGTGTGCCGGCCGCGAGCAGTATCACGCCCGCCAGCGAAATAATAAACGCGGTCCGAGCCAGGAACAGCTCCGCGCCGAGCGTGGCGAAGTAGAGCTGCCCCGCGCCCCAGGCGAGCACGGCCAGCCCCCACCAGTTCGGAGCCGGCTTCAATGCTGTAAGTTCGTCGCGGCGCTGCCAGGCAATGTAGCCCGCCACCAGCGGAACGAAGAAGCCGTGCCCCATGTCGTCGTCCACCATCCACTGCTGCACCAACCGGGTTAGTACAGGCGCGTAACAAAGAAGCAAGAGCGCGCCGAACCAGATCACCGCCCCCCACGGCAGACTCTTGGTTGCGGCGGCCGCCGGCGCCTCTTCCCGCGTTGAATTGATCCCTGGCACCATGGGTGACTCCAGTAAAGCACAACAATTTTGGCAGAGGCAACGAGCTAAGCTCTTCAACCCATACGGGCCTTACAGTACGATTCGTGCCGATCGCAACGGGCCGCCGGACCCCCGGGTTTCTACGGACTTCTTACAACAACTAGAATGGGAGTGTGCGTCTCCTCTGCTGTCTTCTTGCCGCGGGGGTCCTCTGCGCGGGGGTCCCAACTCTCCCGCTGAAGGACATCCGGCCCGGTATGAAGGGCATCGGGAAGACCGTTTTTTCGGGCAGTCGTATCGACGAATTTCAGGTCGAGATACTCGGGATTCTGGAAAACGTCGGCCCCAGGCAGTCCCTCATTTTGGCGAAATTATCCGGTGGTCCGCTGGCTCAGACGGGAATTCTGCAAGGGATGAGCGGCAGCCCGGTCTACATCGACGGCAAGCTGATCGGGGCCGTCGCCTTGGGTTTCGAATACTCCAAGGAGCCCATTGCGGGCATCCGCCCGATCGAGGAGATGCTTCAGGTCACCCGCGCGCCGGCGCCCGCCCGCCGCATCGCCGCCCTGCCCTGGGATGGCAAACTCGACAGCCTCCTGCCGCCCGCAGAGAACGTACTTGCCCCCGGCGGCGCCCGCCTGGTCAATATTGCCACGCCGGTCTCCTTCGGCGGATTCACCCGCGCCACCATAGAGCATTTTGCCCCGCAGCTTCGTTCGCTGGGGCTTGAACCCTTGCAGGGCGCCGGAGGGGGCGGCAACCCAGGTACAACGCTCGGCGATCCGGCCGCGTTGCAGCCCGGCTCGATGATCACCGTGCAGCTTTTGTCGGGCGACATGAGCGTGGGCGCCGACGGCACCGTTACCTGCATCGACAACGGCCAGGTCTACGCTTTCGGCCACCGCTTTCTCTCGATCGGAACAACCGATCTGCCCTTCGCGCGCGCCGAGGTCCTCACCCTCCTGCCCACCTATAACAGCTCGTTCAAGATTTCCACCGCCCGCGAGTGGGTGGGCACGATCACGCAGGACAGCAGCACGGCCATAGCGGGGCAACTGGGGCGCATGGCCGCGATGGTGCCCGTCTCCATCCGCGTGCGGAGCCACGGCGCGGTTCAAAGGTCAGACACCTACCAGATGCGGATGGTCAATGACCGGGTGCTCTCCCCGTTTCTGCTTCAGATGGCCGTCTTTTCGGCCATCGACGCCACCGAGCGCTCGATTGGGGATTCGAGCTTCAGCATCACGGGCGAACTTGAATTCGAGACGGGCGCTGCGCCGCTCAAAATCGAGAATATGTACGCGGGGGATTTCAACCTCCCGGCCCAGGTCTCGATGGCGGCCGCCGTGCCCCTGGCTTATGCCATGCAGAGCGGCTTCGACTCGCTGCGGCTCAAGCGCGTAGCGCTCGACATTGCTTCGTTCCCCGAAAAGCGGCGGCTGCAAATCGACCAGGTCTGGACCTCGAAGCGCGAGGTGCGGCCGGGCGAGAGCGTGGAGATCACCGTGGTGCTGACCGGTGAGAATGCGGCCGAAGTCACGCGGAAGGTCACCTACCAGGTGCCCGTGGGAGCACCCACCGGGCCTCTGTACTTTTCCGCCGCTGACGCCAACACAATCAATCTCACCGACTACAGGCAGATGATGTCCGCGCCGCCTAAGACCGCCGCGCAGCTCGTTTCGTTCCTGAACAGGCTCAGGCGGAACACCAAGGCCTATCTCCGCGTGTGGCGCGCCGAGCCGTCCTATGACGTGGGTGGCGAGCCCCTGCCCGGCCCGCCGCCATCCCTGGCCCTGATTCTGGCGCGGTCGCAAAGCTCGCTCGCCGGCTTGCCGGCGCCGGCTCACTCCCGGGTGGCGGAATTCGAGATCGACGCGGGCAATGTGGTCGTCAGCGGATCGAAGACAATTCAGGTGGAAGTGAAAGAATGAACAAAGTTTTCCTGGCGGCTTTCGCGGGCGTGCTGGCAGCGCTTGCCGCTCCCCTGCGCGCTTCTTCCCCTACGGCGTGGGAGATGAACACCTTCCGCGATTTCGCCGCCGGCCGCCTTAACAACATTTCGCTCACCCGCGATGGCCGGCTCCTTCTGGCGCCGAAGACCGAAACGCTGTTTGCCTCCGGTGAACCGATCATCTGGAGCGTCGTGCAGGCGCCCGACGGCACGCTGTACGCCGCCACCGGCCACCGCGGCCGCGTCTACCGCATCGACCGCTCCGGCAAGGCTTCCCTGCTGTGGACCGCCGACGAACCCGAGGTGTTCGCTCTGGCCTTGGATTCCAAGGGCGTCCTCTACGCCGGAACGTCCCCGGACGGCAAGATCTACCGCATCGAAAACGGGAACGCTACCGAGTACTTCGCGCCCGGCACGAAGTACATCTGGGCGCTGGCTTTCTCCCCCGACGGCGCTCTCTACGCCGGCACCGGCGACGACGGCCGCATCTTCCGCATCACGGCTGCCGGGAAGGGCGAGGTCTGGTACGAAACCGGGCAATCGCACGTCACCTGTCTGGCGTTCGATTCACAGGGCCGCCTGCTGGCCGGGAGCGAACCGAACGGCATCCTCTATCGCATCACCGGCAAGGACAGGGCCTTTGTGCTGTACGACGCCAATCTTCCCGAGATCCGCTCGATCGTCCCCGGTCCCGATGGCGCCATCTACGCCGCCGCGCTTGGCGGGTCCATGACACGCCGCCCGCTCGGCGGCGTCACATCGTCTTACGGAGTTCCCGCGAGCGCCAGCGTCGCCACCAGTTACACCAGCATCACTGTGGAGGCGCAGGCGGGCATCGAGTTGAAGCCCAAGGCCGACGCGGCGAAGACGGTGCAAACGCCCGTCACGCCGGTTCAGACCCCCCAAATTCTCGATCTCACCGGCGCCGAAAAGTCGGCCATCTACCGCATCAATCCGGACAACACCGTCGAGAGCCTCTGGAGCTCGAAAGAAGAGAACGTCTACGACCTGCTGCTCTCCGGCGACCAAATCACCTTTTCTACCGATGGGCGCGGCCGCATTTATCGCCTCACGCCGGACCGGCAGACTACTTTGCTGGTTGAAACCGAAGAAGGCGAAACTCTGCGGCTGCTTTCCACGCCCTCCGGGCTGCTGGCCGCCACCGGGGATATGGGCAAGCTGTATCGCCTTGCCGGCGGGCAGGCCACCTCGGGCAGCTACGAATCGCCGGTGCATGACGCCAACTCGGTGGCCCGCTGGGGGCGCCTGAGCTGGCGCGCGGAAACGCCGCGGGGCAGCCGCATCGTATTCCGTACCCGCTCGGGCAATTCCGCCCGGCCCGACAAGACCTGGAGCGACTGGTCCGAGCCGCTCACCAACCCGGCGGGCTCGCCCATCCGCAGCCCGAACGCGCGCTACATTCAGTGGAAGGCCGAGTTCACCGGAACGGATCAGGCCGGGCCCGTGCTGGAAAGCGTTTCGCTGGCCTACCAGCCGCAGAACACGCCGCCGGTGGTGAAGAGCGTCACCGTGGTCGCCCAGCCCGGGACTTCGGCCGCGTCGAAAACCGCCGCCTCGCAGTCGCAAACCTCCTCCTCCTACAGCATCACCGTGACCGACACGGGCGAAACGGGCGCCGCCACCTCTAGCGGAACGCCCACGCAGAGCCTGAGCCGCTCGGGCTCCGACCAGCTTCAGATCGTCTGGCAAGCCGAGGACCCCGACAACGACCGCCTGGTTTACTCCGTCTACTTCCGCGGAGAAGGCGAACGCGAGTGGAAGCTGCTCAAGGATAACCTGACCGAGAACGCCTACATGCTGGACGCCGACTCGCTCGCCGACGGCCGCTACTGGTTCCGCGTGGTTGCCTCCGACAGCCCGGCCAACGCCCCTGGGACGGCCCGCGAGGCGGAGATGATCAGTTCGCCCACCCTCATCGATCACACGCCGCCGGTGGTCACCGCCGGGGCGCCTAAACGGACCGGCTCGCGCGTTGAAATCGAAGTGGAAGCCGTGGACGCCGCCTCCCCGCTGCGCCGCGCCGAGTACTCGGTGGATGCCGGGCCCTGGGTGCCGATTGAACCCGTCGAGGGCATCATCGATTCCGAGCGCGAGCGTTTTGTTGTCCGCCTGGACGATCTTGCCCCCGGAGAGCATCTCATCGTTTTCCGGGTTGTCGATTCGGCGGGCAACGCGGGCCTGGCCAAAGCGATCATTCGATAGGATTGCTTTTCGCTTTTTGTTGAGGAGAGGAAAAACCTGCGCTTCCGGGGCGGGGTTTTTACTCTTGATGAAGCGCGGGGGTTATGTGCCGGACAGGCTCAACGGACGTTCAACACTGCCGGCGCACGAACGGCCTCGGGCCAGGTATGCGCAAAAAAACGCTGAAATCCGGCAGCCGGCAGGTTGCACTAAGTTTTCCAGAGCGAGTTACAGCCGGTCTTGCATATCGCGCGGACGCACTGTAAGAAAGTCGTCCTGATCGTCAACAACGAACTCATCCTGGTACGGATTTTCTACGATGTCGCTCTCCGGGTTGATTTGTTTCTGCAACTTGCGCTCCTGTTTCCGTGCAGCCTTGGCTTGCCGCCGCTCCAACCGCAGTTGCTCTTTTTGACGTTTTTGGAAACTGGTTCTGCCGCGTCCTGCCATAGCACACTCCTTTGGATCACGGCGCAAAAGCGCGCCGAATTGTTGTGCATCGCCGAAAACAGTCCGCGCCCGTCCACTTCGCAAAGGAAAGCATTCTACTCAGGAGCCCAACCCTACCACTCCTCTGCGGAGTGCGCGAATACGGAAGGAACAATTGCCGATTCCGGCGAAATGATAATACCGGACAAACTTAATTATACCAGATCGCCCCGGAAAAGCCCCTTTTCATCAATAATTGGACTGTTTTCAGTAACTTCAGCCTGCAGCGGCCGCCCGAAAACCGGCGGGAGAGTTGCCGCCGCCCCGGCAAAGCCATACGATAGTCTGGTTGCGGGAGCAGACTACGATGCGCGGATCATTCTGGGCAATTTTGTTGAGCGCGGTTTTTCTTGGCGCGGTTCCTTCGCCGGCAGCAGGACCGATACGCGTCATGCTTCTCGATGGACAGCAGGCGCCGTCCCATCCCTGGGAGCCGACTTCGCCGGTGTTGAAAAGAATGCTCGAGGAAACCGGCCTGTTTCAGGTGGACCAGGTTACTTCCCCGCCTGTAGGCGGCGACTTCAGCAACTTCAAGCCGGAGTTCACCAAATACCAGGCAGTGCTCCTCAATTACGACACCACCGACGACCAGTGGCCCGCGAGCCTCAAGGCCTCCTTTGAGCAATATGTGAGGAACGGCGGCGGGCTGGTAGTCTACCACGGCGCCAACAATTCTTTTCCCGAGTGGCGCGAATACAACCTGATGATCGGTATCGGCGGCTGGCGCAATCGCAACGAGAAGTCGGGACCTTACTGGTATTTCAAGGACGGCAAGCTTGTTTCCGACAACTCGCCGGGCAACGCCGGAAGTCACGGGGCGCGCCTGCCCTTCCAGCTTGTCGTGCGCGACAGCGATCACCCCATCACGAAAGGGCTCCCCAAGATCTGGATGCACGCGCCGGACGAACTCTACGCCAGGCTGCGCGGCCCCGGAGAAAACATGAAGGTGCTCGCCACCGCCTACTCGGACCCGGCCAACGCAGGCACTGGCCGCGACGAGCCCATTCTGATGGTGCTCTCGTATGGCAAGGGGCGCATTTTCCATAGCGTGCTCGGGCACGATCTCAACGCCATGAGCTGCGTCGGCTTCATCACCACGATGCAGCGCGGCACGGAGTGGGCAGCCACAGGTAAAGTGACGCAGAAAGTGCCCGCAGGCTTTCCCACTGCCGATACCGTGAGCCTCAAGGCCTCTTATATCCCGGCGCCCGAGCGCCGCGCTCCGGCCCAGAAGAAGAAATAAGGAAGAGAATATGGACACCATTTCCCGCCGCAGACTACTCGCCTCACTCGCGGCTGTTCCCGCCGCTCTCCGCTCAGCGGAAGACGGCTGGACGCCATTGTTCGACGGCAAATCGCTCGACGGCTGGACGCCGAGCGAAAGCAAGAATTCCTGGAAAGTCGTGGACGGCATGCTGGCCGGCGACGGCCCGCGCTCCCATCTGTTCTACACCGGCCCGGTGCGCGGCGGCGTGTTCAAGAACTTCGAGCTGAAGCTCGACGTGATGACCCGGCCGCAGTGCAATTCCGGGATTTACTTCCACACGCGGTTCCAGCCTTCGGGCTTCCCGCGGCAAGGCTTCGAGGTTCAGATCAACAACAGCGCCCTCGGCGAAGGCAGTTACCGCGAGCGCAAGAAGACCGGCTCGCTCTACGGCGTCCGCAATGTCTACAAAGCTTTCGTACGCGACAACGAGTGGTTCCAGGTTCACATCTCGGTGCGGGGCAAGCAGGTTCAGGTCAGGCTGAACGGTGTTCTGCTGGTGGATTACGTCGAGCCCGATCCGCCGGTGCCCGATCCCGACGAACCCGGACGCATCCTCACCACCGGCACGTTCGCGCTTCAGTGCCACGATCCCGGGTCGAAGATGTTCTACCGCAACATCCTGGTGCGCCCGCTGCCGGACGACCTTGTTGTCGACGTCCCGCGGCCGGTAGTCGATGACACCTACCGCCGGATCCGCACCCTCAGCTCGCGCAATTACCCGGTTGTCGATTATCACGTGCATCTGAAGGGCGGCTGGACTCTGGAGCAGGCGCTGCGCTACTCGCGCGAGGTTGGCATCGGCTACGGCATCGCAGTCAACTGCGGTGTCGGCTTCCCAATCACCAACGACGCCAGCGCCGAGCAGTTCCTGAAATCGATGGAGGGACAGCCGGTGTTCGTCGCCATGCAGGCCGAAGGACGCGAATGGGTCAAAATGTTTTCGCCGCAAACCGTCGCGAAGTTCGATTACGTTTTCACCGATTCGATGACCTTCACCCACAACGGCCGCCGCATCCGCCTGTGGATTCCCAAGGAAGTTGGTCCGATCGACGACAAGGAAGCCTTCATGGACGTGATCGTGGACCGCACCGTGGAGATCCTGTTGAACGAACCGATCGACATCTACGTCAACCCCACCTTCCTGCCCAGCGTCATGGAGGCCGACTACGACCGCCTGTGGACCCCCGAGCGCATGGAACGCGTGATCGCAGCCGCGAAGAAAAACGACGTGGCCATTGAGATCAACAACCGCTACCGCATTCCGAGCGCGAAATTCATCAAGGCGGCGAAAGCGGCGGGGTTAAAGTTTTCCTTCGGCACGAACAACGACGACAGCAATATCGGCCGGCTCGAGTATGCGCTCGAAATGGTCGAGGAGTGCGGCCTGCGGTGGCAGGACATTTTCGTCCCCAAGCCCGACGGCGAGAAGCCTGTTCAGAAACGGGGACTGCCGAAGGCGTAACGCGGTTTCGCGGCCGCGTTTGGGTTTCTTCAACCTCGCGGCCGCGAAGATGCCCTTAAACCATTACCAATCGACTACCGATCCGTCGTCCTCATCGAATTGCGGCCTGTACTCTCTCGGCTCGCCAACCTGGGCCCTCAGCTTGTCTTCGTCGATCGTGATGCCCAGGCCCGGATCGGTCAGCAGCGGCCGGTATCCGTTCTTGACTGGCGGCATCGGCTTCGCCAGCAAGTCGAGGTGTTCGCGGTCGCCGCCTTCCTGGATGAGGAAGTTCGGGATCGACGCCGCGATCTGGTAGCTGGCTGCGAGCGAAACCGGACCCTGCGGGTTGTGGGGTGCAATCGGCGAGTAGTAGGACTCGGCCATGCCCGCAATCAGCCTCAACTCGGTGATGCCGCCCGCATAGCACACATCGGGTTGAAGGATGCTGGCGGCGCGTTTCTCAAGCAACTCCCGGAAACCCCACTTTGTGAAGATGCGCTCTCCGGTCGCCAGCGGGATGTGGGTTTTGCGGGCGATCTCCGCCATCACGTCCACGTTGAGGCACTGGACGACCTCTTCATAGAAAAAGGGCTGATACGGCTCGAGCGCTTTCACCAGCAGCATCGCTGTCGGCGGCTGCACCGCCCCGTGGAAGTCGATGCCGATATCCGCGTCGGGATATTTTTCCCTCAGCGCCTTGAACCGGTCCACGACTTCCGCGACGAACTTCGGACCCTCAACATACTTGTAAGGCATACGCCCGATTCCCCGAGGCGTCACCTTCATCGCGTTTACACCGGTCTCTTTACTGATGCGCCCGTACACCCGGATCCTGTCGCGAGTAGGCCCGCCAAGCAGTTTATAGACCGGCACGCCGAAAGCCTTGCCTTTGATGTCCCAAAGCGCCTGATCGATGCCGCTGAGAATGGCCGTCTTGATCGGACCGCCGCGATAGAACGCACCGCGGTGGATCGCTTGCCACAAATACACAACCCGTAACGGATCCTGACCGACCAGAAAACGCCCGACCTCCTGCGCGCCCGCCGCGCACGCCTTGGCGTCGTCTTTGAGCATTTCACCCCAGCCGACGATGCCGGCGTCCGTGGAAATCTTGACGAACACCCAACTGTTCTTGAGGACGAACGTCTCGAGTTTCGTGATCTTGATATTGTCTTTTGGCCCGATCTGCGCGGCATTGGTCCGCTCGCATGTGAAGACCGAATCCAGGGTGAACAGCGCCCCCGAGCCGATCAATCCGCGAAGCCAGGAGCGGCGACTTAGAGGAAACTCCGCCATGCAAAACCTCCCTTCCGTGTCGTTGCCGGTCAGTCAAACTGCCCGGACTTTGTAATATGCCGGCCGATCCATGTCAAGCCGGATCCAAACCAGTGTACATTCAGGCGGGCCGCGAAGCGTGGTCAATTTTTGGCCGGCGAACACGATCCGGGCGCTTTTCGTATTTTCCAGTTGTAAGAAATTCGGGTTTCTGGAGTCTCCATGAATGAGGACGGTAGGCGGGAGAACAAAATGAGCACGGGCGCGCCAACAGTTTCCACACCCGCGGCTGAGTTGGAAGCGATCTTCCAGGCTCACAGCAGCCGGGTTTACCGGATCGCCCGCCGGATCACCGGCGATGCCGGCGACGCCGAAGACGTGCTGCAGACAGTTTTCCTGAAGATGTTGCGCCGGGGCTGGGAATCCGCCTCGGTAAAACACCTGGAAAGCTATCTGCATCGTACCGCCGTAAACGCAGCGCTCGACGTGCTGCGGGCGCGCCGGACAGCCGCCGCAGCGCCGCTGGAAGAAGCGGCGTTCGCCCAGGATCCCCGCCTTCAACCCGACCGGCAGAACGACGTTCGGGAGCTGCGCGCCGGCTTGCGCGCCGCGGTGGCGCGGCTGGCGCCCAGGTCAGCCGAAATATTCGCGCTGCGCTACTTCGAAGGCTACGGCAACCAGGAAATCGCGCAAATGTTGGGCACAACACCTTCCGACGTGGCGATCACCCTCCACCGTGCCAGGGTCAAGCTTCAACAGGAATTGCGTTCTTATTTAGGAGAGACGTCATGAATACCGAGGGCAAGGGCCAGGATCCCATTCTCGACCGGGCGATTTCGGAGATTCGCAACGAACCCATCGATCCCGCCGAAATCAGCGCGGCGGCCAGCCGCGTCTGGAACCGGCTCTCGAGCGCCGCGCCCGCCCATTCCCACGAAGAGATAGAAACCATTCGCACCTGCGCCGATTACCAGGCGCTGCTGCCCGCGTACCGCGGGGGTACGCTATCGCGCGCGCGGGCGATGCTCGTGGAAGATCATCTCCATGAATGCGTGGTGTGCCGGAAGGCGATGGCGCCTCGGCCGCCCGTGGAAGCCGTCCCCGTTCGCTGGCCCGCCGCCCCCGTCTGGAAGTGGGCCGTCGCGGCGGCGATCATGCTCGCTGTCGGCCTGAGCGGGTATCTCGCATACGATCGTTTCGCCCCGGCCCCTGCCGGCCCGCGGGCCACCGTCCATGCCATCGACGGCACCCTTTACAAAGTGGCTGGCGGCTTCGCAACGCCGCTCGCTGTGGCGGCAACGATCGAGGAGGGCGAATCGATCCGCACCGCCAAAGGTTCGGGCGCGGTGATCCGGCTGGCCGACGGCTCGCTGGTTGAGATGCGCGAACGGACGGAGTTTTCTCTCACCGCGCGCCGCCGCGACGTTACCATTGACCTTGCCGGCGGCAGCGTCATCGTGCAGGCGGCCAAGCAGCGGAAAGGACGTCTCTACGTTTCCACCGGCGACTGCCTGGTTTCGGTGACCGGAACCGTGTTCTCGGTCAACCGCGGCGTCAAGGGGTCGCGCGTTTCGGTGATCGAAGGCGAGGTCCGCGTGGAGCAGGGCAACCGGACCACGGTGCTGCACCCGGGCGACCAGGTCGCCACTGGCGCCGCGCTCGCTCCCGTCCCGCTGGAACAGGAGATCGCCTGGAGCCGCAACTTCGAGCAGCATATCGCTCTGCTGAACGAGTTCGCCAAGATCCGGCGCAAGCTGGAAGCCATGCCCGGCCCGGCCCTGCGCTATTCCAGCAGGCTCCTGGAGCTGGTTCCCGACGCCGTCGTCTTCTACGCCGCGATTCCCAATCTCGGTCCCACACTCACCGAAACGAACCGCATCTTCCAGGAGCAGATCCAGCAGAGCGAAGCGCTGCGGCAGTGGTGGGCCGAAAAGATGGGAACGCCCGAACAGCAGGCGAAATTTGACGAAATCCTTAGCCGCATCCGCGCCGCGAGCGATTACCTGGGGCAGGAGATCGCCTTTGCGCTCTTGCCGGACGCCGCCGGACGCAACGAACGCCCGCTTTTCCTCGCCGAGGTAACGCGCGGCGGGTTCCGCGAATTTCTCCAGCAGGAAATCGCAAGGGTTGCGGAGCAATCCGGCGGCAAGGCGCACATTCGCATTGTCGACAATCTCGCGGCAGTCCCTGTTGGCGGCCACGACCTGCTGATCTGGGTTGGCGACAACATTGTCGCGGCATCGAGCGACCCGGCACTGCTGCGTTTGGCCGCCTCGGGCGGCGGTTCGAGGGCGCCGGAATCCGAATTTAAGAAGCGGATCGCGTCGGCCTATGCGGAGGGCGTGAGCTGGCTGGTTTGCGCGGATATGCGCGCCCTGATCGGCAAGTCCGGCGGCAAAGACATGGAGCGGAGCGGCTTCGGCGACGTGCGGTATCTGATCGCGCAGCGCAAGGACGTCGCCGGCCGGGCCGAAAACCGCGCCGTGCTGTCGTTTGCCCAGCCGCGACGCAGCATCGCTTCGTGGCTGGCGGCGCCCGCCCCCATGCGCGTGCTCAGCTATATCTCCCCCGATGCCACGGTGGCCGCAGCGGCCGTGGCGAAAAACCCAGCCCGGATGCTGGAGGACGTTGCCGCCGCCGCGGGCTCGGAGTTCCTGTCAGACCTCTCGGAGTTCGAAGCGCAGACCGGCGTGAACTTCGCCACCGACCTGGTTGAACCGCTTGGCGGCGAAATCGCCTTTGCGATCGACGGGCCGATGCTGCCCGTGCCTTCCTGGAAGCTGGTGTTGGAGGTCAACAATCCGGACAGGTTTGTGGCGGCACTGGGCAAGCTGGTTGCGGCCGCCAACAGCCGGGCGGGGACAATAATGGAGCCGCTGCGGCTCGATCAGCAGCCCGCCGGGGGGCGCGTCTTCTATACGTTGACGGGCGGCAAGCCGAATCTGGAAGCCCACTTCGTCTTTGAGAACGGCCTGCTGATCGCCGCGCCGAGCAGGGACCTTGTAGTCCGTGCGCTCGAATATGCCGCGACTGGGTATTCGCTCCCGCGCTCGCAGAAGTTCACCGCCCTGCTGCCGCGCGACGGCCACACAAACTTCTCGGGAATGGTGTACCACGACGTTGGCGCGCTGGTAGCGCCGCTCGCCGGCGCCATCGAGCTCACGCCTGAGCAGCGCAAGTCTGTCGAAGCGCTCGGGCGCGGAAATGAGCCGGTGCTGATCGTGGCTTACGGCGAAGAGGACCGCATCCAGCTCGCGTCCCGCGGCTCTTTCTTCGGGTTCCGCCTGGAGCAAGTGCTCGGCCTCACGTTCCACGGCCCGCAGGGGACGCCCCGAAGGCCTCGCCAATAGCCACAGGCGCCGGGCGCGCGCCCGGCGCTTCTCTTGTGGCGAACGGAATCTGCCCAATGCGCGTTTTCTTGAAAGGATGCACATGGACACTCAACCCGTGATCGAGTTGCAGGGGCTCGAAGTCCGGTTCTGCGGCCGCGTCATTCTGGACAACCTGACCCGCTCGGTTTCCGGGCAGGCCATAGGGCTCCTCGGCCCAAACGGCGCCGGCAAATCAACGCTGATTAATACGCTGCTGGGCTTCTACCAGCCATCGAGAGGCACGGCGCGCATCTTCGGCCACGACATTCGCATGGACCTGCGCCGCGTACGCAGCCTGATCGGTTACATGCCGGAAAACGAAGCCTTCATCGCCGGCATGAACGCCGTCGAGTTCGTGCGTTACATGGGCGAGTTGTCCGGCCTGCCGCCGGACGCTGCACTGGAGCGCGCGCACCAAGCGCTGTACTACGTGGGCCTGGGCGAGGCGCGCTACCGCAAGCTGGAGGAGTACTCGTACGGCATGCGGCAGCTCGTCAGGCTCGCGCAGGCAATCGTACACGGACCGACGCTGTTGTTTCTCGACGAGCCGACCAATGGCCTGGACCCCGCCGCGCGCCGGCGCATGATCCGCCTCATCCGCGACATTCGGAAACGCGCCGGGCTGCGCATCGTGCTCTGCTCGCATCTGCTCCGCGATGTCGAGGAGTGCTGTGAGGAGGTGCTGATCCTCAAGAAAGGCCGCATCGTCCACCACGCCAATTTGGAAGAGGAGCGGCGCCTGAACCGGAAATTCATTGAACTCGAAACGGATATCGACGGCACGCCGCTCGTCGAAGCTGCCCAGGAACTCGGGTGTGAATGCGCGCTGGCGGGCGGCCGCCGCATCAAGATGGTGCTGAACCAGCAGGTGGAGATCCGCAGGCTTTACGAACTGGCCGCCGGCTGCGGCATCCAGATACAAAAGCTCAATTACAAGCGCGACAGCCTCGAAGACATTTTTCTGAAGGCGATGGAGAACGGCAATGGCAGTCTACAAACGCGGCTATGAACCCTATGAGGGAGAGCTGACGCCTGAGTGGTCGCGCTTCCTCGTCATCGCGCGCCAGGCTTACCGGCGGGTGTTCGAGTCCAGGCTGCTCGTCAGCTATCTCGTTCTGTGCTTGATTTGTCCCGTGGCCTGCGCGCTGATCATCTATCTGCCTCACAACGAGGGCGCGCTGCAGATGGTTTCCGTGGGGGACCTCATCACGATCGAGCCCGGCTTCTTCCTGAAGTACATGCACTTGCAGGGCTGGTTGGGGTTCATTCTGACGGCATTCATCGGCCCCGGCCTGATCTCGGCCGACCTGGCCAACAACGCGCTGCCGCTTTACTTCTCCCGTCCCTTCACCCGCACCGAGTACGTCGCGGGCAAGATGTCCGTGCTGGCGATTCTGCTCTCGTTCATCACCTGGATCCCCGGCCTGCTGCTGTTCGCCTTCCAGTCCTATTTGGCCGGCCCCAAGTGGTTCTGGGATAACCTGCACGTCGCCTACGCGCTGTTTGTGGGCTTTTGGGTCTGGATCATTCTGCTGAGCCTCCTCGCCCTGGCGATGTCGGCCTGGGTGAAATGGAAACTGGCGGCGGGCATCCTGATTCTGGCGATCTTTTTTGTTGTCGCCGGCATCGGCTCTGTTCTCAACGAGGTGTTGGACACCCGCATGGGCAGTCTGATTAACGTGGTCCAGGTGATCGACACCATATGGTCTTCGATGCTCGGCCTGGCGAGCCGCTCGGGGATTTCGCCGGCCAACGCCTGGATGTCCCTGGCCGCGGCCTGCGCGTTGTGCCTGCACCTGCTGTCGCGCAAGGTCCGCGCCTACGAGGTGGAACGGTCATGAGCGGCGGCCGCATCGTGTTCGAAGACGTTTCGAAGTTCTACGGCGATGTGCTGGGGGTAAACCGGGTAAACCTGTCGATTCCGCCGGGCATCACCGCGCTGGTCGGCCCGAACGGCTCGGGCAAGACGACGCTGATGAACCTCATAACTGGCCTGGTGCGCCCCACGCGCGGGCGCATCAGCGTCCTCGGGATTTCGCCGGACGATCCGGAGCGGCTGTTCAAGGTGGTCGGCTACTGCACGCAGTTCGATTCGTTCCCGCGCGGGAAGACCGGGTACGAGTTCCTTTACAGCTCGCTGCGGCTTCACGGAAAAAGCCACGCCGAGGCGCGGGAGCTAACCATGACCGCGCTCGAACTCACCGGCATGACGGACGCCGCCGGCCGGCGCGTGGCCGCCTACAGCAAGGGCATGCGGCAGCGCATCAAGCTGGCCCACGCCATCTGCCACCAGCCTTCCGTCCTGGTGCTCGACGAGCCGCTGAACGGATTGGATCCGATGGCGCGCGCTGAAGCCATTGCGCTGTTCCGCTCGCTGGCTGCCGAAGGGCTGCACGTGATCATCTCCAGCCACATTCTTCACGAAGTGGACTGCATTTCCGACCAGGTGGTGCTGCTCAACAGCGGCTACGTCGTCGCCGAAGGCCAGATCCAGGCCGTACGCTCGGAAATGAACCAGGAGCATCCGCTGCAAATCATGGTCCGCTGCTCGCGGCCGGGCGCGCTCGCCTCGCGCGTGTTCACACTGGACCACGTGGTCGAGGTGAGGATGCACGCCGACGGCCGCGGCTTGCTGGCTTCGACCCGCAACCCGGACCTGTTCTACCAGGCCCTGAACCAGGCGGTGCTCGAAGGCCTCATCGATATCGAATCCGTAGCCCCTGCGGACGACGACGTGCACTCGGTTTATCAATATCTGATCGGCAACGAAGGAGAGGCGCTATGAAGACCAGCCTGCCGTGGAAGCTATGGGCACGCCAGGTGATGGCGATTCTGCGCATCGAACTGGCCAAGAATTTCAAACGGAAGCGGGCCATCCCGGTTTACGTGCTCGCCTTCTTGCCCTTTTTACTCTGGCAAACCCATTCGCTGGTCCACATCCGCGGCTGGCGCACGTGCAGCGGGAGCGAGGACCTCATGGTCTACGCAGGCGTCTTCCAGGTCTTCGTCCTGCGGCTGGCGATCTTCTTCAGCGCCGTGGCGATCTTCATGAATCTCTTTCGCGGCAAAATCGTCGAGAAAACGCTCCATTACTATTTCCTGGCGCCGGTGCGGAGGGAAGTGCTTGTGGTTGGAAAGTATCTTTCGGGAGTGGCGATGATGGTCATCGTGTTCGGGGCGGGCACGGCGCTTTCCTACCTGACCGCGGTGAACCACCTCAAGCTGACCGCCTCGCGCGCCGTCGTGCCCGCCGCGATGGCCGACCTTCCGGTTTACGTCGGAGTCACGGCGCTTGCGTGCCTCGGCTACGGCGCAGTCTTCCTCGTCACGGGGCTGTTATTCCGCAACCCCATCGTTCCGGCCGTCGCCATCCTGAGCTGGGAATCGATTATCGTCTTCCTGCCGGCTGTTCTGAAGAAATTCAGCGTGATTTTCTATCTGGAATCGCTCTGCCCGGTGAAAGTGCCCTTTCATGGACCGGGGCTTCTGTTCACCATCACGGCCGAGCCCACGCCGGCCTATCTCTCGGTTCCGGGGCTGATCCTGCTCACACTAGCTCTGCTGGCGCTGGCGGCCCTCCGCATTCGCAAGATGGAAATCAGCTACGGAACCGAGTAGCGCGGAAGCGCATCAACCCGGCGAATACGCCAAGCGCGCCGGCCAGGGTGAGCCAGGTCGAGGGCTCCGGGTTGGCGATTGTGACTTGCCCGGTGATGCCGGAGGTCTGCGCCGGTCCCAGGCCGCTGATCGATGGCAAGCTCACGGCCTGCTGCACCGTGTAGCCCGGCCCGATGCCAATGGTGAACCCCGCGCCCTGGTTCCACAGCCGGATCCGCGCGGCGCTGTTGTAGTTGCCCGCGTTTGCCCCGAAGAGCGCCTCGGAAACCTTCGGGTCAAGCGTGAGGAAAGCCGACAGCACCGCCACTTCGAGAGGCGAACGGCCTCCCGGCTGGAAAAGCCCGGGCATAACCAGCAGCGAACCTTCCGGCAGCCCCAGCAGTTCGGCGTTGGGGTCACGGAACGGCACGCTGATTTCGCCGTCCAGCGATTCGAGCCAGGCCTGGAACACATAGCCCTCGAAATACTGGAGCGTGGTGTTGGGAATGGAAACTGGCGGCGAGTCCGGACGGAGTCCGATGACGTGGAGCCCGATCTGAGTGGGGTAAGGGGAGTACCCCGGGTTGTTCAGCCCGTAATTCCAGATTCCGAACTCGACGGTGAGGCTCGCGCCGGTGTGCACCCATGCGGTGGGGTCGCCGGTCACGTCAAGTCGATCCGCCAGTACCGGCAGCGACGCTACCGGGAGCAATAGAAGCAGAGTGGCAAGTGGCTTCATGCGTTCAGGTTCAGTCTAATACCCGATCCCGGAAGTCAGAATACACCTTTTCTCACAATCTTGTTGGGATGAAAGTACTAGAACCGATACCCGCGCACGCGCGCTTCTCAACCCGCCGGCGCCCGCCGGTTCAGCGCTTCCCGGATGGCCGCCACCGAGATCAGCTCGGGAATTTCGTCGGCCTCAAAGGCGACTCCGAAACGCTCCTCGAGCGCCATGATGAGGCTGAGATGCCGGACGGAGTCCCAGCTCGTGATGGTCTCTACGGAGTCCTTGTCGGAAATCGACCGGACCTCGAGCACATCCAGGAACACCTGTTTCAAGTCTTCGCGCATGCTTCGGTCAGCTCCCCGCTGATCGTGATCCACTCCGGGCACCCGGTTCGGCTGTCGAGCGTTTTCGCCCACGTGGCGCCGCGCTCGTCTTCGGCCTCCAGAGCGAAGCCGTGCTGCCTGTAGAACTCGCGGCAGGGGCCGTTCTTGGCCGTCGGCAGATACTCGCCCTTGAGCAGGCGCGCTCCGCGAGCAAGCGCCCGCCCCTCGAGAAAATGCAGAATCGCGGTCTCGAGCGTTCGCCCGATTACCCGGCAGCTCATCAGCAGCGTGTCGATAATGCAGGTGCTTCCGTCGAAATCCAAGAGCGCCACGGCGATGAGGCCGTGGTCGCCGTGGATGTCCGAAGCGCGGAAGCCCCACAGCTCCGAGCCGCCGGCGATACGTTCCATCAGCGTGTTCCGGTCGTGCCGCCGCGTCGTAAGATTGAACTGGTTCGTCTTCCGTATGAGCTGGACGATGCGGTCGAAATTGCGTTCCCCGCACGGCTCCGGCGCCAGCACGGTTTTCAGCGACCGGTAGAACGACTCCAAATCGGTCGCCGCCGCGGCCATCCGCTCCTGCTTCTCCCTCAACTGATAGAGTTCCGCCCGCCGCCTGTCCTCCTCGGAAAGCTTGAGCTGGTCAAAATCCTCCAACTTCCAAAGAAAGGCGGCAAACCGTTCCGGTTGCGCCGGCATCTGGTAGGCGCGTACGGCTGGGCAGGCCATCCGGACCAGGTCGACTTCCGCCGGGTTGTCGTCCAGGAATACCAGGCTGTCCAGGCCGATATTCAGCTTCCGGGCAATCCGTTCCAGCGATTCCGGCTTCGGATTCCAGTGGACCTCCCAGGCGGCAATGTGCTCGGGGCGCAGCGGCATGTCGTCGCGGACCCGAAAGGCCTCCTCCACAAGCGGCCAGTCGTTCTTGCTGGCGACGGCCAGCAGAATGCCGCGGCTGCGCAGCGCCAGGAGCGCGCGTTGGAAATCGGCGTAAGCCCCGGCGGGGTACTCCGTCCCGGCGCACCGGATCCCCTGCGGGCCGGCATCGCCCAGAATGCCGCCCCAAACGGTATTGTCCAGGTCGAAAACCACGCACTTGGCTGCCGGGCGCCGCAGCGCGGCCAGGCAGCGCGCCAGGTTAGCCGCAAGGATCGGGAATTTTTTTGGATTGATGCCAACCCGCGCCAGGTACCAGAAGCGCAGGTCGCGCCAGCCCGTCAGACCGTCGGCGCATGCCGCCTGCGCCACCGCGGGAACAAAAACGCCTTCCACGGCGGACGCGGCACGCCGCAGACCCGCGTTCAGCTCCATGGTCCAGTCGAAGAGCGCCGCCCCAGCCGGACCGCCGGCGCTCACCGCCGGCGGAATGAAGTCGTGCACGAACACGGCCGCCGGGCTGCGCTTGCGCCATGCTGCGAGCAGCGCCTGGAAGCCTTCCAGCCACTCCGAAAGCGAGGGCAGGCCGGAGGCCTCCGCCGCCGAGATCCCCGGGAAGGTGCTCTCCAGATCCAGCGAAATCAGCACGGCGTCGGGGCGAAAGCTTTCAAGCCCGCTTCCCGAGGCCAGCAGTTCCTGGCGGTACTGGTCGTAGCCGGCCTGGTAAAACACCGGCCTGAATCCCCGGCGCGCGCACTCCACCTCCAGAGCCGTCTCGATCTCGAACGTGTGGTTGGAAAGCACCGCCACCCGGAGTTCCGGCATCCCCGGCGCGGCCTCCCGAAGCTTCCTTGCGGCAGCCGCGTACTCCGACAGACAAGGATTTGAGTCAAGCCCCTCGAAGATTTGGCCCAGAGCATCCATCGAGTTCTGAACAAATCTTAACATACGGAGCCGTTGCCCGCCCTCAGCCCGGCCAGGTACTCCTGGAAGAACCGGGAGGGATAGGTCGGATCCGCCGGAATTCGCTTTAACATCAATAAATTACAGCCAGGGTAATTCAGTCCTTCCACGGTGACAACACCTGTTTGAAAACTCGATTCTCTGACCCGTTCCAAGGCCCGGTCGCCGACGTCTTCGCACCGGCCATTGGGGTAACAGAAATGAATCGCGGGCCTGCCGGTTTCCTCCTCGATGCGGCGCCGCGAGCCGTCGATTTCGTCGCGCAGGCGCTCGTCGTCGCCGATCCGGGAGAGGATAGGATGAGTCCGGGTGTGCGGGCCGAATTCGACGCCGCGGGCGGCCATCTCGCGGACGCTCTCCCAGGCGAGCGGGGCGTACTCCGGCGGCGGCTCCTCCGGGATCGTCGTCTTCAGGAGCCGGGGGAGTTCGGCGATCAGGCGGACGCGATCCTCGTCTGGCATCCGCTTGGCAGCCTCGCGAACAGCCTTGGCCGCCCACTCGCGCTCTTCCAGCGACTCCAGCCGGACCACGATGGAATTTCCCGGAGAGAACACGATCTCCGCCGTCTTCACACCGGCGTGCTTGAAGGCATACCGGATCTGATCCGCCCACAGCCAGCAGCGGCCGTCCAAGAAATCCGTCACCAGGTATACGGTGACCGGGATGCCGTAGGACGCGAATACCGGTTCGGCGAACTCGTAAAAATCCCGGTAGCCGTCGTCGACCGTGACCGCGAGGGCGTTCGGCGGAAGGCTCATGTCTTCCCTCCAGGAACGCGCCACCTCGGTCAGCGACACCGGGTGGTAGTACTTCCGGATGTGCGCGCAGCAGCTTTCCAAAATGGCGCGCGAGCGGACCCCCGGGAAACGGTGATACATGAGAATGCGGAGGCCTTTGCGCGTCAGAGCGCGTGCGAGGTGAAGCCCGCCCGCGGAGTGAAACGCTTCCCGGGCAAAAGCTTTCAGCATGTCACCTCCCGGAAACGGACACAGTGGGGTCCCAGAAGAGAAACAGCATCCCCGCCCCAGATGTAGTTATTTTAATACACCCGGGATGGCCGCCTCACGCGTGCGTGCCAAATCGCCCCGTCCCAGTTGCGCACACGAGCACGGGCGTGCGCGGGCGATACAGAATTGCGCGTTCCCTCGGGCGAGAGCGAGACTACGCGTGCACACTATTACTGTTGTAGTCGATACACACGGTCCGTCCCCCGTTCAGGATCGACAACCGTCCCGCCTCGATCACCAGTTCGTTGTACCGGCTGTTGGCCGGGGTCGCCATCAAACCGTCCCGATCGATCGAGGCAAGGATTTCCCGGCGCCGCTCCACCGACTTTTCGGCCGCGAGATGGATGGCCGCTTCCACGATGTACTCCACCGAACGGTAACCGTAGCCCACGGGAACCAGGCCAGAGCCCCCCATGTCCACGTACTGGAAGTAATCGGGGCTGGGCTCGGCGTATTCGGGAGGGTCGATGTAGGCGTATTTCAGCCCGCGGTACTGGTCCGAGTGCGAGATCAGCGCGCCCGCGCCCGCGCCGGCGCAATACATCGTCAAACCCTGGGTGTTGGTTCCGGGGGCGATATCCGGAAAACCAAGGGCGTTCTGCACGTTGAGGCAGGCGCCGTTATTCCAGATCACGCGCGCGTCGGTCCAGAGGAAGCCCTCGTTGCCGTTGGGGTAGCGGTCGCGAATGCCATAGACGCTGACCGAAACCGGCAGCAGCCCGGTGATGAAGTGAACCAGGTCCACGTAGTGGCAGCCGATATAGGTGAATGCGTCGGAGTTCTCGACGGTACACCAGTTCTGGAAATTCGACTCCCTGTAGTACCATTTCTCGAGCAGGCAGGCGGTCCCGAGCCGGAACTCGCCAAAGCGGCCTTCGCGATAGCGGCGGCGCGCCATCAGGCTGCGGTCGTCGAACCGCTTGTGATACTCGATGCCGACCAGCAGGCCTCGCTCGCGGGCCTTCCGCTCGATGATCTCCGCCTCGGCCGCTTTGAGCACCAGCGGTTTCACCGTGCAGACGTGCTGGCCGGCGTCGAGCGCCGCCATGATGACGTCATAGTGCAGTTGATCGGGCACAGCCACCACGACGATGTTGCCGGGCGGCATGCCGACGATCACCTCGCGGAACAGGTCGGGGTGGCTCTCCTCCGGTGGCGTGGAAAGGTCCGGGTAGGAGCGGAAGGACTGCCCGGGGAACGCGCGGCCCAGGATTTCCGAATTGGCCAGCTCGCGCAGCGGCGCGGAACTCAGCGAGCAGACCGCGATTTCCCCAATCCGCCCGCGGCGCTGCATGTGATACAGGGAGGGCAGGATCTGATCGTGTGTGATCATGCCCCCGCCGATTACAGTGACTTGGGTCATTGGGCGTTCACCTCCCGGCAGGCGAGAGCTTCGGCGAAGGCCTCCTCAAAACCGGCCAGACTGTCGCGGAGAGCGTCTGCGGTGATGATCAGGGGCGGGCAGATCTTGATCGTGGAGCCGCCATAGCCGACAGGACTGAACATCAGCACGCCCTTTTCGACCGAGCGCCGCACGACGTCCCAGGCAAGGTCGCCGTCCGGCTCGCGGGTGTTGGGTTTGACGCATATGACTCCCGCGACCAGTCCCTTGCCGCCCACAAAGCCGATCTCCGGGAATCGCGACTTCAGGCCCTGGAGCTCCTGGTGCAGAAGCGCCCCGGTACGCGCCGCCTTCTCCGGCAGCTTCTCCGAAACCACCAGGTCGATGGATGCCAGCGCGGCGGCGCAGCAGACCGGGTTGCCCGTGTGCGTGGAGGTCATGCTGCCGGGCGGGAACAGGTCCATCACATCGGCGCGTCCAGCCACGGCCGAGATGGGCAGCGAACTCGAGATGCCCTTGCCGAAACAGGCGAGGTCGGGAACGATTCCGTAGTGTTCAAAACCCCACAGGGTCCCGGTGCGCCCGAAGCCGGCCTGCACTTCATCCAGTACCAGCAATACGTTGTGCCCGGTGCACCAATCGCGCAAGGACTGCATGTACTCCCGCGGGGCGAAACACGCGGAGCCGCCCTGGTACGTCTCCATCACCACTCCGGCCACGTTGCGCGGCTCCACGCCGATTTCAAACAACTGGCGCTCGAAAGAATCAAACGAGGTGTCCTCAGTCCAGAAGCCGTCCGGGAAAGTCACCTGGACGAAGCCGGGGTCGAGATTGATGATCCACTCCTTCAGGCTCGGGATGCCGCCCGCCTGCTGCGCGCCGAGCGTGCGGCCGTGGAACGCCTTGTCGTAGGACACGATCACATGCTTGGACCGACCGCCATGCCGCACGCCATGGGTGCGGCACAACTTGATGGCGCACTCGACGGCTTCCGATCCGGTCGTCAGCAGGAAAACCTTGGAAAGCGGCTCGGGCAGCAGGGAGGCGAGGCGCTCGACGAGCCGCGCCCGGATCTCGCTCGGGAAGCAGTAGTTGGTGAGCAGCCGGCCGGCGGCTTCGGCGACAGCGGAGGCGATCTCCGCGCGCCCGTGGCCGGCATTGGTAATAAGCACCCCGCTGGACCAGTCGATCCAGCAATTGCCGTAGGGGTCATAGACCTGGAAACCTTCGGCGCGGTCCCAGATCACGGGAGGCTGGCCCCGCATGGAGCGGGGCTCGTAGCGGGCCAGTTTTTCAAGCAAAGGTATCGATTCGGGTACGGGGAAGGGGGTCGCAATGCGGCGGAAGCGCGTTTCTACAGGAGGTATCTCCTTGGGGACAAGAGCGTATTCCTTCGACATGCTGGTTTCATTCTAGAGGATCGTGCAGCGCGGAGCGCACATTGAAAATAAGGAAGGCTTTCCCCGTCGCTCGAATCATTGACTTGTGTTAATCTGCTAGCTATTTTGAAGTTAACAGACGTGTACGGGACGCTGCTCAGAAGGGGTCAGGGTCGGCGCAGCAGCGACCGGCCGGCCGCTCTGGGCGAGGTACTCCACGTAGCCAGGTTTGCCGGGTTGAGTACGCAGATCGGCATCGACGGAGGTTGCTGGACTAACAGACGCGGCCATGGCCGCTTTCTGCGCGAGATGCTGGAGGCGCTTGCAGCAAAGGATCGCGAAAACTACGCCGCGAAGGCGCCAAAGCGGCGGCCATCAAGAGCGCGCTCGACGATCCGCTGCTGGCCGCCGAATTGTCCAGACGGCAGCTCGAAGGGGCGGCCTACTTTCCGTGCCGACGCGCCGTTCGGTAGGTGTGGTGCCGCAATGCCGGATGCTCTCCCGAGAAATCTTTGACCGTGTGCTTTGACTTCAACCCGACGATTCTGGGACTATTGAAAAAACCTTAAAAAAGGGGAAAACCCATGGAAAAAGCCAAACGGGGCGACACCGTGAGGGTTCATTATACCGGCAGCCTGGAAGACGGCACCGTTTTCGATACGTCGCGGGGCGGTGAGCCTCTGGAATTCACGATCGGAGCCGGTGAGATTATTCCGGGGTTCGAGGAAGCGGTCATCGGGATGACGCCCGGTGAAAGCAAACGGAAACTGGTGCCAGCGAAGGATGCGTACGGGCTGGCGCGGCCGGAAAGAACGGTGCAGGTGGACCGGGACATGATTCCCGGCGAGCTGCAACTGTTCGTCGGCCAGGAGCTGGAGATTGAAGACCAGCACGGGCGGGTAACTAACGTTGTGGTGAAAGAGCTCACGGATAAGACAGTGACACTCGACGGCAACCATCCGCTGGCCGGCAAGGATCTGCAGTTTCAAATTGAACTGGTAGAAATCGTATCCGCGTGAGCCGGTGTGAAGCCGGGTATGGAGGGGCGCCACAGAGGGCGCCCATGGAGGACATCGAAGTAGCTTTCTGTCAAGGTAGTGGGGGCCGAGAACAAATCCTCTCATACTCTTCGCCGTTAAGTACTTGACAGTATCAATGACAAACCCTATACTGATCGCGTGACTCCCGTCCGCCCCCTCCGCCCACTCCCGCCTAAAACCGCTGCCCTACACACGCACGCCATGGACAACTTGCGGTATATCCGCGAAACCATGGAGCGTGCCACCGCCTTCACGGCTGTTTCCGGCTGGGGGTTGGTCATCGTGGGCTGCACGGCGGTTATGGCCGCTTTTCTGGCGGCGCGGATCCAGAACCCGGACGCCTGGCTGGTGCTCTGGCTGTTGGAGGCCCTGGTGTCGCTGGCCATCGCCGGCGGCGCCACCTATCGAAAGGCCCGGGCATCGACCTTGCCGTTGTTTTCCATGCCGGGAAAACGGTTCGCGTTTAGCTTCACTCCCCCGATGCTCGTGGGCGCGCTGCTCACGGCCGTGCTGTTTCGCGCGGGCTTGTATAGCGCCTTTCCCGGAACATGGATGCTGCTTTACGGCACAGGGATTGTGACAGGCGGGGCTTTTTCCGTTAAGGTCGTGCCGGTGATGGGAACATGCTTCATGGCCGTAGGCGCCGCAGCGCTGTTCTTGCCGGCGAGCTGGGGGAACGTCCTGATGGGAGCGAGTTTCGGCGGCCTTCACATTGTATTCGGAACGATTATCGCTAGGAGATACGGTGGCTAAACAAAGCGCACTTCCCCGGCAGGCCCCGGCCAAGCAGACCTCGACGCCGGGCCCTCTGAAAAAAGTCAGCGGCACGGCGGCCGAGTCCGGGCCTCCCGCACTCGACCGGCTGATTCACGAACGGATGCGCCTCGGAATCGTGAGCGCATTGGCGGCGAACGAATCCCTGACCTTCAACGACCTCAAGAAACTGCTGAAAACCAGCGACGGCAACGTCAGCGTGCATGCGCGCAAGCTGGAGGAAGCCGGATACGTGACCTGTTCGAAATCCTTCGAGGGCCGGCTGCCGAAGACCGAGTACCGGCTGACGGAAGCGGGGCGGCAGGCACTGAAGCGGTATCTGGATCATATGGAGGCTTTGATCCGGGCGATGCGGGAGCGCTGAAAAACTCTTTTTTGTCCAAAACCTTTATGAAAAAAAGTGATTTGTGTCGAAATCCGGCCGCGGCGCGGAACCAGGCTTCCCCCCTTCATGTCGCCATCATCATGGACGGCAACGGCCGTTGGGCCACCGCCCGCAGCCTGCCGCGCATTGCGGGGCACCGCCGGGGAGCCATTGCTGTCCGCCGCACCGTCGAGGCGGCGCCCAAGCTCGGCATCGGCACGCTGACTCTGTACGCCTTCTCCTCGGACAACTGGCAGCGCCCCGCCTCGGAGGTTTCGGCGCTCATGCAGCTCTTCCACGAATACCTGCGCAAGGAAACCGAAGAGTGCGCCCGCAACGGGATCCGCATCAACGTCATCGGCCGCCGCGACCGCTTCTCCCCCGCGCTGCTCGAGGACATTGAATACGCCGAAAAGCACACCGCGCACGGCAGCACTCTCCACCTGCGGCTAGCGGTGGATTACTCGGCCCGCGACGCCATTATGCGCGCTGCGCAGCTTTTCAAGCCGGAGGGTGAGCCCACGCGCGAAGAGTTCCGCCGCATGATGTCAAAAGCGATCCATTCGCCGGTCTGCCCGGACGTAGACCTGTTGATCCGCACCGGGGGCGAGCAGCGGTTGAGCGATTTCCTCCTCTGGGAAACGGCGTACGCGGAGCTTTACTTCACCAGCCGGATGTGGCCGGACTTTGAAGAAGCCGACCTGGCGGCGGCGGTTCAAGCCTTCTACGCCCGCGAGCGGCGCTTCGGCACAATTTTGGAAGCCGCCGCCGGATAGCGGCTTTGCGTATACTGGCGTCCATGATGATCAGCCGGTTGGGTCTTGTTGCGGCGCTGGCGATGGCCGCCTGGGCGCAGAGCCCCAAGAAAAGCGTCTTTGTAATCACGGATGCGGAGGGCGTGGCCGGTATCTGCCGCCAGGAGCAGGTTGAGCCGACCAACCCGGAGTTGCGCCAGGCGCTCACGGCCGAGGTGAACGCCGCCGTCGAAGGTTTTTTGGCTGGCGGAGTCGATGAGGTAATCGTCTGGGACGGGCACGACGGCAGCCGCACACTTTCGGCGCTCACCGTGCACCCCAAGGCGAAGCTGGTGATCGGCGTTCTGCCGGTCACAATGACTATGGAGAGGCGCTACGCCGCGGTAGCGTTTATCGGCCAGCACAGCATGGCCGGAGTGCGCGGCGGCATCATGGCGCACAGCTACAGCTCGCTGGGCATCCAGAACATCCGGATTAACGGCAAACCGGTGGGGGAAATTGAAGTGCGCACGGCGCTGGCGGGCTGGTTCGGTACGCCCGTCATACTGCTCAGCGGCGACGCCGCCGCCGCGGAGGAGCTGCGCTCCATTGTTCCGCAAGCGGAGCTGGCGGTGGTAAAAGAGGGGCTGGGCCGGAATACGTGCTCGACGCTTTCCGTCCCCGCCTCGCAGGATTTGATCCGCGCCGCCGCGCGCAGGGCAGCCGCGAAGATCGGCGCGATCAAGCCCTACCGGATCGAGGGGCCCGTTACTGTCGAGATCGAATACACGACGCGCAACTCGCTTCCCATGGACGCGGCTCTGCGCATTGGCGCCGAGGTAGTGAACGACCGCACGATCCGGTACCGGGGCAAAGACTTCCTGGAAGCCTGGACACGCTCGCAGCTCTATTGAGACACCGGTGAGTGAACTTGAGCGGCAGATCGGCTTGTTTCTGGACGAGTTGAAGCGGGAGAACGCTTCGCCTCACACCGTGCGTGCGTACGCTTCGGACCTCCGGCAGTTCCTGGAGTATTTCTCCCCGAAAGGGACCGAGCCGCCCGAACCCGCGGCTTTCGACACCCTGGCCCTGCGGGAATGGCTCGGCGACCTATATGCCCAGCGGCTGGCGCCGCAATCCCTGCGGCGGAAGCTGGCAGCCGTGCGGGCCTTCTTCGATTTCCTGATCCGGAGGGGGCTGGTGGAAATCAACGTGGCGCGCCTGATCCACACCCCCAAGGCGCCGCAGAAGCTGCCGCGGATCCCAACGGCCGAGCAGGTTAACACGCTGCTGGATGAAATCGCCGCCGGCAAACTCGAGCGGCCGCACGCAGCGCGCGACCTCGCCATCTTCGAGCTGCTCTACGGGTGCGGGCTGCGGATCAGCGAACTCACAGGACTCAACCTGAGCGACGTGGACATGGCCGGGCGCTGGCTGCTGGTCCGGGGAAAGGGAAGGAAGCAGCGGCAAACGCCGTTCGGGGGCAAGGCGGCGGCGGCGCTGGAGCGCTACCTGGAAGAACGGAAAGCCAGGCCGGGGGAAAACGCGCTGTTCGTGAACCACCGCGGCGGGCGGCTCACCGATCGCGGCGCACGCGGCATAGTGAAGCTCTATGCCGCGCTCGTCGGCGGCGACCCCACCGTTCATCCGCACAGTTTCCGGCACGCGTTCGCCACCCACCTGCTGGCCGATGGAGCAGACTTGCGGTCGATTCAGGAACTGCTCGGGCACGCCCGGCTCTCCACCACCCAGAAATACACTCAAGTTTCGCTCACCGACCTGATGGCGGTATACGACAAGGCGCACCCAAAGGCTTAACGGGAGGGTGGCAGCGCCAGCCCGTGCGCCTTCAGAATCGCCTGGCCCTGGGGGCTTCCGAGGAAATCGAGAAAAGCCCGGGCCGCGGCAGCGTTTTTGGTTGAGGCCACCATCCCGCCGCTCTGCCGTATGGGTGCATGCAGGGATTCCGGGAGCAGCAAAGCGCCCCGGTCGAAAACCAGCGACCAGGAGGTGATCACCGCCTCCGCGTTGCCGCTTTCCGCGTACTGGAGCGCCTGGCGGACATTCTCCCCGTAGACGATCCGGCGTTCCAGTTCCTTCCATAAGCCCTTGTTTTCCAACGCCTGTTTCGCCGCGGCCCCGTATGGGGCATGGACCGGGTTCGCGATCGCGATGTGACGGAAAGAGGGGTCGCGGAGATCCTCCAGACTGGAGAGCGAGCGCCGTTTGGACCACAGCCCCAGCCGGCCGAGAGCGTAGACCCGGACCGTGCCGGCGTCCACGCGGCCGGAGCGGGCAAGGTCCTCCACAAACCGTTCGTTTGCAGAGAGATACACATCGTAGGGGGCGCCGTTTTCAATCTGCCGGGCCAGCATGCCGCTGGCGCCGAAAACGAACTGGACGCGGATGCCAGCGGCGCGCTCGAACGCTTGGGCGAGGGGCGGCCCGGCCGTGGCGAGGTCGGCCGCAGCGGCTACGAGCAGTTCTTGGTTCTGAAAAAAAGCCAAAGCCGGGAGTCCAGAGGTTTTCTTCTGGGAGACGGCCGAAGCTGGGAGCGCAGAAGTTTTCTTCTGGGAAAAGACCGGGGAGGGTAGCACAAAGGCGGCCGCAAGGCAAATTGACAATAAGCCACTAAAGTTTAATAATAGGATTGTGCTAAGAGGGGCGGCTAGCCCGCCCTCCCACGTTTTTTTCATTGGCCTTAATTCTAGGAGGCTGGGAGCAGAATGAGCAAGATAATTGGTATCGACCTCGGGACAACGAACTCGGTCGTGGCAGTCATGGAAGGCGGCCAGCCCGTCGTTATCCCCAACCAGGAGGGCTCGCGCACGACTCCCTCGGTAGTTGGGTTTGCCAAAAGCGGTGAACGGCTGATCGGGCAAGTCGCGAAACGCCAGGCAGTTACGAATCCCGAGAATACGATTTTCTCGATTAAACGCTTCATGGGGCGCCGCTTCGACGAGGTCACCCAGGAAATGAAGCTGGTGCCGTACAAGATCGTTCCCGGCGAGAACAACGATGCCCGCGTCGAGATCATGGGCAAGAAGCATTCGCCCCCGGAGATTTCGGCCATGATCCTGACCAAGTTGAAGGAGGCGGCGGAAGCCTACCTGGGCCAGAAGGTCACCAAAGCGGTGATCACCGTCCCAGCCTACTTCAACGATTCGCAGCGGCAGGCCACTAAGGACGCCGGCACGATCGCCGGGCTGGAGGTCATGCGCATCATCAACGAGCCGACGGCGGCGGCGCTGGCCTACGGTCTGGACAAGAAGAAGAACGAAACCATTGCCGTGTACGACTTTGGCGGCGGCACGTTCGACATCTCGATTCTGGAGGTCGGCGAAGGCGTAGTCGAGGTGAAGTCGACCAACGGCGACACGCACCTGGGCGGCGACAATATCGACCAGCGCATCATCGAGTGGATCATTGCGGAGTTTAAGAAGGAGAACGGGATCGACCTCTCGAAGGACCAGATGGCGCTGCAGCGGCTGAAGGAAGCGGCCGAGAAGGCAAAGATTGAGCTGTCGACGCTGCTGGAAACCGAGATCAACCTGCCGTTCATCACGGCCGACGCCTCCGGCCCCAAGCACCTGGTGATGAAGCTGACCCGGGCGCGCTTTGTCCAGATGGTGCAGGACATTCTCGACCGCACTCTGGAGCCCTGCAAGAGGGCGCTGGCAGACGCCAACATCACTCCCTCGCAGATCGACGAAGTGGTGCTCGTGGGCGGCTCAACCCGAATCCCGCGCGTGCAGGAGATGGTGCGCGAATTCTTCGGCAAGGAGCCCCATAAGGGCGTCAACCCGGACGAAGTGGTGGCGGTCGGCGCGGCGGTGCAAGGCGGCGTGCTGGGCGGCGAGGTCAAGGACGTTCTCCTGCTCGACGTGACCCCGCTGTCGCTCGGCATCGAGACGCTGGGCGGCGTGTTCACCAAGCTGATCGAGCGGAACACCACCATTCCGACGCGCAAGAGCGAGATTTTCTCGACTGCGGCGGACAACCAGACCTCGGTGGAAATCAAGGTCTACCAGGGCGAGCGCGCGATGGCGGCCGACAACCGGTTGCTGGGTGTCTTCCAGTTGGGCAACATTCCTCCGGCGCCGCGCGGTGTCCCGCAGATCGAGGTGACCTTTGATATCGACGCCAACGGCATCCTGAACGTGACGGCGAAGGACCGGGCGACGCAGAACGAGCAGAAGATCACCATCACCTCCTCCTCCGGCTTGAGCAAGGAAGAGGTGGAGAAGATGGCCCGGGACGCGGAAGCCCACGCGGCCGAAGACCGGCGGCGCCGCGAAGAGATCGAGGCCCGCAACCGCGCGGACGCGATGGTGTACAACGTAGAGAAGATGCTCAAGGATCATCGCTCGAAGGTGAGCGAGGCCGACGCGAAGGCGATCGAAGCCGCGCTCGAGGAGACCAAGCGGGCGATGAAAGAGGGCGGAGTGGACCGCATCAACTCGGCGCGCGAGAAGCTGGAGACGGCAAGCCACCGGCTGGCCGAGGCGATGTACCGCGCCACTGCCGGGCAGCAGCAGGCTGGAGCGGCGGGCGACGGGCGGACCGGTCCGCAACAAGAGCAGCCGAAAGAAAACGTCGTCGATGCCGAGTTCGTTGACGTAGAAGACAAAGACAAGAAGTAAGCCGAGAGCCAGCGGGGACCGCTCTGCGCGTCCCCGCGCGGGCCCAAGAGAATAGCGAATGCCCGTGACGAGCCAGGACTACTACGAAACCCTCGGGGTGTCGCGTGGGGCCAGCCAGGAGGAGATCCGGAAAGCGTATCGCCGCCTCGCGCGTAAATACCACCCCGATCTGAACCCGGGCGACAAGGCCGCCGAGGAGCACTTCAAGCGCGTCCAGGAAGCCTACGACGTGCTGAGCGATCCCAAGAAGCGGCAGATGTACGATCAGTACGGATTCTATTCCGAGCACGGGCCGCAGCCGGGCCAGGGCGGGCCGCCACCGGGCGCGGGCATGGGCTTCGGCGGGTTCGACTTCTCCGATTTCTTTTCCGGCGCAGGTCCCGAAACCGAGCCCGGAGGGGGCTTCCGCGACCTGTTCAGCCAGTTTTTCAGCCGGGGCGCACGCGAGCGGGTGCGAATGACCCCGGAAAAGGGGACCGACCTGGAGTACGGCCTGAATATCGATTTCTGGCAGGCGATCCGGGGAACGCAGGTCAGGCTGAACATCAGGCGGCAGGAAAGCTGTGCGAGGTGCGGCGGCACGGGATCGGCCGGCGGCACCTCAGTGAGCTGCCCGCAGTGCAATGGATCGGGCAACGTCACGCAGATGGCCGGGGCCATGCGGTTCAATCTCACCTGCCCGCGCTGCGGCGGGACCGGGCGCCTGCGAAATACGTGCCCGGCCTGCGGCGGAGAGGGCCGGGTGCTGGGGAGCGAATCGGTGGAGGTCCGGATTCCGCCGGGCGTACCGAACGGCGCTCGGCTGCGCGTGGCCGGCAAGGGAAACGCCGGAACCATGGGCGCTCCTCCAGGCGACCTTTACATCACGGTGCGGGCCGAGCCCCATCCGTTCTTCCGGCGAGAGGGAGATAACATCGAAATCCGCGTACCGATCACGGTGACCGAGGCGGGCCTGGGGGCGAAAATCGAAGTGCCCACGATCGACGGCCGCGCGCTTCTCAAAGTTCCGCCCGGGACCCGGAGCGGGCAGAAGTTCCGCATGCGGGAAAAAGGCGTTTTCAACTCCCGCAAGAACACTCGGGGAGACCAGATTGTCGAGGTTGTGGTCCAGCCCCCCAAAGTGCGCGATGAGCGCACGAAGGAGATTTTGCGTGAGCTGGCCCAGCTCAACCCCGAGGACCCGAGGGCAGAGGTGTGGAGCCAGGTGTGATGTGAAATGGCGAAAAAGAGATCCAGAGCAGCGGCATACATGATCTCGGCCGTGGCCGAGCAGTACCAGATCCACCCGCAGACACTGCGCCTCTACGAGCGTGAGGGGCTGCTCAAGCCTTCACGCAGCGAGGGCAATACGCGCCTGTACACCGAGGAGGATTTGCAGCGCCTGGAAATCATCTTGAAGCTGACCCGCGAGTTCGGGGTGAACCTGGCCGGAGTGGAGATCATCCTGAATATGCGGGAGAAGATGGCGGCCATGCAGGCGCAGATGGAGGAGTTCATCCGTACGCTGAGCCAGGAACTCTCCGTCCACCTTCCGCAGCCCACGCGCGAATCGCGCAACTCGCTGATCCCAGTGGTAACATTGCCTCCCTTGAAGACAACCCGGCCTAAAAAGAACGACGCCCAGTCGTGAGGGGATGTGTTACCTACGTCCCAGGAACGAAGTGTTACCCGTGTGTCCGGACTAGACACAGGAGGGGATGGAGCGGGAGACGGGATTCGAACCCGCGACATCAACCTTGGCAAGGTTGCACTCTACCAACTGAGTTACTCCCGCTAGCGTTTATCATTTTCGCTCGTCTGCCCGAGTACTGTCAATCGTCCTGAGTAGAGTTCCCAAGGCGGCCGGAGGGACTGGGTATCTCTTGGGCGGGGAGCCGGCATATGGCCCCACGGGGTAGTACGGCAAGTCCACAATCTGCATGAAAAATGGTTTGGGACGCCGCCCGTATCTGACTGTAAACAAAAGTAGTTATTGTCACAAAAAAGTATTTGCCTCCATCCGCGGGAACTGTGCTAGACTTGGCCTTCCAGCTTAAACTGGGGAAACCCCAGGCCGTCAGAGCGCATGGCTGTTCTGTTGGGCACTTCACCCACAATGCGTCTGTAAACGACTAGTTTTCCACAGAGTGTGGAAAACGTGTGGATTTTTTGTTTGTTCACATTCCGCCTTAGCCTATGAATCTGTGGGAACTGATCAAGAAGGAAATCGCGCGAAAGCTGAGCACAGAGAGTTTCCACAACTGGTTTGCTCAGACCTCCCTGCGGCAGTCTGAGTACGATGCGCTCTGGGTGTCGGTCCCGAACGAGGCCGCGAAGGCCTACATCGAGCAGGAGTATGGCGACCTGATTTCTTCCATCATCGGAGAGCTGCAACTGCCAGTTCGCCGGATCATCTACGAGACCCCGGCAGAAGCGCTGGACGTAACATCATCCAGCGATTCCAGGATTGTGGAGCCTGAATTCCTGTTCCAGTCGCCGGCCACTCAGCTCAATTCCCGGTTCACCTTCGATACTTTCGTCGTGGGTTCGTGCAACCAGTTCGCGCACGCCGCTGCCCGGGCGGTGGCGATGAGACCTGCGAGGCAATACAATCCGCTGTTCATCTACGGCGGTGTGGGCATGGGCAAGACGCACCTGATGCACGCCATCGGACGGTCGCTGCTCGACAACTACGCCGGCATGCGAATCGTGTACACCTCGAGCGAGCGGTTCATGAACGAGATGATCACGTGTATACGGCTCCAGCGGATGCCCCTGTTTCACCAGCACTACCGCCGGGCGGACGTTCTGCTCATCGACGATATCCAGGTGCTCAGCCGTAAGGAAGCCACGCAGGACGAGTTCTTCTACACGTTCAACGAGCTGTATGAGCACCAGAAGCAGATCGTGATTTCCAGCGACTCGCCCCCGAAAGAGATTCCAGGCCTGGTGGAGCGCCTGCGCTCCCGGTTTGAATGGGGCCTGATGGTCGATATACAGCCCCCGGACCTCGAAACCAAGATGGCGATTCTGGATAAGAAAGCCGAGGCTGAGGGAGTCAAGCTGCCGGAGGATGTCAGGATCTTCATAGCCACGAAGACGAAGTCGAATGTGCGGGAGCTGGAAGGCGCGCTGGTCAAGCTGGTGGCCTATTCGTCCGTGACCGGGGCGCCAATCACGCTCAGCATGGCCCAACAGGCGCTGAAGCATCTTCTGCACACGCCCGACCGCAGGGTGAGCATCGATTCCATCGTGCGGGCGGTCGCCACTCAATTCAGCCTCCAGCCGGCGCAACTCAAACAGAAGAGCAACCGCCGGGAGATCGCACGCCCGCGCCAGATCGCCATGTACCTGAGCAAGGAGCTGACCCAGTCTTCGCTCACGGAAATCGGGCGGGCTTTTGGCGGCAAGCACCACACTACGGTGCTCCACTCCATCCACAAAATCGAAGAACTCCGGCAAAAGGACACGGAATTGAACAAGCTTATCCAGAGCCTAATTGACTCGCTCAATTGAAGATGCGGAGTTGTTCACACAGGCCTCCCGTAAGAGCTGTGGATAGCTGTGAAAGGGCGGAAAGACAGGGTGGAACGCCAACGGCAGCGAGCGGATTTCTCACAACCACCCAAGCAGGGAAGCGCAGAATTTTGTATAATTTAGAGAGATATCGACATTTCCACAACCCCTACTACTGCTGTTCTCGTTTTGGTATTTTAGAGAACGGTTTGGGGACAGCGTACGGAGAACGGAAGCGCAATGGAATTCAGCGTTAGCAAAGCGGATCTGGTGAGAGAGCTGAGCCTGGCCCAGGGGGTTGTCGAAAAGAAGACAACGATCCCGATTCTTTCCAACGTCCTGATGGAGACTGCCGGGGATCGTGTGCAGCTCACTGCTACGGACTTGGAACTCGGGATACGGTGCTCCTTCCCGGCGCGGGTGTCGAAAGAAGGCGCGGGAACGGTGCCGGTGCGGCGGCTGCTCGATTATGCCCGCCTGTTGCCCGATGTCGATCTCACGGTGAAGTTCCTGGAGAACCATTGGGCGAGCCTGGTGTGCGGGCGGTCGCGGACCCGGATCGCGGGCATCTCGCGGGAGAGTTTTCCGGAGCTGCCGGAGATGCCGGCGCCGCTGGCGGAAGTGCCGGCGAGTGTTCTTGCGCTGATGATCGGCAAGACGATTTTCGCGATCTCATCGGAGGACTCGCGGTTCACGCTGAATGGATCGCTGCTGCTGCTCAAGCCGGATGGAATGGTGATGGTTTCGACCGACGGCCACCGGCTTGCGCACGTAGAGAGCGCAGTGGAAATTCCTGGAATCACAGGGGACTACCGGGCTTTGCTCCCGAAGAAGGCGATGACCGAGATTCTGAAGCTTGCCGGTGAGGCGGGCGACGATGCGGTTGTGAAGTTCGCCGGTGACGAGAACCACCTGTTTTTCCAGCTTGGTTCGCGGCTCCTCATCAGCCGGAAGCTGACGGGCACTTTTCCGGATTACGAACGGGTGCTTCCGAAGGACCAACGCAACTCCGTAACGCTGTGCAGGGAGGAAGTGAGGGCAGCTATCGAGCGAGTGGCGCAGTTTGCCGACGAGCGTTCTCACGCCATCCGGCTCCAGATCAGCCCGGGCGAGGTCAAGGTCTTCTCTTCAATTTCGGATACGGGCGAAAGCGAGGAGGTAATTCCAGCCGAGTACGACGGCGCCGCGATGGAGATCGGCTTTAACGCGCAGTATCTGCTTGAGTTCATGCGCGCCGTTCAGGAAAAGTTCGTTACGTTCTCGTTTAAGGACCCGCACAGCGCGGCGGAAGTCAGGCCGGTTGGGGGCGACGAGAGCTATCGTTACCGGTACATCGTAATGCCGATGCGGATTTAGATCGGCGTTGCGGCTTCCGCTGATTCGAGACGGCACGACACGTACGCGTGAAGTGTGGCGTGGCACCCAAGACAAGGATTTGATTGAGGTTCTATGGCAACTAAAGATTTCGAAACACCGGCAGTAGACACCTACGATTCCTCCAGCATCAAGGTTCTGGAAGGGCTGGAAGCGGTGCGTCTGCGGCCGGCGATGTACATCGGCTCCACAGGCGAGGTCGGACTGCACCACCTTGTTTACGAAGTGGTGGACAACTCAGTTGACGAAGCACTGGCCGGGTACTGCACAGAAATCTCAGTCACAATCCTGAGCGACAACTCGATTACGGTCGTGGACAACGGGCGCGGCATCCCGGTGGACATCCACCAGGAGGAAGGCGTCTCGGCCGCCGAGGTTGTCATGACCAAGCTCCATGCCGGCGGGAAGTTCGACAACAAGAGCTACAAGGTATCCGGGGGGCTGCATGGCGTTGGCGTGAGCTGCGTCAACGCGCTTTCCGAGCACCTCGAACTCGAGATCTGGCGGGATGGTTACACCTGGGAGCAGGAATACGAGCGCGGCGTTCCCAAAGGGCCGCTCGAGCGGAAAGGCAAGGCGGGCCGCAAGACCGGCACGAAGATCACCTTCAAGCCCGACCCCACCATCATGGAGGTAACCGAGTTCAGCTTTGAGACCTTGTCTCAGCGGCTGCGGGAACTCGCCTTCCTGAACAAGGGTCTGCGGATCACGCTGACCGACGAGCGTGTAGACCCGCCCAAGTCCCACGAGTTCTACTACAGCGGCGGCATCGCCGAGTTCATCAAGCACCTGAACCGCGGCAAGACGGTTCTGCACGACAAGCCGATTTACTTCGAGGGAACGCGCGAGCTGCAAAACGGGGGCCTGCTGAGCATCGAGGTTGCCCTGCAGTACAACGACGGCTACAGCGAGTCGGTCTTCAGCTTTGCAAACAACATCAACACGGTGGACGGCGGGACACACCTCAGCGGTTTTCGCAGCGCGCTCACCCGCACCATCAACACCTACGGCCAGGCGGCGGGTCTGTTCAAGGACGTCAAGGAAAACCTCACGGGCGACGACGTGCGGGAGGGACTCACGGCAGTAGTAAGCGTGAAACTTCCGCAGCCGCAGTTCGAGGGGCAGACCAAGGGCAAGCTCAACAGCGACATTGGCGGGCTGGTGATGCAGTTTGTCAATGAGAAGTTGAGCGAGTACTTCGACAAGAACCCCACGGTGATGCGCAAGATCGTCTCGAAGGCGATCGAGGCTGCGCGGGCGAGGGAAGCCGCCCGCAAGGCGCGCGATCTCACGAGGCGCAAGGGTGCGCTGGACTCGGGCGGGCTACCGGGGAAACTGGCCGACTGCCAGGAAAAGGATCCGGAGCGCTGTGAGCTGTTCCTGGTGGAGGGCGAGTCCGCTGGCGGGACTGCGAAGATGGGCCGCGACCGCCGCTATCAGGCCATTCTGCCGCTCAGAGGCAAGATCCTGAACGTGGAGAAGGCGCGCACGGACAAGATGCTGAGCCACGAGGAAATCCGCAGCATGGTGACCGCCTTCGGCACGGGCATCCGCGAGGATTTCGATATCTCCCGGCTCCGCTACGGGAAGATCATCATCATGACGGACGCGGACGTGGACGGCTCCCATATCCGCACGCTGCTGCTGACGTTCTTCTACCGGCAGATGCAGGAGCTGATCAACCGCGGCCACGTTTATGTGGCGCAGCCGCCGCTGTATCGAATCAAGAAGGGCAAGAGCGAGAAGTACATCAAGAACGAAGAGGAGTTCCTGCGGGAGATTCTCCGGAGGGCGACCGAGAACCTGGCGGTTGAGACCGCTCCGGATGGGGCAGGCGCGGCAATGCGGCTGGAGGGGTCCGAACTGCGCACGTTTCTGAACCGGCTGGACGATTTCCAGCACCACTTCCGGCGCGTGGAGAGGAAGGTGCGCGATGCGCGGATCGTCGAGATTCTCTCCGATCCCGGGTTGGATATCGACACCAAGGCCCACTTCGCTGACGAGAAGAACGTCCGGCGCATCGCCGAGCGGCTGGAGGCGATCAGCGTGAAGCCCGAACTGAGGCTCGATGAGGAACACTCGACCTGGACGGTGAGCTTCCGCGATTCGACGAACGCCGAGCGGCTGATCGGCGTGGAGTTGGCGTCGCAGCCCGAGTACAAGGGTTTGCGGAACGTCGCGAGGCAGATTGCGCGGTACAACCGGCCGCCATTTACGGTCGTAAAAGACTCCACGCGGGAGGTGCTGCCGGATTGGCGGGCGCTGCTGGAGCACATCAAGCAGGAGGGCATGCGGGACGTCACGGTCCAGCGCTACAAGGGTCTTGGCGAGATGAACGCCTCGCAGTTGTGGGAAACGACGATGAACGCCGAGACCCGGACGCTGCTGCAGGTGCGTTCGGAAGACGCCGTGGAAGCCAACGAGATTTTCACCACGCTGATGGGCGAGGACGTCGAGAACCGGCGGAAGTTTATCGAGGAAAACGCGCTGGATGTGCGGAATCTCGACGTGTGAGGCGCCCGTCTGATTCTTCGCCCCGGCTGCAATATTTAACTACATAAAAATTCAACTGGGTTGAATAACGCAATCCCCCGAAAAAACGCGCAGTTTCCGCGCGGTTCACCCTAACCTTACCCCTTCAATTATCAGACGTTTAGATCCTTTTCTCTGTTGGACCCTCAAATGCAGCCAGCGGAGCCGGAATGGCAGTTAACCGCACAGCGGGCCTGATTGAGAAGTTCCTCGGGAGCACACATCTGTTTACGCTGGCCCTGACGGAAGTTCTCGAGGAGAACCTGCTGCGCGAGGCGGAGTCGGGGCGGGTGACGCCGGCGCAGATGAAAGTGTTGAAGCTGGTGTCCCGGGCGAAGGAGCCGAGCGTGGGAGACGTCGCGAGCTTTCTGGGGGTGAGCGATGCGGCGGCGAGCAAGACGATCGACCGGCTGGTGCGGAACGGGTTGCTCGAACGGACGCCGGGCAAGCAAGACCGGCGGTCGAGCGAGCTGGCGTTGACGCCGCGGGGTCGGCGGGTGCTGGAAAAATTCGAATCGGGGCGGCAGCGGTGGCTGGCGCAGGTGTTCCAGCGGATCCCGGCTCAGCGCCTGGAAGTGAGTGCTGGCGTGCTCTCCGAGCTGGCTTCCATGATCGTCGCCACGAGCTCGAACTCCGGCCAGATCTGCCTTCAGTGTGGAGTTTACTTTGAGGATCGCTGCCTGCTCCACGAGGCGGTCCGCCAGACGTGCCAGTACCGAAAGAAATCCCGGCAGAGCACGCGGCTGCCGCAGGGAGGAAGGACAACATGAAGCAGACGATGAAGTTCCAGCGGGAAGCGGATCCCGAGTGGTCCGAGCGCTTCCGGACGCTGCCCGGGTGCGAGCGCATTTCCTCTTGCATCCAGTGCGGCACCTGCTCGGGCACGTGCCCGCTTTCGATCTACATGGATTACACGCCGCGCAAGATCATCGCGCTGATCCGCGCGGGATTCCGGGAAGAAGCGCTGAGCTCGAAGACGATCTGGCTGTGCGCGTCGTGCTACTCCTGCGCGGCGCTCTGCCCGCAGCAGATCCACATTACCGACGTGATGTACAGCCTGAAGCGGGAGGCCATCCAGGCAAAGAAGTATCCGCCGCGCTTCCCCATTCCGGTGCTGGCCCAGGAGTTCTTCAACTACGTGAAGAACTGGGGGCGCAACGCGGAGATCCCGGTGGTGCTGAAGATGGCGCTGAAATCGAACCCCTTTATCCTGCTGAGCATGATCCGGTCCGGTTGGGGGCTGTTCCGCACGGGGCGAATCTCGCTCAAGCGTGAGCGGATCAAGAGAACGGGCGAGCTTCAGCGCGCGCTATCCGCTGTGAAGGAGCACAGTCATGCCTGAGAATCGCGGTTATCTGTATTTCCCCGGATGCTCGCTGCGGGCGACCGGCGCGGCCTATGACGAGAGCCTTACGGAGACGTTCCGCCTGCTGGGCATACCGATCGAAGAGCTGGAGGACTGGAACTGCTGCGGCGCCACCTCCTACATGGCGGTGGACGAGAACTCGGCGTTCCTGCTCTCGGCGCGCAACCTGTCCATCGCGGCGCAGCAGGGCGGGCGCGACCTGATGGCGGCGTGCAGCGCGTGCTATCTGGGGCTGCGGAAGGCGCAGGACTACGTTGAGCACTACCCGGAAGTGCGGGCGAAGGTGGAGGCGGGGCTGAAGGCCGCCGAGCTCAAGCCGTTTACGGGAGTGAAGGTCAGGCACACGCTGGAGATCCTGTACAACGACGTCGGCGTGGCGCAGATCAAGTCGAAGGCGGTCCGCAAGTGGCAGGGCGGCAAACTCGCCTGCTACTACGGCTGCCAGGCGGTGCGGCCGTACGACGAAGTGGACAACCCGCACAACCCGATGCGCATGGACGAGCTGATGCGCGCGGTGGGCGCCCAGACGGTGGATTATCCCCTGAAGACAAAATGCTGCGGCGGCACGCTGACGGGAACGATTCACGACGTGGGCGTGCGGCTGAACTACATTCTGCTTAAAGAGGCGGTGCGCAAGGGGGCCGAGGCGATCGTGACGATCTGCCCGCTGTGCCAGTTCAATCTGGACGCCTACCAGTGCGAGATCACGGGAGATCAGGGCGAGAAGTTCGACGTGCCGATCCTTTACTTTACGCAGGTGCTGGGATGGGCCCTCGGCGGCGACCCCGGCAAGCTCGGGCTGAAGCGTTGCATTGCCGGCCAGTCGAAGATCAAGAACTGGTTTTCCGCAAAACAGGAGGTAGCGAGCCATGCGTGAGTCCAACGGAGCGGTACGGGTCGGCGTTTATGTCTGTCACTGCGGCTCCAACATCGGGGCGATCGTGGATTGCAAGGCGGTCGCCGAGTACGCGGCGGGGCTGCTCCACGTGGCGGTTGCCCGGGACTACAAGTACATGTGCTCCGACCCGGGGCAGGAGCTGATCCAAAAGGATATCGAGGAGCACAAGCTGAACCGGATCGTGGTGGCGTCGTGCTCGCCGCATTTGCACGAGAACACGTTCCGCGTGGCGACGGCCAAGGCCGGGCTGAATCCCTACTACCTGACGATGGTGAACATCCGGGAGCACGACTCCTGGGTGCACACGGACCGCGCGGCCGCCACGGAGAAAGCAAAGGACCTCGTGCGGGGCGCCGTCCGCCGGGTGGTACTGCAAAGGCCCCTGGAGAAGGGGCGGGTGCCGATCGACCCGAAGGTGCTGGTGGTGGGCGGAGGCATCGCCGGAATCCATGCGGCGCTGACGCTGGCCAACGCCGGCAAGAAGGTCTACCTGGTGGAGCGCGAACCCACCATCGGCGGCCACATGGCCATGTTCGACAAGACGTTCCCGACGTTAGATTGCGCGGCCTGCATTCTGACGCCGAAGATGTCCACGGTCAAAAACCATCCGAACATCACGCTGTGGACGTATTCGGAAGTCGAGAGCGTGAGCGGCTACGTCGGCAACTACGACGTGAAGGTGAGGCGGCGGACGCGGTATATCAACGAGGACCTCTGCTCGGGGTGCCAGGAGTGCATCGCGGCCTGTGTCTTCAAGGAGCCGAAATTCCCGGACGAGTTCAACCAGAGGTTGGGCAAGCGCAAACCCATTTACCTGCCGTTCCCGCAGGCGGTGCCGCAGACGCCGGTGATCGATCCGGAGACCTGCATCGAGTTCAAGACTGGCAAGTGCAAGAAGACGTGCCTGGAGGCCTGCGCCGACCGGCACGCGATCGACTTCAAGCTGACGGACACGGTCGAGGAAATCCGGGTCGGCACGATCATCGTGTGCACCGGCTTCCAGGCCTACGACGCCAGGCGCAGCCCGCAGTTCGGCTACGGCATTTATCCCAACGTTTATACGTCGCTCGAAATCGAGCGCCTGGTCAACGCCGCGGGGCCGACGGCCGGCGAGGTGGTGCTGCGGGACGGCAAGACGGTTCCCAAAAGTATCGGCATTATCCACTGCGTGGGTTCGCGGGACGAGAACGCGAACCGGTGGTGCTCGCGCGTGTGCTGCATGTACTCGCTGAAGCTGGCGCACCTGTTGAAAGAGCACACGGACGCGGAGATTTTCAACTTCTATATCGACATGCGGACGCCGGGGAAGTCCTTCGAGGAGTTCTACCAGCGGCTGCTGAATGAGGGCGTGCATTTCATCCGCGGCAAGGTGGCCGAAGTCACCGACTGGGCGGCCGATCCGAGTGAGGAAGGCAAGCTGGTGCTGCGGGTGGAGGACACGCTGCTCGGAGTGGTGCGGCGGATCCCGGTGGACATGGTAGTGCTTTCGGTGGGTCTGGAGCCGCACGCGGACGCGCAGGACGTGCGCCGGATGTTCAACATGACCTGCTCGAACGAGGGATTCTTCCTCGAGCGGCACCCGAAACTGGCGCCGGTGAACACGTTCACCGACGGCGTTTTCCTGGCCGGCTGCTGCCAGGGTCCGAAAGACATTCCGGATACGGTGGCGCAGGCAGGCGCGGCGGCGGCCGAAGCGATGGCGCTGATCGACGCCGGATACGTCGAGCAGGAGCCCAACGTCGCGTACGTGATCGAGGAGGACTGCTCGGGCTGCAAGACGTGCATCCCGATGTGCCCCTACAGCGCGATCACGTTCCGCGAACAGGACAAGAAGGCGGAAGTCAACGCGGTGCTCTGCAAAGGCTGCGGGACGTGCGTGGCGGCGTGCCCGTCGGGTTCGATACAGCAGCGGCTCTTTGAAGACGACGAGCTGTTCGAGGAACTCGAAGGAGTGCTGATCCATGCGTAGTCGGCGCGGAGCAAAGGAGTCTGAGAATGTCTGAAGCAAAGTTCGAACCGAGGATCGTGGCTTTCTTCTGCAACTGGTGCACGTATCTGGCAGCCGACCTGGCGGGCATCTCGAGGATGAAGTATCCGCCGAACGCACGGGTGATCCGCGTAATGTGCTCGGGCCGGATCGATCCGCAGTTCATTGTGAAGGCGTTTGCGAACGGCGCCGACGGCGTGCTGATCGGCGGTTGCCACCCCGGCGACTGCCACTACCAGGAAGGCAACTACAAGTGCCTGCGCCGGTTCACGCTGCTGAAGCGCGTGATCCAGGAGATGGGGATCGAGGACGAACGGCTCCGGCTGGAATGGATCTCGGCAGCGGAAGGCGACCGGCTGCGGACGGTAATGTTCGACATGGTGGAGAAGGTGCGGGCGCTGGGTCCGCTGAACTGGAAGCCCGCTGAAGAGAAAGCGCCCGTAGCGGAGGAGGTGACGGCATGAAGCCGAAGGTAGCATTCTACTGGTGCGCGTCCTGCGGCGGTTGCGAGGAATCGAGTGTCGACCTGGGCGAAGCGCTTCTGGATGTAGCCGAGGCGATCGACATCGTGCTCTGGCCGGTGGCGCTTGACTTCAAGAAGCACCACATCGAGGCGATGGCCGATGGCGAGATCGTGGCGGCATTCATCAACGGCGCGGTGCGGTCGAGCGAACAGGAGGAGTGGGTACACCTGCTGCGGAAGAAGTCGCAGGTGGTGATCGCGTTCGGTTCCTGCGCGCAGCTCGGCGGCATACCGGGGCTGGCCAATTTCTTCAATCGCGCGGGGGTACTCGAAGCGGCTTACCGCGAATCGCCGAGCACCGTAAATCCCAACGGCGTATTCCCCCAGACGGTGCACAAGGACAACGGCTTCACGCTGACGCTGCCGGTGCTGCACGACACCGTGCGCACGCTGGACCAGGTGATCGACGTGGATTACTACATCCCGGGCTGCCCGCCGACGCCGCAGTTGCTGGCGGATGCGGTGCAGGCGCTGCTTTCGGGTAAGCTGCCCCCCAAGGGCGCGGTGCTGGCGCCCGATCACGCGCTGTGCAAGGATTGCCCGCGCAGGGACACGAAACCCGAGAAGCCGATGATTTCCGAGTTCAAGCGGCCGCATGAGGTCGTGATCGACCAGACCCAGTGCCTGCTGAACCAGGGCCTGTTGTGCCTGGGCCCGGCCACGCGCAGCGGCTGCGGCGCGCTGTGCATCGAGGGCAACATGCCCTGCACGGGATGCTTTGGCCCGACGTCGCGCGTGCGCGACTACGGCGCCAAGGCGCTTTCGGCGATCGCATCGATGGCAGACAGCAACGACGACGCGGAGATCGCGGCCATACTCTCGAAGATCCCGGATCCGGCGGGAACGTTCTATCGCTACTCCCTGCCGGCATCGGCGCTGCAAAGGAAAAAGTTATAGGAGGCCCCTCAAATGCCGGTAGAGACAACGACACGCAGAATTACGATCGATCCGATTACGCGGCTGGAAGGGCACGGCAAGATCGAGATATTCCTGGATGACGACGGGCAGGTCGAGCGGGCGTACTTCCAGGTGCCCGAGCTGCGCGGGTTTGAGAAGTTCGCGCAGGGGCGTCCGGCGGAAGACATGCCACAGATCACGTCGCGCATCTGCGGCGTGTGCCCCACGGCCCACCACATGGCGGCCACACGGGCGCTCGATAACCTGTACCAGGTGACGCCGCCGCCGGCCGCGCAGAAGATCCGCGAGCTGGTCTTCAACACGTTCATGGCCGAGGACCACGCGCTGCACTTCTACTTCCTTGGCGGGCCGGACTTTGTGGTCGGGCCGCAGGCGCCGGCGGCCGAGCGAAACGTGCTGGGAGTGGTGGCCAGGGTCGGAGTGGAGACCGGCAAGGCGGTGATCTCGATGCGGCGGAAGCTGCGCGAGCTGACCACGCTGGCGGCGGGCAAGACCGTGCATCCCGTCTTCGGGCTGCCGGGCGGAGTCGCCAAGCCGCTTACCGAGGCCGATCGCCAGCGCTTCCGCGAGGTGGCGGCCGAGGCGGTGGATTTCGCGCAGTTCACCCTCGAAACGTTCGAGAAGATCGTGCTCGAGAACTCGGACTACGGGGACCTGATCACCGGCGGCGTCTTCACGCACCGCACCCACTACATGGGGATGGTGGACTCCAACAACCAGGTGAACTTCTACCAGGGCTCGCTCCGCGTGGTGACGCCGGAAGGCAAGGAAGTTGCGAAGTTCGCGCCGGAGAAGTACCTGGACTACATCGCCGAGCACGTCGAGCCCTGGAGCTACATGAAGTTCTGCTACCTGAAGCAGCCGGGGTGGAAGGGCTTCATGGAGGGCGCCGATAGCGGAGTGTTCGCGGTGGCTCCGCTCGCGCGGCTGAACGTGACCGAAGGCATGCCGACGCCGCTCGCGCAGCAGGCCTACGAGAAGTACATCAAGACGCTGGGCAAGCCGGTGCACCACACGCTGGCCACGCACTGGGCGCGGATCATCGAGCTGATCTACGCCACGGAGCGGATGAAGCAACTGGCCGACGACCCCGAGATCACCGATCCCAACGTGCGCACGATTCCGACGGCAACTCCGCGCGAAGGCGTCGGCGTGGTGGAAGCGCCGCGGGGCACGCTCATCCACCACTACAAGACCGATGAGCGCGGCCTGATTACCGCGGCAAACCTGATTGTGGCCAGCCAGAACAACGCCGCCCGCATGTCGATGAGCGTTGAGAAAGCGGCCAAGGGGCTGCTCTCCGGAAGGGAGATTTCCGAGGGCTTGCTCAACATGGTGGAGATGGCGTTCCGGGCGTACGATCCGTGCCTGGGCTGCGCCACGCACTCGCTGCCCGGGAGCATGCCGCTCTCGGTGCGGGTGCGCGGGCGTGACGGCGAGACGCTCAGCATGCTCGTGCGCGACGCGGACGGCGCCATTCGGAGGAGCTGATCCCCTATGGCGGCGCGGGTTCGTGTGCTCGGGCTGGGCAACGAGCTTCTCGCCGACGACGCCGTAGGCATTCTGGCGGCCCGGAAGGTGGCCGAACGCTGTCCTCCGGAGGAGGTGGAGGTCATCGCGAGTTCCGAATCCGGCCTCTACCTCCTGGAGTACGTCACGGATGTGGCGCGCCTGATCGTGATCGATTCGGTGCAGACTGGCCGCACGGCTCCGGGTACGATCCACGTGGTGTGCGAAGAAAACGTACGGGCGGCACCGGGCAGCACGCCTCACGGTACGGGGCTGTTCGACGCCCTCGCCCTTGCGCGCAAGTTGGGCTATAACGTTCCCAAGGAAGTGATCATCCTGGCCGTGGAAGCGGCCGACTGCCTCACAATCGGCGGTGAGATGCATCCCGGCGTGGCTGCCGCGATTCCGGAACTTGTCGAGCGCGTGGTGCGGATGTCGGTGAACTGAGGGGACTCCCGCGCCGGGCGGGGTCTCATAGGGAAAGGGCTAGAATAGGGGTAGTAGGGGCGAGGGGACGCTCCAACCAACCATCGTCCATTCGGGTCAGGGGGGACTCAATGGAAATCGAAAAACAGCGGAATCGCATCGAGGGGGCGGAGCGCTGGCTTTCGCTTCTGGGCGGCGGCGCGGCCGTATTCTGGGGCCTCAAACGGAAATCGCTGTTCGGCTCGGCGGCGGCGCTGGCGGGCGCGAATTACTTTTTGCGGGGCGTTGCGGGTGACCGGAACGTGCTCGAGTTTCTGGGAGTGGACTTATTCCTGCGCGGGAGCCTGCCTTACGGCCGCGGCATCAAAATGCGGCGATCGGTGACGATCGGCCGTTCCCAGGAGGAACTTTACCGCTTCTGGCACAACTTCGAAAATCTGCCGCGCTTTATGAAGCACGTGAAGTCCGTCCGGGTGCTCGACGACCGCCGTTCGCACTGGATTGTAACCGCGCCGGCGGGCCGGACCGTGAACTGGGACGCGGAAATTATCGCCGATCGCGCGCCCGAGCTGATCGGATGGCGCGCATCCGGTGGAGGAATCGACCACGCCGGTTCGGTGCGCTTCGAGCGCGCGCCGGGTGACCGTGGAACGGTGGTCCGGGTACAGCTTCAATACAATGCGGCCGGCGGGCGGATCACCGCCTCTATCGCCAAACTGTTCGGTGAAGAACCGGACCAGCAGATCCACGACGACCTGCTCCGCTTCAAGCAGCTTATGGAAGTGGGAGAGATCGTGACCACCGAGGGGCAGCCTTCCGGCCGCGCGGGCGAGGCGAGGCGGGCGATCTGGGCGGAGCACGAGGAGCTGGGGAAAGCGGAGCCGGTCGAGGAGGCCGCGAGGGAGTCGTTCCCGGCCAGCGACGCGCCGTCGTGGGCGTACGGCATCTGAGTATCAGGGGGCTGCGATGAAAGCTGTGTGCTGGAACGGGACGGAGGACGTCCGCGTTGAGACGGTTCCCGATCCCGGGTTGCTGAGCCAGAAAGACGTCATCATCAAGACCACACTGACAGCGATCTGCGGGTCCGACCTGCACCTTTACGGTGGTCACATCCCCGGAATGCGGCCGGGAGACATACTCGGCCACGAATTCATGGGCGAAGTGGTGGAAACCGGCAGAGAGGTGAGGAATTTGAAGAAGGGCGACCGCGTCGTGGTGCCCTTCGCGATCGCCTGCGGGGCCTGCTACTTCTGCCGCCACGAGTTATACACGCAGTGCGACAACAGCAACCCGAATGCGTGGATGCTGGAAAAGCTCAACGGATACGGGTCCGCCGGTCTGTTCGGCTATTCGCACCTGTACGGAGGGTATGCCGGCGGGCAGGCGCAATTCGTGCGGGTGCCCTTCGCCGACGTGGGTCCGGTCAAGGTGTCCAACGGCGCGCAGGGGCTCAGCGATGAGAAGGTGCTGTTCCTTTCCGATATCTTCCCGACCGGCTACCAGGCGGCCGAACAGTGCGATATCAAACCAGGCGATACGGTGGCGGTGTGGGGCTGCGGTCCGGTGGGGCAGTTCGCGATGATGAGCGCGCGCCTGCTCGGCGCCGAGCGCATCATTGGCATCGACCGGTTTACGGAGCGGCTGCGGATGGCGCAGGAGACCTGCGGGGCCGACACCATCGACTACTCGAAATCGCCGGACCTGATCGAGGAGATCAAGGAGCTGACGGGGGGAATGGGGCCGGACGCCTGCATCGACGCCGTAGGAATGGAAGCGCACGGCACGGCACTGGCGGGACTCTACGACCGCGCGAAGCAGGCCGTACATCTCTTGCTCGACCGCCCGACCGTGCTGCGCCAGTGCATCCAGGCGTGCAGGAAAGGCGGCACGGTCTCCATCCCGGGAGTCTATACGGGGCCGCTCGACAAAGTGCCCATTGGCGCCGCGTTCGGCAAAGGGCTGACGCTGCGCATGGGCCAGACGAATGTGCAGAAATATCTGCGCCCGTTGCTCGAAAAGATCGAGCGCGGCGAGATCGACCCGTCATTTGTCATCACGCACCGTTTCAACCTGTCGGACGCACCCTATGCTTACCAGTTGTTCCGGGAGAAGCAGGACGGGTGCATCAAAGTGGTGCTCGATCCCAGCAACGGGCGGCGCGGGGAGTGAAATATGCCAGAGAAGGATCCGAATGATTCGCAGAGGGATCGGGAGGACCGGCCGAAGCCGTCCCTCGGTCCGGTAGAGGGCGACGAGGAAACCATCGACGAGGACCTGCGGCAAAAAAGCGGGCAGTCATGAGCGAAAAAGGCAAAAACCCATCCGAACGCAGCAAGGGGAGCGCCCGAAAGAGCCAGAAGGAGCAGGAGTTGAGGGCCGAGCTGATTGTGGGCGAGGGAGAGGGTTCCGAAGAGCAGGTGGAAGAATCTTTGATGGAGAAAGAAAGGAAGCCGAACCGGCCATGAAGATCACCACGCGGGCGGCACTGTGGGGCGCCAGGCGGATGGCAAAGCACAAGCTCAAGAAGAACCGGGGCAAGCTGCTGGCGGTGGCAGGGGGCGTGGGTGCCGCAATTGCCGCCGGCTTAGTGGTGAGGCGATTGACGATGGCCGATCTCAGGGGCGAGGTGGCGCTCATCACCGGAGGCTCGCGCGGTCTGGGTTTTCTGCTGGCTCGGGAGTTCGCGCGGCAGGGCTGCCGAGTGACAATCTGCGCGCGCGACGGCGCCGAGCTCGAGCGCGCGCGGGTCGATTTGGAGCGGCAGGGCATCGACGTGCTCGCGGTGCAGTGCGACGTAACTGATCAGTCTCAGGTAGAAAGCCTGGTGCAGAAGACCAAAGCACGCTTCGGCCGGGTGGACATTCTGGTGAACAACGCCGGCACGATCCAGGTGGGGCCCATCGAATCGATGACGGCCCAGGATTTCGAGAACGCGATGCGCGTGATGTTCTGGGGCATGCTCTATCCTACGCTGGCTGTGCTGCCGGACATGCTGGAGCGCCGCAGTGGGCGGATTGTGAATATCACGTCGATCGGCGGGAAGGTGAGCATGCCGCACCTGCTGCCGTATGGCTGCGCCAAGTTTGCCGCCGTCGGGCTATCCGAAGGATTGAGGGCGGAGTTGAAGGGGGAAGGGATTCGCGTGACCACCATCGTGCCCGGCCTGATGCGGACCGGTTCTTTCCTGAACGCGTTTTTCAAAGGGCGGCAGGAGAAGGAGTTCCGCTGGTTCAGCCTGGGGGCGGCGCTGCCGTTCATTTCGATGGATGCGAAGCGGGCGGCGCGCCAGATTGTGGCGGCGACGCGGCGGGGGGAGGCCGAGCGGATACTTTCCCTTCCGGCAACCATGCTGGCTCTCTTTCACGGGCGATTTCCGGGTCTGACGGCCGATTTGCTGGGCTGGGCAAACCGTCTTCTTTTGCCCGAAGCCGAAGGGGGCCGGCCCGAGCAGGTTCGCGGCATGGACGTGCGGCAGCGGGCGCGCGGATCGGTCTACCGCGCGTTCACCCGAATGGGATTAAGCGCAGCCGAAAAGCTGAACCAGTATCCCGGTCCGGTGGCGGCCTGATACGCTCGCATCAGACGTACACGCGTTTGACGCGGGCGCGGATGCCGCAAAGGATGTCGTAGGAGATCGTGCCGGCCATTCGCGCCATTTGCTGCGCGTTGATGGAGACGTCGCCTTCGCTGCCGAGCAGTGTAACCGTATCGCCGGGCTGTATGGACGGGCAGTCGGTTACGTCGATGGTGGTGAGGTCCATCGAGACGGCGCCCAGGATCGGCACGAGTTTCCCAGCCGCGATGACGTGGCCGCGGTTGGAAAGCCGGTGGGAAAGACCGTCCGCGTAGCCCACTCCGAGGATCGCGATCCGTGTGGGGCGATGCGTGCGGAACATGCCGCCGTAGCCTATGTGGGCATGCTCCGGGACCTCCTTAGTCGAGATCACGGAGGCCTTCCAGCTTAGCACCGGCTCGACGTGAAGCACGCGCTCCGGCGCCTCGCCGCGTGCCGGCGAGACGTACCCATACAGAGCGTGGCCCACGCGGATCATGTTCTGCAGCGCCTCCCGGCGTCCGTAGGCGACCGGGTTGGTGCTCGACATGTGCATAAACTGCGGGCAGATGCCGGCTTTCTTGAGACCCGCGGCGATGCGGTTGAACGCACGCACCTGCCGTTCGGTTTGCTTGTTCGTGTAGTCGGCGGAGGAGGCGAAGTGGGTCATGAGGCCTTCCAGGCGCAGGTTGGCGGCCTCCTTCACCGCGGCGGCGATTTGGGCGGCATCGGCGCGGGTGCCGAGACGTCCCATCCCGGTGTCGATTTTCAAATGGTAGCTGAGCGGGGCGCCGCTGCCGGCGGCCAGCGAGCTCAACTCGCGCAGATCGCTGAGCGAATGGACCACCGGCGTGAGGCGGTAGTGGACGAGCTCCCGGTAAACGGCGGTCGCGCGATCGGACATCACCAGAATGCGGGCGTCGATGCCCGCCTCGCGCAGCGTGATTCCTTCCTCCGCGGAGCTCACGGCCAGCCAGCGCGCTCCCGCGCCGGTGAGCACGCGCGAAACCTCAACGGCGCCGTGGCCGTAAGCATCCGCTTTCACGACCCCCACAATTTCCACGCCGTCGCCGACGACCGCCGAGACGCGTCGAAAATTCTCCGCGAGTTTCGCGCGAGAAATCTCGGCCCAGGAACGGAACCCAAATGCAGGCATATGCTATGGCTGACGCTTTCCCGAGAGACTCAGCAGCAAGTTCTCGTAGGCGCCGGTGACGGCCTCCCAACTGTATCGCTCGCGAACGCGCGCCACCGCCCTATCTATCCATTGTTCTCGCTCCGGAAGGCTTAAGTCCAGTGCGTATCGGATCCGGTCCGCCAGATTAGCGTGTTCGAACGGAATTCCCGCGCCCCCGGCGACCTCGGCGTTCTCCGGCGTGTTCAGGTAGAGGACCAGGGCGCCGCGGCCCATCGCTTCGATGAGTGCGGGATGCGTGCCGCCGACCTCGGTGGCGTGGATGTAGGCGAAGCAGTGGGAGAGTAGCTCGTGATAACCGCGGCCATAGATCGCGCCGGGCATAACGATGCGGGGATCGGTGGTGTTGCGAACTTCGCGGATGTATTCGTGGGCGTAGGGGGCATCACCAATCAGGGCGAGCTTCAGATCGGTCGCGACCTGCTCGAACGCCCTGCGTACCAGCAGCGCGTTGTTTTCCGGTTCCAGGCGGCTGACGTAAAGGAAATAGCGGCCGGGTTCCAGGCCAAGCTTTTCGAGGGTTTCCGTGCCGGCGACCTTCCCGGTTTCGGCGCCATAGGGGATGAAGCATGTGGCCTTGCCGTAGCGGGCCTGATAGTAATCCGCGATTTTTTGAGCATCGCTCACCACGGCGTTGGGAAACCAGGTGGAGAGCCGCTCCGACATGAGATACCAGGCGCGGCCGAGCCGGTTCCACTTCTTGCGGTTCCGTTCGAGGCCGTCGACGTTGAGCGCGACCGGCATGCCGAAAAGCCGCGGCAGGAAGGTGAACAGGGCGTTCGCGGCATTGCAGTAAAGCACGGCATCGTGGCGGTGAGCCAGCAGGTGCAAGGTGGAAAGGAAAGTGTGCACCACCGTATCCAGGTACTTGTGGCGGATGGTGGGGAGATATTGGAGCGCGACGCCGCGGTAGCAGGGCGCCGAATGGCGCTGCCTCGTGTACACGGTGACCTGGTGCCCGCGAGCGACAAGCCGCGTGCCGAGTTCCTCGGCGAAGGTTTCAAACCCGCCGTAGCGGGCGGGGATGCCGCGGGTGCCAAGAATCGCGATCCTCATGCGCGCAGGGCCTCAACCGGGGTGTGCTGCCGGTCCGGGTGGCCGTTCGGCCTCCGGATGTGCCTAGTATTCGAACTGCCCGGCTTGGGAACCACTCGCGGTCTTGTAGCGGGGGCCAGATGAAGCGGCGGGCATGGGCAGCGGCTTGCTGACCGGGGTGTACCGGAACCAGTTCGCGATGTATTCGTCATCCACACGCCGGCGTTTCATGATCTCATGCCGCTTGGCCCGGATGCGACGCCAGTTCCGGGCGAGGTACCAGAAAGCTTTCAGGGATGTCTGCTCCACCAGCAGGCAGCAGCAGACTACCAGCAGATCGCGCGCGGTGATCGAGACCCAGTTGCGGCGGTAGAGGTCCCCGGTGATGTTCTTGATCCGCATGAGAAAGCGGTTCTTCACCGAGTGCATGTTGATGACCGCCGGCAGGGCGCGCCGGTTGCCGGGCAGCACCGTACGGACGTGATAAGCGCGGGCGTGCGGCGTATACAGGCAGCGCCAGCCCAGCAACTGCGCCCGCCAGGCGACATCGGCGTCTTCCCGGTAGACGAAAAAGTCGGGATCGAAAAACTCGCCGTTCACCGAGATATCCTCGATCATCTCCCGGCGGTAAAGAGCTGCGGCGGCGGTTGCGCCGAACACGTACTCGATATTGAGGAAGTGGCCGTTGTCGACTTGCTGGCTGCCGCGGTCCAGGTGCCGCAACATCGGGGTGAAATAGATTCCGGTGGAATCCACCAGGGGCTGGTCCGGCAGCGAGAAGTTGGCGTTCATGGTCAGCAGCTTGCCGCAGACCGAGCCCACTTTCGGGTCCAGGTTGCCTGCATCCACAAGCGCCTGGATGAAGTTCGCGGTGAGGAGCACGTCCGGATTGAGCGTGAGCACCCAGTCGCCCCGGGACAATTGAATGGCCTGATTCTGCGCCGCGGCGAAACCAAGGTTTACGGAGTTGTAGACCACGCGGCAGGTATCCTCGAACTGCTCGAGCACGGCTTGAGTACCGTCGGTCGAGGCATTGTCAACGACAATGATTTCCAAGTTCGGGTACTTCTGGGCCAGCACCGATTCCAAGCACCGCTTGATGAACCGGCCGCTGTTATAGGTCACCACTGTGACGGAAACGGAATCTGTCTGGGCCATGCAATATGAGCTTGAACAAAATCACTGGAATTTGTGCCCTACCGCCCGGAAAACGCAAGACGATAGCCGCAGATTATCGCGCCGGCGCGCTACCGAAAACTTAGCTGCCAAGCGAACAATCCCAAAATAAATTGACACAGGTTGCAGACTTCCGAAACGGATGATCCCCCAAAATGCCCGGAAGCAGGAACCCAGCATCACTGCCGCGCACACAGCCGCAAAGGCAAGCGGGCTGAAGTGCTTAGCGGCATACCTTAGCAGGTTACCATACCAGTACGCCTCCCTGGTTCCATCCGGCAGTCGGGCGGCGGAATGCCCGCCGGTGTGCCGGGCTGCCGCAACCGGCACATATCGGATTTGACCGCTCTCGGAGGCAATCCGTTTACAGAAATCCACATCTTCGAACCATAAAGGTTCGAAACGCTCGTCGAAACCGCCCGCATTGCGCCAAACCTCCCGCCTGAACATGAGAAACGCCCCGGCGGGCTGCTCCACCGCCGACTCAGCCTCCGGGTCGAAATCCAGGCAGCGGTACCGCCGGTTAACGGGATTTCCCGGCCAGAGGCGGTTCAGCCCCAGGGCCTCGAAGCTCAGGGCGGCGGGGGTCGGAAAGCGCCGGACCATAAAGCCGGCCTGCGGCCGGCCGCCGTCATCCACGAGTTTCCCGCACGCGGCGGCCACGCCCGGCTCGCTACAGGCAGCCATTAGGGCGTCCAGACCGCCCAAAACTTCCGTATCCGGATTGAGCAGCAGCACGTAAGGCGTTTCCAGCGTGCCGATTCCCTGGTTCGCTGCGGCGGCGAATCCCCGGTTCCACGGGTTGGCGATCAGGGCCGCTCCGCCCGCTTCGAGAACCCGCCGGCAGGTGCCATCGGCCGAGGCGTTATCGACCACGACGATCTCGGCATCCGCCTGCGCCAGCGACGCCAGGCATTTCCCGATGACCGCTTCCGAATTGTGCGTCACAATCACTACGCCCAGGGTCTTCATGTCAACGAGGTCAGAGCGAAGTAAAGCCGCCAGTAAGGGTCGAACCCGGCGGTGCGTTGCAAGTGATAAATCTCCGATTCGCTATGTTCGATGATCTTCGAGAGGCCCCGCGGCCAGCCGCCCCCCCGGGCCACCTCGCGGCGAATCCGGCGGAACAGCATCAGCCCTTCGATCTTGCCGGCGAGATACGCCAGGCCGCGGCCGTGCCGGAGCGCAACGCCGCCCCAAAGGATTTGACCGAGAAGAATCGGCCAACCATAGCGGAACAGGTACCGCAGCGGATAATGCTTCGCCACCAGCAGGACTTGGTTGCGCGCGATCCTCCGGACGGTTTCGGAATGCCAGGCGCCCAGCGTGGCGCTTCCCGCGTGCCGGGCGACCGCCTCCGGAACGTACATCCCGAAGCAGCCCAGCATGGCGCAGCGCAGCCCGAAATCCACATCTTCCAGATAGGATCCGAAGCGCTCGTCGAGCAGTCCCACGCGCCGGAACAGCTCCGCTCGGAAAAGGGTGGCGGTCATCGGCGCCATCCTGATGCGCCGGCGCCGCGACCAGAGCGGCCCGTCGTGCCGGCCATGACCGACGCGCCAGGCGCAGGCGCCGCGGCTGAGAGTGTCATACGTTCCGTCAACGATGTCCGGGCGCGAGGCATCCACCAGCTTGCCGGTTGCGAAAAACACGCGCGGTTCCGCGAGCGCTTTTTGCAGTTGCTCGAGCCAGTCCGGTTGAGGATCCACGTCATTGTTCAGGATCGCGATCATGTCCGTGCGCGCTTCGCGGACACCGCGGTTTACCGCGGCGGCGAATCCGACGTTTTGCTCCAGCTCAATCACGCGCGCGCCTTTGGCTTTTGCCACTTCCACAGACTTGTCGGTGGACCCGTTATCAATCACCAGGATTTCCTGTATCGGGCATGTCTGGCCCTGCAACCGGTCAAGTAAGGGGCCGATCAGGTCGCAACGATTCCAGTGCGGAATGATCACCGTAATTCCGGACATGACTCCTTTGGACCTGTGAGCCAGCAAAGAATTACATGCGCGGGCGGGTGGCTGTCTCTATCCTAGCACTTCTTTCTCTTGCGTGTAAATCGCTTTTTGAGCAGGAAGTAGAGGTTGAAAAGCCCGTCGCGCCAGGGGTTCAGCTTTATCTCGCCGAGGCGGGACGAGTACTGGATGGAAATCTCTCGAAAACGTATTTTGCGGTTTTTCAGGGCCTCGATCTTGATCTCTTCCGAAAACGACATGCCGTCGGATACGAGATCCATCTCTTCGAGTATGCTGCGGCGGAAGACCCACATCCCGGACTGCGAATCGCGCACCCAGCGGAAGTAAAGCAACGACATGGCGAGCGACAGCACCACGTTGCCGAACTTATGCTTGAAGCTCATGGCGCGCGGGTCGCGCACGGGGAACCGCGACGCGTTGAGAAAGTCCGCCTCCAGGTGCAGAAAGGCTTCCAGAAGATAAGAAATGGCGTCCACCGGGTAACTGTGGTCTCCGTCGAGCGTCACGATGATATCGCCTCGCGCGTTTGCGAATCCGCGGCGATAACTGCGCCCGTATCCTCGCACCTCCTCCCGGATTACCTGCGCGCCGTAGGCCCGCGCCACTTCGGACGTGCGGTCCGTCGAGCCGTTGTCAACCACGATGACCTCGTCGACGAACTCCGGCATGCGCTTCAGCACCTGCTCGATCCCCTGTTCCTCGTTCAGGCAGGGGATCACAACCGTTATGCTATGACCCTTGTACATGACATCGGCGCGGCAGCTAGAACCCGGCGCGGAGGGAGGCCCCGCGGCGCGCGGGATCGAGCGTTGGCTCTATCATGGTAACTGCTATGAGAATTGCCGCCGTTCTATTATCCGGCTTTTTGGCCGCGGCGTTGAACGCGGGAGCGCAGGTCTCCGCCGTGCGTTCGGTTTACTTCTTCCCGATGGGGAACAACCTGGAGCAGTACCTGGCCCACCGCATCACAAGTTCCGGTCTGTTTCTTGTCGTGACCGACCCGAAGAAGGCCGACGCGATTTTCTGCGACCGTTTGGGCCCCTCGCTCGAAGCGCGCCTGAACGAGCTTTATCCCGAAACGGAGACGCCGGATGCCGCCGAAGCCAAGCCTGGCACAGCCGAGGAATCGGCGGGAAGGGTTGAGCAGGTAAAGCTGCAGGAGGAGCCTATACGCTTCTCATCCTTCGGCAGGGGCAAGGGGACGACGTTTCTGATCGACGCGCGCAACCGCACCGTGCTTTGGTCGTTCTACGCCGTGCCGAAGAACAGCTCGCCCAATGAGCTCGACCGGGTGGCAGGCCGTATCGTGGATCGGCTGAAGAAGGACTTCAAGAAGGCGAGGTAGCATCCGGCTCAGATCAGGCCGGCCTGCTCCAGAAGCGGCTCGTTTGCCAGAAGCTCTTCTGTCGGCCCGTCGGCGGCAATGCGGCCCGCGCGCAGCAGAAGCGTGCGGGTGGTTGTGCGGCGAAGGAAACCCAGATCGTGCGTGGCGATGAGCTTCGCCGCCGGAATCCGTTCGAGGGCGCCGGCCAGCAGGCGGACGGCGCGGCCGTCGAGCTCGGCGGTGGGCTCGTCGAGCAGCAGCAGTTCCGGATCGCGCATGAGGGCCAGGGCGAGGGCGGCGCGCTTGCGCTGGCCGAGGCTGAGGTGGGCTGCGGGGCGGTCACGATAGTCCTCCAGGCCGAAATCGGCAAGGCGCGCACCGGCCTCGCGGAAGGCTTTTTCGCGCTCCACGCCGCGGTTGAGCAGCGGCAGCGCGAGATCCTGCACCAGCGCGGGCATGAATAACTGGTCCTCGGGGTTCTGAAACACCATCGCGAGGCGGGCGCGGCTGGATCGGGAGGATGGCTCGCCGAACAGGCGCACCGTGCCCTTGGCGCGCAGCAGTCCGGCGATGCACCACAGCAGCGTGCTTTTTCCCGAGCCGTTCGCGCCCACGATGCCTACGGATTCATTCCGGCCCACCGTGAAGGAGATGTCTTCGAGCACGGGCTGCGAACCATATCCGAAGCTGAGGCGCGAAACTTCCAGCGCCGCCGTCATGAAACGATTCCAGCCAGGGATTGCGCGGCATGGAAGCGCTCGGCGCGCAGGAGGGTCCGGCGGAAGATGGAAACCACCGCCCAGCCGAGCGAGGAGAAGCCGCCGCGGCCCAGCGTCCCGCGAACGCACAGCCCGCGCGCCTGGAGCGTTCTGCGGCTTTCAGCCGCAAGGATCTCCGCGAAGTGGCGCACGAAAAGCAGAAACAGGCCGAACGTGTAGAGCCGCGAGCGCGGCGAAAGCTGCGAAGCCGCCCACTTCCACGGCGCTACTCTGAAGGCGGCGGTGGAGAGCAGAAAAACCGCGATGGTGCGCGCCGCAAGGGCAGGATCGGCGCCGCCAAACCAGCCCAGCGCCAAAATAACTCCCGCGAACATGGCGATGGGAACCAGCGACAAAAGTGCGGCTCGCAACCGGCGCCGCAGCGCGAGGTGAATCGCGAAAGCCGCGCCTGCCGCCGCAGCCAGCGGGATTCCAGCCAGGCGGGCGGAAATCACGGCCGCGGCCAGCAAACCCCCAGACGCAGCCAGCCGGAGCGCGTGCCCCATCAAGACCTCCTCGCCTGCACCAGATACCAGCCCTCCCACTCCTCGCTGCGGATTACTTCCGTTCCCATGCTTTCGAGCAGGCCGGCGAGTTCCGGCGCGGGCGGGAGCCGGTCGTTGGCCACCGCGCCCCCGAGCGAAGCGTGAAACGCGTTCAGGGCGGCGCTGTCCATCAAGTGCCCGACAGAGAGCAGCCCGCCGGGGCAAAGGCATTCCACCAGGCTGCACAGCGTGCGCTCGGGAGGCTCGAAATGCGGCAGCACATTGAAGCAGAGCACCGCATCGAAAGAACCGGGAGCGAACGGAGGGTGGAGCGCGTCGCCGCAGACGTGCGCGAAGCGCGGGCCGTTGGACCTCGCGCGGTTGAGCGCCAGCATCCGCTCGGCCATGTCGAGTTCCACTGTGAAGGCCGCGCAATTCCGGCCCAGGTGCTCGACGAGAATCCCGGTGCCGCACCCGACATCCAGGATGCGGCTCGCGCCCGGGGGAACCGCGAGGGCGGTGAAGTGCGCCACCTTTTCGGGGGCGTCCGGGGGAGCCGGCAGTTCGTCCCAGCGCGGGGCGAGTTCGTTGAAATAAGTCCTTTTCATGTTTCAAAGAGGGCGCTGCGGCGGTGAGACAAATACGTTAGCACAGGCGGAATGACCACGAGCTGGAGAGCGACTCCAGGCGCGCCCTGCAAGAGCACGGCCACCGAGGAGACGCCCGGCGGCAGATCGAACATCCTCGCCAGAAACCATGTAGACGCTGCGGCCGTAGCCCGCCCGGCGGCTATCGCCGAGAGCAGCGCCACCCAGCGGCGGGCAGGACGGTTGCGGTAAGCCGCCGACGCCACACCGGCCAGCACGGCTCCCTCCAGCGCCACTGTCAGCACAACGGGGGGATACAGCGGCGGCATGCCCGTGGCCAGGCACGAGATGAGCGGCGTGAGCGCTCCGGTCAGCACCGCCCACCGCAGCGGAACCAGAAAACCGGCCAGCAGCAGGGGCAGCAGCATTGGAAGAAACTTGCTGCCGAGCCCGGCCGCGTGGAAGGCTACCGGCAGCACAAGCGCGAGCGCCGCCATCGCGGCGCTGATCACCATGGCGCGGAGGCGGTCGGCGTTCTGCATCAGAAACTCACCGTGAAGCCGCCCGCAGCATTCGCGCCCGGCATGGGATATCCGGGCACCACTTCGTAGCGGCGGTTGAAGAGGTTGTCTACTGTCGCGAACAGGTTCCACTTGCGGTTCACCGGCACGGTCAGCCTGAGGACGCCGAGCAGGTACGGATCGAGTTCGCTGGTGTGCTGCTGGTCCGCCCAGCGCTTTCCGACCAGCATGCCTCCGAAGGAAACGAAAGCGCGCCCCGCATCGAACTCGACCGAGTAGTTGAACTTATTGGCAGGAACGTAGGGGGCGAGGTTCGTCGAGCGGAGAGCGGCGTAGCCGGCCTGAATCGCCAGCCGGCGCTGCGCCCGCCACCGCAGCAGTGCTTCAATCCCCCGGTTCACCGCAGAGCCTGCGTTCAGCAGTTGCAGATTCGGGAAGCGGCCGGTGACGACGATGAGATTCGAGAGATCGGCATAGTAGGCGGTCAACGACGCGGTGAGTGAATTGTGCGGGCGGGCCTGCAACGCCGCCTGGTAGTTCCAGACGCGCTCCGGTTCCAGCAGCGGATTCGGCGCGGGAAACAGGTACAGCTCACGGATCGTGGGGTTGCGAAAACCCTTCGCCACCTGGGCGGAGAGCGTGTAGCCGGGCGCAAGGTCGTACGCGGCGCCGAATTCCGGAACCGCGATGGAACCGAACTGCGTGTTGCTTTCGTAGCGGACACCCGAATTGAGGCGCAGGCGCGGCGCGGCGATCCACTGCGCGCGTGTGAAGCCGGCAGCGCTGGTGATTTCGTGCCGGCCGTAATCGGTAAAGCTGGCGACGTTGCGGGCGCGCCCGCCGAAATTCAAAACATCGGTTCCGAATTCCAGCGTGAGCTGGGGAGTAAGCAGAACGTTCTGGTCGAGGCGGAAGCCGGAAGTGCGGTCCGTGGAGCGGAAACCGTCGGTGATGTAGTGCTTGCCGTGGCTCGACAAGGCGCGCATGTAGCCCCAGGTGCGGGCGGTGGCGTTGTGCAGGTTCACGCTGAATCCGCCGCGTCCCACGGTTGCGTAACTCGAAGGTAGGGGGGCAGTGACGGGTCCGGGATCCTCTACGTAGAAATGCCCGTAGCGGCCTTCGATTGAGGCCTTCCAGACATTCGAGAGGTCGTACCCGGCGGTGAGGGTGCCGTCCTGGCTGCGGAAGGCCGAACGGCGCCGGTCGCCCGAGGTATGCGAGACGCCGGCGTTCAAGGAATAATAGCCGCGGTCGAATCGCGTGCCGTGGGTCAGGTTGTGCTGGCCGGTATAGAAGGAGCCGAAGCTGGAAGTGAGCTTGGTGGTCATGCCTTCGGAGGGCTCCCAGTTCTTCACCTCGACGACCCCGCCCATGGCGTTGCTTCCGTAGAGCACCGAGGCGGGGCCCGCCACCACCGTCACGGCCTCCGCGCCCGAAAGGCTGTAGAAATCGGGCAGCGGGTGGCCCATCAACCCCTGAAAATCGGGGCGGCCGTCGACAACCACAAGAACAGCGGTGTTCGGCGACTCGCCGATGCCCCGGATCGAGATGCCGCCCGTGCCGTTGGTGGCGATGCCGTAGCCCATGGCGCCGCGCCGGGTAACAAAGGCGGACGGAACCACGCGGTCCACCGCGTCGAGAACCGTTCGCGCCCCAGTCCGCGCGATCTCCACGTTGGCGCCGGTGAGAGCGCTCGGCTGGGCATCGTCGCGAACGGCGACGTCAACCGAGTACCGCAGAATGGCGGGCCTCAAACGCAGGGGAATTGCTTCCGGCGAGGCCTCGGTGAGGCGCGCGCGCACGGGTTCAAATCCTGGCGCATGCACGGCGAGGTCGCAGGGCGCGGCGAGCGGGATTTCGACAATGCCGTCGGGCCCGGTGGTCAGCACGACGGTAGAAGAGGCAGAGCGCGCTTCGATGTGCGCGTTGGGAACGGTGCGGTCCTGAGAATCGAGAACGCGAATGCGGATGGGTTGCGCTGCGGCGAGGGCGACAGCAAACAGGGCAAGGAGAGTGGCACGCATAATCCGCCGTTAATCGTAGCACAAAGCGAAAATTTGTGCTACGCGACGCGGATAGCTTCAGCCCGCCAGCTTCTCGTAGCTGTCCGGACCGCAGATGCGCTCGACTTCGCGGATGAACTCGCGGTCCGGCTTGACCTTTTGCGTGATATCGAGGGTAAGGGAAAAGTCGCGCGGGCTTTCCAGGCGGAGGCGGACCGACGTATCGCCGGGTTTGCGGGTGAACAAATCATTCAGCGCGGCGGCGACGTCGTTCTGTTTGCCAAGCGGGACCCGGATCGCAATTAGGGTCGGGTAGAGGACCCCTGCGACATCAAGCGGGATGATGTCCTGGATGGAAATTTTGGGCGGGCCGCTTTCCTCCGGCAGAACGAGGCCTTTGACGAGCACGGCCCGGTCCTCCACCAACTGGTCCATGAGCCGCTCGTAGTGGGTGGTGAACAGGACCGCCTCGATACTGCCGTTCATGTCCTCCAGTTGCATGGACGCCCAGACCTTGCCCTCCTTGTTGCGGCGGCGCTGAATGGAGGTGAGAATGCCGCACAGCGCCACTTCGACGCCGCGTTCCAGCCCTTCCAGCGTGTCGGTGGAGTGCGTGGCGAGCTCGGCGATCTTCTCCCGGTACTGTTCGAGCGGATGGCCGGTGACGTAAAAGCCTAAAACTTCCTTTTCTCCGGCGAGTTTGTCCTTATCGGGCCACTCAGGCGTCTGGGGCAGCGGCCGTTCCTCCGGCTGGATGCCAGGGATGTCGCCGAACAGCCCAACTTGCCCGCTCTCGCGGTCGCGCCAGGCCTTTTGGCCGGCTTCCATGGCGCTCTCGATGGCGGCGAACATCTGCGAGCGCACGGGCCACACCGAATCGAACGCGCCCGCCTTGATCAGGCTTTCGATCATGCGCCGGTTGACCGCGCTCAGGTCGACGCGCTCGCAGAAATCGTAGAGGGATTTGAACGGGCCGCCTTCGCGGCGCGCCGCGATGATGGAGTCCACCGCGGACTGGCCCAGGGTCTTGATCGCGCCCAGGCCGAAGCGGATGCTCTCGCCGTCGGGCGTAAAACTCCAGTCGCTCGAATTCACGTCCGGCGGGAGCACCCGGATGCCCATGTCGCGGCACTCGCCGATGTACTTGACGATCTTCGCCGTGTTGCCCGTTTCCGAAGTGAGCAGCGCGGCCATGAACTCTATGGGATAGTTGGCCTTGAGATAGGCGGTGACGTACGCGAGGTAGGCGTAGGCCGCCGAGTGCGACTTGTTGAAGCCGTAGCCAGCGAACTGCTCCATGAGGTCGAAGAGCTTTTCGACCTTCTTGCGGTCGTGGCCTCGTTCGAGCGCGCCTTGAAGGAAACGCTCGCGCTGGCGGGCCATCTCCTCGGGCTTCTTCTTGCCCATGGCGCGGCGCAGGATGTCCGCTTCGCCGAGCGAGTAGCCGGCCAGGCGGTTGGCGATCTGCATCACCTGTTCCTGGTAGACGATCACGCCGTAGGTTTCCTCAAGGATCTCCTTGAGTTCGGGGAAATCGTAGACGACCTTGCGGCGGCCGTGCTTGCGCTCGATGAAGTCATCCACCATGCCGCCCTGGATGGGGCCGGGGCGGTAGAGCGCGTTGAGGGCGATGAGGTCCTCGATCCGGCTGGGCTGGTAGCGGCGCAGGATGTCGCGCATGCCCGCGGATTCGAACTGGAAGATGCCGCTGGTGAAGGCCTTGGTGAAAAGCTCGTAGGTCTTGGCATCGGTGAGCGGGATGTCCTCTATGACGAGCTTTACGCCGCGGTTCTTTTCGATCAGAGCGATGGCGTCGTGGATGAGGGTGAGCGTCGTCAACCCGAGGAAGTCCATCTTGAGAAGCGAGAGCTTCTCCAGACCCGCCATATCGTACTGGGTGACGATTTCATCCTTGTTCGTGCGGTAGAGCGGAACCAGTTCCTTGAGCGGCTGCGGAGCGATGACCACTCCGGCGGCGTGGACTCCGGCGTTGCGAGCCAGTCCCTCCAGTCGCTTCGCGACTTCAAGAACCTCAGCAATCTTTGGATTCTTCTGGGCGGCCTGCGCAAAGCCCGGCTCCATCCGGATGGCGTCGGACAGCGAAATATTGAGCACGTTGGGGACGAGCTTGGTGACGCGGTCCACGTCGGCGAAGCTCATGTCGAGGACGCGGCCCACGTCCTTGATTGCCGCGCGCGCGCCGAGCGTGCCGATGGTGATGATCTGCGCGACCTGCTCGCGGCCGTACTTCTCGGTGACGTACTGGATGACCTCGCCGCGGCGCCGGGTGCAGAAGTCGATGTCGATATCGGGCATGCTGACGCGCTCCGGGTTGAGGAAGCGCTCAAACAGCAGGCCGTACTCGAGCGGATCGATATCGGTGATGCCCATGGCGTAGCTGACCAGGCTTCCGGCGGCCGAGCCGCGCCCCGGCCCGACAGGGATGCCGCGCGATTTCGCAAAGCGGATGAAGTCCCAGACGATCAGGAAGTAGCCGGAGAACTTCATCTGCTGGATCACGCGAATCTCGCGCTCCAGGCGCTCTTCGTACTCGGCAAGATCGTGCTTGAGGCGGCCGGCGGCGCGGAGCGACTCCAGGCGCGGGCGGCGGCGCTCGAATCCCTGGCGGGCGACGTACGCGAAGTAGGAGTCCGTGGTGTGGTTCTCGGGGACGTCGAATTTCGGGAAGGGCTCCTTGACCTTCTCGAGTTTGATATCGCAGCGCTGGGCGATTTCCCAGGTGCGGTCGAGCGCATCTTCGAGGTCGCCGAACAACTGCATCATTTCCGCGCGCGATTTCAAATAGAAATCCGGCGTGGGCCAGCGCATGCGCGAGGGGTCGCTCATGGTCTTGCCGGTCTGGATGCAGAGCATGATTTCGTGCGAGCGGGCGTCGTCGCGGCGGAGGTAATGCGTGTCGTTGGTGACGACGAGCGGGATGCCGGTCTCGCGCGAAAGGCGAACGGCGAGCGGGACCAGGCGCTTGTCCTGCTCCAGCCCGTGGTCCTGCAGTTCGAGGAAGAAGTTCCCGCGGCCGAACATGTCCACGTAGGTGTAAGCGAGCCGGCGGGCTTCTTCGTAGCGGTCCGCGAGCAGGGTTTCGTTCACGTCGCCGCGGAGGCAGCCTGAAAGCGCAATCAGGCCTTTGGAGTGGCGCGCCAGCAGGTCCTTATCGATCCGCGGCTTGTTGTAAAAGCCCTCCAGGTAGGCTGTGGAAACCAGGTCGATCAGGTTCCGGTAGCCTTCCTGGGTCTCGCAAAGCAGAACAAAGTGGTTGTAGCGGTCCGACGGCGAGCGGCTCTTCATGCCCTGCTGCGAGACATAGACCTCGCAGCCGATGATGGGCTTCACTCCCTTGTTGCATGCGGCATTGTAGAAGTGCACGGCGCCGAACAGGTTGCCGTGATCGGTGAGCGCGACGGCAGGCATCTTCTGCTCGGCAACGGCGTCCACGAGCTGGTTGACCTCGCATGCTCCATCCAGCAACGAGTAATCGGAATGGCAATGCAGATGGACGAAGGGAGTGTCGGACATTTCCCGGCTAAAGTGTATGGTAGCACTCCGGGGTTAAGCGCATCTGCTGCTACCATAATCTGTTCGGAAATCTGTTCGGACAGCAGTCAAACCCGCGTCCGAAGCACCCCCGAGAACGTTTGCGAAGGAGAGGAACAAGGAGAAGAAGGGAATGAAAGTCATCGCCTTCAACGGCAGCGCGCGCAAGAACGGCAACACGGCCATCCTCCTCCGGCACGTGATGGCCGAGCTGGAGAAGGAGGGCATCGAGACCGAGATGATCCAGTTGAGCGGCAGCAAGATTCACGGCTGCCTCGCCTGCCGGGAATGCTCGTCGCGCAAGGACGGCCGCTGCTCGCAGAAGGACGACATGGGAAACGAGTACATCGCGCGCATGGCGGAGGCGGAAGGCATTCTGCTGGGCTCGCCGACGTATGTCACGGACGTCTCGCCGGAGATCAAGGCGCTGATCGACCGCGCGTGCCTGGTGGCGCGGGCCAACAACGGAATGTTCCGGCGCAAGGTGGGCGCTGCGGTGGTAGCCGTGCGCCGCGCCGGCGCGATTCACGCCTTCGACACGCTGAACCACTTCTTCCTGATCTCGGAAATGATCGTTCCGGGCTCGTCCTACTGGAACGTGGCAATCGGCCGCGATATCGGCGACGTGGAGCGCGATGCGGAAGGCCTTGAGACCATGCGCGTGCTCGGGCGCAACATGGCCTGGTTGATGAAGAAGATTTGCGGGTAGCTGCCCGCCGCTACCTTGCCGCCCGCGCCAGCGAAGGCATGAGCTTGATGGCCCGGCGCGTGTTGTACTGCTCGCGCCAGGCGCGGTGGGCGGGGGTGTCCGGGAACCGCTCGGAGGGCGGATACGGATACCGGCTCATGCCGTGGAAGGGCAGCGGCTCCACGGACTGCGAAAACGCGGTGTTGGCGTCGCCGTCCTTTGACCAGCCGTCCACCAGCAGGAGGAAGTCGCGCTTCCAGCCCGCGGGCAGCGGTGGCAGGGCTTGCGCATCGAAGCTGATGCGCAACTCGTCGCCGGATCCCATAATCACGAAGCGGTCGTCGGCGGCGCACAACAGTTCGCGAACATCGCCGTAGCGCGTGTAGAGGCCGGGGATCGGGTTCCACATCGCCTCCGGTACCCAGTGCGCATATTCGTAGACTTCGGGCTGTTCGCGCCGCGGATGAATTCCCGCGCGGGAGAAGCCGCGCAGATCGAGCTCGGCGGCGGCGGGATCGAGGGATGTCATCTTCACCTCCGGGGCCGCCGTGTCTTCGCTCAAAAAGATTTCGTCCCAGTACAGGCACGTGTTGGTGACGATCCGGACCTCGCGCGAGGCGGAGAGGAATTTTCCCGTGAGATCGACCACGATGGTCTTGGGCCCGCCCGAGGGCACGCCCATGTCTTCGATCACGGTGCGCCAGCGCCCGGCGGCGTCCTTCACCTGGAGGTATGGCATGACCAGCGCGCCCTGGTCTCCCTGCGACGCAGCCATGAAGGTGCTGCCATCGGCCCAATCGATCCAGCCGTTCAGCACTAGGATGGCGCGGTTCTCACGTGCCGCCTGCGGCCCGAAATCCAGTTCGAGCGCATGCATCTCGGCGCGCCCCGCGTAGTCGTGCTGGAAGCCGGCGGCGTAGATGCGGTCGCGCCGCGCCACGTTCCAGAGCACATTGCGGCCGCGGTGATCGCGCGCCGCGCGCGGGTAGATCCGGCGGCGCACGCCGAACAGGCGGAACTCGGGGAACGGCGGCGCTTTGAACTTGTCATTCGTGAACAGCTCGATGCCGGCGTGGTGATCGACGGCGATCAAACGCGCCTGGTCGATGTAGGAAATTTCGTGCAGCTCCTCGGTAATGCGGATCTCGTACCGGCCGTTGAGGGGAGCGAGCGAGCCCGGAGGCAAATGCAGGTACTCGTCGCTATCGACCGGGAAATAGTTGCCGTCGCCCGAGCTGGCGCCCAGCGGAGCCACGCCGAGCACGTCGCTGATGAACTGGAACTCGCGGCCGTTCCAGGTGAAAACCATCGGGCAGGAGCCGGACAGCCGGGGCGCTTCCTTGTAGGCGGCGGCGCGCCCCGCGGGCTCGTTGGGCTGGTTCTGGATCAACCCGTTCGGCCAACTGATGCGCACGGTGTCGAGCTGGCGGGCCTGACCCAGGCCGAACAGCAACGGAACGCCCGCGTAGATTTTCTTCTGATACTGGTTGCCCGCCCGGACCTCAACCTCCGCGCCCGCGCCGTCCTTGAGATTTTTCAAGCCGGCCAGGGAGATGCGGATCCACTGGTTCTTGGTGGCGGTCTGATTCAGCAGCAGGTGTACGGCGCCGCTGGGCGTCACCGCGGCGAGGTCCGCGCGCCCGTCGGCGTTGAAATCGGCCGTGGCCCAGGCGGTGGCTTCGGGGAACCCGGCGGGCGTTCCGGCTGAGGCGAACTTCACCAGGCCCAGGTTGCGGTAAACGGCGCTTCCCGCAACCAGGTCGGCAAAGCCGCGGTTCTCCAGGTCGGTGAACTCGAATGCCTGGCCGCGCGCCAGAGGCGCGAGCGCGCTCTGAAAATTCCCTTCGCGGTTGAGAGCCAGGCCGACGCCCTCCGGCGTGGCGAAGGCCAGATCGATCCAGCTATCGTTGTCGATATCGACGGGACGAAGCGCCTTCGCGCCGGCCGGCAAGGCGGCCAGCGGCTCTGCCGTGTAGACGCCGCGCATCTGGTCGCGATAAACGACGCCCGCGCCGCCGGCGTAGGATACCGCGATATCGGTGGCTTTCGTGTCCGGCACAACGCGGAACGGCGCTGCGGCAATCGCCCGGCCGGAGGCGAAGGGGAAACGCGAGGTGTAATCCGCAAACGCCTTGCCTTCATTGCGCAGCAGCGCGGATTTTTCGCCGAACAGGAACAGGTCCAGGTCGTAATCGTGATCGAAATCCAGCCATAGCGCGGCCTCAAAACGGCCGGCTGGCATCGCCGCGTTCTCCTCCTTTTTGAACCGGCCCTTGATGTTGCGGTATATCGCCGAGCCCGTTTCGGTGAGGATGCAGAGATCAGGAAGGCCGTCGTTATCGTAGTCTCCTGCTGCGACGGCAATCACGCCCTTAATGCCTTCGAGGCCCGAATTCGCGGCCAAATCGGTGCCCTTGCGATACAGGCGGATGCCGTCGCGGGAGTAGGCCAGCAGATCGGCTGCGCCGGCGCTGGCGGAATCCAGCACCTGCAAGCCGGCCGATTTGGGATCAACCGCTCCGGCAAGCTTTCGAACCTGGAACCTGAGTTCAGCGGCGGGGGCGCCGGCTGCTGCGGGGAGCGCCTGAATGGGATCGTAGAGCTCCGCGTAATAGCACCACTCCACGTCCTCGGTGTCGTCGGCGGCTTTCTGGCGCGCCTTGGCGTCCTGAAACACAGCCAGCGCTTTGGCGGCTTCGGCCTCGTTCCCGAGCAGGCGGTACACGTTGTAAAGCTGGAAACGCGGCGCGACCATGTTGGGGTCGAGCTTCGCGGCGATCTCGAATTGCTCGATCGCTTCTTTTTCCCTGCCGGTCAGGTTGTAGAGCAGGCCGAGATTGTACCGGGAGACCGGTTCGTCGGGAACCAACTTGATCATCTGCTCGAACTGGCGGATCGCCTCCGGATACCGCGCCTCGCGCTTGAACGCGATCCCGAGATTGAACCACGTGTGGGGCAGGGCCGGATTCTGTTTTTGAGCCTTTTCGAGCTCGACAATCGCTTCCTGCGTGTTGCCGGAGCGCAGCAGGGCGAGGCTGTAGTTGAGCCGCTCGCGGAAGGAATCCGGAGCGAGTTCGAGCGCCTTTTTCAATTCCGCGACTGACTGGGCGACCGTGGTTGGCGTCTCGAAGAGGGCTTTGCCGACGTTCCGGTAGCGCCACAGCAATTCCTCGTTGGAAGCGGAACCGGCAGGGCCGGGAACCGCGCTCACGAGCAGGAATATCGCCGCTGCGAGAGTGAGAAGCGGCGCCAGCGACAATCTGAGTCTCTTCATGGCCGTCGGCCGTCCGTCTTGCGATTGTATATCGCCGCCCGGCCCGGCGGGACGCACTGTGGACAGGTTCGGTCTGGCCTACAGCGGCGCCTTGGAGGTCACCTCTATCCGCAAAATGTGGTTGCTTTGAAAAACGTTGCCGAATTGCGGGACGATGTACTGGTACATGTACCCGGTTTCCATGCTCCAGTAGCGGGACAGCTTGCGTCCGATGGCGGAGTAGAGCCTGAGCTGATCAAACGTTCGGCCCCGAGAGTTGAAGCCGAAACGCACCTGCGGTTCCGCTGAAAGCCGGAGGAAGTAGCTCCTGGATAACCCGCGGCGGGTCTCAAACCTGTATCGAAGCCGGTTCTGGTAGCTGCCTTCCTCAAACAACTGTTCAAAGCGCACGCGATGACCCAGGGTCCAGGCGCCACTGTTTTCGGAGAAGCTTGCCTGCTCGTAAATGCGGTGCTCGGCAGTCGACGGAGAGAAGTCGCCCGTAGGGAATTTCCGTATATAGAAGTGGCCGGCGCTGAGCACGACGGAGTCGTTGAGTTTGTAATTTACACCGTTGCGGAACAGCAGCCTGTCCCACTTGGTGATGATGCTGTCCCTGCGCACTTGCGCTTCGATGTGCACGCCCCAGCGGCCCGCGACCGGATGATCCCCCGAGTACACGTACCATCCCCTGGCGTTTGTATTCGTTATCCGTCCGTCTTGCGCCTGCGCGAGCGTGGCGAATGCGGCCAGAAGGGCAAGAACAGTTCTCAGCGAGCCACCTCAACCCGCAGTGTGACGGCCGCCCGCACCTCTACTGTTCCGGGCTCTATGGGGGTTGCCGCCGCCGCTTCCATGCGTGCCATGCTCATCACCATCGGGCGGATGGGAGGCTCGCCGCCCGCCTCCGCCGAAAGCACGCGGACAATTCTGACCCCGAGCGCGCTTGCGATGGCCTCGGCGTCCGCGCGTGCCGCGGCGGCGGCTTCCTTCAAGGCTTGCGCGCGCGCCGCACGCTGGTCCTTCAGGCTGAACTCAAGCCGCTGGATATTGTTCGCCCCCGCCTTCATGGCGGCGTCGATGATCGGGCCCACGGACTTCAGATCGCTCGTAGTGACCAGGACCGTGTTGCGGGCGGTGTAGCCCGAGATCTCCGGCGCGGCGTCTCTGGGGCTCCGGTACATCGGCTCAAGCGAGTAGCCGGCGGTGCGGATCTCGGCGTTGGGGCCTGCGACCCGGCGCAGCTCGCGAATCACCGCGTCCGCGCGCTCTGCGTTCTGTGTTCCCGCGGCCTCGGCGGTGGCAGCCTGTGTAACGACGCCGACGGCTATGTGCGCCTGGTCGGGTGCGACCGCAACAACCCCTTCGCCAAACGCCTGGATGTACGGCGGCGGTGGCGGCGCCTGAGCGAATGCAAGGCCGGCGATCGCAAAGAAAGCCAACATAGTTGCCTTCGTGCGCAATGACCTCATTGCTTTGAGATTACAACAGCGGCAGCGGCGGCCGGCCGCGGCGCGGCAGTTTCTTTTCCACGCACCCGCGTCACGCCCCGTTGCGTCCCACTTTTGTAATGGGCAAAAAAGACGTAAGCAAACCGGGCCACTTCAAGCTCTCCGGAAGACTGCGTCCGGGTCAAGACGCTCCGGCGGATCTGTACAAAGAAGAGTATCGTGAAGAGAGGGCGCAGGAAGAGGCGGGCGGGGCAAAGCCTGTCCCGGGCCGGCGCGAAGCACGCACTCGCAAACGCGCAAGGCAATGAGCAGGCAGCACGGACTGGGCGGCGTTCTCGGATTGATCCGCGAAATCGCACGGACGCTGCTCGCCTATCTCGGCGGGCAGATCGTCGTAGCGTTGATCCTGTCGGGACTGTACATGACAGGGTACGCGCTGCTTGGCGTCCCGTTATGGTTCCTGGTCGGCCCCATCTGCGGTTTTCTCAACCTGATTCCCCATTTCGGGTCCGCAGTTGCGGTGCTGCTATCGGTGGCCGTGTCGGTGATAGGGGGGCTCGGCTGGGAGCGGACCCTGGGCGTGCTCGGGGTCTTCGTGGCTGTCTCGACACTGGAAAGCTACTGGCTGACGCCGCGGATCATAGGCCGGAGGCTGCAGATCCGGCCGCTGTATGTGTTCCTGGCCGTACTGCTCGGCGGCGCGCTGTTCGGTTTTCTGGGACTGCTGCTGGCCGTGCCGGTGCTGGCGGTGCTCGTTGTGATCTATCGCTACGCGCGGGGAACCGAGCCCGGCGCCGGGGTTCCCAAACAGCCGGGATCTCTCTAAGCCATCATTCGAGCACGACTACTTCGTATGCGTCGAGCTTCGGCAGCAGGAAAGCCATTCTGCCGTTGGCGGCCGAGAGCTTGAGCTTTTCTCCGGTGCCTGCCACCCTTGCCGACTTGAACTTGCCGGATACCTCAACGCGAATGCCGCGCATCGGAATCGGGTCGAACCACCCGGTTTGCGAGTGCCCGGTGAGGTTCACGAAATGTACCAGCGTGCGGGCGCGCGCGGGCTGCCGCATCAGCGTAATTTCGACCAGAGGATGCGCGTTGGTCACGAGCTGCCGGCCTGCGGGCAGCAGGCGGTCAATCAAATCGGCGACCAGCGCGGCATGCGGCGCCGAGCTGTGGCGATAGTAGAGCGCGCCGACCTGCCAGGGGATCCAGGCCACCTTACCCGCGCCCAGTTCCGTCATCAGCAATCCGGGCTTCTGTGTTTCTACCTTATCGGTCCAGACTCTTTCCGGCGGGCCGAAGCGCGCGGGCGGTATCAACGTGAGCGGGCTTGTGCCCTCCGTTTCCAGGTATTCCCCGTCGAGGAACATCACATCGGTGTCCTTGAGCGACGGTAGCAGCGAATGATCGCGGATGCGGAAGTAGGCCGAGCGAGTGTTGTTCCAGCGGCGGACCGGCTTCGGCAGGCCCTGGATCGCCGGTTCTCTGGCGCCCGCTACGAGCAGCCGTCCGCCGGCCCGCACCCACTTTTCCAACGCGGCGGGCGCGCCGTCGGGCGCGATCACGATGTCCCACGGCCCGCGGTCCAGCGCAGCGAGGTTTGTGGAGACGGCAAACGGGATGTGCTGCTCGCTCAGGATGCGGAAGAAGCCCCGGTAATCGGCCTGGCGCGCGTCCATGCTGAGCAGCAGCACGCGCGCGGCGCTTTGCTGTCCGACGTAGAGTTCCTCGTGCTTCTTGTGCCACTCGTTGACGGAACGCAGCACGGGCAGCGCGCGGCGGTCCTCCTGGTCCGGCGTGCCGAGCATGGCGAAGGACGGTCCCGCACCGTTGGCCATGTTCTGGAACAACCGCGCGCGTATCTCGGCGGGCGGCACGTGGGCGAAGCGGTACGGGATATCCACAAACGCCATGCAGAGGTTGAACGCCATTTTATCGGGCTCCGAATTCCGCGCGCGGTTTACGTTGTCGCTCGCCGAGTACGGCCACAGCGGCAGCGGGCGGTCCACCGCTGTGTTCGACTCCGACATGATCCCGTCCACGTGTTCCTGGATGTAGGTGAGGAACGCAGCGCGGGGCCTCTTGGAGCGGATTAGAGCGGCAATACTGGCCGCCACTTCATTCCTGGAGATTTCCATGAACTCGCGGTAGTCGGCATCCGGCTTTTCGGGCAGCGGCCGGCCGTAGCGGGCTTCGAAGCGTTTCTTGCAGCCGTCGCAGCGGCACGTCCCCATCGGCCTGCCGCTGTAATCCGAGCCCGGGTTGCCGAACATGTTGAAGAACAGCCCGTCCACTTCGTAGCGTTCCAGCGCTTCGGCCAGAATCTTCAACGCATGCTCGCGGTAATAGCCCCCGTTGATGCAGGTGGCGTAGGTGCCGTTGTACTCCGCGGGCTCGCCGTTCGCGCGTTTGAAGAACCATTCGGGGTGGGCGTCGAAAGCCTCTTTTTGCGACTTGCTGAGATCGAAGCGGCCGATGACGCGGATGCCGCGCTTGTGCGCCTCGCGCAACACCTCGCCGAACAGGTCGCGGCCCGGCGGAAGGAACGGGCTCGGATAATGGAACGGGACCTTGGTGGGGTAATATGCCCTGATGCCGCCCATGCCGAACAGCAGCGCATTCGCGCCGAGATCGGCAACCTGCTGCACCAGCCGTGCGGCGTCGAGGTTGGCATCGGTTTCGCGCAGATTGGTCTGCACGAGCCGCACCGGCTCATCCATCCACCACCGGGGCTCCGCCGCGCACGCGAGCGCGCCGGCGGCTGCGAGTGTCGCAAGCAGTCGCTTCCTCATGTCAACGTCCTGAAATAGATGTTCCGGTAGGCCACCGGCCCGTGATCGCCCTGCAGCATCAGCGGGTTTTCCGGGGCTTCCGGAATCTCCAGTGCCGAGCGGGTCGGCCCGTCGCAGACGAAGTTTTCCTGGACGACCACGCCGTTGTAGATGACGCGTTCGAATCTGGCGTGTTCCACCTTCTTGCCGTTTCTGAAGCGCGGCGCGCGGAACCAGATCCGGTAGTATTGCCACTCGCCCGGCGCCCGCGAGGCGTTGGTGCGCGGCGGCGAGCCGCCGAAGCCCTTCTCGTTTTCCCAGCGCTGATAGATCGCCCCGCCGTCGCTGAAGGTCAGCGGCCCGGTGGAGCCGAAGCTGTCGAAAACCTGTACCTCGTACAGCCCGTGCAGATACACGCCCGAGTTGGAGCCTTTGGCCAGCATGAACTCCAGGTAGAGTTCCACATCGCCGAATTTGCGTTCTGAAACCAAATTGGTGGTGTGCGTTTCTATGCCGTTGACGATGATCCCGCCGGGCTCCCGTTTCGCCACCAGCCGGCTGGAATCCGGGCTCAGACTCACGGACCGGGCAGTGAACCACTCGTTCGTTCTGCCGGGAACGCCGCGCCAGCCGAGTTCGACGCGCCAGCCCGACAAATCTTTCCCGTTCAAGAGCGGCTGCCAGCCGCTTTCGGTGAGAAACGGCGCCTCCAGTTTCTGCGCCGGAAGGGCGTGCGCCGCGCCCAGAACGCTTGCCAAAAAAAGTCTACGATTCAGCACTGGGATATAATACCCCGCTTGGAGGTGGATCCAGGGCGGTGATGCTCACGAGACTGGCTGTGTTTGCCTTGTGCGTGCTGGCCGCCGGCTGCTCGACCGCAACCGGCCCCCAGACGGATTCAAGAATCTTTTCGATGGGGGATCGGGTGCAGGCGGGAGATCTGATCTACACCGTTATCGAGGCCGGATGGCTGGACCGCCTGGGCGAGGAGCCGAACGTGCGCATCCCCGAGCACCGCTTCCTGGCAATCCGGCTCTCGGTCACCAACGCCGGGAAGGCCACCTCGGGCATCCCGCAGCTAAGCCTCGTAAATTCGCGCGGAGAGCGCTACCCGGAACTGACGAGCGGCGAAGGCCTCACAGACTGGCTGGGGTTCCTCCGACAGTTGAAGCCGGGGGAAACCGAGCACGGGCGCGTGCTATTTGATGTGCCCACCGCCGCTTACCGGCTCCGCGTCACCAACGATGCCGAACAGGAAAACGAAGTGGCTGCGCTCGTGGACATCCCGCTGCAACTCGGGCCGATCATTCCGCAACCCGCGGAGAAATAGGAGCAAAATGATAGCGAGGCATTATGTTGCCCATTATCATTGCCCTTGCCTTGGCGGGTTGGCCGCCGCCCGCCCCTCAGCCGCTCTCCATCGTTAAAGCGGCTCTTCACCAGTACGAAGACGGTCCCCCCATGGCCGCCGGCGCCGCGTTCCACACAGGCGAGACCGTTTTCCTGACATTCCGCGTGCAGGGATATCAGCGCACGGCCGACGCTAAAATTCATCTCGTTTGCAAAATCGAGGCGCTTGATCCCGACGGGGTCCCCTTTGCCGAACCCGCTACCCGGGAAGTGCAGGCGACACTGACCGCGGAGGACAAGGACTGGCTCCCTATCGTGAGGCAGAGTTTCTTGATCCCGCCCCTGGCGCTCTCGGGTTCCTACCGTCTGGCCATCACCGTTGAGGACAAGGTCGGCTCTCGTGAAGCGAAGACCGAAGTCCAGTTCCCCGTCCGCGGACGGGAGGTGGCGCCTAGCGACACCATCACGGCGCGCAATTTCCGTTTCTTGAGGTCGGAGGAAGATACTCGCCCGCTCGTTCCGGCTGTCTACAGGCCCGGCGACGCCGTCTGGGTGAGATTCGACATCACCGGCTACAAGTTCGGGGAGCGCAACCGCATACGGGTTTCCTACGGCGTGTCCGTGATCGGTCCGGAGGGCAACACGATGTATTCGCAACCAGCCGCCGCCGTAGAGGAGGGGGAATCGTACTATCCGAAAAAGTACTTGCCAAGTATGTTCAGCCTGAATCTTGACGATCAGGTGCAGCCGGGCGCCTACGTCATTGTCCTTGAGCTGAACGACGAGGTAGGCGGCCAAACGGCGGAGTCCCGGCACGAGTTCCGAGTCGAGTAGGCGCGTTCAGCCGCCCACACGGCGCGAATATCCGGATTCGTTTTCACGCAGCCAGTCGTCCACCTGGCGCTGCGCCTCCTCTCTGGTCAGGCTGTAGCGTTCCTGGATCCGGTCGACCAAATGCTCGCGCTTTCCGGCGATCGCGTCCACATCATCGTCGGTCAGCAAGCCCCATCGCTCCCGGATTCTACAGCTAAAGCGCTCCCACTGCCCGCTGATGCGGTCCCAGTTCATAGCAATCCCCCTTTTCTTTATTTTGGCGCAGAAGCCCGGCAGGCTTTGGAGCGCTGCGAATCGAGGGTTCTAATACTTTTCGATGACCGTCGAGGACTCCCCGGTTGAGATCTCGACCGCGGCGGATGGCCTGCGAAGCCGGGGCTCCGCGCGGGTGTCCTTGCGAACGGTGACGGCGCCGCGGCCGGTGGAGAGCGTAATCGAGGGCCCCTGTCCCACGCTTCCGACAATGGCGCCCCCGGCATGCGGATGCCGCTCGTTCTCAAATTGGGTCTTCAGCACCGGGCCATAGTCGTTGTTGAGGTCCCCGCGGTCGGTAGCGGCCCTCAACACGAACCCGGCCGATTCCGGCAGCAGGAGCTCGATCTGGCCGACGCGCGTCCGCGCATCAATCCTCGGAAGCGGCTGGGTCGACGGCCGCAGCATGATATCACCGCGATCGAGCTTGAGTTCGAGCGAATGAGTGAACTGCTCAAGCCGGACGTCGCGCGAGCGGCTGGAAGTGAAGCGGATCGGGCCGGTCAGGTTCGCCCCGCTCAGTTCGCCGAGATTCAGGCGGATCTCGCCCGGCAGCCCTTCCACCCGGAGATCGGTCTGCCCGCTCTGGAACCGGATCGCACGGGCGCACTCGCGGAACCGCAAATCGCCCGAGTACGAACCGTTGATGGTGACCTCGCCGCCGATCGTGTCGAGTTCGATATCGCGGCCGCGGCTCGCCTTCATCTCGACTCCTCCCTTGATGCCGGCGGCCCTCACCAGGTTGCTCCGGCCAAGATCGAGCCGTACCTGGGCCCCGATGTTTTGAAGCTGCACGCTGGCGCTGTCGCTGGAGACCTCGACCGGGCCGGCGACGTCGCTGATTTCGACGTCTCCGTTGCGGCCGCGAATCTCGACGGCGGCAGTTCTTGGCACGGTGACTTCGAGTTCGGTGGAGATCCGCTCATCGCCCGTGAGGCGGTCCTGGTTCGTGCGGACGACAACCCGGTTCGCCTGCACGGAGATTTCAATGGGGGTCTGCTTTTGCGCCTTCTCGGCGTCGGCGTCCTTGAGCGCCCGGATGGTTTTCCGGCCGCTCACCCGGACGTGTTCGACGTCGGCGCCGGTAACCCGCACGGGGCCCCGAAGGTTTTCGACCAGCACGCGGGCACCCTTGGGCACGGGCGCGGTCTGTTCCTCCACGGCATAGTCATACTCGTGGCCGAAGATCTCGATCCGGTTGCTGGTGATCACGCCGAGATTCCGCCACGGCCGGTAGCGGTTGACCGTGTAGAGTCCTGAGCCGATCAGGCAAATGAGAATGATGAGCGTCCACTCGCCGCCGGAGACACCTGCGTAGGGCAGCGGACGACCCCGCACAGCCCACACAAGTATCTCAATCGTCCGGAGAAAGCCCCACCCGATCAGCAGGAACGGCCAGAACCGGGCCGCCAAATCCAGCATGGGAAGATCGGGCCGCAAGCTGCTCACCAGGAACCACACGCCGACCATGATGATCAGCAGCGGCCCAATGAGCGAACCTCGCCTCATAGCGGACCTCCGAAAGGCGATTCCGGTTCTGCCGGGGTGTCGCGAATGACTCGCTCAAGCAGCCACAGCACCCCATAGGCGATCAGCAGCACCGGCCACGTCCGGTAGAAGGGATAGGGGCCGAAGTAATCAACGGCGAACAGCGTGCCGAGGATCATCAGCAGCAGCGGTCCGCGCAGCGCGCGTACAAGCGGCTTAGCGTTGCTCATCCTGCGCCTCCTGATCGGACATGCCGATCTGATCCGAGTCGTTGCCCGCGAGCCGGTTGTACAACATGTAGATTCCGCAGATGATCAGAGCGACCGGCCAGTACCGCACGATGTGGCGGAACTCGAGAACCCCCATGGTATTCATCAGGAACAGCACGCCCAGCCCGATGAGAACGATGGGCCCGATCGGGATGCCGGTCCGGCGGCTGCTCATCGGGAACAGGCTCGAGAATTCGTCCACCGGCTGGCCGAGCTGGCGCCTGCGGGCGGTATGGTACGCCTCGAACGGCATGTAGAAGTACCAGATGGCAATCAGCAGGCCGAACAGCGCTTCAAACCCATGTGCGGCGCCGGAACTGACGATGCTAATGAGGAATCCGAAAATGACGACGTGAACGATGCCCTTCGCGTACTGGCCGTTGTAGATCGCGCCTACGCCCGGAATCAGGCCGAGTATGAATGCAAGTCCGGGAGACGTCCCGGAAGGCGCCGGTGCGGCAGACATCCCGGCAGGGGCGGGGTCCCGCCGCGACCCGCAGCGCGAAGCTCGCGGCGCGGCCCGCTGCGGCGCATGTTCCTCGCAGACGATGGTTCCCTCCAGGGGTATCTGGCACGCCTGGCAAAGCGGCCGCCCGCATGTTCTGCAAAAGGCTTCCGCCGCGACGTCCGGGTGCTTAAAGCAGTTCATAACCTTCGTCTCCTAGTCCCTATCCTCTGATGATCCTCTGTCCGACTCCGCGCGCGGTTCGCTCTGGCCGGGGGCGCCGGGGTCCTCCACCCGGCCCTTCAATTCCTGCTCCTTCTGCGACCATTCCCGGAGCTGGGTCTGAATCTCGTAGACCAGTCGCAAGTTCTGATAGAACTGGACCGTGCGCTGCCAGCCGCGGTTCACATGCTCGTCGAGCCGCTGCCACACGCGCGCGGGCCTGAGATCGTCCCAAGTCAACTGCCTCGGCGAGATACCCGCGATGCGTCCGAGCAGCGAGAACGACAGGATGGTCATCGCGAAGCCCATCGCGAAACGGGGCTGCAGCATCGGCTGGATCCAGCCGTGAATCAGCCTGCGCAGGCCGCCCGGCTGGCGCGCGCTGGCGTGGTGCGCCGAGGGCAGATGGAAAAGAATTCGCGTCAGCAGCTCGGGCGGAGGTTCGACCGCCTCCGCGCGCTCCATGAACCCCACGGCTGCCCGCACGTCGCGCGTCATTTCAGCGCAGTTCGCACACTGGGCCAGGTGCGCCTCGAACTCCGCCTTCGCCTCCGCGGCGAGCGTGCCGTCGAGATAATCGCAGAGCAGGATTTCGAAATCGGCGCAAGTCATACGAGCACCTTCTGCTTCCGCAAAATACGCGCCAGCTCGGCCCGGCCGCGGTTCAGTCTCGATTTCACCGTGCCCTCAGGCACCTTCAGCACTTGGGCTATCTCTTTATATTCCAATTGCTCGAGGTCGCGAAGAATCACCGTTTCGCGAAGCTCGGGGGAAAGCTTGGCCAGCGCGGCCTGAAGGAGCTCGCTGGCCTCGCGGCCCGCCAGCATGCCCTCGGTCCGCGACGCCGCGGCCCCCCGCTCCTCCAGCCTGGGAAGCTGCTCTTCGATGGAATCGGTGACGCGCTCCAGGCGGGTGCGGCGGTAGTGGTCGATCAGCAGGTTGCGTGTGACCCGCGTCAGCCAGACCACGAACGAACCCTCACCCGCGCGAAAGCTTTTCAGCGTCCGGAAGACGCGGAGAAAGACTTCCTGGGTGAGATCCTGCGCCTCGGAATCTTTGCCGGTGAAACGGTAGCAGAGCGCGTACACACGCCGGGAATGGATTTTCACCATTTCTTCCCAGGCGGAATCATCCCCGCTCAGGCAGCGCGCGACCAGAGTCGAATCCGGATCCAAAGCCGCTCCCCATCTTCTCACATGACCGGAGGCGAAACCGCCGCTAGCCGCCGATTGACCGGGGTTCCAGGCAGCGGGCTGCCCGGCCGGCTTCCCGGAAATGAACCGTGGAATCGTGGATGCAGCCGCCGCCATGAGTTCGCCTCGCACTTTCAGCCGTTCCCGGGGCCCCCACTCTGGAATTCCCAACCGGAGACCCTACTACAGGCTTCCAGTTAGAAGAACGAGGCTTTATCATAAGAAGTTCGCTCCAAACGAAGCCGACCGGCATGCAAGGTTCCATTCTAGCCCGTTCGGGGAAAAACGGAGGGGAAAACCGTCTGGACGGCGAGAAACTTCCGGGACAGCGCGGAGCTGTGCGCTGGCGGATGATTCTGCTGCTGGCGGCGGGCGCCGCTCTCCTCATCTGGCTTCTTCGCGAGCGCTGGCAGGAGGCACAATTCCAGTGGGGCGAGTTCACCCGCAGCTTCCTGCTGGTCAATTGGAAGTGGATCCTCGCCGGCTGGGCGGTCGGGGTTCTCACATATTACGGACGTGCGCTGCGCTGGGCCGTGATGCTCCGGCCCCTGCGCGCCCAGCCAAGCATCTGGCGCTTGTTCAAGGCCACAACCATCGGATTCACGGCGGTTGTGCTGCTCGGCCGCCCTGGGGAGTTTGTCCGGCCTTACCTGATCTCGCTCAGGGAAAGGGTACCCTTCTCATCGCAACTCGCGGCCTGGTTCCTGGAGCGGATTTGCGACCTGCTCGCGGTCCTGTTGATCTTCGGCTTCACGCTTTCGCAGCTCGGCGGCGCCGGCGCTAAGGTGGGGCCGAAGCTCCATTGGGTACTCGAAGTGGGCGGCTACCTTCTGGGCTTCATGGGGCTGGTGTGCCTGGTCGTCTTGTTCCTGCTGGCGCGTTACTCGGAAACCATGCGGCGGCGGCTGGCCGAAGCCCTGGTCTTCCTGCCCGAACGCTATCAGCAGAGAATTCAGCGGGTTGTGGACGCTTTCCTGGAGGGCTCCGCGGCCGTCAAGTCGCAAAACTCGGCGCGGTGGATATTCCTGTACACCGTCCTGGAGTGGCTGGTGATCGTGGTCTGCTTCGTCTGCATTTTCAAGGCGTATGCGGCGACCAGCAGCTTTGCGCTACGCGACGTGTTGATTGTCATGGGGTTTGTCGCGTTCGGGAGCATCGTGCAGATCCCCGGAGTCGGCGGCGGCGTGCAGATCGTCATGATCGTTGTTCTGACGGAACTCTATGGGCTCGGGGTGGAGTTGGCGACGAGCATCTCGCTGCTGACCTGGGCTGTTACATTTGTAGGAATTGTGCCGATCGGGCTCCTGTTTGCCTTCCATGAGGGACTGAACTGGAAGCGGCTGCGGCAGCTCGAAGTCGACGCCGTGGCCAGCGCTCGCGCCCACTCGGAAGATACTGAAAAGACTGGAGAAAAAACCTGAATGACGTGCCCTTTTTGCGGCCATCCGCAAGACAAGGTGGTGGATTCTCGCGAGAGCAAGGAAGGCGACGTCATCCGGCGCCGGCGTGAGTGCCTGGCCTGTGGGCGCCGGTTCACGACTTACGAGCGCATAGATGAAATTCCCTACATGGTTGTCAAAAAAGACGGCCGAAGAGAGAAGTTTGACCGTCAAAAAGTATTGACGGGCCTTTTGAAGGCGTGCGAGAAGCGCCCGATCGGGATGGCGAAGCTGGCCGAAATTGTCGATGAGGTGGAAGTGAAGCTGACCGAGAGCGCGGATCGGGAGCTGCCCACCACGGTGATCGGCGAACTGCTGATGGACCGGTTGCGCAACCTCGATAAAATCGCCTACGTCCGGTTTGCTTCCGTGTATCGGGACTTCCAGGACGAGGAGGCGTTTTTCCACGAACTGAAGACTCTCATGCGCCAGAAGCTGGGGTGAAAACTTCACACCACTCTGGAGTGTGAAACGGTCTTCATCTGTTTTAGATGTAACCAAAATCGCGCCAAAACATCTTGATGTTTAGGGCTTAACTTCTTGGAAGCTCAATGATATGATCGTAGACGGCAGCAGTCACCACTCGTGCGGCCGTTACGAGCCGGAAGGAGCCGGCAGGCGAGCTCTTAACGATCAACCCCGATACAAAGCCAACGGGATGGCTATGTTGTGAGGGTGAGGTGAATCAAAACACGTGGACCATTTCGAAGATCAATTCTTAACTGACAATCACGAAAACTTGGGCGCTTTGCCGTTCGACGAGGAAACGGACGCGGCTAAGTTCTTCGATGCGGAGGCCGATACCGAGGACTATCATTCGGTACAACAGGCCGAAGAATCGATCTACACCGACGATCCTGTACGAGTCTACCTGCGTGAGATGGGAGCGGTTCCGCTGTTGACGCGGGAAGGCGAGGTGGATCTGGCGCGGCGGATGGAGCGCGGAAAGCTTCGCATGCTGAAGGCGATTAGCCGATCCGCCCTGGTCCAACTGGCGGTTGTCAATCTGGCCGAGCAGATCAAGAGGGGCGCTGTAGAAATCGACAACATTGTAGACCTAGGCAGCGCGGATGAGGGCAGCTCGAGCGACGAAGCCCGGAAAGCGGAAGTCCGGCAATTGTTTGCGGACGTTGTCACGCTGCACAAGAAACAGCAGCAGTTGGCTGACAAGCTCGAGTCGATCCCGGTTTCCAATAAGAAGACGCGCCGCAGGTGGGCCGGCAAACTGGCCCGAGCGAAGGTAGAAACCTCGCTGGCCATTCGCAAGATCCCATTCTTGCCCGCCCGCTGGAGGGAATTCTCGAAAGAAATCGAGCGCGCGGTAGACGAACTCAGCCAGCTCGAAGGCGAGCTGAAGAAGCTTCAGGAACGCAACGGCGGGCAGGCCAGCCAGCCCAGGATCAAAGAGCTGCGGCGTGAAATCCGCAAGCGCGAAGCGACGGCCGGGGCCAGCCTGGCTGACCTGAAGCACACGCTCTCGGTGATCCGGCAGGGCGAATCCGAAGCCGAGCGGGCCAAAAAGGATCTGGTGGAGGCGAATCTCCGGCTGGTGGTGTCCGTGGCGAAGAAGTATGTCAACCGCGGGCTGCATCTGCTCGATCTGATTCAAGAAGGCAACATCGGGCTGATGCGCGCGGCCGACAAATTCGAATACCGCCGAGGCTACAAGTTCTCTACGTACGCCACCTGGTGGATCCGCCAGGCCATTACGCGTGCCATCGCCGACCAGTCGCGGACCATCCGCATCCCGGTGCACATGAACGAGAGCATGAACAAGTTCCTCCGTGCCAACCGGGAGCTGGAGAAGGAACTCGGGCGTGCGCCGACCAACGAAGAGATCAGCCGCCGCATGGACATTTCGGTCGAGAAAGTCCAGAAGCTGAAAACCATCTCGCGGGATCCGGTTTCGCTCGAAACTCCGGTGGGACGCGACGGCGAGTCCGCGCTCGGCGACCTCATCGAAGACCGGTGGGTTGGTTCGCCCGTGGACGCGGTGATCGAGTCCAATGTGCGCGACGAGACTGCGAACATCCTGAAGACGCTTTCGCCCAAGGAAGAGAAGGTGATCCGGCTGCGGTTCGGGATCGGGTGCGAACGCGAACACACGCTCGAGGAGATCGGGCAGGAGTTCGATGTCACCCGCGAACGGATCCGCCAGATCGAGGCGAAGGCTCTGAGGCAGTTGCGCTCGCCCGAAAGGGCCAGGCATTTGCGCGCGCTGCTCGCGGCGCGGTAAGGCAACCCAATTCTGCAATCGAACCAGGGAGGGTCTACCCTACCCTGGTTTTTCTTTTTCAGTTCTCCACTGGAATCGAAACCCTGATCGGCCGGCCCGTGTGGGATCCCGCCCAGCCGGGCGTGATGGCGAAAAAGGAGTACCCGGCGATCTCAACCACGATGCGGTCGTCCCGTTTGCCGGGGGTGCCTTCGCGCGTCACCGTCACGGCTTCGGGAGGCAGCCCCATGATTCCCTTCCCGCTGCCGGTCGTCCTGTTGTAGAGCACCATGTTTTTGATGTCTTCTGTCGTGCAGGTTACGGGTCCGGCCAGGCAGACCGACCCATAACGCGCCGCGGAGCGCGCCTGGTGAACAAAGGTCTGATGCAGGAACAGCGTGAATCCGAAGTCAAAAATCCCGAACAGCAGGATCAAGAACAGCATCAACGTCAGGGTTGCCTCGATCATCGCGCTGCCCTGCTCGCGCCGGGTGTTTTCTGAACGATGCATTCTCATACAGGCGCCCAAGGTCCGAGATAGGGAAACTGGTTGCTGGGTTTCCCGTCGAGGACGATGCTGGTGAACATGCCGGGCAGTTCGTACCCGGAAATCGAGACGGTCACCGCGGTTGGCATCGCGCCGGAGAAGATTATTTCCACCTGCACATGAGCAGGCGACAACCCGGGAACCACGGGACGCGCGCCGGCGGCGGGATCGGGATCGCCATATACGACGACGTTTCGCACGGCGGTCTCGAAACCCGAGGGGTCGGCGGCGTCATAGGCGGCCAGAGAGGCATACCGGCCTCCGGCGCGCACGCTCTGCTCCAGCTCTCCGTAAAGGTAGTAGGCGTAGCCGAACTGCCATGTGCCGAGGAATAACGCGATCAGGAGCGGAAGAGCCAGGGAAAGCTCGACGAGCGCGTTGCCGCGCTGTTTCTTTCCGTTACCGAAGAGTCTTTTGGGTCTCATCGATAAAGCCTCAAACGCCAGACTCCAAAGCCGTGACCGCCCCCTGGGGTCAGCCCCGGCGCACCCAACACTATGGAGCCGATGTATTCACCGCAGAATTCAAACTTGTCGTCAGCCTCGGGGAGGAAAAACGCAGCAAAACCAACGACTTGCTTGGTGTGCGGGTCATTAACCGGGACGGTAACAATTCGCTTGCCGTTGCCTATTCCGGCGCTGACGTACTCCGCGTAGGTGGTGGACTGAGTGTCGGTGTCGAAGTGGATGAAGGCGTTGATGTCTATGGCTTCCTTCTGCCCGGGAGGGTCCGGCAGCATGTCGCCGACGGCCAGCGGGACCGTCCCTTCGCCGAGCATGATCGCCCGTTCCAGGGCCGGCACATTGTTCTCGTCCACGCAGCAATAGCCGCGCCATTCGGAGCCCCAGGAGGCTCTGTCATCCCACACGTCGGTCTGGCAGACGTTGCCTTTGGCGTGTCCCGGCGGCGGCCACCTCAGCGTGTACTTGTTTCCGATACAGAACCCAAACGGGTCGCTGGGGCAGTCGGGCCTCGAACTCCGGCTGACGGGAGAGAACGGGAACTCGCCCCCGGGGAGACTTGTGACCGCAGCCTGGCCCGCTACCGCGGAAGCAGCGATCGACGACCGGGTTGAACCAACGACCACAGGCAGGAAATACAGCGGCAGACTTACTCTGGCGGTAACTTGAGTGAAGGTGTACTCCTCCGCCGTATGTCCGCTCCCAGGGGGATTCGCGATAAACGTGTCGGCCGGTCCCGTTCCGAATAGCGTTTCGACGGTGGGGAAAGCGTTGGTGTTGAACTCCCAGCGCTTGGGGGTGGCGGAGGCGGCTGCGGCGGCGGCCGCAAAGTCACCGGGTTGAAGAGCCAGCCGGGCGGCTGCGTTCAGCGCGGCGGCATCCACAAAGGCCTGCGCTTCGCTCTTGACCACGTACATTCGTCCGAGGTCGATGCCCAATCCCACCACCCCTAGGAGGAAGAAAAGCCCCAGGGTGAACGCGATCAGAACGTAACCGTTACGGGTTTTGAAACGGCGCTGCGTCATCGTGCAGTCAGGTGCTTGGTTGTTGCGCATCATGACGAGTCCATTTCCGACCTAAGTTATTAAAAACAATGTGGCGGCTCAGTTTATTTACAGACCCCCGCAAAAAAGACCGCTTTTTTCCTTTGTCCTCCCGCAACAATGCAGCATGAGGGGCGCGGCCACGGGGGATGGTGGCGGGGCGTGCGTACTATAAGTACGCCAAATCCTGATTGGGACGGCTCCTGAAAAACAGCGCCTTATTTGCCGGTATTCTTCTCTGTTTTTGAGTTATTTTTTGAGGCCCGCCTTTAAGGCTCTCTCGATGAGGTCTTCTCGCGTGTCGCTGGTCCAGGCTGTCTGAATCTCTTGTTCGGGAATGCCGGCCGCGCGTCCCAGAACCAGGTAGGCCGGCAGGGCATGTTCTAGTGGCCTCCAACGGGCCATTTCGGCGAGCGATTCCATTGCCGTATGGCGGATCTGGTCAAGCACGTATGGCCTGCGCTGCTCAGTCAAAGCCACCAGCGCGGAAGCGGCGCGCGCCCGGTCGCTTCTGACAATGGAATTGAGCATCTGGATAAACCAGGTAGGTTCCACGCGTATGCCCGAGTCGGGCTTGCGGTCGCCCAGCGCCGCGATGGCCCCGAGGGAACGGATTGCCTCCCCCCGCACGCCCTCGTCGAAATCCCGCATGGCGTATTGCAGGTCGTCGATGACTTTGCGCTTGTCCGGGGCGTAGCCGATGACGCAAGCGGCGACCGCGCGCTGCTCGGGATCGGCCGATTCCCTCAGCGCACGCCGCAGCGCATCGAGGTGCCCGGCCGCCAGGGAGACGAACCGCTCCTCGATCTGGCGGGCGGCTGCGTCGTTTGAAAGCACGTGGCCCTGGGAAATGTTTTCCGTGACGGGACCGGAGCGCATCGCGCGCTCGATCGCAACGAGATACTCGCGGTAAGCACGGACGATGGGTTCGGGAAGCGAGGCGTCTCCTGCAGGCGGATCGCGGAACAGGAAGCTGGGAGCGCCCCGTTCCTCGATGCCGACAAAGAGGATGGCGCGCCCCTGGTCGCAGCAGATGGCTTCGAGACGAGCCCGCACAACTCCCGGGACTTGCTCGAGCCGCTCTTCCACGTCAACCTTGGAGGGCGGCAGTGCGTCGCCCTCCTTGACGCCAAGGGCCTCGCGAAGGCGCGATTCCGAGACGCGCCGGACGCCGTAAAAATCGATCACTCCGATCCGGGGTGCCTGGCTCAGAGAGATACTGGGCGCGACCAGCGCGAGCAGGAGCAGAATACGCACGTCGTATTAGACGCGCGCGGCGGACCGAAACGCTACGCCTGTTTCTCCGCGAGCGGCCCGACGATGGGCAGCACCCATTTCTGGCCTGAATACGCTTTGACCATCAATATGATCCAGATAACCAGCCCGGCAATCCAGAGCACGAAGCTGATCAGTCCCCAAAGCATGCTGCCTATGAGGGGAAGTGCCGCCGTAAGGATGCCTCCGACGATGCCACCGACGATGAACAGCGCGATCCAGGCTATGTTGAAGAAGATGGACTGAAAGGCGTGGAAACGGACCGTCTTGTTCTGGTTGTAAGGCGCAAGGACCAGAAACAGGATCCCGGTGATCAGGCCGAGGATGTAACACAATAAGCCGGCAACGTTGTCCGCCATCCCGCCGGCCGCGGTCTGGGCGGGCTGGGAATAGGCTTGGGGTTGGGGTTCCGCGGGCGGCGGCGCGGCGCTGGCATCGGCTCCGGGAGCCGCCAGGGGAGTTCCGCATTTCGCACAGAACTGGCCGTCGCCAGGCGTCCCGCAATTTCTGCAAAATGGCATGGACTTTCCTCCAAAAGTTCTGACTACTGCAAGGTTTAGAAGTTTTGACTCTACTTCAGAAGGGGAGTCGGGTCAAGGTTCAAACGGCTCTTAGCGTTGACGGCGGTACTGGAACGACGCGGGCCAGTTCCACCGCTTGCGAGCAATGTTGTTCGGATGGTAAAAAGAGTTACCAAGCCCGCCATCGCCAGAGGGCTTGGGGGGCTGTTGACAGCCTGGGATGAATTTCGTTACGATGAGGAAGTTTGGCGAGTAAGTTGTTCTACCCCTGCGCCTACTCTTTCTGAGAAACGAAGCTGCGCGCGGGGGTCGGCCCCGAGGTTCCGGATGGGTTTCCCCTTCCCGGAGCATGGGCTTGTCCGAGAAACGTTACCTACGCAAGCGAAAGCGGTTTTCTGAGCACCGGCTTTCTTAAGGTGTGGAGGAAGGAAGCCCGGCGCGATGGGAATTTTTGGGCGCGCGGGCAACACACCGGCCAGGAAGGTTTCGAACTCATCGCCAGGAAGAAGAGAAGAGAGGTTTCGTGCCGACTTTTAATCAACTCGTGCGAAAAGGACGGCGACCGCCGCGCTACCAGACGGCAAGTCCGGCTCTGCAGGGGTGTCCGCAGAAACGCGGCGTTTGCACGCGTGTTTATACGACCACTCCCAAGAAGCCGAACTCGGCGCTGCGGAAAGTGGCCCGCGTGCGCTTGACCAACGGCATCGAAGTGACCACCTACATTCCGGGGGTGGGGCACAATCTGCAGGAGCACTCCATCGTGCTGATTCGCGGTGGGCGCGTGAAGGACCTGCCCGGCGTGCGGTATCACATCATCCGCGGAACGCTGGACGCGGCCGGGGTGAGCAACCGTAAGCAGGGAAGGTCGAAATACGGGGCCAAGCGGCCCAAACAAGGTTAGTCGCAATGGCTAGACGACGCAGAGCTGAACCGAGGGAAGTAGCGCCGGACCCGGTCTACAACTCGACCTTGGTTGAGAGGTTCATCAACTGCATGATGTGGGACGGAAAGAAAACCGTCTCGCGGCGGATCTTTTACGGGGCGATGGACCTGATCCGGGAGCGTTCCGGGGACGACCCGCTGAAGCTGTTCAAGAAGGCGGTGGAGAACTGCAAGCCGCTGCTTGAGGTGAAGACGAGGCGCGTCGGCGGCGCCAACTACCAGGTGCCGATCGAAGTGCCCCAGAACCGGCGCGTGAGCCTGGCGCTGCGCTGGCTCATTCAGAACGCGCGTTCGCGGCCCGAAAAGGGCATGGTGGAGAAACTGGCGGCTGAGTTGACCGACGCCGCGAACATGCGGGGAGGCGCAATCAAGAAGAAGGACGATGTCCACCGTATGGCCGAAGCCAACAAGGCTTTCGCCCACTACCGGTGGTAACGGCAGATCGGGGGGCTGTCCGACGTTTTATTTATGCCACGCACCGTGCCAATCGATCGCATGCGGAACATCGGCATCATGGCGCACATCGATGCCGGTAAGACCACTACGACCGAGCGGATTCTTTATTACACGGGCAAGACATACAAGCTGGGCGAAGTCCATGAAGGCACGGCCGTCATGGACTTCATGGAGCAGGAACAGGAGCGCGGCATCACGATCAGCTCGGCCGCGACCACCTGCGTATGGCGGGACTGCCAGATCAACATCATCGACACGCCGGGGCACGTGGATTTCACCGCCGAGGTGGAGCGCAGCTTGCGCGTGCTGGACGGCGCGGTAGCGGTATTCGATGCCGTTGCCGGCGTCCAGCCGCAATCGGAGACCGTGTGGCGGCAAGCGGACAAGTACCGCGTGCCGCGGATCTGCTTCATCAACAAGATGGACCGGGTGGGCGCCGACTTCTTCCACGCGGTGGAGACCATCGTGAACCGGTTGAAGTGCCGGCCGGTGCCGATTCAGATTCCGGTGGGCGCCGAGGACCAGTTCAAGGGCGTCGTCGACCTGGTGGCCATGAAGGCCTACATCTGGAAGGACGAGACGCTGGGAGCCGCCTTCGAGCAGGTGGAGATTCCGGCGGAGCTCAAGGCTAAGGCCCAGGAATACCGCGAGAAGATGATCGAAGCGGTATCGGAAGTCGACGAAGTCCTGTTCGACAAGTACGTACACGGCGTGGAGCCGACCGAGGCGGAGCTGCGGGAAGGGATCCGCCGGGCGACGATCGCGCAGAAGATCTTCCCGGTGACCTGCGGTTCGGCATTCAAGAACAAGGGTGTGCAGCTGCTGCTCGACGCGGTGGTGGATTATTTGCCCGCGCCGACCGAAGTGCCGCCCATCGAAGGAACCCGGGTGGACGACCCGAATGAAGTGATCGTGAGGCGCTCGTCGGATTCCGAGCCGTTCGCCGCCCTGGTGTTCAAGATCATGACCGATCCGTACGTCGGCCAGCTCGCCTTTATCCGCGTGTACTCGGGCAAGCTGGCAACGGGGGATTCGGTCTACAACGTGGCGAAGGCGCGGAAGGAGCGCATTGGCCGGCTGGTCCGGATGCACGCGAACAAGCGCGAGGAGATCCAGGAAGTCTACGCCGGCGACATCGCGGCTGCGGTCGGCCTGAAGACGGTTTCTACCGGCGATACGATTTGCGACGATGCCGCCCCGATCGTGCTGGAATCGATCGAGTTCCCGACTCCGGTGATCCAACTGGCGATCGAGCCGAAAACCAAAGCCGACCAGGAGAAGCTCGGCATGGCAATCGCCAAGCTGGTGCAGGAGGATCCGACTCTCAAGGTGACCACGGATCCGGACACGGGGCAGACCATCCTGGCGGGCATGGGCGAGCTCCACCTGGAGATCGTCGTGGACCGGCTGCAGCGGGAATTCGGCGTGGGCGCCAATGTCGGCAAGCCGCAGGTGGCTTACCGCGAGACGATCCGCAAGAGCGCGGAATCGGAAGGCAAGTTTGTCCGGCAGACGGGCGGCCACGGGCAGTACGGCCACGTGAAGATACGGATCGAGCCGGCGCCCGGCAGCGGGTTTGAGTTCGTGAGCGCCATCACGGGCGGGGCGATACCGAAGGAGTTCATCCCCGCGGTGGAGCGCGGCTGCGCGGAGGCCCTGGAAAGCGGCGTTCTGGCGGGCTATCCGATGGAGGATGTGAGAGTGACGCTGCTCGACGGCAGCTACCACGAAGTGGACTCCTCGGAACTGGCGTTCAAGATCGCCGGCTCGCTGGCGGTCAAGCAGGCAGCCGAGAAGGCCAAGCCAGTGCTGCTCGAGCCGATCATGAGCATCGAAGTCGTGGTGCCGGAAGAGTCGATGGGCGACGTGATCGGCGATTTGAATGCGCGCCGCGGGCGCATCGAGGGTTTGGAATTGCGCGGCACCTCGCAAATTATCAAGGCGATGGCGCCGTTGTCGGAAATGTTCGGCTACGCGACCGAATTGCGGTCGCGCACCCAGGGCCGGGGCAGCTTCACGATGCACTTCGGGCGCTATGAGGAAGTGCCGCCGGCGATCTCCGAGGAGATCATCGCCAGGGTGCAGGGAAAGGTTTCGGGGTAATGGCCGGGGGAATGGTGGATTGCATGCCGCTCCCGGTGGACAGACTTTATCGAGGAGAGTTTTAGTATGGCCAAGGAGAAATTCGACCGCAGCAAGCCGCATCTGAATATTGGCACGATCGGCCACATTGACCACGGCAAGACGACGCTGACGGCGGCGATCA